>OIET01000020.1_pt1 | contig 238800 bp, 178 predicted proteins | sample 1581871 | NCBI WGS metagenome assembly OIET01 (sample SAMN03279760, study PRJEB24777) | human gut metagenome | isolation source: fecal sample PR121 from 1 month old male Malay infant, vaginally delivered... | place: Singapore | collected 2005-09-16
AATACTGCTCAGTTTTCGATGCCATCGCTGCTCAATTCGCGATGCGATTCCGGCGCACTTCTTATTGCACATCAACACCCCACAAAGATTGAGTCAATCGTCGAGTACGCAGGGAATCTTGTGGGCCACACCCTGCGTGAGAAGACAAGCGCACCCGAGCTCCAAAGCCCAAAACGTCGGCGAGGTTCATTTGGAAATGCCCTCGAGGAGTACTACTTTCGCTATAGCCCAAACAGCGAATCTGCACCGGACTTTCCTGATGCCGGGCTCGAACTAAAGTCGACTCCGGTAAAGCATAACAAGAGCGGCGAGCTAGTCGCTAAAGAGCGCCTCGTTCTCATGCAGATCAACTACATGACTGTGGTACACGAGACGTTCGAGACCAGTCACCTCCTCAAGAAGGCAAAAAAGATTCTTCTCATCTCCTACGTCTGGGAAAAGGACGCCGACCCACTTGACTACAAGGTTGAGATGGCCGAGTTGTGGGGTCTCCCTGAGGAAGATATGCCTCAATTCAAGATTGACTGGGAGACGGTGGTGAGTAAGGTTCGGGCGGGACACGCAGAGGACATTTCGGGCTCCGACACCCTCTATCTTGAAGCTTGCACCAAAGCAGCCAACTCTGCAGTGAGGACCCCGCAGCCGTATTCCAACATCGAAGCGAAGCCTCGTGCGTGGGCGCTCAAGGCTTCCTATATGACTGCAGCAGAGAACAAATTGCGCGAAAAGCGCCAGGCGATTGCGCGAACTGAGGACGAGAACGGACTTGGCCTCCTCGCACTCGTACGCAAGCGGTTCAAGCCCTACTTTGGCATGACCCAAGAAGAGCTATGCCGGAGGTTCAGCATTGGGATGTCGGGAAAGAATCTGCCAAAGGATTCCTGCGCGCTTGTGACCAAATCAATCCTTGGAGTTGCCAAGGATGCCGAGATTGATGAGTTCGCTAAGGCAGGCATTCAGCCAAAAACAATACGTCTCAAGAAGAACGGACGTCCGAAGGAGGCCATCTCCTTTCCACCGTTCGACTACTTCAAGCTCGAGAAGACACCTTTTGAAGATTCGGACTTCCTTGGGTACCTTCAGCAGATGTGGCTCCTCGTTATCTATCGAGAAGGTTGCGACGGAATCTACAAGCTCTCAGACGTGACGTTCTGGCAGATGCCTGAGAGAGACATCCCGGAGGCACAGCGCTGCTACGAGCAAATGCAGACAAATGTGCGCCGCGGACATGCAGAGATTTCGGTTAAGGCAACCGAAAACCGCTGCTGCCACGTACGCCCACATGCACGCAATGCGCGAGACACTCGGCCCCAGCCTCACGGTGCTCCAGTAGTTAAGAAGTGCTTCTGGCTCAACGCGTCATACATGCAGAAGGAAATCGACGGAGCGTTGGGCACAGATAGCCACAATTAACGCCACGGGGATCGGCTATCATGATCGCCTAGGAATTAGTCCACAGACAGCGAACGGAGAAACGTGGACCAGCAGATTACGGTAGCCGAGCTCTTCGCAGGAGTCGGTGGGTTCAGGCTTGGCCTTGAGGGTTATAGCGATAACGCAAAGGGCTGGCAGCTCCCTGCAGCCGGTCCATACAAAACCATATGGGCAAACCAATGGGAGCCAGGCTCCGACAAGAGACAGTTTGCTGCTCGATGCTACGAAGACCACTTTGGAAAGGGCTCTGTAGTAAACGAGGATATTGCTCTCGTTCTCGACGAATATGACGCCGGTCGGCGAGCTATTCCAGACGTCGATATGGTGGTTGGCGGATTCCCCTGCCAAGACTACTCGGTTGCTCGCCCTCTCTCGCAAGCTGATGGAATCGAAGGCAAGAAGGGCGTGCTGTGGTGGTCAATTTATCGCTTCCTGCGCATCCAGCTCGCCAAATCTTCCAACAACGCCCGCTGGTGCATGTTCGAGAACGTGGACCGGCTCCTCAAGAGCCCGGCGAAGCAGCGCGGCCGCGACTTTGCGATCATTCTCTCTTGCCTAGCTTCGCTCGGCTACTCGGTAGAGTGGCGCGTTGTCAACAGCGCGGAATACGGTTTTCCTCAGCGAAGGAAGCGTGTCTACATACTTGCCGAACGCAACGTTAAGTGGGACCTCAAGGAGAGGCTTCTGCATGGTGCGATGGCGAGTGCTTTCCCTATGGAGGCGCCCGAGACAGTCAGCTATGTCGATATCCCGGCTGATCCCTATGTTGCCTCCCAGTCCTTCAACTTGGGCGGTAAAATCTCACCCTTCTCGGATGCGGGTGTCATGGTTGGGAACAGGGCAATTACCTGCAGGGTGTTGGAGGCCTACAACGGCCCTCGGAAGACCCTGGGGGACGTTCTGGTACCCAAAGCGGAAGTACCCGAAGAGTTCTTCGTTCCCGAATCACAGCGGGAGAAGTGGGAGTACCTCAAGGGTTCCAAGAAGGAGAAGCGCACCAACAAAGCCACTGGCTTCGAATACAGCTATTCCGAAGGTGCCATGTCCTTCCCGGATCCAACGAACAAGCCTTCTCGAACAATTCTTACCGGCGAGGGCGGTCGAGGAGCGTCTCGATTCAAGCATGTTGTGCAATGCGAGGACGGGCGGCTCCGCAGACTAGTTCCGGATGAGCTCGACCAGCTCCAGTGTTTTCCAAAGGGTTGGACCAATACGGGGATGACCGATGGCCACCGCGCATTCTGCATGGGCAACGCACTTGTCGTTGGCATACCGCACCGCATAGGTATCGAAGTGGCAAAGGAGCTCTCGTCCCAAGAGAGAATGAATTAGCTAGCCGTCCCGTCGCCAATCCCCATCAGCAAGGAACTACGCACGGTCTAGGACGAGACGAAAAAGCCCAGTTGTCTGCGAGGTCAGCGCTCGACCGTGCGTAATTCTCGCTCGGGCAGTTATCCGGCAAGTGAGCTAGTCGTGCTTCACCCAGAAGCTTCCCAGATTGCAGAGTAGCAAGTTCCACAGTTGCAAGGCTTGTTGCTCCACAATTGTAAGGTACGTTGGCTCAACGTTTCGCCAACCAAGGCGGCCACGCAGGCAACGTGAGCGAAACGCCGTCTTGGGTCTCTCCTCTATCGTTCCGCATTGGTGCTGAGCAGCGCGTTTACCAACTCCACGTCCTCGGGGTCGGGCGAGCCAAGCGGCAAGCCGCACGCCTCGAAAAAGTGGCTTCCGGCAAACTGGCGTGCACGGAACGTGTCATGTACGCCGTCGTCGAGATAGCGGATGCGTGATATGCAGTCGGTTGTCGCGCAGTACAGCACACCATAGCATGCCGCGTAGTTGAGGTACGTCTCATTTTTCGACCACAGCGTAACCCCGGCCATGTGCTCGAGCTCATATGCCACCGCGTACTCTCGCCAGGACAGCCCGCGCAGGCGAACGTAGCGATCAAGCAGAGACGCCATTCTCGTCACACGACGGAGCGTGGCCGTAGCGTCCATCAGGCGCGCATCTGGCCGCGGCGAGAAGAGCGTGCGTTGGGAGAGCAATCGCAGGGCCTGCTCGCGTTCCTCCCCCGTGACCATTACGGCGGGAACCGAGAGCTTCATTGACTCGTTGGGGAAGAGCTCAATGGCCGAGTGCGCAACGACCGTCTCGTCCCTCTGCGACGTTCTAAATACCAGACTATCGTGCGCATGCTGGACGCGGCAGCCAATCCCATAGCACTCGAAGGCCGCGCGCATTGCGGCGGCTCCCTCGTTGATGCTCGTGCGCGAGTTTGCCTCGTCCTCCTCCGGACCGAGTCTAAAGAGGTACAGGTCAAAGAGGGCAACGGGGTCTGTCGTGTCATCCGCCATGGGATAGTAGACCGTGCGGCGGCAGAACCGGCGCACGTCCAAGCGTCGGCTTGTCGCGCGATCGTAGAGGTCGACCAGCGCCGTTCCGTCAGCCGGTCCCGAGGTTGAACCCTCGCGTATCTCGACGATACCGTCAGCGACGTATGGCGGGAAGTCCCCCTCATCCACGCGCACGAGGATTACGCCATGGCTGTCATCCGAGGGATCCGCTAGGAAGCGGACCTCAAAGTGGGGCGCAGGCGAGACGTGACGGCGGCAGAGCTCGCCAATCACCTGACTAACGTCTGCGGTGCCTCGAGGGACGGGTACGACCTCGCGAGAATCGTCCGCGATGCCAATCACCAGCCATCCGCCGCGCGAGTTTGAGAACGAAGCCACGATCTTGGGAATCTTCCTACGCACGCTGGGCCCAAAGGTCTGCTTGAACTCCAAGGCAAAGCCTTCCTCGAGCTCCGAGAGCTGGGACAGATCCTCCCAGGTCACATCGGCGATTGCCTTTGGACGACCTTGGTCATCGCGAAACGGGCTGAACATGACTTCCCCTTCGCCAGTGGTTGCGGGGCAACGGCCAATGGCCGCAACCTGAGTGTAGCGCTCATGCGGTACCAGCCGTAGGGAGGCGCATGACGCCGAAGGGGTTTGCCGGCGTCCTCCTGCGGAAACTCTCTCGGGCGAGAAAACGGCGCCGGAGAGAGAGTTATTGAAGCAATCACGTACAAAACGGCCCTTCGGGCGGCAAAAACTCGCCCGAAGGGTAATTCCTGCAAGTGGAAGATGGCAATTCCCCGCAGGCGCGCTTCTCGCACGGCTTCGCACCTGGCACCCCACCACAAAAGCAAGCAGGCCAGAGCCCCCAAAGGCCCTGACCTGCAACGATTCGTGGTGCCCCCGGGCCGATTCGAACGGCCGACACCAGGTTTAGGAAACCTGTGCTCTATCCCCTGAGCTACGAGGGCGTGCGAAAAGACATTTTACCATCGAAAAACGGCATGTGCCACGGTACGCGCGCTACTTCTTCTTGTTAGCGCGGCGCTGCTTGGCCGCTTCCTTCTCGGCCTGACGCGCGGCATCGGCAGCGTTTTCGCGGCGGCGCTGCTCTTCGAAGAGCTCGGCGAGCTTCTTGTCGCTGTAGCTAGCAACTTTACGCTCAGCCGCCTTGCGAACGGGACGACGCACGCGCCAGTCGTACACAAACGCGCCGATAATCAGGCCGTACGCAAGCACCAGCGATGCCACGGACGCGATGCCCACAATGGTCTGGTAGTTCGTGCTGTCAGCGGGGAACGCCCACACAAGGATCAGCGACACAATGGTCATGCCAAAGCCCACGCCGATAAGAATCCACCATGTGCGGTCGGTGCGACGGTACTTCTCGTTGGAGCGAAGGATAAGGTCGTAACCACGCTGACGGAAGTCCTCCTCCTCGCGCTGACGGCGCTTCTCCTCCTTGCGGGCCTCCTTCTCAGCGGGCGTGCTTCCACCGCCAAAGAGACCGCCGCCCATTCCGCCCAGGCCTGTGGAGGAACCGGAAGAAGCCGCACGAACCGTTGAGGCTGCCTCGCGGCTGGGCTTGGCGCCGGCCGCGGAGCTGTGATAACTCCTGGTGGTCATGGGGTCGCGCTTCTCGGCCTCGTCCTTGCCGGGCTTCTCGGCCTTTGCGCCACGCTCGGGCTTCTCGGCCTTGGGAGCGGCGGACTTAACGTTGCCGGTCAGGCCACCGGCCTCCTGCGCCTCCTTACGGGCGCCGTCGATGGTATCACGCAGTGACATGGGACTCCTTCATGGGCTCGAACTCGTGGCCGGTGATGATCTGGAACGCCTCCTGGTAGCGGCTGGACGTTCCCTCGATGACGTCTTGGGGCAGGTGGGGCGGCTCGCCGGTCATGTCCCAGTTTGCCTTGAGCCAATCACGCACGTACTGCTTGTCGTAGCTGGGCTGCACGTGACCGGGCTGGTAGCCATCAGCAGGCCAGAAGCGGCTGGAGTCCGGCGTGAGGCACTCGTCGATTAGCGTGAGCTCGTCGTCGATGAAGCCGAACTCGAACTTGGTGTCGGCGATGATGATGCCGCGCGTGGCCGCGTACTCGGCTGCCGCCTTGTAGATGGCAAGAGAGGCGTCACGCAGCTGAGCCGCAGTCTCCTCGCCCACAATCTGGGCGCAGCGCTCAAACGAGATGTTCTCGTCGTGATCGCCCAGGGCCGCCTTGGTCGACGGGGTAAAGATGGGCTCGGGAAGCTTGGAGGCCTCCACCAGACCATCGGGCAGCTTGATGCCGCAGACGGTGCCGTTGGCATCGTAGGTCTTCTTGCCGGAGCCAGTGAGATACCCGCGCACGATGCACTCGATGGGGATGGTCTTGGCCTTCTTGACCAGCATGGAACGGCCAGCCAGATAGCTGGCGTAGCGGTGGTACTCAGCCGGATAGTCAGCCACGTCCATCGAGATCATGTGGTTGGGCATGAGGTCGGCAAAGCGCTCGAACCAGAAGGCCGAGATGCGCGTGAGAATCTCACCCTTATAGGGAATCTCGTCCGGAAGGATGTAGTCGAACGCGCTGATGCGATCCGACGCAACCATGAGCAGGGCATCCCCGCAGTCATAGATGTCGCGAACCTTGCCATGGGAATCCGGGCGAAGCTCGATGTCTGCCACGATAGACCTCGTTTCCTGTTGATAATGCGCCCGCTAGTCAGGCACACAGTGAGTAGTGTAGCGCACGGCCGCAGGACTCGAGCACATCAGGGCAGCTGTGTCGCAGTACCCCTACTTCTCCTGCTGCTTCTCCTGCAGCGCCTGCTTGAGATTGCGGCGGCCACGGTTGAGCGGCACGCGGATGGTAAACGTGGTGCCCTTGCCAAGCTCCGAGTCGACCGAGATGGTGCCGTTGTGCCGGTCCACAATCTCCTTGGTGATCGAGAGACCCACGCCCAGGCCGCCAGAGACGCGCTCGCGGCTCACGTCAGAGCGCCAGAAGCGCGAGAAGGTCTGCGGGATGTCCTCCTTGGCAATGCCAATGCCCGTATCACGCACCGAGATGATGGCGTCCGAGTGGTCTGAGCCCACCGAGACAACAACCCAACCGTCCTCGTCGGTGTAGCGCATGGCATTGCTCATGAGGTTGACCACAGCCTCACGAATGAGGTCAGGATCCACGTCTGCCTGGCACTCACCATGAGCGGTATCGTCCTTGAAGCGCAGGTGCAGGCCCTTCTCGTGGAAGAGCTGGTGCTGGGAGCTCACAAGGCTCTTGACCAGGTAGACCACGTCGGTTCGCTCGACCTTAAGCTCGGTCGTGCCGTTCTCGAGGCGCGAGAGCTTGAGCATGGCGTCGACAAGGCGAGAAAGACGGCGCGTCTCTGATGCAAGGGTCTCAAGGTGCTCGTCATCTGCCGGCAGCACACCATCCTGCATGGCCTCGACGGTTGCGAGGATGGCCATGAGCGGCGTGCGCAGCTCATGCGCAACGTCGCTGGTAAGACGGTGCTCGAGCTTGAGGTCCTTCTCGAGCGACGTTGCCATGTCGTCAAAGGTCTCGCCTAGCTGGCCAATCTCGTCCGTGCCGCGCACGCCCGTACGGGCAGTGAGGTCACCGTTCCTGATTTGCGATGCGGTGCGCGTGATGCGCTGGATGGGCTTGGTGAGCGAGCGCGAGACAAAGTAGCCAATGATCACCGCGAGCACAACCGCAATGGCGGCAGCCGCGGCGATGGCGCCGTAGGAGCTCTCGCGGAACTTGGCGTCCGAGGAGGTGAGAAGCGCATCCGAGCCAAAGGCCCACAGCCGCACCGTTCCTACCGTTTCGCCCTCGGAGTCAACCACGCTGGCAGTGACCACAGACTCCGATGCCGTGGGTACCGTGGTTGTTCCCGTGGTGACGCCGGAATCGCCGTGGCGAGACAAGCCCACCGAGTCGTCGTAGAGGATGTTGCCGTCCTCGTCCAGCACCTGGAGGCTCACGTCTGGTGACGAAGCCGAGAAGGACGACGCGTTGGCGATGACCTCTGGCGTCCAGGAGCCGGCGGTGTCGTACCCAATGGCAAGCGTGTCCGCCGCCGACTGGGCGAGCGACTGCATGTTGCTCCTGGTATAGGCCTTAAACTGGCTCTCCCACACAACAGCCAGGACCATCACGAAGATGGCCGCCGTCATGACCGCGGTAAGCGCAAACGAGATGGCCATCTTGGTGGAGTAGGTCCAGCTGTGCTTGGGATCCGGCTTTATCGTGTTAAACGAGCCGCGGCCCGTGGCGGTATCAGAGCCGCCATTGGCCGCGCGATCGTTGCTTGGTTCATGCGAGGCCACGCTGGCCTCCTACTCGGCTTTGGCCTTGGCCGCCTTGGCCTTGTCATCGGCCTGGGGAGCCTCGAAGCGATAGCCCACACCGTGAACGGTGTAGAGCCAGCGCGGATTGCGTGGATCGTCTCCCAGCTTGGCACGCAGGTTCTTAACGTGGGAGTCGATAGTGCGCTCGTAGCCCTCGAAGTCGTAGCCAAGGACCTTCTCGACCAGCTCCATGCGGGTGTAAACGCGGCCAGGATAGCGCGCAAGCGTGGTGAGGAGCTTGAACTCTGAGGCCGTGAGGTCGACCTCCTTGCCCTCGACCATGACCTTGTGGCCAGAGATGTCGATGACCAGGTCGCCAAAGTCCAGGACCTCGAGCTGGGGCTCGGTCTCGGTGTGGGCGCGGCGGAGCAGCGCGCGCACGCGCGCGATGAGCTCTCGCGGCGAGAAGGGCTTGATGAGATAGTCGTCGGCACCAAGCTCGAGGCCAATGACGCGATCCTCGACCTCGCCCTTTGCGGTGAGCATGATGATGGGCACGTTGGACGTCTCGCGGATGGCACGGCACACGCGCTCGCCCGAGAGCTTGGGAAGCATGAGGTCGAGAATCACGAGGTCAAACGAGTGCTTCTCGAACTCCTCGACGGCGCTCTGACCGTCGCCGACGCCACGCACGATATAGTTCTCGTGGTCGAGATAGGCAGCCACGACGTCCCGAATTGCCTTCTCGTCTTCTACCAGCAGAATCTTCTTCTCGTCCGAAGCCATGCGGCCTCCTTTAAGCTTAGATGTACTCGGTGAATAGATAAACCCACCGTTTCCATACTAGTTCCATAGTAGTGTACCCCACTAGCCCCTAAGTCCAACCAAGCTATAGGGGGAAGGTTCTCACAATTACGGAAGCGGGGTAGCCGGTGGTGGCGTCCTTGACCGACGAGAACGTCACAAAGGTGTTGCACTCGCCCACGCGCGCCGGGTACTCGCCATAGTCCACGCTTCGGTCGACCGACGAGAGCACGCTGTACGTTTGGTCCGCGGCGTTAACCACAATGTATGATGAACGGCTCTTTATGAAGTAGACGCCATTCTTGCCGGCAGCAGCGCATTCGAATGGCTCGCGGGAGAGGTAGAGGAAGTCACTGCCATCACTAGAGCCAATGTAAGTGCCCATGTTGCCGAGGAGACCACCCGAGCTGTAGTTAGCCTCGACGGAGACCACGAACTTCTCGCCCATGCGGCAGGCGCGGAAGGGTTTTACCGAGGCAGGCATCACGAGCTGGTCGACCTTCGTTTTGAGACCGTCATCGATGGTGTAGGCAGTGACGCCGTAGTAGGTCCCCTCGCTTGCGCGAACACGGGGGGTGAGAACCACCCAGTCCCCGCAGACGGTGGGCGCCGTGGCAAAGCGTCCCGGAGACTCAACAACCGCCTGGGCGTCTGAGGCACCAACGGTCCACAGATAGCAATAGGAGCTCTCGGCAGTCTTTGAGCCAGAAGAGGAGGGCTGCACTTGCCAGATGACCGAAGTGCCGCTGCAAGCAACAAGCGCGGGATCCCAGTCTGAATCTGCCTGCCAGAGAGTCTTGGTCTCACCCGTGAGGGCGCCGTTCGAAAAGGCAGAGGCAAAGAGGCTCCACTCGCGGGTAATCATGTCCAGCTCGACCCAAGCGTAGACCGAGTCCGAGCACGTCACGCTGTAGATGACCGAGGTTGTGGTGCCCGTGACGGTCTTGGTGACCACCTCCTTGAGCTCGCCAGAAGAGGTGGAAAACGCGGAGGCGATCACCATGGGGGTGGCGGAGGCCCCTGCCGTAGTGACGGGAAGCCACACGCCCTCTGCCGGGTGGAGGACGCTGCCAAGAGGCAGCGTCCACTGGTTGCTCGCAGAGTAGGGCAGGTTTACCGAGGTAAAGGCGTCGAGGATGCTCGTGCCCGTGTCCTCTGAGACGTTGACGGGCTCGGCTGTGTCCGCAGTGTCCTCGGCGGAGTTTGTACAGCCCGCAAGGACTCCTATGGCTGTAGCGGCCGACGCGGCCGCAACGCCCGTCTTGAAGAACGAGCGGCGCGTGAGGCCCGCATGGCGAGATGCTTGCGTGTGGCGATGGCCCAGCACGTCGAGCCCCTAGACACGCGCCGCAGCCTGGGCCTCGCGCAGCGCGTGGCTCAGCTGATCTGCACAGGAGGTGCGGCGAGGGCCGCAGGTGTTGCCGTCAAGAATGTTTGAGATTTGGTCGACGGGCTGGCCCTTGACCAGCTTGCCAATGGCCTTGAGGTTGCCGTTGCAGCCACCATCGAAGGCTACGCCCTCGATGGTGGTGCCGTCGTCGCTAAGGTCAACGTGGATGGCCTGCGAGCAGACACCCCGCGGCCTGAAGTCGTAGTGGAACATGGGTCCCCTTCTTGTTGGTCGTGCGTAGTGCAGGTGGCGCCAATCTGGCAGCCTACTCGAACTCCAGCTTCTCCAGGCGATCGAAGACTACGTCCTTGCGCACAAGGAAGCTCTGCGGGTCGAAGATTGCATCCAGCTGCTGCGAGGTAAGGGTGCAGCGACTGTCTGCCGCAAGCTTGTCCTTGAAGGACGTGCCCGGCGTGCAGTCCTGGACTTCGTGCCAGGTAGCCATGGCGTCATCCTGCACGATTTTGTAGGCCTCCTCACGCGTGATGCCGGTCTCGACAAGAGCGAGCAGAACCTTGCTCGAGTAGATGAGGCCACGGGTCTTGTTGAGGTTGGCGAACATGCGCTGCGGATAGAGCAACAGACCGTCCACGATGCGGATGAGGCACTGGAACATATGGTCAAGCGCGATGAAGCTGTCTGCCTGAGCCACGCGCTCGGCAGAGGAGTGCGAGATGTCGCGCTCGTGCCAGAGGGCCACGTCGTCAAAGGCAACCTGGGCATTGGCCTTCACGACACGAGAGAGGCCGCAGACCTTCTCGGCGGTGATGGGGTTGCGCTTGTGGGGCATGGCCGAGCTGCCCTTCTGACCCTTGCGGAAGGGCTCCTCAACCTCGAGGGTGTCGGTGCGCTGAAGGTTGCGAATCTCTGTGGCAATGCGCTCGCAGGTGGCCGCCGTGGTGGCAAGGACGCCGGCAAGGTAGGCGTGGTGGTCGCGAGAAATGACCTGCGTAGAGAGCGGATCATGCACCAGGCCAAGGTGCTCGCAGACGTACTCCTCGACAAAGGGGTCGATGGAGCTATACGTGCCAACCGCACCAGAGATGGCACCAAAGGCCACGTTTGCGCGGGCGTCCTTGAGGCGATCGTAATCGCGCTTGAGCTCCCAGGCCCAGCTGCCAAACTTCATGCCAAAGGTCATGGGCTCGGCGTGAATGCCGTGGGTGCGACCAACGCAGAGGGTCTCTCGCTCCTCGAAGGCACGACGCTTGCAAATCTCACCGAGCTTCTTGCAGTCATCAAGAAGAATGTCCGTTGCCTGGACCAGCTGGTAGCACAGCGCAGTGTCGCCAAGGTCCGAGCTGGTCATGCCAAAGTGGACCCAGCGGCTAGGCTTTGGGTCGCCTTCGGGGACGTCTGCGTCGATGTGACGGCCCATATCCGTGAGAAAGGCAATCACATCATGGTTGGTGACGGCCTCGATGGCATCGACCTCATCCTTGTCGAAGGCGGCGTGGTTGCGAATCCAGGCGGCCTCCTCCTTGGTGATGCCAATCTTGCCGAGCTCGGCTTGTGCCTCGCATGCGAGGACCTCGATCTCTTGCCAGATGGCGTACTTGTTCTCCAGCGAGAAGATGTGGCCCATCTCGGGACGGGTATAGCGATCGATCATCTGCGTTCCTTTCGCAGCGAGGTCTTTGATGCTTTGATTCTACCGCGGCGGCTTACTTGGATGTGGAGGCACGGTGCCGCTTGACGGCTCCACGCGCGGCAGATCCCGCCCCACGCACGGCCGATCCCACCACCCCTTGGGCCTTTGACACGTAGCCCGTAAGGTCCGCACCGGTAAACAGCTTGATGAGCCAGAAGTAGAGCAGGAGCACAGCAAGGGGCACCAGGCAGGACGTCACAATACTCATAGCCACGGCGTCAACAAGACTGTTGAGCTGCTCTCCCACGGCATTGGCAGCATCCGCCGCACCGGAGGCCAGCGCATCGACCCCGCTGGATATGGCAGACCCCAGCATCTCAAGAATGTTCTGGCTCTCCTCGGTGTCTTGGTTGGTGTTGTCCTCGTAGACGGTCTCGCTCGTCTGGTTGGCCTCTTGGCTTGCCTTCTCTGCCAGCAGGGACGTCTGGTACTGGATGGTGATGTTTTGGGTGATGCCCGTGCTAACCGGCACAAGCGTTACAAGTGCCAAGGCCACAACCAAGAGCTTGACGCCCCAGACAAACAGAACCCGGCTGGGGCTCCACCTCCCGCGAAGCCACATCCACAGGCACAGGAAGAGGATCCCGGCGGGCACGAACCACCTAAAGGCAATGAGCCCAAAGGTGGTAAGGAGGAACTTCTCGAGGTAGATGATGGCGAGAACCACCGCAAGCTTGCCCGAGAGGTCTGCCAGCTGGTTGGCAATGGGCGTGCCCACGTCATCTGGGATGGCTGAGACCGCCACCGATGCCGTTGTGGCGGTTGCGACAAGCCCAAGAGCGGTGCTCTTCTGGCTGTCGAGCGTCTCGTTGACGCTCGTGTATGTCTCTGGGGCCGAGAAGTGCGTTGCCACGGGAACCGCCGAGACCAGTGCCAGCACTGCGAGCACCACCGTCACAATCACGCGGGCACGCCTGCTCATCCAACTTGGTCCAGGACCCATCTGAGATGGTGGCAGGTAATCAGGCTCTTCAACCTCAAGTGGTTCTGTTGTAGGCAAAACCTGCCGCATCCTTCCGTTGACGTAATGGCTATCCATGCGTCCCCCATTCTGCAGACGGAAAATAGAACATTTGTTCTCATAGTTCATACTACAGCACATCGTCGACAATACCAGCTGGACGGCTTGGTTTTCCGGCAAGCGGCACCGGATTGCCCAGAGCCACACGCGTTAGCCAATTGCCGACCAGCCCTCCCATTATCACGCTGGTAGAAAACGCAAGTCGGCACCCCTGAAGAGCGTTTATAAATACTTGAATAAAAGCACTGGTTTGGTAGCTCAGGCAGCATTTGGGAGACACGACCAATGAAGATGAGAAGGAAGCCGCGAGCAGAGCGCGCCACAGGCGCCAAGGGTAAGCACCGCCTCAAGAGGGGGCTCCTCATAACCCTTGCCATCTTTGTCTTCTTATGTGTTGTTGGCGCCATCGCAGGTGGCGGGACCCCGCAAGACACCAGCTCCGCCTCCCAGCCCACGCAAGCATCGCAGGAAGCGCCGAGCACGGGAACGCTCGCGCTCACGGCAAGCAGCGACCAGTCATTTGACACTACGGGAGCCAAGGCTTGGGCCACCGTAACCAAGGACGGTGGAGAGCCCCAGACCTTCGAGCTTTCCTTCTCAGACGATGTCACCAAGGATCTTGATGCCGGCAGGTATACCGTAACGCCCGCCAGCCATTACCTCTTGGCTCAAGACGGCACGCTCATCGAGAGCGATTCTAGTGCTACCGTCACGCTCGATAACGGAGCATCCGCTAACGCAGACGTCTCCTACGCGGCAAGCGACCTCTCTGCCATGAGTGACGCGGACATAGATGCCGCCATAGAGAGCGCCGCCTCCTTCATGTCCCAGCACATGGATGCCAGCGAGGTTGATTCCCTCAAGGCGGCGGCGCTTGCCAAGAAGCCCGTACCCCAACCTGCGGGGCCGCTCAAGGCGCACTTTATCGACGTTGGCCAGGGCGACTCCGAGTTCATTGAGCTTCCGGACGGCAAGACCCTTCTCATAGACGGCGGCCCCACGGACGCCGGCGAGAAGGTCCTCTCATACATCAAGGGTTTGGGGTACTCAGGCATTGACTACGTAGTTGCCACCCACCCCCACGAGGACCACATTGGCGGTCTGACCACGGTCATCTCGTCTCTTGACGTGGGTGAGCTCTGGGCACCTGACGCTTCCACCAACACGGAGACCTTCGAGAACTTCCTCGACGCCATTGAGTCGCGCGACATCGAGACCCACGGCTCGTCCGCTGGCAAGGCCATTGGCGACAGTGACTTGTACTCGATTCAGATCCTTGGGCCGCAGGGTGGCGCCTCTTACGACGACCTCAACGACGCCTCTGTCATCGTGCTTCTAACCTATGGGCAGAACAGCTTCCTCTTCACGGGCGACGCCTCCTCAAGCCTTATCTCGCAGGCGTGCAACACCCACGTCGATGTGCTCAAGGTGGGCCACCACGGGAGTAGGACCTCGACCAACGCAAGCCTGGTGGCAAGCCTGAGCCCAACCTATGCCGTTATCTCCTACGGCGTTGGCAACTCATACGGTCACCCAACCCAAGAGGCACTCGACGCGCTCTCGGGCACAACGGTCTACGGAACGGGTGCCAACGGAACCGTGACCATCGAGTCTGACGGGACAAGCCTCTCTGCCAGCGCCGAGAAAGAAGGAACCGTTGTAGCCGGAAATACGGACTCCGGCAGCGAGTCCAGCGATTCCTCAGGCGCTGCTGCCACAGGTGCCGCGGCCGCCGGAGCAACCAGCAGCCAAACCGATGCCGGCGACGGCTCCGACCCCACCGTCTACACAACAAAAACCGGAGGAAAGTACCATCGTGAGGGTTGCAAGTACCTTAGGAAGAGCAAGATTCCCATAAGCCTTTCCGAGGCCAAGGCGCAGGGACTCGAACCTTGCTCCAAGTGCCACCCGCCAACCTAGGCCGGGACCATCCGCTTGATCCGCGCAGAAAGGAGCGTCGCATGGAACGAGTCATCGTGGACCGTTTTGAGGGCAACGTCGCCGTTGTGGAGGCGGGTCTGGGTCACATGCGCAATGTGCCGCAATCGCAGCTTCCGCCGGGAACCCGCGAAGGTGACGTTCTCATGTTTGACGGGCGCGCATACCATAAGAACGCTGAGGCCACGGGCGAGAGAAGCGCCGCGATGCGCTCGCGCGCGCACAGGCTCTTCGGGGACTAGCGCGCTATTTCAGCGGACCACAACGTCCCGTTCGATAGTGCGTTTTCGGGCAGACACAGCAGTGGGGCGGGCACGCACGAGCGCGTCCGCCCCACTTTTGTCCGGTCTAGGCTGCCCTACCGGCCTCCGTCGGCCGCCAGGCGCTCCTTGGCCTCGGCAAGCTGCACGCACACCGCTTTCTCACCCGTACCACCATAGGTCACGCGGGCATTGGCAATGCCTGCGGGGTCAAGGTCCTGGGCAATGTCATCCCCAAAGAGGGGGCTTGCAGCCTGGAACTCCTCTGCCGTCAGGTCCTCAAGGCCCTTGCCGTGCTTCTCGCAGTAGAGCACCAGCTTACCCACAACCTCATGCGCCTCGCGGAAGGGCATACCCTTCTTGGCCAGGTAGTCGGCAACATCCGTGGCGGCGGTGAAGCCCTTGCCTGCCTGCGCAAGCATGGTGCTGGCGTTCACGGTCATGGTCTCAAGCATCCCGGAGGCAATCGCCATGCAATCGAGCAGAGTCTTGGCAGCATCGGCCGGTCCCTCCTTGCACTCCTGGAGGTCCTTGTTGTAGGCAAGCGGGAGCGACTTCATGGTGGTGAGCAGCGCCATGAGGTCACCGTAGACGCGGCCAGTCTTGCCACGTGTGAGCTCAGCAAAGTCTGGGTTCTTCTTCTGCGGCATGATGGACGAGCCGGTGGAGTAGCTGTCCGAGAGCGTGATGAAGCCAAACTCCGTGCTGCTCCACAGGACGATCTCCTCGCACAGGCGCGAGAGGTGCATCATGCTTACTGCACAGGCGTAGCCAAGATCGAGCAGGTAGTCGCGGTCCGAGACGGCGTCCATCGAGTTGGGAATCGCATGGTCAAAGCCCAGGAGCTGGGTGGTGTAGTCGCGATCGAGCGGATAGGTGGTGCCGGCGAGCGCCGCTGATCCCAGCGGGTTGGCGTCGGCCGCGGTACGAGCGGCGACAAGGCGCGTATAGTCGCGCGAGAACATCCAGAAGTACGCCAGCATGTGGTGCGAGAAGAGCACTGGCTGCGCGTGCTGCAGGTGCGTGTACCCCGGCATCACCACGCCCAGGTTCTTCTCGGCAACGCTCAAGAGGGTACGACGCAGCTCTACATTGCCCTCGAGGAGCTCCTCGCAGAGCCGCTTGACATAGAGACGTATGTCGGTCGCCACCTGGTCGTTGCGCGAGCGGCCTGTGTGAAGGCGCGCGCCAGGCGTACCGATGTCTGCGGTGAGGGCCTTCTCGACGGCCATGTGGATGTCCTCGTCGTTAACGTCCCAGGCGAAGGTGCCGTTCGCAATCTCCCCCGAGATCTTCTCCAGGCCAGCGTCGATGGCCGCGGCATCGTCGCCGGAGATGATACCCTGCTTGGCCAGCATCTTGGCGTGCGCGCGAGAGCCCTTGATGTCCTCCTGCGCCATGGCCTTGTCGTCCTCGAGCGATGCGCCAAACTCCTGCGTGAAGGCATCGACGCCCTTCTCGAACCTACCACCCCACAGTGCCATGCGTGCCCCTCTCGATACCGTGCCAGTGTGCCTGCTAGCTTACCGCAACAGCTCGCGCATACGAGCTGGTAGAAAAGCCGCCGCCGGGAACCCCGACGGCGGCATCGCTTTCCACGTGCTTCTCGGACAGGCCGAGTCTATCCCGCCCGATAGCGAATCTACTGCAGCTTGGAGCCGGGGCCCTGGACGCGAGACCAGGTCTTGGACTGCAGGCCGTGGATGGTGATGAAGCCCTTGGAGGCCGTGTGGTCAAAGGTGTCGCCCTCGTCATAGGTGGCCAAGTTGTAGTCGTACAGGCTGTACGGCGAGCGCAGGCCGTCGACGAACAGGCCGCCCTTGCAAAGCTTGATGCGCACCTCGCCGGTGACGTACTTCTGGGTGTAGGCGTTGTACGCGTCGATGGCCTCGCGGTTCTGCGAGTACCAGAGGCCACGGTAGACCGTGGAGGCCCATTCAACATCGAGCTTGGCCTTCTGCTTCAGGGTCTCAGCGTCGAGGCACAGGGTCTCGAGCGACTGGTGGGCCTGGATGAGCAGCAGCGCGGCGGGGCACTCGTAGCACTCGCGGCTCTTGATGCCCACGACGCGGTCCTCGATCATGTCGATGCGGCCAAAGCCGTTGCGACCGGCAATCTCGTTGGCCTTGATGATGCAGTCGAGCAGCGACATCTTCTCGCCGTTGATCGAGACGGGCAGGCCGCCCTCAAAGCCAATAACCACGGTCTCGGGGTCGGCGGGGCAGTCCTCGGGGTTCTTGGTCATCGTCCAGATGTCCGCGGGCGGCTCGTTCCAGGTGTCCTCGAGCACGCCGCACTCGATGGCGCGGCCCCACAGGTTGTCGTCGATGGAGTAGGGCTTCTTGTGAGTGGTGGGCACGGGCACGCCATGGGCCTTGGCCCACTCCATCTCGGAGTCACGCGTGGTGAGGTCCCACTCGCGCACAGGCGCGATAATCTCGAGGGACGGGTCAAGCGCACGGATGGAGGTCTCGAAGCGCACCTGGTCGTTGCCCTTGCCAGTGCAGCCGTGAGCGATGTACTTGGCACCGTACTCGTGCGCGATGTCCACGAGGTGCTTGGAGATGATGGGGCGAGAAAGCGCGGAGAGCAGCGGGTAGATGCCCTCGTATTTGCCGTTTGCCCAGATGGCCTTGGAGACGATTGTCTCGGCGTACTCCTCGCGCATGTCGACGGCCTCGGAGGCGATGGCGCCCATGTCAAGGGCCTTCTGCTTGATCCAGGAGAGGTCCTTCTCGTCCTGGCCTACGTTGCCGCAGATGGCGATGACGTCCATGTTCTTCTCGACCTGCAGCCACTTCACGATGACGGACGTGTCCAGACCACCGGAATACGCGAGGACGACCTTTTCCTTCTCAGCCATGTTGGTGCACCTTTCTGTTGTTGGGCCCTGATACCCCTTGCAGACATGCAAACGAACGAGCGCCGTGGTTGTGCCGCGACGTCACGAAGAGCCCCCGATCGTGCCGGGCGCTGCTGGGTGCCTTGTCTAGAACTGTCTGTGACGAGAGAGACGACAAGAACCTATGCCAGCGCGCGCGACATCGCGGGGCTGATTCGTCGGTTCTGGCGTCGAAGGGAGACCATGCCATGGCTGCGTGCGGTGCAAATCATGCGTTGGTCACCCCTTCAAAAAGTGGCGCGCGATATCTCGCGCGGCTGTCGTTGCTATGCGCGACTATAGGCCCGCATGGGGCAGGCTGGCAAGCACGATCGAGAAAAGATTTCTGCTTGAAACAAACGGGGGTATGGGGCAAGGCGTCAGGCAGACGCGCTACATACTTGGCGCACCTGTTGGCGCACTTTATTTGTCTAAATAAAAAGGTCAACGAGATATGCTCGCTGACCTTTGTTTTTACTGGTGCGCCCTGAGGGGGTCGAACCCTCGACCTTGGGATTAAAAGTCCCCTGCTCTACCAACTGAGCTAAGAGCGCATGCTGTGGCCAAAGCCACGGTAGCAGCGCAATTCTACCACGTGCCGGACACGGGACTGGTCCCTACTCCCACGGCCACTGGCCGTTGATGAAGACCGGGGTTTCGGTGCCGTCGGCGGAGACGCCCCAAATATTGAGGTCGTCGGAGCCAACCATGAAGTCCACGTGCGTGTGGCTCTGATTGACGCCCGCAGCCATGAGCTGGTCCTTGTCCATCGAGAGACCATCCTTCACGCACTCGGGGAAGCCCATGCCAAGCGCAAGGTGGCAGCTGGCGTTCTCGTCGTACAGGGTGTCGTAGAAGAGGATCCCGCTCTGGCGAATGGGCGTGTTCTTGGAGACGAGCGCGACCTCGCCCAGGCGCACGGCATTCTCGTCCGTCTCGAGAATATGCTGCAGGACGTCCTTGCCCGCTTTGGCACCGTAGTCCACCACGGCACCGCCCTCGAAGCGCAGCCAGAAGTCGCGCACGGTCTGCCCGTTATGCACCAGCGGCAGCGCGGAGTACACGATGCCGTCAACGCGCATACGGTCTGGCGAGGTAAAGACCTCCTCGGTGGGGATGTTGGGGAAGAAGACCGTGCCGTCCTGGAGCTTGCCGGCACCACCCTCCCAGATATGACCCTCGGTGAGGCCAACCGTAAGGTTGGTGCCGTTGGAGGACTCGTAGCGCAGCGCCGAGTAGTGCTTGCGGTTGAGCATGCGTTTGGTCTGCTCGAACGAGGCGTTATGCGTCTCCCAAGCACTCTCGGGATCGTCGCCCTCGGCACGAGAGGTCTCGAGGATGGCCACCCACAGACGGTAGACCGCCTCGGTAGGCGAGAGCTCGGGGAAGACCTCGCGCGCCCATGCCGTCACGGGAACGCCGGCAATGCACCAGGCGTTGCGGCCAAAGTCCATGCCGTCGCGGAACGACTTGCACTGCTCGTTGCGGGCGCGCGATGCGGTGGCCGGCTTGGCGGGGTCGATTCCCTTGAGCGACGACGGATCAGATCCCTCGAGGAAGAGAAACGCGGCGCCATCCTCCGCCAGGGAGTTGAGCTGCTCGCGCTGCCAAGAGGGAACGGTCTCGAACCACGCAGTGGGTACGTTCTCGTAGGTCAGACGAGTCACTTGGTCGTCGTGCCAGATGACCGTCACGTGGCCTGCGCCAACTCGGTACGCCGCGCGGACGACTCTGCGCGCGAAGTCCGCGCGCTCGACAGGCGCAGAGAGCACCAGCTCCTGCTCGGGATGAAGAGCAACGCCCTTCTTTACCAGCAGGCTTGCGTAGCGGTCGAGCTGCTCTGAGATGGCCTCGGTTGCCAAGCGGCATTCTTCGTCCGTCATGGGGATGGCAGTCATGGTGGTTCCCTTCGGGTTTGGTACGTGCGCCCATGTCCGGGCGCTTACTCTCATATAGGCTGGTACCCATAAAAAGGGCCCCCGAAGGGGCCCGGCGTATTCTGGAGCGGGCAACGGGATTCGAACCCGCGGATGATGGCTTGGGAAGCCATTGCCTTACCACTTGGCGATGCCCGCATGCGTGGTGATTCTATCACAGCCCACGGCCGGGGTGGGCCCACTCCACAAGTTGGCCTTTTGGACCTGCACAAAGCGCCGCTGGACCGAGGGAACGGCGGCTGCTTGGACTGCTGCGATTCACACGCCTACAGGTAGACGTCTGCCTCTTCGCGGCCAAACTTGTGCAGCAGCTCATGGCAGGGCTTGCAGGCCGCGCAGTCGCAGAACTTGGCACCGGCCTTCTTACGCTCCTCGGAGTGGGCCAGCATCTTGGCGGCACCCTCCTCGCCAAAGACTTGCTTGCCCGTATCGGACCCTGCAAAGCCGATAAGGTCGTCGATAGTGGTCTGGTGCGCGCTGATGGCGTCGAGCAGCGTGTTTGTGGCGGCATCTGCGTCGTCGCCCTTGGCGATGGCGTCCTTCCAGGCCTGCGCAGCGTTCTTGGTGTCTGCCGAGGCCGACGGAGCGGCAAGCATCTCTTCGACCTTCGATGCGGTGTAGTCAAGCAGTTCCTTATCCATTCTGGTTCCCCTCTCTCGAGACGTTGCGGACAATGGCACGCGATAGATATACCCGTCGCCACAGAAACTTTCTCGCTACGAGCTTTGGCGGACCGAAGACCCCTTAAGACGAGCAAGTTTTCCCTGTTCAGACGCCTCAATTGAAAGAACGGTGCCAGCTGTGTGACAGCCAGGTGCTAGCCGGGGGTCAAGTTGGTGCAAGCCCCTCTCGGTAGCCTTGGCCTCCCTGATTTGGCCATCAACGCGCAAGGGAGGACGTATGAGACAAGAGCAACGGGTACGAGAACTCGAGAGGGGCGAGCGGCGCGCTCATGTGAGGGGTGACGCACCGCGCTCAAGGCTCATTGGTGGAGACAAGCTGCGGGGAGGTCCCCACGTGGGACCAGGCCATGCCGGGAGGCGATCTCTATGGCAGGGGGTTCTGGCTATCGCCTTGGCGGCCGTCCTCACCGTCGAGCAGCTCCTGGGTGGCGGCACCGCGCTCAACGGCATTGCCCTGGCTCAGTCGCCCGCTGCGGGCAACAAGAACATTGGGTACCTACACAATCCCGATGGCAGCAGGTACATCAGCGACCTTCTCGGCGTTACGCGGCAGCAGGTTGTGGACGAGCTCACCGCACACGAGCATGACAGCTACTACCTGGGGACTCCCTACAAGGGAGTCCAGGAGACGGGCAGCATGCCCCGACCCAACGGCGACCCAGGCGCCTACTCTCCCGGCATGCAGTGCAACGGGTTTGTCGCCTACGTGCTCAACAAGGTGGGAGGAACGCCATACCAGACCTTTGTGAACGCCAACGGTCACCGCGGCAACTGGACGTCGCTGCTCAACTGGTTTGCCGTCTGCAGCAACAACGACGTGGTCTCATACACGTTCGACTCGAAGGAGGAACTGCTGGCGTCGGGCCTGCTTCAGAAGGGTGACATCATCTGTGCGGTTCCGTACTCATCTGTGCTGCAGGCCGGGAAGGACGCCTACGGCAACACCGCCGACGACCACGTAGGGTTCTTCTGGGGCAGCTCCGCCGGCGAGGACCTCTTCTGGCACTCCGCGCACCGTTCAAACGGTATAAGTTCTGGAGAGTCGCTCATCAACGGAAACCAGATCTCTGCCATCTCGCCCAAGTGCTATCCGTCCTGCTGGGTGCTGTTCCCCATGGGACCAGCAAACGGCCGGGTAGAGCTTGTCAAGCAGTCGGCCAACAGGTCAATCACAGATGGCAATGGCAGCTATTCGCTCCAGGGTGCGCGCTATGGCCTCTACTCTGACGCCCAGTGCACTCAGCTGGTGCAGTCTGCGACAACAGACGAGAACGGCCATGCCGCCTTCGCAAGCGTGCCAACGGGCAACTACTACGTGCATGAGATTCACCCTTCGAAGGGCTATCTGCTCGACGAGCAAATCTACCCCGTCTCCGTGAGCGCGGGATCAACAGCGCAGGTGCATGGCGCACCCGTCGAGGAGGTGCCGGCAAGCGCACCGGGCGGCGCCATCGTGCAGAAGCTCGACGCCAAGACGGGAGGAGCGGCACAGGGCAACGGCTCGTTGGCAGGGGCGCAATTCACCGTCTCCTACTACGGGAACACCACGGGGGATGTCTCTGGCAACCCGCTTCGAACCTGGGTTTTTGCGACAGACGAGTCTGGCGTGGCAACCTACAGCAGCTCACAGCTCGTTTCCGGCGACCAGCTCTTTGCCAACTCGCAGGGAGAGGCAGTCTTCCCCCTGGGCACCTATGGCATCACAGAGACCAAGGCACCCGAGGACTATGCACTCACGGACTCGTCCACACACGTAGCCGTAGTCACGCTCGAGAATGGCACTGCCATCTGGAAGTCCCTCGACGGGTGGAACAACACCACCGCCGTGAAGGACGTGCAGGGCAGAGGCGTGAGTGACGAGGTTCTTCTCGGGTCAATACATGTGGGCAAGATAGATCACCAGCTCAAGAAGGAAGATGCACAGGGCGACGCCACCCTGGCAGGAGCACGCTTCCAGGTACGCAATGTCTCTGATCACCCCGTATACGTGGGCAACGCTACCTATGCCGTTGGAGAAATCATCTCCGGCCTTGAGTTCGTAACGGATGCCAACGGTACGGCAACAAGCGAGAAGATTCTTCCCTACGGCACCTACGAGCTGCGAGAAGTCCAGCCGCCGGAGGGCTACGAGCTCAACTCTAGCTGGGTGGGCGTTGCTACGGTTACCGGGTCGAAGGACCCGGCCGATGCCGGCACCGTAGACGAGACCGTCGAAAGGCCCCACACGCCTCCCATGGTTAAGGTGGATATCAACCTGGGCTCGGATGGCCCGCAGGGAGATGCCACCTTCGAGGGAACCGAGGTAAGCATTACCAACGCTTCCGAGGGGGACGTGGTCTACAACGACATGGCCATTGCTCCGGGAGAAGTGGTGTGCACGCTCGCCGCCAACGCTGAGGGTAAGTTTCCCATCATCCAGCCCCCCTATGGCACGTACGTCCTCCGGGAGACAAAGGCTCCCAAGGGCTACCTTCTCAACGAACAGTGGACCAAGACCATCGTGCTCCACGAGGAGAGCGAGGAGACCGTTGAACTTCCGGACACACCCATCGCTGGAGGACTCTGCCTCGACAAGATCGACCGAGAGCTTGCGGCGGCCGACCCCCAGGGAAATGCGTCGCTTGAGGGGGCGCACTTCCAGATAACAAACGAGTCCAAGCGTCCCGTGGTAATTTCGGGCGTTGCCTACGCGCCAGGCGAGGCCATTACGAGCATCGACCTTGTCACCGACGCTCACGGCCACGCAACGACAACGGCCAACCAGCTGCCCTATGGCAGGTACACCGTGCGTGAAGTCGCGGCGCCAGAGGGATACCTGCTCAACGAGACTTGGAAGGCGGATGTGAGCATCACCGAGAACGGGACGGTGGTCTCAGCACAAAGCCCCGTCGATGATCAGGTAATCCGTGGCGGCGTTCGTGTTGGCAAGGTCGACCGGGAGACACTGGGCAACGTTCCACTTGGCTCCGCAACACTTGCAGGGGCCACGTTCACGGTGACCAATGACTCCTCGCATCCTGTTCTTGTCGGCGATGCCACGGTAGACCCAGACGAGGTTGCGCTCACGCTGACCACAGATGAGAACGGCACTGCATATACCAGTGCAGACGCGCTTCCGTATGGGACCTACACCATTCGAGAGACCGCCGCTCCGGCGGGATACCTCCTGGACAGCGAGGCTAGGCTCTGGTCGGCAACGTTCCAGGTTGAGGAAGACGGGAAGACCATAGACCTCACGAAGCCCGAAGATGCGGCACACGACCAGGTTGTGCGCACGGACATTCGCCTTGTGAAGCGGGACGAGAACTCCCAGAAGCCCATGGCCAATGTTGCGTTTCTCATCACCAGCCTTACCACGGGAGAACGGCACGTTGCGGTGACGGATGAGAACGGCATCTTTGACTCCTCCGTCTATGCCCTCGAGCAGCGCACGAACGCAAACGATGCGGTACTTAGCGAGAGGGGTGCAGACTCCTCGGTGCCCTTGGTGGACTCCACCAAGCTCGACTCCTCGAACGGCGTGTGGTTTGGGGGTGTTGCGAATGCCAACGGAAAGGCCATCGAGAGCCTCGCAGCATTCCCGTATGACCGCTACGAGGTACAGGAGCTACGGTGCGACGCCAATCGCGGGCGTGAGCTCGTCTCCTTCCAGCTCACCACCGAGCTCCCCCAATCGCGTCACAACGCCGTCCTTGACCTGGGTACCATAGACAACCGCGAGGAGAGCGTGCCTTCCATCCAAACAACCGCAACAGACGAGAAGACCGGCAGGCACGAGGGCGAGGTCCAGGAGAGTACAGGCATCGTGGACGTTGTGGCCTTTGAGGGGCTTGCACCCGGTACAAGCTACGAGCTTCACGGCACACTCATGGACGCCGAGAGCGGCGAGCCGATCCTCGACGCGGAAGGAAATTCCGTTGAGGTGACGCAGCAGTTTGTCCCCGCAGAGGCAGACGATACTGTCGCCATGCCGTTCGAGGTTGCGGGCGCCGCTGTCGACGGGAAGAGGGTAGTTGTCTTCGAGACCCTCTATCGCGATGGGCAGGAAGTTGTATCTCACAAGGATCTGAATGCAGCGAGCCAGACCGTGGACTATCGCGAGGAGGTTCCGTCGAGCGGGTCGGAGTCCAAACAGTCCAACGGCAAAACCCAACGAGAAGTAGGCGGCATCCCCCAAACGGGAGATACGACTGCCCGTGTAGCCATCGGAGCCTGTGCTGCACTCGGATGCGCCGGAATCATCCTTGCTCTCTGGCGCAGGAGGAAAGGCTGACGAGATAGAGCGGCATCCCAGTGCGAACGGGTGCGGGCGCGTAGAAAAAGCGCAAAAGGGGGCCGGCAATAGCCGGCCCCCTCGGGCTCGAAAACCTCGTTGGAGAGTGGCGCAAATGCAACTACGAGCGGCGAATCATCTCCGTGACCAGCTCGGCGACGGAGGCAGCCTGGTCACCGTCAACGTTCTCGGGCGCATCCTGCTCGGTGCGCGAGAGGGCAGGCAGCCCATTGTCGCCCATACCCATGACCGTGACTGCACGGACGGACGTACGCATGGCGACGGAGGCATCGGTGTCCGCCCAGTCGAACGGCTGGGTCTTGAGGTTCACGTTGAGGTCAGATGCCGTACCGGTGAGGAGCCTGAGAAGTCTCCTGTCCGCACGGCGGGTGGGCTCGAAGCCCTCGTGCGTCAGGAGCGAGAGGTCGCCAGCGCCCACGCAGTCCAGGTTCACGAGGAATGCACCGCGAATGGCAGAGCGGTGCTCAGAGAGGAAGGAGCGCATGCCGGCGTGGTCAAGGTTGGAGGCGCCAAGGGCGACAAACCAGATGTCGTGGCAGACCAGCTCGTCGTCACCCATGTGAAGCACGGCGGCACGAAGGTCATCCTCGGTGGGAACGTCAGCAGGCACGTCGACGGGGGGCTCATCGTCAGCAACGGGCTCGGCGGTCACGTCAGAGAGAGGTGCGGCACTTGCCTGGTCGCCCTCATAGGGAGGCTCCGGCGCCTCGGGAGGAACATCCTCGACAAGGCGAAGGCCACTTCTCGTGGTGGCGCCGCCCTTCCAGGGGTCAGAATCAGAGCTCTCGTCCCAGTTCTCGGGATCCTCGCTCAGCCAACTGCCACGGCCCTGACCGCGGGAGCGTCCACCTTTGTCCTTGTTGCGGTTGAACAGGCCAAAGCGGTGCTTTTCGGCAGGATGCTCGGGGGCTTCCTCCTGCATCCCCAGGTCATCCGCGCTAATGACATCAAGGCCGTCCTGCTCGCCACTGGCAACGTTTTGTGCTGGCGCCGCGGCTGTGGTACCAGGGGTAATCACAGGCACCTCCACCTCGGTTGCGCCGCCGCGAATGCGTTGGGCGTTCCTGTCGTTCGCGTCGCTCAGCAGGTTCCCCATGCTCCTCCGGGAAGGAGTTTGAGCTGGATGGGCTGGCGCAAGCTGAGTTTCATCGGAATCGGACGCAAGGGGGTCAGACAGCCCAGAGGGGTCAGGAAGGTCAAAGAGGGCCGCGCGACGTGCCACGTCAGAGATCTGGGGCTTGAAGCTCGACTTGCCCCAGTTAGGGTCATCGGGCTTCTCGGGACGCTTGCGCGGGGTCGGGGCCGTTGGACGTGTGGAGCCAAGGTCGTCGTCAGGCGTAGCGGTAAGACCGGAGTCATCCTTCTCACCAACGCCGCGGCTCTCGAAGCGATCGAACATGCTTGCAAGCTTCTTGCGGTCAAAGAAGTGAGTCTTCTCGGGCGTGGCGGCGGTTGCGTCGGCGCCTGCAGAAGCGTCGATAGGGGCAGGTGCGGTGGCCGTGGAGTCTGTGCTGTCCGTAGGAGCAGCAACAGGCTCGGCGCTCGCGTCTGTAGTGCGGGGAGCCGAAGACCTAGGGAGGCTCTCGGTGGAGTCCGCAGCGGCAACCTCGGTCTGGGCGTCGATGCGGGCGCTGGCGCGCACGGGGCTGCCGGGAAGTTCACTGGTCTCGTCGGCATCAATCGAGGACGACCTCATGCTCTTGGAGGAGTCAACATACTCGATGTCGCAGTCAGCAGGAAGAATGCCCAGGGCGGCAATGATGTCCTTGCCGTGACGGACGCCGACGATCTCCTCGGCCTGCGGCGCTGGCGCAGGGGCAGGCACAGGAGCCTGAGCGGCTGCAGCTGCCTGCTCGGCCTCGGCCTGGGCCTGAGCGGCCTCCTTCTCATGCTGCTCCCTCTCGATGGCGCGCTGGGAGACAGGCTTCTCTCCAGAGGGACGGACGTTCTCAAGGATGCCGAGAAGCGCCGCAACAGAGGACTTGTTGTCATTAGAGCCCAGCGAGCAGGTGGAGAACCTCTGGTAGATGCCATCCGCGCCAAACGCTACAAGCGGAATGGCCAGCAGGATGCCGGCAACCCAGAGAACCGAGCGAAGGGGTGCGGGCAGGAAGGAGAACGCCTGGAGCAATGCACAAAGGGTGACAGCGGGAACAAGCCACTTGAGCGCCTTGCGAAGCATGGGGATGTAGCGGGAAAGCGGGCTTCCATACAGGAAGCTGTCATGCGGGGAATCGTAGTGGGCAACAACGACGATTGGCCTGTTGCCCTTGGCGACCAGCTCGCCCGTGGCATGGTGCACGGCGACCACGTTCTGGCTGCGTGCCGCAGGGCCAAGCTTGGAGAGAAAGTCCCCACCAACTCCAAGGACATCAAGAATGAGCAGGACGCCCGGAACCAGCGCCAGCACAATCCCCAGGACAGAGATGCCCGTACCCGAGAGGATAACCCCTACAAACATCAGAACGAGAAGCACGCACCGCACGAAGCGCCCGCTGCCGGGAGCATCGAACTCCTCGACGTTGACGTCGACGTCATGCTTCTTCATGAGGTCCGCAATAGTCTGAGCCGCCTGGAGCTCCTCCTGGCTGTTCGCAGGGGAGATGCCAATCTGGTCCTCCAGGTAGTCCAAATAATCATGTGTCATGGCCATGCTGTACGTCCTCCGCTGGTCACGCAGCCGTTTAGGTCGCGAGAATGCGCATATGCGGTATTGAGTATACGTCTTGAGGGACAGCGATATCACCCCGGCGCCCCCTGGACGGTCGTCTGCACGGCAATTCCCCCACAACGAGACCACATGCGGCACCGTTCATCGTGGTGCTCGGGTCCTGCATATTTCTCCGCACGCACAACTCGCCGGGTTCTCTCCTTTCGACTATCGTCTACACGTGATGGCGCACACGCAACGGCATGGGCCACGCGTCTACGTGGGCCACCAAAGTAGAAGCGGGAGGACCGGGTTGGACGAACGAGAAGGCTATTCGGCGCTTTCGAAGGATGACGAGCAGGCAACGAGGATTGCCTCGCTCGCACTTGCCTTCATGAGCTCGGACACCATAAGCGATGACACCATCTGGCACTCGTTCTATCCGGACCTCACCAAGCCAGACTCATATCGCACTGCCTTTCGACGGGATAGGGCTGCGCTCGCCGAATGCGGCATTATGGTGAGCCGCGCTGACGGCCCGGAGGCGCTCTGGTGCGTAGATAGTGCTTCGTTCGTCGAGAGCACCGAGCTCTCGGACGAGGACGCCATGGCCCTTGACGTTGCATGTCTCCCGCTTGTCGATGATCCGGACTTCCCCTACGGTGCCGAGCTTCGCATTGCGCTCTCGAAGATCGATGACGCCTTCGACTATCCCGCATCGGTCTCCCTACCTGCAGAGGAGAGAACGCCCAGCCGACAGCTTGCGACTCTCCAGGAATGCAGCCTCTCCAGGCTGGTCGCGCAGATAGACTACGTGCGCGCCGATGGAACCACGGTCAAGCGTCGGATAGCTCCCTATGGCTTCTTTGGCATGCGCGGTCACCTCTATATGGTGGCACCATCTATTGACGAGAGCGGCGCGGTCATCGAGGGCTCAGCACACACGTATCGCATCGACCGTGTTCGACGAGCTTCCAAGGTTGCAGGACCGTCCTTCGAGATTCCGGAGGACTTCGACGTTCGTGACTGGCAGAAGCTTCCTTTCCAGATTGGGTCAGTCACATGCGAGGGAGTGTTTGCCGTGCCGGTGCAGGCGGCACAGGAGTTTTCCAAGGTCACGCTTGGCAAGGGCACGTTCCTCGAGCCTGATGACACCCTTGGCCCCGATGCGGCTGCGGTTACGGAACAGTCTCCCGCCTCCATCCTTTGGCGCGTCGAGATAAGTAGCGTGGAGGATGCCGCTTCGTGGGCCATTGCGGAGGATGTCACGCCCATTGCGCCGCCAGAGCTTGTCTCTGCCTGGCGCGCCAAGCTCAAGGGGGTCGTTACATATGGCTAGTCGCAGGCAAGGAGCCGGACGCAAGGGAGGCCTGCAGGAGGCCCGCGAGCTTGTCGCCATCATCTCATCGCTCGACCACGCGGGAGACAGCCTGGACGTGGAGACCATAGCTGGTCGTCTGGGAATCAGTGAACAGGACGCACGCCATCGCATGGACCTCATCCTTGCCGCGGGCGGCGAGGGCGCGGCGGTTCTCCCGCTCTCCGAAGGCCAGGACAACGACCGCCTCACGCTCGAGGGCAGCTCAGGCAGCCACGTAAGAAGGCTTCGCCTCACCAAGTCCGAGACCGTCGCTGTTAAGGCGGCTCTCGATCAGATGGAAATCCCAGCAGACGCCCCATTGCGCCAGAAGATCGCGGCGTCGCTCTCTTCCCAGCACTCCACCGAGGCCCAGGCGCCGGCGCCGCCTAGCGAGGGCGGCGACGAGTCGGGCAACTACCGCACGGCCGAGGCCCTACTCCAGTGCTCCAAGGCCATAGCCCAGCTCGGCATGCTCGACTTCTCGTACCAGGGCGTGGCTGACAAGGCGCCGCGGAGGCGGCACGTGGATCCGCGCGGGCTGCGCAACGCGGACGGCGTCTGGTACCTTGACGCCTACGACCCCTCGCGCCAGGGCGAGCGCGTCTTTCGTCTTGACCGCATGACGGATGTGCTCATTGCGTCGGCAGAAGAGCTTCCGCCAGAGCCACAGCAGACCAGTCCCGAGCGCGAGGTGCGCATCTCCTTTCGTGACAGGCACTACCTTGAGCTTCTCGCTTGGCCTGGCCTGCACGTAGAGCGCGATGACGGCTCCGTTGTCGTTACGCGCATTCCCTACTACGGCGGGGAATGGTTACCGCGGCGCATTGCGGCCTGTGCCGGCGCTGCATTCACAAGCGATGGCGAGGTCAAAGCCCTCGCCATCGCCTATGCCCGCCGTAAGCTGGGAAAACAGTAGCCTGCGCTTCTATCGCTCGTGCGTCGAGCGCCACATCTCTATGTAGCGGCCCACGTTCTGCGTCTCGAGCGTGGTCACGCTCTTAGAGGGCAGCGACCCGGTGAACGCCCGTCCGTAGCGCTTCTGGACCACGCGCGAGTCTGCAAGCACCAGCACGCCGCAGTCGCTCGACGTGCGGATAAGACGACCCGCAGCCTGCTTCACCGAGATGACCGCCTCGGGCAGCGAGTAGCGCCACCATGCGCGGTCCTCGCGCAGGTCGCGCTCGCGCACGATGGGGTCGTTGGGACTTGCAAACGGCAGCTTAGGGATGACCACGCACCTCAACGTGTCACCTGTGGCGTCAAAGCCCTCCCAGAACGACCGCAGCGCGAGAAGCGACGTGCGCTTCTCAGCCAGAAACTGCTGGCGCAGCCGTCGCGGAGAGGAGCCACGCTCCTGGCACACCAACGCCAGCCCCACCTTGGTCAGGCGCGGCTCAAGCGCGGCGTACACACGCTCCATGTCACGCCTATTTGTGAACAACGTGAGAACCGAGCCATCCATAGAACGATGCACGCTGTAGAGAAGCTCAACAAGTGCGTCCAGGTAGTTGCTATCGTTTGGCGCGGGCATATCTTTGGTCACAATGACCGACATACTCTTATCGTAATCAAGGCTTGAATCAAGACGCACGTCTTTGTGCATGCTTGCGGGCAGGCGGTCGAGACCAACCGCATGGTCAAAGTGCGAGAAGTCATCCCTCACTGCCATGGTTGCCGAGGTGAACACCACACTCTTCATCTCGGGCAGCCAGTTCTGGGCAAGATCCGCACCCACGTCGAGTTTCTCGGCAAGGAGCTTCTCAGCGCCAATGCGTCGCTTGGAGCGATACAGCTCCGCGGAGTACACGTATGTCTGGTCCTCTCCGCCCAGGATGAGGCGCAGGCTCTCGAGCAGCTCAGACACAAAGCGCCCGGACTCCGTGAGGTCCGCGGCAAGCTGCGGCGCAACCTCCGCAAGCTTCTCCTCAACCTCGCCCAGGTTCTTTGCCGCCTCGTCAAGGTGCGCCACGGCAGCAGACCCAGCCTCCGCAACGGCACCCCACTGCGACGTCTCCCGGACCTTATCATCAATCCAAAGGGTCACCATGTCATAGCCGCCATCGCCTCTGGCAAGCGTGCCGAGCTCGTGCACCGCCATGAAGAGGTCGGCCGTAGAAACTGCCGCGCGCGAGACGGACGCCGCGGTCTTGGTGAGCAGCCCCTGCACAAGCGTGGCCCCTTCGAGCTTGGACACCGAGGCGAACGTCATCACCGTGTGCAGCGCACCGCTCTTGGTACCGCCAAGCAGCTCAAACGCTGCACGAGCCGCGTCACCAGAGACCTCGTGCGCCCACTGGCGGCGAGCTTCGCTCTCGAAGGAGTGGGCCTCATCAATCACCCAGTGGCGAATGGGCGGCAGAATCTTTCCCTCAGCAGCAACGTTGCGCAGCAGCAGCGAATGGTTGGTCACCACCACGTCGCCGCTGGCGGCACGACGGCGCGCGCCATGGACCAGGCACTCGTTGGGAAAGTACGGGCAGCGCGTGCGAAGGCACTCGTTGGGGGTAGTAGTGAGCATCTGTCGCGGCACATACCGCCAGCGGATCCCTAGCGCGTCCAGATCGCCGTCAGGAGACTGGCAGGCATACGCATACGTCACGGCAATAGCGGTGAGCATGTCGCCTGCGATGGCGTTGTCCGAGCGCCCGTCGTTGCGTGCCAGCTCAAGCGGTAGGTCCTCCACGGCGGCGCGGTCTAGCCGGTGCAGGCACGGGTAGTGCTCGTAGCCCTTCAGGCTGTGGAAGGTGAGCCCCTTTGGCAGCGCGCGAGCCAGCGCCGGCAGCTCGTGGGAGACAAGCTGGTCGGTGAGGGCGTTGGTCTTTGTCGCAATGCCCACGGTCACGTTGTTGCGCTGGGCAAAAAGGACCTCGGGCAGCAGGTAGGCAATGGACTTTCCAACGCCTGTACCAGCCTCTATCGTGCGGTGCGTCGAGGTGGCAAGGGCGTCTCGCACCTCGAGCGCCATCGAGACCTGCTCCGGGCGCGTCTCGTAGTTCTCGTACATGTGCCCAACAACACCCGCAGGCGTGAACTCGTCCCTAATGACCTCAGGGGTTGGGGCGACAAGTGCCTCGTCACTCTCGGCGGCGTCCGCGCGCTGGTGCGTCTCCTCGCGGGAGACCAACCCGTGACGAAGCGCCTTGAGCGAGAAGGGCTCTGGGCCCCTCTCGGCGGCAAGGTGCGCAATGACAGGCCTAAACGGCCACTCTACCTCGGGGTGCATCTCAGAGAGCTTGCCCAGGAGCCCCGCCGGCAGGTCAGAGAGGCCAAGTAGGATGATTCGCCACATGCCGCAGAGCGCGTCGACGTCATCGCCCGCACGGTGCGTTACAGAATCGCAGCCAAACGCCTCCGCCATGTCCGAGAGCCGGTGGGATGAGAGGCGCGGGAGTGCGATGCGAGAGAGCGCAAGCGTGTCAATCCAGGTGTCAGACACCTCGGAGCCGCCGCGCACGCCCTCGATGAAGGTGCGGTCGAAGGTGGCGTTGTGCGCCAGCACAGGAGAACCGCCTACAAAGTCCGCCAGGGCGCTCACGGCTTCCTCGGGGGTGGGTGCGCCAGCAACGTCTATGTCACGTATGCCTGTGAGGCGCTGAATCTCGGGCGGGATTGGCCCGCCAGGGTCAACAAAGGTCTCAAAACGCTCAACTGCCTCGCGGCCCGAGATCCTTGCGGCAGATATCTCTATGAGCTCGCAGTCCTTGAACGAGAGGCCCGTAGTCTCCGTATCGAGCACCACGATATCCTCTTCGAGCAGGTCAAACGCATGGGTGCGTGCCCGCTCGGCAAGACTTTTATAGTTGGCGCGAATGTCCTCGGGCGTTCCAGGAAGAAGCAGCCGCTCGAGGGCGGCTGCAGCTCGTTCCATGTTCTTGTCTCGCTCGCCAGCACCGGCAAGAGCCATGCTATTCCTCCGACTTCCCGTGAGCTTCAAGCGCATACTCCACGAACTTCTTGCAGAGCTCGGGGAACTCAATGCCGCCGTGGCGGGCGGAATCGGGCAGGAGGCTATTCTCGGTCATGCCAGGAATGGTGTTGGTCTCGAGAATCACCGGAGTGCCGTCCTCGCGCACAATGAAGTCGCTACGCGAGGCACCCAGGCAGCCAAGGGCGCGGTGGGCGCGAACGGCCAGCTCCTGGGCGCGGGCGTAGACGCCAGCCTCCAGACGGGCGGGAATCACGTGGTGCATGGACGAAGGCTCGTACTTCACCTTCAGGTTATAGAACTCCGCACCGGTCACGATCTCGACAATGGGCAGAGCCTTGGGGTCATCATTGCCAATCACGGGAACGGTGATCTCGGTGCCGGTGACGCACTCCTCGATGAGAACGCGGTCTCCGCCGGCCGATGCCCGCTCGACGGCCTCGCGAAGCTGAGAAGCACTGGTCACACGCGTGACGCCGTAGCTCGAGCCGTTTGCCGCAGGCTTCACAAAGAGCGGCAGCCCAAGCTCGTCCACGACGCGGTCGATGTCGTCATCTGTGAGCTTTGTGCCGGCTGCAACGTCAGTTCCGCGCGGCGTGGGGATGCCCGCCTGGCGATAGAGGGTCTTGGCGACCTCCTTCTCGGTGCTCACGGCGCTCCCAAGCACACCCGAGAAGGTGTAGGGCATGTGCAGAATCTCGAGGAGGCCCTGGATGCAACCGTCCTCGCCGTAGCGTCCGTGCATGGCGACAAAGGCCACGTCGTAACCGCCGGCAACGAGCTTTGACACAAACTCGCCATCTGCGGCATCGAGCAGGTCAACGCCCTTGAAACCCACCTCGGTGAGCGCCTTCTGGCACGCGCGCCCAGAGTCCAGGGAAATTTCCTTCTCGTCAGACCAGCCGCCGGCGATAACGACAACCTTGAGGCCCAACACGTCATGACTTGTCATGTGCTCTCCCTCGCATCTCTCCGCCGTGCGGTAGACTCAACTCACACGGAGACAGTAACCCAAAGAGGATACTCCACCACACCATACGACAAGGGCAAGGGGCCAGAAATGCAGACGGAAGACGTCAACCGAAACAACGAGAAGCTCGACCTAAGGAACTGTACGCGCGGCCAGCTTGAGACCCTTCTCGCAGAGCTGGGCCAGCCCAAGTTCCGTGCAAAGCAGATCGAGGACTGGGTGTGGGTCAAGAACGCCACCTCACTCGACCAGATGACCAACCTGTCGAAGGCGCTGCGAGCCGAGCTTGCGGACTACGTCACGCTCGGAGGCGTCGAGGAGGTAGCACGACAGGTCTCGCAAGACGGTAGCCGCAAGTACCTGCTTCGCTTTCCTGATGGTGTTGCCGTTGAGTGCGTTGGCATGCCCTCGAAGAACCGCCTTGCAGTGTGCGTGTCCACTCAGGCAGGCTGCGCCATGGGCTGCGCGTTCTGCGCAACCGGCGCCTCGGGCCTTACCCGCTCGCTGACGGCTGGCGAGATTTACGAGCAGGTCATGCATGTGCGCGATGACTTCAACACGCGTGTTACCAGCGTGGTGATGATGGGGCAGGGCGAGCCCATGATGAACTATGACGCTACGCTTGCCGCGCTGCGACGCCTCAACTCCCCTGAGGGAGCAGGCATTGGCGCGCGTCACCTTACGGTGTCCACCTGCGGCGTTATCCCCATGATTAAGCGTTTTGCTAATGAGCCCGAGCAGTTCACGCTTGCCGTCTCGCTTCACTCCGCCAACCAGAGCACGCGCAACATCCTCATGCCTGGTGTCAAGAAGTACTCCCTCATCCACCTCTATGACGTGATGGGCGAGTATGTTGACAAGACTGGGCGCCGTCCCACCTATGAGTACGCGCTTATCCAGGGCGTCAACGACAACGAGGACGAGCTAGGAGCCCTATGCGACTTCTGTCGTGGCACCCTGGCGCACGTGAACATCATTCAGCTCAATGAGGTTCCCGGCTCAAAGCTCAAACCCGCTAGCCCCGAGCGAGCCGGGGAGTTTGTTGCTCGTCTGGCTTCCGTTGGTGTGGAGGCTACCATCAGGAACTCCCGCGGCGCTGACGTCGACGCCGCGTGCGGTCAGCTTAGGCAGCGTATGCAGGAGCTGTAAGCTGTTTAGCGCTTTACTTGAAGGGGAGGTGGTCACTCATGGTGATCGCCTCCCCTTTATTAGAACATATGTTCTTAATTTTATCTTCTTACCGCTTCCGCAGATTCCCTAGTATCCAAGGTCTTTCCATTGCTGCATGGTTGTCTGGACGTTAGGTAGAGGTCCATCGTCTGGCATAACGTCACCTCTCACCGAGTTAATAACCTCGTTTATGCGCTCGTAGGAGGTCTTAACCGTTTCCACCATCTTCTTAATATTCTGCTTGGCCTCGTCGGAGAGTACTTCCTTGTAGACCACATAGCCAACACCAGCAGCAGTCGCGATGACAACCGCACTGCGAAGTAGCTTCTTCATTCCTACTCCTAGTCCCTCGTGAGAAGGTCAACAAGGTGGGCGAGTGCTTCCTCGTCCTCAAACTCAATCTCCACCTTGTTCCTTCCTCGGACGGTCTTAACCTTCACGTTGGTATCCAGTGCTAGCCTCATCTGTCTTGCCGCACGCTTGAAGGACTGGGGTACAGGCTGGCGATGAACTGGCTCAGCCTGACTGTTGTCAGAAAACAATGGAGCAAGGGTTTCTGTCTGTCGTACCGACAAACCCTGAGCTACGACTTTCTCTGCAAGACGAATCCGTCCCTCCTCAGAGGGGACAGCGAGGATTGCTCGCGCGTGCCCAGCGGTCAGCTTGCCCTCACTCATAAGCTGCTGGACTTCGTCTGGAAGGTCAAGCAGTCGAAGCGTGTTTGTTATCGCAGACCTCGACTTTGAGACGAGACGGGCTACCTCTTCCTGGGTGAGCCCATTACTGTCAAGCAGCTGTTTGTATCCCTGTGCCTCCTCAATAGGGTTGAGGTCTGAACGTTGGAGGTTCTCGATAAGTGCGAGTTTGAATACGTCCTCATCACTAATGTCTCTGATGACGACGGGCACCTCATCTAGACCTGCAAGTTTTGCGGCCTGGTAGCGACGCTCTCCTGCAACTATCTCGTAGGTAGTTCCTTTTTTCCGCACGATAATTGGCTGAAGTATGCCATTCTGCTTGATGGAATCGGCAAGCTCAGCAAGCTCATCAGGATTGAAGTTCTTACGTGGCTGTCCTTTGTTTGGCTTGATCTTGCTAATTGGCAACGTTGAATCTGCAGCTGGAGCGCCTACTTCTGCATTCGCTTCGCCCATCAGTGATTCTAGTCCCTTGCCCAGTCCTGATTTCTTAGCCACGACGAATCACTTCCTTAGCAAGTTTTGTATAGGCAGACGCGCCCTTGCTCACTCGCGCATACATTGTTACCGGCAGACCATGGCTTGGCGCTTCAGCGATTTTGACATTGCGAGGTATGTAGGTCTTAAAGATCTGTTGCCCGAAATAGTTCTCGCACTCTTCTACCACCTGGTGAGAGAGCGTTGTGCGTGTGTCATACATTGTCATGATGACACCAAATATCGAGAGAGAAGGATTAAGACGACTCTTAACCATTTTCATTGATTCAATGAGCTTTGTGACTCCCTCTAGGGCGTAATACTCACACTGGATAGGGATCAGCAATTGATCCGATGCAACAAGTGCATTGATTGTAAGCAATCCTAGCGATGGTGGGCAGTCGATAAAGACGTAGTCAAAGTTCTCTTTTATCTTTTCGACAACGTTTTTGAGAATGCTTTCACGAGCCATTGCTGATACGAGCTCTATTTCTGCACCAGCAAGTTGAATTGTCGCAGGTGCTACAAACACCCTGTCCTCAACTGTATCGACAATTACATCCTCGATTGGGAAATCTTGGAGCAAGACATCATACATATCGTGCTCAAGATCCTCCTTCTCGATGCCATATCCACTTGTTGTGTTCCCCTGAGGGTCCAAATCGATGACAAGTACCTTCTTCTTAGCCTCTCCAAGCGCTGCAGAAAGGTTTATCGCCGTCGTTGATTTTCCAACACCGCCCTTTTGGTTGATAATCGCTAAAACTTTCGGGTCTTTATTGGTAAATCCGCGTTTTACGTCTTGAAAGCCCACGAATGACCCCCAATTGCCGAGTATGTTTACGTCTAAACTGTGTTTGCTCACCAATGTGGTGTGTGACAATCATAGGGTATTGTTTCACGTGAAACTGCGAGAATCTTTATCGAATCACCTATGTTTTATATTGTGCTTATTCGAATTCGCTGTTTCACGTGAAACAGCGAATGACGATTTAGAGGATATCATCGTTTCTATGGTTTCCAGCCGTTTCACGTGAAACACTACAGGCTAATAGTTTTCATTTGAGCCCATACACAGATTACGAACGTTCAATGCTTGAGATATATGACAAATATCACTAGCATCAAGCTGTTTCACGTGAACCAATCACAATCTGTTATTGTCGACGTTGATTCAATCAGACAAGTAGAACATTCAATTAGTAATTAGACCTGCAAGAAAGCGGTTTCACGTGAAACGGCGATGATTGGTCGTGTCATAGAATAGTGGCTCTCATCGAAGCAATTCGATGAGAGCCACATCAGCTACGTCGACGAAGCTGAGAAACAAATAATTACCTACGTGGGTCTTACTGAAGTCCAAGGGGATTCTTCTTTGCCATGCCATTCTGGCGAGGAAGCTTGATACGAGGATTGCCAGTCTTTGTATATGCAAGAATAGTTCTATGTCCAAGGTCATGAGGGAGTTCATATTCAAACCGCCCTGATGCCTCAAGCCCACAAATCCTAGCGGCACGAGAAGCAGCTTGAATCTCTTCATCGCTAGGGTTTCCCTTGCCAACAAGAAGGGTGCCGTTCCTTTTCAAGCAAGGCGAAGCATATTCAATGAGAACATTCGTTTGGGCAACAGCTCGAGCAACAACAACATCAAATCGGGAGTGACAAAGTTCGGGAACTTCCTCCGCTCGAGCATGCAGAGACGAAACACGATCAACGAGCCCCATCGCATCAGTAAACTCTTCCACAGCATTGACCTTCTTACCGACAGAATCAATGAGCGTACTCTGGCAACCACTCACAATTGTGAGAGGCAGCCCTGGATAGCCAGCTCCAGAACCAACATCTAATAGCTTCTCGTCTGGTCCCAATACTGTGGGCTTATGAGCAATAAACAACAGAGAGTCGATAATATGGAGGACGATAGCCTCATGTTCGTTGGTGATCCTTGTGAGATTTATCCTTTTGTTCTTCTCAACTACGAGCTCTAAATGTTGAATTAGTAGCTCTGCCATTTCCGGGGTCACAGTAATCAACGAAAGGTCAGCATCGGAGGCGAGAAGCTCAAGCAGCTCTTCCGTAAGAACCTCATGGGAGTTTTGGTTCATCTTCACTCCTTATAGCAAGACATACGATTCCATAGAGTGTTACATACTGCCAAAAACTCTCGAATCAAAAGATTTTGGCAAGAAAAAAGGAGGGTGAGTATCTCACCCTCCCAAACTGTAGCGCATGTAGAACCAATGAGAGATGGACTACAGCTTAACCGGCGTAACCACGACGTACCGGTCAGGATCATCACCCTCAGAGTGTGTGGTGACCTCAGGATCATCTCGCAAAGCAAGGTGAACCAAACGACGGTCGTACGCATTCATGGGAGCAAGCTTAACGCTGGAACCATGGCTCTTGGCACGAGAAGCAGCGTTGAGAGCCATCTGCTCAATCTTCTTCTTTGCACGACTACGGTAGCTCTCGATGTCAACAACAATGGGATAGTAGAACTTGAGACGGCTGCTCACGAGCGTGCTGATAACCGTTTGCAAGGCTTCCAGCGTGCGACCGTGACGGCCAATGAGGACGGCAAGGTCTCCACCGCTCACATCAAGAATGAGCTCGCCCTCATCGCCATCGTACTCATCAATGGAGGAGTGTGTCTCACCAAAGAGATTGAGAATGCCGCGCAGGTATTTAACGGCAACATCGGCAATGCGGTCGGTCTCGTCATCAGTCAGAGCAACGCCAGCCTCATAGTGCTCACGAATCTGCGCAAACTCATCAGTAGAGGAGTCCTGTACATCGGCATCAGCCGATATAACCTCCTCAGACTCGACAACCTCGTCGAGGATTCCTTCCTCCATCACAAACCTCCTAAGCAGGTAGGTATAAAGTACAAAAAGTACTATCAGTTATGCATATTCAAAGCATAATCTTAACGTTTACCGAATAATCCAGGCTATAGCTAGTTCTTCTTGTGCGGGCGGGGCTTCTTCTCCTTGCGCACGACATCAACAGTGACGGAGGACTGGTTCTGCATGCTCTGCTCAGCCTCTGCCTTGGCCTTCTCCATGACCTTACGCGTCACGAAGTACTGCTGCACAATGCCCCACAGCGCAGAGGCATTGTAGTAAAGAACAACGCCTGCGGGGATGGTCCAGCCAAACCAGGCCATCATCACGGCCATGATGGCGCCCATACCAAGCTGCTGCTTGCGCTGGTCCTCGGAGACCTGGCCAGAGTTAATAGCCATCTGCAGGAACGTGAGGACGCCAAAGAGAATGACGAAGAAGATGTAGATAGCAGCGGGACCCCAGCCCTCGGAGCTGATCATGCCACCTGCAGAACCAGCAAGTGAGGGGATAATGCCGTAGAAGCTTGCGTCCGAGGGAATACGGTCGCGAGCAACGGTGAACAGTGCAAAGAAGACCGGCATCTGGAGTAGCACAGGCAGGCAACCCATAACGGGGTTGAAGTGGATGTCAGAGTAGAGCTTCTGCATCTCCTGAGCCTGGCGCTCGGGGTCATCGGCGTACTTGTTCTGCAGCTCCATAATCTTGGGCTGTGCGGCCTGCATGCGAGCCGAAGACTCAACCTGCTTGTTCATCAGCGGCATGATGAGCACGCGGATGATAACGGTGAGGATGATGATCGCGAGGCCCCAGTCCCCGCAGAATCCCTCAATGCCCGCGAGCACGCCGGCGAGAAAGTCAATAATCCAATCCCACATGGTTCCTCCGTGTGTGTCCCCAGACTGTTAGGGAACGGGGTCGTATCCACCGGCGTGGAAGGGATGGCACCGCAGGATGCGCCTCACGGCAAGCCACCCACCCTTCGCCAGACCGTACTTGGCTATGGCCTGTCGAGCGTACTCCGAGCAGGTTGGCGTGTAGATACAGTGCGGCAGGAACAGGGGCGAAATGCGCCGCTGATAGAACCTAATGGCTCTTGCAGCAGCACGCGAAAGAGCAGACTCCCCCTTGGCCTCAGCCACACACCACACCGGCCCTCTCGAGCAACCTCTCAAGGGACGTCGCCACGCGCTCGGGGGAGCTGTCATGGGTCTTGTCGGTCGAGAAGAGGATTACGTCGTAGCCGTCACGCGGTAGCGAACAAGCGCGTGCTGCCTCTCGCAGGACGCGCTTGCACCTATTTCTGTAGACGGCGTTTCCAAGCCTTTTTGGCGCAACGAAGGCGACCTTCGGCAGGTCGCCTTCGCTCGTTGGCACCACTCGAATGCGCAGTAACGCGTCGTTGTAGCGCTTCCCGCGCGAGAAGACCCTCTCAAATTCGGCACGCGATTTGATGGTCTCCATGATGCTGTGTTAGACGGTGAGCTGCTTGCGGCCCTTGGCACGACGACGTGCGAGAACCTTGCGGCCGCCCTTGGTGGCCATACGGGCACGGAAACCGTGGGTCTTGGCGCGCTTACGCTTGTTGGGCTGATACGTACGCTTCATGATGTATTCCTCCCATACGGGTCTAATGTCTTGAGCACTAAGCCTAGAGATTGTAAGGGTCTCTCCGTCAAGATGTCAATTTAATGCAGAATAACTGCACGGATTCTCGGTGGGTTGTCTCATGGTAATGCTCGGCGCCAGCCGCTTCCCTGCGGAAAAGCTTTGCAAGAAATCTTCCATGGAGCGAAAAGACCGTACCAACCTGCTGACAACTTTCTTCCTGATGCTATGATTTTCCAGCCGGTATTTCACGTTTAGACCCAGTTATCAACCATGTTTCATCCGTTGTTGAAAACTTTCGTTCACATAGAAATACGAGTGAAAGTTTTCATCCAAGGTTCAAACGAGGTTGAAAAGTCAGAGCTGGTGAAAAGAATCAAGAGGTAAAGCGGGATGGACCACGCGTTCTATCCATTCGTCGACAATACGCCCCAAGATGCGGGCGAGAGGGACGAGAAGTCCCCAGAGAGCTCCCAGGATGGCAGCAGTGACTCCCAGGGTGACCTTGGGGCCGTGCGCTATCCCGCACGCATTGCCATCTACGACGACGCGGCAGCGGCGCCTCGCGTGGTGGTCATCGAGCCCACGGACATCCGCAGCTACCTCGAGGAAATCACGGCAACCGTCAACCGCCTCGCGCACGAGCAGGGAAGTCAGATTCCCTTCACCGTGATTCGCGAGATTGTCGAAAACTTCATCCACGCCTATTTCATCGCACCCACCATTACGATCCTCGATGAGGGCAACACGCTGCGCTTCTCGGACCAGGGACCAGGAATCCAGGAGAAGGACCTGGCCATGGAGTACGGCACCACCTCTGCAACCGAGGAGATGAAGCACTACATCCGTGGTGTGGGGTCGGGCCTTCCTTACGTGCAGCAGTACATGACCGACAAGGGCGGCAGCCTCACCATAGAGGACAACATCTCCGGTGGAACGGTGGTGACCATCTCCACCAGGCCCAAGGAGGACGCTGAGAGGTGCGCGGCGCCTGGCAAGGCCGCGGGGGCCGTGCCACAGACAGCGCAACCACAGATGTCTCAGGGCTATGGGCAGGTTCCTTACCCCTCCCAGCAGGCACCAGGTGGCTATCCACAGCCCTACATGCCGGGGTATCAGCAGTACTATCAGCCAGTGCAGCCACAGGTCCAACAGGGGTTCTACCCTCAGCAGGGCTATCCACAGCCGACCTACCGGCAGCAGGCGCCCATGCCCGCATCCGCACCAGCTGCAACGCCAGCACCCTTAGCTGCGCCCGCGCCAGAGCAGCAGCCTCCCGCGTGGACGGCGGAGCTTGGCCGCATCAACCTCTCGGATCGCTCGCAGACCATTCTCGAGTACCTCTCGGCGCACGAGATGGTCGGCCCCACGGAGCTCGTGCGGACTTACGGCAGGTCTGCACCCACGTGGTCACGAGAGCTTGCCAACATGGTACAGGTGGGAATCCTCAAGAAGGTCGGCCAGAAGTACTACCTCACGCAGCTGGGGCAGAACTTCGTGTAGGTCGCTCGGCCTTCTGTAGGCCGTTCATCCTTCTCGCCAGCCTAAACGTAGGGTTTTCAACAATTCTCGTAGTTCTCGACGCTCGCGGAGTTCATAAGCCAGAGTTTTCAACATTTTCCTTATAATGGGCTATTGCACGAGACAGGGGGCGCAACATGCGCCCGCAGACGCCGAGAGGGACACACGGGCATGGAACCAGAGATCGACTCAGATACCGAGGCAGTTTGGCAGGACATGTTCGACCTGGTGAGCAAGCGCCACCTGCCTGGCTCGGTCATGGCAATGCTCCGCAGCTGCGTGCCCGTGTCGCTTGATCCCGGCGTGCTCCACGTAGAGACGCACAGCCGCACGGTAAAGAACCGCCTCTCGAAGAACCTCGACGTCATCAACGAGTGCCTCACCGAGGCAGCCTTCGAGCCAACCACACTCGACATCTCCTTTGTGCAGGATCCTGACGCGGCGCCGCTCACGACAAGCTCGGCGGTGACCCCCGAGGAGGCGCGCAGGTGGATGGCGCCGGCGCCGCAGGCAGCCGTGCCAGCGCCACTCCCAGTACCCACGCCACAGCCCCGAGCCCCCGAGGACGCGTGGCTCGACGAGAACGCCGCGCGCGAGGCCGCGGGCCATGAACGCCGCGCAGCCAACCCCCTGGTGGACGACATCTCTGAGATGGACTCGAAGCTCACCTTCGACCGCTTTGTTGTGGGCGACGAGAACACCTTTGCCTACCAGGCCGCGCTCCAGGTGGCAAACGGCGAGAACCGCACCTACAACCCCCTCTTCATCTACGGCAAGAGCGGCCTGGGAAAGACGCACCTCCTGCGCGCCATCCAGAACTACATCTCGGCGAACGACCCCACGCGCGTCTGCGTGTACAAGGACGGCTCATCCTTCATCACCGACTACACCACGGCCATGTCGCACCGCGAGAGGTCGGCGCCAGACATTCTGCGCGACAACTACTACGACATCGACGTCCTTATCATCGACGACATCCAAAAACTCGCCGGAAAGGCAGGCACCATCGACTTCTTCTTCGACGCCTTCAACCACCTCACCAGCGCCGGCAAGCAGATTGTGCTGGCGGCGGACCGCTCGCCCTCGCAACTGGGCGCCGAGGCTGCCTTTGACGAGCGTGTGACGAGCCGCCTAGACTCGGGCTTCTCGACCTCAATCCAGGTACCAAACTACGAGCTCAAGCTGCGGCTCATCACCACCTTCTGCGAGCGCATGCACGAGGACGCCGTCGAGGGGCACGTAGGGCTCGCCATCACGGGCACCATCTCGAAGGAGAACATAAGCTACATGGCCGAGCGGGCGGGTACCAACATCCGCGTGATCGAGGGCTTCTGCCAGCGCTGCCTCATCGCCGAGACCCACCGCGAGCAGCGTGGCGAGGAACTCTCGCGCGAGGACATCAACCGACTCGCCAAGGAATCGTGGCCAAACGGCGAGAAGCAATACAAGATTGAGGAGATCCAGCGCGCGGTGGAGCAGTACTTCGACATCTCACACTCGGACCTCGTGGGCGAGAAGCGCAACAAGGACATCATGAATGCCCGCCACATCGCCGTGTGGCTCTCCAAGGAACTCTGCGACGCCACCTATGCCGAGATTGGCGAGCACTTTGGCGGCAGGAGCCACGCCACGATGCTCAACAGCATCCGTGTGGTGGACAAGAAGCGCAAGGAGGACAAGATCTATCACGACCGCCTGGTGCAGATCCGCGACAACATCACCGAGAACACGTAAGTCAAAAAGATGGGAGAAAGGCGTAAGAAAACCCTCGAAAAGTGGGCGCACAATGTAGAGAGAGTTATCGACACGCCTTCGACCGTCGAGAAACGCAGGCTCAAAGAAGACGAACCAAAAGATTTGTTATGGCATCTACCAGCGAGTTTGCGAGTTCTCAACTTTTAGACAGGCCTTATTACTACTATTGCTTTTATATATAGATAAAGAACTAATAGATAAGAGAGGGCAGCCATGAGGTTCACCGTAAGTCAGTCTTCACTTCTCAAGGCACTGTCAGTCGTTGCCAAGGGCATGGGGACAAACTCAACCCTTCCCTTGCTCTCGGGCATCTACATCAAGGCCGAGGAGGGAACCCTCGAGTTCCAAACTAACAACCTCACCATCACGATTCGCCACCGCATTCCTGCAAACGTTGAGGAGCCCGGCGAGACGGTTGTCTCGGGCAAGATGCTCACGAGCATCGTGAAGACGCTGGACGATGCTGCGGTAACCTTTGACGGCGGCGAGCGCACGATCTCCATCTCGTGCGAGAAATCCTCGTTCCGTCTGAACACCCTGAACCCCGCTGACTGGCCGGCGTTCCCCGAGTACTCACTTGAAGACGCAACGGAACTTCCGAGCGAGCTGCTCTCCAGCATGGTAGACAAGGTCTACAAGGTGACCTCCAAAGAGACCACGCGCCCCATCCTGCAGGGCATCCTGCTCACGGCCTCTAACAACACCATTCGCCTTGTTGCCACGGACTCCTACCGCCTCGCCGTCTGCGACGCCTCCGCCGAGACCGGCGAGGGCGAGTTCCGCACCATCGTGCCTGGCTCCGTCTTCCACGACGTGCTTTCGATGCCCAACCTCGAGGAGCGCATCTCCATCGGCACCACCGACAGCCAGGTGGTCTTCACCTTTGGCAACACGACCTTCATCTCGAGCAAGATCGAGGGGAACTTCCCCGACTACCGCCAGCTCCTGCCGTCGAGCTGCAACACCTCGGTGCACATAGAGGTCGAGGCCTTTGCCGCCGCGCTCAAGCGCGTCTCGGTGGTGGCCATCTCCAACGCTTCCGTGCGCTTTGACATCGATGCAGATGGCAAGGTCATGCGCCTCTCGGCGTCCTCGCCCGACCAAGGCGAGTCCACCGAGCTTCTGCCCGTGGAGGTCGAGGGCCAGAGCCTCTCCATCGCGCTCAACTACCACTACGTCTTCGACTGCGTGAACGCCATCTCCGACAAGAAGGAGCTGGTCCTGGAGCTGCAGAGCAACATGCAGCCAGGTATCTTCAAGACCAACGGCAAGGTCAACTACCTCTACATGCTGATGCCCGTCCGGATGTAGCGTGGGCCTTCTCGTAGAGAGCCTGGGGCTCGAGCAGTTCAGGAACTTCCGCGAGCGCGAGGTGTCCTTCTCGCCCACGACCACGATCCTTGTGGGGAGAAACGCCGTGGGCAAGACCAACACCGTCGAGGCGCTGCAGATGCTTACGGCGGGGGCGTCGTTCAGGCACCCCACGCCGTCGCAGCTCATCCTTGCTGGCTGTGAGCGTGCCCGCATTCGCGCACGGCTTGTGGGCGACGGGCGCGTAGTGGATGTTGCCTGTGACATCACCCCACAGCGAAGGCAGTTCTCGCGCAACGGCAAGCACTGCCAGGCGGCGGACATGCCCACCTCGCTCATGAGCGTGCTCTTCTGCCCAGACGACCTCTCGCTCGTGAAGCGTGGGGCGTCCTTCCGTCGCGCGGAGTTGGATGGCTTTGGCTGCCAGGCGGCCGTGGGCTACTCAAAGCTCCTTGCCGCTTACACCCGCGCCATCGAGCAGAGAAACCGCCTGCTCAAGGACGAGAGTCCCGACCTCTCGCTGCTGAGTGCTTGGGACTCGTCCGTGGCTGTGGGCGGAGCGACCCTGCTCCAGGCCCGTGTGCGCCTTTTTGGGCGCCTTCGCGAGAAGATCCTGGACGTCTACGGGAGCATTGCCGGCGGCGAGGTGCTCACCTGCACCTACGAGAGCACCGTCTGCGACGACCCCCTCGCACTCTCGCGCGAGGAGCTTGCTGAGTGCTTCCTTGCACGCTTGGAGGAGGTACGTCCGGATGACCTGCGCCGCCAGCAGACCACGGTGGGACCTCACCGCGACGACGTAGCATTTGCCATCGACGGCAGAGACACCCGCAGCTTTGGCTCACAGGGTCAGCAGCGCTCCATCGTGCTGGCGCTCAAGATGGCCGAGGTGCTCGTCTCGGAGGACGTTACCGGCTCGCGCCCGCTGCTGCTTCTGGACGACGTGATGTCCGAGCTGGACGAGACGCGCCGGCAATCCGTGATTGAGTTTGCCCAGAGCGGCATCCAGACGGTGGTCACCACCACCAACCTTGGGTACTTCTCGGACGAACTCCTAGGGCGCTCGAAGGTGGTGGAGTTTGGTGAGTGAGGACTACGAAGGCATATCGTCGCTGCTCAAGGGCATGTTCTCAAGCCCCGAGGCGCGTCGTTCCATGAGCGCTAACCAGCGCGCGGCCTACGTGTGGCACAACGTGAACGGTGATGTGGAACGTGCGCACACCACCGGTGTCTTCCTCAAGGAGCCGCATGTGAAGGGCGCTGACCCCATACTGGGCGTCTACGTGGACTCACGCATGCGCGCCGTGGACTTCAGGGCAAACCGCGAGGTCTACAGGGCTCGCCTTTCCATGGGCGGCCTTGAGGTCTCGGAGATTGAGTTCATCGTCTCTCAGTACGGTCACGGCGCAGCGCCACGCAAGGAACACGTAAGCGGTGCCGCTGCGGCCGCGACGCCCAAGACACCGCTGCCGGAACTTACCGGAAGCGAGCAGAATGCTGTCAAGAAGCTTGCAGAATCCGTACCGGAATCTCTCAGAGGGAGCGTTTACAAGGCCATGAGCCTGTCATTTAGGCGCGAAAAGAGCAGAGACACGAACGACGGAACTTCTCGGCCCTAACACGCCTCTCCGTGGCGCTGATGCGCAGGGATTCTGTTTTAGACCCCCAAATTCTTGCGTGCCGAGAAGGAAAGTGCCCATGGAGTACACTTGACTCTGTATTTTGCTGAGCTCTGAGGGGAGTCACGTGGCAAAGAAGAACGACAACTCGTACGATGCGAGCGAAATTAAGGTCCTCGAGGGCCTTGAGGCCGTGCGCAAGCGTCCTGGCATGTACATTGGTACCACTTCGTCCGCCGGCCTGCACCACCTGGTGTGGGAGATTGTCGACAACTCCGTCGACGAGGCCATGGCGGGCTTCTGCACCAAGATCAAGGTGACGGTCCATCCGGACAACTCCGTGACCGTCGAGGACAACGGCCGAGGCATCCCCGTGGCCAAGCACCCCCAGAAGAAGATCTCGACCCTCGAGGTCGTCCTCACCATCCTGCACGCCGGCGGAAAGTTCGACAACCAGGCCTACAAGGTCTCCGGCGGCCTGCACGGCGTGGGCGTCTCGGTGGTGAACGCCCTCTCCAAGAAGATGGTGGTCCAGGTCAAGCGTGACGGCGGCATCTACGAGATGCAGTTTGCGCGCGGCAAGACCACCGAGAAGCTCAAGGAGCTGGGCAAGACCAAGGCAACCGGCACCACCATCACCTTCTGGCCCGATGACACCATCTTCGAGACGACGGTCTATGACTACGACACCCTGCACGACCGCCTGCAGGAGACGGGGTTCCTCAACAAGAACCTCAAGATCATCCTCACCGACGAGCGCGAGCTCACGCCCCGCGTGGACGAATTCTGCTACTCGGGCGGCATTATCGACTTCGTGAAGTACCTCAACGGCTGGAACGGACAGAAGTACGAGAAGGAGGTTCTGCCTGGCCTCTCGAAGCCTATCTACATCGAGGGCAAGTCAGACCCCGATGCGCCTTTCTCGCAGATGGGCGAGGTTGAGGTGGCCCTCCAGTGGAACACCACCTACTCCGAGCACACCCTCTCCTTTGCGAACGACATCTACACCGAGGAGGGCGGCATGCACCTCGAGGGCTTCAGGACCGCCCTCACCAAGGCCGTGAACGACTACGGCAAGCGTCAGAACATCATCAAGGAGAAGGACCCCAACCTCACCGGTGACGACATCCGCGAGGGCCTCACCGCCGTGGTCTCGGTCAAGCTCCCCGACCCGCAGTTTGAGGGCCAGACCAAGGCCAAGCTCGGCAGCTCCTACATGCGCACGCTCACCAACCGCATCGTGAGCCAGGGCATGGCCGAGTACCTCGAAGAGCACCCCAACCAGGCAAAGGAGATTCTGAAGAAGGCCTCGCAGGCCGCGAAAGGCCGTCTCGCCGCGCAGAAGGCACGCCAGGCCACGCGCCGCAAGGGTCTTCTCGAGAGCGCCAGCCTGCCCGGCAAGCTTGCGGACTGCTCAGTGCGCGACCCCGAGATGACCGAGCTCTTCATCGTCGAGGGTGACTCCGCAGGTGGCTCGGCCAAGATGGCGCGTGACCGCTCCATCCAGGCAGTGCTCCCCCTGCGTGGCAAGATCCTCAACGTGGAGCGCGTGCAGGAGCACCGCGCCCTCTCGAGCGACACCATCACCTCGCTCATCACGGCCATTGGTACGGGAGTCGACCAGGAGTTCGACATCAACAAGGCGCGCTACCACAAGATCGTCATCATGACCGATGCCGATGTCGACGGTGCGCACATCCGCATCCTGCTCCTTACGTTCTTCTACCGCTACATGAAGCCCATGATCGAGGCCGGCTACGTCTACGTGGCACAGCCGCCCCTCTACCAGCTCAAGCCCAAGGGCAAGAAGCACGGCAAGTACATCTACACCGACGAGGAGCTTGCCGTCGAGGCCAAGGAGTTCGAGGACTCCACCAAGTACACCGTCCAGCGCTACAAGGGCCTGGGCGAGATGGATCCCGAGCAGCTGTGGTCGACCACCATGGAGCCCAAGAACCGCATCCTCCTGCAGGTGACCATCGATGACGCCATGGCGGCCGAGAGGGCCGTCTCGGACCTCATGGGAACCCAGGTTGAGAAGCGCAAGGACTTCATCCAGACGCATGCCAAGGATGTGCGCTTCCTCGACATCTAAGGCCCCCAAGGCGCTACAAGCGAGAGATGAGAAAGGCAACTCGTGGCAGACGATAACAACAGGAATCATGGCCCCGCCGACGACGAGGACGACCTCGAGAACGGCGTTGGCCCGGACGAGGACGACGAGCTCGAGGACGACGAGCTCGACGGCGAGGACTACGACGATACCGAGGACGATGAGTCGGACGACGATGACTCGGACGACGCCGAGGACGTAGGCCATCTCGCCGGCGCGGACCTCGACCATACGATCTCCGACGAGGCGGGCACCCGCCTCGACCTCACCGACATCCATGGCGGCACGCTCAAGCCCACCGACATGGCTACCGAGATGAAGCAGTCCTTCCTCGAGTACTCGATGTCGGTCATCGTGGCGCGCGCCCTGCCGGACGTGCGCGACGGCCTCAAGCCCGTCCACAGGCGCATCCTCTACGCCATGAACGAGGCGGGCATCACGCCGAACAAGCCCCACAAGAAGTCGGCCTGGACGGTCGGCGAGGTCATGGGTAAGTATCACCCCCACGGCGACGCCGCCATCTACGACTCGATGGTCCGCATGGCGCAGGACTTCTCGATGCGCCTGCCCCTCATCGACGGCCACGGCAACTTTGGCTCCATCGATGGTGACCCCCCGGCGGCCATGCGTTACACAGAGAGCCGCCTCACGCGCGCGGCCATGGAGATGCTCGCCGACCTCAACAAGGAGACCGTCGACCTCCAGCCCAACTACGACGAGTCGCTCACCGAGCCCGCCGTCCTCCCGTCGAGGTTCCCCAACCTCCTCGTGAACGGCTCCTCGGGCATCGCCGTTGGCATGGCCACCAACGTGCCTCCCCACAACCTCCGCGAGGTCGCGGCGGCCGTCGACATGCTCATCGACAACCCCGATGCCACCACCGACGAGCTCATGACCGTGCTCCCCGGGCCCGACTTCCCTACGGGCGGCGTCATCATGGGTACCGAGGGCATTCGCGACACGTACGAGACCGGCCGCGGTTGCATCACCGTGCGCGCCAAGGTCCACGTTGAGCAGATCAAGAACGGCCGCCAGCGCCTGGTGGTCACCGAGATTCCCTATGCCGTCAACAAGGGCCTTCTCCAGGAGAAGATCGCCCAGGCGGTCAACGAGAAGAAGATCGAGGGTATCTCGGACATGCGCGACGAGTCCAACCGCAAGGGCATGCGCATTGTCATCGACCTCAAGCAGGGCGCTATCCCGCAGGTGGTCCTCAACAACCTCTATAAGAAGACGGCGCTGCAGTCCAACTTCAACGCCATCGACATCGCCCTGGTAGACGGCGTGCCCCGCACGCTCACGCTGCGCGAGATGCTGCAGTACTACATCGACCACCAGATCGACGTGGTAACCAGGCGCACCCAGTTTGACCTCGATAAGGCGCTGAAGGACGTCCACATCAAGAAAGGCCTGCTCATCGCCGTCGACAACATCGACGAGATAGTGCACATCATCCGCTCCTCCGAGACCGAGGCCGAGGCAAAGCGCCGCATGAACGAGCGCTTTGGCCTGGACGACCCGCAATGCGACGCCATTCTCGCCATGCGCCTGCGCAAGCTCACCGGTTTGGCCCGCGAGCAGCTCGCCGCCGAGATCGAAGAGCTCCACAAGCTCATCGACTACTACCGCGACCTTCTCGCCCACCGCGAGAAGATCCTGGGCGTCATCAAGGACGAGCTTGGCCAGATCGTGGAGCGCTTTGCCGACAAGCGCCGTACCAGCATCTCCTCCCAGGAGGCACAGGACCTCGACGTCGAGGACCTTATCGCCGAGGAGGACATGGTGGTCACCGTCACCCACTCCGGCTACATCAAGCGCCTGCCCGTTGCCACCTACCGCTCCCAGCGCCGCGGCGGCAAGGGTGTCCAGGGCCTCTCGCTCAAGGACAACGACTTTGTTGAGGACCTCTTTGTGGCGTCGACCCACGACTACGTGATGTTCTTCACCAACTTTGGTCGCGTCTACCGCCTGAAGGTTCACGAGCTGCCCATTGGCAGCCGCCAGGCGCGCGGCTCGGCGATTGTGAACGTGCTCTCGCTCTCCGAGGGCGAGCACCCCACGGCCGTAATTACCTGCCGCGACTTCCCTGCCGATGACTACCTCATGTTTGCCACCAAGAATGGCATGGTCAAGAAGACGGCCATGTCCGAATACGACCGCACCCGCCGCGACGGCCTCATTGCCATCAACCTCAAGGCCGGTGACGAGCTGGTCAACGTGAGGCGCGTGCGCGCTGGCGACAAGGTCATCCTGGTGACCACCGACGGCAAGGGCATCCTCTTTGACGAGTCCGACGTGCGTGCCATGGGCAGGGATACCTCCGGCGTGCGCGGCATCACCCTCAAGGGTGGAGCCTCCATGCTGGGCATGGAGATCACCAACGGCAACGGTGACCTGTTCGTAATTACCGAGAACGGCTACGGCAAGCGCACCCCGGTGGCCGACTACCCCGAGCACAAGCGTGGTGGCCAGGGCGTCTTCACCATTGCCATGACGGCCAAGAAGGGTAACCTCGTGGCCTGCCGCGTGGTGGGGCCGCAGCACGAGCTCATGATTGTCTCGGTCGATGGTGTGGTCATCCGCATCAAGACGAGCGACATCCCCAAGCTCGGACGCTCCACGCAGGGCGTGAAGGTCATGAACCTCGCCGAGAGCGACCACGTCTCTGCCGTGGCGCGCATGGTTGCCCACAAGAAGAAGGCACCCAAGCACGACGCCAACCAGGGCATGCTCGACCTTGCAGCGGCCGGTGCAAAGGATGCCGACGAGGATGAGCCCGTCGACATTGGCGGTGACGAGGAAGTCTCGCCCGACCTCCTCGACGAGGACGAATGAGACAAAGGGAGTTTTCCTTTGTCTCACTGAGTAGCAAGGGCTAACAACGCAAAGGGCCCGGTAGCCGATTGATTGGCTACCGGGCCTTGTTATTGCGGTGCGATGAAACAAAGGGGAGCTCCCCCTGTCTCATTTTTGTGGCGTGTTGTCGCCGCCGTCGGTCACGTTGAAGTCATCCGGGGTGAGACCCTCCACAAACTCGTGGAAGTCCTGCATCTCCTGATTGTGCTCTTGGTCCTCAATGGCGCCAAAGTCGGGCATGGCGGCGGTCCGAAGGACTGCTCTCTCGGCGAAGGTCGGCACATTGCAGCGAACTGCCAAAGCAATGGCATCGGAGGGACGGCAGTCGACGCGGACCTCGTGCCCACCGGCGTTGATGAGGTCGAGCTGTGCGTAGAACGTGGTCCCGGAGACGTCGGTTATCAGGACGCTGCGCAGATGAGAGCCAAGCGACTCAATCACAGACTTGAGCAGATCGTGCGTCATGGGCCTTGCACTGGCATCGGGGTTGACGCCCATACTGATAGCCGTGGCCTCCACGGAGCCAATGCGAATGGGGAGGTTGAGCGGCTCGTCCTCATTCTGCTGCGTGGGCTGAAGAACGATGAGGGAAGAGACCGGACCCCCGCCGATCACCACCGTCTTGACTTCCATTTCTATGAACATGAGGTACCCCCTGTTGTGCTGTTGCCCGCCTATCCTACCCAAACTGCGGAAACATACAACGGTGGTCACGAAAACTGCTGCGTGACAAGACGGTGCCACAACATCTGCGACATCGTGCGAACCGGTGTCGCGGCGGCCGTTAGAACACGAGGTTGTTATTTTGCGCCAGGCCGAGGTAGGCGGCACGCGACGAAGATGCTCTGGAGTGAGTTCGAGATGCTGTTGCGCCGTCTAGTCATCGTCGCGCGCAGAGACCCCGTGACCCTCATGGGCTATGTCCCTTCCGCCTGAAGTCTGGATTGGCGAGCATGAAGCTTACGAGAAAGACGTTGTCCATCACAAAGTAGCGCTCCATGCTCTTGTTGTATCGTGTGATTCTCGAGGTGACCTTAGTCCTGTAGCCGTGGATGCCCCTGTTCACCTGGTGGTTCTGAGCTTGGAGAGGAGTCCGGTGGCTTCTGAGTGCTGAACTCACTATGAGGTCGACGGGCGGTGTGAGCAAGAAGCCGTAATGTTGCGTCCCCGCTTCTTGCAGGGGACATTCTGCAAGAAAATGCTCTATCGGACGGGATATTTCGCTCCTCTGCACAAAAAGGGGCTATCGAACGGCGTTGTTCGTCGAACTATATCAAATAGCTAACTAAGTTTTCAAAAGCACGTATATAGCTTTATAAATATCCATGACATTGGATATATAGTTCAATAGTTGATGATATATCCAAAGATGACCCGTCCGATAGAGCCTTTTTGTGCAGCAACTTCTAAAAACCCGTCCGATAGGGCATTTTTATGTTCCTTGAGTGGCAAGAACGCATTCCATCAGGCGCTAAGGATTCCTCGCCGGTGTAGTTCTTTGCTGGTGAGGCTCCTCATCAGAGTCTTGATTTGAGTCCCGACAAGATTCTTCCAAATTTCTGCGATGCGCCTGTTGACCTTGGGTAGGGTGGGGTGTAGTATTCCTTCTTGCGTTGGGCCTGTAGCTCAGTTGGTCAGAGCGTCCGGCTGATAACCGGGAGGTCACAAGTTCGAACCTTGTCAGGCCCACCACCTTTTGACAATAGTCACCCCAGCGTTAGCCGAGTCGCCGCTGGGGTGATTATTTATAAGGGGACATAGCTCAGCTGGGAGAGCGCGGGCTTTGCAAGCCTGAGGTCGTGGGTTCGAACCCCATTGTCTCCACCACATGTTCGAGGGCCCTGCGGTTGTCGCTGCGGGGCCCTTTTGCAGGAGGAGAACCGTTCGCCGAAAGTTTCCCATAACTTATCTTTTTGCTATCTATTAAGATAACATCATTTTCATGAAGCACCGCCATTGTTTGAAGACGGAGGCAACCATGAAAGAGAAAAAAGCATTATTCTACCAATTATGATCTGCTGTGCCCTGGTGGGCACACCAATGGCCGCTCTTGCAAAAACCGTTTACTACAAGGGTACGGCAGTGTATTGGAATTACGGTCGTAACGCCAAGGTCTTTGGTTTCTCAGACTGTAATAGCCAAAATTATGAGCATTGCTCTTCCTGCAACGGCTACTCTTCTGGCTGGGAGCAGCCAGGGACGCTGTCGAAGGCTTGGGGTTGGATCGGGACAGCCACCCTTGAAGCGTACTGGAACTGCAGAGGCTAGAGTTTCTTTAAGAGAGTCTATCGCGATATCTCTCACCAGTTCGGGTGTATGACTTCTCAATGGCGGTGCTGTATGAAGAAGACCTGGTCTGTCACCAACCTCATTGTCATAATCCTTCTCGCCGCGTCGTCGTTTGTCAGTGCCAAGGGCATTTTGGAGATGCGCTCCATGCGTCTGGTCGAGTCTTGGCTGTCCGACAAGCCAAAGATGTATACCGCGCAGCTGACCGACAGTCAGAAGGATGAGTTTGTCGCGGTGCTGCGTGAGTTCTCCGAGGAGAGGGGCTTCACTGCGGTGAGCCGGAACAGGGAATCCCTGCAATCGGGGTCGGCGCTCTACACTTTTAGCGTGCTGGTGCCAGACTCTGCGGAAGGCGCAGATTTCGAACCCCTTGACCTTCTTGGTACCAGGGTTGTGGACGGCTCCGTGGCAAGAGAGATAAGTGCTGCAAATCCCGGCAGCTATGTGGGATATGGGAACGATGCCTTCTCACGGGTTGAGACGCTCCCCAGCATCAGAGCCGGACTCTACTTTAGAGTGGATAGGCTGGAATCGGGGTCAAGTCTCGGACGTACCTGCACGGTCATCGGACTTGATGATGGAGAATTCCAGACGCTTGTCAACGACCTGTCATCAGCCATTGGGGTGAGTGCAGATAGTCTCACCACCGAGATGTCGGGCTCGGCTACGGACATGGGCCTGATCTACTGGTTTTGCGAGGGGGCATTTGTCGTACTCGCGATAGTCCTCTGCCTGCTCACGGTGACTCACTCACTCCTTGAGCTAAGGACGCTGGGAGTACACCTCATGCTGGGCTGGAGCCGGAGGGCCTTTGCCGCTGAGCTGATAGCCAATCAAGCGGCGTTTCTCCCCGTCGTCATACCCATAGGGTTGCTTGGCTCGCTCGCTATCTTCGATGGGCTCTCCCTTGGCCCCGCCCCCATAGCCTTTGCAGCCCTGTCCGTGCTGCCGGCGGTGATGGTGGTTCTCGTCTCCTGGGGCGTCTCCATTGTCCCCCTTGCCACCGTGCACCCAGTCGACGCAATCTGTGGCCGCTACTCTCGCCGAGGCTTCTACGCGCTGGCCGTGTCGGTCTACCTCTTGTGTACAGTCGCGATATTCGGGGCCTGTCTGTATATCGACCAGCCTCTCGACATGTATGCCGCCCTTGTCCACACCCGCACCGTGTGGAGCGAATACAAGGACTGGTACGTGGTACGAGACTTTAGCCTGGACGGCTCACATTTCACGGGCGATCCTATGAGCCTTTCCAAGGATATGTATGCGTGGTACGCCTCCCACGAGAGCGACGAGGACGTCTACCTGGTGAATACCACCTACTTCGATGCTACAGCCATTACGGCATACATGAGGGGGTCATCCGATGATATGCCAGAGCCGTTCTGGTATCTTGCGGCGTCTCCCTCCTATCTCGAGCAGGTGGGCATTGATGTCCCCAGCGATGTCATCGAGCGTGCCGAGCATGGCGAGCGCGTGTATCTCCTGCCAGAAACCCTGGACGCCTCTGAGGCAGAGGCAGTGAAAAGCCTCCTTGTCTCCGCCAGAAAGGTGTCCGACTCCAACATCGTCACCGCATTCATGGAGAACCCCCAGTACGAGTTCATCACCTACGACAGCAATCGCGAGCTGTTCACGTGGAGTGCGGGCGCGGACCAGCCGACCACGGCGAGCGGCTTTGTGATAGGGGTCATCACGGCCGAGAACATGGTTCCCTTCGAATCTGAGAGCCTGGTGGCTTCCGGATTGGATAGCGGGTACGTGAAGCTGGGAAACAGCGCCGCATCTCGTCTGCTTGGCGATGATGGTGCCGCCTCTTTGGGCAAATCTCTCGCCGTGCGCTTTGCCACCGTGGAGAACTACATCTCCGGCCTCCAAAAGAGTCTCATGGACCTCTTTGCCCTTTTTGGGATGGTTCTCTTTCTCCTGATGGCCACCGCGTCCGTTGTGGTAGCGTGCATCGTCGGCATTGTCAACCAGGTGAGCGCCCGCGAAATCTCTGTGAAGTACGTTTTGGGGTTTGGCGTATGGGAGCTGTATCGCCGTGAGGTCTTGTTTGTGAATGCCTCGACGATGGCGGGGATTGTCATCAGTGCCATCCTCAGATGCAACGCCGGCCTGCTGGTGGGCGCCGCCCTCTTGTGTATCTCCAACCTCGCCATCCTCATCATGTCACGGACGAGGACTGCGTCCGTTGTACTGGAAACCGTCTCAAGGGAGCAGTAATGCGTCCATACATTCAGATAGAGTCACTCTGTAAGTCTTTCGGTCAGCACAGGATTCTCTCAAACCTCTGCCTTGGGATACAGAAGGGGGACACGGTTGCCGTCACCGGCCCGTCCGGCTGCGGCAAGACAACCCTGCTCAACATACTGGGGCTGCTCGATACTCCTGACTCGGGAGAAATCTACCTCGCGGGGACGAGGTATCCCAAGATAAACAGCACTGCGGCGATGCTTATGCGCCGCGACGAGATAAACTACCTCTTCCAGTCCTTTGCGCTGATCGACTCGAGGACGGTCCGCGACAACCTCATGCTCGCCTTGCGCTACACCAAGCTGGATACAAACGAGAAGCTGTCACGCATCAGGAAGACGTTGGAGCGCTTCTCCATAGGCGACAAGCTGTCCTCTACCGTGAGTGAGCTGTCTGGTGGAGAAAAGCAGCGCGTGGCGATAAGCAGGGCCATGTTGAAGCCGGGAGACCTCATCCTCGCCGACGAGCCGACAGGTTCGCTTGATGCCCGGATGGCGGGCATCGTTATGAGGTCGCTTGTCTCGGCCACCCACGACGCAGGCAAGACGCTCGTGATGGTGACGCACGACATGTCCATGGCGGCGGAGTGCGATTGCATCCTTCACATGTCGGACGGTGTGCTCCACGAAATGCGCTGAGCCGTCGCCCCGCCCCGCTGCGGGCCGCCGCTAGCATTCTTTATCGGTATCTGGTAATCGTGGTTCTCGCGACCTGCGCAAACGCGATGCCAGTTTCACAGAAACCGCTAAAGAATGGCTATACTCAGTACATGAGTCACACTATGGGTCGCATGTATGGGGCGGGAGCCCCTGACGCCAAGGAGGTGCCATCCATGGGCGATAGTAGTCATGCTCGAGAAAACGCAAACTCAATGAGGTTGGCGCCTGCCAGAAGGGGAGACGGGCGCCGCCGGTAGCGCTGGTGCGGTCCCACCCTGTCCATCCAAGCCAATAGTGTGCCCGCCTCGTTGCCGGTTCCTGCGCAGCCGACGTCGTACTGTGTCCCTGCGTGCATCCCCGGATTGGAGGTGGCCCATGAGGCTGCTCACCAACGGGTTCCTGTCCAGGCTGACAAGGACGGGGCTTATCGCTCGTCGAGCGGAGACGCCAACGGGGAAGACGTCCCAGCTCGAATGGCTGCGTCGTGTCTCCTCGCTCGAGACGGAAGAGCTTCTCAACGAGTTCAACACCAGTCGTGGCGGCCTCTCTGCCGAGAAGGTCGAGCTCTCCCGTGCTGTATGGGGTCCAAACGAGGTAGCGCGCGCCCATCGCGACTCTGCGCCGGTGCGCTTCGCAAAGGCCTTTGTGGATCCCTTCACGGGAATCCTCGCACTTCTCGCCGTGGTGTCGCTTGTCACAGACGTGATTCTGGCCGCACCTGCCGACCGAGACCCATCGACCTTCATCATCATCTTCGCGATGATTGCCGTCTCCGGAACTTTGCGGTTCGTGCAGGAGGGCAAGAGCGACGACGCCGCGGCGGCGCTTGCCAAGACGATACAGACCACCTGCAACGTCGAGCTCGCGGGCGAGGGGCGCGTGGAGATTCCCCTGGCAGACGTGGTCGTTGGCGACATCGTGCACCTTGCATCGGGTGACATCGTGCCGGCGGACGCGCGACTCATCCAGGCGCGCGACCTCTTCCTCAGCATGTCGTCGCTCACGGGAGAGAGCCTTCCCGTGGAGCGCGTGGCAACGCCTTGTCCTGCGCCTACAGATGATACCCGCACTGCGGGGGACCTCGACAACATAGTGCTCATGGGTTCTACCGTGGTCTCGGGGAGTGGCGTGGCGGTGGTTGTCGCCACTGGCGCAAACACCATGTTTGGCGGCATGGCGACAAGCCTTGGTGCCAAGCGCGGCAAGACTGCCTATGACGAGGGAATCGCTTCGGTGAGTAAGCTCCTGCTGCGCCTCATGGTGGTCATGGCGCCTCTCGTCCTCGTTATCAACGGACTCACGAAGGGCGACTGGCTCTCGGCGTTGCTCTTCTCGCTCTCGGTTGCCGTGGGTCTCACGCCCGAGATGCTGCCCATGATTGTGACCACGTGCCTTGCCAAGGGCGCCGTGGACCTCTCGCACGACCGCGTGATCGTAAAGCGCCTCGATGCCATCCAGAACCTTGGTGCGATGGACGTTCTCTGCACCGACAAGACAGGTACCCTCACCGAGGACCACGTGGTGCTGGAACGCCACCTTGACCTCATGGGCAACGAGGATTCACGCGTGCTCCGCTATGCCTTTCTCAACAGCTTCTTCGAGACGGGCGTGCGCAACCTCATAGACTCCGCGATTATTACCCGCGCAAGTGAGGAGACTTCCCAGGGCGGGCGCGGCATCGATGCCGATGAGCTTTCTGCGAACTGGCACCTTGTCGATGAGGTCCCCTTTGACTTCGAGCGCCGGCGCGTGAGTGTGGTGGTTGAGCACAAGGACGGCCGTCGTCGCATGGTCACCAAGGGGGCCATCGAGGAGGTCCTTCAGGTTTGCACCGAGGTCGAGTACGGCGGTCGCGTGGTGCCCCTTGGCGATGACATGCGCGAGAAGGTCTTGACTACGGCCTACGATCTGGCCGACAAGGGCATGCGCGTTCTTGGCGTGGCACGAAAGGCCGACCCGGCCGATGTGGGCGTGCTCTCTGGCGAGGACGAGCAGGGCATGACGCTCATTGGCTACCTGGCCTTCCTCGACCCGCCTAAGAGAAGCGCCGCCCAAGCGGTAGCTGCTCTTCGTGAGCATGGCGTGACAACCAAGGTCCTTACCGGCGACTCGCTCCGCGTTGCGTGCACCGTGTGCGAGACCATTGGCCTCCACGTGGAGGGGACGCTTGACGGAGCCGCCGTGGCCCAGCTCTCCGATGAGGAGCTTGAGGGTAGGGTCGAGCACGTTACCGTCTTCGCAAAGCTCTCGCCCGACCAGAAGGTGCGCGTTGTGCGAGCACTCCGGACGCGTGGACACGTGGTGGGCTTCATGGGCGACGGCGTAAACGACGCTGCCGCCATGGGCGCAAGTGACTGCGGCGTCTCGGTTGACTCCGGGGCAGATGTGGCCAAGGAGGCCGCTGACATCATCCTTCTTGAAAAGGACCTGGGCGTGCTTGAGAACGGCATAGTTGAGGGGCGCCGCACCTTCTTCAACATGAACAAGTACGTGAAGATGACGGCGAGTTCGAACTTTGGCAACATCTTCTCGGTGCTGGTGGCGAGCGTGTTTCTGCCCTTCCTGCCCATGACCGCTGTGCAGCTTCTGCTCCTCAACTTCATCTATGACTGTGCATGCACCGCAATCCCTTGGGACAATGTCGATGCGCGGGAGCTGCGAGCACCGCAGGCGTGGAGGTCCGGCTCGATTGCGAGCTTCATGCGTTGGATTGGGCCGACGAGCTCGGTTGTTGACATCATGACCTTTGTACTGCTGCTCTTCTGGGTGTGTCCAACCGTGGCTGGAGGTACCTGGTCTGCCATTGCGGGAAACCCCTCTGCCGCCGCACTCTTCACGGCAACCTTCCAGGCTTGCTGGTTCGTCGAATCCATGTGCACGCAGGTACTCTTCGTGCACTTGGTTCGAACCGAGCGCATTCCCTTCGTGCAGAGCATGGCGGACTGGCGCGTGCTGCTGCTTGACGCCGGAGCCATCGTGCTGTCGCTGGTCATCCCGTTTACGGGGGTTGGGGCTGCCCTTGGCATGGCACCGCTGCCCGTGGCATTTCTCGCCGTGCTGCCCGTAGTTGTGGCCGCCTATGCAGCGCTCGTACTGGTGGTAAGAAGGGCCTACGTGCGCCGCTTTGGCCGCCTGCTGTAAAGCCCGGATCTCTTGCCCCTATTGCCAGACCCCTCCCGTTCTTTATCGGTATTTGAGAATCGCGCTACTCGCCAACTGGGCAAATGCAGCCTCCGTATCTCAGAAACCGCTAAAGAACGGGAGGGGCAGGCAGGTGGAACGGTTACCATGTGTGTGTCAGAACAACGCAGGCAACAGGGAGGCCTCATGGGTGCTGAGAACAACGGACAGGGCATCTCGCCAGAGCTGGATGATCTTTCGAGCACCCTCATGGGCCAGGCGTTCGACGTGCTTGCCGAGGGCGTGGAGCTGGACGTGATTCTCGCCGTCGAGGATGCCGCCGGCCACGTTGCCAGCTACGCCTTTGCCGATGATGGCCCGGAGGAGTGCCTCGAGGGCGCCCGCAAGAAGGTGCGCGACCTTGCGCACTCTCATGGTGACGCGGGCGTCAAGCTTGGCGACCCCGTGCGCTATGCCCTTGCCTACGAGGGAGCCGTTGCCGACGAGCGCGGAGCCTACCAGGACGCGGTGCTGCTCGAGTTTGGCGAGCGCGGCCGCACGAGCTTCTCGGCCTTCTCACTTGTGGACGGCAAGGGCACGGGTGACAACTTTGCCTGGACGGACCCCGCCCCTGCAGGTGAGGTTGAGAACCTGCTGGGGTAGGGTCCGCCGACAGAAGTCCCCTTCTAGATTGCCGTACGGTCCTCGTAGAAGCCGTACGTCATGTAGTGCTGGTAGTACGAGGTCCAGTTGTCGCCAAAGGCCGCGGCGAGGTCCGCGTAGCGCGCCTTATACGTGGCGGGGTCAAAGTTGAGCGACGCCCTCACCCCGCGGGGCATGTCGTTCTGGACAAAGTAAGCGAGAACAGCGTCTGAGTCGGTGCCAACCGCGGCCGTGACCTCGGGGTGATTCTCAACGTAGTAGTTGTAGTCGTAGACCAGGCCGTAGTCGGTTTCGTCATAGTTGGACGTGTGCTTCTCGGCCTTCTCCGCGTTTGCAAAGTACCGGTTGAACCACTCGGTTCTCCAGGTGAGCCAATTGACCATGTACTGGTAGTTCTGCTCGTAGGTCGAGTAGGGCGCAAATTCGTTGCCAAAGTGGCTGATGCCAAAGAGTGCCTGGTTTGCGACCTGCGAGACTGAGATCTGGTTGCGGTAGTAGGCAAGGGAGTGGAGGTAACCATTGCTTCCAACCGCACTGGTGCCGCCAAGGACCACATTGGTCATGAGCGGGCTCAGATCCTGCTTCCAGATCTCCTGGGCGCGCTTCCAGATGGAGGGGATGCTGGACAGGTAATCCCCACCAGGGGCGGCATAGTCGGAGTACTTCTTGAAGTTGGCTCCGCCGTCATCGCTCCTTACACCCATCGAGCCGTCGAAGTCCCACAGCGGCTCGGCATAGATGACGTTGCTGCTCTTGTCCTTGTAGAAGTAGGTCGAGGTGAAGAAGAAGTCGATGTTCTTAGTGAACTCGCTCACGAGGTAGCTCTTGGAAAGGCTATCGAGGTCGAAACTCGCCTGGTCGGTGAGGTTGAACTGGTTGTTCTGCATGGCGTCGATGGCGGTCTGGAACTGCTCGGCAATGTAGAGGATCTGATTCTGAGATGTGACCTCGGGGCTCTTGACCACAAAGATGCCGATGCTCGTGTTGAACCAGCACTTCTCCTTGCGGTAGTAGGCGCCGTCCTTCTCCACCAGGTAGCCGCCCGTGATGTCCTTGGGGTCCTTCACGCCCACGGCGTACTGGTAGGTGTACTCGGTGCCGTTGTGGGTGTAGGTGGTCTGGGCGGTTTCTGCAGCGTTCGGGTCCGTGTCCTTGTTTGCCTTCTCGACATCGTCCTCGAGGTTGTGGATGTCGATGCGGCCATTCTTGATTTCGACCTTCTCACAGAGGTAGTAGCTGCCGCGGTACTCGCCGTCGTAGTAGAGGTCGACGGGCGTGCCCTCGGTGCCAGTCATGCCGAGCTCGAGGCCCATGTCATAGGCAACGGCGTCGTGGAGCAGCGTGGGGTCGTTCTCGTTGGCGAGAAGGACCCACTTCTTGTTGGCGTTGTCCTTGTTGCCGGTCTGGAGCAGATCCGTCTTCTTGTTGAGCGAAATCTGGTAGGGCTTCTTCACGCCAAGGCCCCAGGTGTTGTTGCCGCGGCCCTTGATGGTGGAGTGCTTCTCGCCGTCCTTGTTGTAGACAAGCGAGCCGTCGCTGGCGACCATCGTGATGTCGACGTTTGCCTTGGCGCTGTGATCACGGCTGGCCTCGACCCACGCGCGGTCCTGGCTAGGGTCGACGCTCGTGACAAAAATCGTGCCCACATTGCCGGACTTGAGGATTACCAACGGGTGGGTGCCGAGGTTGGTCGAGTAGTTGATGGTGGAGCCAAGGGCGCTGGAGAGGTTGACGGCGCTTCCGGCAGCTGCGACGGAAACGGTGCCCGCGGGGAGGCCGAGCTGCGCGTCAACTGCGGAGCCATTGCCCGAGAAGCTCAGCTGCACGCTGCTGACATTGGCGTAGGAGGGGAGGACAACGTACGTGACCCCACCCTTATTGGTGGAGACGGTGCTCTCGGTGGAGCCAGCCCCATCGCGGAAGGAGGCGGTAATGGTGCAGGAGGTGCTGTCAACGGCATACCAGCCAATGCCCTCCCGGCTCCATCCAATGGTGCCAAGGTACTGGTACTCGTCCTTGCTGAGCGTGTAGTGGTGCGTGCCAATGGTCACGTAGGGGTTGAAGAGACGGTAGACGGCAAGCCCCTCGTTGCCCGAAGAGTAGAAGCCGATGCCCTCCTGGCTCCAGCCAAGGGCGCCGAGCTGATCGTACTCGTCCTCGCTCGTGGTGTAGTGGTGGTCGCCAGAATAGGGGTTGTAGAGACGGTAGACGGGGGTGATTGAGCTCTGGGGTGCCTCCCAGCCAAGACCCTCATCGGTCCAGCCGAGTGCCACGTTTGTCTTGACCTCATCGATGCTAGAAGTGAAGAGGTGCTCGCCAGACCACTGGTTGTAGATGCGGTACATCTTGACGGGCGGCTGGCTGGTGGTCGCCGTGGTGGTCGCTGCGGTTGTAGACGCGGGTTCCTCGCTGGTTGCTGCCACGCTGGTCTCTGCGGGGGTCTCCGTTGCCACAGCGTCTGTGCTGGTGGCACTGGGCTCGGTGACCGTGCTGGCGGTGGCATCTGCGTTGGTGCCGGTTGTGGCGTTCTCCTCGGCCTTCTCGCCCGTCTGGGCAGTTGTCTGCTGGGGCTCCTGCTCCTGTGCGGCGGGCTCCTGCGGCTGGGGCTCAGGCTCCTGCTGCTGGGACTCCTCGGGAGCAACCGCATCCTGTGGCTTGGGCTCCGTCACGGTTGCGTCCGTGGTGGACGTGGGGTTCTCGGTAGTGGCGGCCTTATCGGTGGCATGCTCTTCCTGGGCTTGCGTCGCGACTGCTGCGGATTCCGCTGCCGGCGCCTGTACCTGCGGCTCGTCTGCCAGAGCGCAGACAGGGAAGAGGCCAAGGGTTGCCGCAAGGGCAATCGCCGAGGCCCGCTGTGTCAATCGAGGGGAGAGCATTACTTGCACCTTTCATTCAAATAGTTGGAGAAAAGCCAGCACGGGGCATATTGTAGTCTCGTGACTCAGGTTTGACGTACCATGTAGCAGTTTGCGTGGAACGATGCTGCGTGGGGCCCAAGTGCCCCTGCGCTGGTATAAAGTTGCCGCGAAATCCATTAGCGTTGGCGTATGTACGCTGGCGAGCTAGACGAGAGGTGCCCATGCTCCAGGAGCAGATTAGAAACATCGCAATCATTGCCCACGTCGACCACGGCAAGACCACGCTGGTTGACCAGATGCTCAAGGCTACCCACGCCTTCCGCGAGAACCAGCAGGTCCAGGAGCGCGTGCTTGACTCCAATGACCAGGAGCGTGAGCGAGGCATCACCATCCTGGCCAAGAACATCTCCATCGAGTACCAGGGCATCAAGATCAACGTCATCGACACCCCGGGTCACGCCGACTTTGGCGGCGAGGTGGAGCGCGTGCTCAAGATGGCCGATGGCGCGCTGCTGCTGGTTGACGCGGCGGAGGGCCCCATGCCCCAGACGCGCTTTGTCCTCTCGCACGCCATTGCCGCGCATCTGGCGATCATGGTTGTCATCAACAAGATCGACCGCGACGGCGCCAACCCCGAGAAGGCCCTGAACGACTGCCTCGACCTCATGATGGACCTGGGCGCCACCGACGAGGAACTTGAGTTTGCCATGGAGCACGTGGTGTACGCCTCGGCCGTCAACGGCTTTGCGCGCCTCGACCCCAACGATGGCAACATGGACATGTACCCGCTGCTTGACATGATCATCGACGCCATGCCCGCGCCCGACGTGGACCTCGAGGGGCCGCTGGCCATGCAGTGCGTGACCGTTGACCACTCCGACTACGTGGGTCGCATTGGCATTGGCCGCATTTACTCGGGCACCATCCACGCCGGCGACAAGATCCTTGTGGTTAAGAACGACGGCAGCCGCGAGATGAGCCAGGTCAAGCAGCTCTTCACCTTTGACTACCTGGGACGCAAGGAGTGCAGCGAGGCACAGGCGGGCGACATCGCGGCCGTGGTGGGCGTTGACCACACCGATATTGGCGACGTCTATACCGATCCCGAGAACCCCGTGGAGCTTGATCCCATCGAGATCGACCCGCCCACCATGTCCGTTGTGTTTGAGGCGTCCACCTCGCCGCTCGTGGGCCGCGACGGCGACATTGTTGGTGGCCGCCAGCTCAAGGAGCGCCTGATGACGGAGCGCGAGAACAACGTCACCATGCGCATCGAGGAGCTGCCCGACAAGACCGGCGTCGAGGTTGCCGGCCGCGGCATCCTGCACCTCTCGGTCCTCATGGAGCAGATGCGCCGCGAGGGCTTCGAGTTCCAGGTTGGCCGCCCGCGCGTCCTCTTCAAGGACGATGGCCACGGCCACAAGCTGGAGCCCATCGAGGAGGCCGTGGTCGAGTGCCCCGGCGAGTACTCCGGCAAGGTCATCGAGCTCTTTGGCAACTCCGGCGGCAACATGACCAACATGGTTTCGGGCGTGAAGCAGGACCACCTCGAGTTCAAGATTCCCACGCGTGGTGTGATGGGCCTCAAGAACCGCATCCTCAACGTGACCCACGGCGAGGCTGTGTTCTATCACAACTTCCTCGAGTACGGCCCCATGGAGGGCGAGCTGGGCAAGCGCCAGAACGGCGCCATGATCTCCATGTCTACCGAGAAGGCCGTGGCCTACGCCCTGGGCAACCTGCAGGACCGCGGCACGCTCTTCGTTGGCCCCGGCGATGAGTGCTACGAGGGCATGCTCGTGGGCGAGCGCTCCAAGCCCGGCGACATCGTGGTGAACATCGCGCGCACCAAGAGCCTGGGCAACCAGCGCAGCTCCACCGCAGACATCGCGGTGCAGCTCACGCCGCCGCGCACGTTCACGCTGGAAGAGGCGCTTGAGTACATCATGGATGACGAGCTGGTCGAGATTACGCCCAAGAACATCCGCATGCGCAAGCGTATCCTCTCAGAGGTCGAGCGCCGCAAGTGGCGCGTGCGTCACGGCCTGGTGGACAAGTAGTCCAGTCTGTCACAAGCTCGCAAAAGCAACGAGGGCGTCGCGGGAGAACCCGTGGCGCCCTTCTCTGTATGCTGCTTGCGATTAGCCGTTCCGTCTCCGAGCAGAGCTGCGGTTTCTTCTCGCAGAGCTCTTGGTCCTCGAGACGCGGCGGGTGATCTTGCGCACCCCGCCAGCCACGCGCGGAGCAAGGTTCACGTCGTTGGGCGAGATCACGTTGTAGTGGAGCGACCAGCGCCTAAGACCCACGGTCACCGCCACGCACAGGAAGGCGGCCCAGGGCTTCCCCAGCCAGAAGACCATGACCGTCACGTAGTAGACGGTCGAGCCAGCCAGGGCGCACAGCGCATAGTAGTTGCTCGGCTTAAAGATGCGGGGAATATCGCCGAGAAAGACGTCACGCAGCATGCCGCCACCCACGCCGGTCAAGGTGCCCATGAGGATTGCCGAAAACGGCAGGAGCCCATAGACGATGGCCTTGTCAGTTCCCATGAGCGCAAAGAGCCCCACAGAGACGATGTCGACCCACTCGATGAGGGTGGAGAACCTATCGAAGAGGCTTGGGAACAGGAAGGCAAAGATGCCCATGCCAGCGGCGGCTGGTATGGCGTAGGGGGAGGAGAGCATGTAGACCGAGTCCACCTGCATGGTGACGTCACGGATAAGCCCGCCACCCAGGCCGCAGAGCATCGCGAGGCCCACAAAGCCCACAAGGTCGAGCTTGCGCTCGCGGGCAACCAGGACGCCGGAGACCGCACCGACCATAAGTGCCGCCAGGTCGAGCCAAGCGGGAAGAGATACGGCCGCCATCTCGGGGCCAAACTTTGAGAAAAGCTCCGGCATCCGGCCTCCCTGGGGTTGGACAGGTGTATATTTTCTCGCACATTGACGCGCGCGGGCAAGAAGAACCGGTGGAGAGAAAAACGACTTCCCCTTACCGGCAAACTTACGATATACTAGCCGTCGCGGTTCCTGGAGAGTTGTCCGAGTGGCCGAAGGAGCACGATTGGAAATCGTGTATACGCCTAAAGCGTATCCTGGGTTCAAATCCCAGACTCTCCGCCAGTAAATCCAGCGGCGCCCCACTGGGGGCGCCGCTTTTCACCCCACGGAGGGGTGGCAGAGTGGTTGAATGCGGCGGTCTCGAAAACCGTTTACCCCTTCGGGGGTACGAGGGTTCGAATCCCTCCCCCTCCGCCATTTGAAGCTTAGGGCAGGTGCCATGGTGCACCTGCCTTTTTTGTTGCCTGGCTTTGGTGAAGTGGTGGCTGATGTCACGGGTATGTGGAGGAATTATGGACGCATGGAGCCTCGTTACCAGATTCTGCGGAACACTGCGGCGGCGTCTGCCGCCCCCAGGGGCGTGCGTGACAGCTGTGTGCAAGCGCGCTGCTCGCCCAGCGTCAAATTAGTGTCAGGAGCGAGCCGTACCCTTGGGGCACGGAGAAGGAGGCGCGGCGGTTGGAGATGCGCAGGCGGGGCGCGTGGTTGTGGATTTGGGCACACATTCGCAGGTCATAGGTGGTCGTGCCTGCAGGCGCTGTGATACGATACCAAATAGCATGCTTCCTGCCCTAGGCGCAAACCTTCACGACCTAGGGCCATCAGCCCAGAGGAGGTGACACCATGAAGGCTTATGAACTGCTGTTCTTTGTCGATCCCACGAGCAACGAGGAGACCCGCGCTGGCGTTATGAAGCGCATCGAGGTCGCTATCACCACTGACGGCGGCACCGTCGACTCCGTTGAGGATTGGGGCAAGCGCAAGCTCGCCTATGAGATCGACCACCTCACCGAGGGTGACTACACCCTCATCAACTTCCACGCAGATCCTTCCCAGATCGCAGAGCTCGACCGAGTCCTGCGCATCAGCGATGCCGTCAAGCGCCACATGATCGTGGCCCGTACGGACAAGGACTAGTCAGCGGAAGGCGGGCCATGCGCCCGCAGAGAGAGGTAGTGAGCAACGTGAGCATTAACAGGGTGAACATCTCGGGCAACCTCACCAGGGACCCGGAGCTTCGTTCCACCGGCGGCGGCACCCAGGTTCTTTCCTTTGGTGTCGCGGTCAACGACCGTCGTCGCAACCAGCAGACCGGCGAGTGGGAGGACGTGCCCAACTTCGTCGACTGCGTCGTGTTCGGCGCTCGCGCCGAACCGCTCTCGCGCTACCTCAGCAAGGGCTCCAAGGTCGCTATCGAGGGCAAGCTCCGCTATAGCTCCTGGGAGACCAAGGAAGGTCAGCGTCGCAGCAAGCTCGAGGTTGTCGTGGACGAGGTTGAGTTCCTCTCGTCCAGAAACCAGGGCGCCGCACCGCAGCAGGCAGCACCCGCGCCGCAGTACAACGCGCCGCAGCAGGCCTACGCGGCAGCGCCTCAGCAGGCAGCACCCGCGCAGTACCCCGCTCAGCCGGGCTACTCCGCACCCGCACCTGCCGCACCGCCTGTCTCCACGCCCCCTGCGGCAGACGTCTACGACGAGGACATTCCGTTCTAGTAACAGCAAGGCGGCCTCAGGGCCGCCGTTAGAAAGGCAAACCAGACATGGCTCAGCAGCAGAAAAAGCAAGAGTTTCAGCGCCAGCCGCGTCGCAAGTACTGCCAGTTCTGCAAGGAGGAGACCGAGTACATCGACTACAAGGATGTGCAGCTCCTCCGCAAGTTCATGACCGACCGTGGCAAGATCAAGCCTCGTCGCGTCACTGGCGCCTGCACGCAGCACCAGCACGATATCGCGGTTGCCATCAAGCGCGCCCGCGTTATGGCGCTCCTGCCCTACACCGTCCCCGTGGTCTCTAGCCGCGGCGGCCGCAACCGCGGCTAGGTGCGGGGTTCGAGAAAGAACCACTAGGTCATGACGGTGGAGAAGCGTACAGACGAGCAAACCAGGGCGCTTGCGCTCTGGGATGCGTCTAACTCCAAGGGTGCCTCGCCCGAACAGGGCGGGATTGTTCCCGCGGGGGATGGCGCACAGGCACCACGCGGCGGTTCGTCGCTCGTTGCCGGGCTCGTCATCTGCGCGCTCGGCGGTGTTATCGCCGGGTACATCCCCATGCTCGGGTGCTTTGCCATTGGGTACGGTGCGGCCATCACCTTGGCTGCGCGCAACCCATTGCAGGCGCTTGCGACGCTCGCTTGCACGTTGATGCCGGCGGCGGTCGTAGCTCTCGTGGCGCAGGTCGCCACGGTGCCAAGCGTTCTCGTTGCCTGCGTCATTGGCATCGGGACGGCATGGGCCACATCGCGCAGCAGACTGTCGCTCTCGGTTTCGTTTGCGCTCATTGGGTGCGGCACGCTCGCACTCATCGGCGTCGATGCCATCCAGCTGCAGTCGATGGACTCCTCCATTGCCGACATGATCACGCAGCTTGTGAACGAGTATGCCAAGAGCATTGGCGTTGCGTCCGTCTCGGCCGTTGCCCAGATCGAGTCGCTCCGCTCGGTGCTCCAGCTCTACTGGCCCAGCGCGTACCTCGTCGTGGCCTTGGCCGAGTACCTCTGCTCGCTTCTCGGCGCTCGCGCGTCTGTGAGGCGAGAAGGGCTTTGCGTCTCCATGCCCTCGCTTGTGGACTACGACGTGCCCGTGTGGCTCGTTGGCGTCCTTGTGGCCGACATTCTCGGCCTCACGGCGGTGAGCTTGGTCCCGCAGGCGTACACCAACATCGTGAATATGATCACGGCCAACCTCCTCGTGGCGCTCAGGATTGCCTTTGCGGTCCAGGGCTTTGCCATCATCGCCTGGCTCATCAGGACCAGGCATGTGGGGGCGTTCGCAGGCGCGTGCACCATCGTTGCCGGGCTCGTTCTCGAAGACCAGTTTTACGTCATGACCATCGTGGGGCTCGTCGACGTGTGGAAGAACTTCCGCCACCTTCCCAGGGGCGTGAAGACCACCATCCAGAGCAACGCGGATCAAGATCAGAAGTCGGCATAGCCGACTGAACGAAGGAGTGTCCCATGAAAGTCATCCTCCTGGGTGAGCTCCGGGGCAAGGGCGGAGAGGGCGACGTCGTCGACGTGGCCCAGGGCTATGCGGAGAACTACCTCTTCCGCAACAAGATCGCCCAGCCTGCCACCCCGTGCAACCTCAAGCAGCTCGAGCAGCGCCGCGACAGCATCGCCAAGCGCGAGGCCGAGCGCATCTCCAACGCCGAGGCCACCAAGGCTGTCCTCGACGAGAAGCTCGTGAAGGTCGACGCGAAGATCGGCGAGGAGGGCCAGCTCTTTGGCTCCGTCACCTCGCAGCAGATCGTCGAGGCCATCAAGGCCCAGCTCGGCGTCGACGTCGACCGCAAGCGCATCGTTCGTGGCGCCACCATCAAGACCGCCGGTCGCCACGCCGTCGAGATCAACCTCTACCGCGACATCAATGCGAAGGTCGTCGTCCTCGTGGGCGACGAGCCCGTTGCCGAGGAGCCTGCGGCGGAGGAGGCTGCCGAGCCCGAGGCCACTGAGGCTGCGGACGAGGCCGCTGAGACCACCGAGGCCGCCGAGTAACCCTCGGAGTTTTCGACCAAACCTGCCTCCAACTGGGGATTTCAACAATTCCCGCAGGTCAGGGGCGGGTGTTACCAGACTCGGTTGGCAAGCGCTCTACCACAAATTTGCCCCGCATGCACGTGTGGCATGCGGGGCAAACGCTCGAAAAATGCATTTTATGGGCCCAATTACCTGGGGAAACGCGCAAGTTCCGGATAATTAGGCCAAACCCGCTGGTTCATCTCGCACGTAATGAATATTTAAGGCGATTCTGCAAAGTGGGTTTCTCGGTTACCGCCGCACCGTTCGCCAAATTGTCGAAAACGTTGAAAAGTCTCAAAACGCCCGCTCAGCGAGAGAGGTTTTCAACATCGCGTGTAGAAGACTCTGCCGACCTCTCCCTTGCCGCAGGTAGAGGGCTTGCGATGGGCGGGCGGCTTATCGCCGTCCGCAACCGCGTGTTGCGGTAGCATCCAGAGAACAGACTGCGGCACGAAAGCAGGAGGGAGCACGTCTCGTGGCACAGGACGGCTACGACATCAATCCAACCCAGATGACTGCGACGTCGGACGTTGCGATGCCGCAGGACCCCGAGGCGGAGTCCTCGGTCCTCTCGGCCATGATGATCTCGCAGGACGTGCTGCAGGAGTGCCTCATCGAGCTGGAGCCGGACGACTTCTACATTCCCTCCAATCGCAAGATCTACCTCGCCATGCGCGAGATGTTCGACCGCAACATGGCGGTCGATACCATCTCGCTTGCGGACTTCCTCAAAAGCCAGGGCGAACTGGAGCGCGTGGGTGGCAGGCCATACCTACTGGACCTTGGCAACAACTCGCTGGCGCTTGTGGGCTGGCGACGCCACGTGGAGATGCTGCGCCGCGACTCCACGCTGCGCCGCATGATTTCTGCCGCCGCGCAGATCACCGCCCTTGCCTACGACGCCCCCGAGGACACCAAGGAGGTCGTGGACAAGGCCGAGAAGATGCTGCTCGACGTCACCAACAGGGACGTGCGCTCGAGCTACCAGCCCATTGGCTCCATCATGAGCGACCTTTTCGACCAGCTCTCGGACATGTGCGAGAACCAGACCGCCGAGCTGGGCGTCAAGACGGGCTTTCCTACCATCGATTCAAAGCTCTTGGGGCTGCGCCCTGGCCAGATGATCGTCATCGGCGCGCGACCTGGCGTGGGCAAGACCTCCTTCGCGCTCAACCTGGCCGTGAATGCCGCGTTCAACGGCGCCTCGGTTGCGTTCTTCTCGCTCGAGATGAGCAAGATCGAGATTGCGCAGCGCCTGCTCTCGGCCCAGTCTGGTGTTGGTCTGCAGGAGATTCGCTCCGCCCACATCCAGAACGACCAGTGGCCCGAGCTCATCCGCGGTACAGACGAGCTCTCGGGCCTGGACATCATGATCGACGATACGCCCGGCACCACGGTCACCGAGATTCGTGCCAAGGCTCGCCGCATGCTCCATGGCAAGAAGCTGGGCCTTGTCGTTGTGGACTACCTGCAGCTCCTCTCTCCGCCAGCCGGTATGCGCCGTGCGGACAGCCGTGCCACCGAGGTCTCGGAGATGTCGCGAGGCATCAAGATCATGGCCAAGGACCTCGAGTGCCCCGTCATCGCGCTGTCGCAGCTCTCTCGTCGCGTGACCGAGCGCACTGGCAAGCGCCCCGAGCTCTCGGACCTGCGCGAGTCCGGCGCCATCGAGCAGGACGCCGACATCGTCATCCTTCTCGACCGCTCCATGGACGAGGAGGAGGCCGCCCGCGACGACCGCCCGGACATGGGCGTCACAAACTTCATCATCGCGAAGAACCGCTCCGGCGCCCTTGGTGACGTGCCCCTCACCTTTGTGGGCAACAAGACAAAGTTCCTCGAGGTCACGACGCACTACGACGACTAGCGTGCCCCCGCGCTCCTCTCGCCATGCGCGCCGCCAGCCGCGCGAGCGCCCGGCTTTTCCGAGCAATGCTTGTTTCGCCTGTGGGATGTTTCTGACCCGGTAGCGCGGCTCCCGATAATCGCTGGCCATGCCGTATACTGGCTTGGTTAGGGGCACCGTGTGCCAAGCGCCGGTTGCCCGTTCTATCACACTCTTTTTTGAGGGGGAGCAATGCCTGCATCAGTTCTCGTGGGTACGCAGTGGGGCGACGAGGGCAAGGGTAAGGTGACAGACCTCATCTCGGGCGAGTTCGACGTCGTCTGCCGCTACGCCGGCGGAGCCAACGCAGGCCACACCGTCATTGCCGGCGGCCACAAGCTTGCCCTCCACCAGGTTCCCTCGGGCGTCATGTACCAGGGCGTCTATCCCGTGATTGGCAACGGCTGCATCGTCGACCCCGAGGTGCTTCTCGGCGAGGTCGACATGCTCGAGGCCCAGGGCATCTCCTGCAAGGACCTCAAGATCTCCGGTAACGCCCACATCGTGATGCCGTACCACAAGGACCTTGACGGAGCACACGAGAAGAAGCTCGGCAAGAACCTCATTGGCACCACCAAGCGTGGCGTTGGCCCCTGCTACATGGACAAGATGAACCGCACCGGCCTGCGCATCCAGGACATGCTGGACGAGAAGATCTTCCGCGAGAAGCTCGAGGCCGCGCTTGCCTACACCAACCCCATTCTCGAGAAGGTCTACGAGCTGCCCACCTACACCGTGGACCAGATCTGCGAGACCTACCTACCCTACGCCGAGCGCATTCGCCCGTACATCGTGGAGAGCTCGCTGTTCCTGAACGAGCAGCTCGAGGCCGGCAAGAACATCCTCTTCGAGGGCGCTCAGGCCACCATGCTCGACATCGACCATGGTACCTACCCCTTTGTGACCTCCTCCAACTGCACCGCCGGCGGCGCCGTGACGGGCTCGGGCGTTGGCCCCACCCGTATCGACCGCGTGCTGGGCGTTGCCAAGGCCTACCTCACGCGCGTTGGCTCGGGCCCCTTCCCCACGGAGCTCTTCGACGAGGTGGGCGACAAGCTGGGCGAGGTTGGCCACGAGTATGGCGTGACCACGGGTCGCAAGCGTCGCTGCGGCTGGTATGACGCCGTGGTCGTGAACTATGCCGCCCGCGTGAACGGCCTCACGGACCTGGCCATCACCAAGCTTGACGTCCTTGGCTGCCTGGACGAGATCAAGGTCTGCGTTGCCTACGAGTGCGATGGCAAGCGCTACACCACCGTCCCCGAGCACCAGTCCGTCTTCTACCACGCAAAGCCCGTCTACGAGACCCTGCCTGGCTGGAAGTGCGACATCTCTGGCGTACGCAACTTCTACCAGCTCCCGCGCGAGGCCAAGGACTACATCGACTTCCTCGAGCAGCTGGCTGGCGTGCGCGTCTCCATCATCACGGTGGGGCCGGATCGCGAGCAGACCATCAACCGCTACTGGGACTAACTGATGCGCCGACGCGCCTGGGCTGCCCGGGCGCGTCATGCCATTGCGAGAAACGAGGGAGGACACGTGGGCGAGTCTAAGGTCGATATTCTTCTCCTGGGTGAGGGCGGGCGCGAGCATGCGCTTCTCGTAAAGCTTGCCGAGTCTCCGCGTGCGGGCAAGCTCTGGGTGGCACCTGGCAACGGCGGCATGGACACCATGGCCGAGGTTGCTGCAATCGACCAGGACTCGCCCGTGGCCGTGGCCAACTTCGCTCGCGAGAATGGCATCGGCCTCGTGGTCATTGGCCCGGAGGCGCCGCTTGTCGAGGGCGTTGCAGATGCCGTGCGCTCCGCCGGTATCGCATGCTTTGGGCCAGATGCCTCCGCAGCGCGCATGGAGGGCTCCAAGAAGTTCGCAAAGCAGGTCATGGCTCGCGCCGGCGTGCCCACTGCTGCCTGGCGCTCCTTTACCGAGCAGGAGCCCTGCGAGGAGTACGTCCGCAGGCTTGACGGTCCCTGCGTGGTGAAGGCCGACGGCCTGGCCGCTGGCAAGGGGGTCATTGTTGCCAAGGACGTCGATGAGGCGCTTGCCGGTGTGCGCGAGTGCTTCTCGGGTCGCTTTGGCGACGCCGGTGCAACGGTGATTGTTGAGGAGACCCTTGACGGCCCCGAGTGCTCGCTTCTCGCACTTACCGACGGCACCACGCTCGTGCCTCTGGCTACGGCACAGGACCACAAGCGTGCCCTCGACGGCGACAAGGGTCCCAACACCGGCGGCATGGGCGTCTACTCGCCCGTCCCCATGGTCACGCCCGAGGAGCACGCCGCCATGGTTGCCATCGAGCAGCGCGTGGTCGACGAGCTCCGTGCCGAGGGCATCACGTACTCCGGGTGCCTCTACGGTGGCTTCATGCTCACCAAGGATGGCCCCAAGGTCCTCGAGTTCAACGCACGCTTTGGCGACCCCGAGACCCAGGTGGTCCTGCCGCGCATGCAGGCGGACCTTGTCGACGTCTTTCTCGCCTGCGACAAGGGGACCCTCTCGCCGGGCATGATCTCTTGGGATGACGATTGGGCCGTCTCGGTGGTTCTCACCAGCGCGGGTTACCCTGGAAGTTACGAGAAGGGCAAGGCCATCTTGGGTATCGAGCGAGCGGAGGCGCTGGATGGCGTCACCGTCTATCACGCCGGCACCGCCATCGACGCCAACGGACAGCTGGTCACCGCCGGTGGCCGCGTGCTTGACGTGACGGCCGTGGCGCCCACCTTCGAGGAGGCCCGCCGCCAGGCGTACGCCGCGTGCGACCTTATCGACTTCGAGGGTAAGACCATGCGCCACGACATTGGTGCCAAGGCGGTTCTTCCCCGCAACAACGGGTAGCGCGGGCGCGCTCACGCAACGCGGCAGACGACGTATTTGGAGGCATGGAGCGGTGGCACGGGTGCAGGACACGGACGACGAGATGGACGAGGAGTACTCCTACGAGGGGTCGCCCGCAGACGATTCGCAGATTCGTCCGCAGTACGTTGAGGCGGTTCCCACGATGGACGACCTCCGCTCGGCGACTGCGGACATGCGCTCGGCGGCCGATGACCTTACCTTTGACGGAGACCGCTCGAGCCAGGACCACGTCTCGGGTGTCCCCCAGGCCCGCGATTTGGTACTGGGCGAGAACGATCCCCGCGATGCCAGCCTGGAAGAGCATCCCGTCTCCGAGGACGTGGCCTGGACCGGCCGCATCTTCAACGTCAACCGCCTGCGTGTGAAGCTGCCGGATGGCCGTACCGCCGTGCGCGACGTCGTGCGTCATCCCGGTGCCGTTGCGGTTGTCGCGCTTACGGACGAGGGCCGTATTTGCCTGGTGCGCCAGTTCCGCACGGCGCTCGACCGCGTGACGGTAGAGATTCCTGCCGGCAAGCTGGACCCCGGCGAGGACCCGCTCGACGCTGCCCACCGCGAGCTTGCCGAAGAGACCGGCATGCAGGCCGAGAAGATGGCTTATCTCACCACCATTGCTACGTCCGATGGCTTCTGCGACGAGCTCATTCACCTCTACATGGCGACGGACCTGAGCTACCACCAGTCGAGCCCTGATGCCGACGAGTTCATCAATGTGGACCTTGTCGACCTTTCCGAGCTGGTCGACGCGGTTCTCGACGGCAGGATTGAGGACGCAAAGACCGTGGTGGGCGCCCTTATCTGCGACGCCATAGCGCATCGACTTGCGCCGGGCGAGGCCGCCGGTCCCGTGAACGACCCTGCGGGCGAGGGAGAGCTTGATGGCTAAGCCGAAAAACGAGATGGCCCGCCGCCAGACCAATGCCCTTACCGGCGACGAGGCCGAGAAGCTCTTTGAGACCGTTGACGAGACGGGCCACTCCAACGAGGAGGTTGCCCGCCGCGAGCGCAGCCGTCGCAAGGAGAAGGGCACCGGCGTCGACATTGACCCGCTTTCCGCGGACGACCCCTCTGGATCCAACGTGGGCAAGGTCATCGCAAAGACGGCCGTAGGCTTTGTGCTGGTCTTTCTCGTGATCGTTGTTGCCGGCCAGGTCATCTTTGGCGTGGTGCGCCGCTCCAACACGGCGGACCTCGCTCACGACGTGACGGTTGCCACGGTGGCGTCGGCGCTGCGCGGCGGCGTGGAGTGGGGCAACGGCTTCACGCAGTTCCCCGAGGACTTCTCGGTGCAGGAGGCAGACGAGAACACCGGTACCGTCGAAGTGACCGTGATCGACACGACCTCCGAGGACGCGCTCGAGTGCTTTGCCGGCTCGCAGGTGCAGGCCTCGGCCTTCTCGGTGAACTGCCTTCTCAACCCCAACATCAATACCGTGATCTACCACGTTAACGTGCACATGGATGAGAACGGCAAGTTCAAAACGGCCCAACTCTTTGGGTTCCTCAAGCCTACGGGCGACGTGACCTCGTTCATCACGTTTGTGTGGTCAAAGACGCAGAGCTCCACGGGCGTGAACTTCAACTGCAGCATCACGGGTGTGGATGAGACGCTCGAGGAGGAGCTGCGCGACCAGGTCACCACGTCGTTTACGCCGGTTGCGATTCTGAACGACCTCACGGGTGGTAGCTCGGAGAGCAGCGACACCTCCACGAGCGGCGATTCGACGAGCAGCGGATCTGGCAGCGGCGCAAAGTAGGGGCGGCGACGGGGGCCGCGGGTCCGTTGCAATGCCGCGCGTCTCGGTGCGAACGGGTATCTCCGCCCTGCTCGCCTTATCTACTTTGCGCGCAAATTTCGATTGGTTAGGGCTGTCTAATCGATCGAAATCTGCAGGTAGGCAATCTTGTTGCAAAATTCGATTGGTTAAGACCGCCTAACCAATCGAATTTTGCATGTCGTACCCCAAGCCAATCACAATCATGTAAGACATGACGTTAGAGACCGATGCCATCCGCGTCCACTCTTTTGGGTTACCCTTCTGCGGCTGGTATGGCGCCGCTCGCGGAATCCCTTCTCTACAGCGGCGAAAAACACCCCCTCTGAGCTGCGTGGAAGTTGGCTGTCAGACAGTTGTCAGAACAAGTCGCCTCCGGACTTGGTACAAGTAGCTCACAAAAAGGTTCCGGAGGGGGGCAAGCGTGAGCAGAGGGTACTGGCGCTCGGTGCAGGACGAGGTTGAGGAGGCGTTCGCGGCGGCGGAATCGCGGGGCATGTGCCTCTGCGTGAAGAGCGATCGAACGAGGCAGCTTCTCGAGCGGCGGGCATTAGCCGGAACGGTCACGGAGCCATTTCCACGGGTGTACGCAAGAGCTGACTACTGGAGGTCTCTTTCGCCGAGCGCCAGGTCGTTGCATGTGATTCGCGCCGCCGCCGCATTGCATCCGGCGTGGGTGTTCTGCGGAACCTCTGCGGCGATAGCCCATGGTCTGCAGGTCTCCGAGCCGGACCCTTCCGTAGTTCACATTGTGGGTGGAGCTTCTTGCTCTGCATCGCGGGGCAAGCACGTGGCAAGGCACCGCTCGTCCACGGGTGATGGCGAGAAATTCGAGGTCGTGGCGGGTGTGAAGGCAACGCCGCTGGACAGAACCACTGCGGACTGCCTGCGAACGCTTCCCATGCCGGCGGGCCTTGCCGTCGCGGACTCCGCGCTTCGCGATTGTGGCCTTACGCGAGAGGACCTTGTGGGCTTTGTGCGGGCTCAGCCACATGCGCGCGGTTCTCGGCAGGCACTTCAGACCATTGCTTGGGCGGACGGCCGCTCCGAGAACGGTGGGGAGTCTGTTGCGCGCGGCATCATGATTGAGCTGGGATTCTGTGTGCCAGAGCTGCAGGTTCTTGTGGAAGATCCAACGCATCCCGGGTGCGAGTTCCGGGTTGACTACGTTTGGGAAACGGGTGTGGCGCGGCCGATATTTGGAGAGCTTGACGGTGCGGCAAAGTATGCGGATCGCGGCAGTGCTGATGAGAAGGTCTCTGGCAGGGTTCTTCTCGCCGAGCGGCGCCGGGAGTCTCGCCTTACGCTCTGTAATGCTTCCATCATGCGGTTTAGCTTCGAGGAGGCAAAGAACCGGCCGTTCTTCAAGGCGTTGCTTGAGCGCTACGGTGTGCCTCGTCGAGAATAGAGGAGCCTGGAGGGTGCAGCTGATTCCTGCAGATTTCGATTGGTTAGCAGCGGCTAATCAATCGAATTATGCAACTTCGTGATGAAGCTGCAGATTTCGATTGGTTAACCAGCTCTAATCGATCGTTTTTTGCAGGCAAGGAGTACCGCGCAAACAGGCGAGAAGCTCCGCGCAAACAGGCGAGAAGCTCCGTCAGCAAGCAAGGAGCGCGCCCGCGACGCCGGCGGCGGCGCGGCTAACCCACCAGTGCGGCAACCTGCCCCAGCAGGCTCTCGAACGAGACCCCGCGCACCTCGTTGTCCGGCTGCAGCCGCGTGACCCGCATTGCATCTCGCACGAAGTCCGTGGCAAACGCCACCGCGTCGTACACGCTATGCCCGCACATAACTGCCCCGGTAAGCGCGGAGGCAAACAGGTCCCCGGTCCCGTGCGTCATGAACGGCAGTTGCTCGCCCACAACCTCTACCAGGTCGACCTTCTCGCCAGCCACATAATTCCTGATAAGGCCGTCGCCGCGCACCACGCCCTTCACCACGACGAGGCGCGCACCCATCTCCACTAGCTGCGCCACGTAACGCTCGACCTCAGCCTCCGAGAGATCCTGCCCGTGGTACGGCATGCCGGTGAGCAGGTGCGCCTCGGTGAGGTTGGGGGTGAGAATGTCCGCCCCGGCAACCAGCTCGCGCATCTTCTCGCACAGCTCGACCGTGTACGTGGGGTACATCTTCCCACCGTCGCCCATCACCGGGTCAACCACCCGCAGCGCCGTCGGATGCTCGCGGTACAGCCGCTGAATGACGCCCACCTGTGCCGCAGATCCCAGGAACCCGGAATAGATGGCATCAAGTTCGATACCTTCCTTGGCCCAGGCGTCCAGGTAGTCGTTAAGGATGGGCGTCGTATCGTGCATGTAGAACGTGGGGAACTTGGTGTGCGCCGAGAAGAGCGAGGTAGGCACCGGGCAGACGTCGCACGCCGCAGCAGAGAGTACGGGAATGGCAATCCCCAACGAGCACTTGCCATATCCGCACAGGTCATGCACCGCGGCGACGCGCGGAATGTACGCGCCCTCTCGCCTGTAGAGAACAAGGTCCTTTGCGTCCATGCAATACCTCTCGGGTCGTAGTTGGCTCGCATCGCGTGCCGCGGTGCCTCCCTTGCCATCTGTTGCTGTTGGTCAATGATAGGCCCCGGCGCCCAGGTTCGCTCAGCTCCATCTATACTGTGATGGTCTCTGAACCCAACGAAAAGGGGGTCCTATGGCGGATAAGCCGCTGGTGGGAATCATCATGGGGTCTAAGTCGGACATGCCGGCGATGGAGGCATGCACCGCTCAGCTCGACGAGCTGGGCGTTCCGTACGAACTGGTCATCGCGTCGGCGCACCGTGCGCCGCAGAAGGTTCACGACTGGGCCTCCACCGCGGCAGACCGCGGTCTCAAGGTGATTATCGCTGCCGCGGGCAAGGCCGCTCACCTGGGCGGCGTTGTTGCAGCTTACACCCCGCTGCCCATCGTGGGCGTTCCCATGAAGACGAGCGACCTGGGCGGCATGGACTCCCTGCTCTCCATGGTGCAGATGCCCTCGGGTGTGCCCGTGGCCTGCGTGGCCATTGGCGGTGCCAAGAACGCGGCAATCTACGCCACCCAGATCTTGGGGGCCACCATGCCGGAGTATCGCGAGAAGATCGTCCACATGAAGCAGCAGATGGCAGAGGCGTAGGAGCCCGCCGTCTGCACGCGGCCGCGCGCATCCCGCGGCCAGGGAGGAAAGCACCACATGAAGAAGGAAGAGCTGCTCGAGCAGATCAAGCTTGCCATGAAGGCGCACGACAAGGCCCGCCTCTCCATCCTGCGCCAGGTCAACCAGGCCGTGAAGCAGGTCGAGGTCGACGAGCGCCGCGACGCCACCGAGGCCGACCTCACCAAGGCGGTGAAGAAGCTCCAGAAGGTCACCGCCGAGGAGCTCGACGGCCTGCGCAAGGCCGGCGCCGAGTCCCACGCCGAGCGCATCCAGGAGCTTTCGACGCAGGCGGATGTCCTCTCCCAGCTGCTGCCGCGCCAGCTCGAGGGCGCCGACCTCGAGAAGCTGGCCGATTCCCTCATCGCCGAGCTGGGCGCCACGTCCAAGCGCGACATGGGCAAGGTCATGGGGGCACTCACCAAGGCAACCAACGGCAACTTCGACAAGCCCGCAGCCGCGGCGTACGTGGGGAGTAAGCTCTCCTAGTTCGCCTCGACCGAGAAAGGCAGTCACGTGTCAAACAGTCAGGGCAAGCACTTTAGCCAGCCGGACGGCGGCGGATCCGCGGCCTCCTCGCGCAGCGACGCGCCGCGCGGCTCTGCAGACGACCAGCGCTCCGCCGGCTTCATCCCGGTGGTGACCAGCGATCCGTCGGGCAAGAGCGTCGGTTCCTCTCGCCACAACCGCCGCATGAAGAGCGACAACTACCGCGAGACAGACCCATATGACCTCTCCGGCCGCCGCTCCCGCGACCCGCGAAAGCGTCGCAACCGCATCATCTCCACGGTGCTCTTCATTGTGGGCATTGCGCTTATCGTGGCGGCTGCGGGCATGTACGGCTACTCGCAGTGGCAGTACCACGAGCAGGACGTCGAGAACGAGAAGCTCGCGGCCTACGCTACGGTGGACGACCAGGGTACCTCGGCGCCCGTGGTGGACTGGGCGGGCCTCAAGGCCGTGAACCCTGAGGTCGTTGGCTGGGTGCAGATTCCCAACACCGTGGTGAGCTTCCCCGTGTACCAGGCGTCGGACAACGACAAGTACCTCCACACCAACGCCGAGGGCAACTACTCGCTGGGCGGCCAGGTGTTCATGGACTACCAGAACCAGGCGCCCGGCATGGTTGACCAGCAGACCATCATCTACGGCCACCACCTGCGCAACGGTGCCATGTTCAAGCCTATTGCCGACATGGACAAGCAGGAGGCCTTCGACTCCGTGAGCACGGTGTGGTACGTTACCGAGGATGCCACGTACGAGCTGGAGCCTCTCTTCCTCTACTACACGGACGAGAATGACACCAACGTGCGCGTCTTTGACTGGTCCAGCGACGACGAGTTTCACTCGTACCTCTCTGACCTTCTCGCCAAGGCCGTGACCAGCCGCTCTGACGCCTCGGAGCTCATAGGCAAGACGAGCCACGTGCTCACCCTCTGCACCTGCAACTACATTGATGGCTATGGCCGCACCATCCTGGTGTGCGTCCCCAAGAGCGAGGTGGCATCGTGACGGAAGCGTCGTGGACGCCGGAGCCCAGTGACGACAAGCTGCACGATGAGTGCGGCGTTTTTGGTGTGTGGGCGCCCAACCGCGACCCAGCGCGCATGGCGTACTTTGGCCTGCGGGCGCTGCAGCACCGCGGGCAGGAGTCGGCGGGCATTGCGGTGGGAGACGGGCGCACCGTTCTGGTGCGCAAGGACCTTGGCCTGGTCACGCAGGTCTTCTCCGAGGCAGACCTTGCCGCAATGCCGGGCAAGGTGGCTATTGGCCACTGCCGGTACGGAACGGCCGGTGCCAAGGGGTGGGAGTCCGCGCAGCCGCACCTCTCGATGATCAACGACGTAATCATCGCGCTGGCCCACAACGGCACGCTCGTGAACTTTGACGCGCTGCGCGCCGAGCTCATTGAGATGGGCATACCCTTCCGTTCCAGCACCGACAGCGAAGTTGCGGCCAAGCTCATTGGCTACTTCACGCAGCGTGGGCATCGCCTGCGTACGGGCATCGCGCACACCATGCGCATGCTCGAGGGCGGCTATGCCATGGTGCTTGCGCGCGAGAACGCCCTCTACGCCTTCCGCGACCCGCACGGCATTCGTCCGCTGGTTCTGGGCAAGTTGGGCGAGGGCGAGTGGGTCGTTGCCTCCGAGACCTGCGCCCTGGACATTGTTGGCGCCACCTACGTGCGCGAGGTCGCACCCGGCGAGATCATCCGCATCTCGGACGACGGCTTTCGCTCCGAGCAGGGCGTGCCGCCGCAGCCCCGTGCAGATTGCATTTTTGAGCACGTGTACTTCTCGCGGCCAGACTCGGTGAAGGACGGTAGCTCGTTCTACCTCATGCGTCACAACATGGGCCGCCGCCTTGCGCGCGAGACCCCCGTTGATGCCGACCTTGTCATCTCGGTGCCAGACTCCGGTACGCCCGCGGCCGAAGGCTACGCCGCCGAACTGGGGCTGCCGTACGGCACCGGCCTCATCAAGAACCGCTACGTTGCGCGCACCTTCATCCAGCCCACGCAGGCCCTGCGCCAGATGGGCGTGCGGCTCAAGCTCAACCCGCTGCCCGACGTGGTGCGCGGCAAGCGCATCGTGATGGTGGACGACTCCATCGTGCGCGGCACCACGTCCAAGCAGATTGTCCAGATGCTGCGCGACGCCGGCGCCACCGAGGTCCACATGCGCTCGGCCTCGCCCATGGTCACCTGGCCGTGCTTCTATGGCATCGACACCGCCAACCAGGACCAGCTCATTGCCGCCAACATGTCGCTCGAGGAGATGCGCGACTTTATCGGCGCCGATACGCTGGGCTTCCTCTCGCCGCAGGGCCTCATCGACTGCGTGCCCCATGGCGGCTACTGCACGGCCTGCTTTACCGGAGACTACCCGGTTGCCATTCCGCGCTCGTTTTACGAGGAGAAGTTCCTGCCCGGCTACAAGCCGCACAACCTCATCCCCGCATCGCTCGAGTCGCACATGAGCATCGACCAGATTGCGCGCGAGGTCGAGCAGGACTCGGCGGCGCGGCTTGAGGCCGCTGGTGCCGCGGGCGAGGCAGGCAGAAATGCCGAGAACAACGATGCAACCCCAGCTAGGAAGGATGCCCAAGATGGCAGATAAGCCCCAGCACGTCTCGTATGCAGATGCCGGTGTCGACGTGGACGAGGGCGCCCGCGCCGTCGACGCGATCAAGGCTGCCGTCGCCTCGACCAACCGGCCAGAGGTCATTGGCGGCCTGGGTGGCTTTGGCTCGTGCTTCTCGATGGCCGCGTACAAGGACATGGAGGACCCGGTGCTGGTCTCGGGCACGGATGGCGTGGGCACCAAGCTTGCCATCGCGCAGCTGCTTGACCGGCATGAGACGGTGGGCGAGGACCTCGTGGCCATGTGCGTCGACGACGTGGTGCCTATTGGTGCGGAGCCGCTGTTCTTCCTGGATTACGTTGCCATTGGCAGGCTGCGCGCCGAGCACGTTGCCAAGATTGTGGGCGGCATTGCCGAGGGCTGCCGCAAGTCCGGCTGCGCGCTGGTTGGCGGCGAGATGGCCGAGCACCCCGGCGTCATGAACCCCAACGACTACGACCTGGCCGGCTTTGTGGTGGGCGTGGTCGATCGACCCAAGATGATTGGTCCGCACCTGGTGCACGAGGGCGACGTGATTCTCGGCCTCTCCAGCTCTGGCATCCACTCCAACGGCTACTCGCTCGTGCGCAAGGTGGCCATTGAGGGCAAGACCGTGGAAGAGCTGGAGCGCCCGCTTCCCGAGCTGGGTGGCGAGAGTCTTGCTGATGCCGTGATGCGTCCCACCACTATCTACGCCGGCGGGCTGGTACGCGCGCTCAAGGCCGGCGTGCCCATCCACGCTATGGCACACATCACCGGCGGCGGCATCACCGAGAACCTCAATCGTGCGCTGCCCGCAAACGTTGACGCCGTGGTCGACCGCGGCGGCGAGGATGGCCCCGCATGGGACGTGCCGCCGGTCATCACGTACATGGTGCGCGCTGCGGGCCTCATGCCCGACGAGGCGTACAAGACCTTCAACATGGGCGTTGGCATGAGCATCATCTGTGGTCGCGACGACGTGGACGAGGTCTGCGAGGGGCTTGTTGCCCAGGGGTTCTCGCCGTTCGTGATGGGCGAGTGCGTCGCGGGCGAGGGCAAGGTGACCTATCGATGAGCATTAAGCTGGGAGTGCTCATAAGCGGCTCGGGCACCAACCTGCAGGCGCTTATCGATGCTATTGCCGCAGGTAAGCTTGATGCCAGCATCGAGCTAGTGGTGAGTTCGCGGCCAAGCGCGTACGGGCTCAAGCGTGCGGAGGCGGCGGGCATCCAGACGCTTACGCTCTCCAAAGAGATCTACGCTGACCCAATGGTTGCCGACGAGGTCATAGCCACCGAGCTGCGCCGCGCTGGTGTGGACTACGTGCTTATGGCGGGCTACATGCGGATGGTGCACGACCCCATTCTTGCCAGCTTCCCCAACCGCGTGGTCAACATTCACCCGGCGCTGCTGCCCAGCTTCAAGGGAGCGCACGCCATTCAGGACGCCTTCGACTACGGCGTCAAGGTCACGGGCGTGACGGTCCACTTTGCCAACAGCGACTACGACTGCGGTCCCATCATCGCGCAGCGGCCGGTGGAGGTAGAGGAGGGCTGGACCGTCGACCAGCTCGAGGCTCGCATCCACGAGGTCGAGCACCAGATTTACCCGCATGTTGCGCAGCTTCTTGCGGAGGGGCGCGTACATGTGCGCAAAGACGGACACGTGGTGATCGACCAGGTCTAGTGGCGGTTGACTGCGCTATTTGAGGCCTGACGTTGCCCCTCCGGCCTCGACCGGAGGGGCTTTTCCGTTTGGCAGCAGTTTTGATTAAAATCCTCATGTGCTATCTGGCAGAGTGCAACTATCTGCCTGCGGTTCCATGAAGTTGGCCCACGCTTCTACTTGGGGTGGCCGAGAAAAACCATAGCCCAACCGCATATTTGTGCCATGCCGAAATGGTCGCCGGCAAGACGGGCCGCCGGGTCTTCTCATACCCCATCTCATACTTTGGAATGATGCCAGTTCTTCAGGATATCGGCATCATGCATAGGTTGAAGGCTGCGTTGGTCAGCCTACCAGCGAGTACCTACGACGCACTGGGGGTGTGGCATGGAAACCCATTTGTGGACGACCTTTATAGAACCTGAAAAACATGACTGGTGGTCGTGTCCAAGTTGCCGGTGAATGGTGCCGAATCTTCAAAATCGAGAATTTCATTCCGCATGGCATCCATTTCATTCCGTCATAAGCACGAACAATCTTATTCGTCACGTAAATAGCATAGATTTATTAACAAGCATGCACGTTGCTGTCGCAAATCTGACAGCAGAAGAGGTATCTGTCCGTTCGTTTGCGTTTCTGGTTGGGGGTCAGCTATGAGACACAGGGGAAGAACACTACTACGAGCATTACTGGCCGTCTTTGCTGCGCTCATTGCGTTTGGCGTGACGCCGGCGCTTGCCGCCGAGCCGCCTGCCACCAGCAAGACCGTGAAGAGCAACGGCGACGGCACGTACACGCTGAGCCTCAGCGTGACGGGCAAGTCGCAGGCTTCCTCGTCTTCGAGCAAGGCCGACGTCATCGTGGTGCTCGACACGTCGGGATCGATGTCGGAACGGGCAGACGACAGCCGGCAGTCGCGCCTGAGCGTGGCTAAGTCAGCCGTCAACTCGCTTGCCGAGCAGCTTCTGTCCAACAACACGACCGAGAACCCCGACTCCGTCAGGCTCTCTCTTGTCACTTTCGCTGACTACGCAACTACGCGCGTCACGGGTACGACGAGCCTCTCGAGCTTCCAAAGGCAGGTAAACCGCCTCACTGCCACTGGTGGCACTAACTGGGAAGACGCGCTGGCAACCGCGAACGCCATTCAGACGCGTGATGGCGTGGAGGCCTACGTGATCTTTGTGTCTGACGGTAACCCAACCTTCCGCAATACGCGGGGAACGAAAATCTGGTGGCAGAATCGTGATGAGTTCGAAGCTCACTCTTCAGACGGCCACAGATACTATGGCACAGGCAACTCCGACGCCTATGGCCTGAACTACGACTACGCCGAGGTCCAGGCCGTTGCCATAGCAGGTGAGGGCAAGTCGTTCTTCGCCATCGGCGCCTTTGGCACCGTTTCCAACATGCAGGACCTCGCTGCCGCTACTGGCCAGACGGGCAACTACTACAACGCTGCCGACAGCGCCGCCCTTAATGCTGCCTTCGACAACATCATCAACACCATCACGAACAACCTCACGTACAGCAACGTCAAGGTGACCGACGGCATCACGGCGCTTACTGCCACTTCGCTGGGGGGGGGTTCTGCTGACGCCTTTGCTTACACAAAAACCAAGAACGGCGTGACAAGCGACTGGCTCGATGCTCCTGAGGCTACGTATGACGAGACAAACAAGAACGTGACCTGGGACCTCTCCTCGCTTGGCTCGCTGGAGCATGGTGTCACGTATACCGTGAGCTTCAAGGTCTGGCCGAGCCAGGAAGCCATCACTGAGGTAGCCCGTCTGCAGAACGCAGGAACTACCACCGGCCTGCCCACATACATTGTCTATGATTCGACCGCTGGTACCTATGGGATAAAGACCAACACTGCGGCCAACGTGTCCTACAACCAGACAAGCACTACGACCACCAACGTGTTGCCAACTGATGCCGTGCCGCAGGCTGACGGTACCTGGACCTCACCCTCCACCGGCCTTACCTATACCCAGGAGTCCTCGGGTCTGTATGTAGCGACTAAATCCGATACTGGCAGCGTGGCCCTTGCCGACCCCGACCCCATGACCGTGGACACTCCCACCATCACCGTGAGCAAGGAATGGGTCGACTCGCTTGACAATGCTGCCGTACGACCCTCCGGTGATATCTCGCTCGGCGTGCTCCTTGATGGCAAGGCCTTCACCACGGTGACGCTCAACGCCGACAACGGCTACAAGACCCAGGTACACGTACCGTACGGCATCGAGGTCAACGGTGAGGTGCTTACTGCCGGTCGCGAGGTGACCTTCTCCGAGCCTGCCATCGACTCCCGCTACGAGCTGAGCTACGAGCCCTTCACCCCCATGATGGTGGATGGCGTGCCCAACTACGCCGATGACGGGTCCACTACCGTAACCGCTACCAACACCCTCAAGAGCCAGCTCGAGATTGCAAAGGTCGTCACGTCTGATGGTGGCGTATACCCCACGGACGCCAGCTTCGACTTTGACGTCACCGTGACCACTCCGGATAGCTCGGACGTCTCCTATGCCATCGGTGACACCACGGGTACGCTTACAAGCGGTCAGACCACGACCCTTTCCCTCGCGGCAGGGCAGAGCATCCTCCTCGAGAACCTTCCCGTTGGCACTACGTATAAGGTTGACGAGAAGTCCTCGCCTGCTGGCTGGACCTTCTCGTCCGTGGCCACAGGCGGCGCTGGCACCATCTCCGGAGACGCTGTCTCTGGCAGCGTGGACCAGGGCAACACCAAGTACTCCGTGACCTACACCAACAAGTTCACGCCGGTTGAGTCCAGCCCTACCGGTGATGGCGACATCACCATCAACAAGACCCTCAGCCCCACCGAGCTGACGGCCGAGCAGTTCTCGTTCACGCTCACGGCGCTTGGCGATGCACCTGCGCCTGCTTCGACAACGGCGACCAATGCGGCAGACGGCTCTGTGAGCTTTGGCAACATTACGTTTAGCAAGGTTGGCACCTACGAGTACACTCTGGCCGAGACTAACGCCGGTGCTGACGGCTACACCTATGACTCTGCCACCTACACACTGGTGGCAACGGTGACGGCCAACGCCGACACCAACGCCCTCGAGGTGGCGTGGTCCGTCAAGGACAGCACCAGCAAGGCAATCACGTTCAGCAACACCTACGCCGCTACGGGTACTGCGACCATCAGCGCAACCAAGACCCTCAGCGGGCGTGACATGAATGCCAACGAGTTTGCGTTCAACATCACGAACGCCAAGGGCAATGTTGTTGCTACGGCACAAAATCCCGCTGCCGGCGACGGCCAGGCCGCAACGCTGGACTTTGGCACGTTGAACTACTCCATCGACCAGGTCAAACAGGACGTTGAGAGCGGCGTGGCACAGATTGGCTCGGCTGCCAACACCTACGTCTACCGTTACACGGTCTCCGAGGACACCGCGCATCTGCCTACCAAGGTGACCCCCGTGCAGAACACCTTCGAGGTTACTGTTGTGGTTACCGATAGCGGCGACGGCACGCTTCGCACTCAGGTTAAGTATCCCGGCGACGCCACGAGCCTGGCGTTCCAGAACGTCTACGATGCAGACGACGCGCGCCTTGTGATCTCTGGCAGCAAGATGCTCGAAACCAACGGTTTCTCTGGCCCCGGAGACATCAAGGACAAGTTCACGTTCGAGCTCAAGGACGCCTCGGGCAAGGTGATCGACACTGCCACGAACGACGCCAGCGGCTCCGTTACGTTCGATGAGATCACCTACACCGCGCCGGGTGAGTACACCTACACCATCACTGAGTCCGGTACCGTTGACGGCGTGACCAACGACACTGCCACCAAGACCGTCAAGGTCAAGGTGACCGACGAGGGCGGCTACCTGGTCGCCGAGACAGTCGACGAGAACGACAACCCCGTGGAGGGCGCGAACTTTACCTTCACCAACAGCTATAGCGCCACATCCACAACCGCTGCGATCGAGGTCGCCAAGAACCTTTCCGTACCCAGCGGTCTTACTGGTCCCGGTGACATCGCCGGTAAGTACACCTTTACGCTCGCGGCCGAGACCGCCGACGCGCCCATGCCTGAAAGCACCACGGTGACCAGCGTGGACGGCAATGGCACCCCTGCCAGCTTTGACGACATCACCTTCACCAAGCCCGGCATCTACAACTACCGCATCACCGAGTCCGGCAGTGTTGACGGCGTGACCAACGACGCCGAAGCGGCCACGGGCAAGCTCGTGATGGTCACCGTTGTCGACAACGGCAATGGCACCATGACCGCCACAACGAGCGGCACGACCATCTTCACCAACACCTATGGCGCCACGCCTGCGACCCTTGGCGGCGACGCTGCCCATCGCGTGACCAAGAAGGTCGAGGGCCACGACGCCTCCACGGGCTTCACCTTCGTACTGGCCCAGTCGAGCACGGATGCCAACCAGGCGAGCATCGCTGCCGGCGGCTCCTCTGTAACCACGGGTGCTCTTGCGGATGGCGCCGAGCAGACTCTCAAGTTTGGCGACGTGACCTTCTCCGCACCCGGTACATACAACTTCACCATCACCGAGCAGGGCGAGAGTGGCCAAGGCTGGACCTACGACACTACCCCGCGCAACGTTGCGGTCACCGTGGTCGATAACGGCAATGGCCAGCTCGAGGTGTCGTCTGTCACCGGCAACGACCCCGTCGTGACCAACAGCTACCATGCAGATTCCGTCACCCTCACCGTTGACACTGCCATCCAGGTGACCAAGACGGTCACGGGCCACGACAGCTCGGAAGCCTTCGAGTTCACGCTGACGCCGGACTTTGACCTCACCGATTCCGGCGTGACCGTTGCCAACAACAAGGCCACCACCTCCGGGACGATTGCGGATGGCGGTTCCCAGACCGTCTCGTTTGGCGACATCACGTTCACCAAGGCGGGCACCTACCGCTTCCATGTCAACGAGACCCAAGGCACTGCAAGTGGCTGGACCTACTCGACCGCTCAGCCCGACATTGTGGTCGTTGTGACCGACAACGGCGAGGGCCAGCTTGTCGCTGCGTATGGTGACAACAGCAACAACCCCACGTTTGAGAACACCTACGCCGCTTCTGGCACCGCGACCGTCAGCGCGACCAAGACCCTTACCGGCCGGGCCATGAACGCCAACGAGTTCACGTTCAACATCAGGGACGCCAACGACAACGTTGTTGCCACGGCCAAGAACCCCGCCGCCAATGACGGCGAGGCGGCGCCGCTGAACTTCCGTGCGCTCGAGTACAACTCCGATCAGCTTGCCGCTGACGTGGAAAACGGCCTTGCCACGGCAAACAACGACGGTACCTACACCTATAGGTATACAGCCGCCGAGGACACCGCCGCGCTGCCTGGAGGCGTGAAGGCCGGAGCCAAGAGCTTCACCTTCACCGTGACGGTCTCCGACAACGGCGACGGTACGCTTGCCGCTATCGTCAACTATCCCGATGGTGCCACGGAGCTGGCGTTCACGAACAGCTACGAGGCTTCCACGACCACGGCTACCACGCTGTCCGCGACCAAGATCCTCACCGGCCGGGACATGACCGAGGGCGAATTCTCCTTCACAGTTGCCAACATCAAGGGCAAACTCGTGGCCACCGCCACGAACGCTGCGGCAACCGATGGCACCGCCGCCAGCCTCGCGTTCACCTATGGCGACGGCAGCGCCAGTGGCCTTACCTATACGCTCGACCAGGTCGAAAGCGACATCAAGGCCGGTATTGCCGAGGACGGTCCGGCGGATCCGGACAAGCCTGGCAGAACTGCCATCTATCGTTACAACGTGTACGAGAACACCGCCAACCTTCCTGCCGGTGTGAGCGCCGTGAAGGATACCTTCTCGATTAACGTCCTTGTGGTCGACAATGGCGACGGCACCCTGAGCGCCACGGTGAACTACCCCGGTGACGGGCTTGCGTTTGAGAACTCCTACGACGCAACCGACGCCGAGCTCTACATCAACGGCGCCAAGAGGCTTATGGTTGGCGACGAGCTTGCTGGTCCTGGTTACATTACCGGCAAGTACCAATTCACCATTACGGGCGGAGACGGCGCGCCCATGCCCGGTGAGACTACCGTTGCCAACCAGGCGGGCGGAACCGTGGAGTTTGGCCCCATCTCGTATGACAAGGCGGGCACCTACACCTACACCATCACCGAGTCCGGCCACGTTAACGGCGTGACCAACGACGCAGATGCCACCAAGACCGTGACGGTCAAAGTGACCGATGAGGGCGGCCACCTTGTAGCCCAGAAGGTCGACTCCGACGGCGTCGCGGTTCAGGGTCCGGACTTCATCTTCACCAACACGTATGGCGTGGAGGACAAGACCCTCTCCGGCGATGATGCCCTGCGCGCTACCAAGGTGCTTGAGGGTCGCGACCTCAAGGCCGACGAGTTTACCTTCTCGCTGAAGTCTGGCGAGGCCGACGCCCCCATGCCCGCCAGTGCGACAACCACCAACGACGCCGATGGAAACGTGGTCTTTGGCGACATCAACTTCAAGCAGGCAAACGTGGGCAAGACCTACCACTACTACATCTCCGAGGTTGCAGGCGACGAGGCCGGTGTCACCTACGACACCGCTGTCCACGAAGTGACGGTTGAGGTTGTCGACAACGGCGACGGTACCATGTCGTTCAACGTCACTGGCAACAACCCCACGTTCACCAACACCTACACGACCAACGAGGTCACTGTTGACCTCACCGCGAGCAAGGTCCTCTCGGGCGCTACGCTCCAAGACGGTCAGTTCGAGTTCGAGGCCAATGTTGACGGTATTTCAGTCGATAAGCACAACGATGCCAACGGCAACGTGAGCTTTGGCTCCGTCACTTACACCGTGGACGTCCTTGCCGGCCAGCCCGTGCAGTCCGACGGCAGCCGCGCCAAGCCCTTCTCGTACACGGTCAAGGAGCTCGTACCTTCTGATGCCGTGAACGGCGTGAAGGATGGTGTCACATACGATCAGAGCGAGTGGACCATCACGGTGACCGTCAAGGACGACGGCCAGGGCAACCTGACTGCCACCAAGTCCGCCACCAAGACAAACAGTGATGACACCACCGTTACCAAGGACGAGCCGGTCTTCAATAACACCTACACTGCCAAGCCCGTCACACTCACCGGCGACACGGCGCTCACGGTGACCAAGCGCGTGACCGGATTCAACAGCTCCGAGGCGTACTCCTTCAACCTTGCGCTCGCCTCTGGCGACTCCGCTGGCGTCAGCTATGCGGACAGCGCGATGACGTCCGCCTCCATTGCCGACGGCGCCACCGAGACCGTCTCCTTTGGCGACGTGACCTTCTCCAAGGCCGGCACCTACACCTTCAACGTCACTGAGGTCCAAGGCTCAAAGGATGGATGGACCTACGACAAGAGCACTCACACCATCGCGGTCAATGTGGTCGACAACGGCAAGGGCCAGCTAGTTGCCACCGTTACGGGCAACAACCCCACGTTCGAGAACAGCTACGAGGCCGCCGAGTCCGACGGCGTCACGATCACGGCCACAAAGGTGCTCACCGGTTCCCCGCTCATGGCTGGCGAGTTCTCGTTCCAGCTGATCGATGCGGATGGCAAGGTGGTTCGCGAGACGACCAATGCCGCCGACGGCTCCATCACCTTCGACCCCATCACCTATACCAAGCCCGGCACCTACACCTACAACCTCAAGGAGGTCGCTGGAACCAACGCTGGCATGGCCTACGACTCCACCGTCCACACGGTTACCGTTGTGGCCACCGATGACGGCACGGGCCAGATTCACGCCTCTGTCACCAGCCTGGCGCCCACGTTCAACAACAGCTATAAGTCCGGTGTTGACGATCCGGTGATGCTTACCGCCGAGAAGGTCCTCGAGGGCCGCAGGCTCGAGGCAGGGCAGTTCTCGTTCCACCTCTTTGACGAGAACAACCAGCCCGTGGGCGAGCAGGTGACCAATGACGTCTCTGGCTCCATCCAGTTCCCTGCGCTGCGCTACTCGCAGGATGACTTCAACGGCATCGAGCCCGATGAGACGACGGGCGCTCGCACCAAGACCGTTACCTACACGGCGCGCGAGGTTGCGGGCAGCGCGGCTGGCTACACGTACTCCCAGAACGTCGCCACCTACACGCTTGAGCTTGTCGACTCCCATGACGGCAAGATCACGGCAACGCTGAAGGAGGCCGTGAACACCACGTTCACGAACAACTACGAGGCGCAGCCCGTGACGGCCAAGTCCTTCTCGGCAACCAAGGCCCTTGAGGGTCGTGGCCTGGCCGAGGGCGAGTTCGAGTTCCAGCTCACCGCCGCCGAGGGCACGCCCATGCCCCAGGCCACAACGGCAACCAATGCTGCCGATGGCACGGTGGCCTTCTCGCCCATCACGTACCACCTGGGCGATCTTGCTGGCGAGACCTCCAAGACCTTCACGTACACCATCTCCGAGGTCGCAAATGGCAAGGCGGGCGTCACCTACGACCAGACCAAGCACACCGCCTCTGTCACGGTGACCGACAACGGCGATGGCACGCTGAGCGTCTCCGATCCGGTCTACGACGACGGCTCGGCCACCGCGCCCACCTTTACCAACACCTACAAGGCCGCTGCGGTGACCACCGCGCTGCCCACCGTCACCAAGATCGTCTCGGGTGACAAGCCCGACGCGTACCCTACGTTCACCTTTGCGCTGGAGGCGCTGAACGGCTCGATCCTGCCCGATAGCGCCGGCGAGAACGGCGTGACCACGGGCATCATCAACGGCGATGGCGCGGTCTCGCTGGGTTCGGTCACCTTTGATCAGGCCGGCACGTACTCCTACAAGGCGTACGAGGTCGCAGGCAACGCCGAGGGCTGGACGTACGACAACACCGTCTACAACGTGACCTACACGGTGACCGATGACGGCGCTGGCGTCCTGGGGACAAGCACGTCCATCTCCACCTCCGACGGAACCGCTGCCGACGCAGTGACCTTCGAGAACGTCTACACCGCGCCCGCGCCGGAGCCCGAGCCTGAGCCGGAACCGACCCCGGCGCCCGAGCCTGAGCCCGAGCCTGCGAAGGATCCCGAGCCGGCAAAGGAGGAGCCCAAGAAGCCGGCCATCCCCAACACCGGTGACGCCACGCAGACTGCCCTGCCCGTTGGTCTTGCGGTTGCCGCAGCGGCAGTGCTCGCAGCTGCCGTAATGGTGAGGAGGAGGGGTCGCCGCAGCAAGTAGCGACGCGCCCGGCACACAGTAATACGGCGTTACACGGCGCCCGCCCCCTGACCCCAGGGGCGGGCGCTGCGCTGTGTGGCGCCAACTGTTCTTGAGACAAAGGGACAGCCCCTTTGTCTCATCTTCGCACGAGCGTCGCGACGCACTCCACGTGCTTGGTGTGCGGGAACATGTCCACCGGCTGCACGCGCTCAAGCCGGTAGCCGCCCTCGCGCAGCAGCTCGATGTCGCGCGCCTGCGTGAGCACGTTGCACGAGACGTACGAAACGCGCTCGGGCCCAAGCGCGCATACCGCCGAGAGGAACTCCGGCGTCGAGCCAGCGCGCGGAGGATCCATGATGAGCGTGTCAAAGCGTTCGGCGCGCCCGTTGCGCGCTGCCGCTACCAGGTACTCCGTGGCGTCTGCCCGAACAAAACGGCAGCGCTTGTCCAGCCCGTTGGCTATGCCGTTACGTCGCGCCGCCGCCACCGCGCCGCCAACCTGCTCCACGCCCACAACCTCCACGTCCGGGCACTCGTGCGCAGCGCAGACGCCAATGGTTCCCGTGCCGCAGTACGCGTCGAGCAGCCGCATCCCGGGCACAATGCCCGCCCCGGCAATGGCAAGCCGGTACAGCACCTCGGTCTGCGCGGGGTTTGTCTGGTAGAAGCTCGTGGGCCCAATCTCAAACGAGCAGCCCAGCAGCCGGTCGTGCATGACGCCTGGACCGTACAGCGTGATGCACTGCCGGCCGAGAATCGCGTTGGTCCGGCGCTTGTTGATGTTCTGGACAATGCTTGTGACCTGCGGTTGGTTGCGACGTATGTCGTTCACGAACTTCTCGGCACGCGGAAGCCTTGGGCCATTGGTAACCACTGTGAGCAGGCACTCCTTAGTGGCGTAGCCCATGCGCACCACGGCATGGCGAAGCACGCCGCTCCCGCGGTCCTCCTGGTAGGCGGGGATGCCGCAGCGCTCGGCCGCGCGCGCCACGGCGTTGAGCACGTCTCGCGCACCAGGGGCTTCTACCAGGCACGACGAGCAGGGCACAATGCGATGCGAGCCGGCGGCATAGAAGCCACAGCGCACGCGCCCGCGCGAGCCCGGCGCAAACGGCGTGGCCGCCTTGTGCCGGTAGCTGCGTGGCTCATCCATGCCGCAGATCTTCTCGAGCGTGCCGTGATCCCGGCGCGCGGCTTGGCCCAGGACCTCCTCGACCAACGCCTGCTTGCGCTCAAGCTGGATGGGGTAGGGTACCGCGAGCCACTCGCAGCCACCGCAGGACTTTGCGATGGGGCAGGTGTAGGTGCGATATCCCATGGGTCTCCAGTCAACGAGGGCAGTTGGTGCAAGGCGTGACTCTCAGCATACACGCACCAAACGCGTTGGGTGCCCGCGCCTTGCCAACTACGTAGTCCCAGCGCAGGGGCCAAAATTTCCTTGTATGTTTGACTTGGCGGGCGTATAGTTCTCTCAGATTTAAACGCAGGTCAAAAATCTGCGTACAGGGAAGCGCATTAGTAAGGGAGCACGTAATGCAGTCAAAGATTGCTCACGCGGCAGAGCGCAAGGCGTTCAGCGTCGCGCTCGACCAGATCATCAAGGCCGCCTCTGGTGATGATCGCGAGAAGAACCTCGACAAGCTCATCAACATGGCAGGCAACCTGCTCAAGGACACCGCTCCTGGCGTCACGCGCGGCCTGAAGGCTGGCCTCTATCCCGGCTCCAAGTGGGAGCAGTTCCTCTGGAGCGTCATCGACGAGACCGACCCGCACGTGCTCAAGACCGTCGTGCTCAACGGCGGCTACGAGTCCGCCTTCCGCGGCCTGCGCAACACCACGGCCAACGCCGACAAGTACCAGTGCAACGTGCCCTGGATCATCATCTTTGACCCCACCAGCGCGTGCAACAAGCACTGCATTGGCTGCTGGTCTGCTGACTACGAGAAGTGGCAGAACCTCACGTACGAGGAGTGCGACAAGATCGTCACGCAGGGCTCCGAGCTTGGCTGCCACCTCTACATGATGACCGGCGGCGAGCCCTTGGTGCGCAAGAAGGACGTCCTGCGCCTTGCCGAGGAGCACAACGACTGCCTCTTCAACATCTTCACCAACGCGTCCCTCATCGACCAGCCGTTCTGCGACGAGGTCAAGCGTCTGGGCAACATCGTGTTCTCCATCTCGCTCGAGGGCTACGAGGACACCAACGACGCGCGCCGCGGCGACGGCTCCTATGACGAGGTCATGCGCGCCATGGACCTCCTCCACAAGAACGGCTTGCTCTTTGGTACCTCCACGGCCTACACCCGCGCCAACACCGAGACCGTCACGTCCGACGAGTACCTCGACCTCATCATCAGCAAGGGTGCCCGTTGGGCCTGGTACTTCCACTATATGCCCGTGGGCGAGGGCGCCAACGCCGACCTCATGCCCACCGTCGAGCAGCGTGAGTACATGCTGCACCGCATCCGCGAGGTGCGCGGCATCACCGGCGGCAAGCCCATCTTTGCGATGGACTTCCAGAACGACGGCGAGTATGTTGGCGGCTGCATCGCCGGCGGCCGCGTGTTCTGCCACATTAACGCCAAGGGCGACGTTGAGCCGTGCGTCTTCATCCACTACTCCAATGCCAACATCAAGGATCAGGACCTTCTTGACTGCCTGCGTCAGCCCGTCTTCCAGGCCTATCGCGAGAACTACCCCTGGAACGACAACATGCTGCGTCCTTGCCCCATGCTCGAGAACCCCGAGATGCTGCCCAAGATCGTGCACGCGGCAGACGCCAAGTCCACGGAGTACATCTCGCCGGAGGACGTCGACCACCTTTGCGCGCGCACCACGCCCTACGCCGAGAAGTGGGCGCCCGAGGCCGAGCGCCTGTGGCTTGAGGAGCACCCCACCGGCAAGAAGATCTATGCAGACAAGATGTCCAACGAGAAGATTTCCCTCAAGGCAAAGCTCATCGCCGAGGAGGACGCCAAGGTCGAGGAGGCCGTCAAGCAGGACTAGCTGCGGCTGGTTTGCTTCTCGCGCATTGTGATCGCTGGCCCCGGGCTTCGTGCCCGGGGCTTCTTTTTTGCTGCGGCGCGGCGGCTGGGGCCGCGCAGGCGCGGTTCTTCTCGCCTGCGGCATCGCGCCTGCGGCGCATGCGCCCACGCTGCCCGATGCGTGCGAATCCGTCGCAGCTCGCGCGGGTAAGGTGAATCCAACGCGCGGCAGATGCCGCGCAGTGACAAAGGCACGGTGGCTTCGCCGTTGCGCTTCTCCTCGGCGATGCCGCCCTGGCATGCGGCTCGAGGAGGAACCATGGCTACAAAGGGCACTGAGAAGGTCAAGAACGTGGTCCTTGTGGGCCAAGGCGGCGTGGGCAAGACCATGCTGGCCGAGGCCATGCTGCACCTGACGGGCAAGACGACCCGTCTGGGCGGTCACGCCGGCACCAAGCCCACGCTTGATTACGACGCGGAGGAGGGCGAGCGCGGCTTCTCGATCTCCACCACCATTGCCCCCGTCGTCTGGGGGGACACTCGCATCAACGTGCTTGACGCGCCCTGCTATCCGGACTTTGTCGGCGATGCCTATGCAGCCATGAGCGCGTGCGAGACGGCGCTCTTCGTGGTTGACGCGGCAGGCGGCCTTGGCACCGTGACCACGCGCCTGTGGTACGCCGCCGAGAACCTCTCGCTCGCGCGCGCCATCTTTGTGAACCGCTGCGATAGGCCGGACGCAGACTACGACGTGACGCTCGAGGGGCTGCGCGAGCACTACGGCAACAATCTGGGCGCCGTCACCATTCCCATGGGCACCGGTGACGCGTTTGGCGGCGTCATCGACGTGGTCCACATGAAGGCGCGCCACCTCGAGGGCGGCAAGCCCGTGGTGACCAACGTTCCGGCCGAGTACAAGGACACCGCTGACGAGGCGCGCGCCAACCTCACCGAGCTCGTGGTCGAGGCCGACGACGAGCTCATGATGCGCTACCTCGAGGGCGGCGAGATCACCCAGGCCGAGCTCGAAGGACTTCTCGGCAAGGCCATGGCCGAGCGCGTGTTCGTCCCCGTCTTTGCTGGCTCCTGCGTGCGCGAGGAGGGCCTCTTCTCGCTTATGGACGCCATTGTTGGCTGGTTCCCCACGATGGCGGACTTTGGTCGCATCCCGCTGGTCAATGGCGAGCAGCTTGACATCTCACCGGACGACGACCGCCCCGTTGCCTTTGCCTTCAAGAGCCTCAACGACCCGCAGAACGGACGCCTCTCCTTCCTCAAGGTGCTGGCTGGCACCCTCACGCAGGGCATCGAGCTCACCAACGCGCGCACGCGCAAGACCGAGCGCCTGGGGCACCTCTATCTCATGTGCGGTCGTGAGACCGAAGAGGTTCCTTCTGCGGCGGCCGGCGACATCGTGGTGGTGCCTAAGCTCGAGGCCATGACAGGCGACACGCTTTCCGTCACCGGCAAGGTCGAGGCTGCGGCGTTCCGCTTCCCCAACTCTCTCTACCGTATCGCAATCGAGCCCGATAAGCGCGGCACCGAGGGCAAGCTGTACGCGTTTCTCGAGAAAGCAGCCGATGCCGACCCCACGCTCAAGGTTGAGCGCGACGAGGACACCGGTCAGACGGTTATCTCGGCCATTGGTGAGGCACAGGTGAGCGTGCTGCTTGATCGCCTCGAGGATCGCGCGGGCGTGACGGCACACACCGTGGCTCTGCGGATTCCGTATCGCGAGACCATTCGACGCGTGGCTTCTGCCCAGGGTCGTCACAAGAAGCAGACCGGCGGCGCTGGCCAGTACGGTGACTGCTGGCTGCGCATCGAGCCCAACCCCGGTAACGGCTACGAGTTTGTGGACGAGGTCGTGGGCGGGCACATTCCGCGCGGCTTTATCCCGGCCATCGACAAGGGCGTGCAGGAGACCATGCGCGAAGGCGTGCTGGCTGGATACCCCATGATCGACGTCAAGGTTGCCGTGTACGATGGCTCGTATCACCCCGTGGACTCCAACGAGATGGCGTTCAAGACGGCGGCACGTATTGGCTTCCAGAAGGCCGTTGCCCAGGCCGAGCCGGTGCTTCTCGAGCCTATGGCGCACCTGCGCATCACCGTGCCAGACAGCTACGCTGGCTCCGTGATGGGCGACGTTTCCGCCTCGCGCGGTCGCGTTGAGGGTATGTCCGCTGGTACAGGCGTTGCCGCGGGCGAGACTACCATCGAGGCAACCATCCCGTATGCCGAGGTCACGGACTACGCCACGCGCCTGCGCTCGCTCTCGCGTGGTACGGGCGAGTTCGAGATGGAGCTCTCGGGTTACGAGCAGGTGCCGCATGACATCCAGGCAAAGCTTGCTGCCGAGTACGCCGAGAAGCGCGCCGCCGGGGAGAAGTAGTAGGCTCGTACGCTTACAATATTTGAACTCAGTGCCGGCCAGCAATTTGCTGGCCGGCTGTTTTGTGTGCATGCGAGGGTGTGTCACTCGTTAACGATAGACGCCGAAAGGTGGAATTCCTCCCGTGAGCTGGGCATGAAGCTCGGCGTTCTTTCGTTGCCACAACGGGTCATCCATGAATGAGGTATCTTCTCCGAGGAGCCTCCCGAGCTCTCGTCCAATCTTCTGGAATCTATGGACATCATAAATGTCTGCGCAAGTCACGTGCAGTACGGTCCAGTCATCCGGGCCTTCGTACGGCTTTGATGCGGGATCGTCCACTATTTCCAACGCGACCCTTGCTTCCGGCCAATAGAGCGCCATGGTAATTCCTCCTTACTCTTGGCTTTACGATGGTCCAAGCATAGGGGATGGCACTTGCATCTTACTGACTGTGCACATACCACTTTCTGACACATAGCTGTCACGCAGTAGCATCTACCTTGTATTTTCCAAAATATTGCTTAACGAGAGATGGGGATAAGAAAAATTACTTGATGTAATTAGTGATACATTCATCCCAAGGGAATGCCAAGGAACATCGCTAGGGGAGGGCAACATGGACACCAAGGCAATCTGTGTGGGGTCGAGTTCGGCGCTTCGCTTCTGGCGGTCAGCGCGTTCCGTGGGCGGTACCGTGCGCGAGGATGAAATCGCTTCGGCTTTTGGGTCGCGAGCTTTTGATATCACACGACAAGTCGCTCGCGCCCGCGACCTATGTCTGTGCGAGGAAAATCAGCCCCTAGATCTTGTATTTGGTGGTTCCTTTGGTCGATGCTTCGTTGCAAATGTACACATTCATAAATGGCGAGCACCTCTTGGGTCCAAACAGCTCATTGAAGCGGGGGATGGCATCTATATATGCCGAGCCCCTGTGGTGATTGCTCAGCTCGGCCTTACCCTCGATACGGTATCTCTGGCGCAAGTTGCCTGTGAGCTTATGGGGACATACGGCTTGGTTCCGTGGACAGATGAGGGCGTTGTTTGGGATGTTGACCCACTTGTAAGCTACGCTGAGTGTCGAGAATACATATCGGCTGCCCGTGCGCTCCGAGTTCGCGGGGCAACGGGAGCAAGCGACGCACTGCAAATTGCTGTCCCCGATTCAAATTCTCCTCGCGAAACCGACATCGCAATCTACTTCCAGTTGGGAAGGCCAAGCGGCGGTGCGGGCCTTGGCGGATTTGAGATGAATCGGAAATTACTCGTGCCTCAGGAGTACTGGCCCCTCGCAGGCCAGCGTTCCATTAAGCCAGACTTCTGTTGGAAGAACGCTAGAGTCGCCTGCGAATATGACAGCGACGACAACCACCTCAATTCAAGCCAAAAGACGAAAGACGAGCGTCGTCGTGCGACTCTGGAAGCCATGGGTTATAAGGTAATGACTCTTACAAATGGCATTCTTAAGAACGGGGAAGCGCTCAATGCATTTACTGCTGAGCTCGAGCAACAACTTGGTATTCGTCGCAACCCCATGAACGCGAACATGCTCGCCCGGCGCCGAGATTTGTGCGAAAGGCTGTTCGGCACCACGATGTAAGCCTGGTCGTTGGCGGGCTAATGCTGGGGCCTTCCATACGTGCTGCGTGTGGTTCTTGCACAAAAACGCCCTATCGGACGGTCAAATCGATGCCGTTGCATAAAAAGCCTCTATCGGACGGCCGCCTTGGAGCCGAAACATCAAGCATCTAAATAAACATACATGGTTCTGGATATAATCGTCTAAAATTGCAAAATTTTGAAAATGTAGTTAATAGTTTGATTTCGAGCGAACGTTGCTGCCGTCCGATAGAGGCTTTTTATGCGGAGACAGCAAGAATTCCGTCCGATAGAGGCTTTTTATGTAACGGAGCCGAGTTCGATGCAAATCCCTCCCGCGCGTTGCGCGGGAGGGGGCGGGGCACCTGCGGTGCCCCGCCCTAGGACGCTTCGAGGATTCCTATCAGCGCTCGGTGGTCCGCTCCGCTGACAGCCACCGCTTCAAGGTTGCTCACCACAATGCCCGAGGACTTTGAATACACAAAGTGGTCGATCTCGATGAGCGAGGGAACTTTGCCGCTTGAGGGGTACGTCATGTGGAACCCCTGTCCGCTCTGTTCCCCGGCATCCACAAACGTATCACCAAGAAGCTCGCGGAAGCGCGCGTGATCCCACGTCGAGTTGAAGTCACCGCACAGCAGGTAGGCGTGGTTGTACCCAGAAAGCGACTGGATGACAGAAAGCCCCTGGCTCCACTCGCTCTGAGTGCCGCGCACGGGCGAGTTGGGGTGCACCGCCACGATGCGCACCGTTGTCTCACCCACCACAATATCGGCCGCTGGCATCGAGCTCGTGTTAATGGGGAGTAGGTTGGTGGACACATTCGACATGGGCGCCGCCGTCCAGATGCCGTTGCGCCCTCCGTTGTTGATTTCTGACGCCGCATCGGAAATCACGTGGTATGGCAGGACGGTATCGAGCCCCGCCGTGCTCAGCGCCTGCACCTCGGCATCCGTAAGCTCCTCCAGGCAGAGGACCTCCACGTTGTAGCTCTTGACCAGGGCGACGATTTCTGCCGCGGAGGCGTTTCCGTTGTACGTGTTGAGCGTCATGATGCGCGCGGCGTTATCGCTGGTAGAGGCCGACGCCTGCACACTCGTTATCGCTGAAGAGCTCACGCGCGACGTTGGGACAAAGTACCCGATGTGCCAGGCGGCAATGGTTGCGAGAGCCGCTGCGCTCACAACGAGCAAAACCCGGCGTCGCCACAGCGCAGCCAGAACCAGGCATGCGAGCACCGGCACAAAGAGAGCCGGAACAAATGAGACGAGCTCCGGCACCGCGCGACCATCGGAGTACGATGCCGGAAGGCACCTGATTGCCATTAACCCCAGGCACGCGAGCATCACCAGCCACAAGATAAAGCTCAGAAACCCGTGCCGGGCCCGTTTTGGGCGGCGCCTCGGCTTTTGAGCTCGCGCATCGGGCCTCCCGGTATACCCGGCATATCCGTTTTCGCTGGCTGTCGCATATCCGTGCTCTGCACTGGGAGAATCTCTCCGATACAGGCTGGGCTGCGTGCCATCCATGCGGGCCCCGGGAGCAGCAACAGGCATGACGCGGGTATGTCCCGCCTCTGCGCTGGTGCTTGCTTGGTCATACGATATGGGCCCAAGTCCGTCTTCGGCGTCTCCCATCTCCATTGCCCAGTCAACGTCGGGAATGGGATCAAGCGGATCCCGCGTGCTGTCGGTGTCTTCGGCCACGGCGCTCCCTTCGCTGGTCGGCCTTTGGGCCACACATCGTACCAGCCGCATATGGCACCCTCGCGAACGCATAAAGTCGATACGAACCATTGGGTTAAGACTCGTGCGTAACTCCGCGTCCAACGGGTATTTCTTATAGAATTAGAAAACAGCCGCGGCTGCCGCCACCCGGCCTGCAGCCGCACCCGCGTCGTCCAAGGAGGTTGCGCACTCGCGCATGGACATAGCCTTATCGATTCTCGTCACGTTTCTGCTTACCCTTGTGAACGGGTACTTCTCGATGTCGGAGATGGCACTTTCTACAGCGCGGAAAGTGCTGCTAGACCATGACGCCGAGGAGGGTGACGCCAGGGCGGCCACTGCGGCAGACATGATTGAGGACCCCACGCAGTTCCTCGCCGCCATCCAGGTTGCCATCACGCTTGTTGGGTTCTTCTCGTCTGCGTTTGCCGCAACCAGCCTCTCCGAACCGCTTGGCCTGTGGCTCTCTAGCTTTGGCATGGACGTCAGCATCGCAAACGGCCTGGCCACGGTACTCATCACCCTCATCGTGTCGTACTTCTCCATCGTGGTGGGCGAGCTCGTGCCCAAGCGCATCGCCATGGCCGACGCCGAGGGCGTCTCCAAGCGCGTCGCCGGCTTCCTGCGCGGGTTCTCGCATGCCGTCAAGCCGCTGATCTGGCTCACTTCCGCAAGCGCCAACGGCATCGCGCGTCTGCTGCACGTGAAGTCCACCGAGGATCGCCAGGAGGTCTCGGAGGACGAGATCAAGTACATGGTCACCGACTCCGACGAGCTTTCCGACGAGGAGAAGTCGATGATCCACGAGGTCATCGACCTGGGCGACACCATCGCCCGCGAGGTCATGGTGCCGCGTGTGGACATGTGCGCCATGCGCGAGGACGCCACGCTCAACGAGGTGCTCTCCGTCATGCGTCGCACCGGCTTCAGCCGCATCCCCATCTACCGCGGCAACGTCGACCGCATCGTGGGCATCGCCCACATCAAGGACCTCATCTCGCCCATCATCGATGACGGCCGCGGCACCGAGAAAATCTCGCGCCACATGCGCACGCCGGACTTCGTGCCCGATACCAAGGACATCATCCCGCTGCTCTCCGAGATGCAGTCGAGCCACGACCAGATGGTTATCGTGGTGGACGAGTACGGCGGCACGGCCGGCGTCATCACGATCGAGGACATCGTCGAGGAGATCGTGGGCGAGATTGAGGACGAGTTCGACCCCGACAACAAGTACCTCACCAAGCTCTCGGACCGCGAGTGGCTTGTCGACGGCCGCTTCTCGCTGGACGACGCCATCGACCTGGGCTGGCCCGTGGAGGACAACGAGGAGTACGAGACCATCGCCGGCTTCATCACCGACACGGCCGACAAGCTCCCGCACCCCGGTGACGTCATCACCAAGGACGGCTACACCTTCCGCGTGCAGTCCATGCGTGGCCGCCGCGTGGCCATGCTCCGCGTGACGGCGCCCGAGCCCTCGGAAGAGGAGGAGCCCGCGCCTGACGAGCAGGCAGAGGCCTCCGAGGACGACAAGGGCAAGGCGCCCGAGAAGGACGAGGCCACCGCGCCTGCTTCAGAGCCCGCCGAGAAGCCCGCCCCTGCCGCGCAGCTCCAGTCCCGCGTCGCTAAATTGCGTGAAAAGTCGCAACATCAGGCCGACTCGGGCGAATCGCGCGGCGAAGAAGGGGAACAAGGCGCCTAAGGGCAGCGTTTGGCCGCGCTTTGGTTGGGCTCTACCCTGCGCGTTGCCGCCCGGCGCGCGCCGTCCGGCCATGCGCCGACGGCTCAGTCTGGGTTTTAACTACAATGGAGCCTAGACTAGACCGCCTGTCCGCACTCGCGGGCGCAAAAGAAGGGGAGCCGCACGATGGCCCAGCTCGTGGAAATCAAGAAGGTCACGGTAGGGCCGAGGGACCTCGACGCCCTTGTTGAGATGGCCCCCGATGCTCCGCTCATGACCAGCGAGGATATCGAGGCAACCGCGCGCGTCTTTCATCTCATGCCCGAAATTGCGGACCACGTGTGCATGGGTGACGCTGGTCGCCGCTTCCGCGACTCGATGGGTAACACCGAGCTCGCGCACCTTCTCGAGCACATGACGGTCGAGCTTCTCGCGCGAACCAACATTGCCGGCGACATCACCTGCGGCCGCACCTATCCCGTGCCCGGCAACGAGCGTGCCTTTGACGTGGTGTTCCCGTGCCCCGATGACGTCCTGGTGACCTCCGCGCTCTCGAGTGCCGTGTGGATCATGGAGTGGGCGTTTACCGGCGGTGGCGAGCCCGAGCCCGACGTCGACGCCATTGTCGATGGCATCGTCAACCTGGTACAGAGCGTCTCGGAGCCGGCCGATGGCGGAGACGAGGCTGCCGAGCAGGGCGCTGCCGAGGACGGCGCCCCGGACCAGCACCCCGTGCCGGATGAGGCCACGCTTGCCGAGGAACCCGTGTCCCCCGAGGAGCCCGCGCCCGCCGCAGCGCCCGAGGCCCCCGCAAGCCCCGAGTCCACGCTCGTCTCGCCCGCCCCGGTGCCCGCACCTGGCGCTCCCGCCCAGGACGAGGAGCTCGACGAGCCGGACGACATTGCTGCCGAGGCTCAGCCCGAGCCCGCGGCACCCGATGCCGACCTGCACGACCAGGGCGACTGGGACATGGACAACATGCCGCGCCCCCGTCCGGTGAGGTAGTACGCTCCAAAAGGTACTTCGCTCGCGCCACTCGCTGGCCGAACTTGTGGTTGGAAGCAAGAGGGTCGCATCTGCGTCCCAAAACGACAGGAGGATGTCATGAGCAAGACCGCTAGTTTCATCCTTGGCAGCATCTTTGGTGCTGCTGCAGGCGTCGTCGCCGGCATGATGCTGGCTCCTCGCCCCGGTGCGGAGAGCCGCGCTATGGCCGCCGACGCCATGAACGACGCGTGGGACTCTGCCGTTGACACCTACGAGCGCGGCGCGCGCAGCGTCTCGGACCGCCTGGGCGACGTCCGTCCTGGCGTCGACGCCAAGACCGACGAGCTCCGCGCCAAGGTCGACCTTGCTCGCGAGCGCATGGACCAGCTTCGCGACTCGCTCTCCGAAGCGGTCTCCAGCACGTCCGCGCAGGTCTCCGATGCCGTGAACACCGTGACCGACCGCGTCTCGAGCATGGCCGGCGATGCAGCCGCCGCCAACGAGTCCGCCGCGCAGTCCGTGCACGTCGAGGTTGTCGACAACGCCGAGAAGCCTGCAGAGTAGGCTGCTCATCTCGCTAGGCTCGCGAGAGCGGCGCATGAGTGCGTAACATGGCGGGGTGCCGGAGGGTGCCCCGCTACCTTGTTTGGTACCCGTGCTGCCGAGCGGCACAGTCACCGCGCGCCTTAGGCACACGGGCGGTAGGGGGAGAGATACCGTGACCAAGATCAGCGACATGCAGGGCAAGAAGGTCTTCATCACCAAGAAGGCCCGCGCCAAGAAGCCCAAGAAGGGCGAGAAGGCACCCGAGGGCGAGCAGAGCGGTGAGCGCCTCTCCAAGCTCGGTAAGATTCACATGGCCGTGTTCACGCCCAACGGCCGCTCTATGGTGGGCTACCTGGTGGCTCGTCCGGATGTGGCGGGCATGGTCAAGCGCGAAGACGTCTTTGTGGCGTATGACTCGCTGGCAGCCTGCGAGAAGGGCTTCCGCGTTGTGGACGAGGACAAGGCCTTCGACGACAAGGCGCGCGAGCGTCTGGGCGTGGACTGGGACGCCTGCATCATGTGGGCCGGCATGGACGCCCGCACCGAGTCTGGCCGCGAGCTGGGCTACGTGGGCGACGCGGAGTTCGATGACGCCACGGGCAAGGTGACAAAGTTCCTGGTGGGCGATGGCGGCATGGCCACGGCCCTGGTGGGTTCGGTGGAGATTCCGCCCAGCATGCTAGTGGGCTACTCCAAGGGTCGCATGATCGTGAAGGACGAGGCCTCCAAGCTGGAACTCAACGGCGGCCTTGCCGCCAAGGCGGGCGAGGCCACGGCAAAGGCAAAGATCCGCGGCGCAGAGTTTGGCGAGAAGGCCGGCAAGGCCACCAGCGAGGCTGTTGACAAGGGCTCGTTTGCGCTGGGTAAGGCGCTAGGCAAGGCCAAGCGCGCCATAGACGACGCCCGCACCGAGAACGAGGAGGAGCGTGCCCGCGAGGAGGCCGAGGAGCTGCGTGCCACTGCCGAGAAGAACCAGCTTCCCGCAACCGAGGCAGCTGACGTCCGCGTGTCCGAGCCCACGGCCACGCTGAAGGCCGGTGCCGAGGAGCGCGCGGCCACGTCGTCTGGACCCACGACTTACGCCGTCAAGAAGCCTGCAGCCGGCACTGCGTCAAAGCCCGCCGCCAAGAGCAAGCCCGCCGCAACTGCCACCAAGGCCAAGAAGTCCGCGGCTAACCGCAGTGCCGGTGACGAGGCGGCCCGCGCCCTTGGACGTGGCCTCAACAGCATGGGTAAGATGTTTGGCTCGTTTAAGGACGAGTTTGATAAGGCAAGCAAGTAGGCATTGGGTCAGCCTGTGGCGGCACTGCTCGCCCCGGGCGCCCATACGAAGGGAGAGGGGAGAGCACCATATGAGCGTAGAGGAATTCTTCGACCGCGTGATCTCGGTGAAGCTGCCGGAGGACCGCGAGTCGCTGGACATCATCGACCAGACGCTGCTTCCTGGCACGGTGAAGCGCATCAACCTCCACACCAAGGAGGAGCTCTGGGAGGCCATCAAGAAGCTGCGCGTGCGTGGCGCGCCCGCCATTGGCGTAGCTGCGGCCGAGGGCCTCGCGGTTCTCGCCAACAAGATTGATACCACCGACCAGCAGGAGTTCTACCGCCAGTTCAAGGAGATTGCGGACTACCTGGCAACATCCCGTCCCACGGCGGTCAACCTCTTCTGGGCCCTCAACCGCATGGACGCGTTCTGCCGCGACCATCTTGACCTGCCGGTCGATCAGCTCAAGCAGGAGCTCTTCGAGGAGTCGCTGCGCATCCGCGAGGAGGATGTGCAGATTAGCCGCAACATCGGTGCAATTGGCTTCAAGATCATGCAGCAGGTGAGAAAGCCAGGCCAGCCCGTGGGAATCCTCACCCACTGCAACGCGGGCACGCTTGCCACGGCCAAGTACGGCACGGCCACGGCCCCCATGTACACGGCGCTCGAGCAGGGCTGGGCCGGCACCGACATGCACGTCTACTGCGACGAGACTCGCCCGCTGCTGCAGGGCGCCCGCCTCACGTCGTTCGAGCTCTACAACGCTGGCATCACCACTACGCTCCAGTGCGACAACATGGTTTCTATGCTTATGCAGCAGGGCCGCATCGACGTGGTCTTCGTTGGCTGCGACCGCGTTGCGGCAAACGGTGACGCGGCAAACAAGATCGGCACCTCGGGCGTGGCCATTCTCGCCAAGCACTACGGTGTTCCCTTCTACGTGTGCGCACCTAGCTCGACCATCGACCACGACACCCCCACCGGTGCGCAGATTCCCATCGAGATGCGCGACCCCGACGAGGTAACCGAGATGTGGTACAAGGAGCGCATGGCACCCGAGGGCGTGGACGTCTTCAACCCCGCGTTCGACGTGACCGACCACAGCCTAATCACGGGCATCATCACCGAGAACGGCCTGCTCTCGGCTCCGTACAACCTGTAGGTGGCGTACCGGCGGCTCGTCGCCGGTAAGCTCGGAAGGATGCAATGCTCGCCAAATTCGACCCTCCGGCGACAATTCGTCGCCGGAGGGTTTTCTATGGCGAGAATCGTCGACAAAACTGCTCTTCCGGCGACCTTCCAAAAGGAGTGCCGGCGATGCCGCAGGCATAGCGTTTCTCATCTCAAAATGTCCATAAAAGTTGAGCGATTTGTCTCGCGAGAATTTCCGTTACTAACCATTTGGTTACCGATGGTCGAGAATAGGCTCGTAGAAGCTACCGTGGCCTTCGGCAACGGTTAAGCTGTTAGACATCCGGCAAATTGGGTGGGAAGGCCCAGTCGGAGGGGTCAAGTCCATGGGAAAAGGGAGTGTGCTATGACTGCTCAGATTTCGCGTCGCGGTTTCTTGGGGATGGCTTCGGGCACAGCCGCCATCACCCTGTTGGGGCTCGCTGGTTGTGGTTCCAGCTCCTCTGGCTCGAGTTCCTCGAGCTCCGATTCCGGCTCCTCTAGCTCGGACGCCGGCAAGGGCCTAAAGGTCGTCATCATCTCCTCTACGGGAATCGACGATGGCTCGTTCAACGAGAACTGCTACGACGGCATCCAGGAGTTCCTGAAGGACCACTCCGACAGCTCCGTGAACGACATCAAGGAGCCGGACTACAACAACCTGGTCCCCACCGTCCAGCAGGTCGTTGGCGACTACGACGCCCTCGTGCTTCCTGGCTACAACTTTGCCGCCGTGGGTGACATCGCCCAGGCCAACCCCGACCACAAGTTCATCGTGGTCGACTCCACCATCACCGACGCCAACGGCAACCCCATGACGCTGGACAACGTCTGCACCATGACCTTCAAGGAGCAGGAGGGTGGCTTCTTTGCGGGCGTTGCCGCTGCCCTCTCCACCAAGACCAACAAGGTCGCCGTTGTTAACGGCATGGCCTTCCAGTCCAACGTCAACTACCAGTACGGCTTCATGTCCGGCGTGAACTACGCCAACGCTCACTACGGCACCTCCGCCGAGTGCGTCGAGCTGCCTTCCTACGCCGGCACCGACCTCGCTGGCAACAACGTGGGCGGCAACTACATTGGCGACTTCGGCGACGAGGCTGGCGGCAAGGTCGTGGGCTCCGCCCTCATCGACCAGGGCTGCGACGTGATCTTCGTGGCCGCCGGCGCGGCGGGCAACGGCACCTTCACCGCCATCAAGGAGGCCGACGGCTCCGAGCTCAAGGTCTATGTTATCGGCTGCGACGTCGACCAGTACGACGATGGCGCCAACGGCAGCAACAACATCGTCCTCACCTCCACGCTCAAGGTGATGGACACCAACGTCTGCAAGCAGCTCACTGCCATCTACGACGGTACCTTCAAGGGCCAGGACTACCTCCTTGGCGCCGACACCGACTCCACCGGCTACGTTTCCGAGGCTGGCCGCCAGCAGCTCTCCGATGATGCCCTCTCCAAGCTCTCCGAGTGCTATGACGCCGTCAAGGCTGGCACCATCGTGCCTGCCTCGGCTACCAACAACTACAAGCCGGACGATTTCCCCGGCCTCAAGTAAGCGGCGCGTCGGGGCGCGCCAATCGCGTGCTTCATGGGGCCCGGCGCCGCAAGGTGCCGTGGCCCCTTTGGTTTCGGCGGGAGGAGGTGCTCCCGCATGGACTGGCTGTACAGAGAGGCGGCGCTGCCGCAAGGAAGGGTGTGTGACCATGGGCAAGGAGTCCATTTCCGCAAGCATCGCGCTCAACGAGGGAACCTCGATCGCCAAGGTTGTCCTTATGCCGGGCGACCCGCTTCGTGCAAAGCGCATTGCCGAGAAGTACCTCGAGAACCCGGTGTGCTTCAACAACGTGCGCAACATGCTCGGCTACACGGGCACCTACAACGGCCGCGAGGTCTCGGTGATGGGCCACGGCATGGGCATTCCGTCCATTGGCATCTACTCCACCGAGCTCTACGAGCAGTTTGACGTCGACGCGATCATCCGCATTGGCTCCACGGGGTCGCTGCAGCCCAACGTCAAGCTCGGCGACGTGGTGGTGGCCATGGGCTCGTCCTCGAACTCCTCCTACGGCGACATCTACGGCCTGCCCGGCACCTTCGCTCCGGTTGCCAGCTACGAGCTGCTCAAGGCCTGCATGGACGCCGCCGAGAAGCTCGACGTGCACCCGCATGTGGGCCAGGTCTACTCGTCTGACCAGTTCTACTATCCCAAGGCAAACGCGGATCTGCCCCAGCGCCTCACGGACCTGGGAATGCTTGCAGTGGAGATGGAGTCCGCAGGCCTCTACTGGACGGCCCAGGGCTGCCGCAAGAAGGCGCTTGCCATTTTCACGGTGTCCGACAGCCTCCTCACGCACGAGGCCATGACGGCGGAGGAGCGCCAGAACTCCTTCGACACCATGATGCGCCTTGGCCTGGAGACCGCCTGGACCGTCGCGGGCGAGTAGGTGCTGCTCGCAAGCGCGTCCCTGCGAGAGGCACGGGAGGAAGCCATGCAAGACGATTACATCATTGACATGCGTCACATCACGAAGCGCTTCCCGGGCATCGTGGCGAACGACGACGTCACGCTGCGTGTGAAGAAGGGCGAGGTCTTTGCCCTTCTCGGCGAGAATGGCGCTGGCAAGTCCACGCTCATGAGCGTGCTCTTTGGCATGTACCAGCCTGATGCCGGGAAGATCTACCTGCGCGGCGAGGAGGTGAAGTTCGACTCGTCGGATGACGCGGTGGCGGCGGGCATCGGCATGGTGCACCAGCACTTCAAGCTGGTCGACAACTTCACCGTTGCCGAGAACATCGTGATGGGCGTCGAGCCCAAGAAGCGCCTTGCCGGCTTCCTGCCCTGCGTGGACATCAAGGAGGCCAACAGGCGCGTCAAGGAGATATCCGAGCAGTACGGCCTTGCGGTGAACCCAACGGACATGCTTGGCGACCTGGCCGTCTCGCAGCGTCAGCGCGTCGAGATCCTCAAGATGCTCTACCGCAACGCAGAGATCTTGATCTTCGACGAGCCCACGGCCGTCCTCACGCCCAAGGAGATCGAGTTCCTTCTCGACATCATTCGTGGCCTGCGTGACCAGGGCAAGACCATCATCCTCATCACCCACAAGATCGAGGAGATCAAGAAGGTCGCAGACCGCTGCGCCATTCTCTGCCGCGGCAAGCTCGTCGACGTCCTGGACGTTGCCAGCACGTCGGTGCAGCACATGGCAAACCTCATGGTTGGCCGCGAGGTAAAGCTCGAGACCACCAAGGGCGAGCCGCACTTTGGCAAGGAGGTCCTGAAGGTCGACCACCTCACGGTGAGGAACGCCGACAAGTTCGAGGTGGTGCAGGACGTCTCGCTGAGCATCCACGAGGGCGAGATCTTTGCCGTGGCAGGCGTTGCCGGTAATGGCCAGGGCGAGCTCGCCAACACCATCGCGGGCATGCAGGACGCCTACAAGGGCACAGTTACCCTGGATGGCAAGGACATAACCAGCGAGAGCGTGCGCAATCGCATTGAGGACGGCGTGGCCTACATCCCCGAGGACCGTCAGGGCATGGGCGTCTTCATGAACCTGCCGCTTGACGAGAACCTCGCGCTGCGTTGCTACTACAAGGAGCCCTTCTCCAAGGGCGGCGTGCTCGACTACGTAAAGATCCGCGAGTTTGCAGACGACCTCATTGAGCGCTATGACATCCGCTCGGGCCAGGGCGGCCGTACCATCACGCGCTCCATGAGCGGAGGCAACCAGCAGAAGGCCATCGTTGCCCGAGAGATCGAGCAGCATGCGCGGCTCCTCATCTTTGTGCAGCCAACCCGCGGCATGGATATGGGCGCCATCGAGCACATCCACGAGCAGATCATTGCCGAGCGCGACCGCGGGGCCGCCGTGCTGCTCATCTCGCTCGAGCTCGACGAGGTCATGCAGCTGGCCGACACCATTGGCGTTATCTATAACGGCAAGCTTCTCAAGACAGCCCCGGCGAGCACCATGACCTCGCAGGAAGTGGGCAGGTACATGATGGGAGTGGCGGACAATGACTGACGCCGAGAAGAAAAAGGGAGGGGCGGGCTGGTTCCAGCGGCTGCTGGACGGGCGCTGGTCGCACATCGCGGTCCCCGTCTTCTGCGTGCTGCTGTCGCTGCTCGTCTCGGGCGTTCTACTCGTGATACTGGGCAAGGACCCATTTGTGGGCTTCTACAGCTTCCTGCAGGGCTCGGGCATTGCGCCCAAGGGTAGCTACGGTGGAGGTGCCGGCATCCAGTCGGACTTCTTTACCTTCCTGGGCTACCTTGCCCCCATGCTGCTCGCATCGCTGGGCTTTGTGGTGGGCTTCCGCGCAGGCCTCTTCAACATTGGCATCTCTGGCCAGATGGTGGCGTCTGCGTTCACGGCAACAGTGCTCGTGGGTTACAGCGACCTGCCGGCCGTACTCTCAAAGCCGCTGGTCATCATCATCGGCGCCGTGGTGGGCGCTCTTCTCGGCGCCTTTGTGGGCTTCCTCAAGTACCGCTTCAACGTGCACGAGGTCGTCTCCACGATCATGATCAACTACATCCTCAACTACATCGTGGGCTTCTTCATCAACATGTACTTCGTGAACGGCCTCACGCGCTCGTCGCTGCCCTGCTCGACCGATGCGGCGCTCATGATCTACAACGTCCAGATAGGTGGCATCAACTGCACCATTCCGCTGGGCATCTTCCTGGCGGTGGCGCTGGCGTTCTTCTTCGACTGGCTCTTCAAGCGCACCGTGGTGGGCTTTGAGCTCAAGGCCGTTGGCCAGAACCCCAAGGCGGCCAAGTATGCCGGCATCAATGTGGGCAAGCGGCTCATCCAGGCCATGGCGCTCTCGGGCGCGCTTGCGGGCCTTGCCGGCGTGGCGTACTACTGCGGCTACTACACGACAATCGTCCCCAAGACGCTTCCGCAGATGGGCTATGACTGCATTGCCGTCGCGCTTCTTGGCAACGGCAACCCCATCGGCAGCATCTTTGCCTCCATCCTGGTCTCCATCTTCCAGAACGGCAGCAACTTCATGAGCTCCACCCTGGGCGTCCAGAAGGAGATCGCGTCGCTCATCGTTGGCATCATGCTGCTCTTCTCCGCGTGTGGCGGGTACTTCAAGTACCTTGCCCACCGCAAGCTGCAGCGCGAGGAGGACGCAAAGATCGAGGCCAAGGCAAAGGCCGAGGCCGCAGCTGAAGGCATGACGGGAGAGGGGGAGAAGTAGCATGGATACCGTTTTCATCGATGGACTGGCCTTTGCGGCGCCCCTCTTCATCATGGCAATTGGCGGCATCTACTCTGAGAAGAGCGGCGTCACCAACCTGGCCGTCGAGGGCTTCCAGGGCTTTGGCGCCTTCATTGGCTCGCTTGTTGCTGTCATCCTCATGCCGCAGATGGGTAGCGACAACCAGATGGTCATCGTCATCGCCATGCTGGCGTCAATGATTGGCGGCGCGGTCTACTCGCTGCTCCACGCGTTCCTCTGCGTGAGGTTCCGCGCCAATCAGGTGATTAGCGGCGTGGTGGTGAACATTCTGGCAACGGCGCTCACTACGTTCTTTACGAGTGTTGCCAACCAGGTGCTTACCGGTGCTGCCTCGAACAAGTTCGTGCTGGGCGTCTCTGCGCAGGTTACCGTGCCCGTGCTAAGCCAGATTCCCGTGCTGGGCTGGTTCTTCACCGACATGTACCCGTACGAATGGTTCATTGCTGTGGTTGCCATTGTCGCCTGGTACCTCATGTACAAGACGAGCTTTGGTATGCGTCTGCGTGCGTGTGGCGAGAACCCCCAGGCAGTCGATGCCACCGGTGGCGACGTCAACAGGACGCGCTTCATCTCCGTGGTGATCTCCGGCGCGCTCTGCGGCATTGGCGGCATCTGCTATGCCTACTCCATCTCGGCGAACTTCTCGCCCAGCATCTACATGGGCTTTGGCTACCTGGCCATTGCCGCGATGATCTTTGGCAACTGGAACATCCCCACCACGGCGGCGGTGTGCCTGGTCTTTGGCTTGGCGCGCTCCGGTGGCTACCAGCTGTGCCTCTCCATGGGGCTTTCGAGCAACTACTCGGACCTCTTCCTCATGCTGCCGTACGTGCTTACGATGATTCTGCTGGTGTTCTTCTCTGGCAAGAACCACCCGCCCAAAGCCGCGGGTGTGCCGTACGACGCAAGCGACCGCTAGTCGCGGCGCAAGGTGTCCTAGCTGTGCCCTCGGCGTCTGCCGACGTTGGGGGCACAATCTGTGGGGCGGAAATGCTTTCTCCTCGTTGTCGCCAGATGGCCCCGTTTGTTGCAAATTGCGTCAAATTGGCCTCTCCGGCGACAATAAATCGCCGGAGAGGCCTCTACGTTGCATTTGCTGCCAAAAGGGTGCTTCCGGCGACTCGCTCGCAATGCGAGCGGCAAAGCTGCGTCATAGGTTTGGCTCCTACAGCCCCATGGCCTGCAGCACAAACATGATGATTGTGAGCACGATAACCACCACGATGGTGAACCATGTGAGCGCCGTCCACACGCGACCGTTCGCATACTGGCCCATGACGCGCTTGTCGCTTGCGATAAGAACCATGCATACCATGAGCACCGGTAGCAACACACCGTTGATGACCTGCGCCAGCATCATGACGCCAAAGAGGTCCACGTTGGGGATAAGCACGATTCCCGCCGAGAGGATGGTGATGCCGGTGATGATGGCGCGGTACGCCGGCGCCTCGTTCCAACTGCGGTCGACGCCGCGCTCCCAGCCAAAGGCCTCGCACACAGCGCTCGCCGTAATGCCGGGCAGCACGCACGCCGCCAGGAACGACGCCCCCGCAAGGCCAGCCGCAAAGAGCGCCGAGGCGTACTGCCCCGCAAGCGGCACAAGCGCCTGTGCCGCGTCGGCCGCGCTGTTTACGGTGACGCCTGCTGGGTAGAGCACGGTGCCGGTCGTGAGGATGATGAACCAGGTGGTGATCTCTGACGCAATCACGCCAGAGACGTTGTCTGCGCGCTGGCCGGGGATGTCGGAGCCCTTAAGGTTCTTCTCGACCACGTTGGAGCTCACCATGAACAGCATGTACGGCGAGATGGTGGTACCAACGTTTGCCACCAGCAGCGACACGTAGCCGGGGTCGCTCGAGAACTGTGGGACCACCGTGTCCTTCAGGGCCAGGCTCCAGTCGGGGTTGGAAATGATACCGCTCACGATGTAGGTGAGGAACACGCAGGAGAGCGCCAGCAGGATTTTCTCGACGCGGTGGTAGGAGCCGCTCTGCGTGAGAAGCCACGTGGCAATGCCCGCGATGGGCACGCTCACCTGCAGCGGGATGCCAAAGAGCTCCATGCCCGAGGCAATGCCGGCAAACTCGGAGAGCGTCACCGTAAAGTTGGAGATGATAAGCGCGAGCATGGCGATGGCCGAGACGCGTACGCCAAACTGCTCGCGAATGAGCGCCGCAAAGCCCTTGCCCGTGGCGCAGCCCATGCGCGCGGCGGTCTCTTGCGCCACGATGAGCAGGATGCACATGAACGGCACAGTCCAGAGCATGCCGTATCCGTACGTGGCGCCGGTCGAGGAGTACGTCGCAATGCCGCCAGCGTCGTTGCCGGCCATGGCGGTGAGAAGGCCCGGCCCCATGGCGGCGAGAATCGCAAGGCGGCCGGCCTTCTTGGTTGTCTTCTTGGTGCTGTTCTTTGCCTCTGCCATGGGCTACCCCAGGACGATTCCGGTCGTGCCGGTCACGGCGATGGCGATGGCAAACACCACGGCGGCGACGATCATCGAGATAATGGCAAGCGCAAAGCCCGAGGTCTCTTGGTTCTTCTCGTCACGCTTGCGAAGAATCACCAGGTAGATGGGCGTAAGGGCGAACGAGACCAGCACCGAGACGGCCGCGGCGGTAAATCCCAGGCGAAGCGCATGTGCCAGCGCGGCGTCGGAGGCGTCCGGCAGCGCAAGGCTCACAAATGCAAGCACCAGCAGCGTGCAGATGAAGGCAAAGACAAGGCCAGTCCCAATGCTGCGCAGCGTGAAGCCAAGCGTGGAGGGCGAGTCCTCATCGTCTGGGTCATTCTCCAGGAAGAAGTTGGTGACGTAGCTCACAGAGTCGTCGGCAACCACCAGCGCAAGCGGCATGGCCGCGCAGGCGAGAAGTGCCGCCGTGAAAGTGCTGGTGTCGGTCTTGAACGCAAAGGTGATGATGGCCGTAGCCACAACCCAGAAGAAGAACCAGGCGTTGCGGCGCAGCAGCCACACCAGGTCGTGTGCGTGTTCGGTGCCATCCGCGTCAGAACTGGTGCCGCCGGCAATCTGCAAGTCCTCGGCGTGCTCCTCCTCCAGGACGTCCAGGGCATCGTCGACGGTGACAATGCCCAGCAGCTTGCCCTCGTCAGAGACAACGGGCATGGCAAGCAGGTTGTACTTGGCAATGTCCTGGGCCACGTCCTCCTGGTCGTCCTCGGGGCTGGCGGTCTTGAGCTCCGTGGTGGCAATGTCCTCAAGACGCGTGTCGGGGTCGGACACAATGAGGCGTCCCAGCGCGACCACGCCGGAGAGCTTCTCGTCCTCGTCGGTTAGGTAGACGTAGCGCACGCTCTCAAAGTCCTCGTCCAGCCCGCGCAGGCGCTCGACGGCGTCTGCAACGGTCTTGTCCTCGGGAAGCGAGACCACCTCGGAGGTCATGATGCGGCCGGCCGTGTCCTCGCGGTAGCCCAAAAGCTGGCGAATAGCCTTCTGTTCGTTGACGCCCATGAGCTTGAGGAGCTTCTCGGCCTTGTCGTAATCAAGTTCCGAGACAAGCTCGGCTGCGTCGTCCGGGTCCATCTCGGAAAGGATTCGCGACGCATCCGCCTCGTCCATGCTGCCCATGATCTGCGCGGCCATGGCGTCGTCGTCCAGCTCGGCCATGGCGCCGGCGCGCTGCTCGTCGTCAAGCTGGGCAAAGACCTGTCCGCGCAGACGCGGGTCCAGGCGCTCGATGATGTCTGCGATGTCGGCGGGGTGCATGTCGTCGAGGGTCTTGTGCGAGACCGAGAGCTTGACGTCGGAGAGGTCGCGCTCGACGAGGTCCATGTAGCTCCACGCGATGATCTTCTCGGGAAGCTGCTTGCCAAACGTGTGCGCAATGCGCAGCGCCAGCCGCTCGATGCCGGGGGAAAGCGAGCGCAGGATGCCGCGGATGCCCACCTCGGCGCCAAGGAGGCGCAGCTGAGAGGAGTTGGTGTCCGAGAGCTTGAGGTCGTTAACGCGCACCACGCGCATGCCGCGGGTATCAACAATTTGCTTGTTGAGAATGTCGCGTGCGAGAAGGACCTCGTTGGGCTGAAGGTAGGAGAAGCGGATGTCGGTGGCGACGACCTTAAGGTGCACCTCGTGCTCGTCGTAGGTGTCGACGTACTTGCGCCAGCTGATCATGAACGGGGTGTGGCCGGGGCCCATGAACGCAAGGCTGGTGACGCGGGGAAAGACTTCGCCAGTGGCGATGCCCAGGTCAGAAACGGTGCCTATCTTCTCGCCGTTGAGGTCGAGAACCGGGTTTCCCAGGAGTTGGGAGAGGTAGATCATGCGTGCTCCTTCTCTGCCGGCGTGCACCCGGGTAAGGCTACGCACACGGCATATGTGGTGGAACGGCACCCCATGCGGCGGGCTGCCAATAGCACGCCGGAGGGGTCATCGACTGTGAGGTCGGGGTTTCATGGAAGCCTTTCTCTTTGACCTTTGATGACCGCGCACGATACGCTTTGCCATGCGCACAGGTCATTGTACACGAGGGCCCATGACGAGGGGTTGCTGGCCCCATCGCGTTTGCTTAACGATTCGTTAATCTCCACGTTAGGGGGTCGCGGCCTGGCGCCGGGTTGGCTCCTGGGGTCGTTCGAGGATTCGACGCTTCGCCCCCCCGCAGCAGCAAAACGCCGGTGGGGCGGCGTTACCCCACCGGCGCTAGACCTGCTATTGTCGCCGAGAAGAGACTCGGCCGAGAAGAGGCTAGAACTTGACCTGCGGCGCCTGGCGCACGGCCTCGGACTGGACCTCGAAGCCCTGACGCTCCTTGAACTTGGAGCCAGCCACAACGTTGCCGGGGAAGGTCTCGATGGCGTTGTTGTACTCGAGCACGCAGTCGTTGAAGCTCATGCGCGCGTAGCTGATCTTGTTCTCGGTGTCCGAGAGCTCGGACTGCAGCTGCTGGAAGTTGGCGTTGGCCTTGAGCTCGGGGTAGGCCTCGGAGACGGCGAAGAGCGACTTCAGTGTGTCCGAGAGCACGTTGGAGGCGGCCATCTTGTCCTCGGGCGTCTTGGCGGACATGACGGCGGCACGCGCCTGCGTAACTGCCGAGAGCGTGCCGGACTCGTGCGCGGCGTAGCCCTTGACGGTCTCAACCAGGTTGGGGATGAGGTCGTTCCTGCGCTGCAGCTGGGCGTCGATGGTCTGCCAGGCGTTGTCGCAGCGGTTGTCCTTGCGGACGATGCCGTTGTAGATGCTCACAAACCAGACGACAAGAACAATGATGATGGCAATGATGATGGCAATGATGATGATAATGGCAGTCATGAGGGGCTCCCTTCAGGCGGGCGGACCGTGGCGGACGTGCTGGAGACGTGGACGGCGTGCGGTGCTTCGTGATGGGACGCGCGAGGCGGAGGGGGAGGGATTCGAACCCTCGAGACGCAACGCGCCCGGCGGTTTTCAAGACCGCTGCAATCAACCACTCTGCCACCCCTCCGTTGGGTGCGTGGATATATCCTAGCGCATATGCTGGAAAAGTTGGGCTTGCGACTGTACAAGAGGGGCGAGGGATGGACCAAGACGAGCGGGGCAACAACCAGGACGCCGCCAAAGAGGACCTTGGGTTCATGCGCCTTGCCTTGGACGAGGCCGCTGCCTCCGCAGATGAGGGCGAGGTGCCGATAGGTGCGGTGGTGGTGTGCGATGGGCAGGTTGTCTCTCGTGCGCATAACCGCCGCGAGGAGGACGCGGACCCTGCGGCGCACGCCGAGTTTCTCGCCATGGAGGAGGCTGCGAGGGCGCTTGGCCGCTGGCGGCTCTCGGGGTGCACGGTCTACGTGACGCTCGAGCCGTGCCTCATGTGTGCGGGGCTCATGGTTAACGCGCGTGTGGACCGCTGCGTGTATGGTGCGCCCGACCCCAAGGGTGGCGCGCTCGGCACGCTCTTTGACGTGAGCCACGACCCGCGGCTCAACCATGCGTTCGAGGTGACGTCAGGTGTGCTGGCGGACGAGGCTGCTGACCAGCTGCGCGCGTTCTTCCGCGCGCGCCGCAGGAGCAGGGGCTAGCGGCGGCAAGGGCGCTGCATACGGTATGCGGTGCAAGACGGTATAAAACCGTGTAAGACGGTATAAGTTCGTGCAGAACGGCGTGGAACTGCGGGTAGGGTATGCCCAATCTGCCCAGAGTCCCTCGTAGATGACACAGTTTATAAAGCGGGCCTTGTTATCCTACTGATGTAATTCTGCAATCCCTAATGACGAATTTCACCAGCCCCAAGCGGCCATATAACAGCAGGTAAGAGTCCTACACTACCTGGAACACGAAAAAGTCCAGGTAGTGGGTCTCGGGGACGCCCCACAGGATGGGGTGGTCCGGCGCCTGCTGGCGCTCCTCGATCTGGCGCAGCTGAACGTTTGCGTTGTGCGCGGCCTCGGCAATGGCGCGGGCGAGAAGGTCGCGCGTCATGAAGTGGCTGCAGCTGCACGTTGCAAGGTAGCCTCCACGCGGAAGGAGACGCATAGCCCACTCGTTGATCTCACGATAGCCGTGGGCGGCATGGTCCACGGTCCCGCGGCTCTTGGTGAACGCTGGCGGATCCAGGACAATGAGGTCGAAGGGACCGCCCTCCTCGCGCAGGCGCTTCTTGTCCGAGACAAGCGCGGGCAGGTACTCGAGAACGTTTGCGCAGGTGAAGCCCATCGTTGACTCAAGGTTGTTGAGGCGCGCGTTCTCGCGTGCCAGGTCGATTGCTGTCTGGCTCACGTCGACCTCGCGCACAAACGCGGCACCGCCTGCTGCGGCGTTGAGGCCAAACGGACCCACGTGGCAGAAGCAGTCGAGCACGCGGCGCCCGCGGGCCAACTCGCGCACAGCGCGGCGGTTGTACTTCTGATCGAGGAAGAACCCTGTCTTCTGGCTGTTCTCGAGGTCAAGATCGTAGGCGATGCCATTCTCGTGCGCAATCACACGCGCGCTCTCCGGCGCGGGGCGGCTGCCCTCGGCCCACCAGCCCTTCTCCTGCGCAAGGCCCTCCTTGAGGCGAGAAGGAGCGTCGTTTCTCTCGTAGATGCCACGGATGTCCTGACTGTCCGTGCGCAGTACGTCGAGGAGCAGCGGGTAGAGCGTGGGGCGCAGCCGCTGCATGCCCACGGTGCCCACCTGCGAGACCAGCACGTCTTCATAGCGGTCGACGACGAGGCCCGGGAACCCGTCTGCCTCCGAGAAGAGCACGCGGCAGCAGTTGGTGTCCGGCTCGCAGCCTGGCAGGGCGCGCGAGCCCATGGCGGCCTTGCGATACTCCCACGCCCACTGAAGCTTGCGTGCCCAAAACGCCTCGTTGATGCGGTCGTTGGCGTTGCGGCTCACTACGCGCACACGAATCTTGCTCTGCTCGGAGAGAAGCCCCACGCCCTGCCAGGTGCCGTTCTCCTCAACCACATCCACCACGTCGCCGTTCTGAGCCATGCGCCCGTCCGCTGGTGCGGGTTCCATGCGACGGACCTCGCCCTCGAAGACCCAGGGATGCCCGCTGGCAAGCGCCCGGGCGGCCTTTCTCGTGACGATGACCTGCGGATACGGACGCTGCTGCTTCATTGGATCCTTCTTGTGGGTGAGTCGTGACTTGCTTGTTGGTATGACGAGGGCCGAGGGGGCCGCCGGCGCCGCTCCTAGAAGTGGCGACCGTACCTCCCGCCGCCAAAGCCGCGCCCGCGGGCCTTGGAGCCCGAGAACATCGTGCGCGTTGGCTTGGTGGTCGAGCGTCCGGACTGCGGGATAATGCGCCCCTCGTCGTAGGCAAAGCCAGGCAGGTCCCACACCGGCACGAGCTTCTTCGTGAAGTACTCGATCTCGCGAAGGGGGCTCACCTCGTCGGGCGCCATGAACGTGTAGGCGTGGCCCGTTGCGCCGGCGCGGCCGGTACGGCCAATGCGGTGCACGTAGTCCTCGGGGTCCATGGGCACGTCGAAGTTGACCACCGCGTCGATGCCCTCGACGTCGATGCCGCGGCTCATCACGTCAGTGGCGACAAGCACCTGGACCTTGCCCCCGCGGAACCGCTCGAGGGCCTTCTCGCGCGCCTTCTGCGGGCGGTCTGCGTGCATCACGTCCACCTTGAGGCCTGCGTTCTTGAGGATCTTCGAGACGTCATCCACGCGGTGCTTGGTGCGGCAGAAGACCAGTACGCGCTCCGGCTGCACGCCGGTACCGCCGCCGGTCCTGATGAGTGCCTCCAGGAGCTGCGTCTTCTGGCCCTGCGTGACGGGGCAGAGGTGCTCCTCCACGGTGTCGGCGGTCTGGCCCACGCGAGCAATCTCCACGTAGGCGGGGTCTCTCAGCAGCGCGTCGATGGTGCTCTTGATGCTGGGTGGAATGGTTGCCGAGAAGAGCAGCGTCTGGTGCTTCTCGGGCAGAGCATGCATAATGCGGCGGACGCTGGGCCAAAAGCCCATGTCGAGCATGCGGTCGGCCTCGTCGAGCACAAGCACCTGCACCTTGGAAAGGCTCACGTGGTTGTGCTCCATGAGGTCGAGCAGGCGCCCCGGCGTGGCAACCAGCAGGTCGCAGCCCTTCTCGAGCTGCGCAATCTGCTTGTCAAACTTGGCGCCACCCATCACGATGACGGCGCGCTGGCCCGTCTCCTTGCACACCACGCTCACCACGTTGTCGATCTGCGCGGCAAGCTCGCGCGTTGGTGTTACCACCAGGGCGAGCGGCTCCTTGCTAGTGGCCTTTTGACCCTGAATGAGCTGCAGCGCCGGCAGGGCGAAGGCAGCGGTCTTGCCGGTGCCCGTCTGCGCGGAGGCAACCACGTCGTGCCCCTCAAGGACAACGGGAATCGCCTGTGCCTGAACGGGAGTTGGTGTGTCAAAGCCAAGGGCATCCACCCCGGCAAGAATCTGCTCGTTTAGCCCGAGCTCGGCAAATGATGTATTCATGCTGCACAGTATGGGGCATGTACGTGCGCTTTTCCACCATCACGACAATATCGCCGCATGAAAACGGGGGACAGTCCGTGCGCTCTCCTCTATACTGTGAAGGCGTGCGTGCCAGATGGGGTGCGCGTGGCGAGAAGGACCTTGTATGAGCTGGAACAGGGCAAACATGGCTCCACTCACGGCGCGAATGCGTCGAATGCGCTAGCTGCGTCGCGACTGTCGTCGTCGGCGCACGTCCGTCTTGCCCGTTTGCACCAGCCAAGGAGTCACGCATGCCCATCAACATCCCAGACGGCCTGCCCGCCAAGAAGATCCTGCACGAGGAGCGCATCTTCGCTCTCGAAGAAGAGGTCGCAGAGCGCCAGGAGATCCGCCCGCTGAGGGTGGCAATTCTCAACCTCATGCCCACCAAGATCGAGACCGAGACCCAGATTCTGCGCCTCATCTCCAAGTCGCCGCTGCAGGTGAGCTGCGACTTCATGCGCGTCTCCACGCATGAGGCCACGCACGTCTCGCAAGACCACCTCGTGAAGTTCTACGACACGTTTGACTCGTTTGCCGACAAGAACTACGACGGTCTTATCATCACGGGTGCGCCGGTGGAGCAGATGGACTTCGAGGACGTTGACTACTGGGACGAGCTCTGCGGGATCATCGACTGGTCGCAGGAGCACGTGCTCTCCACCATGTATCTGTGCTGGGGCGCCATGGCCGGCCTCTGGCACCTGTACCGCATCCCCAAGAAGCAGCTTGGATCCAAGCTCTTTGGCGTCTTCCCGCAGCGCCTGTGCGACGAGTACAACTTCCTCACCAACGGCTTCGACGAGGTGCACTACATGCCGCACTCACGCCACGCCGCAATCGATACCAACGAGCTTGCCCGCCACCCCGAGCTGCACGTGCTCTCGGAGGGCTTCACCAGCGGTCCGGCCATCATTGCCACCGCAGACTTCCACGAGGTCTACGTGACGGGCCACTTCGAGTACGGCCGAGACACGCTCTCTGACGAGTTCTGGCGCGACTTCCACAAGGGGCTGCCCATCCGCCTGCCCGAGAACTACTTCCCGGACGACAACCCCGAGAGCCAGCCCATCTTCACGTGGCGTGCCCACGCGAACCTGCTCTACCGCAACTGGCTCAACTGGGTCTACCAGATGACCCCCTACGACCTGGACCTCATTCCCCAGACCATCCGCCAGCTCCACGCGGACGCTGATGGCATGGTCGATAAGTTCTGATGTCGGGGGAGCGGGGCGAGACTGCGGGCGGGCCCGTGCGCCTCACCGCGGAGCTTCTGGAGCAGCTGCTGGCGTCGGCGACACCGGAGCAGTACCTTGCGCGCGCTAGCTTGGAGGAGCGCTCGCTCGCGGAGTACGCAGAGGCCGTGCGAGAAGCGCACGGGCTCAAGAAATCGCAGGTCATCCGTGCGTCCGGGCTCAACCCCACGTTCTGCTACCAGATCTTCGAGGGTACGCGCCGCCCCGGTCGCGACAGCGCGATCATGCTGGCCTTTGGGCTGGGTTGCTCGCTCGTTGAGGCACAGCGCCTGCTGCGGCTTGCCGGCGCCTCCGAGCTGTGGTCGCGTAACCGCCGCGACGCCATCATCATTTTCTGTCTCGAGCACGGCATGAGCCGCGCTCAGACGGATGACGAGTTGTGGCGCCTGGGCGAGAAGACCCTGCTCGACGGGGAGGCGTAGTGGACGCGCCCACAGACACGCAGCTCATGGCTGCGCTCGAGAAGGACGAGGCCTACTGTGTGGAGCATGTGCTCGCAAGTGGGGAGGCCGGCTCGACCGAGGTCGTGAGCAGACCTGGCGCCGAGCATCTGGGCGAGGGCCCGCTGGTCCGCAAGCGCGTCAAGCGTGACGTTGCAAACGTCGAGGTCTTCTCGCGTCTCTCGTCCGCTGCCGACAAGCACCTGCCGCGCGTGGTCGAGACCTATGACCTGCCGGACCAGGTGGTTATTGTCCGCGAGTACGTCTATGGGGCGTCGCTTGCCTCGTGCGTGGCCGAGGCCGGTCGCATGGGCGAGACGGCAGCGGCGCATGTGGCCGCCGACGTGTGCGATGCGGTTACCACCCTCCACGAGCAGGGCATCGTTCATCGCGACGTGTCGCCCAGGAACGTGATTCTCTCTCCGCGCGGGGCGGTCCTTATCGACCTGGGCATTGCGCGCACCTACGTCGAAGGTGCGCCGCGCGACACCACCCGGCTTGGTACCTGGGGCTTTGCGTCTCCCGAGCAGTACGGCTTTGCCCAGACCGACGGCCGCTCCGACGTCTACTCAATTGGCTGCCTGCTGGGTTATATGCTCACAGGTGTTACCCCAGACGCCGAGGGGTATGCGGCGGCGCTTGCGGATTCCGCCGTTGTGCGGCCTGAGCTGCGGCGCATTGTCGAGAAGGCCTGCAGCTTCGAGCCGAGCGAGCGCTACCAGAGCGCGGGAGCGCTGCGCGCTGTCGTGCTTCAGGCGGTGCCAGACGCGGTCGCCACGAGTGACAGCTGGACGTCTGGCGCGGCAACCCTCCCCAACGCTCGCGGCGATAACTATCTGACTCTGGTGACCCCCGTGCAGTTGTTTGGGGCGTTTCGGGTTTCGGATGGCACACGGAAACTAGGCTCCATTGCAGTAGCGCTTCTCGGTGTGTTTCTGGGTGCGTTGTTTGTGCTTGCGGCATCCCAGGCAATAACGTTTCCAGGCCAGCAATACCCAGTTACGTTAATGCTGCTCATGCTGTTTATTGGTGCCTACCTTGCACTGCTGTGTGTGGTCGAGGCGCCCGCCGCCATACTTGGAGCCGGAAAGTATGGCGGCGGTAGACATTCAGGCGCTTCGGCGCGCCTTGCCATACTTGGCAAGTGGGCCTTGTTTGGTGCGTCGGTTCTCGGCGTTGCGTTCTTTGCGCTTCTCATTTTTGCTGTTGTTCTCAACGTGTAGTTGCGAAGCTTTTCGCCGGCTATGTTAGCAGCAAGCTAATGAAAGCGCCCCGGCGCTTTGCCACCATCCATTGCGGATGGAGGCGGACGTGGAAGATTCCTGGCATGCCATAGCGCGCGACGCAGACCTCGACGAGGTCCTGGCCTGCGCATCCTTCGACGAGCGAGGCCTCTCGGCATGGGCGTACGACCGCTTGGCGGCAGGTGGCATGCCGAGAAACGACGCCATCCACCGGAGCCGCCTTAATCAAACTTTCGCGTACCAGATTCTTGCTGGCACCAGACGTGCCTCGCGCGACAAGCTGCTGCAGCTTGCCTTTGGGATGCAGCTGGGGATTCACGATGCCTCTGAGCTGCTTGAACGTGGTGGCGTGTGCCGACTGCGTCCGGATTGCCGTAGAGACCTGATTGTTGCGTATGCGCTTTACCACGGCTTGGGTGTCGAGCAGTGCGACGATCTCCTTTGGGAGCGCGGCGAGCGGACCATCATGCCCGGAAAGCCCCGCGGCGACTGCCATTCGCAAGACCGTCCGCAGTGATTTAGCTGCCAGCTAATGAAGGCACTCTGCGGCGTTCTTAGTATCTCAAGTCATGCGAGGCCGGGTTAGGTTGCTCGGGCCAATCTGACAGTTTTGTCAGCGCCCAACGTCCACGGACCCGGCTGATATCCGTTCTGACCAAGGGAGTGACAATGAGAAAGACAACAGTTTGTGTGGCCGCGGCAGCCATGGCTCTCACGATGGCCCTTGCCGGTTGTGGGTCTTCATCCAGCACCTCAGGCTCGACAACCAGTGAGGCTTCCTCCCAGCAGGAGCAGTCACAACCTGCCGAGAAAGCGCAGACGGCAGAGCAGGACTTCTCGGTAACCATCGACAGCTGCACACAAGACACCGACTACGAAGGCAACCCAACGGTGGATATTACCTTTACGTTCACGAACAACTCTGATGAGGCCCAGTCTCTGGCAACCATGGCAAACGTCGAGGTCTACCAAGATGGCGTCCAGCGCGATATGGCCATTAGCACTAGCGTTGACACGAGCGGGTACACCACGAACGTCAAGCCGGGCGTCTCGACGCAGGCAACGCTGGTCTATTCGGTCTCGGGAACGTCTGATGTCGAGGTGGAGGTTTACCCGCTCGTTTCTCTTGACAAGACGCCCGTTGCCCAGCAGACATTCGCGCTCTCATAGATTCATGGCTCGGATGCCCATCAAGGCATGCGGAGCCAGACTGGAGTCCACATGAAGAAGATCAACAAGCCTCTGCTTATCGCCCTGATTATTGGAGCGGCGTATCTGGTGTATAGCCTGGTTTACTGGTCAGGGGCAAACGCGGGGTCGGGGAGCTCGTCTGAACAGCTTGGAGCCGCAGTTGCAACAGCTATGGTTATACCGCACCTGGTATTGGTTGCTCTTGCTGTGGTGTTCAATGCTCTCGCGACGTTTTTGAAGAAGTCGGCCTTTGCGCTTACGGCTGGCATTCTATATGCAGTGGCCATGGTGCTCTTCATCCCGTACTTCTTCTTCGTTATTGCCGAAATGATTCTGTGCTTTGTTGGCTACTCTCAGCTCAAGAAAGCGCAAGCATAGAGGAAGAGAACTATAGAAGTTCGATCGAAAACGGCGCCCAGAGCGGATCCGCTCTGGGCGCCGTTGCGTTTGCGGGTATGCGTCCGTACTACTCGTCCCACACGCGGAACTCAAAGTGGCCGTCCTCATAGACGCCATAGCTGTGAGTCCCGTCCTTAGGAATGCCAACCGAACCCGGGTTGAACACGGTGATTCCTGGGTGCGAGTCACTCGTTTGGTTAACCTTCTTATGCGTGTGCCCGTATACCAGCGCCGAACCCTGCGGCAGCTCGGGCCATACGTCGACCGAGTTGTGAATCCCCGGCCCCCACACGTGTCCGTGCGTGAGGAAGATGGTCATCCCCGCCCCGTCGTTAGCCTCTGGGTCAAGCAGGATGTTGTACTCGGCCATGCACGGGAAGTCGAGCACCATCTGGTCGACCTCGGCCTCGCAGTTGCCGCGCACGGCGATGACCTTCTCGGCAATGCCGTTGAGCATGCCGATGACCTTCTTGGGCGCGTAGTCCTCGGGAAGGTCGTTTCTCGGCCCGTGGTAGAGCAAATCGCCGAGAAGAACCACGCGGTCGGGGTTCTCGGCGCCGATGGCGTCCATGAGGCGCGCGCACCAGTCGGCTGCGCCGTGGATGTCGGATGCGATGAGAAGCTTCATGGGTACCTCCCGTGGTTGTGACTCGTTTCATTGTATGCGCGGCATGTGGGGCCGGCGCCCCCAATGTTGGGCCTTGGAAGCGAGCGGTGCGCCGTGTAGACGGTCGCGCGTTGCGCCGAACTCACCTTCGTTACACAAGAATTGGCTTCGTTGCGCCGAACTCGCCTTCGTTACACGTAATATTGGCGAATGTCCAAGTATGAAGCCATTTGACACACAACATATTGATGTTAAAAGTTTTATATAGCACAAGATATAGGAAGCCTAATTACTTCATCACAAAAACTGGGTGTAACGAAGGCCATTTCGATGCATGGAGACCCCGGTTCTGTGTAACGAAGGTGAGTTCGATGCACTTTTGGGCCCCAAAGCTCACGTTTACTTTTGCCCGCCTATCCTTTTCTCTCCAACGGCGCCGGAATCATGGCGTCAACGGTAAAGGTGCGGCCGCGTTGTCCAAACGTGAGCGTTCCGCCGTGTCGCTCTACGATCTCGCGCATCGAACGTGTGCCAAAGCCGTGCTGTTGCGAGTCGTGTTTGCTGGTCTGGGGAATCCCGTCGGAGAAGTGCGCCTCTCCAGCGAGATAGTTCTCAACATGGATAGTCGCCAAGCTTCCAATTTGCCTTACGGTCAGGGATATGCTACGTTGGCCGGGATCGGCCAACGCGCAGACGGCCTCGATGGCGTTGTCCAGCGCGTTCCCAAAGAGCGAATAGACTTCCGAGGGACTGAGCGCTACGAGCGCGCTGCCGTCAGCAATAACGCTAAGAGATATGCCCTCCCGCTCGCAAAGCAGGCCCTTTTCGGTGAGAATTGTATCCAAGGCCTCGTTGCCAGTCTTTGCTTGGGAATCGTAGACTGCAACCTCGCGCTCGACGCTTGCCAAGAACTCTGGGTCGACCGCCTTGCCTCCGGTGGCCGCCTGGTGGATCTGGTGCCTGATGTCGTGGCACTTCACGTTGATTGCGTCGATGTTGGCGCGAGACAGCTGGTACTGCCGCTCGCGCTCGGAGGCAATGCGCTGGTTCTGTGCCAGCTCGAGCTCAAGACTGCGCTTGCTCAAGATTTCGAACTGCACAAAGAGGACAAAGCAGCACACAACGCCATGCACGCCGCGCAGTGCAACAAGCGCGGGAAACCCGGTGACGTTGCCCAAACTCTTTATGAGAACGTCAAACGAGATGACCACCAGTATTACCAGGATAAGTACGACAAGCATTCCGTGATCCTCGACGTTGCCCAGGCTTTCCCGCCGTGCGGGGCGGATAAATGCGAGGTATGCAATCGTGTAAACAAGCAGCACGGGAAAGAACGTAATGAAGGCAGTAGCGGGCGCATTCTCTACGTTTATTCCCGTCTGCATCGAGAAGCCCGCCGAGATTCCAAGGTAGTGCGAGAGCAGGAGCTTGAGAAACTCTCTAGTTCCGCTTGCAAGGTTCTGTATGGTATAGCCTGCGCCCGCGCAGAACAGTGCCTGCCATACGGAGGTCTCGTAGAGGGACATGGCTATGGGAACCAGAGACACAAGAATGACTACTGAACTAGCGAGAGAATAGATGCGGTTGTATCCCTCGGGGTCTGCGGAGCCCATAATGGTGAAATAGGCAAGAGGCGAGACCACAAGCGCAACCACTGCGACAACACCAAAGACAATCGCTGCGCGCCGCGCGAACGGCTCTCTTCGGGGACGCGCTGCCGCAAGCATGAGCACCGGTGCAACGATTTCTGCGACAGGAAAAAGTAACAGGAACAGCGTTGACGCGATCAACGCGGGGCTCGCGGGCATCATGCGCCACCTCCGCCTAGGTAGCGGGAGATCTCTTCCAGGCACCGACGCTTATTGGCTCGACTTATGTAGCAGACGCTCCCATCGGATAACGTGATAGCCGAGTCCCTCACACCGCGCACGTGTGCCATGTTGATGATGCATCCAGAGGAAATCTTGAGAAACGGTGTCCCTCCAAGCGTTGCCTCGGTCTCTCTCAGACTTCCGCGTACCGCTTCCGCGCTGCCATCCGAGAGCCCATAGTTGACGTCGTGACCATGCATCCAGACGCGCACCAGGCTGGAGGCGGGGAAGATGCGGAGTCCGTCTCGGGTCTGGATGGAGATTGATCGGCCCTCTCGCCTGCGTAGGACCTCCATTGCGCGATCCATCCGCAGGGAGAAGCTCCCATACGTGAAGGGCTTCACAATGAAGTCCAGTGCATTGACCTCGTAGCCCTGAATGGCGTACTGGGCAAGGTTAGTGACAAAGATGATGGGCGTCGAGCGGTCGAACTCGCGAATCTCGCGCGCAGCATCCATGCCATTCTCAATGCCTAGGTCAATATCCATGAAGATAAGGTCAAAAGCGGGTTCATCCAGGTCGATGGTGTTTCTCATCCAGCCGACCTGGAACTGCTCCGCATGCTCGTTGCCATAGCGCCTGATGGCGTCGCGCAGCGCCGCCGCGGCGTCCGGCTCGTCCTCGACGATGAGTATCCGATACATACGATCTCCCCCCCTGCAGGAATCTTAACGGTTGAGCCAAGGGGGTATCCCCGAGACGCCGCCACTGGCATACCGCTTCCGGTTTTGTCACTTGGCGCACCAAACGCGCCGTCTGTCGCGCATTGGCATGTCGCGCAATACCCTGCGCTTGTCGGAAGCCGTCCGCGGGGACGGCAAAGAAGGGGGAGGAACAATGCCACACGACAAAACGGCGCAGACCGCGCCTGCGGCCAAGGGGGCCGCAAAGCTCAAGATGTCAAACACCAAGTTCAGGGTCCTGCTCATCATCCCCATGGTGATCGTGGCGCTCGTCGCCATCCTCGCCACCATGGCGGGCGTCACGCTTGGCTCCACGCTCGATACCTTCCTGGGCAAGGGCGAGACCTACGTGGAGACGCCCAACGACAAGACGGCATGGGATTCGAGCTATTACAACGTGCAGGTCACCGAGGGGGAGGAGTAGCCGTGCGAGAGACAACGATCACCAGGCGGCAGTTTTTTGGTGCCACCGGTGGAATTGCCGCCGGTGCCGTGGCCGCCACGGCCCTTGGCGGCTGCTCTGGCGCAGCCGCCGATATGACGAGAACCACCCCGCAGACTCCTGACCCCGCACAGGCAAAGGAGGCCGCCTACAAGGTGGCGGCCCAGATCCAGGACGAGGGCACGGTGCTCCTCAAGAACTCCGGCGTCCTGCCGCTGGCGAAGGGCTCGACGGTCATGCCATTTGGGCGCGCCTACCTCAGCCCGATCTACGGGCAGCTCACCTCGGGCGGCTCGGCCAAGTGGTCGGTCGACCCCGTGACCCCCGAGCAGGGCCTCTCGGAGTTCTTGATCGACAACTCGGCGGCGGACGCCATGCGCGCCGCCGGCGACCCCGAGGCCCTCGAGGAGGCGGAGGGCGCCTCCGCCGCGGGCAAGGCGGGCTCCGTGCTGGGCGGCGACTGCCGCATCTACGAGTACGCCCCCTCCATCTACGACGGCATCGCCGAGAGGCCCGAGGCCACGGGCATCGTGTTCGTGACCCGTGCCGGCCAGGAGGGGCAGGACCAGAAGATGGACGCCTACTCCGACGGAACGCCTCACTACCTCGCGCTCTCGGGGAACGAGCGGGGCGCCATCAAGGCGGCGAAGCGCATCTGCGGCGCCGTCGTCGTGGTCATCGTCAGCTCCGCACCCATGGAGGTCGGCGACCTTATGTCGGGCGACCTCGAGGCGGACGCGATCGTCCACTACGGCCACCCCAGCGAGCGCGGCTTCGCGGAGCTCTCCGCGCTGCTCGACGGCGACGCCAACCCAAGCGGACGCACCGTCGACACCTGGCCGCGGGACTTCACGGCGGACCCCTCGTTTGCGAGCGTGGGCCTGCACACCTACGACAACCTGCCTATCAAGTCGGGAAGCCTCACCGACGGCGGGGAGCTCACGCGCACCTTCAACGAGTACCAGGAGGGCGTGTACATGGGCTACCGCTACTACGAGACGGCGGCGCTTGTCGACCCGTCCTTCTCGTACGACGACGCGGTGGTGTTCCCGTTCGGCTTCGGCCTCTCGTACACGGCCTTCTCGCAGTCGCTCGACTCCGTGAACGCCGACGACGAGCGCGTCGTCGCGCGTGTGACGGTCACCAACACGGGCTCCGTTGCCGGCAAGGACGTGGCGCAGCTGTACGTGACCTCGCCCTACACCGGGCTCGACCGGTCGGATGGCATCGAGAAGCCCGCGTGCCAGCTGGCCGACTTCGCGAAGACCGACCTCCTGCAGCCCGGCCAGTCCCAGACGCTCGAGCTCTCGCTCGACCGCGAGGACATGGCGTCCTATTGCTACACGCACGAGAACCCCGGCGGGACCGTGGGCTGCTACGTGCTGGAGGCCGGGGACTACGTGGTGAGCCTCCGCGAGAACAGCCACGCGGTGATCGGCCAGGCGACGGTCACGCAGGACGAGACCCTCTGGTACGACGGGTCAGACCCCGAGCACACGCGCCGCTCCGAGCGCGACGCCCAGTCCGCGCTGGACGACCAGGGCAACGCCGTGGAGAGGGACGGCCAGACGTACGTTGCCGCCACCAACCGCTTCCAGGAGAGCAGCGACTACATGCGCGCCCAGTCGAGGGTCCTCTCGCGTGCCGATTGGGCCGGTACCCAGCCGGTCTACGAGGCGACCAAGTCCATAGACGATAAGTTCTCTAAGGACCATGACCTCTTCGTGACCTTTGACCCCGCGACGGATGCGCGCTTTGGCAACGTCGAGGGCAGCTTGGTCTACGCGGCCGAGGCGCCCACGTCTGGCGCAAAGAATGGCCTTGTGGTGTCCGACCTGCGTGGCGCCGCGTACGACGACCCCAGGTGGGACGCGCTGCTCGACCAGATCGACTGGGACGCCGACAAGGCCGACATCGTGCGGAACTTCTCGGGTGATGCGTACGTGACCTCGGCCATCGACTCCATTGGCCTTCCGTCGACCATCGACATGGACGGTGCCAACGGCCTCAAGGTGCAGGGCTCCGACCACGGGTACGACATGACCAAGAGCTGCTCGTACGGCTACCAGCCCCTGGCCGCAGCCACGTGGAACAAGGACCTGCTCTACCGGATGGGCGAGTCCATTGGGACCGAGGGCCTGGCGCACGGCATCTCGGGCTGGTACTCGCCTGGCCTCAACCTGCACCGCTCGTTCTTCTCCGGCCGTGTCTTCGAGTACTACTCCGAGGACCCCGTGCTCACGGGCAAGCTGGCGGAGCGCGTGGTGTCCGGTGCGGGCGACAAGGGCATGTACTGCTACCTCAAGCATTTTGTGCTCAACGACACGGAGACTGGCCGCTCTCAGCTCATCTGCACCTGGGCTGACGAGCAGACCATGCGCGAGCTGTACCTCAGGCCCTTCGAGATCGCGCTCAAGGGGGCCCGAAAGACCGTGCGGTACACGTCTGACGACTCCGGCACTATTGCCGAGAAGGTCATGCGTGCGGGCACCGCGGTCATGGCGTCGCAGACCTGCATTGGCACCATGATCGGCCACTGCAACTACGCGCTGCTCCACGACATCCTGCGCGAGGAGTGGGGCTTCGAGGGCATGGTGATCTCTGACTACTGGGTCTGGAGCGGAAATAACCACCGTGATCTTGCAATGCGTGCCGGTTGCGATACCTACCTGTGCATGGACGCACCTGTCATGTGGTCCATCTCGGACTACGACAGCCCCACCGCTCGAGCTTGCATGCGGAGGGCCATCCACAACCTGGCCTACGCGGTGGTGAACTCCTCAGCAATGCAGGGCATGGTGCCCGGTGCGGTGCAGGAGACGACGGAGTCCCCGTGGTGGGGGATTATCCGCGGCGTCGACATTGCTGTCGCAGCGCTCATTGCCGGTGGCATTGCGCTTATCGCACGTCGCACCAAGGGCGAGCGCGAGCACCCCGAGCTCTACAAGCGCAGCAAGCGCAAGCAGGCAAAGCTCGATCGCAAGCTTGCCGAAAAGGATGCTGGCGAGAAGGGCTAGCGTTTCTTGTCGAGAAGACCTTCCTTTGCGGCCGTACGTCTTTGGGCGTGCGGCCGCTCTTCTCACTGTGGTGCCGATGGCGCTTCTCGCGCCCTGTATCTGCCCCGAACTACGCACGGTCGCGTTTAAGGTTTGTGTCGACCTGGGCTTCTGCATCTCTCGGCCCCCCCACCGTGTGTAGTTTGGACACCTGTCGGACCGCCGTGTTTGGCCCCTGTGGCGGTGCCGTCCGCCCACAGCACGCCGCCGGGGGGCAGCATGGCGCAGATCTACGGTTAGGCTACGGTTTTCCAGGGGTACCCCAGGTACAAAGCGGTTCGAGGGCTGATGAACCGCAGGTCAGCGAATTGCCTCTGTGCCGCGGCCACATAAGGAGTCTCACCAAAACTGCTGCCAACCGGAAGTCCGCCCGCCGCCGGCGGGGGGCGGGCGGCCCCCCCGCGCGCTGCTGAGAAGGATTCCGACGTTTTGTGGCCTTCCCGTGCCGCATTTCGTCCAATTCCTTCTCAACAACACTGGCGGGGATGGCTGTCCGAGCGGCTGTGAAGTGTCGCCCCGACCACGTACCCATCCCTTGCGCCGAGCAACGTCAAAAAATCTCATGTATTGAGACTTAGATAATGTATAAAGTCGGACGACAGGGGGCATAAGACACAACGTACAAGAGCGAACAAAGCGCTGAGCACGGCGAATGCCGCGGCGGCGCAAAAGGAAAGGAACGTACACCATGGGCAAGATTCTCGGTATTGACCTTGGTACAACCAACTCTGCAATGGCCGTCCTCGAAGGCGGCGAGCCCACCATCATCGTGAACGCCGAGGGTGACCGCACCACGCCGTCCGTTGTTGGCTTCCGTGCCGACGGCGACCGTATCGTGGGCAAGGCCGCCAAGAACCAGGCCGTCACCAACCCCAAGAACACGGTCTTCTCGATCAAGCGTTTCATGGGCCGTCGCTATGACGAGGTCGGCTCCGAGCTCAAGACCGTCCCGTACACCGTCAAGAGCGGCACCGGCAACCGTGCCGTTGTCGAGATTGATGGCGAGGACTTCACGCCTGAGCAGATCAGCGCCATGATTCTTGGCAAGATGAAGGCTGACGCCGAGAAGTACCTCGGCGAGCCCGTCACCGAGGCTGTCATCACCGTCCCGGCGTACTTTAACGACGCCCAGCGTCAGGCCACCAAGGACGCTGGCAAGATCGCTGGTCTCGACGTCAAGCGTATCGTCAACGAGCCTACGGCCGCTGCCCTTGCCTACGGCCTGGACAAGAAGGGCGCCGAGCAGAAGGTCCTCGTCTTCGACCTGGGCGGCGGCACCTTCGACGTCTCTCTGCTTGACCTCGCGGACGGCGTGGTTGAGGTTCTTGCCACCAACGGCGACAACCACCTGGGCGGCGATGACTGGGACCAGCGCGTGATCGACTGGGCAGCCGACAAGTTCCAGCAGGAGAACGGCATCGACCTGCGCAAGGACCCCATGGCGCTCCAGCGCCTGAAGGAGGCCGCCGAGAACGCCAAGAAGGAGCTCTCGGCCGCGCAGCAGGCTGACATCAACCTGCCCTTCATTACCGCTGACGCAACCGGCCCCAAGCACCTCAACTACACGCTGACCCGCGCCGAGTTCGAGCGCATCACGCGTGACCTTCTCGATCGCTGCAAGGCCCCTGTGACCAAGGCTCTCCGCGACGCCAACATGCAGATCTCTGACGTTGACGAGGTCATCCTCGTGGGCGGCTCCAGCCGCATGCCCGCCGTGCAGGAGCTCGTCAAGCAGATGACCGGCAAGCAGCCCAACATGTCCGTGAACCCCGACGAGGTCGTTGCCGACGGCGCTGCCGTCCAGGGCGGCGTCCTTACCGGCGACGTCTCTGGCATCCTGCTGCTTGACGTCACGCCGCTGTCCCTGGGCGTCGAGACCATGGGCGGCGTCATGACCAAGATGATCGACCGCAACACCACGATCCCCACGAGCAAGACCGAGGTCTACTCCACGGCCGCCGACAACCAGACGTCCGTCGAGATTAACGTCCTGCAGGGCGAGCGCGAGATGGCTGCCGACAACAAGTCCCTCGGCAAGTTCACCCTTACCGGCATCCCCGCCGCGCCGCGTGGCGTGCCTCAGATTGAGGTCACCTTCGACATCGACGCCAACGGCATCGTGAAGGTCACCGCTAAGGACAAGGCCACCGGCAAGTCCCAGCAGATTACCATCTCCGGCTCCACCGCGCTCTCCGACGACGAGGTCGACCGCATGGTCAAGGACGCCGAGTCCCACGCCGAGGAGGACAAGAAGCACAAGGACGAGATCGAGGTCCGCAACCAGACCGACTCCCTCTGCTACTCCACCGAGCAGACCCTGAAGGACCTTGGCGATAAGGTGCCCGAGGACCAGCGCAAGAACGTCCAGGACGCCGTCGACGCTGCCAAGAAGGCACTTGAGGGCACCGACATCGACGCCATCAAGGCCGCAGGCGAGAAGCTCCAGGAGGCCAGCCACAAGCTGGCGGAGGTCGTGTACTCCAACACGCAGGAGCAGACGGCAGGCGGCAACGCGGGCGCGTCCAACGCTGGCTCCGGCTCTGCCGATGACGTGGTCGACGCCGACTATGAGGTCGTCGACGACGACAAGAAGAAGGACTAGCCCAGAGATTGGCGCCGCGGCCATGCTGCGGCGCCGCATCTCCAAGATAACCTGTCTAGGGGGCGGCCGAGAAGGCCGCTCCCTCTGGTACGCATGAGGAGGGTGACGTGAAAGTGCCAATCGAGGATGCAGACGAGAAGAAGCCTGGCACCGCGCAGTCAAGCGAGGCCGAGCCCTCGCCCGCGGGCGCTTCGGCAGCCACGGCGGGCGCGGCCACAGCCGCCGCCAGCTCTGCCCCCGGTGACATCGACCCGGACGATGACGCGGCAATGCGCGCCGCTGCCATGAAGGCTGCCGACGAGGTGCTTGAGCAGGAGGCCGTCGAGGACGCGAAGAAGTTTCGCTCCGAGCGCGATGAGCTGCAGAAGAAGCTTAGCGACATGACGGAGGACATCGAGAAGGCCAAGAAGGAGGCCGCCGAGTCCACCGATCGCCTGGTCCGTCTCCAGGCGGACTGGGACAACTACCGCCGTCGCACGGCCCAGGAGCGTCTGGACGAGCGCGAGCGCGCAGCCGAGAAGCTCGTGGTGAGTCTGCTGCCCGTCATCGACGACATGGAGCGCGCGCTCGAGCACGCCTCTGGCGTTGAGAAGGACGCCACGTCCGAGCAGTTCAAGCAATTCGTCGATGGCGTCTCGGCCGTCCACGACAAGATGGTGGGCGTGCTCTCCAAGGAGGGCGTCGAAGAGATCAACCCCGCCGGCGAGCCGTTCAACCCGCTTGAGCACCAGGCCGTTGGCCGCCGCGAGGACAAGGACGCCTACGACGAGACGGTCGACCAGGTCTACCAGAAGGGCTACCGCATGGGCAAGAAGGTCATCCGCACCGCTATGGTGACCGTGACCTACGGCGGACCCAAGCGTCCCGCGGACGCCGCGGCCGACAAGGGCTCCGACGCCAAGGACGGCGGCGACAAGGGCCCTGGCTCGGGCAATGACGCCGCAAAGGAAAAGTAGTATAACGGCGCCCGGGCCGCTCGGTCCGGGCGCATTGATATGAGAGGGGGCTCGTGCGAAACCATGGCCAATGGTAAGAAAACGTACTACGACATCTTGGGCGTGAAGCGCGACGCCACCCAGGATGAGATCCGGAAGGCATTCCGCAAACTTGCGGCCAAGTACCACCCCGATGCCGGTGGCGACGAGAAGAAGTTCAAGGAGATCTCCGAGGCATACACCACGCTCTCGGACGAGAAGAAGCGCAAGGAATACGACCAGCTGCTTATGTTTGGCGGCATTCCCGGCGCGGACTTCGGCGGCTCCGGTGGCCCCAGGCGCACGTACACCTACACCAACGTGGGCGGCAACGGCGACTGGTCCGACATCTTCAACAGCATGGGTGGCGACTTTGGCGGCTTTGACTTCTCGTCTATCTTTGGCGGAGCAGGTCGCCAGCAGGCGCAGCGCCCCGCCAAGGGCGGAGACCTCACCATGCGCATCGACGTCACCTTTGACGAGGCGCTCAATGGCGCAACGCGCAAGGTGTCGTACCGCGTTCCGTCGACGGGCGAGGAGCAGACGCTCACCGTCAAGATTCCGGCCGGCGCCGTGGATGGCGGCAAGCTTCGCTACCGGGGCCGCGGCGAGTACGGTGCCAACGGCGGCCAGCGCGGCGACCTCGTGATCACCACGCATGTGGAGGAGCACCCGCTCTTCAAGCGCGACGGCGCGGACATCCGCATGGAGCTGCCGGTGAGCATGTACGAGGCCGCGCTTGGCGCGACGGTCGACGTGCCCACGCCCGACGGCACCGAGGTGCGCCTCAAGGTGCCCGCCGGCACGCAGGACGGCAAGTGCTTCCGCTTCCGCGACCTGGGCGCGCCCAACGTCAAGCGCAAGGGCACGCGTGGCGCGCTCTACGTGACCATCCGCGTGAAGGTTCCCACGTCGCTCAACAAGAAGGAGCGCGACAGCCTTGGCGCCCTCATGGAGGCCGACAAGCGAGACTACAGGAGGGACGTCGAGCGCTATGGCTCGTAACGACGGCGCATCTGAGGACCGTGGCGCACGCGGCGCCCACGACAGGGACAAGCCCCTGTATATGATCAGCGTGGCGGCGGAGCTTACGGGAATGCACCCGCAGACCCTCCGCGTGTACGAGCAGAAGGGGCTTGTCACCCCCGGGCGCTCGCGCGGCAACACCCGCCTATACTCGCAGGACGACATCGACCGTCTGAACCTCATTTCCAAGCTCACCGACGAGGGCATCAACCTGGCCGGCGTGGTGCGCATCATGGACATGCGCGAGCGTGCCCGCGAGCGGGACGAGGAGATCGACCGCCTGCGCGCACGCGTGCGCGAGCTCGAGGACGAGGTCCACGAGTACCGCATGCGCGAGAGGATTACGGCGCTTGCCCGCTACGACGGGCAGAGCCCCGAGCAGGTCATGCGAGGGCTTCTCGGAAACGGCAGCAACGACCCCGCCGAGTAGGCGGGGTCGTTTTTTTGTGTCAGCGGCGTGGCGGGGCAGTGTCCCGTCGCGTCAGCTCCTACTGGTGCCACTGGTATTTTCAGGTTGAATCCAATTTCTGGTAACGTACTCACACACCGACGAAATTGACCGTTTGCCGCTTTGGCTTAGGTTCAGAGCCGTTATCTCCGAGAAACTCCACCCCATTACTATGCACGCTTTGGGTCCAGCCCGCCAATCGTGCGGGTCCGTCTGAGGTGGAGGCGCAACCATGACTGTAGGCACGTGCTCGGCTAAACGAACACGAGGTGGAAGGTGGTACACCTCTCTCGGAATACGAAGGGCGCTCTGCGCGCTTGCCACGGGGGCAATGATTCTCTCTGCGACGCCCGTCGCTGCCATTGCGGAAGGTACCGCTGACACACCCGAGGTACGCTCCCAGTCCTCCATGCAGATGTCTTCTGTGCCGGAAGTTGTTTACGTTAACAACATCAGCGACACAGGTATTCGCACCCAGAGCTTCAACGACAACTGGAAGTTCTACCTGGGCGACGCCAGCGGTGCTGAGGCCCAGGCCTTTGACGACTCCACCTGGGAGTACGTCACCTTGCCCCACGACTACAGCATCGACCAGGACTACTCGCCCTCCATGGAGGCAGAGAGCGCCTACAAGCCTGGCGGTGTGGGCTGGTACCGCAAGAGCTTCTACGTGGACCAGGCCCTTGCGGGCAAGCAGGTGCGCATCGACTTCGATGGCGTCTACATGGATGCCACGGTATGGATCAACGGGACGCAGCTGGGCAACCACCCCTACGGCTACACGCCCTTCTCGTTTGACCTCACGCCCTACCTCAAGGCGGGCGAGGAGAACGTCATCACCGTGAAGGTCAACCACCAGACGCCCTCGAGCCGTTGGTACTCTGGCTCGGGCATTGGCCGCAACGTGGACCTCGTGGTGACCGGCAAGGTCGCCGTGGCCAAGGACGGCGTGCGTGTGACCTCGCCGGACCTCCAGGCGCAGAGCAGCGGCGCCGTTACCACCAAGCTCTCGTCCACCGTCTCTAACAGCGGTGACGCAGACGTTGCCGTGTCGCTTACCCAGACGGTCTTCCCCAAGGGCGGCAGCCCTGAGCAGGCCATCGGTTCCATTACCACCCAGCCGCAAACGCTTGCTGCAGGGGAGACAAAGACCATCGAGTCCCAGCTCGAAGCAGCAAACCCCAGCCTCTGGTCCACCGAGTCCCCCAACCTCTATACGGTGCGAACCGAGGTAAAGGTGGACGGCCAGACCGTGGACACCTATGACACTACCTATGGCTACCGCTGGTTCAACTACGATGCCAACACGGGCTTCTCGCTCAACGGCCAGAACGTCAAGATCAAGGGCGTCTGCATGCACCAGGACCAGGGCGCCTTGGGTTCCGTGGATTCCCGTGCGGCTGTCGAGCGCCAGGTGAGAATCCTCAAGGAGATGGGCTGCAACTCCATTCGCACCTCGCACAACAGCCCGTCGCGCGTACTGGTCGAGGTCTGCCAGGAGCAGGGCATCCTTCTGGACGAGGAGTTCTTTGACGGCTGGACTGCGGCAAAGAACGGCAACAGCAAAGACTACGCCCGCTTCTTTAGCCAGACCATTGGCGAGTCACGGATCCTTGGCGCTACCGCCGACGAGACCTGGGCGGAGTTCGACCTCAAGCAGACCATTGCCCGCGACTTCAACTCACCTTCCGTGATCATGTGGTCTGTGGGCAACGAGATGACCACGGGCTCCTCGGCGGGCTTTGACGCCGCAGCGCAGGCAAGCCTAATAAGGTGGACCACTGAGGCCGACCCCACCCGCCCAGTCACGCTTGGCGACAACCAGCTCAAGAGTGGCAGCACCGCCTACGGCCCGCAGAACATCTTCGCGGCAGGTGGCCTCACGGGCATCAACTACGCCGACGGCAGCATGTACGACCGCCTGCACCGCGAGCACCGGGAGTGGAAGTTCTACGGCTCGGAGACCGCCTCGGCCGTCAACAGCCGTGGTGTGTACAACACGCTGGGGAGCCAAACCGACGCTGGCGGTCACCAGCTGACCTCGTACGACACCTCGGCCGTCGGCTGGGGACACGTCGCTGCAAAAGCCTGGTTCGACACGATCACTCGCGACTTCGTTGCCGGCGAGTACGTCTGGACGGGCTTCGACTACCTGGGCGAACCCACCCCGTGGAACGGCACCGCCCCCGGCACGCAGGGCGGAGACTGGAGCATCGCTCCCAAGAACTCCTACTTTGGCATCATCGACACCGCGGGTCTGCCCAAGGACTCCTACTACCTCTACCAGAGCCAGTGGAACGACTCGGTCCACACCCTCCACGTCCTCCCCGCATGGGAGAGCGACATGGTGAAGAAGACCGGGAACAACGTGAAGGTAGTGGTCTACACCGACGCCCCCGAGGTCGAGCTCTTCTTCACGCCCGTCGGGTCCACCCAGGCCCAGTCGCTCGGCAAGAAGAAGTTCACCAAGAAGGCCACCGATGCCGGCTACACCTACCAGGTCTACGAGGGTGCCGACAAGAGCAACACCAACCACGAGAACCTCTACCTCTCTTGGAGCGTCCCCTATGCGGACGGCACCATCTGGGCAAAGGCATATGACGAGAACGGTCAGGAACTCTCGACCGCGGACTGGGACGGCCGCCAGAGCGTGACCACTACCAGCGCGGCAACCCAGCTCGAGGCCACTGTGGACCGCGCGCAGGTCTCTGCCAACGGCGACCTTGCCTACGTCACTGTGGGCGTCAAGGACAAGGACGGCAACGTTGTCCCCGACGCGCAGAACAACGTGAAGTTCGAGGTCACGGGCGCCGGCGAACTGGCGGGCGTGGATAACGGCTCCTCTCCCGACCACCAGTCCTACCGCGATGACAATCGCAATGCCTGGGCCGGACAGCTCGTGGGCATCGTCCGCGCCACGGGTTCTGGTGACATTACGGTCAAGGTGACCTCCGACGGCCTCCAGTCCGCGAGCGTCACGACCTCCTCCGTTGGCACGGGCGATGCACCGGCCGAGAAGACCGTCTCGAGCCTGCGCTACTCCCGCTTCCACTACGTGAAGACGGGCACCTCGCTTGCGCTTCCCGAGCAGATTGAGGTGCGCTACACGGACGGAACAGCCGAGAACAAGGCCGTTACCTGGGACAACGTGAGCAATGAGGTGCTCTCTGCGCCGGGAACCTTCCAGGTTGCCGGCGAGGTGGATGGCATCAGGGTCTCCTGCACCGTCACCGTTCTCGACGAGGTGGCAGCTCTTCTCAACTACTCAACCACTACGCCGGTGGGAACCCCGGCGATCCTGCCGGAATCGCGACCGGCGGCCATGGCCGACGGCAGCGTTCTCAACGCAAGCTTCCCCGTGAAGTGGGCGGAGCCTGCGGCGAGTGCCTATGACGCTGCCGGCACCGTGACCATCGAGGGAACCGCCAACGTCTTTGGCAAGGACACGGCCGTCACCGCCACCGTCCGCGTGCAGAGCGAGACCCTGACGATAGGTGACAACGTCGCCAATTCCGGTGCGCTCATGAGCCTCTCGCAGAGCGTGCCCGAGGGCAAACAGTCCGACACGCTCTCTGCCGTCAACGATGGCGTTACCACGCATGCCCCGGGCGACGGAAGCGCGAACCCCAGCTGCTGGTCCAACTACGCATACGCCCAGGAGGGCAACACCACATCAAGCATTACCTTCAACTACAACACGCAGCAGCGCCTGGGCCGCGCCGTAATCTACTTTGTCGACGACTCGTGGTCTGCCTGCTTCCCCGACGCCGGAACCACCAAGGTCGAGGTCTCCGAGGACGGCAAGGACTGGCGCCCGGTTGCCACGCAGGAGACCATTGGCGCCCAGAGCGGCCGCGTGAAGCCCTACGCCTACGACTTCGATCCCACGCTCGCGACCTTTGTGAGGTTCACCTTCACCAACGTCGACAAGACGCTGGGGAGCAAGGCAAAGCCCTGCACTTGCGTGACAGAGATCCAGCTCTTCGAGGCAAAGGGAAGCTTTACGACAAACACCGCCGCTGAGCTCGAGAGCCTTTCCGTCAACGGCAAGCAGGTGAGCTCTGCGGCGCTTGCCAGCGGCAGCTACTCCACGCGCGCCCTCTCCGCAACGGTTGATGCCAGGCCCTTGGACAACGCGGCCATCACCGTTCTGCCGGCATTCCAGAACCGCGTGAACATCATTCTCGAGTCCGAGGACCACGCCACGCGCTCCGTCTTCACGATCAACCTCGCGGCGCCCGCGGAGGATGCCGGTCTTGCGCCCGAGGACGACTCCCGCGACTATCCGGTTGAGAACATCACGCCCACTACCGGCAGCGCGCATGCGGGGTCTGGCAACGAGGGGCCGGTCGAGCTTGCCTTCGACGGCGAGCCCGGCACGCACTATCACTCCGAGTGGAGCCCCCTTGCATCCTTTGACCAGCTGTGGATTGCCATGGAGCTTGCCGAGCCAGCAACCGTCGAGGCCGTGCGCTACCTGCCTCGCCAGGCCAACGGCAAGAATGGCACTGTGACGGGGTACCTGGTCCAGGCGAGCGACGACGGCCAGACGTGGGAGAACGTTGGCAGCGGTACTTGGGAGTCTCCTGTGGACGCCGGTTACACCGGTGGTTGGCAGATTGCGACGCTTGACCAGCCCACCACCGCTAAGCACTTCCGTCTTAAGGCGGTGCACACCTATGGCGACTCCGGCAACGACAAGTTCATGAGCGCCAGCGAGATTCGCCTTCGCACCGCGGCACAGACCACCGACATCTCCAAGGCTGAGAACGGCATAACGGTCGCGATCCCCGCCAGCGTGACTGTCGAGCGCGTTGACGCAGAGCATTCCGTGACTCCTACCGACCTCGGCGTCAAGGTCACGAGCGGGCAGGGCGAGCTCACCTATGGCATCGACTACCTCGTGAGCATTGCAAACGCCGCGCAGCCCGGCCAGACCACGGTCACAGTCGAGGGCATTGGCGACTACTCCGGCACCGTGGAGGGAAGGACCACCATCAACGTGGCAGCGCCAACGCTGCAGGGCATTGCCGTCAAGTCTGGCCCCACCAAGAGCATCTACAAGGTGGGCGAGAAGCCCGATCCCTCCGGCCTGGTCCTCGAGCTCTCCTGGAGCGACGGCACCACGACCGAGGTGGCCTACGGGGCAGACAACGCGTCGGCCTTCTCGTTCGACCCGTCCCTGGACGCTGGGCTGGCCGAGGCGGCGAGCCTCGAGGTGACCGTGACCTACCAGGGGCACGAGGGGACTTTTGACGTGAGGGTTGAGGATGCGGCTCCCGTCGACCCCGTCGACCCTGTGGACCCCGCCGACCCTGTGGACCCCGGCGACCCGTCTGACCCAAGCAGCCCAACTGATCCCGCTGGCCCCGGCGACCCCGCGTCCCCCGAGGACTCTGGCTCGACGACCCCCGACGCCGGCAACCAGGACGTAAGCGGCAGCCCCGCTGCCTCCGGAGACAAGCCTGTACCCAACAAGCCCCAGGCCAGTCAGATTCCCAACGCTGGCGATCCCGCCTCCCTTGCGGGCCTTCTCGGCGCGCTTGGCACGTTCGGCGTGGCAGCCGGAGCCGTCGCCTGGAGAAGGCGCCGCTAGTTTCTGCCCCCCCAACCTTGGGAGGGCGCCTTTTCGGGCGCCCTCCCTTGTGACCGTTGGCTACCCCGCCATTTGGCCAACGCAATCACGTTGCTGCACCAAACCCCTGCCAGACCAGGAAGGACAGGAGCCCACATGGACAGGCATTACCAATCGCGTGCGCGCGCGGTGCTTCTCGCCTGCGTGCTTCTCGCGCTCATCGCACAGCTCGCGCTGCTTCCGGTGCGTGCGATGGCCGCTGCACCCAGCGATGACCTTGCGCTCAACAAGACTGCCGTTGCCGACAGCCAGGAGGCGGACTCTGTACGCGCCTCAAACGCCACGGATGGTGACGAGACCAGTCGCACCTCCAGGTGGGGAAGCGACCGTGACTCAGGCGGCGGGGCCCACTGGATCTACGTGGACCTTGGTGCCGAGAAGAACGTTGCGTCAGTGAAGGTCTTCTGGGAGAACCGCAAGGCCACGGCCTACCGGATTCAGTACGCAACCGGAGAGACTGCTCCGGGTGTCGCAAGCGATGCTTGGAAGAACGCCCACGTCTCCTCCGACAGACCCGCGTCGACAACGGACGTGATCAACCTCACGAACGCTGTCAGAGCCCGCTACGTGCGTCTCTACATAGACTCCTTCACCGCGACGGACCCCGACGGCGGCGTGGAGTGGGATACCGTCTCCATCTACGAGCTCGAGGTCTTCGACCACCAGCTTGCGGCGCCGCAGGACCCCTCGGCCAACGTCGCCGAGGGCAAGAGTGCCCAGGCAGACAGCGTCGAGTCCGGCACGCAGTTCACTGCAGACAAGGCCTTCGACGGCGACACCTCGACCAAAGCTAGCCGTTGGGCAAGCGCAAATTCGGACGACCCCGAGAACACCTCCCATTGGATTTACGTGGATCTGGGACAGCTTCGCAACGTTAAGACCGTGAGGCTCTACTGGGAGCAGCGTAAGCCCACCGGCTACAAGCTCCAGATTGCCACGGGTGAGACGGCCCCCGCCACCGATGACGGATGGACCGACGTCTACACCAAGGACGGCCATCCCGAAAGCACCACCGACACCATCAGGCTCGACGAGGTCAAGCAGGCTCGCTTCGTCCGCCTGCTCATCACCGGCAGCACCCACGCGGACCCCGACGGCGGTGCCGCCTGGGGTACCGTGTCTCTCTACGAGATGGAGGTCTATGGCGGCGAGCCCACTGCTACAACGGACACCGTGCAGGGCATGCTCGACGCTATCGAGGTGGAGGCACCCAAGAAGGGCGACACCACGCTCAAGGTGACCATCCCCGCCTCCGAGAAGATCGAGGCCGCCTACAACGGCACCGATTACGAGCAGGTCATAGGTGCGCAGGACGAGAGCGGCAACATCCCCATCTACCAGCCCGTTGTTGACACCCAGGTGAAGGTCTCCTTCAAGGCCACCAACAAGGAGACGGGCGCCTACCAGTTCAAGGAGTTCACCATCACCGTGCCTGGCGCCTACCAGAAGGCCGCCGGCGACAACCCCGCGCCCACCGTTGTTCCCGAGCTCCGCGAGTGGAAGGGAACAACGGGCTCCTTCGCCATGGGTTCTCGGGTGCTCTACGCGGACGACTCCCTCAGGTCCACCGCCGAGGCGCTCGCGGCAGACTACGCCGACCTCTTTGGCGGCAAGCTATCCGTCGAGAGGGGAGACGCCTCCACCGCTGGGGCGGGCGACGTTGTTCTCGCTCTCACTTCCGACGAGTCCCTGGGTCTCCAGGATGAGGGCTATCTCATGGAGGTCACCGACAAGGTCGTGACCACCGCCTGCACCCAGACCGGTTCCTACTGGTCCACCCGCACCATCCTTCAGGCACTCAAGTCCTCGGGCAACGGCACCATCGCCTGCGGCACCGCCCGCGACTACCCGCTCTACAAGGTGCGCGGTCTCATCCTGGACGTGGGACGCAAGACCTTCTCGATGGACTGGCTGCGCCAGATGTCCCAAGAGCTCTCCTGGTACAAGATGAACGACTTCCAGGTGCACCTCTCAGACAACTACATCTGGGTCGAGGAGTACACCAACGAGACCATCGACCAGGCCTACTCGGGCTTCCGCCTGGAGTCAGACGTCAAGGCAGGCGGCAACGGTGGCCTCAACAAGGCCGACCTCACCTCGACGGACGTCTTCTACACCAAGGACGAGTTCCGCCAGTTCATCACGGACTCCCGCGCCATGGGCGTGAACGTGGTCCCCGAGTTCGACATGCCGGCCCACTCGCTGGCGCTCACCAAGGTGCGCCCCGACCTGCGTACTCCCACCTCGGCCACGCGCCGCGGCAACGACCACCTCAACCTCCTTGGCGACAAGTACGACGACTCCCTCGCCTTTGCGCTCTCCATCTGGGACGAGTACACCACGGGCGAAAACCCCGTCTTTGATGCCCAGACCACCATCCATATTGGCGCGGACGAGTTCGAGGCCAATGGCGACGCGTACCGCACCTTCGTGAACGACCTGTTCACCTATGCCGAGGACTCCGGTCGTACCGCTCGCGTGTGGGGCAGCCTCACCCACATCAAGGGCTCCGTGGCGGTCTCTGGCACGGGCCCCAACGGCGAGCGCCGTGAGATGAACATCTGGAGCACTGGCTGGGCGGACGCCAAGGAGATGTACGACCTTGGCTTTGGCCTTATCGACTCCCTCGACTCCAAGTACTACATCGTGCCCAACGGTGGCTACTACCACAGCACCGGGCTCGACGCCAACACCGTCTACAACGGGGCCATCAACACCATGGGCAACGTGACCATCCCTGCGGGTGACGCCCAGATGCTGGGCGGGTCCTTTGCCGTGTGGAATGACATGTGCGGCAAGCGCGAGAACGGCGTCTCACAGTTCGACGTCTACCAGCTCATCGACCAGTCCGCCGGTCTCTACGCCTCTGCGGCGTGGGGCAAGGGCTCGCGCGACCTTGCCACTGCTCGTGCGGCGGTGGCATCTGTGGGCGCGGCCCCGCAGACCGACTTTGGCTATGAGACCACAGCCAACGAGGACGGTGTGATCGCGCATTGGAGCCTGGACGACCTCTCGGATGCCTCGGGTAACGGAAACGACCTGGCCAAGGGCGCAAACGCCCGGCTCGTCACCATTGATGGCGTCAAGGCCCTCTCGCTCGAGGGTGGCCAGAGCTACGTGAGCGTGAGCGAGGACTCCACGCTCAAGACCGCCGGCCTTGGCAACGACCTGCGCGTGAAGGTCAAGCGCACAAGCCCCGATACCTCCGACCAGGTCCTCTTCGAGAGCGACTACGGCCAGATCAAGGCTGTTCAGGGCTCCACGGGCAAGGTGGGCATCACGCGCGAGAACCACGATTACTCCTTCGATTACGAGCTGCCAGTAGGCACCTGGGTCGATCTCGAGTTCAAGAACGAGAAGAACAAGGTGTCCCTCTATGTGAACGGCGAGCTTATCGAGCAACTTGGCACCGATGCCGACACCAAGCTCAAGGCCACCTGCATGTTTCCCGTCGAGCGCATTGGCAGCAAGACCAACTCCTCCAAGGGTTACGTTGACAACGTGCGCCTGACTCGCGCGGCGAGCTTTGCCAGCACCGTGGCGCTTGACCAGTCCCTCGTTGTGGCCTCTGGCATCCTTGCGGAGGCAAACGACGCCCAGCTCGCAGAGCTGGTTGCCCGTGCCCGTGAGGTCGTGGACGCCGTTAACCCCTCGGCCGACGAGGCGGCGTCGCTCAAGGAGCAGCTCGACGCCCGCATTGCTCAGCTTGACTACGAGGGTGCCAGCTATGCCCGCGTTGACGCACTTCTCGCCCTTATCCCTGCGGACCTGAACGACTACACCACCCAGAGCGTTGCCGCGCTCACGTCGGCACGCGACAATGTGGTGCGCGGTCTTCCCAAGGCCCAGCAGGCGACCGTTGACCTCTATGCAGAGTCCCTGCAAGCCGCTATCAACGGGCTCGAGACACGCACTGCGAGCGACCTCTTTGCCAAGCTCACGGGTGTGACGGCCTGCTCCGAGGAGCTCAACGGGGAGACCAGGCCCAACGGGCCTGCCGCTGCCGCCATCGATGGCGACGAGGGGAGCTTCTGGCACTCACAATGGCAGGGGGCAGCCGACAACACCATGCCTCACTGGATCGACGTGGCGCTTGACCAGCCGCGCACCGTCGATGCCGTGGTCTACGTGCCGCGCAGCGACGCGACGAACGGTCGCCTGCTCCAGTACCGCGTCGACGTGCGCACCCAGGACAATGGCGTGTCACCGGCGACAGAAGGCGCGGCTGAGCCCGTCTACAAGACCGTTGCCTCCGGGACGCTCGAGTCTTCCACCGGCGCAAAGACCATCACCTTCGATGCCCCTGCGGCCAACGTGACCAACGTGCGTCTGTACTTCATCACCACCGATGGAACCAGCGCGCAGAACAGGAACAAGTTTGCGAGCGCCGCCGAGATTCGCGTTCGCTACGTGGACATCACGGTCGACATCGACGGCCTGAGCGCCCTCGTCGAGCAGGCTGGCAGCCTGGACGAGAAGGCCTACGAGGCCGAGGGCTGGAAGCTCCTGCAGCAGGAGATGGCTTCCGCCAAGGAGTTGCTGGCCTCTGGCGCACCCGCGCTCGAGGACGTAAGTGCCGCCAAGGCGTCGCTGCGCTCGGCAATGCTTGCGCTTGTTCCCGCTGGCGAGACGCCCGTGGATCCTGCCGACCCGGATGAGCCCACGGACCCCGACGCACCCACCGACCCCGACACCCCCACGGATCCCGATACGCCTGTCGATCCTTCGGATCCCGTTGATCCCGCAGGCCCGGATGCCCCGAGCGATCCTGTCGACCCCTCTGACCCCCAGGCGCCCGATAACCCTGACAACCAGGGCAACCAGAGCAACCAGGGCAACAGCGAGGGCGGTTCCTCCACCGGTACGGATGCCACCTCGGACAAGGCCGCCGCGGCCGGCACCACCGCGCCCGGAATAACGGCATCCAAGGGCTCCTCTCTGCCCAACGCGGGAGACGCCCTTCCGCCCGTGGCGTTTGTGGCGCTGCTGGTGGCTGCTGCGGCAGCACTTGTCGCCGCTGGCATCGTGATTCGCAAGAAGCGCTCGTAGGCGCATGGAAGCCCGTGCGCGCGGGATGGCCCGCTTCGTCCCGCGCGCCTCACTATGCAAGGAGAGAAGATGAGGTCAATCCATACGAGGGTGCTGGGCCTTCTCGCCGCCATGGCGCTTATTGTGCCGGGGGTCGCCCTTGCCCCCACGCGTGCGCTCGCGGACGAGACCTACCAGATCTATCCCACGCCGCACAGCGTCGTCTATGCAGGCGGCACGCAGACCCTGCGTTCGACCGTCACGACCGTTGTCGAAGACGGCATTGACGCCGAGACCCAAGCCCGCTTGGCCGAGGTTCTCGCGCTCAAGGGCATGACTGCTGCTGGTTCCGAGTCCGTGCCCACGTCACGCGGAACGACCTCGATTCTTGTGGGCGTGAAGGGGTCCGGCGGTGCCGTTGACGCCTACGTAGACCAGCTCGTCGAGACCGGCTCCCTTGCCGTAGCTGATGGTCTTTTCGACAAGACCGACGCCTACCTTCTCGCCTCCGTTCCCGCTGGCGACGGCGCCGACCAGCTGATCGTGCTGGGCAACAGCACCGACGCGGCCTACTACGGCCTCACGACGCTCTACCAGATCCTCCAGCAGACCGACGGTGCCACGCTGCGCGCGTTTACCATCTGCGACTACGCCGACGTTAAGACCCGCGGCTTCATCGAGGGCTACTACGGTGACCCCTGGAGCACCGAGGACCGCGTGAACCTCATGACCTGGGGCGGCTACTACAAGCTCAACGCCTACGTGTACGCGCCCAAGGACGATTCCAAGCACAACTCCAACTGGCGTGACCTCTACACCGAGGACGAGCTGCGCGAGAAGATCGATCCGCTTGCCAAGGCGGGCAACGACTCCAAGTGCCGCTTTGTCTACGCGCTTCACCCCTTCATGAGCAACCCCATCACGTCCTCCAACTACGACAGCTCCGTAGCCACCCTTAAGGCAAAGTTCCAGCAGGTTATGGACCACGGCGTGCGGCAGATTGCCATTCTCGCCGACGACGCGGGCAACCAGGGTTCCGCGCTCTACACCAGGCTCCTCATCGACATGACCGCCTGGATTCACGACCAGCAGAAGGCTGCCAACGAGGACGGCTCGCTTAAGTACCCCGGCCTCAAGGACACAATCATCTTCTGCCCCGTCAACTACATGGGCGCCGGCGAATCCTGGTACGGCAACCTCCCTGAGAACATCCAGGTGGTCAACACCGGCAACCAGGTGTGGGGCAAGATCGACAACGGCTTTGCCACGCGCTTCAAGGCCAACTCTGGGCGCTCGCCTTTCATGTGGATCAACTGGCCCTGCTCCGACAACGACAAGGACGCCCTGCACATGGGCGGCTACCAGAACTTCCTGGGCTCTGATGTTACCCCCGGCAGCGTCGAGGGCGTGGTACTCAACCCCATGCAGCAGTCTGAGCCTTCCAAGCAGGCAATCTTCATGAACGCGGACTTCACCTGGAACCTGTGGCAGGGCTACGGCCGAGCCGATCAGGCCTGGGAGGACTCCTACTCCTACGTCGACCACAACTCTCCCGTTGCCACCAAGGGCTCCGACGCGCTCTGCGAGCTCTCCCGCAACATGCTCCGCATGTACGGCGGCGGCACCACCTGGGAGAACGGCGAGTCGGCGGCCATCAAGGACCAGCTTACGAGCTTCCAGGCCAAGCTCTCCGCTGGCAGCGTTACCACGGATGACATCGCTGCAATGGAGAAGGTCTTCTCGGACCTCCGCCAGACCGCGCGCGACTACAAGGCAAACGCGGGCAATGAGGCCATGCTCAACCAGATGAGCCCTTGGGTCGAGACCTGGGAGGACCTCACCACCGCAGCCCTCTCCGACCTCGCGGCGCTTCGCGCACAGCTCGCTGGAGACACCACGGGGCTCCTCTCGCACCACTCTACGGCAACGGCGTCCCTGGAGGCCGCCAACGGCCACGGCTACCACTACGTGAACCACACCGAGTATGCCCGCGTGGGCAAGGCCTACGTTACGCCTACTGTCAATGCCCTGGCAGACTACGTGGCGGACCAGGCAGAGCTTGCGTCCAACCCCAACGCCGATATCACCCGCTTTGTGACCAACCGCACCGATGCCCCCGCCGGCGACACTTCCAATGCCTATGACGGAGACACCTCGACAAGCGTCATCTACAAGTCGCCCAACAAGCTCACGGCAGGCACCTACTTTGGGCTCACCAAGACGCGTCCCTTCACTCTCGAGAGCGTGAGCTTCACCCAGGGGGATGGCAAGGACTTCATGGACCACGCCAAGCTGCAGTGGTTCGATGGTACCACCTGGCATGACATCGAAGGCCACACAGACGAGACGGGCCAGGTTGTGAAGGCCGAGGGCCTGGGCATTGCCAACGCTTATGGCGTGCGCATCGTGGCGACGCAGGACAACGAGAAGGACGCCTGGCCCACCATCAAGGAGATCGCAATCAACCAGGCGGCAGACGAGGATCCGGCGGTCTACACCGGCACCGTCTCGCTCGAGAACCAGGTCGACACCGGCTACGGCAGTCCCACCTCGGCAAGTGACGCCCAAGATGGCACCTACGGATGGTTTAAGAATGCGCAGGGCAAGGACTACACCGTCGAGGGCGCTGCTGTGGTAGTGGCCTTCGATGGTGCCAAGACTATTGGGAGCATCGTCTTCAAGCAGGACTCTGGCGACGCGATTGCCTCCGGTATGGCGTACTACCAGGGCGCAGATGACCAGTGGCACGAGGTGGGCAACGTGAACGGTGACCCCAGCCAGAACATCTCGCTCTCCTCGCCCGTGGAGGCCAAGGCCATCAAAGTCGTGAACGGTGCCAAGACCGAGAAGTGGTGGAAGGTGCTCGAGCTTCATGCTACGAGGGGCGAGGCGAGCGAGTCCCAGGTAGAGGCTGCGGTCACGCTCTCCGAGGGCATGTCTCGCTATCAGAGCTACGCCGAGGCTAACGTCGTGGACGGGCAGGACGCTACGGCGCTCTGGGCAACCGGTACGGGCTCTGGCAGGAACATCGCCGCAAATGACGCGGTGACCATTACCTTCTCGCAGCCCAAGAGTGTGGGAAGCGTCCGCATTGTCCAGGGCAACAAGCCCAATGGCAGCGGTGTTGGAGACACCCTCGAGGGTGGCGTGCTCGAAGTCCAGGGCGAGGGCGCGGACACCTGGGAGAAGGTCGCAGACGTGACCTCTGCTACCAGCCAGACCCTTGAGTTCTCCGAGCGCGAGGTAAGGGCCATCCGAATCCGCGCCACGCGAGACACCAATGGCTGGTGGGTCCTGAACGAGGTCACCGCGTCAAAGGGCACGCCCACCAACCTGGGTACCATCCGCACCAACATAGAGGGCGTGTCTCTCTCGGCTTCCGCGAAGAACGGCACCGTGACGCTCTCCGACGGGACCGTTGCCTTTGCCGGCGGCTCCTTCCTGGCTGTCGATCTGGGCGCCATGCGCAACGGCGTGACCATCGACGCTGGTAAGAGCGCTATCCCCGCGGGTGCCTCGCTCGTGTACTCGCAGAACGCGCTCGAGTGGACCGAGTTCGATGCCTCCGCAGCGCCTGTTGCTGCTCGCTTTGTAGGCGTTCGCGCCACGGGGGATGCCCAGGTGGCATTCAAGGGCTTCTCGGCAAGCTATGCGAGAAAGACCGAGCCCTCGTTTGTGGGCAAGACCGGTGCCGTGGGCGCCTTCGAGGCCGCAAAGCTCTTTGACGGCAACGTGACCACCACGTACAAGAACAACCATGGGCCCAACGCGGGCGACACGGTGACCTTTGACCTGGGCCAGGAGCGAGTTATCCACTCGATTGCCTACTACGTGCCCGAGACCAGCTTCGACTATATTCGCAATGCGGTCGTGGAAGTCGCGCGGACTGCCGGCGCTGCCGAGTGGACTCCTGTCCTCAAGATCAACGGTGACGAGATTGTTCCCAACGAGTTCGATACCAGCACCGCAAAGACGGCGGCGTGGCTCACGCATGACTCGCAGAATCCTGGCAACATGTACACCGCCAACCCCAAGACGTCCGCAACGCAGGGCAACCAGAGCGATCCCAACGGCACGGACGAGCTCGATGTGACTGCCCGCTACGTGCGCATCCGCTTTACCGGCACCTACACCCAGCGCTGGGTCGAGATAGGCGAGCTGCTCATAAACGGTGGCGAGTATGTCTCCCCGTATGGCGACGCTGACGTGGTCTCGACCAGCGTCGAGCAGCCCGGCATGTCTCCCGCAAACCTCATTGACGGCAAGACCTCCACAGCCTGGGCGCCCTCGTCCGATTCTGGCAGCGTGACCTATCACGTGTCTGAGCCGCTCTCCACTAACGGTGCCCCCAAGCAGGGCGTGCGCATTGTTTCCTCCGGCACGCCGAGCAACGCCACCGTCACAGCGACGGTCTGCACGAGCGACACCTACGACGACACCGAGAAGATCGAGCTAGGCCGGCTTGACCAGCCCATCGCCGAGTTCACGTTTGCCCGCGCCGCGACCGCCAGGACCGTGCCATTCTCGGCCGTGAAGGACATCACCGTCTCCTGGCAGGGAGCAAAGCCACAGGTAGCCGAAGTGTTCGTAATTGAAGAGGCAACGGCTGCCGATAAGGCAGCGCTGACGGAAGCCTACAACGCCGCTAAGGGCACCGACACGAGCTCCTGGACGTCGGACAGCAGGGCATCGTTCGAGGCGGCAATCGAGAACGCCAAGTCTGCGCTTGAGGCTGCAAACGCCACGCAGAGCTACGTCGATTCAGCCCAGGCGTCGCTTGAGAGCGCGCTTGCTGCCAAGGTTGAGCGCTATGCGGGGGTCGAGCTTCCCGAGCTGGTTGCGGAGCACGTATCCAACGACGACGGAACCTACTCCATGGGGAGCTACCAGGCCTATACCGAGGCCTATGACGCGGCGGCCGCTGCCCTCGAGGCGGCGGACAATCTTTCGCAGGCGGACGGCGACGCGCTCGCCGCGTCGCTCAAGGCTGCTCGCGATGCCCTGGCCTTCGACAAGACCGGTGCAGACCGCGCCGGTCAGGCGGTGCGCGATGCCGAGGTGATCTTCTCGCCCGGAGCCTACACCACCAGCACGCGCGACCAGTACGATAGCGCGCTTGCGGCGCTCAAAGGGCTACTTGCCAACGAGGCGACTACGCCAGGCGAGCTTATGAGCGCAACTGACGCGCTTCTCGCCTCCGAGGGGGAGCTCGTTGACGCGGCGGGCCTCGTTGCCGAGCGCGGGGAGTTCGGGAAGACCTCGGCGGGCGGCTACACGGCCGAGAGCTACGCTGCATACCAGAAGGCCTACGACGACTCCGCAGCCGTTCTGGAAGCCGGAACGGCCGAAGAGGTCGCCACGGCGACTGCGGCCCTGCGTGAGGCCAAGGCGGCGCTTGTCGCGTATGACCTGGACGCGATTGTCGCCGATGCTGAGTCCCTCTCCGAGGACGACTACACGGTTGCAAGCTGGGCCCCGTTCGCCCAGGCGCTTGCCACCGCGAAGGCTGAGCACGACCCCGCCCAGAGCCGGGACCTTGGCCAGGCCGTCATTGACGCACGCGCCAACCTGGTGAGCGTTGTTGCCCTGAGGGAGGCCATTGCTGCGGCGGAGGCCGTTGACTCCGCTGCGTACACGGCAGACTCTGCGGCGGCACTTGACGCCGCGGCCGACGCTGCGCGCGCACTGCTCGACAACGGAACCGCGGAAGAGGTCGAGGCGGCCCGCGTGGCCATCGCCAATGCGCTGCGCGACCTTGCGCCCGCAGGGCCTGCCGAGGGCGGGTACACGCACGCGCCGTCCGAAGGCGGCGCGGACACTGGTAACGCTGGCCTGACCGTGCCTGGCAGCAACAACGACACCTCCGGCACCACTTTGGGCACGGGGACCGCGAATCCCGCGTCCAAGGGGCAGGGGACACCCAACACCGGCGACGACACCTCCCCGGCGCTGGTGTTGGGCGCGCTTCTCTCAGCCGGGGCCGCGCTTGTGGTTGCGGGACGCCTTCGCCGCAGGGCGTAGAGCAAACCGCAAGAACGTATGCGGGGCCGCAGGTTCTGCCCTGCGGCCCCGTTCTTGTCAGAGGCGCAGCGTGCCGGTGCGGTGGCATGCCGTGGCGGCAGGCTATGGCTAGAAGAAGAGCGGAACGCGGTTGCGCAGAAAGTCATCCAAGGTGCATGCTCCGGCAGAGCTTCCGCCAACGACGATGCGCTTTGCTTTGGGGTGGCGTGCAAGAAACTCTCCCATGCCACTCTGACGGGATTCTCCGCCACCCTTTACCTCGATGGCCGAGAGTGCGCCATTTCGTGAGGCAACAAAGTCGACCTCGCTCGTTCCCTCTCGCCACCAGAAGAGCTCGAAGCCTTCTTCAGGGGCACGTGCAAGGAGGCGCGCTCCAACGGCAGATTCGACAAGGTGACCCCTGCGCGCCGGATCAGATTCGTAGACCATGCGCCCAATGCCGCTCGGTGCGGTCATGAGCGCTGTGTCAAATACCATGAGGCGTGGCGAGCTCTTGCGTCGTGTGACTGGCTTGGGGTCATATTTGGGTAGTCCGCACAGCATGCCTGCCTTTCCAAGAAGACCTAGGTAGTGCGCAAGCGTCGTAGTATTCCCTGCGTCTTGGAGCTGCCCGATCATCTTGGTGTACGAGAGCTCCTGCGCGGAGTAGGCAGCGCCCAGCTTGAACAGTGCGCGCATGAGGGCGGGTTTTCTCACCTGGTCGAGCGCGAGAACGTCTTGAGAGATAGTGGGCTCCACTATCGCGTCACGCACGTAGGCGCCCCAGCGCTTCTCGTCATCCGCAAATCGCGCTGCCCCCGGATATCCTCCCAGGTACAGGTAGTCATCGAGGCTATAGCCAAACGCTTGCGAGCATTCCTCAAGGCTCCAGTGCGGCGAGCGTATAAGCTCGAAACGCCCCATGAGAGAGTCCTCAAGGCCCTTGTGCAGCAGAAGAGCTGATGAACCGCTGATAACAACGCGAACGGGTGTATTCGTGCGGCGGTCTGCGTCGTAGAGGGACTTGACGACTGTTGGCCAGTGCGGAACCTTCTGGACTTCGTCGACAACAAAGACAACAGGCCGCGAGCCGTTCCCAGTCATGTTGCGGGCCTGCTGCCATTCCGTCTGTAGCCATTCTGGGCTGGGAACTATTGCGTCATCGGCGCTAACGAAGGAACGCTCGAGGTCTACCGACTCGAGGGCCTGGGAGAGCATGGTGCTCTTGCCGGTCTGCCGAGGGCCAACAACAACCTGGATAAGGGGGCTGCCGTCTTCGACCATGCGTGCGGCAATTGTCTGCACCTGATGCCTCTGAAACATGGTGTTCCTCCAATGCCTCTAGCCGGCACTTCTTATCTGTTGAGTAATTATACTCAACATACTGAGTAAATTTACTCAATACGTTGAGTGGCGCAGCTTGCGGCATTCCGACGAGCCTTTGCGACTTCCATCCGCATGCCGACGAGGCCCCTAAAAAACGCTTACCCAAACAGATATTGTCGAATGTGTCCAATGTGCATATTATTGTGATATCACATTGAGACCAATCGGCCCGGCACGTATGATGGAGGCCGAAGCGGAAAGGGGTAGAGATGACGTCCGAGAAACTCATCAAGGCTAAGTCGGGTTGGGCAATGCTCGTTATCACCGTGCTTGTCTTTGTGGCAAGCTGCGTGGGCTTGGTGTGGTCCATCATGCTTCTCGCCACGGCGGATGACGCGGGGCTGCCGGAGCCGCCGTACGCCGGCCCCATGATGCTCGTTGGCTTCCTCTTGCTTGCGCTGGGCTTTGTCCTGAGCTCCGGGTTTATCGCCCTCCAGCCGGGCGAGGCCAAGGTCTGCCTTCTCTTTGGCAACTACATTGGCACCATCCGCGAGTCTGGCTTCTATTGGGCAAACCCCTTCTACAGCCGTAAGATGAGCGAGTCCGGTCCGGACGGGGAGGTCGCCGAGGAGGGCGGCAAGAAGGGCACCCTTACGGTCAAGGCGGCGGGCATCTCGACCAAGGTGTCGCTCCGCGCGCGCACGCACAACGGCGAGCGCATCAAGGTCAACGACAAGCAGGGCAACCCCATCGAGATTGCTACGGTTGTGGTGTGGCGCGTGTCCGACACCGCCAAGGCTCTCTTTGACGTGGACAACTACATCTCCTATGTGTCCATGCAGACCGAGACCGCACTGCGACACGTGGCGAGCATCTACGCCTACGACCACATGGAGGATGACGACGCGGCCAACACCAGCATCACGCTGCGCTCCAACATCGAGGAGGTCTCCAACAGCCTGAAGGAGGAGCTGGGCCTGCGCCTGGCGCCTGCCGGTGTGGAAGTTGACGATGCGCGTCTCACGCACCTTGCCTACGCTCCCGAGATCGCGCCCGCGATGCTTCGCCGTCAGCAGGCCGAGGCCATCATCGCCGCTCGCAAGAAGATCGTCGAGGGAGCCGTCTCGATGGTGGACATGGCGCTCACCGAGCTCTCCGACGGCGGCATCGTTGACTTTGACGAGGACCGCAAGGCAACCATGGCGTCCAATCTCATGGTGGTGCTCTGCGGCGAGTCCGAGGCGCAGCCGGTGCTCAACACCGGGTCGCTGTACTAAGGTCCGCGGAGGCTCCTGCGCATGACACGTCGTAAGCAATATCCCCTGCGTGTCGACCCGGAGATTTGGGCCGCGGTCGAGCGCTGGGCCGAGGACGATATGCGCAGCGCCAACGCGCAGGTTGAGTGGATCTTGCGAGACTCGCTCCGGCGTGCCGGGAGGCTTCCGGACCGCGGTGGCGAGAACAACAAAGGCAGCGCCGCCCCGGGCGAGAAGGGCTAGCGTACCCGCCGACGGCGGCACCCAGGGGAGGCTGTGATGGCAGAAGGACGTCCGACCCCCAAGAGCGTGTTTTGCCTGGTGGGGAGCTATGCTCTGGCGTTTGCGCTGGCGGTCTTTGGGTCTGTTGTGGGCGGGGTCGTCTCGACTCTTGTCGCGGCAATCGCTTGCGGCGCCGTGACCTTGGGCGAGGGCGTGCAGGACATGGTGAACGTCCTCGCGCTCCACGACGGTCTGGGCGCGCTGGGGCTCACGGAGGGTGGCTACTCCACCTCTGCGGCGGCGGCAATCTACACGATGGCGTCCTACCTTGTCTTTATCGGCATCTGGATTGTGTTTCTCATCTACCTGCGCGCGAGCAAGCGCGAGAGGCCCATCCTGGGGACCATCACCCGGCGGACTGCGGGCAACACGCCGGCCCGCCTAGGCCTGGGGCTGCTCTTGGGGTTCGTGCTCAACGGTGCCTGCGCGCTGGTCGCGGTGCTCGAGGGGAGCTTTTCTCTCTCGTTTGTTGGCGTGAACGTGGCGGGGATTGTCGCGGTTTTTCTCGCCGTCTTTGTGCAGTCATCCGCCGAGGAGCTCGTCTGCCGTTGCTACCTCTACCAGCGAACGCTCCAGACAACGGGAGGCTACGCGGTGGCGATTGCGCTGAGCGCGGCGTTCTTTGCCATGCTGCATCTGGCGAACAGTGGCGTCACGGTGCTTGCCCTTGCCAACCTGGCGCTCTTTGGCGTCCTGTTTGCACTGGTGGTCTGGAAGCTCGACAGCCCGTGGGCGGCGTTTGGCCTGCATGCGAGCTGGAACTTCACGCAGACCGTACTGCTTGGGCTGCCCAACAGCGGCGGAACCACGCCGTTTGTGGTCTTTGGCGTGGCGCTGGGGACCACGCCCGTGGCGGGCTTTGCGTATGACCCCGGCTTTGGGATCGAGGGCTCCGCGATGGCGCCGGTTGTGCTGCTCGCCGGTTGTGCACTGGTCTGGTGGCTTGGCGAGCGGCGGAACGTCACGCCGACGGACATCTGGGCCGGCGAGGGTGCCGCGAACTCCAGTGGCGCCACTGCTGCCGGCGGTGCCGTCCCGACTGGTGCCTCGGCTGCGGAGAAAAGCTCCATTTCTTAATCGTTGTCCCTGCCGCACGGGCGCCCTCCCCGCAAAAGTGAACACGAAAACGACCTGCCACGAATTGTCCTCTGGAATAACGCTGCTGCGTGAGTCCTCGGATTGATTTCGTGTTCACTTTTGAGGGGGAGGGCTGGCGAGGGACGCCCGGTGCTGCACGGCAAGAGGCGGCTGGGCCGAGAACCGAGAAGCTTCGGGTGCCGAGAAGCGCCACCGGGCGGCACGCCGGCCCTTCTCGCCGGCAAACCCTGCGTGCCGTCACATACGAAAATCTAATACAATAACACTTAGATTTATGTATATATCGCCCCTCAGGGGGGAATACTCAACAACGATAAACAGAATTCCGCCGCCCCTCAGGCCGTGCGGACCATAGGGAGTGATGCATATGAGAATTGATAAGTGGGCAGTCACCGCCCAGGAGGCGCTGCAGTCTGCCGTCGGCATCGCGACGGATGCCGAGGCGGGCCAGGTGGAGCCCATCCACCTGCTCAAGGCCCTTCTCAGCTCCGGCGAGCAGAACATCAAGGCAATCGTGGAGCGCGTTGGCGCGGACCCGGCCGCAATAGAGTCGCAGGTAGACCGCGCCATCGCCAACGCGCCCAAGGTCACGGGCGACAACTCGCAGATGGGCGCCGGCACCAACTTCGTGCGCGTGGCGGACGCCGCCGAGAAGCTCGCAACCAAGATGGGCGACTCCTACGTCACGAGCGAGCACCTGCTGTGCGCCCTCGCGGATGATCGCTCCGAGGCCGGCAGCATCCTCAAGTCCGCCGGCGTCACGGGCAAGCGCGTGCAGGAGGCCTACGAGGCCCTGCGCGGCGACGAGCGCGTGACCAGCCAGGACTCCAAGCCGGAGTTTGAGGCCCTCTCCAAGTACGGCCGCAACATCACGGACCTCGCCCGTCAGGGCAAGCTCGACCCGGTCATCGGCCGTGTTGAGGAGATTCGCCGCACCATCCAGGTGCTAAGCCGCCGCACCAAGAACAACCCTGTGCTTATCGGCGAGCCCGGCGTGGGCAAGACCGCCATCGTCGAGGGCCTGGCGGAGCGCATCGTCTCGGGCGACGTGCCCTCCACCATCCGCGACAAGGACGTCATCGAGCTTGACATGAGCGCCCTTGTAGCCGGCGCCAAGTACCGCGGCGAGTTCGAGGACCGCCTGAAGTCCGTGCTCAAGGAGGTCGAGAAGTCCGACGGGCGCATCATCCTGTTCATCGATGAGCTGCACACTATCGTGGGTGCCGGCGCAACCGAGGGCTCCATGGACGCAGGCAACATCCTGAAGCCTGCGCTGGCCCGCGGCGCGCTGCACGCCATTGGCGCCACGACGCTCGACGAGTACCGCAAGTACATCGAGAAGGACCAGGCTCTTGCGCGCAGGTTCCAGCCGGTCATGGTGTCGGAGCCCAGCGTCGAGGAGACCATCTCGATTCTCCGCGGCATCAAGGACAAGTACGAGCAGCACCACCGCGTGCGCATCACGGACGCCGCGCTCGTCTCGGCAGCAGATCTTTCCAACCGCTACATCTCTGACCGCTTCCTGCCCGACAAGGCCATCGACCTCGTGGACGAGGCGGCAAGCCGCCTGCGCATGGAGCTTGACTCCATGCCGGCAGACATCGATGCCGTCGACCGCCAGCTCACCCAGATGCAGATCGAGGAGCAGGCCCTCATGAAGGAGGAGGACGAGGCATCGCGCGAGCGGCTCAAGAAGCTGCGCGGCGAGATAGCCACCACCCGCGAGAAGCTCGACGGCATGAAGGCCAACTGGCAGAACGAGAAGCAGGCCATCGACCACGTCCAGGACCTCAAGTCCCAGATCGAGGACGCCAAGGGCGAGATGGAGCGTGCCACGCGTGACGGCGACCTTGCCAAGGCCTCCGAGCTGCGCTACTCGACCATCCCCTCGCTCCAGCGCGAGTATGACGCCGCGTCCGAGGCGCTCTCGCAGAAGCAGGAGTCCGGCGGCATCCTCAAGGAGGAGGTCACGTCCGAGGAGATCGCCGACGTGGTCTCCGAGTGGACGGGCGTGCCCGTGTCCAAGATGATGCAGGGCGAGATGGACAAGCTCAAGAACCTCGAGGCCGAGCTCCACAAGCGCGTCGTGGGGCAGGACGAGGCCGTCTCGGCCGTTGCCGCGGCCGTGCGCCGCAGCCGTGCGGGTCTCTCGGACCCCAACAGGCCCATCGGCAGCTTCTTCTTCCTGGGCCCCACGGGCGTGGGCAAGACCGAGCTGGCCAAGGCGTTGGCTGAGTGCCTCTTCGACGACGAGCGCGCGCTCGTGCGCATCGACATGTCCGAGTACATGGAGAAGTTCAGCGTCCAGCGCCTCATTGGCGCACCCCCGGGATACGTGGGCTACGACGAGGGTGGCCAGCTTACCGAGGCCGTGCGCAGGCATCCGTATAGCGTGATCCTGCTCGACGAGATGGAGAAGGCGCACCCCGACGTCTTCAACATCCTGCTGCAGGTGCTCGATGACGGGCGCCTCACCGACGGTCAGGGCCGCGTCGTGAGCTTCAAGAACACGATCATCATCATGACGTCCAACGTGGGCAGCCAGTTTATTGCCGGCACCAACGCGCAGAGCGATCCCGAGGAGGTGCAGCGCAAGGTCAACGACGCCCTGCGTCAGACCTTCAAGCCGGAGTTCCTCAACAGGATCGACGACGTGGTTGTCTTCCACCCGCTGGGCCTCTCCGATATCGAGAAGATCGTGGACATCCAGCTCAAGGACGTTCGTGCTCGCCTGGCGCGCGAGCGCATCACGCTCGAGCTTACGCCCGAGGCCAGGCAGTCGCTTGCCCTTGACGGCCTTGACCCCGTCTACGGCGCGCGTCCGCTCAAGCGCCTGATTCAGCGCCAGGTTGTCGACAACGTCGCCAACCTCATCATCGACGGCAAGGTTGGCGAGGGCGACACCGTGAAGGTGGACGTTAGCGACGACGACAGGCTCTTCGCTGCCCGCGATGACGCGGCGAGCGAGGAGAGCCGCCGTCGCGCGGCCGAGGCGGTTGCTGCCGAGGCCAGCGCCGGTGCGGCCGAGTCCGTCTCGGGCGACGAGCCCGTCGAGCCCGACTCCGTGGAATAGGGCGAGAAGGACGCTGCCAAACGGCGGTGCAAGTCACGGCGTTAGCGCGGCCCCGGAGCCAGTGCTCCGGGGCCGCTTTTTTGTGTGTGCGGCTGCCGGCTCCGCGAACGGCGTTTGCGCGGCGCGATTTTCCCTGTTGGGGCACAATGGAGAGCAGCTCAGCAGACACCGTTGGTCCGGGGAGGTTGCGACATGGATGATCCAGAGCTTGGGGGAGAAGCCACGCGGGCAAAGCGCGACGACCCGGATGCCACGCGGCTTGCGGACCCGGATGCCACTCGGCTTGCGGATCCCGACGCCACGGTGCTTACGGACCCTAACGCGACCCAGCTTGCCGCGCTGCCATCGCCCGAGGGTACTGGTGACACCGCGAGCGACGATATGCCCACCATCGTGGTGCCCCACGCCGTCTCGTCCGGTGAGGGTCCCGACGGCATCGACGCGATGGACGACCCCTACGCTCCCATCAATGACGCGGACTTCACGCGCGTGACCCCCTATGCGCCCATGGCCATCGACTCACCAGTAACGGCGAACGACAAGCACCGCAGCCGCGTGCACCCGCTCGCCGTGGTCCTCGTGGTTGTCGCGCTTCTCGCCGCAGCGGCCTTCGTGGTGAAGTACACCTACGTGAACGAGTACTGGGGCGGCAAGACCCTGCCCGACGTGGTGGGCAAGACCGAGACCGAAGCCCGCTCGACCCTCTCGCCGCTTGGCTTCACCGTCAACGTCAACGAGGTCCTCTCCGACGACAACGTGGGCAAGGTCATCTCGATGGACCCTGTGGCAGGCACGCGCACGGGCGACGACCTCTCGGTGACCATCACCGTGGGGGTTGCGCGCACGGTACCCTCGGTTGTGGGCATGAGCCAGGCGGACGCAAAGACGGCCCTGTACAACGTGGGTGCCGAGAACATCTCCATTGCATACCAGAACTCCAGCGAGGCGGAGGGCACAGTGCTCGCGGTGGATCCCGGCGAGGGTGAGGCGTTTGTCTCGTCAGACCAGATCACGCTCACGGTGGCGCAGCCCTTCAAGGTGCCAGACGTGGTTGGTCTCACGCTCTCTGATGCCGAGAAGGCCATCGAGGCGGCGGGTCTCGCTCACACCGTCTCGTACACGGACGAGAAGGGCGAGGAGAATGCCGTGGTCTCGACCTCGCCCGAGGCGGGCACCCAGGTCTCCGAGGGCTCCACGGTCACCCTGTACGTGCCGTCGCCCAAGCTGACGGACGCATACCACCTAGCCGAGTACTTTGACATCGATCCCGCAGACTTGGACGCGTACCTCACGAAGCAGGGCTATTCCGTCTCGTCCACGGGCGTGTTCCCCAGCGGCAATGCCTACGCGGTCTACTCCGACGGCACGGCGACCATCACCATCACGGACTACCCCGAGTCCGCAGATGCCCTTGGTGCCGGTACGGGTACCAGCTCGCTTACGGCCGGGAAGGCCGTGGGTGGGGTGCGGCTCCAGGCCTCTGCCTCGGCGGTCTCGTCGAGTGCGGCCATCAGCTCAAGCGGCATCTCGGCCGTGATGGACGCCTGCGGCCTGAGCAACCTGGTCTCCTCGTGCACCGCCGATACGGCGCAGACAACGCGCACCATCGACAAGACCGGACTCTCGTTCATCAGCGGCTACGGCCAGCAGGGCAACTACGTGTGGAGCATCCTCATTGGGAGCCTCAACGGGTCCTCGACGCACGTGGTCGTGACCATTGCATCCAAGAGCCACTATGACGGCATCGACCTGAGCGACTACGGAAACGACCTGGCGAGCTACATCGCCATTACTAACTACTACGGGAAGTGACGTGCATGGACGAGAGGAACGTCGCGCCCAAGGACGCGCGCGCGGACAAGAAGGCGACTCCGTCGCCGGCGCCTGCGGCGAAGCCCGCGCCCGCAACAAAGCCATCTGCCGAGAAGATCGACCCCGTTGACCAACCCTTTATTCGCGCGGAGAACGAGGATGACGACGGCTACGACCCGTATTCGGACCGCCAGCCACACCCCGAGCCGCTCTTTGAGCGCGACCCGTGGGACTAGCGCGGCCATGTTGTGCGACGCCGGCACCGGCGCGGCCGGCGGCTACGCGCCGGTTAGCTCGTGGCGCCCCAGTTGACCTGCATGTACTGCCATACGAAGAACACGATCACGCACAGCACCACAATGACGGCGATAAGCGCGACCACCGAGCGGATGCGCATCTTGCGCTCGCGTGAGGCAAAGATGTCGCGACGGCCCTTGGGGATCTCGAGGTACTGGCCATAGTGGAGGTCACGGCGCAGCTGTGGCATCTCTGAGCGAGACTTGCGATAGGAGCGTCCGGAGAGCACCGTGCCCCTGTTGGCGTAGTCCGAGTCGTGCGTGAACCCCTCGAAGCCGTCGGCATTTGCCTGGTTGTCGAAGTCGCTGATAGGGGCAACGGTCTTGTGCGGCGTACGCGCGCGTGTGTAGCGCTGCGGCCTGGGTGCCGCCTCGCGCGGCTCGGGTTCTAGCGTCTGTTCAAAGCCTGCGGCAGGGGAGTTCTCGCCAGAATAGTCTGCCATGACTGTCTCGTCAGGCGATGTCACGCGCCGGCTTTGCGGATTGCCCTGTGCGGAGAAGTGCGACCCCTCGGGCGCCGCCTGCGGGCGGGGAGAAACGTTGCCTGGGTTGTCCAGGTCGTTGTAGTTGTTCATGTGTTCGTGCCTCCGATTGCGGTCTGCACGGCAATGCCAATATCATAGAGCACGCATGGTTTCCAAACCACCTGCAGCGTGTCCATTGTGTTGGTGACGTGCGCGGAAACAAAATCTAAGTCGTAGACACTGAGAAAATCTTTTCTTGTGCGTTTAATAAATCGGATGTCGGGAACATATACCAGCGAACACCAAGGGCGCCGCAAAGAGGCGTCCGCTCGTCTCAAGGAGTTGAGCATCATGGCAAGCATGATTCCGTATGACAGGTACGCAAGGGCCCTTTCCAGCTGGCCGTTCGGCGCGTTTGATGACTTCTTCGCTCCGCTGGCAACCACCGACGGTGACCTTGCCTTCAAGATGAACGTCGAGGACGCGGGTGATAGCTACGTGGTCACCGCCGAACTCCCGGGCGTCAAGAAGGACGAGGTCGACGTCGAGCTCAACGAGGGCAGGCTCTCCATCTCGGTGGACAAGAAGGAGTCTGACGAGGAGAAGGGCAAGAACTACCTCCACAAGGAGACTAGCGAGTGGAGCGCTACGCGTGGCGTCTTCCTGAAGGATGCCGCCACCACGGGCATCACGGGCAAGCTTGAGGGCGGCGTCCTTACCGTGAACGTCCCCAAGCAGTCCGAGAAGGCCAACGTCACCAAGGTCTCCATCGACTAGCTGTAACCAACAGTCGGGCCGGCACCCGTCCCTCGCCGAGGCCCCAAGCACGCGCCCCGGTTTAGGCCGGGGCGCTTTTTTCTGCCGCGGGGTCCTCTCGGCACCCGTGGCCCTGGGGCAACCGGTCAGATTGCGTCCGCGCGCAGCGCCTCCACGATGTTCAGCGCGTGGCTGCGGCGCAGCGCGTAGGCAACGGAGAGCCCCAGCACCGCTACCACGCCCGCAACTGCCCCGGCCACGTAGCCCCAGGGCAGCTCGAACGAGAGGCCCACGCTGGAACTCAGCGCAGTCCAGAAGAGCCAGACCACGCCCACCGAGAAGACCAGGCCAAACCCCAGCCCGCGCAGAGCGTAACTTGCGCATTCGGCAACCAGCATGCGGCGGAATCCCTTGGGCCCCAGCCCCGCGCTCTGAAGCACGGCAAACTCGCGGGTGCGCAGGATGATGCTCGTGGAGAGCGTGTTGAACACGTTAGCTACGGCGATGAGCAGGCACACCACCGAGAAGATCATCACAAGGAGCTTGAAGAGCCCAATAATGGCGTCGGTCGATTCCTTATCGGCCACGTGGTTGTTTACGTATGCCGTAGCGCTGCCGCTTATCGTCGCGTTGGCGGCCTCCTCAAGGGCGTTGCCGGTGTCAAAGGGGTCGGCGCCCTCGGCAAGCGAGAAGGGCACAACGACGCTCGTTGCCGAGAAGAGATTGGGGTGCGCCTCGAGCGCCGAGCGCGGCATCACCATCGCGAGCGCCGAGGAGGACGTAAGGCCCGTGTCGGCAAGCTGCGCTGGCAGCGAGTCGAGCGTGCCCACAAAGGAGATGCTGCCAGAGTCCACGGCCGCATCCTCGAGGCTGGTCTGGCGCCGCGTCCCGCCCGTTCCGTTGCCCGTGCTCTCCCACGTCTGGACCAGGGCACCGCCGCCCGAGTCAAGGAGCAGGGTCGACTGCAGGTCGCGCAGCTCGTAGACCGTGGCGCTGGTGGGCGAGCCGAACGGGGTCACCGTTCTCACGCTGCTCGACTCCATCCACGCCAGCACGTTGAGCGCAAGCGCCGGCATGCTCGTGCCGTCCGCTGCCGTGGTGCTTGCGCCGGCTTTCTTGCAGAGTGCGGTCCAGGTGTCATCATCCACAAACGAGACGAGCATGGGGCCTGCGTACGAACCGTCTGCACCGGCGCTCTCGTTGTCGCCGTTGTAGTCTGCGAGATACGTGCGGCCTTCGGCCGAGATGCTGCCCGCGGGAAGGGTTGCCTCGAGGGCGCCGCTCACGATGGGCGCGCTGGACGTGAGGCCATCTACCTGGCCGGATATTCCCTGCACGTCTCGCACAAGGCCCAGGGTTGCCTTGGATACGGTGCCCTGGTCGGCCTCTTGGCTGTTGTAGACGGTAAGTGAGATGACGGAGCGGTTTGTGGCGCCAAGGTCGTTGCCAATGTCCATGGTCCGTCCCATGTAGAGCGAGATGGCTCCGGAGAGCACGATGAGCACCACCGAGAGCGCAAGCGACACCACGACGGTGCGGCCCCGCGAGCTGGAGCGCGAGAGATTCCTGCTCGCCAGGAGGCCGGGTAGTCCCGCGATGCGCTCGAGCAGCGGCTTTCTGGGCGCAATGCCGGTGGCCTGGGCCTTCTCGATTGCGTGCTCTGCCCGCTTGGAGAGCCGCACGTCCTGCTGCTGGCGAATGGCGTCGATTGCCGAGACCCTGCTCGCACGCCACGCGGGCGCCCAGGCACTGGCGAGAAGCACGAGGAAGGACGCCACCGCCATGCCCACCACCACGGCGGGGCTTATCACCAGGGGTATCCCCTGCGCGGTCCCCGAGAGCGAGCTTCTCAGCAGTGCGTCAAACGCCCGCGCTGAGCTGCTGAGCATCGCTGCAACTCCGGCCAGTCCTGCCGCAAGCCCCACCGGTATGCCCACGAGGCCAATTGCTACGGCCTCCATGAGCACCGTTCTTCTCAGCTGGCGTTTTGACGCTCCCAGCGAGGAGAGCAGGCCAAACTGGCGCGTGCGCTCGGCAACCGAAATCGAGAAGGAGTTGCCGATCATTCCAATGGCGGCCACCACAATGACCCCGCCAACCACGGCGACCATCCCGCGCAACGACTCCATCGTGGTGCTTTCGTAGCTGGCCATGCCCTGGAACGCGAGCAGGCGCCCATGGAGGTAGTAGTCCTCCTCGCCAAAGATGGGTGCAGCCCAGCCCTTGAGGGCGCCGCGCGTGGAGAGGCCGTTCGTGTCCGTCCACACGCGCGTGTAGATGGGGGTCGAGACGTCGCTGGGAGAGACGATCGCGGTGGTGCCCGCCTCCTCGAAGGCGGAGAAGTCGTTTCTCTCGAAGTGCTGCGGCACGTAGAAGCCAACCACGGTGAAGCTGCGCGTGGTCGTGGGCGCGCCGAGCGTGCCGCTCGCGTCGAGCGCGGCGCCCAGGGGCAGCGTGATGGTGGATCCCAGCTCGATGGGGCCGTCGCTGATGGCACTGGCGCCTGAGCCGTCGTCTGAGAGCGTGACGCCAGAGAACGTGACGGGCAGCATGACCTCGCCTGCGGCCTCTGGCTCGCGGCCAAAGCGCACGGTGGGCATCACGGTGAGGCCGCGCGCTTGGCTCTCGCTGCCGCGGAGCACCCGCGGCGCGGTCTGGATGGCGAGCAGCGTGGTGCTCAGGTTGGCGTCGCTCGCGTACGAGGCAAAGCCCGCCACCTGGGAATCCATGGCGGCGGTCACGTTTGCGTCCGTCGCCAGCCGGCTAAGGGCCGAGTCTGCCGCGGCTGGCTGGAGATCGTCGTAGACCTGCCAGGACCCCTCGGTCTCTATGGTGCGGCCGAGAAGTGCCGCGGCAATGCTCGTGGCGGTGGCTACCACGCCCGTGAGCAGGGCGGTCGAGAGGATCACGCCAACCACGGTGACCACGGTGCGCGCGCGGTTCTTGCGGAGCGACCGCAGGGTGTAGCTCGTGAAGACGCCCACGTGGCTCACCCCCTGCGCTCGTCGGAGACCACGCGCCCGTCCTCGATGGCGATCACGCGCGGTGCCATGAGGGCCACGTCCTCGTCGTGCGTGATCACCACGAGGGTCTGGCGCAGGTCGCGGTTGGACGAGCGAAGCAGCCGCATGATTTCGGCGGAGTTCTTGGAGTCCAGGTTGCCGGTTGGCTCGTCCGCAAGCACAATTGCCGGCGAGTTCATGAGCGCCCGGCCAATGGCCACGCGCTGCTGCTGGCCGCCCGAGAGCTGGTTGGGCAGGTGGTGCTCAAAGCCCTTGAGGCCAAGGGACGAGACAAGCGCGTGCAGGCGCTGCTCGTTCACCTTGCGGCCGTCCATGCGCACCGGGAGCGTGATGTTCTCCTCCACGTCCAGCACGGGGATGAGGTTGTAGAACTGGTACACCAGCCCCACCTCGCGACGGCGGAAGACGGCGAGCTGCTCGTCCGTGCGCTTGTAGACGTCCTCGCCGTTCATGCGCACCGTGCCGGACGTGGGCCGGTCCACGCCGCCCATGAGGTGCATGAGCGTGGACTTGCCCGAGCCGGACGAGCCCACAATGGCCACGAACTCGCCGGCCTCGATGGTTAGGCTCACGTCGTCGAGCGCCCGCACGGCGGCGGGCCCCGACCCGTAGACCTTGGTGAGGTGCTCGATGCTCAAGATGTTCATGGCGCTCCCCTCGATTGCCTGTGGTTGTGCCTCCATGGTGAGCCTGGGCCACCACGCGGCCGTGACGCGCGCGTGACTAAACCGTCACCTTGGGAAAGACCAGGTCAAAGCGGGCTCCGCCGGTGGGGCTTGCGTTGGATGCCGTGATCTGGGCGCCCTGGGCCACAAGCAGCGCGCGCGAGAGCGAGAGGCCAATGCCCACGCCGCTGGGGTTGCACGCGTCCTCGTCGCGGCGGGCGGGGTTGCTCGTGCCGTGGTAGAAGCGCTCGAAGACGTGGGGCAGGTCCTTCTCGGCAACGCCTGGCCCGGTGTCCTCCACGCGGATGCGGCAGGCCACGGCGTCCTCATGGGCCGTGATGCTTACGGTGCCGCCGGCGGGCGTGTGCTCCACACAGTTCTTGAGCACGTTGGTCAGGGCCTCGCGGGTCCAGGCAGCGTCGCCCATGAAGGAGCAGCCCGGCTTCACCTGTGCCCGGAAGGCCACGCCGGCAAGGTCTGCGGTCACGGCCAGTGGCTCTTGCGCAGCCTTGACCAGCGAAGATACGTCCACGCGGTGGCGCTCAAGCCTCACCACGCCGGCGTCAAGGCGCGCGAGCTTGAGCAGGGACGAGACGAGCCACTGCAGCTGCTCCAGCATTCGACCGCAGTCGCGTACGCGCTGGGCGTCCTCGGGGGTGGCCGCCGACTTGCGCATGAGTTCCAGCTCGATGCCAAGCGACGTGAGCGGGGTACGCAGCTGGTGCGAAATGTCGGCCAGGGCGTCGGCAAGCGCGTGCTTCTCGGCCTCGAGCTCCTCGTTTGCCACCACGAGCCGCGTCACGGTCTTGTCGAGCTGACTGGCGAGAATTGCCAGCTCGCCCTCGCCCATGCCCTTGAAGCTCACGTTGCGCTCGCCGGAGAGCGCGCGGTCCAGGCGCTCGGAGAGCTGGGCGATGCGGCGGTAGCTCAGGGCGGTTGTAACCGTGAAGAGGGCCAGCAGGGCAATGCCGCACGCAGCGACCCATGCCGCCGCCGTTGGGCCCGCCTGCAGCCAGGCGCCTGCACAGCAGGCTACGGTCGCCGCTGCACCTATGCCGAGAAACGCTACGAACCGGGGGTCGCGTGGCATGGCGCTACTCCGCCGCGCGGTAGCCCATGCCGCGAACGGTGCGGATGAGCTGCGGGTTTGCGGGATCGTCCTCGATTTTGTCGCGCAGGCGGCGAATGTAGACCGAGAGGGTGTTCTCCTCCACGTAAGCGCCGGAGTCCTCCCAGAGCGCCTCGCGCATCATGTCGCGCGTCACGATGCCGCCCGCCTTGCTCGCAAAGAGCAGCAGCAGGCGGTACTCGACGGCCGAGAGGTCAAGCTCGCGTCCGTCTTTTGTCGCGCGGGCGCGGGCGGGGTCCACGGTAACGCTTCCCAGGTGCAGCAGGTGCTGCGTGGGCTGCGAGCGTCGCAGCACGGTGCGGATGCGTGCGAGCAGCTCGCGCGGGCGGAAGGGCTTGGCAATGTAGTCGTCGGCGCCCATTGAGAGGCCGGCGACGGTGTTGAACTCGTCATCCGAGGCGGTGAGAAAGACCACGGGCAGGTGTGGGCGGGCCTCCTTGAGCGCGCCGCACACGGCAAAGCCGTTGCCCTGCTCCAGCGTGACGTCGAGAAGCACGAGGTCAAAGGGCTTTTCGGCGCGCGTTCCCAGGGCGATGGCTCCGTCCTGGCTGGGAGTTGCCTCGACGTCGTAGCCCTCGGAGCGCAGAAGCTCAGTGAGCGTGCGGACTATATCCGCGTTGTCCTCGACGAGCAGAATGCGCATGGCGCCTCCCCGGTTGTGCGGTGGTTGCGTGGTGTCGCGGCGGTCGCGCGGCGGGCGTTCGGGCGGTGCGGCCCCGGCGGTCGCGACTCCTGCGCGGCACGTTACCACATCACACTTACCACACCGAGAGCGGCGCGTCCTGGGCAGAGACGCAGACGGTCAAGTGGCCGTCGGGTGTGCGCGCCTCCGTGAACGTCTCGTTGACGGCATCGGCGCCCACGGCGGCGGCCAGCGTGCGCACCGCAACGCTGGGTCGGTTGTTCTCGTGCGAGAGGTGCATACCCACGATGACCTCGGTCTCGTTGGTCACGAGGTCCTGAAGCGCGTCTGCTGCCTGGGCGTTTGAGAGGTGCCCCTGGCGACCGTGGATGCGCTGCTTGAGGTAGCCGGGGTAGGGGCCCGTGGCAAGCATGCGCTCGTCGTGGTTGGACTCGAGCGCGAGCACGCGGCAGCCGGTGAGCGCCTGGCCTGCCTCGTCGGTAAGCACGCCCGTGTCGGTGCAGTAGCCCAAGGCGTCCGCAAGCTCGCCGTTCTCGTCCGTGGCCGCGAAGCGAAAGCCCACCGGGTCCGCCACGTCGTGGCTGGTGGGGAAGACGGTCACGTGCATGCCGCACAGCTCGAGCGCGTCCGTGTGATTGATGACCTCAAATGGGAGCTGCGAGAGGCGTTCGCGCGCGGCGATGGTGCCGGCCGTCGCAAAGAGCGGGCCGTCGAAGTGGTTGGCAAAGACCGGCAGGCCAGAGACGTGATCGGTGTGCTCGTGGGTGAGAAGGACCGCGCGGACGTCGCCCATGTCGACGCCCAGTTCGCTGGCGCGCGCCAAGAGCGTGCGGCGGGCGATGCCGTCGTCGATGAGCACGCTGCCCGCGGGGCCTTCGACCACGGCAGCGTTGCCCTTCGAGCCCGATGCCAGGACGTGCAGGTGGATCTGTGGGGTCATGCGGTGGTTCCTCTCAGTGGTTGGGTGGTGCGTTTTGCGCGCCGCGGTGTTGCGCGGTGGCGTTGCGCAGCGGACAGCGTAGCAGCACCGCGCCAGCCCGTCAGCGCCCCTCGCCCAAGGCCCGAAAGTGAACACGAATTCAATATCGGCTGGTATGGCTTGGCAAAAGCCCTGTTGCCGAGAGGCGCCACAATGCCGCGATTGAAAACGTGTTCACTTTTTCGAGGCGGAAAGGGATTGTGGCTTGGGGCGTAGCGGCCAGCTGGGTGTAGTGGCCAGCTGGGTGCGGGCGGCAGCCTGGGCTGCGGGCTGGCTGCTCAGATGGCCCGCCGGCCGTAGCTTGCCGGCCTTCTCGCGCTCTAGTCCTACAGGCGCGTTATTGTCATCTTGCCGTTTTCAAAAGTGATGTCGTAATCCTCGATCGTTACCTCGGGCGGCTCGCATCGGGCCAGCTCTTGGCTTAGCTCCCTTCCGCGCCGTCCCGGGAGCAGGGACCAAATGAGCCGCTGTCGCTCCTCCGCAAGCCTCGGCATTCTCAGCGCGCGCCTGTGCTTTGAGTAGTCACGCTGGCAAACGCGCTCGAGAAGCGACATCGCCTGCAGCATTACGCGGTCGATCCCGCCGCGCTCGTAGAAGTCTTCCTTGGTGACGGGGAGAACCGAGAGCCCCTGCACCAGCAGGTCGCGGTCACGTCGCTTGTCAGCAACGACTGCCTCGCGCATGTTGTTGGCTGCATTGCTGTCGAGAAGCCCGGCCCCAGCCGTGCCGGGAGTACCCTCTCCAAAGTGGGGCCCGCCATCATAGTTGAAACCAATGTGGGTGCCTCTCACGAGCGAGTCAGGAACGCGGCTTCTCTTGTCCACAAGCGAAAGGAGCGACCCACGCACAATATACCTGGGATTAAGCTGCAATTCTCCCAGTTCGTATCCAAGCTCGTGCAGCGGCATGCGCGCAAGCCCGTTGAGAAGTGCCTCCTGCGGAGACCATGCCTCGTCCATGAGCCACTCTGCTACTCTGCGGCTCTGCTCAAGTCCCGCAAGATCATGAGCTGCCGAGATATACGACCGGATTTTATCGGCTGTGGTTACTGGTTTGATGCCAAACGTGGTGGTGCCGTCGCGCGGGTCGCGGGCGTCGCGCGAGAATCGCCCGCAAAGCTCGAGGCCCACGAGAAGCTGTGCGGCTGGAGACATGATGGCTCCGAGCTCAATGAAGAGCAGCTCAGGACAGGGGATTCGGACCAGGCTGCCAAGTTCGATGATGGGGTTTGTCGGCAAACCGCGCACGTACACGGTGTTTCTCGCCGATCGCGAGCGAATGCGTGCCCCTGGCCGCGGAACCATCACCTGCACACGCCCGTGCACGTTGGAAAGGTTGGTGTCCACGGATTCCAGGCACGCGTTAATCCGGCGCCGCGTCCAGTACTCACGCGGGGCAACCACGGACGCTTCGAGGCCGTGTCGATCTGCGGCGAGCGTGCGTCCCGAGCTCCGCCAGATGCGAAGGATGTGCAGGGCCGTGAGCTTGTCGAACGTGATTCTCATCCTCGCTCCCTCCGACGACGGATTGCCGGCGTTTCTCGGCGCATTCGCTACGCGCAGACGCGTGCCGAGAGGTTATGTCATCTCCCGCCCCGGGCCCGCCTTCGAAAGTGAACACGATTTCAATCGGCGGACCCCGATTTTTGGAAAAGCCCAGTTGGACAACGTGCATGCGCCACGGCGATTGAAAACGTGTTCGCTTTTCTGGTGTCAGATTGGTGCAAGTGATTTTGGGGTCAGAGGGCCAAAATTGACGGTTAGGGTGAGAAAAAGGCTACCGAGGTGTGTCTCCGGGGGCTTTTCGTGCAAGAAGCCTGTCAGAACGTAGGTCAGTGGAGGCCAGAATTTCTCGTCTGAGAGGTACTTTTGGGCGGGAGAATGACGTTATGTGACCATGCGAGAAATTACATCGTTCCGCCACAATGACACGCCCTGGCGCGCGCCATTGCCGTCGCTGTTCTACGCCGCCGCTGCCCAGCGCTGCCCAGTGAAAAAGTGAACACGAATTCAATCCAGCAGGGATGATGCGACTAAAACCCCAGTTAGCGAGAGGCGCGATGTTGTTGCAATTGAAAACGTGTTCACTTTCGAGGGGGGCGGGCCGGGCGGTCGCCGTTGGCCGCGGGGTGCGACGGGGTAGAATCGTGCGCGTAATCGCGCCGCGCGCCCGCACCCCGCACCCCGCGCCGTCGCACGCACCGAAGGGAGGACTCCGCACATGCCAAGCGTTGCTCGCAGATACGGCTCGGGAGACGCCGGTGCCGCCAGTCCCTTCGAGCGCCCGTCCCGCAGCACCGACGACGCCCTGCGCGCGCCCGTGGTGCTCATGGTCTCTGGCGGCGCGGACTCCACGGCCCTCCTGGTGCTGGCGGCAACCTCCGCGCTCGACATTGAGGACGGCCGCGGCCGCGCCCGCATCGCCCGCGAGCGCCTCCACGTGCTCCACGTGAACCACCGCCTGCGCGGCATCGACGCCGACGAGGACGAGGAGTTCGTTCGCGACCTCGCGGCCCGCTACGGCATTCCCTGTACCATCCGCCGCGTGGACGTGGCCGCGCTGGCCGCGGCCTCGCCGGACGGCAACGTGGAGAATGCCGGCCGAGAGGTGCGCTACAGCGAGGCCACCCGCCTGGCCAATGAGCTCTCGGCCCAGCTCGGTACGCCCCGCTCGGCTGCGCGCATCCTCACTGCTCACACGGCCAACGACCGCGCCGAGACCTTCGTGATGAACGCCATCCGTGGCACCGGCGCCTCGGGCCTCTCGTCCATCCCACGCCGCCGCAACCGCGTGGTGCGCCCGCTGCTCGACCGCACGCACGACGAGCTCTGCGAGTTCCTGCGCATGCGCGGCATCGTGTGGCGCGAGGACGACACAAACGCTGACACCCGCTACCTGCGCGCCTACGTGCGCCACGAGGTCATGCCGGTGCTCGAGCGGAGAAACCCGCGCGTGGTGGCAAGCCTCTCGACCACCTGCGACATCCTCTCGGACGAGGACGCCTACCTCACCGCCGTTGCCGCGCGCACTCTGCGCGACCTCACGCGCCGCACGGGGGAGGGAGCCCTGGCCCTGGACGCCGCGCGTCTCTCGGCTTGCGAGGTAGCAATCGCCCGGCGCGTGGCGCGCGCGGCGATTCTCGCGGTTTGCCCTGACGCCCGGCTCGAGGCGCGCCACATTGCCCAGGTTCTCTCGCTTGTTGCGGCGGGCGCGGGGTCTGCGTCCGTCCCCATGGGCGTGGACGCCCGCGTGGAGTACGGCCTGCTCTTCCTGCGCGCCAGCGCGCCAAAGGCCCACGACTTTGCCGGCTGGCTCGAGGTCCCCGGCGAGCTCCCGCTCGGCGATCCCCGCCCGGGACGCGCCCCCGCGCACCTCTCGGCGCGCCTCCTCCCGGCGCCGGACGGCGCGGACATCCCGGCGCTTGCCCTCTCGCACGGCCGCGAGTGGGCCGGCACCTCGGTCCTTCTCGATGCCTCTGCGTGCGGCATTGACGCCAACCTGGGCGGCCGGCTCTGGGTTGACTCCCCGCACCCTGGCGACGTCCTGTGCCCCCTGGGCATGCACGGCCAGTCAAAGAAGGTGTCGGACCTTCTCAACGAGGCCCGCATCCCGGCGGCCGAGCGCCCGCTGGTGCCCGTGGTGCGCACCTCGCCCACCGGCCCCGTGGTGTGGGTTGCAGGAATCAGGGCCGACGAGCGTGCGCGATGCACGCCACGCACCTCACACTTGCTAGAATTGAGTCTCCGAACAGCATAGACGGCGCGCGGGCCGAGAAGTGCGGCGAGCGCCCGTCGGGAGTGGAGGATCGCAATGGCAGAGATGCATCCGGACGTGGAGAGCGTCGTCCTGAGCGAGGAGGACATCCGCCGGATCGTGTCCCGCATGGGGCGCCAGATCTCCGAGGACTACGCCGACAAGAACCCGCTCATCGTGGCCGTATTGCGCGGCGCCTTCGTCTTCACCGCAGACCTCATGCGCGCCATCACCGTGCCGTGCTCGGTGGACTTCATGGCCGTGAGCAGCTACGGCGACGGCGTAAAGAGCTCGGGCGTGGTGCGCATCGTGAAGGACCTCGACACCAAGGTCGAGGGGCGCCACATCATTGTGGCCGAGGACATTCTCGACTCTGGCCTCACCCTGTCCTACCTGGTAAAGCTCCTACAGTCGAGAAAACCCGCGTCCATCGAGATCGCGGCCTTCTCGATCAAGGACATCCCAAACCACACGCCGGCCGTCACCCCGCGCTACGTGGGCGCGCACGTGCCCGACGCCTTTGTGGTGGGCTACGGCCTCGACTACGCCGAGCGCTACCGCAACCTGCCCTACGTCGGCATCCTCAAGCCTGAGGCCTACTCCTAGTAGCGCCCCGGCCTCGGAAAGCAATCGCAAGGAGACGTTTTCGTGTCAGACAACAACCCGCTCGACAAGCTCCCCACACCGGGAGGTGACAACCGCGGTCCGCAGAACCAGCGCAGCTTCCTGGTAACGCTGCTCATCATTGTGGCGATCGTGGCGTATTTGGCCTTCTCCACCGGCCAGAGCCCGCTTTCCTCCTCGGACACCGTGGACACGCTGGCAACCAACGAGTTCGTGACCGCGGTCAAGGATGACCGCGTGAGCTCGGTGACGTTCAAGACCTCGGACGGCAGCATCTCGGGTGACTACTGGACGAGCGAGGACGACTTGGGCGACAAGTCCAAGCTCCAGAAGTTCAAGAGCTACTACGTGGGAGCGGACTCGCTGGAAGAGCTCATGGCCAAGCACTCCGAGACGTCGTTCACCATCGACACCTCGGACGGCAGCGCCTGGGAGACCATCCTGCTCTCGGTTGTGCCCACGCTGCTTCTCGTGGGCGTCTTTGTGTACTACATGCGCCGCATGAGCGAGCAGAACGGCCGCACGATGGACTTCGCCAAGACCAAGGCGCAGACCACCGAGGAGGAGCGCCCCAAGGTCAAGTTCTCCGATGTGGCGGGCATCGACGAGGCGGTAGAGGAGCTCAAGGAGGTCCGCGACTTCCTGCGCGAGCCCGAGCGCTACCAGAAGATGGGCGCCAAGATCCCGCACGGCGTGCTTCTCGTGGGCCCTCCGGGCACGGGCAAGACGCTGCTTGCCAAGGCCGTGGCAGGCGAGGCGGGCGTGCCGTTCTTCTCGATATCCGGCTCTGACTTCGTGGAGATGTTCGTGGGCGTGGGCGCAAGCCGCGTGCGCGACCTCTTCAAGCAGGCCAAGGCAGCCGCGCCCTGCATCATCTTCATCGACGAGATCGACGCCGTGGGACGCCAGCGCGGAGCCGGCCTGGGCGGTGGCCACGACGAGCGCGAGCAGACCCTGAACCAGCTGCTGGTAGAGATGGACGGCTTCGAGGACAACTCGGCCGTCATCCTCATTGCCGCAACCAACCGCCCGGACATCCTCGACCCGGCGCTGCTGCGTCCCGGCCGCTTTGACCGCCGCGTGACCGTGGACCGCCCGGACGTCAAGGGGCGCGAGAAGATCCTGCGCGTTCACGCGCGCAACAAGCCCTTTGACAGCACGGTGGACTTTGCCGCAATCGCCAAGATCACGCCGGGCTTCACCGGCGCAGACCTCGCAAACCTCATGAACGAGTCCGCACTTCTCGCCGCGCGCAGGCACAAGGAGAAGATCGGCCAGGACGAGGTCGAGGAGGCCATGGAGCGCGTGATTGCCGGCCCCGAGCGCAAGAGCCGCGTGATCACCGAGAAGGAGCGCCGCGTCATAGCGTTCCACGAGAGCGGCCACGCGCTTGTCGGCCACGTGCTCGAGAACTCCGACCCGGTGCACAAGATCTCGATTGTGAGCCGTGGCCAGGCACTGGGCTACACCATGCAGATGCCCGAGGAGGACCACTTCCTCGAGACGCGCGACGGCATGCTCGACCAGATTGCCGTGCTGCTCGCCGGCCGCACGGCCGAGGAGCTCTTCTGCGACGATATCACCACCGGCGCGAGCAACGACCTCGAGCGCGCCACCAAGCTGGCCCGCGAGATGGTCACGCGCTACGGTATGAGCGAGGAACTGGGCACGCAGGTCTTTGGCGAGGCGCAGCACGAGGTCTTCCTTGGCCGCGACTACGCCCAGCACAACGACTACGCGGCCGAGACCGCAAAGCGCATCGACGACGAGGTCGAGCACATCATGCGCGAGGCCCACGCCCGCGCCCGCGAGGTCCTGGAGGCGCGTCGCGCCCAGATGGAGACCATGGCCGAGGTCCTGCTCCAGCGCGAGACCGTCGAGGGCGAGGCCGTGAACGCGCTGCTTGACGGCACGTGGGACGAGTACCTGGCAAAGCATCCCGAGAAGGCCGAGAAGCCCGCGGATGGTGCGGCCACCGAGTCCGACGCCCCCGCGCCCGACGCCCCCGAGCAAGACCCCACAGAGAGGAACACCAATGACGATTAACGAGAAGAACTACGCCTACGGGGCGTCCAAGTCGTCCATCCGCGAGATTGCCGCCTACGGCGCCGCGCGCAAGGCGCAGATTGGCGCTGAGAACGTCTTTGACTTCAGCCTGGGCAACCCGTCGATCCCCTCGCCGGACGCGGTCCGCGAGTCCATCGAGCGCTCGCTCCAGCTGCCGCCCACGCAGCTCCACAGCTACACCCCGGCCGCTGGCCTGACCTTTGTTCGCGAGAAGCTCGCCGCGTCGCTCTGCCGCCGCTATGGCGAGAACACCGCTGCCGCCGACGACCTCTACCTCACCTGCGGTGCGGCGGCGTCGCTCTCCATCAGCTTCCACGCGGTGGTCAACCCCGGCGACGAGGTCATCGTGATTGCCCCGTACTTCCCCGAGTACCGCGTGTGGATCGAGACCGCCGGCGCCACCTGCATCGAGGTCATGGCGGATTCGGAGACCTTCCAGATCGACACCGAAGCCGTGCGTGCCGCCGTCACGCCACGCACCAAGGCCGTGGTGATCAACTCGCCCAACAACCCCGTTGGCTCGGTCTACTCGGCGCAGAACCTCGCCGCGCTTGCGGACGTCCTGCACGAGCGCGAGGACGCCCTTGGCACGGCCATCTACCTCGTGGCCGACGAGCCCTACCGTGAGATTTCCTACGGCGTGGAGGTGCCCTGGGTCCCGGCGATTTACGACCGCACGCTGGTGTGCTACTCGTACTCCAAGAGCCTCTCGCTTCCCGGCGAGCGCATTGGCTGGGTGCTGGTGCCGCCCACCAACCCCGACCACGACCGCCTGGTCTACGCAATCGCCGGTGCCGGCCGCTCGCTGGGCTTTGTCTGCGCGCCCGCGCTCTTCCAGCGCGTGGTTGCGGACTGCTGCGACGTGCCGTCGGACGTCGAGGCCTACACGCGCAACCGCGAGGCGCTCACCCGTGGCCTCTCCGAGCTTGGCTACCACTACATCGAGCCGCAGGGTGCCTTCTACCTGTGGGTCAAGGCCCTGGAGCCCGACGCCAACGCCTTCTTCGAGCGCGCGAAGGCCCTCGAACTGCTGCCCGTTCCGTCCGACAGCTTTGGCTGCACGGGCTGGGTGCGCATTGGCTACTGCGTGAGCTACGAGACCATCGTGAACTCGATGCCCGCGTGGAAGAAGCTGGCCGAGAGCTACAAGTAAACGCCGCGGCGGGCGCGCTCCCACGTTGGGTGTGCGCCCGCTCGGTCAAATCTGCCGGGAGGGGAAAGGCATGGCGTCTCGCACGTCTGGAAACACCTGCGGAGGCTGCATCTTCTTTGGGGAGCGCACGGGCATCGTGCGCACGCGCAACGTGTGCGAGCGCCCTGGCGAGAAGATGCGTGCGGTCGAGAAGGACAGCGCCGCTTGTGACGCCTACCAAGCCTCGCCCCGAACGTCGTTTGGCCTTGGCCGCCCGAACGCTGCCGCGCCGGCGCCGGCAACCGCGCAGGCCGCTGCCCCCGTGGCGCCCCGGCCCGTCTCCGGCAGGCAGATCCTCTGCGACACGCACTGTCACACGCTCTTCTCGCGCCACGCGTACTCGACGCTCGAGGAGGACGTGCGCGCCGCGGCCGCCCAGGGGATGGAGCTTCTCGGCGTCACGGACCATTACTCAAGGATGCTGTTTGCCCAGCAGACCGTTCAGGACTGGCAGTACTTTCTCAACCTGTGGGCGTGGCCGCGCAGGTGGCATGGGGTGCGCCTGCTTCGCGGATGCGAGGCGGACATCATCGACCTCGACGGCGACATCTTTGGGCATGACATCTTCTTCGAGAAGGGTATCAACGGCAGCGCGTACCGCCGTCCGCACAACCTCAAGAAGATGGCCTTTGAGCAGTGCGACTATGTGATTGCGAGCGTCCACAACAAGGACTTCACCGAGGGTGCCTCGCGCGAGCAGGTCACGCGCATGTACCTGCGCGTTCTTGAAGACCCCAAGGTGCTTATCCTGGGCCACATTGGCCGCACCGGCCTAGACTTTGATATAGACACGGTGCTTGGCGCCGTGAAGGAGCACGGCAAGCTCATCGAGGTCAACGAGTCGAGCCTTATTGCACAGAAGCGCGCGGGCTCCTACAAGCGCTGCCGCCAGATTGTCGAGCGCTGCGCGGAGCTGGGTGTGAGCATCTCGTTTGGCTCGGATGCGCACGTCTCGTCGCTCGTGGGCCATCATGAGGCAGCAGATGCCCTGCTCAACGAGTTGCACTTCCCGCAGGAACTCGTGGCCTGCCGGGATGCCGCTACCTTTGCCGGCGTTGTCGAATCCGTGATTGGCCCCATGGCGGAGTAGGAAAGACCTTCTCGACAGTGCATGCGCTCTCTAAACGGGGTAAAGTTAGCCTAAACAGACTGAATGCCCCAATCGGCCGCATGGCGCCCACGCCTGGCGGCTATCGCAAGGAGAGATATGACACTCGACGCGCTCGAGATCGGCAAGGACGCCATCGTCAGCTCGGTGGATTGCGAAGAGAAGTCCCTGCGCCAGCACATCTTTGATATGGGCCTCACGCCGGGCACCGAGGTCACCATGGTCAAGTACGCGCCCATGGGTGACCCGCTTGAGATTCGCCTGCGCGGCTACGAGCTCACCATCCGCGCGGCGGACGCAGCCCAGATCTCGCTCGAGAACGTCCATGATGCGCACGAGAAGGTCCGCCTGCAGGTGGCGTCTGGCGTGACGAGCCACCCGGCCATTGGCGAGAACAAGCTGCGTCCCCGCGCGGCAGGAGGGGTGGTGCCCGCAGGCAAGCCCCTCTCGTTTGCGCTGGCAGGCAACCAGAACTGCGGCAAGACCACACTCTTCAACCAGCTCACAGGCTCCAACCAGCACGTGGGCAACTTTCCCGGCGTCACCGTGGACCGCAAGGATGGCCAGATGCGCAGCCATCCGGAGGCCACGGTCACAGACCTGCCGGGCATCTACTCGCTTTCGCCCTACACGGGCGAGGAGGTCGTGAGCCGCCAGTTCATCATCGACTCCAAGCCCGATGCGATCATCAACATTGTTGACGCCACCAACATCGAGCGCAACCTCTACCTCACCACGCAGCTCATGGAGCTGGACGTTCCCATGGTCATCGCCCTCAACATGATGGATGAGGTCACTGAGAACGGCGGCTCCGTGGACGTGAACGCCCTGGAGTCCTTCCTGGGCGTGCCGGTGGTGCCCATCTCGGCCGCCAAGGACGAGGGCGTAGACGAGCTGGTGGAGCACGCCATCCACGTGGCCCGCTACCGCGAGCGCCCGGGGCGTATCGACTTCTGCCGCCCGGACGGACCTGACGGCGGCGCCGTGCACCGCTGCATCCACGCCATTGGAGAGCTTGTCTCCGATCACGCCGAGCGCGCTTGCCTGCCCGACCGCTACGCCGCGACCAAGCTCATCGAGGGCGACGAGCTGGTCATCAAAGCACTTGGCCTCGAGAAGAACGAGCTTGACGCCATGGAGCACATCATCTCCCAGATGGAGGAGGAGTCCGGCTCCGATCGCCTTGCGGCTCTCGCCGACATGCGCTTCTCGTTCATCGAGGCCATCTGCGCCCGCTGCGTCAAGAAGCCGCAGGAGAGCCGCGAGCACGAGCGCTCCTCGCGCATCGACCGTGTGCTTACGGGGCGCTTCACCGCCATCCCGTGCTTCATTGGCATCATGATCGTGGTGTTCTGGCTCACCTTCGACCTCATTGGCGGCAACCTCTCGGACCTCATGGCCACAGGCGTGAGTGCCGCTTCCGACGCCATCGACTCCGCGCTCACCGCCGCCGACGTGAACCCCGTGATCCACTCGCTGGTCATCGACGGCGTGATAACCGGCGTGGGCACGGTCATCTCGTTTCTGCCCATCATCGTGACGCTGTTCATCCTGCTGTCGATCCTCGAGGACTCCGGCTACATGGCGCGCGTGGCCTTTGTTATGGACAAGCTGCTGAGAAAGATTGGCCTCTCCGGCCGCAGCTTTGTGCCCATGCTGGTGGGCTTTGGCTGCTCGGTGCCGGCCATCATGGCCACACGCACGCTGCCCTCGGAGCACGACCGCAAGATGACCATCATGCTCACGCCGTTCATGAGCTGCTCTGCCAAGCTGCCGGTCTACACCCTGCTGTGCGCCGCGTTCTTCTCAAAGGGCGCGCCGCTCGTGATGGTCTCACTCTACGTGATTGGCATGCTGGTGGGCGTGCTGGTGGCGCTGGTCCTCAAGCACACGGCGTTCAAGGGCGAGCCCGTGCCGTTTGTGATGGAGCTGCCGAACTACCGTATGCCCAGCGCCGCAACCACGCTGCGCCTGGCGTGGGACAAGGCAAAGGACTTCCTCACCAGGGCGTTCACGATCATCTTCCTGGCCAGCGTTGCCATCTGGTTTCTGCAGACCTTCGACGTGCGCCTCAACATGGTGGCCGATCAGTCACAGAGCCTGCTGGCAATCATGGGCTCGGCCATCTCGCCCATCTTTGCACCGCTTGGGTTTGGCGACTGGCGCGCCTCCACGGCACTGGTGACTGGCTTTGCCGCCAAGGAGTCCGTTGTGGCCACGCTCACCGTGCTTGTGGGCGATACGCCGGCCGCCCTGGCCACGCTCTTCACGCCGTTCACGGCCTTTGTGTTCCTGGTGTTTGTACTGCTCTACACGCCGTGCGTGGCGGCCATCACCGCAGTGCGCAACGAGCTCAACGGCCGCTACGCGCTGTATGTGGTGCTGCTCCAGTGCGGTGTGGCATGGGTGGTCGCGTTTATCGTGCACGCCATTGGGATGATGCTGGGCCTGGCGTAGGGACATGGCCTGGCGGCGGGGCTGTCCGGCTCGCCGGCGCCCTGTTCGTCTCTGCATGCGCCGACGGGCTAAAATCCGACACATAACCGTGTAATTCACAGGAAAAACGTCTGAAATTAGCCCGGCAGCGCACGCAAGTTGGAGCGACGACGTACCCAGAGCCAGTGCCGGCCCTACAGCTCCAACTCAAGTTCGATGGGGCAGTGGTCGGAGCCAAACACGTTGTCGAGAATGGCCGTGCCGGTCACCTTGGGCATGAGCTGCGGAGAAACCAGAAAATAGTCGATGCGCCAGCCAATGCCCCGCTCGCGGGCGCGCATGCGATAGCTCCACCAGCTGTATGCGCCGGCCAGATTGGGGTGGCGCTCGCGGAACGTGTCGACGAGCCCGCTCTCCAGCAGCTTGGTGAAGCTCTCGCGCTCGGCATCCGAGAAGCCCGCGTTCTCGTGGTTGTCGTCCGGGCGGGCAAGATCGATCTCCTCGTGCGCCACGTTAAAGTCGCCGCAGGTCACAACCGGCTTGTCGCGGGCAAGCTCGGCCAGGAAGTCGCGGTAGCGCGCGTCCCACTCCATGCGCTCGTCCAGGCGCGCAAGCCCGTTCTTGGAGTTGGGGGTGTACACGTCGACAAACCACAGATTGGGGAACTCGAGCGCGCACACGCGACCCTCGTCGTCCGCCACGGGCGAGCCGATCTTGCACACCACCTGCAGCGGCTCCTCTCGCGTGAAGACGGCTGTGCCCGAGTAGCCCTTGCGCTCGGCATAGCTCCAGTACTGGTGGTAGCCGGGGAGGTCGAGCTCGACCTGCCCCTCCTGGAGCTTGGTCTCCTGCACGGCAAAGATGTCCGCGCCCAGCGTGTCGAAGATCTGGGTGAAGCTGGGTTCCTTCTTAAGTACGGCGCGCAGGCCGTTGACGTTCCATGAAACAAAGCGCAGGCTGCGGGTGGTGTCTGCCATGATGCGTCCTCTTTTGCGATACGTGCGGCGTATGGCCGCACGGATTTGTCTGGTAGCGTAAATGCTTCTCAGAGCGTAGCACATATGGGCAGAGCCGCTGGTGCAGCGCAATGTGCTATACTGTCTATCAATCTAGATATTGGAGGTGGCGTATGTCAAACACCGCGGTATCCGTGCAGGTCAACGTCCGTATGGACAAGCCACTGAGAGATGCCGGCGATGCTGGTCTGGCAGCTATGGGCGTGAGCCCAACCCAGGCAGTGCGCACCGTGTGGAGGCTTGCGGCGTCTGGGCCTGCGGGTATCAGTGCCCTCGAGAAACTCTTCGCCTCCAGCGCCGCATCACCGGCACATGCAGGAGCAAGTAGCGGCGAGAACCCCCTCAATCAGGGATGGGGACTCTTTTCGGCTGCCTGCACTCGTTTGGGCCTGGATGCTAGTACTTCTATGGTGAACGTCGTCCCGCGCAGTTCGGATGAAGAGCTGCTCGAGAAGGAGCTGCTCGAGCGCTTTGGCGGCGATGCTCAGTGAGCGCATTACCACACGCACTATTGCTGGACACCAACGTCTGGCTCGACAATTACCTGCCGTTTAGGACGGGGCATGAAGATGCCACGCGCCTGCTCACGTATGCCCAGCAGGCGGAGGTCCATCTGCTCTATGCGATGGGCTCGCTCCAGGACCTTGCGTACGTTCTGCAGGCAAGCGCAAAAGAGCAGTTCAGGCGTATGGGACGTCAGGTGGACCAAGAGGCCGCGGCCGTTGCTAGGGCTTTCTCGCTGGACTGCTTGGCAAACCTACGAACCATTGCCACGGCTGTTGGGGCAGATGAATCCGACCTGTGGCTTGCCGAACGCTACCTGCGTGTACACCACGATGTCGAGGATTGCCTGGTCATGGCAGCGGTAACTCGTTCGAAGGCAGACTGGCTCGTGACCTCGGATCAGACCCTGATCCGCCACGCCCCCGTGCCGGCGCTGTGCCCGGCAGATCTGCTCGCACTTGTAGGCGCGGAGGACGCCTAGCGTCGATCCCGCCCTGCTATCCGCGAAGCCACTCCATCATGCGCGGGAAGTCCCTCTCGGCCTGCTCGTGCCCCATGGCGTAGGACTCCTCGAGCTTGGGCCTGTCGATGGTGGTGGAGCGCACGGGCATCACGTCCGGCCTGAAGACCCATGCGCGCCCCTCGCGCTCAAGGCGCTCCAGGTGGTCCATCGCGTCGTTGTAGCGCTGCCAGCGCGTGGCAAGCGCCGCTTCAACGGCCTCGTTGCCGTGCGAGACTACGTGGTAGACCCTCAGCTCGCGGTTTGTGGGCGCCACCTTGCGATAGCCGGCCGGTCGCGTACACACCATGACCAGGCGCTCAAAGCCCGCGTCCTCGGCCATGTGCGTGGGGAGCCCCGCGCCCTCACCCAGGCCGCCGTCGTACATCACGTGGCCGTCTACCTCGATGGGCTTCATGACGCCAGGAAGCGTTGAGCTGGCGCGCACGTGCTCCATCATGGGGATGGCCGCGCCCATGACGGACTTGTCCCACACTACGGACTTGCCCGTGTCCGCCTCGAAGCTCTGGATGGCCAGCCGCGCGGGGTTGGCCGCAAAGGCCCTAAAGTCAAAGGGCATGTAGCCCTCGAGCGCCGCACCCACGTAGTCGTAGTCTGCGTTGAAGTAGCCGTGCCCCATGAGCATCGAGCGCACGCCGCCCGCCTTGGGGCGCTGGTCCGCCAGGGCGATAAAGGCGTCGCGTACGCGTGTCTGGTCGCGGCTCAGGTAGTCGACCGTGTGGCTGGCACCCGCCGAGATCCCACAGACAAAATCAAAGTACACACGATTCTCGAGCAGGACGTTGGCAAACCCCGCGGTGTAACTAGCGCGGTAGCCGCCCCCCTCGAAGCACAGCGCGCAATTAAAGACGTTGCTCTTAAGCTCCATCAGGGCCTCCCATAAGACGTTTTACCGTCTGGATTATAGGGGAGGCCCGTGGTGGTTGGGCGAGAACCCCCAGCACCACGGGGCGAGAAACACGGCGCTACGAGGACGAGCGCCTCCGCGCTGTCGGACTGGGAGCCCTGGTCCTACGTCCTACTCGCCAAACAGGAACTCGCGCCAGCGCGGCAGCTCGGCGATGCCCTGCTCGTGCCCAAGCAGGTAGGCGTGCTCGAGCTCCTTGACGTCGCGGGTGGTGCGCGAGACGGGCATCTCGCGCGGCCTCACCACCAGCGCGCGGCCGGACTTCTCCAGCTCCTCCAGGTGCGCAAGCTCCTCGTTGTAGCGCTCGGGCCGCGTGAGCATGGCGTTTCTCGCATAGGGGTGGTCCTTCATCATGCGGATGACGCCACGGCGCTTGACGGCAGAGAGTTCGTACTTGCGGTACCCCGCGGGACGCGAGGTGATGACGAAGAGCTTCTCGAAGCCGTCGTCCTCGGCGATGTGGTTGGGAAGGCCAGCGCCTGCGCCCAGTGACCCGTCGAGCATGACCTGGCCGTCGACCTCGATGGGCCTCATGATACCCGGCATGGTGGAGCTAGCCCGCACGCACGCCATGAGGTCCTCGAGCGTCTGCATGTGGTCGCGTCCCCACACAACGGTGCGCCCGGTGTCGCGCTGGAACGCCTGGATGCGCACGCGCGCTGGGTTGGCCTGGAACGTCTGCCAGTCAAACGGCATCGAGCCATCCTCGATGCAGCCCAGGTAGTCGTAGTCTGCGTTGAAGAAGCCGCGACGGTTGAGGAAAGACTTTAACCCGCCCATCTGGGGGTTTGCCGCAAAGTCGACGAACGAGCGCTTGGTGCGCACCATGTCGCGCGAGACGTAGTTGGTGGCGACGGTCGAGCCTGCCGAGATGCCACAGACGTAGTCAAAGTAGATGCCCTGCTCGAGAAGAACGTTCACCAGGCCCGAGACGTAGCTTGCACGCATGGCGCCACCCTCGATCACCAGGGCGCAGTTGTGCACGTTGTTCTCGAGGGGTGCGAGAGGGGCAGCTGGCTCCGGCGTCGTCTCGCGCACATCCGCGATCCCGCCCTCGGGCTGGGTGGCCTGGGGCTTCTCGGCCACGTGCTCGGCAGTATCATCCTCGCGTTGCGGCTGGTCGGTCATGGAAACCACTCCTCTCGGTGCTAGCATCGGAACTGTTCTTCTACCCATTCGTCGAGGGAGTACGCCATGTCGGGTGCAAAGGTGATCTCTGATGCGCGCGAGGCAGCCCAAGAGCTGGCCGAGAGGGTCAGGTGTGCCAAGCGCGTGGTGTTCTTTGGCGGGGCGGGGGTCTCAACGGCGAGCGGCATCCCCGACTTCCGGAGTGAGGACGGCCTGTACCATCAGAAGTTCAAGTATCCGCCCGAGGAGATGCTGAGCCACGAGTTCTATCTCACGCACACCGAGGAGTTCTTCGATTTCTACCGCACGCGGATGATTGCCCTGGGAGCCAAGCCCAACCAGGCGCACTACAAGCTCGCCGAGCTCGAGCGCGAGGGCAAGCTTACCGCCGTGGTCACGCAGAACATCGACGGCCTGCACCAGGCGGCGGGCTCCAAGCGCGTCTACGAGCTGCACGGCTCGGTGCACCGCAACGTGTGTCAGCGCTGCGGGCACGTGTACTCGGCCGAGTGGATCATGGGCACCACAGGTGTGCCACATTGCGAGGAGTGCGGCGGCCGCATCAAGCCCGACGTTGTGCTCTATGGGGAGTCGCTGGATGAGAAGACCCTGATCGGCGCGGCCGAGGACATCCAGTCCTGCGACATGCTCATTGTGGGCGGGACCTCGCTCGTGGTGTATCCCGCGGCTGGCCTTGTGCAGTACTTCCAGGGCGATGACCTCGTGATTGTGAACAAGCAGCCCACACCGCAGGACGGTGCCGCAAACCTGGTGTGCGCCTGCGACATTGCAAAGGCGTTCGACTTCTAGGGTGCTCGGCGCGCTCCGGGGCCCGGCGGGCCTTGACGCCCGACCGCGCCCGGCAGCGCCGCCGCTGGTGGGGTTATTTCCCTCTCGGCCCGGCCGTCCGCAAGGGGTCAAAGCCACGCGCTACAATATCCTGAATGCGGGGCGGCGCGTGCTGCCCCCGTCGCGCTCTCGCGCGGCGCCGTCAACGGGAGGTCGATGTCTGTGCTCCGAGAGAACTATGCAACCTGGCTCGTCGGCTCGCACGAGCTCTCGCTCGCGCGCCCGCGCATCATGGGCATTCTCGACGTGACCCCAGAGGCCTTCCCGGACGGCAAGGGTGGCGTCGACACCAAGGCCGCCGCCGAGCGTGGCCTCGAGATGCTCGACGAGGGCGCGGATATCATCGACGTGGGCGCTGCGCCAGTGGTTCCCGGCCAGGAGCCGCTTGCCTCCAACGAGGAGGCCGAGCGCGTGGTGCCCGTGATTCGCGCGCTGGTTGCCGAGGGTGCGATTGTCTCGGTGAGCACAACCCATCCGGACGTCGCCAAGATGTGCGTGCGCCTTGGGGCCTCAATCGTGAATGACGCCACTGGCTTCACCAACCCGGACATGGTGCAGGTTGCTGCCGAGACCGACTGTGGCTGCGTTGTCATGCATTGGGAGCATGCGGGACTTGGCTCGCACGCGCCGCGCCGCGAGGTTCTTCTCGACGACTCGCGCCCCACGCGCTCGGTAGCGCCGCGCCCCATGACCTCGCAGCACCGCTTCACGCTGCCGGACGAGGCGCCCATCATGCGCCAGGTGATGGGTTTTCTCGGCGACCAGGCGCGCACCCTCATGCGCGCGGGCGTCGCACATGACCGCATCTGCCTTGACCCGGGCGCGGGCTTCGACAAGTTTGCCGATGAGGACGTGGTCATCCAGCGCGCCACGCGCTCCATGGTCTCGATGGGCTACCCGCTGCTTGCGGCGGTCTCGCGGAAGAGCTTTGTGGGGGCCATTGCCGGCGAGGCGCAGCCGGGCCAGATGGACCCTGCCACGTACGGCATCTGCATCTCCTCCATTCAGAACGGCGCACGCATCCTGCGCGTTCATGACGTTGCCGGCACGGCGCAGGCCGTGAACGCGTTCTGGGCCGTCTCGCACAAGGACTCCCGCCAGGGCTTTGTGGCGCTTGGGTCCAACGTGGGCGACCGTCTCGCCAACATCACCCGTGCGGTTCAGATGATCGATGACATCCCGCTTACCTGCGTGGTCTCGGTGAGCCATGCGTACGAGACGGAGCCTGCCTACGGCATAAAGACGCCGGTTGCGGACGCCGTGGCCGAGATTCGCACAGAGCTGCACCCCCTGGTGCTCATGGGGCAGCTGCTTGCCGTGGAGGACGCCCTGGGCCGCGAGCGCAACCCGGAGGAGGCCGGCCACGGTCCGCGCACCATCGACTGCGACCTGGTGTGGGTCGAGGGCGAGACCCATGCGGGCAAGCGCCTCACGCTGCCGCACCCGGGCCTTGGCGAGCGCGACTTTGTGCTGGTGCCCATGGAGGATCTCATGCACGACCCCGTGCGCTTCCTGCGCCATTCCGGCGTGAACGTGGTTGACCCGGACGATCGCGTTGGCCACGTGACTGATGACCTTGGGGAGATCGTATGGGAGTAGCTGCCGAGCGGGCCTTGGGGCGTGCGCGCGAGGGAGCGCCGCACGGCGAGCTCTTCTCGCATCGCGAGGAGGGGGAGCTTGAGCTTGCCTGCGTACTGCGGCCGCAGGTGGGCATGGGGAGTCTCTCGGGCGTGCCCTACGTTGCGGCGCTTGGCGCCTGCGAGGGGCTTGAGCAGCTTGGCGTTGCCGGCGTGGGCGTTGGCTGGCCGGCGGACGTGGTGCGCGAGGACGGCGCTGGACTGGTTGCGCGCGTGCGGACCAGCGCTGGATACGCCGAGGGCATGTTCGTGGTGTGCTCACTCTCGTTCGACGTCGCGGGCGGCGCGCACGCGGATGCGCTGCCGGCAGACGAGCAGGTCGCAGATGCCGTGTGCGGAGCCATTCTCGCCCGTGTGGACGACTGGGCCGCTGCCGTGGGCGCAGGACGCGCCGTTGCGGGACCGCTTGCACCGGTGCTCTCGGACTACTTTGACCGCGTGACGCTCATGGGCAAGCCTGTCGAGCTGGTGTATCCCAACGGCCGCGTGGCCATGCGGGGCACCCTTGCGGGCGTTGACGTGTGGGGGCGTGCCACGGTGAGAAACGAGCTTGGCGGCGAGGTCGAGGTCTCGCCTGAGCAGGCGTCCATCCGCGCGGCACAGTAGGGGCGGGGGACGGGGGGAGTTTATTCCCCGTCCCGTGCGAGCCCCTCCATCCAATCCAGGCACTTCTCGTAGGCCTCAAGACCAACAGGTATGCTGGTGTCTCTATCGAAATCATGCTCAAGCCCATAGGCAGTGAACATCTTTGCGTGAAGTGCCCGTGCGAGTGACTTGGATACTGTGTACGGCACGTCTTCGTCTCCGGTAGATGCTGCATAGAAAACTGGAGGCATGCTGGATAGTCTCGATGCCGTCAGGGCATATGGGTCTCCCGTATTTGGCTGCAGGCCAAGCATGGACTGCCAACATCCGTTCTGCCTTGCGTATACGTAGAGCAGGTACCGTTTGCTCATTGGACCAGACGTTACGGGCGCGTGTTCCACGATGTCGCCAATCGTGTCTGCCGAGATTGGCGAGTACTTCTGGTAGTGCTTTGATGGGGCAGCGAGACGTGAGTCGCACATGTCTCCGTAGCCGTAGAAGTCGATGACACCCGTTGGACGGGCCGATCCGGATTGCACTATTCGAGATGCAAGGGTCAGCGCGAGATACGCTCCCGCAGACCGCCCAAAAATGAAAGTCTGTTCAGTTCCGAGACGCGGTGCCAGGGCGTCCGTAACCCATCGCCAAAGTTCGTCGACATAGGTGCTGATGTCGCGGAGCGATGATTCGGGTGCAAGCGGATAGTCGGCAAGTGCAAGTTTGCATCCGCGTGCAAGAAAGGCGTCTACGTAGGGCCGTGGCAAGTCTTTCCGCTCCCCATAGAGGAGTCCTCCGCCATGAAAGTATAGGATTAGCGAACGAGAAAGGTCCATTTGTTGAGAGCCACTCGGGGTTTCGTCGGGCTCGTAAATCGTGATTCCGGCTCCGATGCCATTCCAAGTGAATGTCTCTTCATGTTTCATGAGAATGCTCCCGTCAGCGTACCCCTGGACGCTAATCTGCCAATGGTTTCCAGTTGGGACCAAGCAGCATAACGATTTTCTCCGTGAGAAGGACCTGCATTAAGTCGTCCGAATTATGGACGTCGATTCCGTACTCATTGCGAATGCGCTCGATGCGATAGCGGACCGTCTTTGGATGAACAAAAAGCTGGCTTGCTGCGGCACTATAGCTGCACTCGCACTTGCATAGCGTTACGAGGGTTTGGAAGCCCTCGGGGCTCTCTCGCCTGAGACGGCTGACGCGCGAATCGATATACGAGGCGAGCTTTGAGGAGTCCCCAATGTCAATCAGGAACTTCAGGAGGCCGAGGTTCTCGTATTTAACGCAGCGGTTGGCAAGCTGGTCGGCGTCGAACAATTTGTAGACGGAGAGGACTTCTGCATTCGCCTCCGGAATGTCGTAACGACCGACGTTGCTTGAAAGTACGAGCAGGTGAGAGAAATGCGGCTGGGAATCGTCGTTGTGCATGTCGTTGAGAATGGTGGTTATCTCACGGTCATCAAACCCGATGGACCCAGACGTATGGTTGCGAATAAACGAGAGGCGGTTGTTGCTCTCGAAAAAGACCGAATTGGGATACAGCCGGTGAATCCTGCGCTGGAAAGTCCTCAGCAGGTCCCGCATTCTTTCCGTCTGGGAGGGATCGGAGACTGAGACCCTTAGCAGCATCACCTGGTAGAGGGCGTGAGTGCCAATGCCAAGCTCCTCAATTGCCCCGTCTACTTCGCTGTTCGAAATGTAACGACCATGGAGGAGGTCGTGGACAAGCATGTTGTTCCTGTTGTAAAGCTGCTGGTTAAGCGCCTCTTGCTTGAGAAGTTCAATCGAGAGAAGATTCACGTAGTTGTCTATCGTCATGCGCTGGAACGCTGATACATCTTCTGGCGTTGTGTGCACGACGAGATAGCAAGAGCTGATCGATTGACTGGGGATATTGACTGCCAACGCGCGTTCGGAATGTGAGTCCGAATAACGGAGCGTCGCATTGTAGTAGCGGTTTGTTTGGTAGCGCTGGTAGCGAAACTCAGAAAGCTCCATCGACTCAAAATTGCATACGTTGTTCTCGGTTCCAACATGTGCATCGTCGATTTTATTGAAGAAACTGACCTCACAACCCATTCGCTCTTTTAGCTGAGAGACAACCTCGTAGATGCTTGGCTGTTTGAGGGCAAGGCGCATGGTCTTCCGGTGCGTTTCATAGAAGCTGTCGAGGAGCTGTGCGTTGGAATCAATGACGGTACCCATGACATCCATGAGTACTGCCTCGAAGTTAACAGTTGACTTCATCTGGACAAATGGAATCGAGCGAGCTTCGCAGGCGCCGAGAGAAGGCCGGAGAAGCTCCACCGGCGTTCTGCCTGGCTTGTAAATAATCCCTGCTATGCCAATGCCTGCGACCTTGTCAAAGAACTCAAGCCGTTCGTTGGGGTCAAGGGGTATGAGCGCGAAGAGACTTGTGACAAGGACGAGGCCCGGTCTTCCCCATTTCTCGATATCGGGGCCTTCCATAACCATTGCATTCGTGACTTCACGATCAAGTCCGGAATTGCCGGCGAGAACCTCTGCTCCCTCCAAAGAAGGTAGACGCAAAACATCTCTCATTATCATTTGCCGTCTACTTTGTGGCCGAGCTGATTCCGCCATATGACCTCCCAACTAACAATTCGATTCGTGAGTTTAACTTGCAGAATAGTCGGGGGTGTTTATCAGAGCTTTTCCAATTCGGGAAAAAGAACCCGCAAAACCTTATCCGCAACAGCACAAGACCATTTCGACCACCAACGAGAAACTTGAGGCGTCACGTCAAGGGAGGTCGTGGGCTCCGGCCGGACCACAACCTCAGCATGATGAAGAACCGCTATTTCAGGGAGGTCCTCATGCTCCAAACGGTGGTCAAGAAGAATAGCTACCAGGATTCCATCAACCTGATGCTGCTTACCAACAAGATCAATTCCCTCGATGGTGTGACGAAGAGTCAGATCATGATGGGGACAGACGCAAACAAAGACATTTTCAAAAATGCGGGGCTGCTCACGCCAGAGGCAGAAGCTGCTAACCCCAGCGACATGGTTGTCGTCGTTGATTCCGAAGATCCCAGCGTTCTTGATGCGGTTCTCACGAAGACGGAGGAATTCCTTTCGGATTTGTCAGTTAAGAAGGACGAGCCTGATTTGAAGGAGGTTACCAACTGGGACGATGCCCTGAAGGAACTCCCAGATGCCAATCTAGCTCTCTTTTCCACGCCCGGAGAATACACTGCGCCCGAGATTGAGAAGGCACTCGACCGTGGGCTCAACGTGTTCTCGTTCTCGGACAACATTTCACTTGATGATGAGGTGCGTCTTAAGCGCAAGGCCCATCAGAAGGGCCTCATGCTCATGGGGCCGGACTGTGGCACTGGTGTCATCTCGTCTATTCCCGTTGCATTCACGAACGTTTCGAAACCTGGCAACATCGGTATCGTGGGCGCGTCGGGAACCGGTATCCAAGAGGTCGCCGCCATCATCGACCGCCTTGGCGGCGGTCTCATCCATGCCATCGGTACCGGCGGTCGTGACCTTAGTGCCGAGGTTGGGGCCATCACGGTGAAGGATGCCATCGTGGGCCTTGAGAACCACGAGCCGACCGATGTCATCTGTGTCATCTCCAAGCCTCCCGCGCCGGAGGTTCGCGATGAGGTTGTTGATCTTCTGGAGAAGTGTACAAAGCCCGTTGTTGCCATCTTCTTAGGTGAGAAGCCCGAGCATCACCTTGGCAAGGTCTATCTCGCCCATACCCTCGAGGAGACTGCGCGCATTGCCGTTGACCTTGCGAACGGTGATCCCGTGAAGAAGAATTACCTCGAGCCTCTGGACTTTACGTGCGACAAGCCTCTTCCTGAGAACAAGACGGTCATTGGTCTCTACTCTGGCGGAACCCTGGCAAACGAAGCCGGAATGCTTGTTTCTGAGGCACTCGACTTGGGCGGTGTCGTCAAGGAGGATGGCTATATCCTTCACGCCAAGGGCTATGACGTGATTGATCTTGGTGATGACATCTATACGCAGGGCAAGCCTCACCCTATGATCGATCCCGAGGTTCGTATCAATTACATCCGAAAGTACGCTGCCATGGAGTCCACGGGGGTCATTCTCTTTGACTGTATGCTTGGCTACGGCTGTCATCCGGATATGGCAGGTGCGCTTGCTCCCGTAATCAAGGAGCAGCTCGAGAAAGCTAAGAGCGAGGGCAGGGAACTCTACTTCGTTGGCTCTGTCACCGGTACCGAGAACGATCCGCAGGACTACCAAAAGTCCTTTGAGGAGCTTCGTGAGGCCGGCGCCATTATGGAGACCTCAAACGCACGTGCTATTCGTCTGGCACTTGAGCTTAAGGGCATTCACTTTACTGAGAAGGACCGCGATGCCGTCCCGTACGAGATAAAGGATCCGTCGCCCCTGCCAAAGCCCAGCGCGCAGGTGACCGAACTGCTTGACACTACTCCGCGCATCATCAATGTTGGCGTTAAGAGCTTCAATGAGTCGTTGCGCACCTATGGGGCAGAGACGGTGCAGTTTAACTGGAAGCCTCTTGCGGGCGGCAACAAGCGCATGATTCACCTGCTCGACGAGCTGGATAAGCGCCGCGATGAGATTGATGCAGCAAATGCTCGTATGGTCGAGAGGTTCAAGAACTCTCAGCCGTTCCTCGTCGATGTGGTTCCCGCCAAGACCGTGATTCCTGAGCTCAACAGGGAGAAGAAGACGTTGCTGCACTCTGGTCCTCCCATCACCTGGGAACACATGATGGGGCCGATGAGGGGATCCTGCATCGGTGCGGCTTTGTTTGAGGGCTGGGCAAAGACTGAGGACGAGGCGCTAAAGCTCCTCGAGTCCGGCGAGGTCGAGTTTATCCCCTGTCATCATGTCCATGCCGTTGGCCCTATGGGTGGCATCACCTCGGCGAACATGGCCGTTCTCGTTGTCCGCAACATGGTTGATGATACGGTTGCGTATTGCACTATGAACGAGGGAATTGGAAAGGTCCTTCGCTTCGGCGCATATAGCCAGGAGGTCGTCGACAGGCTCCACTGGATGGCGGATGAGCTCGGCCCGGTTCTTTCCAAGGCGCTTAAGCTTAAGGAGGGCGGCATCAACCTCAGCGCCCTTATCGCGCGTGCAATTACGCAGGGAGACGAATTCCACCAGCGCAACATGGCAGCATCCCTCAACTTCCTAAAGGAAGTTGCCCCCCTCATTGTCAAGACTGATGTTCCCGAGGATGCCAAGCAGCGCGTAATCCAGTTCCTAGCCGACACTGATCAATTCTTCCTCAATGTGATGATGGCTACGGGTAAATCTATCGTCGACTACGCACGCAAGGATGAGGAGAGCTGCGTTGTCACCACGATGACTCGCAATGGATACGAGTTTGGCGTGCGCATTGGCGCCTGCGGTGACGAATGGTTCACCGCTCCGGTCAACACGCCGCGCGGGCTCTACTTCGCTGGCTTTAGTGAGGAAGACGGTTGCCCGGATAATGGTGACTCTTCGATTACCGAGACCGTTGGCGTTGGTGGCATGGCGATGGTGGCGGCACCTGGCGTAACCCGATTCGTGGGCGCAGGCGGGTTTGAGGACGCACTGAACATTTCCAACGAAATGGAGCGCATCTGCGTGACTCACAACCCCAACTGGACAATCCCCACATGGGACTTCAAGGGTACGTGTCTCGGCATTGATATTCGAAAGGTTGTGGCAACGGGTATTACGCCCCTCATCAATACGGGCATCGCCCATAAGAACGCCGGTGTCGGACAGGTTGGCGCAGGTACCGTGAGGGCTCCCCTCGCATGCTTCGAGAAGGCGCTTGAAGCGTACTGTGCCAAGCTCGGTATCGAGTAACTCGTGAGCGCCGGGCTTATAGATTGGACGGGCGAGGGCACCATCAGCGATTACGCCCTCGCCCGCATGAGAGGTCAGATCAGCGGGTCAGTGCACAGTGTGTTCTCGTCGAGTCTGAACGTGAGCCTGCCGGGCTTGCTTCTGCACCTTGGGCTTACGAGGGATGGACTATCGGTTCTTGGGATTGCCCTGCCTGAGGAATGCCTGCATCCGCTGTTGGGATGCGCTCAAGTTGGTGGAAGAGCAACGGTTCGCGATGGTGTCCTGCGAGTGTATGGAGCAGGAGTTGTTCTTCAGGTTCACCTGGGCGCGCTACAGGTTGTCCCCTGTCGAGTCCCGTATCTGGATGTCGTTCAGAGAGATGATCTGCTCTGCAAACTCGAGGGGCTTTCGCTTGAAGGACGCCTTGGCTTACCGGCAGACGAAACGCTAGAGCGAGTGGCGCGAGTCCTGTCAGAGGGGGCGGATACCGACGAACTACGCCAGGCCAGTATCTCGTATCTGCTGGGGCGTGGACTCGGCCTTACTCCCTCGGGAGATGACGTGCTCGTGGGCTATGGCATCGGCCTTCTCATGGGAGGGGTTGGCAACGAATTTTGCGAGGCGATAGCCGGGGAGGACCTTGAACGCACCACTGATGTCAGTGCGGCATACCTCAGGGCGACGAGCGAAGGATATGCGAACCAAGAGTTCATCGAGCTGGCAAGCGGGTTGAAGAATGGAGCGTTGGTTGGGGGAACAATCAGGCGGCTCCTCGCGGTCGGGCACACCTCGGGAGCCGACGGACTTTGGGGTCTTGAGCTCGCGTTGAGAGCTGAGCTGGGAGGAGGTTGTTCGGCCCCCAGACGCATTTGGCACATAAGACAAGTACGACAGGCCATGTGAAAGGAAAGTGAGAACGATGGCAGAGAAGAAAAAGGGAGTTAGCTCGACGACGCTCATCGTCATTTCTATGGTGCTAGGAGTTGTTGTCGGATTCATTGTCGGTGAGCCGATGAACAACGTTAAGTTCATAGGCGATATCTTCTTCCATTTGGTTCAGATGGGCATCATTCCCTTCGTGATGTGCACCATTATCGAGGCCGTTGGTGCTCTTGATGCAAAGGCCCTTTCCGGCTATGGGCTGAAGGGCATTGGCTGGTTTGCCGCTTCGTCGCTTCTCGCCGCTGGCATCGGCCTCGTCCTTACAATCCTTATCCAGCCTGGCGCAGGCATTGAGGCGGCAACTGCTTCTGTCGACTATCAGTCTTCAAGCGTTACTTTCCAGGACACGATTAGCGGATTCTTCGGCTCGAATATCGTTTCCTCTATGAGCAACGGCTCGATGGTCCAGTGCATCGTTTTCGCCATCGCACTTGGCCTTGCGTGCTCAGCTTGGCGTAGGACCCATGACAACCAGTGCCTTGTCTACGACGTCTGCAGCCAGCTCTCCAAGCTCATCCTTAACATCATCCGAGCGGTTATGAAGATCGCCCCTATCGGCATCTTCTGCTACGTGAGCGCAATGATTGGCAGCCTTGGCCTTGCCGTCCTCATTCCTGTTGCAATGTATCTCGTTGTCATGGCCATTGCAGTTGCAATCATGTTCGCCATCTGGATTACCCTCGTGGCTGTCCGTTGCAAGTACAATCCCATCCGTCTTATCCAGAGGATGTGGCCCATGAGCGCCCTTGCGCTGGGCACAATCTCCTCTGCCGTAACCCTGCCGACTGCCCTCGAGGATACCAAGTCCAAGCTTGGCGCTGATCCTGAAATCGCCGATCTCCTTATGGCTCTTGGCATGCCGCTCAACTCCAACGGCGCTGCTATTCACCTTGCCGTGACGGCCCTGACGATTGCTCAGATTTATGGAGTGACCTTCAGCGGTGGCCAGCTTGTCTACGTGTGGATTGTTTCTTTCCTGCTCTCCCTGGCCAACGCAGTTTCTCCGGGCGCATCTCTGGTTTCTATGACCATGATTGTTCCTCAGCTTGGTCTGCCCATGGAGTCCATTGCCATCTTTGCTGGTCTTGAGTACCCCACCGGTGCACTTCGCACCATCCTCAATGTCGACGGCGATGTGTACACCTGCCTGATGGTCTCTGCTAGCGAGGGCAAGCTCCATCCCGAAATCTTCTACGGCAAGGAGAACTCCGAGCCTCAGGTCGAGGCATAGGAAAGTACGCGGGTCCCCGAGGAGGGAGAGCGTGTGTAACGGAGAGGTGCGACGGGGCACCGCGCCTCTCCCCTTCGATTACAAGAAGGAGTGAGCCATGGCTGCTGAAAAGTCCAAGAGAGTATCCCCGACGCTTCTCATTGTCATATCGATGGTCGCCGGCTTCATCGTGGGTCTACTTGTCGGTAACCCGATGAACAACGTTAAGTTCGTAGGCGACATCTTCTTCCACCTAGTACAGATGGGCATCGTACCGTTTGTCATGTGTACCATCATCGAGGCCATCGGTGGTCTTTCCGCAAAGGACCTTTCTGATATTGGAATAAAGGGCATCATTTGGTTTGCCGCGTCATCCATTCTGGCGTCTGCATTTGGTATTGCCTGCACGCTACTATTTCAGCCGGGTGCCGGTCTGTCTGACTCTGCTCTGGTCCAGAATGCGATGACTACGGCAGAAGCATCGAGCGGAACTTGGCAGGACACTGTTTCTGGCTTCTTCGGATCCAATATCGTTGCATCGATGGGCAACGGTTCGATGGTCCAGTGCATTGTCTTTGCAATCGCCCTGGGCCTGGTCTGCTCTGGCTGGCGGCAGGCTCATGACAACAAGTGCGTGGTCTATGACTTCACTGTTCAGCTCGGGGCTCTTATTCTCAACATCATCCGAGTGGTCATGAAGGTCGCCCCCGTTGGCATTTTCTGTTACGTATCCGCGATGGTGGGATCCATGGGCGCCGAGGTCGTTATACCGCTCCTGCGGTACCTGCTCGTCCTTGGCGGTGCGGTCCTCGTGTTTATGATTCTGTGGATAGCGCTCGTGTGCGTGCGATGCAGACTGTCCCCGGCGCGCCTGATTCGAAAGATGTGGCGTATGAGCGTGATGGCGCTCTCCACTACGTCGAGTGCCGTGACGCTTCCCGTTGAGATGCAGGATGCCAAAGAACGGCTCGGCCTTCGCGAGGACATCGCAGACCTTGTGCTTCCTCTTGGCATGCCACTCAATTCCAATGGTGCCTCAATCCATCTTGCGGTGACATCGCTGACAATTGCGCAGATTTACGGGGTTACTTATGCGGGAGCAGACCTGATTGCGCTAACGGTAATTTGCACGCTTCTCTCGCTTGCAAATGCCGTTGCACCTGGTGCCGACTTGGTTTCGCTGACCATGATTGTTCCGCAACTTGGGCTGCCGCTTGATAGTATTGGCATTTTCGCTGGGCTTACTTATCCAGTGGGTGCTATACGAACGATTCTCAACGTGAATTCGGATGTGTACTGCGCCCTAATGGTTGCGGCCGACTACAGCGATGGAATTAATCGGTCTGTTTTCGATGCCGATAACTGATTATCGGCCGTTCGTTTGTGTTTCTAGATCGTAGGTATTCTTGTTGGGCTCATCGGGGTGAGCCCAACAAGGGCAGTGCTCTGGAAGGGGAGAAAAGAGATGAGCTGGAACCTGCCAGTCAACCGTGTGGTGATCGCTTTAGGCGGCAACGCGCTTGGTAAAACGCCGGAAGAGCAGATGACTCGCCTGCGTGCTGCTGCCCCTACGCTACTTCGCGTGATTGAACAGGGCAACGAGATTATCATTACCCACGGGAACGGCCCTCAGATTGGGATGATTGAGAGCGCGTTCGAACTAGCCCACAAGGACAATCCGCAGAAGATTCCAGATATGGACCTGCCCGAGTGCGGAGCCATGAGTCAAGGTTACATAGGCTACCAGCTTCAGCAAGCAATTGGCGCAGCGATGCACAAGGCGTACAAGCGGTGGCACGTGGCGACAGTTGTAACTCAAATTGAGGTCGATCCCGAAGACCCGGCCTTTGAGAAGCCCACCAAACCCATCGGAGCATTCCTCTCCCATGAGGAAGCCATGACGGAGAATGCGAAACATCCAGACTGGACGTTCATCGAAGACTCCGGACGCGGCTGGCGCAGGGTGGTCGCTTCCCCCGTTCCAAAGAAGATTGTCGAGAGCGAGAGCATCCTGAACCTGCTCGACAATGAGTTCATTGTTATCGCTTGTGGCGGCGGAGGAATCCCCGTTGTCAGGGACTATTCTGACAAGGGTGCATACAAGGGGGTCGCTGCAGTTATCGATAAGGATATGGGCGGCGAGTTGCTTGCCGAGGACTGCCATGCAGACAGGCTAGTTTTGTTAACTGCAGTGGATCATGTGGCAATCAACTTCGGTAAGCCCAATCAGCAAGACCTCGTCGACATCTCGGTCGACGAGGCGAACCGCTACCTCGAAGAGGGACAGTTTGGGAAAGGCTCTATGGAGCCAAAGGTTCGCGCCGCCGTTAAATTCGCGGGGAGCAGGCCAGGACGTACCTGTATCATTGGTTCACTTGAGAAGGCTGCGGAGGCTATGGCTGGCCTATCTGGTACGCGCATCCACGCTTAGATTGGGCGTACACGACTTATTCTGTGGTATCTGGTAATCAATACGGCCCGTGGGAGAAGAACTTTCACGGGCCTTCGCGGTTGCGGTGAATTTTACCCCTGCTGGTGCAGCCAGATCTCGCGGATGCCACGCAGCGTGAGGTCGGGGTCGACGGCCGAGAAAAGGTCGGTCGCGGCGCTCACGGTGCGCGCAAGGCCACCGGTTCCCACCACGGGAGCGTCTGGTATGTCCAGCTCGCGCTTGATGCGGGCTACCAGGCCTTCTGCTTGCGCGGCCGCGCCAACGACTATGCCCGATTGCACGGCGGCCTCGGTTGTCTCGCCCAGTGCGTGGGCGGGAGCCTCGATGGGCACGCTGGAGAGCTTGGCCGCGCGCGAGAAGAGCGCCGCCGCCGAGAGCATGAGGCCCGGCGAGATGGCGCCGCCGCGATAGGCGCCCGTGGCGTCAACGACGTCGATGTTGGTTGCCGTCCCAAAGTCCACCACGATGACCGGCGCGCCGTAGGTGAGGCGTGCGGCCACGGCGTTGGCGATGCGGTCGGCGCCAACCTGGGTGGGATCGGGCATGTCGATGCGCATGCCGGAGTCCGTCTGGGGGGTCACGACCAGCGGCTCTGTGCACGTGCGGTCGAGCAGGCACTTGTACCATGCGCGCGTGAGGACGGGCACCACGCATGCGATGCCCGTGGCCGTGACGCGCGCCTGGTCCAGGCCGTCCTTGTTGAAGTAGCCGTGCAGGCGGGCGTCGATCATGTCCGAGGTGTCCGTGTGGTTCGTCGCCATGCGCCAGCCGTGCGCCACAGTGCCGTCCTCGTCAAAGAGGCCGAGCGTGGTCTGGGTGTTGCCAACGTCAATCGCGAGAAACATGGGCGTCCTTATCTCTATTTTCAACAACACACCGTCTGCCTGAATGTGGGCTGTGTCCACCGGAAAGGCAGCTGCTTGCTGCTCAGAAGCTTATATCATGGCCGCCGGGTGCGCATTGATTGACGCGCGGCTATCTTTGTAGAGGTCAGTTCTGCCAACTATGCCGGCAGGGGTTTCCAACATAGTGCTATTCCGGTTCGACACCTACAGCGAGAAGGCAAAATAGGCAATGTAACTGGGGTTGAGGAAAAAGTCGATTACGGCTTTCTTGTTCCGGGTGAGAAGCAATCCCCGAGAGGCATGTTATACCGAGGCGTGGATTGGCACTGTGACGGAACCCTTGGGTGAAGTGATGGTTTCAGTGAAGTAAAACCCGTGACATTCAACCCCAGCCGGCTATTAGGTGTCAAAACTATCCAGCGAAGCTCTCAAGATGTCATAAAACTCCGCAGCGAAGAGACCCAGGGGGCGCTACGGAACCTCCGAACTGGATGGCAAGTCCACTGCGTATTTGTGTCCGGTGTTCGTGAGATACTGAACATACGAGAGGAGGAAACATGGCTTATGGTGCAACGCTGACGCAGGACGAGGACCCTCGGCAGAGTCGAAAGGAGCGCGGAGCGTTCTTCACGCCGCCGGCAATTGCCGATTTCCTCTGTGCTGCGTCCATACGCAGTAAGGATGATAGGGTCTTGGAGCCAGCGTGCGGCGAGGCCTCATTCCTCTTTAGCGCCGCTCGTCGTCTCGTCGAACTTGGCGCGTCCATAGATGAGGCCGGTTCGAACTTGTGCGGTTGCGAGTTACACAAGGCAACAGCAGACGCTGCTCTACGTCGTCTCCAGGCGCAGGAGATAAGACCGACCATGCTGATCGGGGATTTCTTCTCGGTTGACAGCCAGGACTTGCCAATTAAGTTTGATGCGGTAGTAGGCAACCCCCCCTTCATCAGGTACCAGGCGTTCTCTGGGCCAGCGCGCACACGTGCAAGAGAGCGTGCGTTTGCCATGGGTGTGCGTCTCGACGCCCTCGCTTCGTCTTGGGCACCCTTTCTTGTGCACGCGACAAGCTTCCTCAAAGTCGGTGGGAGGGTTGGCATGGTGTTGCCCGCTGAGCTCCTCAGTACCAACTATGCCGCGCCGGTCAGGAAGTACCTGCTCGATTCCTTTTCGTCAATTGAGCTCATTCTCTTTGAAAAACCGGTCTTTCCCGAAGTCACCGAGGAGGTTGTGCTGCTCGTCGCGGACGGGTTCCAGCGTGGTCGCAGTAGCTCGATTCGTCTTGTCCAGCTTGCGGGCATCGACAAGCTTGGGCGTGTGGAGAACTCTACCGTCGAAGTTCATGGCTATATGAAGTGGCCGGGAGGTGCTGCAGCTAGCGATGCTGCCGAGCTCCTCTCCGAAGCGACGTCCCATTTGCTCGTGCCGCTCTCATCCTATGGAAGTATTCACCTTGGGGCAGTGAGCGGAGCAAATAAGTTCTTCGCAATTACTGCGACACAGGCACAGGAGTGGAGCATCCCAAGAGAGGAGCTGCTCGCCCTTTGCCCACCGGGATCTCGTCATCTGAGAAACCTTCGGCTAACACAGGGGGACTACGAGCAGCTGCTGCTCCAGGGGAAGCAAGCGCTGCTTTTATATCCAAATGACGAACCGAACGATGCGGTTCGCCGCTACCTCAACTGGGGCGAGGACAACGGTATCAATCTTGCGTACAAATGTCGGACAAGGAAGCCGTGGTGGCGTATACCGGGCGTTAAGGTGTGCGACCTGTTCTTCACTTACATGAACGGTATTGGCCCTAACCTATGCGCTAATGATGCCGGGCTCGTATACCTCAACTCTGTCCATGGCCTGTTTGCCCATCCCGAGCTGCGCGAGGTTGCGCGGGAGCTGCTCCCACTTGCCTGCCTGAGCTCGGCGACGCTGCTCTCTGCGGAACTGGCCGGCCGCTCTTACGGCGGGGGCATCCTTAAGCTCGAGCCGCGCGAGGCCGGTAGTCTGCTGGTCGCGAGCCCTAATCTCCTGCTGACAAACCGCGAAGATCTCCTGGGCGTCAGAGATGAGGTTGAAGTGTTGCTCGGGCGAGGTAACCGCGATGGTGCAACGATGCTGGTGGACGATTTGATTCTCCCCATGATGGGCTTTGCAGAGAGTGACCGTACACAGATGCACCGTTTGCTTGTTGAACTTCGGGATCGTCGCGCAAATCGTGGGAGAAAAATGCAGGGGAAGAGGGGTGCTGCCCATGCCAACTAATGCTGAGAACGATTGCTTTAACGAGTACATTACCCGCCACCGCGCCTCAGGTGACTTACTGCCGTTCTGGCGCATAGACGTTCCTGCCCTTGATTACGAATTGCTGCAGGGTTTGCTTGGGCTGGCTCTGTCGAACGGAGGTGAGAGGTCCCAGACCGGTTTATTTGCGCATGCTCTTGACCTCTGGATTGCGAGTGAGTTCGAGAGAGCGGGCTTCGTGAGCGAGGGGGTTTGGCCGCGTGCGGAAACTCCCCGCGTGATTGATCCCGAGATTTTGAGCGCTGCACAATCAAGAAGACAACGTGTTCGAGCGGCGGCGCTTGAGCTAGTGGACGCTTGCGGCAGATCTAACGCCAACGTGATGGGTTCTGTTTATACCAAGCAGGTTGACGTCGGCATGTCGTCGTGGATGACTGGTCCCGAGTTGCTTGTCTCCACAAAGACCATGGACAGGGCTTTTGGGAAGAACCTCGCAAATCGCTTTGAGGAGGCATACGGAGACGCGAAGAACCTCCGAGGCCGCTATCCCCTAACGGCTCACGGTTTCTTCTACCTTGCAGAGACGAGCATCCAAACAGAGGCCCAGTCTTTTGCGAAGCTCGTGCACATGCTTCGCCGTCTGCGGCGGCGAGGGGACGTGTATGATGCCTGCGCTCTCCTCCTCTACCAACGTGTTGATGCAAGCGTTAAGGTGGTGAGCGTATCGTCTATGGGAGAGGCGGGCGATCTTTCCCCCGAGACTTTCTTCCAGACGCTCATTGGTATCATCTTGGGGAATGCACCGGAAGATACCCATGGGCGAGCTCGAGAGCTCTATCCTTTTGAATAGGCCACTCAAAGTTAGACATTAGTAGGTCTACGCCAAGGGCGACTACCCGTCTGGACTTGCTGAGAGGGCGGTGCCGCGTTCCGCCCGTGGTCAGCGATTCTCCACACACCGTCGACGCGCGATTTGCTATACTCCGAGAGCTTGACCGTCTTGGACGGAGCAATCCGCGCCAAGACATCACCACCCCTGTCCTGGTCGGAAACCAGGACCGACAAAAGGAGTCCTGCAATGAAGCAAGGAATTCATCCTAACTACGTGGAGTGCACCGTCCGCTGCACCTGCGGGAACACGTTCAAGACGCGTTCCACCAAGCCCGAGCTCGTCATCGACCTCTGCGACAAGTGCCACCCGTTCTACACCGGCCAGCAGAAGCTCGTCGACACCGGCGGCCGCGTCCAGCGCTTCGCCAACAAGTTCGGCGGCGCCGCGCAGGCCAGGCTCGATGCCGAGAAGGCCGAGAAGGCCGCCAAGGCCGCAAAGGCCGCGGAGCTCGAGGCTGCCCGCAAGGCCGCCAAGGAGGCCAAGGCTGCCGAGAAGGCCAAGCGTGCTGCTGAGTACGCCAAGAAGGCCGAGGCAGAGGCTGCCAAGGCTGCCGCGAAGGCTGCCGAGGCTCCCGCAGAGCCCGAGGCCGAGGCCGCTGCCGAGGCTCCCGCAGCCGAGTAGCACTCGCTCATAGCGCAAGAAAACGGGGAGGTCGACGTCAGTCGGCCTCCCCGTTGCGTTACCGTAGCCGGTGCCGGACGCACGCTACACGAGCTTGAGCCCAGAGCCGCCGTTCGCGCTGCTGCCCGCAGGGCTGTCGCCCTTCTCGGCTGCGCTGGCCGCCTTTCTGCAAATTCGTCCGACGAATTGGCATCTCGCTCGTGCACGTCTAGATTACCTCAACCCCCGCATGCGAACACTCGAGCTTGAATTCGTCGGGCATCTCGTCATCCCCCACTACCAGGTCAATATCGTCAAGGTCAACCGCCTTGAACGTGGTGCGCTTGTCGACCTTGCTCGAGTCCATGAGGGCAATCACCTGGCCTGCGTTTTTGGCAACCTGCCGCTTGATGGAGGCCTCCTCATCCGATCCGCAGGTAAAGCCCGCCTCAGACTGATAGGCGGTGACGCCGAGAAACGCCTGGTCAAAGCTAATCTGCTGCAGCATGGTAAGCGTGTGGCTGCCATTGAGGTTGAGCGTGAAGGGACTCATTCGCCCACCAATGACGAAGACATTCGACTTGGGGGAGCGTGCCAGCGCAATTGCGTTGGAAAGGCTGCAAGTAAAAATCTGTAGTGGCATCCCCGCGATATTGGTACAAAGCTCCTCGCAGGTAGTTCCAGAGTCGATGAAAATGGTGGTGTTTGGCCTTATCAGGTCAATGGCCTTCTTGGCCACAACCTCCTTGGAGGCAGCGTTACGCATCCTTCTCTCGGGGTTCACCTGCAACCCGTCGGCACCCACGACGTACTCGACCGACCGTGCACCGCCATGTATGCGGATGATTTTGCGATCCTGGTCAAGGCTTTTGAGATCCGTGCGCAGTGTCATGTCTGAGACGTCGGGGAAGGCCTTCTTAATTTGGGCGAACGAGACACTTCCCCTACGGTTGATTAACTCTGTGATGGCGTTGCGCCGCTCGGCCATCTCCATGGAACGAGCCCCCTTACAGTCTTCGAGAGCAAGATGCCCTCACATTGTCCTTTCAACAGCTAGTATTCACCGCTTACGGCAATTTACACCTCACATTCTTGAAAACCTCATTTGTAACTATTGAAACAACAACAACTTCGCCGTAATATTTAGCGAAACAACAGCAACAGTTGTTGTAAACAAAGTGCATGTTGCTCTTGGGCGGCAGCTTAGCCAGAGTGCGGAGAGGACAGGAGAGGGGCATGGATCTTGGACTTGAGAAGAAGGTTATCATCGTCACCGGTGGTGCTCAGGGCATAGGCGGAGGAATCAGCCGTGTGCTCGCGCAGGAGGGTGCCTCGGTTGTCATCGCCGACTACAACGGTGATCTCGCCAAGAGCTACGCAGTTGAACTTGCTGAGGCAACGGGCTCTGACGTTACTGCGGTGCAGTTTGACGCAACCAGTGAGGAGTCCGTGCACAAGCTTTTCCAGACCGTGATTGCGGAGAGGGGTGGGGTCGATGGCCTGGTGAACAACGTTGGAGGCGGCATCGCCTTTAAGTCTCCGCGCGATATCACACTTGAGGAGTGGAACCGCGCCAACACCATCAACATGACCAGTATGTTTATGGCATCCCGTGAGTTTATCGTCCACTGCGAGGACACTGGTAAGTCCGGTAGGGCGGTCAACGTTATCTCCAAGTCCGCGGTTTCGTCCGGTCACAAGAAAGGCTTCGACTACGCCACCTACAAGGCTGCAGGTATCGGCTTTACTCGCTCGATATCCAAGGAGGTCGCGGACGAGGGCATTGTCTTCAACGGCATCATGCCTGGCTATGTGGCAACCAACAAGACCCATTACGACGACCCCACTCCCGAGAATGAGGCGCGCCGTCTCAAGCTCCCCAGCAAACAGTTCACTAAACCCGAGGACCTCGGTAACATCGTTGCCTTTTTGCTCTCGCAGAAGTCTTCGCAGATTATCGGTACGACGCTGGACACCACTGGTGGGCTTCTCCTCTAGGGGGGTGCAATATGGCACGCACGGGCATACTCCTTGTTTCCCATGGAACCGCCTGCGAGGGAATCCTTGCCTCCACTCAGATGATTCTGGGCAAGCTCGACAACGTGCGAGCGCTCCCTCTTGTCGAGGGGGCGACGCTGGAGGATTACGAGAGAGAGATAGAGCTCTTTATTGACGTCTGCGGTGGCAACTGCCTGGTGTTGGTTGACCTCCAAGGCGGAACGCCGTTCAACACAGTGATGAGCATCGCGAGAGGGCGTCAAGTCTACGCAATTACGGGCATGAATGTCCCGGCACTCATCGTTGCGGCAAGCGAGCGCGACGAAGTGCCACTGGACGTCCTAGAGCGCGACGTCGCAACCGCTGCTCGGGAAGGGGTCGTGTGCGTGGGCGACCTCATCAAGGACCTGAACGCAAGCACCTACGACGAAGACGAGGATGAGTAAATATGGCAGACGTTATCGCTAACCGTGTGGACTACAGGCTCTTGCATGGCCAGGTCATGAGCAAGTGGGTCCCCATCCTTAATATCAGTAAGATCTACATCATTGATGATGAGACTGCCAATGACGAATGGCAGAAGAACGTCCTGCGTCTTACGGCGGGCGACAAGAAGGTTGTCTTCCGTACGCTTGCCCGAGCCCTCGAGCTCTGGAAGGAGAAGCGTTTTGGTACCGGAAGGGTGCTCGTGCTATTCAAAGACATCGAAACGGCACGCGCAGCCTACTTCGGCGGCTACGAGTTTCCCGAGCTCGTGGTTGGGCAGGTGCCAGGTGCGCCAGACCGAAAGATTGCCCATGTTTCCATCAACGTATCCGACCATGAGCTCGATTTGCTCAAGGAGCTTGCCGACGCTGGAGTCAAGGTGACCTTTCAGCTCGTTCCTGACGAGACGCCCGCTGATCTCGCTCCCATCTATCGCAAACTCAAAGCTGACTTTGCAGCTGGCAAATAGCTAGTAACCTATAAATTATCGCTTCGCAAATCATACTTAGTATATTTACGAAGCTTTGCTTATGATACTGTTGAAACAACAGTAAATCGCTTTCGAAACAATAAATATTGCATGATTACTCGCTTGATATCGGCGCTTCAAGTCACTTTGGAAGTTGGGATTCAACAACTGCGGCAGGGGGGTAGTCACGTCGGCGCAGTTCGACACCATGCTCGTTGAGTTATTGCAGTACGCACGAATAAGGAGGGGAACAATGAATCCAGTTCTAGACGCAACATTGATTGCTCTGATCTACTACCTTGTTAACCTTGACTGCCCACTTCTCATGATGTGCCAAGCTCCGCTGTTCCTCGGCGGCCTATTTGGCGCAATCTATGGGGACCTCACTACGGGTATCATGCTTGGCGCGGCACTCGAGACCATCTATCTCTCGGCGGTTGCTGTTGGCGCAAATATGCCCTCTGACCAAGCGCTTGCCGCATGCATTGCAATCCCCATCGCCCTCAAGACGGGCATGGAGATAAATACCGCCGTGGCCCTTGCCGTTCCCTTTGGGATTCTAGGTGCCTTCATGGATAACGCCCGTCGCACCATCAACGCTGTGTGGTGGCACCGTGCTGAGAAGCACATCGATGAGCTCAACTGGAGAGCAATAACCTTTGATGCCATCTGGGGCCCAGCACTCGTACAGCTCGCCGTGCGCTTCATTCCCGTCTTCATCGTTGCCTATCTGGGCGCTGACGCCGCCAATAGCTTCCTTGCTGCCATGCCCGAGTGGCTCACCCATGGGCTGTCTGTCATCGGCGGTATGCTTCCCGCCCTCGGCTTCACCATGGCTATCTCCATCATTGGCGATGAGAAGCTCATCCCGTTCTTCGCACTTGGCTTCTTCATCATGAAGGTTGCGAACCTTCCGTTGGTCCTTATGGGGGTCTTCGCGGTGGTTCTCGCCGCGCTACATATCCAGTACGCAAGGAGCGGAATGCTGCAGCCCCAGGCGTTGCAGAGTCCTGCCGTTGACGAAGACGACGACGACTAACCAGAAGGGAGACCTGATAACAATGGGACAGGTTTCAAGAAGTGCGCACATCAAGGGCTGGGCTCGTCAAGCATTTGTCCAACGCTTCTCCCAGAACCTCGAGAGCCTCTACGGCCTTGGCTTTACTTACTCGATGATTCCCTCCCTCCGCGATGCCTACGGCGATGACAAAGAGGGTCTCAAGGAGGCCCTGCATCGCAGTATGGTGACCTACATTACCGAGCCCTACTACGGTGCCGCTATCAATGGTATGACCGTGGCCATGGAGGAGGAGAAGGCCAACGGCGGCGATATCGACGGCGATCTCATTACCAATACGAGACTCGGACTAATGGGCCCCTTTGCCGGCTTTGGTGACTCATTCCACTGGGGTACTATTCGCCCGATTGTCCGAGCCATGTTCATCCCCATGGCAACTAGTGGAGTTCTCTTCGGAATCTTCGGCGACTGGATCATCTGGATTTCGGCCATTGTCATATCTTGGTTCACCTATTGGTTGGGCTACCGCTCCGGCAAGACGGCCATTCTGGACCTTCTCCAAAGCGGCCGCATCAAACTCGTGACTGCTGCGGCTGGCGTCGTGGGCATGTTCATGATGGGTGCCATGACATCCAACTATGTAGCGCTTTCTACCACGCTCTCCCTTGGCTCAGGTGACGGCGCCATCCTGCTCCAGAGTGTGTTCGATTCCATACTTCCGGGCCTGCTCCCTGCGCTGCTCGTGCTCTTCTCATACCTTTACCTCAAGAAGCGTGGCAAGTTCCTCAACTTGCTGATCATCTACTGCGTTATCGGCGTTGTGGGTGCCCCGTTCGGCATTCTGTAAGTCACTCTTGGCCGGCTCACGCAACCTGGTTGGGCCGGTCTTTTTCGCATCCGTTCATCGCAAGAGTAGAGAGGGAGAACATGAAGGCAGTATGTGTGCTTGCTGGCGTTCCCGTTATGCAGGAGATGGCGGACACCATGGTCGCGGCAGCAAAGCTTATGGGTGCCGACGAAGTTGTCTCCGGCGATTGGTTGGCCGAGGACGAAAACTTTGCCACACTTGCCAAGGCCGTCGAGGACAACCAGCATGAGCTGGGAGACAAGGAGGGGCGCCTAGACTCGTTTGCCATTCCAGAGATTCTGAAGAACAATCTTGATGCGGACGTACTCTTTGTTGCCTTCTGTCCGGTCTCGGCCAAGCTCATGGATCAGATGCCCAATCTCAAGGCCATTTGCGCCTGTCGTGGGGGCATCGAGAATGTGGACATTGCGGCTGCAACCAAGCGTGGCGTCATCGTGGTCAATGCTGCGGGGCGCAACGCCAACGCCGTCTCCGACTTCACTGTTGGCATGATACTGGCATGCGTGCGCAACATCGCTCAGTCCAATTACAACATTAGGAACGGCGAGTATTCGGCTCCGCTCGCCAATGCTGACAACATACCCGACATGGAAGGCAAGGTCGTTGGTCTGGTTGGCTACGGTCACATTGGCGGCTTAGTTGCCAAGAAGCTCTCCGGTTTTGACGTCAAAGTGATTACCTACGACCCCTACATCCCCGCAGAGGCGCTTGCCGGCACGGGCGTCGAGAAAGTCGAGAAGGATGAGCTCTTCAAGACCGCCGACATCGTCTCGGTCCACGCGCGCCTCACCCCCGACAACGTGCACATGATTGGTGCGGCTGAAATTGCCCTTATGAAGCCCACCGCCTACTTTGTCAACACTGCGCGCGCCGGCCTCGTTGATTACGATGCCCTCTACGATGCTCTCAAGGAGCACCGCATTGCCGCTGCTGCGCTTGACGTCCACGAGGAGGAGCCGCTGCCTGCGGATACCAAGTGGCTTGACCTCGACAACGTTGTGCTCACCGGGCACCTTGGTGGCGTCACTGCTGACGCTCAGCGCAAGTCTCCGATTATTGCTGCAAAGAAGGCCATCCAGTACAAGGAGACCGGCAACAAGCGCCTGCTCATGAACCCGGCAGTTGCGGAGTAGGGAAGAGGAGGAAGACACATGCTCAACTTTGAGTATTACTGTCCAACGAAGTTTGTCTTTGGCAAGGGCCAGCAGGCGCATGTCGCCGCGTATGTGCGCGAGTTTGGTGGCACCAAGGTGCTCATCCACGGCTACGGCGAGTCCTATCCTGCCTACAACGAGCTCCTGGCGGCAGTTAGGTCCTCGTTCGAGACCTCCGGTATCGCGTATGTAGAGGTGAGTGGCGTCGAGCCCAACCCCAAGCTTGGTCTTGCCCTCAAGGCCGCCCAGGTCGTGCGTGACGAGAAGTGCGACTTCATCCTTGCCGTGGGCGGCGGCTCCGTGATCGACTCTGCAAAGTGTGCAGCAGTTGCCGCGCGCTACGACGGTGATGTGTGGAACGATCTTTACATCGGCCAACAGGACTACCCCACGCCTGTCCCAGTGGGTGTCGTGCTCACCAGTGCGGCAACCGGCTCCGAGTCTTCGCCCGGCTCGGTCATTACCAACCTCGAAACGCACCAGAAGAAGTTCATCTACCGCGACGTCAACCGTCCCAAGTTTGCCGTGATGGACCCGGAGATTACCTACACACTGCCTCCCTACCAGACGGCCTGCGGTGCCATCGACACCGTTTCCCACTTCACAGAGCACTACTTCACGTCCGAGCACGACAACTACCTCACCGACATGCTTAACGAATCCGCAATCCGCGCTGTGAGACGCTTTGCCCCCATCGCGATCAAGGACCCCACCAACTACGAGGCTCGCGCAAACCTCATGTGGGCAGCATCAATGGGCATGAACGGTTATACCGCCGTGGGCCGCATGGATGACTCAGCCGTTCACAGTATTCAGCAGGAGATTGGCGGGCTCTACGACTCCGCGCATGGTGCGGGCGTGGGTTGTGTGACCCTGGGCTGGTTCAAGTACTGCTACAAGAAGGATCTCCCCAGGTTCTATCGCTACTTCACCGAGGCGTGGGGCGTTGACCCCGACCCCATGAATCCCGAGGCCGTGATTCTCGAGGGCATAAACCAGTACCGCATCTTCCTTAGGCTCATCGGTATTCCCACGGATTGTCGCAAGTTGGGCGTGCGTGAGGAGGACCTCCAGCGCATCGCCGACGGCGCCGATTGCAATCCTCGTGGCAAGTGCGGCAACCTGACGATGCTCGATTCGGAGGACATCATCAACGTTCTTAGGCTCTGCATGGAAGGAGAAGAGTAATGCTCGTAAATATTAGTGAGATTCTTGGCAAGGCAAAGGATGGCCATTATGGCGTGCCTGCGATCCTCGCATGCAACCAGCTGAGCGTCATGGCGTGTATCGACGCCGCTGAGGAGACCGAGTCACCGCTTATCATGCTGTGCGGCGGCGGCCAGACCAGGGATATCGACTACCTTGGCCGCATGATGACTGACTATGCCAACAAGGCTTCGGTGCCCGTAACCATGATTTTGGACCACAGCCCCAGCTTCGAGGACTCAATGAGGGGCATCCACGCTGGTTTCAGGGCAATCATGGTAGACCGCTCCCAGCGTCCATTCGAGGATAACGTTGCCGAAGTCTGCGAACTTTCGCGAATTGCACACGCCGCTGGCGTCGAGGTAGAGGGTGAGCTTGGTCACGTTGGTATGGGTGACAACTACGAGCACGACGGCCACAATGCCTTCACGGTGCCCGACGAGGCCATTGAGTACGTTGAGCGCACCAAGGTCGACTGTCTGGCAGTTGCAATTGGCACAGCCCACGGGGTCTACAAGGGTACGCCCGAACTCCACTTCAACCTGCTCCAGGAGCTAGCCGAGAAGGTGCCCGTGCCACTGGTGCTTCACGGCGGTTCTGGCTCTGGTGATGAGAACCTGGCGAAGGCTTGCAGACTCGGCATCGCCAAGGTTAACATCGCCAATGACGTGCTGCGAGCCTCGTATAACAAGCTCGTAGAGAACGGCATGGAAGGTAACAATATCTACGGTATCTTTGATTTGATGTATGCGGGCTATAAGGAAAAGTCCATGCATCTCATGGAGCTCTTCGGTAGTGCCGGCAAGGCTAAGTAGGTAGACGCTCTGCCTGCCTTTGCTATAGGCTCATCTTGAGTGCAATGAGAACGGAGGGGGATGGCTCTCGGGTTGTCGAGAGCCATCCCATTCGCCTATTGGCGTCAACGCCCAACAAAGATGCTCACTTAGACGAGCTTGAGCCCAGAGCTGCCGTTCGCGTCGCTGCCCGCAGGGCTGTCCCTCTCGGCCGCGCTGGCCGCCTTGCGCGCCAGCTCCTCTCGGTGCTGCATGACAGCCGCCACCTCGCCCAGGCGCTTCTTGGCCTCGGCCTCGGTCTCCTGCACGTAGGTGCAGTTGCACTCGGACACCACGGCCTCGAGGGCCTTGGCGCGGCGGGCGGCATCGATGAGTTGGTCCATTTGGCCTGCCGCCTTTGCGCGGGCGATGAGCGCCTGCGCATCGGTGGGGGAGAGCTGCAGCAGGTGGGGGAGCTCGGTCTCGTCGACTTTGATCTTCTTCTCGCTTGCATAGGCGTCGAGCGCCGCCTCGTGCTCGGCCTCCTTCACGGCCTCGCTCTGGAGCATCGAGTCCAGCTGGTCGGGTCGCATGCCCATCTGTGCGAGAACCGCCTCCACCGGCTGGCCGGTTGTGGCGATCTGCTGCGCAATGTCTTGGAACAGCGCGTCTTTCACCTGCGACACCTGTGCTGCCGGCACCGACTGGCACAGGCGCTCGGCGAGCGCGTCGAGACACGCGTTGGCCTTCTGCTCCTCTGCGGAGTCCTCGCTCAGCGAGCTGAGGTATGCGCGGGTCTGCTCGCGCAGGCGCTGCTCGTTCTCGAGGCCGTCAAAGTGGCTTGCGACCCACGCCGGGTCTGCGAGGTCCTTCTCGGTGCCGCCCGCCTCGCGCACCAGAGTCTGGATGGCAAGCTCTACCTCCTCGTCTGTGGTGCGGACAACGTGCACCTCCACGTCTACCGGCCCGTACGAGGTAAGGGTGTAGAATGCCTTATTCCCGATCACAAGCGGCTCGGGCTTCTGGATGGTCATGAATCCTCCTGACTGCGCGGCTGGCTCGTGCGCGCGGCTGACTTCTGGCCAGTATGCCCAACTTTTCAGGCCGGCCTTGCGAGAACGGACCTTCGGGCGACAATTTGGCGCCCGAGCGAGAGTTTTATGCACACTTGCTGCGATAGCGATCCCTCCGGCGTCGGAATGGCGCCCGAAGGCTCCTTTCGTACGCGCTTGCTGCCAAAACGTACCTTCCGGCGCGAGAGCGTGTCACATCAAAGACTTCAGTCCCCAAATGGGGCAAAATGAGTACGCAAGGGACGCGCCCACGGTACGGGCCCCTTGCGGAGAGGAACAAGGGGAACATGGCAGACACAACCACTACCATCCACACGGACGTCGCGATTGTTGGCGCTGGTCCGGCCGGCATCTTCACCGCGCTCGGTCTTATCGGCAAGGGAGACACGCGTTCCATCACCATCGTCGAGAAGGGACTGCCTGTCGAGAAGCGCAGCTGCCCCAAGGCCAAGGTGGGACACTGCGTCAACTGCCAGCCGTGCCGCATCACCACGGGCTTCTCGGGCGCAGGCGCCTTCTCGGACGGCAAGCTCTCGCTCTCGCGCGAGGTGGGCGGCGACCTGCCCGAGCTCATCGGCCACCAGTTCGCGCAGGACACCATCGACCGCGTTGACCAGATGTACCTCGACTTTGGCGCCGACCCGCACGTCGAGGGCCTTGGCCACGCCGACGAGGTTGCGGAGATTCGCCGTCGCGCCATTAGCGCGGGCCTCAAGCTCGTGGACTGCCCCATCCGCCATCTTGGCACCGAGAAGGCCCAGGAGCTCTATGCGCGTATCGAGAAGCACCTGCTTGACGCCGGTGTGAACATCCTCTTCGAGACCGAGTGCGAGGAGGTCGTGATTGAGGACGGCGTGTGCCGCGGTCTTGTGGTGCGCAACCGTGACGGCGAGACGCGCGTTGTTGCCGGAGAGACGATTGTCGCCACGGGCCGTCGTGGTGCCAGCTGGTTCGACTCCATGTGCGAGGAGCACGGCATTGGGCACGTAGCAGGCCCCGTTGACGTGGGCGTTCGCGTGGAAGTGCGCAACGAGGTCATGGAGCGCGTGAACGACGTGCTCTACGAGTCAAAGCTTATCGGCTATCCCAATCCGTACAAGAACAAGGTGCGCACCTTCTGCCAGAACCCTGGCGGCTTTGTGAGCCAGGAGAACTACGACGGTGGCCTGGCAGTGGTGAACGGCCACTCGTACAAGGACCACAAGAGCCCCAACACCAACGTGGCGGTGCTCTGCACGCTTAACTTCAAGCACCCCTTCAACCAGCCCATTGCTTACGCGCAGCGCGTAAGCGAGCTCATCAACATGTTGGGTGCCGGCCACATCCTGGTGCAGCGCTTTGGTGACATTCTCGACGGCAAGCGCACCTGGCCCAAGGAGCTTGCGCAGTCCAACGTGGTGCCCACGCTCCCCGATGCCGAGGCCGGTGACATCACCGCCGCCATGCCCATGCGTCCCATGGTCGAGATCATCGAGTTCATCAAGGCCGTTGACCGCGTGGTGCCGGGCTTTGCCTCCTACGAGACGCTGCTCTACGCGCCCGAGGTCAAGTTCTACAGCAACCGCGTCCAGATGGACGAGAACTTCGACACCAACGTCCAGCACCTCCACTGCCTGGGTGACTCCTCCGGCTGGACTCGCGGCCTCATGATGGCCTCGGTGATGGGTCTGCTCATGGGCGAGAAGCTCGCCGAGAGGTGAGACAAAGGGACAGTCCCTTTGTCTCATTCGCCGTCACGTTGCCACCGTCTGCCGGCGTGTAACGTGGCGGCGTTTTTGTCTGTCTCAACTGTATTAAACTCACTAGTGCAGTTAGAACGGATAACCACCGCCGGGCGCCCAGCCGTCGTCCTGGACGCCCGCCCACCTGGGGAATGGGAGGTGTCGTGATCCAGATAAGCTACCAGGACCCGCGTCCCATCTACGAGCAGGTTCGTGACGCCTACCGCCAGCGGATCCTTGCTGGTGTGCTTGCGCCGGGAGAGCAGCTTCCCTCGGTTCGCGAGCTCTCTTCTCGCCTTGCCGTGAACCCCAACACCATCCAGCGCGCCTACCGCGAGCTGGAGCAGGAGGGCTGCATCTGCTCCGTGCGGGGCAAGGGGAGCTTCGTCGCAGACGTGGCGGGCGCCGCGGAGGCGCGCCGCCACGAGCTCCTAAGGCAGTTCGACCAGCTTGTCCAAGAGCTCGAGTCCCTGGGCGTGACGCCCGAGGAGCTTGGGCGCAGAGTCGGGGGAGGCGAGGGGTGATGGCATCGGCCATTGAGGTCAGAAACCTGCGGAAGGTATTCGACGGCATGCCCGCGCTCGATGGGGTGAGCCTCGCCGTTCCCACCGGTGCGGTCTACGGGCTCGTGGGGCCAAACGGCTGCGGCAAGTCGACGCTCGTCTCGCACCTGTGCGGCGTCATGCGTCCCACCTCCGGCGACGTCTTTGTCCTGGGCGAGAAGGTCTTCGAGAACCCCAGCGTCAAGGCACACATCGCCTGCGTCCCCAGCGAGCCCTACGTCATTGGCTCCGAGAGCGCGGACGGCATGGCAGACTTCTACCGTGCGGTGTTTCCCGGCTTTGACCTCGCGCGTTACTTCGCGCTGGAGAAGCACTTCGAGGTCGACCACAAAAAGCCGCTCCGCAAGCTCAGCCGAGGCATGCGGGCGCAGGCCGCAATCTGGCTTGCGCTCTCCATCCGCGCGGACGTCCTGCTGCTTGACGAGCCCATGGACGGCATCGATCCTCTCGCCAGAAGGCGCATGTGGCGCCTGGTGCTCGATGACGTTGCGGAACGCGGCCTCACGGTGCTCGTGACCAGCCATAACCTGCGCGAGCTCGAGGGCGTCTGCGACCACTTGGGCATCATGGACAAGGGCGCCATGCGCGAGGAGATCGACCTCTCCCAACCATCGGAAGGCGTCGCAAAGGTGCAGGTGGTCCTGCCCGAGGGCGTGGCCCTGCCTGCTGGCCTCAACGTTATCCGGAAGTCCAACGAGGGTCGCGTGCTCACGCTGCTTGTGCGCGGCAGCGCGGACGAGGTGCGAGAGGCGCTTGCCGCCCTGCGCCCGTCCTACCTCGAGGTCCTGCCGCTCTCCCTGGAGGAGCGGTTCATCTGCGAGCTTGGAGGCGATGACGATGGCATCATGTGAGATGCAGGAGGGGCGCCGTGCTCCCTCGCCGGCGCTCGGGCTCTTTCTCGACACCAGCCAGAGGTGTCTGTACCTTGGGGTGGGCTACCTTATCGCCTGGCTCTTCTGGCTCGTTCCGTTGGCGCTGAGAATCGCCGGGCCAACACCGCCCGCAGATCCCGCGTATGAGCTTGCGCAGTCTGGCATGGCTGTCGTGGTGCTTTCTGCGGTCGTCTCGCTTGCGATGGTTTGCGGCGCGTTCTCCTGGATGTACGGTCGCAGGGCGGTGCAGCTCTACGGCATGATTCCGCTGCGGAGAAGGACTACCTTCCTTGCAGTTGCCCTTGCTGGCGTGATTCCGCTCCTTGTTGCCGTGGGTATCGCCGGCCTTGTCTTTGCCGCGGCGCTCGGCTTTGGGCGGGATGCAACAGCGATTCTTCCCTGGATTGCGGGGCACGCTCTGCTCATTGTGACCTTTGGCGGCATCTCCGCCCTATGCGTGCAGCTTGCTGGCAGACCGGTCTTTGCGCTGCTGTGCTATCTCCTCATCAACTTCTACGCGTATGCCGCGCGGCAGTTTGCAGTGGCCCTCTACAGTCTCGTTGCACCATCGGTGTCGTTGGCGTCCGTCGCAGGACTCGATTGGGCAAGCCCGCTCATACGCCTTGTGCAGCTCGTTACCACGTGGGCGAGTACCTACCCCTTCCCCGATCCCGGCTGTGGCGCGGCGCTGGTGCAGGCATTTGCCGTCTACGCGGCTGTGGGCGTTGTCTGCATGGCAGCGGCGGGGTTGACCTTCTCCCGTCGCAACCTTGAGCGCGCGGGCGACGCATACGTGAGCCCCACCGTGCGAACCGTGGTAAGCGCGCTGGTCAGCATACTCGTTGGGTTCGCTGCCGCGGAGCTTGTACTTTCGTGGTCGCTCTCGTACCGCTATGGCATCCCCGCACGGATGGTCGCGGTGCTCTATGGCGTTTCTCCCCAGCTGGCATGCGTCTTGCCGGTGGCCTTCTCGGCGTTGGTCTTTGCGGTAACAGAGGCCATCATGGGCCACGGCGTCAAGGCCCTGCGCAAGCGCGTTCCGGCCCTTGTTACAACAACAGGCGTCGCCCTTGTGGCGAGCATTGCCTGCGTGGGCTCTGCCGCAGATGCTGCAGCCTACGTGCCCAACCCCGTAGACGTCCAACGCGCAACCGTCTCCTGCGTCTCTGTACCCTTCGAAGACGAGAAGGGCGTGGAACGCGTGACCCAGCTGCACAGCACACTGATGGGCTCCCCCTGCTCTGTCGACGAGCCAGTGCCATCAAACATCTACTCAGAGATGATTTCGTACCAGATGGAGGACGGTACCAGTATTTCTCGCCAGTACGCCATTCCCCTCAACGATGACGGCGAGCCAAGTACTGGCAGCAAGGCCGCTCAGGCACTCATGGACTTCGCCAACGACCCTGCAACCGAGGAGGCGCTCCGCTCCCAGGTTGACGCGGTCCTACTCGACGGAGACTCGTCGTATGTGACAATTTCCTACGAGGAATACGCGCCAAACTCTCAGGAGGACGCTCCCTGGCGCAGCGGGGAGATCTTGCCTGCGGACTACGCTGCCCTCCGTGAGGTGCTTGAGCAGGATATCGACGAGCATGGCGCAGCCTGCGTGATGTCGTTGTACCAGTTGACGACCAGCCTCTATGACTCCGCCGGAACGTATCAGTATTCGACAACCACGAGCGACTCTTTGGGGGCGACGGTGGAGACCCCCTACCTCGCGAGTGTGAGCCTCTCTCTAACGACGCCTGGCGAGGACTCTGCGGACACGACCATCTACCTCAGCGAGGGAGCGACGCCTCATACCGTTGCCTGGCTACGCTCCCGCTTCGGCTACGAGTTCGTCGCGCGATGAGACAAAGGGACAGTCCCTTTGTCTCATGTGCTCCGCGCGTGTGGGGCGCGCCCGGCTGAATCGAAACACCCCTGCGGTGGTAGACTTTGCAATGCTGACTAATCATGCCGCGTCACCGTGCGCCCGCCGTGCGCCGCGGCCCACCTGCAAGGAGAACTGCCATGCGCGACAAGCTCGAGAAGATCATTGCCGCGTACGAGGAGCTGGAGCAGAAGATGGTCGACCCGGCCGTCGTCTCCGACCCCAAGGAGTACGCGCGCATCGCAAAGGAACACGCCGACCAGGCCGCCCTCGTGGCCAAGGCGCGCGAGTACCTCCAGGCCCTCGATGACATCGAGGCCGCAAAGGAGATGCTCCACGAGGCGTCTGACGCCGAGGAAAAGGAGATGCTCCAGGCGGACATCTCCGATAACGAGGCCAAGCTTCCTGCCCTCGAGGAAGACGTCAAGTACATGCTCATCCCCGGCGACCCCAACGACGAGAAGGACACCATCGTCGAGATTCGCGCGGGCGTGGGCGGCGACGAGGCGGCCATCTTTGCCGGTGACCTCTTTAGCATGTACCAGCGCTTTGCCCAGTCTCGTGGCTGGAAGACCGAGGTCCTCGACGCGAGCCCCGGCGAGGCGGGCGGCTTCAAGACCATCGAGTTCAAGGTCACGGGCGAGAAGGTCTACTCCGTCATGAAGTACGAGAGTGGCGTCCATCGCGTCCAGCGCGTGCCCAAGACCGAGAGCCAGGGCCGCATCCAGACCTCAACCGCCACCGTCGCGGTGCTGCCCGAGGCCGACGAGATCGACATCGAGATTAAGCCCGAGGACCTGCGCATCGATACGTACTGCTCGTCCGGCCCTGGCGGCCAGGGCGTCAACACGACCTACTCGGCCGTGCGCATCACGCACATCCCCACCAACACGGTGGTGCAGTCGCAGGAGCAGCGCTCCCAGATCCAGAACCGCGAGGTCTGCATGCAGATGCTGCGTGCCCGCCTCTACGAGGCCGAGCTCGAGAAGCAGCAGGCCGAGCAGGGCGCCGAGCGCCTCTCGCAGATTGGCCATGGCAACCGCTCCGAGAAGATCCGCACGTACAACCAGCCGCAGGACCGCGTCACGGACCACCGCATCGGCTTCAACTCTACGTACAACGGCGTGCTTCTCGGCGATCAGCTGGGCACTGTGATCGATGCCCTTGCCGCTGCCGACCGCGCCGAGAAGCTCGCGCAGGCGGTGTAAGGCAAGGAATGGCCAACGAGGCGTGGACCGTAAAGCGCATCCTCGAGTGGACGCGCGGGTACCTCGAGCGCAAGGGCGACGAGCATCCGCGGCTCTCTGCAGAGTGGCTGATAAGCGACGTCACCGGGCTCTCCCGCGTCCAGATTTACATGAACTTCGACAAGCCGCTCACGCCGTCCGAGCTTGATGCCATGCACGACGCCGTGGTGCGTCGTGGTCGCGGCGAGCCGCTGCAGTACGTGACCGGCGAGATGCCCTTCCGCCACATCGTGCTGCACTGCGAGCGCGGGGTGCTCATTCCGCGCCCCGAGACGGAGGTTCTGGTCGACGCAGCCCTTGAGGGCGTCGATGCGGCCACGCTTACCTTTCCTGCAATCCTGGGCGAAGTTCCCGAGCCCGCCCAGGACAAGGCAGCGGACGAGAATGCCGAGGGCGCCTCGCCTTTTGGCGACGTCTCTGACGAGAAGGGCGAGGCTCTCGTCGAGGAGGGCGCCAAACCCGCCGCACCCGCCGAGCCCCCGGTGCTGGTGGAACCTGGCTGCCGCGTGCTGGAGATTGGCACCGGTACCGGCTGCATTGCGCTCTCTATTGCGAGCGAGCGCCCCGGCACCCGCGTGGTGGCCACGGATCTCTCGCCCCAGGCGGTGGCGCTCGCCACGCGCAATCGTGACGCGCTGGGGCTCGAGCACGCAGTCACCGTGGTGGAAGGTGACCTGGCCTCCGCCGTCGACCCGGAGCTCATGGGGACCTTCGCGGTGCTCGTCTCGAATCCGCCCTACATCCCCTCGGCCGTTGTGCCCACGCTCCCGCAGGAGGTCATTGGCTACGAGCCCGGCCTCGCGCTCGATGGGGGAGAGGACGGCCTGGACGTCTTCCGGCGCATCCTCGAGTTGGCGCCGCGCGCGTTGTTGCCGGGCGGCATGCTCTGCTGCGAGCTTTTCGAGGACAACGTGGGAACTGCCGCCGAGCTGGTGCGCGCCCAGAGCGGCTGGGCCAGTGCCGATGTGCGAGAGGACCTTACGCACCGTCCGCGCGTCCTTGTCGCCGTCCGCGAGGAGTAACGTGGCTGTCGGGCTGAAATCGGATATTTTAAGGTGCCCGGAAGCCAGAAAACGTCGACTTTTAGCCCGGTTGCTTCTTGCGGGTACTAGTAGTTTCAGTGGATGCGAGTAGCTTCTGATAGGTGCCGGCTCGGTGCTAGTGGGCCTCGTCAGGGGCTTCGGTCCAAATTGTCGTCAACAGGAGAAACCATGGGTCGCGTGATGCAGGTAAGCCAGGACAGTCCTACCCCAGAGGCGCTTGACGCCGCGACCAAGGTTCTCGAGGCGGGGGGAGTCATTGTGTCGCCCACCGATTCCGTCTATGGTCTCGTGTGTGCGGCGACGCCAAACAACCCAGCTCACCAGCGTATATTTGAGATCAAGAACCGTCCGGCAACCCAAACGCTCCCGTTGTTTGTGGCGGATCCCGAGGACCTTCCCCGCTATGCAGCGTCGGTCCCCGCCTGGACGCTCCCGCTGGTGAATACGTACTGGCCGGGCGCGCTCACCCTGGTGGTCACCGCAACAGGCGCCTTCCCGGCCGAGTACCTTGCCCCCACGGGCACCGTGGCGCTTCGCTGCCCCAGCTCGGCGCTTGTGCGCGAGCTGGCGCGTCGCGTGGGTCCTCTGGCCCAGACCAGCGCAAACACGCACGGCGAGCCCTCGGCCACCTCGGGCGCCTCGGTCGAGCCCCAGATAGTCGATGCCGTTGACCTTACGCTCGACGGAGGCCCTGCACCCTTGGCAATTGCCTCTACCATCGTTGACTGCACGGGTGCCGCGCCGCGCGTCCTGCGCGAGGGAGCCATTGCCGAGAAGGACATTCTTCGTGTAGCCGGGGCCTAGTTCCTCTCGATATCGGTCCGGAAGGTTGCCGTTCCGCACAGACGTGTTTCACGCGAGCGAAAGGTGACCGCGGGCCGTCCCATCGCGCGGTATCCTCATGACAAGGTACTGCATACTGGCACCTGCACAGGGGAGAGAGGAGCCCACATGCGCGTTGCCATTGCCTCGGACCACGCCGGATTCGACCAGAAGGGCCCCATCGTCAAGCACCTCCGCGAGGAGGGCTATGACGTCGTTGACCTTGGGCCAAGGTCGGGCGAGCGCTGCGACTACCCGGACTTTGGCGACAAGGTTGGCCGTTACGTGGCATCGGGCAAGGCGGACCGCGGCGTGGTCATTTGCGGTACCGGCCTTGGCATCTCGATGGCCGCCGATAAGGTTCCCGGCGTCCGCGCGACGCCCGTCCAGACGGTCCAGTTTGCTCAGCTTGCGCGCGAGCACAATAACGCCAACGTTATCGGCCTCTCTGGCCGCTTTGTTCCGCTGGACACAAACGAGCAGATTGTCGACACCTTCCTCACCGCGGAGTTTGCCGGTGGGCGTCACGCTGCCCGCGTCGAGAAGATAATGCGCGAGGACGATCCGTCGTTTGCGGGCGTCCCCGAGGAGTTTGGCCTGTAGACCCACGCATGCAGAAATCTCATCCACCCGTGACCGTAAGCCATCCGGCCCAAAAAGGAGAAAGCCATGTATCTCGAGCACCTGAGCGCCACCGACCCCGAGCTTGCGTCCGCCATTGGCGACGAGCTCACGCGAGAGCGCAACTCCATTGAGCTCATCGCATCCGAGAACTTCGTCTCGCTTTCTGTGATGGAGGCCGTGGGCTCCCCGCTCACCAACAAGTACGCCGAGGGGCTTCCAGGCCATCGCTACTACGGCGGCTGCTGGGCTGTCGATGAGGTCGAGAACCTCGCGCGCGACCGCGTGAAGAAGCTCTTTGGTGCAGCCTATGCCAACGTCCAGCCCCACTCTGGCGCCCAGGCCAACTACGCCGCAGAGGCCGTCTTCGCGAAGCCTGGCGACACTATCATGGGCATGGCCCTCGACAACGGCGGCCACCTCACCCACGGTTCGTCTGCGAACTTCTCGGGCAAGCTCTACAACGTTGTCTCCTACGGCCTTGACCCCCAGACCGAGCGCATCGACTTTGATGACGTGGCGGCAAAGGCCGAGAAGTACCAGCCTAAGCTCATCATCGCCGGTGCCTCCGCATACCCGCGCATCATCGACTTCGAGCGCTTTGCCCAGATCGCCCACGACAACGGCGCTGCCCTCATGGTGGACATGGCCCACATCGCCGGTCTCGTTGCCACCGGCCGTCACCCCTCGCCGGTGCCCTACGCAGACGTGGTGACCTCCACCACGCATAAGACCCTGCGCGGGCCCCGTGGTGGCATCATTCTCTGCAACGACCCCGCCATCTCCAAGAAGATCAACTCCTCGGTCTTCCCGGGCACGCAGGGCGGCCCGCTCGAGCACGTTATCGCCGGTAAGGCCGTGGCCTTTGGCGAGGCGCTGCGCCCCGAGTTCGCCACCTATACCGACGCCATTCTCGCCAACGCCAAGGCGCTTGGCCGTGGCATGGAGTCTCGCGGCTTGAGGCTCGTGACGGGGGGCACCGACAACCACCTGCTGCTCGTTGACCTCACGCCTGCCGGTGACGTCACCGGCCGCGACGCCGAGACCGCGCTCGACGCCGTGGGCATCACTGTCAACAAGAACACCATCCCTGGCGAGCAGCGCTCTCCCCTTGTCACAAGCGGCATCCGCGTTGGATCCGCGGCGGCCACCACGCGTGGGTTTGACGAGGCGGAGTGCGAGCGCATCGGTGAGCTCATTGGCGACGTCGTGACCAACCTCGGTGATGAAAACGTCCAGGAGCGCGTTGCCGGCGAGGTCAAGGAATTCCTGCAGGCGCACCCCCTCTATCCGGAGCTCTAGCGAGGAATGAGTCAGAGGGAGTTTCCCTCTGTCTCATTTTTTGTCTCATCCCCAAGTGCTAAGGTCTTGCGGGGAAGTTCTTGAGGCAAAGGGGGTTTCCCTTTGTCTCATTACGAGAAGGGACGCACATGGCAGATTACGACGAGAGCAGGCTCACGGTTGTCGACCACCCCCTCGTTCAGCACAAGCTGAGCATCCTGAGGGACAAGAGCACGGGCACCAAGCAGTTCCGCGAGCTTGTCACCGAGCTTGCCATCTTTGAGGGTTACGAGGCCATGCGCGACTTCCCGCTTGAGGACGTCGAGGTAGAGACCCCGCTCGAGAAGACCACCTGCAAGCGCATCTCTGGCAAGAAGGTCGCCATCATCCCAATCCTTCGCGCCGGCCTGGGCATGGTCGACGGCATCCTCACGCTTGTGCCCTCCGCGCGCGTGGGGCATGTGGGCATGTATCGTGATCCCGAGACCCACATCCCGCACCAGTACTACTGCAAGTTCCCGCCCGATGTCGAGAACCGCACATGCCTTGTGGTAGACCCCATGCTCGCCACTGGCGGCTCGCTTACCGCTGCCATCCAGTTCCTGCGCGAGGCGGGTGTGAAGGACATCCGCTGCCTCACCATCGTTTCTTGCCCCGAGGGCGTCAAGGCCGTTCTCGATTATGATCCCGAGGTTCGCCTCTTCACGTGCTCCGTCGACAGGTGTCTCAACGAGAACGCCTACATTCTGCCTGGCTTGGGCGATGCCGGCGACCGCATCTACGGCACCAAGTAGCATGACCCTTCTGGTTATCCTGGGCGTGGCAGTGGGACTTCTCGCTGCCACGCCCGTCCTTTTCGTGCTCCATCAGGCGGCAAGCACAAATAGACCCTCCATGGCGGCGGGGCTTGGCAGCATCTTGGCGTCATTCTTTGGGATTCAGCTTGTCATTCTTGCCGTTCACGTAGCAGACGCTACGGTCACCCTACCGTTTGGCGCTGCCGCTGCGATCTCTTTTCTGGTTGTTACGACCATCGCCGGACTGGTTGCGTGGCGACGGGCGCCCCGGGGGTAGGAGCCTTGCGTACGCCCTGGCGAGAAAAACGGGTGCGAATTGTGTTGTCGATGCGAATTTGATGATGCTGCAGCCAGGCTTAACAAGCCGTTGACTAAATGAGACAACTGACGTTTCCCCAGCTACATAAAGAAACTCTCGTTGTTTATTGAACCTTGTTCAAAAATATGCCTGAACTTGATTCCCGGGTACTCCCAAAGTGCTAATATCCCTCCATGCTTTTTGAACAACCGAATCATCGCCTTGCGAAGGAGCGCGCTCAAGAGCCACCAATGCGGGTCTCTGCTCATTGCCGTACACGGGAGATGCGAATGGCTTCCTGCATGGAGTGGGTAGAATAGGGTTCGTGCGCGCAGCCAGGGGCATCCCAGAAGGTTGTCACTCGGCTGTTCGGGGACGAAGTGTGGAAGGAAGGACGAATAGTGGACGCGCTTTCCAAGTTGCCCGATGCGATGGATGAGCTGCTTGACGGCTTCATGACCCACGCCATCGTCGGAGACACCACGGTTGGCCTCACCCAGTACATCTTCTGGATGTTCGTCGCCATTGCGCTGCTCTTCGTGGTGATGTTTGTCTTCAAGAAGAAGCAGGCGCAGAGCCTCGTGCCGCAGGGCTTCTTCGTGAACGGCATGGAATACCTCGTCGAGTTCACCCGCGATGACATGTGCAAGTCCATCCTGGGCGACACCTGGAAGAAGCACTTCCCCTTCATTGCCGCGCTGTTCTTCTTCATCCTCTTCAATAACATCGTGGGCATCATCCCCGGTTGTCACCCCGGCACCGGCACGATTGGCGTCACTGCTGCCCTTGCCCTCGTCTCGTTCGTCTACTTCATCGCCGTGGGCATCAAGCGCATGGGCGTCCTTGGATACCTCAAGAGCTTTGCCCCCAAGGGACTTCCCCTTCCCATGGCCATCATGGTCTGGGTCATCGAGCTCTTCTCGACGTTCCTTCGCCTCATCACCCTGGCCGTCCGACTCTTCTGCAACATGTTTGCCGGTCACGTGGTCATGGGTACCTTCGCCATCCTGGCATCGCTCTTCTTCGAGCCGCTGCTGCAGAGCTTCTCGGTGGCGGCGCTCGGCGGGGCGGCGGTCTCGGTCTTCTGGGTGCTCATCCTCATTGTCATCTATCTGGTCGAGATTCTGGTCGCTGTGATTCAGGCATACGTCTTCACGCTTCTCTCGGCCGTCTACATTCAGCTCGTCGAGGAAGACGAGTAGCCAACAGGGCAACAAGCGGAACACGACCGCTTCTGCATAGCACGACGTCAGAGTTCGCCTGGGTCCAGGCGAGTGACAAAGGAGGAATCGTGGGAGTCATTGGTTATGGTCTCGGTGTTATTGGCGCCGGCATCGGTATTGGCCTTGCTGCCTACGGCGCAACCACGTCGATGGCGCGTCAGCCTGAGGTCCAGGGTCGTCTGTTCACAGTCTTCATCCTGGGCTCCGCATTCGTCGAGGCACTGGCCCTCATCGGCTTCGTCGTGACGCTGATCGCCTAGCTGCATGGCACAACACGACGTACAAGCTGAGTTGGAGGGACGTATGAACAGGAACATGAAGGGGAGCGCGCGCATTGCGGCCGTTGCCGGCCTCATGCTTGGCACGGTCCTCTCGCTGCCCACCGTCGCCCTCGCCGAAAGCCCCAGCGGCCCCGACCTCCTTCTGCCAAAGCCCGCGGAGTTCATCCCCGCGCTCATTGCCTTCCTCATCATCTGGCTCATCATGGCCAAGCTTGCCTGGCCTTCGATTCTCGGGATGATGGAGAAGCGTCAGCAGAAGATCCAGGACGATCTCGACTCTGCCGAGAAGTCCAAGGCGAAGGCCGCGGCCGAGGCACAGAGCTACGAGGACAAGCTCGTCGACGCCAATCGCAAGGCGGAGGAGATAATCTCCGAGGCCAAGAAGGAAGCCGAGGAGGAGCGCTCACAGATTCTTGCCAAGGCGCAGCACGAGGCGTCCGACATCATTGCCAAGGCGCATGGTGCCGTGGACTCCGAGCGCCGCAAGGCCACGATTGAGCTCTCGAGCTCTGTCGTCGACCTTTCCGTCGAGATCGCGAGCAAGATCATTGGCAACGACCTTACCGAGGATCAGCAGCGCAGGCTTGCTGAGAAGTACCTCGCGGAAGTGAGTGCCCCCGATGAGCAGTAAGCGACCCGTCGAAGACAAGGCGGAGGCCTACACCAGGGCCCTGCTCGACGCAGCCCGACAGGAGGGCCGCGCGAACGCCGACCTGGTGCAGTGGCAGCATGCCAAGAAGTTCTCGCCCGAGGTGCTCGAGACCCTCTCGGCCATGCAGGCCGAGGATGACGCAAGCCTCATTGACCAGGTTGCCAAGAGGTATAAGGAGCTCCTGGATAGCGAGGACAAGACCGTGTCGGTCACCGTCACCACGGCCGTCCCCATGGGCGATCAGCTGCGTGACAAGGTCCGTGCACAGGCCGAGAAGCTGCTCAATGCGCCCGTCTATCTTGTCGAGCGCGTTGATCCCAGCATCCTGGGCGGCGTTCTTCTCGAGGCGCGCGGCAAGCGCATGGATGCCTCGGTGCGTGCCCAGCTCTCGCACATTAGGAAGACGCTCTCCTCAGCATTTATCGGAGGTGAAGAGCAGTGACAGAGAACGAGCAGGCTACCATCGACTCGTCGATTAGTTCCGAGCGCATTATGAGCACCCTGCGCGAGCAGCTTTCCGCCATCAACGCGACGGTTGACCGTCAGGAGGCATCTGTCGTCACGCAGGTTGGCGACGGCATCGCATACATTTCTGGCCTCAAGACCGCCATGGCTGGGGAGCTTCTGCAGTTCACGAGCTCTGTGACGGGCCGCAGCGTCTATGGCCTGGCGCAGAACCTCGAGGAGGACAGGGTTGGTGCCGTCCTCTTTGGCGACGTCGACTCCATCAAGGAGGGCGACGAGTGCCGTACGACCGGACGAGTCATGGACATCCCCGTGGGACACGCCATGCTCGGCCGCGTGGTGAACCCACTGGGTCAGCCCATCGACGGACTTGGCCCCATCGATTCCACGCACCGTCGGCCCATCGAGTTCAAGGCCCCTGGCATCATGGCACGACAGCCCGTCTGTGAGCCCGTGCTCACCGGCCTTCTTGCCATCGATGCTATGGTGCCCATTGGCCGTGGCCAGCGTGAGCTCATCATTGGCGATCGTAAGACGGGCAAGACCGCCATTGCCATCGACACAATCGTGAACCAGCGCGATACGGACATGCTCTGTATCTACGTTGCCATTGGCCAGAAGGCCTCCACGGTTGCCACGATCAGGGAGTCCCTGGCAAAGCACGGTGTTCTCGGCAAGACGGTCATCGTGGCCGCCACCGCCGCAGACTCCGCGCCGCTTCAGTACATCGCCCCCATGGCCGGTGCGGCCATCGGCGAGTACTTCATGTACAACGATGCTAACGGAAACCCCGCAGACGCAACGCACCCCGGTGCGCACGTCCTCGTGGTCTACGATGACCTCTCCAAGCAGGCTGTGGCTTACCGTCAGATGTCGCTGACGCTGCACCGTCCGCCTGGACGTGAGGCTTACCCTGGCGACATCTTCTACCTGCACTCGCGTCTCCTCGAGCGCGCATGCAAGCTGTCCGACGAGAACGGCGGCGGCTCGCTTACGGCGCTTCCCATCATCGAGACGCAGGAGGGTGACGTCTCCGCCTACATCCCCACCAACGTGATTTCCATCACCGATGGTCAGATTTACCTGCAGACCAACCTGTTCTTCCAGGGCCAGCGCCCCGCTGTGGACGTGGGCATCTCGGTCTCCAGGGTTGGCGGCGATGCCCAGTACAAGGCCATGAAGCAGGTTGCTGGCACGCTGCGTCTCGACCTTGCCGCATACCGCGACAAGCAGGCCTTCGCGCAGTTTGGCTCCGACCTTGACGCCACTACGCAGTACCAGCTCAACCACGGTGCCCACATGATGGAGCTCCTCAAGCAGGGACGCTTTGCAGCCCTTGCCGCACCCGACGAGATCATCGCGGTCTTTGCCGGCAAGGAGGACTTCCTCGATGACATCGACCTCAACCACGTGAGCCTGTTCCGCGACGGGCTTGCCAAGTACATGGCCGACAAGCACCCCGCGCTGCGCGCCTCGCTCCTCAACGGCAAGATCACCGAGGACCAGGAGCGCCGCCTCAAGGAGCACATCACGCATTACAAGGCTCAGTTCATGCTCGAGCACCCCAACAAGGCCAAGGCACGCGACGTCGAGCACGCCGCCGAGAAGACCGAGAGCCCCGAGGTTGTTACGGTGCCCGGTCAGGACCAGGACGCGGAGAAGGGCCAGGAGTAGCGAGCGATGGCCAACCTTCGCGAAATACAGCGGCGCATGTCCTCCATCAAGAGCACCATGCAGATTACGCGCACCATGGAGATGATCTCCACGGCGCGCATCCGCTCGGCGCTCAAGAGGGCGGACGAGGCCACCCCGTACAAGGAGGCCATCACCAACATGCTCGCTAACGTTGCGAGCGCTGGCTTTGATGACTCCCAGCCCCTGCTCCGCGGCCGCTCATCCGAGAAGAACGTGCTGTTCATTCTCATCGCGTCCGACCGTGGGCTTGCTGGCGGCTTCAACCTGCTCCAGCAGCGCGCGGTCGAGCACGAGATGGCCGAGCTCAAGGCGAAGGGCGTCTCGTCTGAGATCATCACCTGCGGCAGGAAGCCTACGGAGTACTTCACCTTCCGTAAGGTGAAGCCAGTCATGTCCTTCGTGGGGATTTCTTCCGAGCCCAACCAGGACGAGGCAGATCGCATCGCCACGTACGTGATGGACGCCTACGCGTCCGGCCGCATCGATCGCGCCGTGCTGTGCTACTGGCACGCTAAGAACCGCGTCGACCAGACGCAGGTCACTGAGCAGCTCCTGCCCGTAACGCAGGAGAGGCTCATGATGCCCAACGCACCCCGCACCAAGGAGGCCCTCTCGGAGGTCGACCACAAGTTCTACTCCGACTACTCCTTTGAGCCCTCCGCACAGGAGGTCCTGGGGTACCTGATGCCCGCCTACATTAAGACAGTCATCTTCCACGCGCTTCTCGACTCGGCCGCAGCCGAGCACGCCGCCCGTCGTCGTGCGATGCAGTCGGCCACCGACAACGCGAAAGAGGTCCTGAGCTCGCTCGGCCGCACCTATAACCGCGAGCGCCAGGGCGCCATCACCACCGAGCTGACCGAGATCATTGGCGGTGCGGCTGCATTGGAGGACAGCTACTAATGGCAGAAACCACCGAAAAGGTGCGCACCCCCCTTGAGGAGGCCACCTACAACAAGCTCAACAAGAGCGTCGGCGAGGGACGCATCGTCCGTATCGTCGGACCTGTTGTCGACGTCAAGTTCGACGACAAGGTTCCCTCGATTTACACGGCACTTCTCGTTGACGATGACACGCCCATCGGACGCGTGAAGACGGTGCTCGAGGTCGAGTCCCAGCTGGCAAACGACGTCGTTCGCACCGTCGCCATGTCGTCGACCGACGGCCTGCAGCGCGGGCTTCGCGTCAAGGACACCGGGCACCCCATGATGATGCCCGTTGGTCCCTCGACCCTTGGGCGCGTCTGGAACGTAATGGGCGAGCCCGTCGACGGTAAGCCCATCCCCGACGACGTGCAGTATTATCCCATTCACCACCCCGCTCCCGCCTTCGACGAGCTCACCACGCAGACCGAGATCTTCGAGACCGGCATCAAGGCCATCGACCTTCTCGAGCCCTACGTCCGTGGCGGCAAGACCGGCCTGTTTGGCGGCGCAGGTGTTGGCAAGACGGTCCTCATCCAGGAGCTCATCAACAACCTTGCCCAGCAGCACGGCGGCACTTCCGTGTTCACTGGCGTTGGTGAGCGCACCCGTGAGGGCACCGACCTCTTCCTCGAGATGAGCGAGTCTGGCGTTATCAACAAGACCTGCCTGGTCTACGGTCAGATGAACGAGCCGCCTGGAGCGCGTATGCGCGTTGCCCTCGCCGGCCTCACCACCGCCGAGTACTTCCGCGACCAGGGCCAGGACGTCCTGCTCTTCATCGACAACATCTTCCGCTTCTCTCAGGCGGGCTCTGAGGTGTCGGCCCTTCTCGGCCGTATGCCGTCAGCCGTTGGCTACCAGCCCACGCTGGCAACCGAGATGGGCGAGCTGCAGGAGCGCATTACCTCCACCAAGGAGGGCTCCATTACCTCGGTCCAGGCCGTCTACGTCCCCGCAGACGACCTTACCGACCCTGCCCCTGCCACTACCTTTACGCACCTGGATGCAACCACGGTCCTCTCGCGTTCCATCACCGAGCTGGGCATTTACCCGGCCGTGGACCCGCTGGCAAGCTCGAGCTCCGCGCTCGACCCGTCCATCGTGGGTGAGGAGCACTATCGCGTGGCAATGAAGGTGCAGGAGGTTCTGCAGGAGTACTCCGACCTTCAGGACATCATCGCCATCCTGGGTATGGACGAGCTCTCCGAGGAGCAGCAGCTCACGGTCTCTCGTGCTCGTAAGGTACAGCAGTTCCTCTCACAGAACTTCCACGTGGCGCAGAAGTTCACCGGCGTTCCTGGCGTCTACTGCACCGTCGAGGAGACCGTTCGCTCCTTTGCCCAGATCATCGACGGCAAGTGCGATGACATTCCCGAGCAGGCGTTCCGCTTTGCCGGCAACATCGACGACGTGCGTGCGCGCGCTAAGAAGATGCAGCAGGCTACGGCCGAGAAGTCAGAGGGCTAGGAAGACACATGGCCGAGCTCAATTGTCAGTTCGTCCGCCCAGACAGGCTGCTCTATGAGGGGCCTGTGGCGAGCCTGGTCCTTGTTGCCCACTCTGGCGAGCTGGGCGTGTGGCCTGGTCACGCGCCAGAGATCTGCTCGTTGGGCGACGGCGTGGTTCGCCTGCACCTCCGCGAGGAGGACGGCGGTGGCACAACCAAGGTCGTTATCTCGGGCGGCTATGCCCAGATCGACGAGAAGGGCGTCATCATCCTCGCCGACCACGCGCGTCTCACCGATGACATCGAGCCAGACGTTGTCCGTGAGACCCGCGACACCGCCCTCGATACGCTCAACGGTCTCGATGAGGCGGACGGGCGCCGCGCGTATTGGGAGAACAAGGTAAAGTGGTGTAATCTACTGCTCAAAGAAGCGGCGGAGCAGAAGCAGAACTAAACCCAAGGCGGCCCCGTGAAAGCGGGGTCGCTTGCTATATGCAGGAGGAATATGGACGTCATCAAGGTTGAGGGCGGTCACGCAATAACTGGTGAGGTCACGGTCGAGGGCGCAAAGAACTCGGCGCTCAAGCTCATGGCGGCAACCATCATGGCGCCGGGTGTCACCACGCTGAAGAACGTCCCCAACATCGCGGACGTCCACGTCATGGGCAAGGTGCTCAAGCGCCTGGGTGCAACCATTGACGTGCTCGACAAGCACACTCTGGTCATTGACACAACGAACGTCGATAAATGGGAGACGCCCTACGAGCTGGTTGCCCAGATGCGTGCGTCGACGGCGGTTCTCGGGCCGCTCATCTCCCGCTTTGGCAAGGCCGTCGTTGCCATGCCGGGCGGCTGCAACATCGGCGCGCGCAAGATCGACATGCACATCCTCGGCCTTGAGGAGCTTGGCGTCCAGTTTGACGTGAGGCATGGCAACATCCATGCAACCACGCCAAACGGTATCACGGGCAACACGGTCACGCTGGCATTCGCGAGCGTGGGTGCCACCGAGAACCTCATGATGGCCTCGGTCCACGCCAAGGGCACCACCATCATCGACAACGCCGCGCGTGAGCCAGAGATCGTCGATTTGGCCAACATGCTCAATGAGATGGGCGCTAATATCCGTGGCGCTGGCTCGCCCGTCATCGAGATTGAGGGCGTGGGGGAGCTCCACCCTGTCACGCACACCGTGGTGGGGGACCGCATCGAGGCGGGCACCTTCCTCGCTATTGGCGGTCTCTGCGGAGAGCCGGTTAGGGTAAACGGTTTTGACCCCGTCCACCTTGGCCTTGTGCTTAAGAAGTTCGAGAAGATGGGCATCACCGTTCAGCGCGGCGTGCGCGGCTGTACGGTCTGGCGCGAGGGCCCCATCCTTCCCACAGACATTCAGACGCTGCCCTTCCCGGGATTTCCCACCGACATGCAGGCGCAGACCATGTGCCTTCTTGCACTCGCCAAGGGCTCGTGCGTGATTACCGAGAATGTCTTCGAGAACCGATTCATGTTTGCGAGTGAGCTGCAGCGCATGGGCGCCGACATCACCATCGAGGGACACCACGCCATCGTGCATGGAGTTCCAGGCTTCTCGGGCACGCAGGTGAAGTCGCCCGATCTTCGCGGCGGTGCGGCCCTGGTCATGGCCGGCCTTGTGGCCGATGGCGTCACGACGGTCTCTGCCATCCATCACATCGAGCGTGGCTACGAGGGGTTTGTGAGCAAGCTTGTCTCGCTGGGTGCCAAGGCGGAGCGGGACACGGTTCCCGATGACGAGGATGCGATCAGGGACTAGGTCCCTGCTCGCGGAAAGAATGCGGAGCGGCTGATGAGCAAGCACATGAAGACCGAGGAGAACGGCTCCGGTGTCGATGCGCCTGACGAGTACAGCCGCGACAACGTCGAGCGCTACAGCAGCAAGCGCAAGAAGCACGCAACTCGCAGGAATGTGGTGCGAGGGATCGTTATTGCGCTAGTGGCGGTCCTTGTCGGCGGGGGAACGGCGTTCGCTCTGTGGATCAACAACGTTCAAACGCGGATGAACAACAGCCAGGTCATTACCCCCGAGCTTCAGCAGAGCCTGGCGAGCTCGACCGAGGACGATACCCCTGCAACGCCAAATGACCCCTACTACGTGCTGCTCCTTGGAACTGACGGCCGGCCTGGCGAGACGGACTACCGTGCCGATACCATCATTCTTGCCCGCATCGACCCGCCCAACAAGCGCGTGACGCTCCTCTCGATTCCTCGTGACACCATGGTCGAGTGGAAGGGCACGACCATGAAGATCAACGGGGTCCACACCTACGATGGCGCAGCCGGCATGGTGCAGATTGTGAGCGAGAAGTGCGGAGTCCAGATCTCTCACTATGCCGAGATTGCGTTTGATGGGCTCTCGACCCTTACCGACGCCATGGGCGGCGTGACGGTTGACGTCGATCAGCACATTAAGGACACCGAGAACTTCGATGACGTCACCGAGCTCCAGCCCGGGGTCCAGACGCTCAACGGTGCGCAGGCGCTCTTCTACTGCAGGTGCCGCCACTTCCCTGATGGCGATTACACGCGCATGCGCCACCAGCGCGCCTTCATCAAGGCCATGCTCAACCAGCTGCTGGCCACTGACGACCCAACCAAGATTGTGAACCTGGTCAACGCCACCGCAGACGTTATCAGCACCGACCTCTCGGTCACCGACATTGTGACGCTCGCCTCCGAGATGGTGGGCATGGATACCGAGAGCGATATCTACACGGCCTATGTGCCCTCCGAGCCCAAGGACGTTAATGGCGTCGCATATGTTGTGGCCGATTGGGATGCCCTCGACGAGATGATGAAGGTCATCGATGCGGGTGAGGATCCGTCGTCTTTTGACGTTGACCAGTACGGCTACAATGCCGATGACTCCTCTGCGGGCTCGGATGCCACGACGAGCGACTCCTCAACCACAACCGACACCACGGCGTCGTCGACGGTAGCAACGTCTCAGCAGTCTGCCGAATCTACGGTCTCCTCATCCACGTCGGCGCCAAAGAATTGATTACTTGGGGATAATGTCTCCAGGACACGCGCCGGGGGCGCGTACAGCAAGATGGGGGAGACTTCTCATGGCTCTAACGGGTGACGGAAATCACGATCACGCCCTTACAAGGGCGGGCGAGGACTACCTCGAGTCGATATACAGGCTGTCCACAGAGTCTGGCGAGCCCGACGGGAGCGTTCGCTCCGTCGACGTTGCCGAGCAGCTTGACGTATCCAAGGCAAGCGTGAACAAGGCGCTTTCGATGCTCAAGGAAGAGGGCATGGTCAACCAGAGCCGCTATGGCAGGGTGACGCTTACGCCAGAGGGCAAGGAGTACGCGGCCATCGTGTGGCGCGCTCACCGTGCCCTGCGCGCATTTCTCGAGACAGACCTTGGCGTCGAGGCAGAGCAGGCAGACGAGGAAGCCTGCCTCATGGAGCATGTTCTTTCTGCCGATACCATGTCGCGCCTCATTGACTATCTCGCTAGGCAGGGCGTGACCATCCCAGATTAGCCTCATGGCAATTTGGTGTGCGCCGTGTGATGGTGCCCTGGCTTGTCACCGTGCATCCGGCGGAGGGCCGCCGCTAAGAGAAGGTAAGGCTATCCGTGCGCACACGGGGGTATGGTGTACCTGGCGATTTATGCCCAAACTGCCCACTACCGAAGGGAACATACACACTATGAAGGCAATTATCCCGGCAGCAGGTCTTGGCACGCGCTTTCTGCCCGCAACGAGGTGCATGCCCAAGGAGCTTCTGCCCGTGCTCGACAAGCCCATCCTCCAGTATGTTGTTGAGGAGGCGCTTGAGCCTGCAGGCGTCGATGGCGTCGTGATCGTAAACTCGCGCGAGAAGCCGCAGATCGAGCAGTACTTTTCTGTCGACGAGGAGTTTGAGTCCATGCTGCGCGAGCGGGGCAAGGGTGAGGCGGCAGATCTCGTGCACGAGGCCTCCACTCTGCCGGTCTCCTTTGTCTACCAGGACAATCCGCGCGGACTCGGCCATGCCGTCCACTGTGCTGCCGACAAGATCGACGGCGAGCCCTTCTTCGTGCTCCTCGGTGACTACTTTGTGCCGGATAAGCAGATGTGCGTGCGCATGGCCCAGGTTTCCCGCGAGCACAACGGCGCCTCGGTCATCGCTGTCGCACCAGTGCCGGCAGACCAGGTGAGCCGCTATGGCATCATTGCTGGCCAGTGCGTTGGCCACCTCGAGGGTGCACAGGCTGGCGAGGAGGACGAGGGCGCCGTCTGGAAGGTGACGGGACTCGTCGAGAAGCCCAAGCCCGAGGATGCCCCCTCGCACCTGTTCATCGTTGGCCGCTATCTCCTCTCGCCCCGCATCATGGAGCTTCTTGCCACGCAGGCACCGGGCGCAGGCAACGAGATTCAGCTGACGGACTCCATGCAGCGACTTCTCGCCGAGGAGGAGATGTACGCACTGGTGGTGGATCCCGCAGAGGGATGTGATACCGGTACTCCCGCTGCCTGGGCTGCAACAAATGCGCGCATGGCCATCAAGAATCCCCAGACCGCAGAGGCGTTCCGCGAAGCTCTTGGTGACGTAACTCTTGGATAGACGTCCAAACATAATTAGATTTGGTGCCGATGGTTGGCAAGCGCGCCTTGACGACGGGTTCGACGAGGCAGGCGTCAGGCGCGTTGCCGACGCGCTTGGCCTTCTCTGGACCGAGGCTCATCCCGGCGCCACGGTTCTCGTTGGATTCGATGCCCGCCACAACTCTGCTGAGTATGCTCGTGCGGCCGCCGGCGTGCTCGCGTCCTTTGGACTGCATGCAATTGTCTCCGACAGGCCGTGCCCCACGCCCTGTGTGTCTTGGTGCTGCTCGAAGAGGAACGACGCCATCGGCGTGGTCATGTTCACGGCAAGCGAGCGTTCTTGCGAGTACGGGGGCCTTATTGTGCGTGGCGCGGACGGCGGTCCCGTGTCGCGCGAGTTCCTTGATGCGGTCGAGCAGCACATCTCGTTGGAGCCGCCCGTCGATAGCGGAAGCTTTCAAACGGCGAACTTCATTGGGCCGTACCTCGATGATCTAATTACGCTGGTCGATGGCCCGTCCATTGCGGCGGCAGGTCTCAATGTTGTGGTCGACCCCATGTATGGTGCCGGCGCTAGCGTGCTTGCCTTTGCGCTCGAGCGTCTGGGCTGCAACGTGACGGAGATTCACGCCGACGCATGCGAGGACTTCTGCGGGCTCCATCCCGAGCCTTGCGACCCCTGGGCGGATGAGTGCGAGGAGACAGTCTCCTCAACAGGCGCAAACATAGGGTTTCTCCTCGATGGTGATGGGGACCGTGCGGGCGTGGTGGACGAGAACGGCAATATTCTGCTGCCGCATGAGCTGTCGCCCCTGGTTCTTGGCCATCTTATTGAGAACCGCGGCGAGTCCGGTCGCGTGGTTGTTACGCTTACGTGCTCGGCGCGCATCGCGCGCCAGGCAGAGCGACTGGGCTGCGGACTCACCTCAGTCCCCGTTGGCTTCTCTCGTATATATAGAGAAATGCGCGAGGGAGACGTGGTGCTGGGTGCCGAGGAATACGGTGGCCTTGCGTTTCCGTCCCACCTTTGTGAGAGAGATGGCCTGCTCGTGTGCTTGCTGGTGGTCGAGCTGGTGGCTAAGAGCGGCAGGAGTTTGCGTCAGCTGGTTAGTGACATGGGCGATAAGATCGGCCACATGCGCTACACGCGGCGAGACGTGCGCCTTGATCCGGCAGCCACGCAGGCCTTCCGCAATGTCCTGCCTGGACTGAACCCTGGGTCCGTGGCAGGACGTCGTCCCGTGGAGGTCAGCCATGCCGACGGCCTGCGCCTCCAGTTCGATGACGGGTCCTGGGTCCTTATGCGCCCGTCCAGGTCAGACCCGGTGGTGAGGGTATATTCCGAGGCGCCGACTGAGGGCGAGCGCGACCGCCTCCTGGATGCCTCCTGCGGCATGGTGCGCGCGGGCGCCTGAGCCCGGTTGTGTAGGAGGTGTGGAGACGCCCCTCGGCCCTTCCCACGGGCCCCGCAGGGGCGTATATTACTTCCTCGCGCGGCGCACCCCCCACAAGGACGGACGCCGCGGGGCACCCTGAGAACCGGATACCGTGTCCGAGAGATCGGACGACGAAGGACAGACTAGCGATGCTCGAATGCCGTGCCCGATGGCACGGCGCCGAGTCGATTCCAGTGAAGTCCGAGATCAGCGTGGTCTTGGAGTGGGACCCGGACGTCCATTTGGAGACATCACGCCGCAGCGATGCGGCGCTCCGAACGGAGAGTTCGATCCTGGCTCAGGATGAACGCTGGCGGCGCGCCTAACACATGCAAGTCGAACGGCCGGACCCACCTCGGTGGGCGAGGCAGTGGCGAACGGCTGAGTAACACGTGGGCAACCTGCCCCCCTCCCCGGGACAGCCTCGGGAAACCGTGGGTAATACCGGATATGCCGCCCCCTCCGCATGGGAGGCTGTCTCTTATACACATCTGACGCTGCCGACGAATAGAGAGGTGTAGATCTCGGTG
>OIET01000033.1_pt1 | contig 193265 bp, 175 predicted proteins | sample 1581871 | NCBI WGS metagenome assembly OIET01 (sample SAMN03279760, study PRJEB24777) | human gut metagenome | isolation source: fecal sample PR121 from 1 month old male Malay infant, vaginally delivered... | place: Singapore | collected 2005-09-16
CCCCGTCGCTGTCACCACCCCACCCCCCACTCCTTCTTTATCGGTATCTGTGAATCGTGCAGAAAACCACCTGCGAAAACGTCACGACGATTCACAGATACCGATAAAGAAGGTGTTAGAGAACGCACTGACAGCACCCCCATTCGCAATTGTTTCACCCCTCTTTACGAAGAAGCAGCACCCGTAGGCGGCTTACTGACAGGTCTCGATTGCTGTTCAACCGTTGAACAGGTTTGGTTAATCAGGAGGAGGTGAGCGCATGGGGACCGCCGAACAACATGGCTGGAGGATCGCCGAGGTAGAGCGTCTGGTGAGTCTTTCTCGCCGCGACATCCAGCGCACCTGTTACCAGGGCCGCGGTGGCGCCGGGGTCCTCACGCCAAGCGACGGCAGCTGGGGCCGCCGCACCTACGACGAGCGGGACCTTGCGACGCTCTTCCTTCTCGCCCAAAGACGCCGAGAAAGCCTCACGCTCTCGCAGGCCGCGGATGACCTACGTGAAAGGTTGCGTGACCACAGCCAGCAGGAGCTCCTTGCCCTTGAGGCCGAGAAGCTCTCTGACAGGCTCGCGGACGTCGCGGACCAGCTCGTCCGCGCCGAGGCACTCAACGCGGCGCTCGAGGACGAACCGCAGCGGTCGAAGCTCCTCTCGCACATTGGCGACTGCGCGCAAGAGCTGGGCCGCGCATCGAGTGGCCTTGAATGCCCGCCCCCGCCGACAGACGACTCGCCCGGCGAGGAATTGCTTCAAAAACTAATGAAAAGCCAAGGAATCGAGGAACCCGAGTAACAGCAACCAAGGAGGCACAGATGAAGAAAACGGCAAAGCGCGCAAGGGCCATCCTTCACGAGTGGAAGGCGTGGCTTGCAGTTCTCGCTGTGGGGGCAGCACTGGGGGCATTCCTCTACGCGCGCATCTACCCCATGGTCGCGCCGCAGTCCGAGCTGGCCCAGCCCACTGTCCAGACCCTCTCCCCCAGCGTGGTCTTCACGCGCGTTCGTGAGGAGGGCGAGCTGGTGAGCGCCTCTCAGGACTACTCGATCGTCGACAAGGTGACCAATTCCAACCGCGACTTTCTCGACCTCTTTGACGTCCCGTTCACCGAGAAGAGCTTCTGGTACCGCTACAACGGCACTATAAAGGCGGGCGTCGACCTCTCGACAGCAGAACTCGAGCAGGACGAAAGCGACCCCTCGCTGCTGCACGTGACGCTCGACCAACCGCACATCATCTCGAACACCCCAGACATGGACAAGAGCGGCGTCCTCGAGGAGAACAACAACATCTTCAACCCCATCAGCGTGGAGGACTCCGACGCCTTCCGTAGGCAGTGCGTCGAGAGAAGCGAGGAGGAGGCCATTGGCGGCGGCCTTCTCGACGAGGCAAGGACGAACGCCGAGAGCCAGCTAACCCAGATCTTCAACGCGGCCTTCGAGAAGGACACCTACACGCTGGACTTCACGTATCAAGACGCGGGGGACGAGTAGCGCGAGTGGGCCGCGCAGTTCGCGCTGCCGACGCCCCCGAATCCCAGCTGCCGGTGCCCCGAATTACGCACGGCTGAGTTCGCGAGAAACACCACCTGGGCTTTTGTCGCCCGGATCTTCAGCCGTGCGTAATTCTCGGTCGAGGGCTCTTCGAATCTCTCGCACATGTCCGACGCCGGTCGAGCGGGAACCGGGAACGCGACCGGAAGCACACACCGCACGCGGGACCGCTCCGTCTCGCTCGCCCGCCGCAGCATCCCATGGGGTAGAATTGCCCCAGCGAAACGCGCAAGCTCCGCTCAGCGACCCTGGAGGAATTATGGCTGACAGCACGCAGGACTTCGACATGGACATCCCCGAGCCGGAGCTGGAGTTTGGCGACCCCACGCCGACCGCGTCAGATCCCGTCCCCGCCGCAACGCCGGCGCCGGCACCCTCAAGCGACCCGGCCCAAGCCCTCTCCCCCGCCGAGCGCGAGAAGGTCGAGGCCTTCGTCGAGAAGATCGACCTCACGAACGCGGCGGGCGTCCTCTCCTTCGGCGTCGGCGCACAGAAGAAGGTCTCGGACTTCTCCGAGCGAGCGCTTGACGGCGTGCGCAACAACGACCTCGGCGAGATCGGCAACGACATCAGCTCCCTCATCGTGACGCTTAAGGACTTCGACCCCGACAAGCAGGAGAAGTCCGGCCCTCTCGCCATCTTCCACAAGGCGAAGAACAACCTCGAGGCGCTGCGCACGCGCTATACCGCAGTCGAGAAGAACGTCCGCGAGATCTCGGCCACCCTCGAGGGTCACCAGCGCACGCTGCTCAAGGACATCGCGACGCTCGACCAGCTCTACGCGCTCAACGAGGCGTACTTCAAGGAGCTCACGATGTACGTGGTCGCCGGCAAGGAGAAGCTCGAGCAGGTACGCACAGACGAGCTAGCGCGGCTCCAGGCCAAGGCGGCCGAGACCGGCCTTGCCGAGGACGCGCAGGCAGCACGCGACCTGGCGCAGAAGTGCGACCGCTTCGAGAAGCGCATCTACGACCTCGAGCTCACCCGTCAGGTGGCCCTCCAGACGGCGCCGCAGATTCGCATGGTCCAGGCGTCGGACGCCGTGATGGCCGAGAAAATCCAGTCGACGGTGGTCAACACCATCCCCCTCTGGAAGAACCAGATGGTCATCGCCCTTGGAATCGAGCACGCCACGCAGGCCGCGCGCGCCCAGCGCGAGGTTTCCGACATGACCAACGAGCTTCTCAAGAAGAATGCCGACAAGCTCAAGGTGGCCACGGTCGACGCCGCCCGCGAGGCAGAGCGCGGCGTGGTGGACATCGAGACCTTGAAGCACACGAACGAGCAGCTCATCTCGACGCTTGACGAGGTCAAGCGCGTGCAGGCGGAGGGCCGAGAGAAGCGCCGCCAGGCCGAGGGTGAGCTCGCTCAAATCGAGGACGAGCTCAAGGCCAAGCTCCTCGACGCCTCGCGGGATTAAACTCCCCGGCAATGGGATTCCATTGCCGGGGAACGGGATTCCATTGCCGGGGAACTCAATCCCGTCGCAGGATGCGCGAGACCGTTGAGGTGCCGAGCCCCCAGGTCCTGGCAATTGTCTTGCCACTCACTCCGTGGTTGCTCATGAGATGGATAATCTCATCTCGCTTGGGACGGTTGATTCCTCGAAGCTCGCTGGAGGTTTTCACGCCTGCTAGCCTCATCGCCAATGCAAGGGCATCCTCGTCCTGAAGCCGAGTATCGTTGTCCAACCGCGTCGCATCCCAGACAACATCTCGCGGCGAACCCTCGTAGGCATCGAATGCCTCGAAGCTTCCGAAGTAGCCAAGGAGTACGCTCGTGTCCACCACCCAATGGGTGCCCGCGTACTCCTGGTAGCTGCTCCAGTGATACTCGCGCATGGGCGCTATACCAGCGGTTTCGGGATTCATGTGCACGTAGTAAACCGTGGCAATCAGCTGTGCGTCATCGGCAATGGGCTTGCTCCAGAAGCCTCCCTGGAAGAGGGTGCCTTCGCGACCAGTTCGAGCATTGAAGTATTTGCTGTAGGACCAGTTAACCTTGGACATGAAGGCGCTAATTGCAGACGAGGACTCGCCGAAGTCAACAACAAGGTGCACGTGGTTGGTCATGAGAACCCACGCGATGATGCGCGCACCGGTCTTCTCGCGCGCCTCTTTGAGCAGCCTGAGGTAGCACCTACGATCAGCATCGTCCTCAAAGAGCGCCACCTTTCCCGCGCTCCGCACGACAACGTGATAGTAACCAGACTCGCTCAAGCTGCGCCTGGGCATGCAGACCCCCTCCCCGTCGAGTGGTGGTTATCTGTACCCCAAAACTCGCAGCGGGATTCAACTCCCCGGCAACGGGATTCCATTGCCGGGGAGTTTAATCCCGTCGCTACTCCGAGAGGCCGTCCTGCTCGAGCATGGTGCGCAGGACCTCGATGTCGCTGTGGACGTCGATGGACTGGTCGAGCACCAGCTCGTCGGAGAGCTTCGACAGTGCCTCGTCCATCTGCCCGAAGGACGAGCGCATCTCCGTAAGCGTCTTCACGACCTCGGGGCCAGTTGCATGACCCTCGAACTCCACATAAGACCCTGCAAGCTTGGCAGTCGTGGGCAGGTAGTACGTCGCCGCTTTCCTGAACTGCGACGCGACCTCCGGATGGTGCATGACGTATGCGCAGATGTCCTCGGTCCTGGATGCTATCCGCTCGAGCATTGCGCGAACCTCGCCCTCGCGAACCTTCTCGGCCCCTTCCCGAATTCCCTCGACGCTCTTCGTAGCGGCAACGAGAACCTCACGCGCCTCCTCGGGCAGGGAGGACGACTCTTCACCGGAGGAAGCCGCGACTGTGGTACTAGCCGCCTGCGCAACCGGCCTTCTCACCTGCGCCGCGCTCCACACCTCCTCGGTGAGGTAGAGCACCCTCTTGCCGCCATCCTCGTCCAGGCGCCCCTCGGGAATGAGCCCTCGAGAGATCGCCTCATCAAGCACCGAGACAAGCTGCGGAACGGGGACGCCAGCCTCGCCAGCAAGCTCGGCCACGGAGACGCTCTTCCTATCCCCCAGAGCTTTGTCAACGCGGTGCAGCATCTGCGCGAAGGTCTTCTCGTGCGCCCCGTTGCCCACAAGCCGCGAGCCCGCTACGACCGCTGCGACACCGAGCGCCAGCGTCACAATGCCGGAGAAAGGGCTAAAGATGAGAAGTGCAAGCCCTACGACAACCAGTGGAATTGTCACGAAGAAGAGGATTGCAAGGCCCGCCCACATGCGCCACCGCGCGCGGCTAGCGTCTTGTGGATCGCTGATGACGTAGGGCGAGCGCTCGTCTCGCCCGAAGGCGCTGAGCTGGCGCCCCACGTCGCGAACCGCCTTTTCGATCGACTTCGAGACGCCGGAGAGGTCAAGCTGCGAGAAGGCCTCGCCCACCTGTCGCGCGGCATCGGTGCCGGCGCGCCGCATGTTGTCGAAGTCCTTCTCGTCCATCCCTGGCCTCCCATTGCTAGACAAGACAAGGCAGGGGACAGCCCCTCTGCGATGAGACAAGGGGACTGTCCCTTTGTCTCACTCTACGAGCGGAAGTTCACCTGCTGGCTGGAGTCCTTGAGCAGCACGTCGTGCGCGCCGCCCTCGACGAGCGACGTGGCCGAGACAAGCGTGAGCTTGGCCTTCTCGCGGAACTCGGCAAGGTCAAGCGCGCCGCAGTTGCACATCGTGGAGCGGACCTTGAGCAGCGAGTTGTCGACATTCTCCTTGAGCGGTCCGGCGTACGGCACGTAGGAGTCGACGCCCTCGACAAACGAGAGGCCCTTCTTGCTGCCGCCCAGGTCGTAGCGCTGCCAGTTGCGGGCACGCGCGGAGCCCTCGCCCCAGTACTCCTTCATGTAGGAGCCGTTCACGTTGACGCGACGCGTGGGGCTCTCGTCAAAGCGGGCAAAGTAGCGGCCAAGCATGAGGAAGTCTGCGCCCATGGCCAGCGCGAGCGTCATGTGGTAGTCGTAGACGATGCCACCGTCGGAGCACACGGGCACGTAGACGCCGGTCTCCTCGTAGTACTCGTCACGCGCGCGGCACACGTCGATGAGCGCGGAGGCCTGACCGCGGCCGATGCCCTTCTGCTCGCGGGTGATGCAGATGGAGCCGCCGCCAATGCCTACCTTCACGAAGTCAGCGCCGCAGTCTGCCAGGAAGCGGAAGCCCTCGGCGTCGACAACATTGCCCGCACCCACGCGCACGGAGTCGCCGTAGTTCTCGCGAATCCACGCAAGGGTGCGCTTCTGCCACTCCGAGAAGCCCTCGGAGGAGTCGATGCACAGCACGTCGGCGCCGGCGTCCACCAGCTTGGGGACGCGCTCGGCGTAGTCGCGCGTGTTGATGCCGGCACCCACGAGGTAGCGCTTGTGCTGGTCGAGAAGCTCGTCCGGACGGGACTTGTGGGAGTCGTAGTCCTTGCGGAAGACAAGCGCAACCAGGCGGTTGTCTGCATCGACGATGGGCAGCTGGTTGAGCTTGTTGTCCCAGATGATGTCGTTGGCGGTCTTGAGCGAGGTGCCGTCCTCGGCAACGATCATCTTCTCGCGCGGGGTCATGAACTCCGAGACGAGCTTGGCGCGGTCGTCGCGGGAGGGACGATAGTCACGCGAGGTCACAATGCCCACGAGGTGACCGTGGGAGGTGCCGTCATCGGTGACGGGCATGGTGGAGTGGCCGGTGCGCTCCTTCATCTCCATGACCTGGCCGAGCGTCATGTCGGGCGTGAGCGTTGAGTCAGAGACAACAAAGCCAGCCTTGTAGGACTTCACCTCTCGCACCATGGCCGCCTCGTCATCGGCACTCTGCGAGCCATAGATAAAGGAGAGACCACCCTCCTGGGCAAGCGCAACGGCAAGCTTGGGGCCAGAGACTGCCTGCATGATGGCCGAGACCATGGGGATGTTTAGGCTCAGGGCAGGCTCCTCGCCACGCTTGAAGCGTACGAGGGGCGTGCGAAGCGAGACGTTCGCGGGGATGTTCTCCGCCGAGGAATAGCCAGGAACAAGCAGGTACTCAGAGAAGGTGTGCGATTCCCCTTCGAAGAACGTTGCCATGCGCGTGCGCTCCTACTCTCCGCGAATGCGGTACTGGTAGCCACTATTGCGGGCCATTGTAGCATCCGACGGCCGACTCTTTGTCACCGCCCGCCGAGCTGCGAGAACGCACCACAGGAGGAAGCCGCAAGGCGGACGCAGCGAGAAGATGCCAGCCCCCGGCCGCTCCACCGCCGGTCGCCGTGCGCCCTACTTGCTGGCGTCCTCCGCAAGGACGTCCTCGACGTTCACGGCAATGTCGTGCTTGGTGGGAATCCACTCGACCTTCTTGAAGAGGGCCACCACGGTCATGGGGATGTAGGTCATCATGAACAGCGGGAACGTGAACAGGTTGGTGAAGATGATCCAGCGCCTGCTCTTGTGGCAGTGGATGTGCTTGCGCTCGGAGATGGTCGTGATGATGGCGAGCAGGAAAAACACGAAGTACATCGAGAAGAATGTCATGATCAGAGATCCCACGCACATGGAGAGCTCGGCCTGCGTGGCAATGAAGCCATGGCTCAGGCTACCCACGATGAGGTAGGTCGCGTTCACAAAGGCCGAGAGGAGCGTGAGGATCATACCCGGCGCGATGGTCATGAGCATGTCGTACGAGGCAAAGCGCCCATGGCGGATTCCATGGAAGAGGTCCCTGCAGTACGAGAAGAACACCTGGTAGAAGCCCTTGGTCCAACGCAGGCGCTGCACCCAGCTGGCTTTGAAGGTAACGGGCTGCTCGTCGAAGAACTCGGCAGGCGCATAGCCAATCTGGATGTTGTTCGCGCAGCAGAATGTGGAGAACTGGATGTCCTCCGTAAGCGTGTGGAAGTCCCACCCGTGCATGCCCTTGATGATCTTGCCCGAGACGAGCCAGCCCGAGCCTGAGATAGCGCAGCTCGTGCCAACCATCATGCGCGCGTTATTCAGGAACTTTGCCTCGCGCATGAACCAGAGCGCGTTTGCAGCAGAAATCCAACTGGAGTCGAAGTTCTTGGAGTTACGGTAGCTCGTGCACACCAGGTAGCCGGCATCGAACGCGTCGTTCATGATGCGCGTGTAGTTGGGCGAGACGAGGTTGTCCGCGTCGAAGACGAAGAAGCCCTCGTACTTGTCGCCATACTCGTTGAGGATGCGATCAAAGCCGTAGTCCATTGCCCAGCTCTTGCCACGGCGCGCAAGGTCGTTTCTGTCCCAGACAATGGCGCCGGCGCGCTCGGCCTCCTCGTGCGTGTTGTCGGTGCAGGCGTCGCAAACCACGAAGACGTCCATGAGCTCGCGCGGATAGTCCTGGGCAAGAATGGACCGAACAAGGTTGCCGATGACCGGCTCCTCGTTGTGCGCCGAGATGAAGAAGGCATAGCGGTGCAGCTTCTTTGCCGGCGGCAGCTTGACCATGCCGCGAGCGGCAACGCGAATGAGGTAGACAAACTGGTAGAAGTACGCCAGCGTGAAGAAGAGCCACACAATCATGTTGAAGATCACGATTGGTGTGAGTCCGATCCTGTTGAACTCCATAGCAAGCTCTCTCTCACGTTGCCGCGCACGCCAAGAGCAACATGCGCGGAGCGACTTCGTTACACACCAAGCTGCGGGCAGATGCGCTCGCCCGCCGCCGTTCGTCCCATTGAGGTATCCTTCAGCGATTCTAGTACAGTGCGCAGGTCCTCCGGCAGCTCGTCGGCAAGCTCGATGGTCTCTCCGGTCACGGGATGGTCGAAGCAAATGTGCCAAGAGTGAAGGAACTGCCTGGAAAGACCCAGGTTCTGACGCAGGTCGCCACGCCCGTAGAGGGGGTCGCCCACCACACAGTGGCCAATGTGGCGCATGTGAACGCGAATCTGGTGCGTGCGGCCAGTATAGAGATGGCACTCGAGTAGCGTGTAGCCTTCATCGCGGCGGCCCGCCTCGAAGCGCTCGAGCGTGGTGAAGGTGGTGATAGCCTCGCGGGCGCCGGGGTCATCGGTCACCATCATGCGCAGGCGGTCCCGCGTGGAACGAGCGATGCCGCTCTCGATGGTGCCCTTATCGGGGGCCACATATCCCTGCACCAGGGTCACGTAGCGACGGTCGAGCACACGCAGGCGAATAAGGTCCTGCAACGCCTTCTGGGTCTCGTCGTCCTTGGCGGCAACCATGAGGCCAGAGGTGTCCATGTCAAGGCGGTGCACGATGCCCGGCCGGTCGTCTCCCTGAAGGCGTCCCAGGCGTGAGTAGCCGCAATGTGCGACAAGGGCATTGGCCAGCGTGTCATCCACATGGCCGGGGCTGGGATGGCACACAAGGCCCGCCTGCTTAGAAAGGACCATGAGGTACTGGTCCTCAAAGCGGATATCCAGCGGGATGTATGGGTTGGGCGCAAGGACGCCCGTGGCAGGTTCCTCCTCGGGGAGCGTCACCTGGAGGCGATCTCCCAGGCAGAGACGCTCGCTCTTGGACGAGACGGGCGTGGCGTTAAGCGTCACGCGCCCCTCCTCGACGAGACGCGCACACGCGCTCCTCGACGGCATGCCATCTTGTGCCGAGAGGAACGCATCGATGCGCACGCCGTCCCCCTCGGGCCCCACGAGCAGGCCAACGAGACGATCAGGCATCCTGGCGGTCTCCAACGCTGGACGAGGCGGCCCCGCTGGTGCGCGCGGAAGCCTCCGCGGCGCTTGCGGGTGCGTCAACCATCACGAGGTAGAGAATCACCGAGACCACAATGCCCACGGTGACAAAGATGTCCGCCACGTTGAACACAGGGAAGTCCATGAACGTGGTGGCAAAGAAGTCCGTGACGTAACCAAAGATCATGCGGTCGATCATGTTGCCAACGCCCCCGCCGCACACGCAGGCGACGGACACCACAAGCGGCATGGGCAGTGAGTCATGCGACCACACAAGCCAGATGCCAAAGGCAAGCACGGCGGCCGCAAAGACGATGAACACGGGGCCGGCGCCCTCCCCAATGGAGAACGCCGCACCCGTGTTCTTCACGAACGAGAGGTCTAGGACACCCGGAATGAACTCCTGGGGCTGCCCCGGGACAAGAGACGCGCGGACAGCGGCCTTCGTGACCTGGTCGACGAGAACAGCAAGCACGCAGATAACCCAGAACACGACGAGCCTCGCGCCCCGCCATGACCGAGCCGTATGCATTGCGTCAACTGTCACAAAGGCCCCCTACGTACGTCTCCCAACAAACTTCCCTCAAAAAAGCTAGCCCTGCTCAGACGCGCCCTCAACCGCGTCGTGGCAGCGGCAGCACAGGCCGTCATCGCCAAGCTCACGCCAGTTCCAGCACCTGGGGCAACGCTCGCCCTCGGCGTGGGTGACGGCAGCAGAGAACTCGTCCCCTGCGGCAACGGTGACCGCGGAGCACACAAGCGGCTCGGCGAGGTCGATGCCCGTGCGCTCGAGCTCCTCGAGGGCATCGACCGGCATTGTGAGAGCGGCGCGAGCGGCCTGCGAGGTCTTCTCGGGAATGGCCCCCTCAGACGCAGCCTCCTCGTAGGCCTTCGTGAAGGCGCCCCTCGCCTCGGCGAGGGCCTTGTGGGCCTTGAGCAGGGGCTCGTACTCATCGGCAGCCATGGGCGCCTGGTACCAGTCGAGAAGTGCAGCGTGCTCCTGGTTGTCTCGCATGGAGGCGGGCAGGTGCGGCATGACCTCGTCGGTGGTGTAGACCAAGATGGGCTGGAAGTCGTGGATGAGCATCGACAGGATGTAGGCCCAGGTGGTCTGCGCGGAGCGGCGCTCGGGCGAGTTGGTGGCACCGCAGTAGACGCGGTCCTTTGTCGCGTTGAGAAAGCCGTTGGAGAGCTCGGTCACGTAGTCGTAGAGTGTGCGGAAGACCACGTTGAAGCGGTAGCCCTCGTACGCGCGCGCAACGGTGTCGTGGACCTCGCACATGTGCGCGAGCGTTATGCGGTCGTAGGCAGTGAGCTCGGACACGGGGACGCCCTGGGTGGCGGGGTCAAACTGGTTCTCGATCTCGCCGAGCAAGAAGCGGAAGGTGTTGCGGATCTTGCGGTAGGCGTCGCCCACGTGGTCGAGGATCGTGTCGTCGCAGGGGACGTCGGTCGAGGTGTCGACCGAGGCGACCCACAGGCGCAGCACGTCGGCACCGCGGGTATCGCACTCCTTGTTGGGGTCAATCACGTTGCCGAGAGACTTGGACATCTTGCGGCCCTGGCCGTCAAGCGTGAAGCCCTGGGAGACGATCGACTTGTACGGTGCCACGTCGTACGCGCCAACCGAGGTCATGAGCGAGCTCATGAACCAGCCGCGGTGCTGGTCGGAGCCCTCGAGGTACATGTCGGCGGGGAACTTGAGGTAGCCGCGGTGCTTGCACACGGCGGTGTGCGAGACACCGGAGTCCCACCACACGTCGAGGATGTCGGTGTTTGCCTTGAGATTGTGGCTGCCGCACTTGGGGCACACGCAGGCGTCACCCAGGTAGCTCGCGGGGTCCTCGGTGAACCAGGCGTCGGAGCCCTTCTCGCGGAAGAGCTCGATGACCTTGTCGAGCGTGGCGTCGTTCATGACCGTCTCGCCGCAGTCCTGACAGGTGTAGGCAGGAATGGGTACGCCCCAGTTGCGCTGGCGGGAGATGCACCAATCCGGCCTGCCCTCGACCATCGACGTGATGCGGTTGCGCGAGTGTGCGGGGTAGAACTTGACCTTCTCGAGCTCGCGCAGGGCGTCCTTGCGCAGGCCGGTCTTGTCCATCGAGACAAACCACTGGCTCGTGGCGCGGAAGATGACGGGCTGCTTGCAGCGCCAGCAGTGCGGGTAGCTGTGGGTGATGTCCTCGTGCAGGATGAGCGTGCCGCGCTCCTCGAGCCACTCGATGATCTTGGGGTTGGCATCGTTCACGTTCATGCCGGACCACGGGCCGCCGGTTCCCATGCCGTCACCCTTGTAGAAGTTGCCGTCGTCGTCAACGGGCATGACCACGGGGATGCCAAAACGCATGCCCGCGTTGTAGTCGTCGACGCCGTGGCCGGGGGCCGTGTGGACGATACCGGTGCCGTCATCGAGGGTAACGTAGTCGGCGTAGATGAACTCGCCCTCGACGCCCTGGTCGCCAAAGATGGGCTGCTTGTACTTGTTGTGGCAGAGCTCCTCGCCCGTCATGCGCCAGACCTCGCCGTCGGCGCGGCGAGCAAGCTCGTAGGACTCGTAGCCAAACTTGGCGCAGTCCTTCTCGACAAGTGCCTCGGCCATGAGCTCGGCGCGGCCATCGACAACAACGGCCACGTAGTCTGCCTCGGGGTGCAGGATCACGGCGTCGTCGGCAGGAAGGGTCCAGGGGGTCGTGGTCCAGATGTCAACCCAGAGGTTGCCCTTGTAGGCCTCGAGGCCGGCGGGGACGGTGGTCATCTCAAAGCGCACGAAGATGGCCGGCGAGACCTCGTCGCCGTACTCGATCTCGGCCTCGGCGAGGGCCGTGTGGCAGTGGGTGCACCAGTGCACGGGCTTGCGGCCGCGGTAGATGGCTCCCTTGTCGAAGATGGCCTTGAAGATCTCAACGTCGGTGGCGTCGTAGTCGTGGACGTAGGTGAGGTAGGGGTTGTCCCACTCGCCCAGCACGCCCAGGCGCTTGAAGCCCTGGCGCTGGGTGTCCACCTGCTCGACGGCCATCTTGCGGCAGAGCTCGCGAATCTTGACCGTGGGGAGCTGGTTGAACTTCTCGGTGCCCAGCGTCTCCTCGACCTTGTGCTCAATGGGCTGGCCGTGGCAGTCCCAGCCCGGGACGTACGGCGTCTGGTAGCCGCGCATAGCCCAGTAGCGGTTGACGATGTCCTTGCTGATCTTGTTCTGCGCATGGCCCAGGTGGATGGGGCCGTTGGCGTACGGCGGGCCGTCGTGCAGGACGAACTTCTCGTGGCCCTCGTTCTTCTTGAGGAGCTGCTCGTAGAGCTTGTCCTCATCCCACTGTGCAAGGCGCTTGGGCTCGTTCTGGGCCAGCGACGCCCTCATGGGGAACCCCGTCTTGGGGAGGTTCATCGTCTTCTTGTACTCGTTTGCCACCTGGACACCCTCCATCTCGCGGGCACAAAAGAGCGCCCGTCCCTCCTGCTGGGACGAAGCGCTCGTTTCACACTTCGCTTGTGACCACCCAGCGAGCGAATCTTCCGCCTAACTCGGCTGGCCTGTATCGGCGGCCACTCCGTCGGCGCCTACTTGCAAGGGCGAGAAGCACCTTGCTTTGGGGCCGCAGCTCCGGGGTGATCTTGCAACGGACGCCAAGGCGGGCTCCCACCATCCCCGCTCGCTTCCCATGGCGCTGTCCGAGGCTACCTGTCCCCTTCACAGCCTTCGGGGCTGCATGATAGCACGTTCGCCGTGCTCGTACGAGCGCTGGCGGATTTCCCGCCAGAAGAGCACGACGCCGTACGGCACGGATACCGTACGGCGTCGAAGGGCTAAGCACTGCTCGTCCAGCGGCTGAACTATTCCGTGGCGGTCGCGGGCGCAGAATTGCTCATGAGGCTCTCCTGCGCAAGCGGCGTGGTGCGAAGTGCCAGGGGCTGCGTTGCCTCAGCGGGAACCGTGACCTGGTAGGTGAACGTCCCCGACTCGCCGGAGCGCAGGTGCGTGCGCACGCGGATGAACTGCAGGCCGCTCAGTGCGGCCTCGTTGACGCCGTAGTCGGTAAAGATGAGCCCGTCGCTTGCGGAGAAGTTCGTGATCGTCCCACCCGCTGGCGCAATGAAATACACAAAGTGCAGCATGTCGGAGTTGTTGCGCTTGTCGGCATTGCCACCGTAGATGTAGATGGGGGCGCTTGCTGCCTCCTCCGGCGTGATGGTGTTGGTGAGCGTGGTGGTGACGTTGTAGGTGGTTGTGCCGTCGGCGTTCTTGGTGCCGCCGTCGATGGTGGTACCCGCCTGCGTGTACCAGCTGAGCTTGCTATAGGAGTCGTCGTTCAGGTAGACGCCCAAGACAGGAGTGGCGGGGTCGGTCGAGAGGCCGCCGGCAACACCGAGCTCCTGCATGACCTGCTCCTCGCCCTGGTCGTTCATCCACACAAGGAGGCGGCCATCTGCGGCAGACTTCTTGTAGACGTCCTTGAGGTCCTTGATGCTGGCGCTGCCAAGGTTGCTCAGGACCGACTTGAACGCGAGCTCGGCGACGCTCGCAAAGTAGGCGTCCTGCGCATCCCCGTCATCTCCGTACTTCCAGTAGACATCGCTCAGGAGCGCCTGCGCCGTGTTGGTGCCGTCGAGGGTCGCACCGTCCGGAGCGGTGATGGAGCCCGTAAGGGCAACAAGGCGCTGCAGGAAGACCGGGTCGATGACAATGACACCGTCAACGTTGCCACCACCCGTCTGGGCCCAGTAGTCACGGGCAAGCTCGCCCACGCGGACAAAGTCGGGGTCGCAGTTCACCTGGGCAGGGTCGGTGTCCATATTGGTTGCCATGGCGTTGCGCTCCTCGTCGGTGATGTCCACCTTGAGGCCCGACTCGTGGAGGATCGTAGTGAAGTCACCCATGGTAAGGGTGCCGTTGTTGATCGTAACGGTACCCCAGGAGCCGGGAAGGCCTCCCGTGGAGCGCAGCTCGGAGTTGTTCTGGGCAATCACGAGGTAGGTACGCGTCTGGCCATTTGCGCCAAGCATCTGCGGGAGCACGTCGAGAATAGGCTTGGCCTTAGCAAGCGCGTCTCGTACCTGGGTGGTCTGCGTCTTGACCTTCTCGATGGCAGAGGCGAGCTGCGGGATGTGCGCCTCGGGCAGCGAGTCGATGGTGTCGAGCGTCCCCTCGATGGTGGGCGTTGCCTGGTCAACGGCGGCAACAACGGAAGAGATGGTCTCCACGTCAAACGAGCCGTCGTGCATGATGTCCGAGAGCTTCTTGCCCGAGACGCTCTGCGCTATGGGCACGAGGGCGTCGTTCACGAGGGCAGACGAGGCCGCACCCAGCGTCTGGACCGAGCGCACGTCCTCCCCCACCACGGGAAGGTTCGCGGCGAGCTTCCAGAGCGGCGAGGTCACCTCGACGTTCAGGGCGTCGCTGTCCTCGACGATGGTGTTCACCGAGTTGTTGAGGGCTTCCGTGTCACCGCTCTTGACGGCTTCCTTAAGGGTCGAGAGCTCGGTGACCATGTCCTCCGCGTGCCCCTTGGCCGTCATGGCCGAGCGGTAGAGCTGGAAGGCGCAGGCGCCGCACACCGCGACGATGGCCACGATGACAAGGCCAATGACGAGACCCACGTGCGAGTGATGACGACGCCCGTTGTTGTTCCCGCGGTGGCCTCGATGTGCGGTCTGGGGCTTGTAGTTGCTACGCGAGAGCCGCTCGTACTGGCTATCGTGGGCAGCGAAATGGGAAGCCAAGGAAAACCTCTATTCATGTCTGGCATATAGGCACAGACACTATAGACGAACTTAAGGTCCCGGCCAAAGGCCGCTCCGCCAAGCGTCACGGCCCAAACACACGGGCGTTCTGCCAGCAAGCGCAGCTCGTATAAAAAACCCGGCCCCAGCGGAAGGTCGCTGGGGCCGGGTTGCTTACCGACGTACGGTCGCGAGAGCCTACTGGGCGCTCTGTGCGGAGAACTGTGGAGCAAAGCCGTCATCGCGCTTGAGCATCTTCATGAACTCCTCGCCCGTGATGGTCTCCTTCTTCTGGAGGTAGTGAGCGATCTCGTGGAGCTTGAAGCGGTTGGCCTTGAGGGTCTCCATGGCTTGCGTATGACCCTCCTCGACCAGTGCCTGGACCTCGGCGTCAACCTCCTGCGCGGTTCCCTCCGAGCAGGTGAGCTCCGCGCCGCCGCCAAGGTAGCGACTGCGCTGCTGGCCCAGGGCCACCATGCCAAACTTGTCGGACATGCCGTACTGAGTCACCATGGCGCGCGCGATCTGGGTTGCCTTCTCGATGTCGTTGGAGGCACCGGTGGTCATCTCGCCAAAGATGAGCTCCTCGGCCGCACGGCCGCCGCAGAGCACCGCGATCTTGTCCTTGGCTTCCTTGCGCGTGGTGAGGAAGTGCTGGTCCTCCTCGACCTGCATGGTGAAGCCCAGGGCGCCAGAGGTGCGCGGGACAATCGTGATCTTCTGGACGGGCGCAGAGCCGGTCTGCATGGCAGCGACGATGGCATGGCCGGTCTCGTGGTAGGCCACGACCTCCTTCTCGTGCTCCGAGAGGACCGTCGACTTCTTCTTCTCGCCGGCGATAACCACGTCCACGGACTCCTCCAGGTCCTCCTGGGAGACGCGGTTGCGGCCGTAGCGCACGGCGCGCAGGGCGGCCTCGTTGATGATGTTGGCGAGGTCGGCGCCGGAGGCACCGGGCGTGGAGCGGGCGATCACGCTGAGATCGATGTTGTGCTCCATCTTGACGTCGTTGGCGTGGATCTTGAGGATGGCCTCGCGGCCGGCGAGGTCGGGCAGCTCCACGGGGATGCGGCGGTCAAAGCGGCCGGGGCGCAGCAGTGCCGGGTCGAGGGTCTCGGGGCGGTTGGTCGCGGCGAGAACCACGATGCCCTTGTGGTTGTCAAAGCCGTCCATCTCGGAGAGCAGCTGGTTCAGGGTCTGCTCGCGCTCGTCGTTGGAGTTGATGGACATGTCGCGCTTCTTGCCCACGGCATCGATCTCGTCGATGAAGACGATGCAAGGGGCCTTCTCCTTGGCCTGCTTGAAGAGGTCGCGCACCTTGGCGGCGCCGCGGCCCACGAACATCTCGACGAACTCGGAACCGGAGATCTGGAAGAACGGCACACCCGCCTCACCTGCAACGGCCTTGGCAAGCAACGTCTTGCCCGTGCCCGGAGGGCCAACGAGCAGCGCGCCGCGGGGGCACTTGGCGCCGATCTCGTTGTACTTGCCGGGGTTCTTGAGGAAGTGGACGATCTCCTGGAGCGACTCCTTAGCCTCGTCCTGGCCGGCGACGTCCTTGAAGGTAACGCCGGTGTCCTCGCCCTTGACCTCCTTGGCGTTGGAGCGGCCAAGGCCGCCGCCCATGCCAAAGCCACCGCCGCCAAAGTTCATCGACGGACCGTCGTCGCCCATCTGCTTCTTCATCTGGCGGTTTGCCCACCAGCCGAGCAGGAACAGACCAACGAGCGGCAGGCCGTAGGCAATGAGCATGTAGAGCCACAGGTCGCCGGAGGTGTCCGGGATCGACGCCGTCATGTCAACGCCGTGGTCCTTGAGCGTGGTTGCAAGGGTGTCATCGTTGGGCCAGGCGGTGGTCTTGTAGATCTTCTGGGAGTCGCCCGTACCCTCGGTGTACTTAATCTCGTTGTTGCTGGTGTCGATCTCGGCCGAGACAACCTTGTTGTTGTCGACGTCCTCGAGGAACTGAGAGTAGCTGGTCTCAGTCACCTGGGAGCTCACCAAGTTGGGGTAGAGCGTCTGGCTCACCGCGAGGTACACCACAATCGCGATGAGCACGTAGATCAGCATCGATCTGCGTCTCTTGTTGTCATCCATGTCCATTTGTGGACCCTTTCGTCCGGTGCCGTGCATGAACCTGGCTCTAGCGTACCCATTTGCCGGGTCTCCATTATTAACTCGCAGCAACCATTCATGCATGCCGCACGTTGCCGGGACGGCCGCCGGCGTTACGGGACGGTCTATCCCCTCTCGGGCAAAAGGCCAGTGCGATATGCGTCGAGAAGCGCCCTCAGGTCCGCAACCTGCCCCCGGATCTGGGTGCCCGTATCCGTGTCGCCAATCGTCTTGGGGCTGGGGTAAATCTCGAAGCGGTCGTCATCGCTCATGATGTCTGCGTTGAGGTCGAGCACGTCGGCAATGGTACCAAACGGCCGGTGCGCCTTGATGCGCATGCCGCGGGGATCAGAGATGAGCGTGTAGCCCGCGATGCCGGTGGTCCTGTGGTAGGCCTGGCAGAAGCCGCCGTCGATAACCACAAGCAGACCGCCCGCCTTGACGGGGCTCTCCCCGTCCGCAGCGTGGACGGGAGTGTGGCCGTTGATGATGTGGCCATGCACCGGGTCTGCCCCAAACTCCATGAGAATGCGCCGCGCCACCTCGGGCTTCTCAGTGAGCCTGAAGTAGGGGTCACGCGGCTCCTGCCAGGTGAAGCGGTCGGTGAGGTAGGTGCGCTCGAACGTCTTCACCACGCGCCCCGAAAGCGGCGAGTAGCGCCCGCACCAGAGGTACCACATCCAGTCGAGCGAGACCTGGTCATGCTCGTGCCAGGCCTGGCGGGCAAGGCGATCGGCGTAGTCGTAGTACTCGCGGCCGGCAAGGACCTGGTCCTGGTGGCGCACGGCGCAGAAGGTGCCGTCCTCGTTCATGGGCACGCAGGCGTGGAAGATGGCGTTTCCGTTGCGCACCAGGTAGGCGGAGCCGTGGTCGTAGAGAAAGCCAATGTGGGCGCGCAGCTTGTCCGAGGAGTGCACGGCGTCCATGAGGCCGTCCATGACGCGCCTCTCGTCCGCCGAGAGCTCGTAGGGATGCGCCGGGTCGAGCGTGGGGAAGTCTCGCGTGCGCATCTCGTATGCGGTGCCGTTGAGGTCGAGCACGCCCCGGGCGGGATCAACGTGTTCCAGAAGCAGCCTGTCCTCCATGTGCCAGTTGGGATGGCGCATGATGACCTGCCCCTCGAGCTTGAAGAGAATGACCGAGATGGCCTTCTCCATGGGCGTCATGCCGTCGTCCTGCGTGTAGGTTGCCTCCGAGAAGAGCGCCAGCTCGCGCAGGCTCACACCATAGGCGCTCTCGAGGATCGAGAGGCTCTCGTAGTGGATGTTGTTGCGAATCACGGCCGCCAGGCACGCCGCCGAGCCAGATGCCGCGCCCATCCACACGATGTCGTGGTTGCCCCACTCGACGTCGATGGAGTGGTAGCCCATGAGACGGTCGCAGATCTTGTCGGCATGCGGTCCTCGGTCGAAGATGTCGCCCACCAGGTGCATGTGGTCCACGGCCAGGCGCTTGATGAGCGCCGCAAGCGAGCAGATGAAGTCGTCTGCCGAGCCGGTGTCGATAATCGTGTCAATGATGCGCTGGTGGTAAGCAAGGCGGGCCTCCCGCTCGTCGGGCGAGATATGCAGGAGCTCGTCGATGATGTAGGCGTACGCTACGGGCATGGCCTTGCGCACCTTAGAGCGGGTGTAGGAGCCTGAGAGACGCCGTGCGAGACGCACGAGCCGCATGAGCGTGATGGCGTACCACTCGCTGGTGGCCGTGCCCTCCTCGCGCAGGCGACGGAGCTTCTCGGCGGGGTAGTAGACGAGCGTGCAGAGGTCTGCCTGCTCGCTTGCCGTGAGCTCGAGGTTGAAGATCTCCTCCACGCGCTCGCGGATGACGCCCGAGCAGTTGTTGAGGATGTGCTCGAAGGCCTCGTACTCGCCGTGGACGTCCGAGACAAAGTGCTCGGTGCCCTTGGGCAGGTTGAGGATGGCCTCAAGATTGATGATCTCGGTGAACGCTGCCTGCGTGGTTGGGAACTTCTCGGAGAGAAGCTCGAGGTACTTGAGCTGATTGGGGTCTTTCTCCTGCATGTGGCGGTCTCCCTCAGACGGTTGCATCGTTTTAGTCTGCACCGGGGCTTCGAGGGCAACGGTGTGATTTCGGCGAGGCGCCTTTGGTTGGGCCGCTTGGGGTTCGCTGACCACCCATCTAACCGATCGAAATTTGCAAGGTCGTAATTAACCTGCAGATTCCGATCGTTTAGCCGCCCCTAACCAATCGATATTTGCAAGGCAGCCACTCACCTGCAGATTCCGATCGTTTAGCCGCCCCTAACCGATCGAAATTTGCAGGTGAAGAGGCGGCGTTATGAGGGGGACAGCCTCCGAGGGGGGCGGCCTTCTAGAAGACCTCCAGAGAAACGGCCCCACCTAACGCCTGCGCGCGAAGAGCTCCCAGAATGCGACGGCGGAGGACGCGGCAACGTTCAGGGAGTCGACCCCGTTTGACATGGGAATGATGACGGAGCGGCCAACGGCGTCAAGCGTTGCGCGCGCGAGGCCGTAGCCCTCGCAGCCAAAGAAGAGCGCGACCTTCTCGGCAGACGCCAGCCTCGGGTCGTCGATGGGCACGGCTCCCTCCTCGAGCGCCATGGAGAGACACGTAAAGCCCTTGCCGCGGAGGTCTGCCACGATGCCCTCCGGCCAGGCATTGGCGTCGACGCGCGCCCATGGCACCTGGAAGACCGTGCCCATGGAGACGCGCACCGCACGCCTGCCCAAGGGGTCTGCGCAGCGTGGCGAGAGAAGCACGGCATCTGCACCCAGGGCTGCCGCCGAGCGGAAGACCGCCCCCACGTTGGTCACGTCGACAAGGTCTTCGAGAACGGCAACGTGGCGAGCGCCGAGAAGCACCTGCTCGACCGCTTGCGGACGCGGCCGGCGCATGGCGCAGAGCAGGCCCCGGTTCACATTGAAGCCGGTAAGACGCTCCATTTGGTCGTGCGGCAGCACGTAGGCAACGCAGCCGGCGCGCTCGATGAGGTCGGCGCATGACTCCAGCCTGGCGTCATCGACCAGAAACGAGAGGGGCGCAAGGCCTGCATCCAGGGCGACCTCCACGACCAGCCTGGACTCGGCGATGAGCACGCCCTTCTCGGGCTCGAGCTTGTTTCTCAGCTGGTGGTCAGTGAGCCGCACGTAGGTGTCAAGCCGCGGGTCATCCGCACTCTCTATGCGTACCGTCTGCAAGCCCACACCACTCGCCTTCCCATCACGCCCCGCGTTGCTTTCAAGCTACCTTGGCCTTTAGAGCTTTTTCTCGTAGGTCAATCTGTGGGCGGCCGTCCACCACCCTGGGTTACTATAGTCAAACTTATCAACACTCTGAGATGAACACTCACCCTACACCGAGGGAGACCAGCCATAACCATGGAACAATCCTCACGGGGCGGACACTTCGCCAGCGCGTCAAAGAAGAAGCACACAAACCGCGGCCCCGTCATTGCACTTCTCGTCCTGCTCGCCGTTGTTGTTGCTATTTACCTGGGTGGCGTGGCGTACTTCAACTTCTTCTTCATGCCGTCTACCAGCGTCGACGGCCAGGACGTCTCGCTCATGAACGTAGAGGACGTCGCAACCTCGCTCACGGCCGCAAAGACGTCTGGCTGGAAGGCAAGCGTTTCTGGCGACGGCGTCTCGTTCGAGCTTGCCGCTGCAGACATCTCGCTGGCATATGACGGCGAGAGCGCAGCCCGTGCCGCCATTGCTCAGCAGCACCCTTGGGCCTGGCCCATCGAGCTTGCGCAGGGCGCCCAGCAGAGCCTCTCGACGGGCGATGTCTCTGCCTACGTTTCGCTCGACTCAGATGCCATCTCAAGTGCCGTTGCAAACGCTGTGAGCGCCGCATCCTCTGCGGGCGCAAGCTCCGGAACAACCGACATCACCTACGACTCCGAGAAGAAGGCCTACACTGCGTCCGACAGCGCGCAGGCAAGCCGCATCGACCAGAACGCTGCCACCCAGACCATCGCGAATCAGGCCAAGACTCTCGCGACCTCCATCGAGCTTGGGGACGAGTCGCTCCAGGCGGGCGAGTCCGTGGACGACGCCATCAAGACGGCGAACGCCATGCTCGCCGCAACCGTCACGCTCACGCTTGGCGGCACCGAGGTCACAACCGTCGACGCCGACCTCATCTCCCAGTGGATCACCATTGGCGATGACCTCTCGGTGACGCTCAGCCAGGACGCCATCACCACCTGGGCCAAGGGTGACCTCTCCGCAAAGACCGACTCCGTGGGCACGGCGCGCACCTACACGCGTCCCGACGGCGTGCAGGAGTCCGTTGTTGCAGGCGGCGTCTACGGCTGGTCCATCAACGGAGCCGAGGCCGCACAGGACATCTACAACGACATCATGGCTGGCTCCCCCACCACGCTCGAGCTGCCCTGCTACTCCTCGGCGGCAACGTACAACCCTGGCGGCCAGGACTGGCCTACGCGCTTCATCGACGTGAACATTTCCGACCAGCACGCCATCTTCTTCGACTCGGACGGCTCCGTCATCTGGGAGGCCGACGTTGTGACCGGCCAGCCCAACCTCAACCGCAGCACCACGCAGGGCACCTGGACCATCACGAACAAGCAGAGCCCCTCCACGCTCGTGGGCCCCAATGACGAGTCGGGCAATCCCCAGTGGGTGAGCCATGTTGACTTCTGGATGGGTGTCGTTGGCAACCTTATGGGCTTCCACAACGCACCGTGGCGTTCCTCCTTTGGTGGTGACATCTACCTCACCAACGGCAGCCACGGCTGCATCAACCTCTCCTACGACGACGCGGAGAAGCTCTACTCGCTGTGCAACGTGGGCGATGTGGTTATCATCCACGAGTAGCACGGGTTTGGTGTAGCAAACGGCGCCGGGAGTCCTGCAAAAAGGGGCCTTCGGCGCCTTTTTTGACGCCCGAAGACCCCTTTCCGCAGCAAGTGCGTACAAAGCCGCTGCTACATACCCCAGCCGCGACCGCCCATGCCGCCGGGCATGCCACCGCCCATGCCCATGTTGCGCATCATTGACTGCATCTGGCGGCGCTGCTTCTTGCTGCCGCCCTGGGTGGCAGCGCGCATCTTGCTCATCATCTTGTTCATCTCGCCCCACTGCTTGAGGAGCTGGTTGACCTCCTGGACGCTGCGCCCGGAGCCCGCCGCAATGCGCTTCCTGCGCTGGCCGTTGATGATCTTTGGCCGCGCGCGCTCCTCCTTGGTCATGGAGCGAATCATGGCCTCGATGCGCGAGAGCGAGCTCTCGTCGATACCACCCTGCTGCGCCATCGCACGCTCGCCGCCGGGCAGCGCCGAGATGATCTTGGCCAGGCCTCCCATCTTCCTGATCTGCTGCATCTGGCCGAGAAGGTCGTCCATCGTGAAGCCCTCGCGCAGCATGCGCTCGGCGGCGTCAATCTGCTCCTGGTCGGCCACCTTCTGGGCCTGCTCGATGATGCCGTAAACGTCGCCCATGCCCAGAATGCGCTTGGCCATGCGGTCGGGGTGGAAGACCTCGAGCGAGTCGGGCTTCTCGCCCATCGAGACAAACTTGATGGGCTTGCCCGTCACCGCACGTACGGAGAGTGCGCCGCCACCGCGGGCGTCGCCATCGAGCTTGGACATGATGACACCATCGAAGTCCACGCGCTCGGCGAAGGTTTGAACCACGTTCACGATGTCCTGGCCGGTCATGGCGTCGACCACCATGAGGATCTGGTCGGGCTTGACGGCCTGCTTGATGGCGACCGCCTCCTGCATCATCTCCTCGTCGATCTGAAGGCGGCCAGCGGTATCCACAATCACGATGTCGTTCAGGTGATCGACAGCCTCGTGGATGGACTCGGAGGCAACCTTGACCGCGTCCTTGCCGTCACCGCGATAGACCGGCACGCCAATCTCGGTACCAAGGGTGGCAAGTTGGTCGGCAGCTGCGGGACGGTGCGTGTCGCAGGCGGCAAGCAGCGGAGAGTGGCCCTGGCCCTTCAAGAGATAGGCGAGCTTGGCCGCGGCCGTGGTCTTGCCCGAGCCCTGCAGGCCCACGAGCATGATCACGTTGGGCGTGCGGTTCTGCGCCAGCACGAGCTTGGACTCGGTGGTGCCGAGAAGCTCGGTGAGCTGGTCGAGCACGATGCGCACCACGTTCTGCGCGGGCGTGAGCGAGTCCAGGACCTCGGCCGTGAGGCACTTCTCCTTGCAGGAGGCGACAAAGTCCTTGACCACGCGGAAGTTGACGTCGGCCTCGAGCAGGGCCATGCGGATCTCGCGCATGGCCACGTTGATGTCGGCCTCGGTGAGCTTGCCCTTGCCGCGGAGCTTGTCAAAGGTGTCCTGGAGGCGTTCGGAGAGGCTGTTGAACATGGCTACTTTCCTTCCCCAACGAGCGCACGGCAGAAGTCGAGCGCGTCGAAGGTCTCAAGGTCGTCGATGGACTCTCCCACGCCAATGCGGTAGATGGGAAGCCCCAGCTGGTCAGAGATCGCAAGCGCGATGCCGCCCTTGGCGGTGCCATCAAGCTTGGTGACGATAAGCCCGTCGAGGTCCAGGGCGTCGTTGAACTCCTTGGCCTGCGCAAGGCCGTTCTGGCCGGTGGTGGCGTCAATCACAAGGACGACGGTGACCGGCATGGAGGTGCAGCGCTTGCGCGTGACGTTGACCACCTTGGCGAGCTCGCGCATGAGGTCGGACGAGGTGTGCAGGCGCCCTGCGGTGTCGATGAGCACCAGCTGAGAGCCGCGCTTCTCGGCCTCCTCGACCACGTCGTAGCAGACGCTCGCCGGATCCGCGCCGCGCTCGCGGGTGATGACGTCCACGCCTGCGCGCTTACCCCACACCTCGAGCTGCTCGATGGCGGCGGCGCGGAAGGTGTCGGCACCTCCTATGAGGCAGGACTTGCCCTCGTCGCGAGCACGGCCGGCGAGCTTGCCCACCGTGGTGGTCTTGCCGGCGCCGTTGATGCCCACAAAGAGGACGCACGAGGGCACGTCCTCGAAGGGGTCGCGATCGGCCGTTCGGAACTCCTGGGCAAGGCGCTTGGCCAAGGCGTCACGCAGCTGGTCTGCGCGGGTGAGGTTCTCGCGCGCCGCCTGCTCGCGCAGGTCGTCGGCCACGCGCATGGCAAGCTCGCCGCCCATGTCGCCCATCACGAGCGTGTCCTCGAGGTCCTCCCAGAAGTCCTCGTCGACCTCCCCACCCATGTAGAAGATCTCGTTGATGGCCTCGCGCGAGCGCGAGAGGCCGCTTTTCAGCCTGTCGAAGAAGCCCATCAGGCATCGACCACCTTTCCAGTCGCCTTGTCGAGGCGCTGAGAGACGACGTGGCTCACGCCGTCGGCCTGCATGGAGACGCCGTAGAGGACGTCAGCCTGCTCCATCGTCCTTCTCTGGTGCGAGATGACAATGAGCTGCGTCGTGTCCTTGAGCTGCTCGATGGCGTCAAGGAGCTTGGAGAGGTTGGAGTCGTCGAGCGCGGCCTCTACCTCGTCAAACACGTAGAAGGGCACTGTGCGCGTCTTGTAGACGGCAAAGAGCAGCGCCAGCGCCGTGAGGGACTTCTCGCCGCCGGACATGAGAGACATCTTGGTGATGCGCTTGCCTCTGGGCTGCGCCACGATCTCGATGCCCGTCTCGGAGAGGTTGTCCGGATCGGTCATCTCGATGTGGGCATGGCCGCCCGGGAAGAGCATCGAGAAGATCTCCGAGAAGTTCTCGTTCACCTTGTCAAAGACCACGAGGAACCTGTTGCGCATCTTGCGGTCGATGGCGGCGTTGATCTTCTTGAGCGCCATGCGCGCGGCCTCGAGGTCTGCGACCTGCTCGCCAATGTAGTCCGCACGCTGCTTCAGGCGGATGTACTCGTCCATCGCGACCTCGTTCACGGGACCGATTGAGGCGAGCTGGCCCTCGAGCTGGTCCGCCTCGCGCTCGGCGGCCTCGCGGTCGTCCGGTGCGGGGAGCGAGAGCGCCTCGTCGAGCACGGCGCCCGTTGCCTGGATGGCATCGATGGCGTTTTGGACCTGAACCTCCAGACGGCCGAGGTCAACCTTCACCGCAGAGGCGGCGTCACGGGCGCGGGTGAGCTCGGCGGTGGCGTCATTCACGGCAGACTTGGCGTCGCCGATGGTGCGCTTCAGGGAGTCGGAGTCAGCCTCGGCGAGCGAGGCGCGGTCCTTGAGGCGCGCGGCCCAGTCGAGCGCACGGGTGCGGATGGCGTCGTAGCGGTCGTGGAGAGGGTCAACGCGCAGGCGCACCACCTCGAGCGCTCGCGAGCCCTCCTCGGTTGCCACGATGCGCGCATCGAGGTCGTGCTTGCGGTTGGCAAGCTCGCGCTCGCGCGAAGAGAGGTTCTTGGCACGCTCCTTGGCCATCGCAAGCTCGAGGCGCGCGTCAGAGAGCTCGTGGGACGCCTTGCCCTGGGCGCGCACGGCCTCGTCGTGCTGCGTGCGCAGGTCGCCCAGGCCACCGGCAAGCTCCTCCGCCTTGGCGCGGGCTGCGGCGGCGGCTGCCTTGTGCTCCTCGATATGCGAGCGGGCGTCTGCCGCGCGCTCGGACGCAGCGTCGCGCTGACGCGTGACCTGGCGTTGCTCGTCTGCCGCGCGCTGGCGCTGCGCGTCCAGGCGGCCCATCTCGGACGTAACTGAGGAGAGCTCACCCGAGAGACGCGCGGCGTCGCCCTTTGCGGCCGCGGCACCATCGCGCGACGCGGCAAGCGCAGCCTCTGCCGCACTCACGGCCTCCGTCGCGGCCCCGAGCGATGCGCGCAACTCCCCCATGCCCTCTTCGAGGGCTCGAATGCGGCGCTTGCGCTCGAGGGCACCAGCCTCGGTCGAGGACGCAGTGCCAACCACGCAGCGGCCATCGGGCGTGACGGTGACGCCGTCCTGCGTGACGTAGGTGAGCGCCGGCATGGCCTGATGCGCGCGGATGGCCTCCTCGGCGCTACCCACGAGCCTAATGTCGCCGAGAAGCGCCGTGAGAAGCGGGCGCGCGGCGTCAGAGACGCGCAGGTGCGAGATGAGCGCCTCGCCGGGGGCACCCTCCGCCGCCACCGCAGCGGGTACGGCCTCGCGGAAGACCACGGTCGCCCTGCCCTCGGCGCGCCCCTGCGAGAGCGCGGAGGCCGCGAGCGTGCCCGCATCCGCGGCGCTTGCCACCACGAAGGCAGCAAGGTCATCACCGAGCAGACGCTCTACCAGGGACTCCGTTGCCTCGTCGGCGTCGATGAGGTCTGCCAGGCGGCACTCGACAAGGTCCGCCGCCTTTCCCTTGGAGACAGCCTCCACGAGCGGGCTTGCCTTCTCCACGTTGGCGTCAACCGAGCGCAGCGCCGAGAGGGTGGCCTCGGAGGATGAGAGCTTGGTGCGAGCAGAGCGTTCCTCGTCACGGGCGCGCTTGAGCGCGGCCTGGGCCTCGGCAATGGTGCCGGCAAGCTCCTCCGCCTTGGCACGGGCGTCGGCGAGCTGCGCCTCCACGCGAGCCTTGCGCTCTCCCCTCTCGGCCAGCGCCTCCTCGGTTGTGGCGAGGGTCTCTGCTACCTGCTCGAGGCGGCTCTTGTACATGCCGTCCTCGACCTCGGCGTTCGAGATCTGGTCCTCGAGCTTGGCAAAGGCGAGGGTCTCCTTGTCTGCCTCGGCGCGCGCCTGGCGCTCGTCTGCCTGGCGCTTGTTGAGGGTGTCCTCCAGCTCGCGCCGATGCGCCACGGCGTCCCGCGACGCCTTCGAGAGCGCCTCCATGCCCTCCTCGAGCTCGCGCTGGCGCACGCGGGCATCAGAGAGGTCCCCGGCCACGCGCTCGTGCTCCTCGGTCACATCCGCGCGCTGCTTGCGCATGGTCGAAAGCTGCATGCGCATCTCGGAGAGGCGCGAGACCATGTTCTTGCCCTTCTCCTCCAGAAGGCGCATGTCCGAGTCCATGCGGCCGAGGATATCCTGCATGCGGCGACGCTGCTCGCCGAGGTCGCCCACAAAGAGGCCCTTCTGCTCGAGGAGCGACTGGTACTTCTCGAGCTCTGCGGACTTCTCGTCCAGGCGGTACTGGGCAAGCTCGACGGCGGCGTCGGCCTCGCGGCCGCGGGCCGAGAGCGTGCCGTAGGAGGCCTGCAGGCGGCGCAGGTCGTCAACCGCGAGCTGCGTGCGCAGCTCGGTCAGGCGCTCGGTGATGTCGTGGGCGCGCTTTGCCTTGTCGACCTGCCGCTCGAGGGGCTTGAGCTGGCGGTTAATCTCACGCTCGACCACCTTGGCGCGCGCAAGGTTGTCATCCATCGAGGAGAGTTTGCGAAGGCTGCGCTCCTTGCGCCTGCGGTGCTTGGAGATGTCTGCCGCCTCCTCGATGAGCTCGCGGCGCTCCTCAGGGCGGCTCTGGAGGATGGAGTCAAGCTTGCCTTGGCTGATGATCGAGTGGGTGTCCTTGCCCAGGCCGGAGTCGTGGAGGATGTCCTGCACGTCCATAAGGCGCGCGGGCGCGCCGTTGATGAGGTACTCGGACTCGCCCGAGCGATACATCCGGCGCGTGATGCCCACCTCGGAGAAGTCGATGGGCAGCGTGTGATCTGAGTTGTCGAGTACCAGCGTGACCTCTGCCACACCCACGGCGGGCCTTGCGGAGCTACCCGAGAAGATCACGTCCTCCATGGCCTGGCCACGGAGCATCTTGGCGCTCTGCTCGCCCAGGACCCAGAGAATGGCGTCAGAGACGTTCGACTTGCCCGAGCCGTTGGGACCCACAACCACGTTGAGGCCGGAGTCGAAGGACATGGATGTCCTGTCGGCGAAGGACTTGAAGCCCTTGAGTGTGAGCGACTTCAGATACAAGGGTGGTCCTCTCGCTTCTCGGGCTAGTGCTCGTCGGCGTCAGCGGGGGCGACGCTGGCGCCTGCCCCCTTGTCGCCGCCCTGTCCCATGCGCTCGAGCGCGTCCGCGGCGGCGGCGTTCTCGGAGCTCTTCTTGGAGGGGCCGGAACCCCGGCCCACGCGCTTGCCGTCGACCAGCACAACGGAGGTGAAGGTGGGGTCGTGCGCGGGGCCCTCCTCGCCCACGAGCTTGTACTCGGGAGCAAGGCGCAGGTCGCGCTGGGTGATCTCCTGCAGGCGCGACTTGGGGTTTATCGGCCGCTCGGAGAGACGGTCGACAAGCTCAGGCGTGAAGTGCGAGGAAAGCGTGTCGAGCACGAACCTGCGCGTGTCCTCGTAGCCGGCGTCGAGGTAGAGGGCGCCCACGATGGACTCGTAGACGTTCTCGAGGGCGGAGTGCATGCCGCGCGCGTGCGTGCCCTTCTCGGACTCGCCAACCACGATGAGCGGGGCTATCCCAAGGTCGCCCGACACCTCTGAGAGCGTCTCGCCCGAGACGAGCGAGATCTTGAGCCTTGTGAGCGCGCCCTCGTCGAGCCCGGGGAAGCGCTCGAAGAGCTCGGTGGCCACAATGGCGCCCAGGATGGAGTCGCCCAGGAACTCAAGCCTCTCATAGGAGGCCGAGACAGGCTTTCCCTCCACCGCCGAGGGGTGCGTGATGGCGGACGTTATGAGCCTTTTGTCGGTGAAGTGGTGGCCGCAGATGCGCTCCACCTCGCTGACCTTTTCATGCGTGTTCAAGTGAGAGAGCTCTCCTTACAAAAGCTTACTGAGCGGCCTCAATGGCGCTCACGGCGTCGCCCACGGTTGCAATCTTCTCGAGGGCCTCGTCGTCAAAGGTGAGGTCAAACTCGTCCTCGAGGGCGGTGACCAGCTCGAGCAGGTCGAAGGAGTCTGCACCGAGGTCCTTGAAGGCGGTCTCCTCGGTGAGCTCGACGTCTGCCGGGACATCAAGGGTGTCGTTCACAACCGAGATGACCTTCTCGAGAATGGCGTCATGGTCCATGGGTTCCTCCTAGCGGATTGACGTTGCCGGTTCACGCGGGCCGCGTGGCACCGCGCACACGAGCTTATGGTACCCGTTACTCGGCCTTCTCGCAGGCCTTGGCGATACGTTCGCAGAGCTGTCCGCGGGCGGCACGGGCGCAGGCAAGTGTGCCGCTGGCCACGGCCTCGGCGCTGGTGCTGCCGTGGCCCTTGACCACAGGAGCGCGCAGGCCGAGAAGGACGGCACCGCCCATCTCGTCACCAGAGAGCTCGCCCGCAACGGTCTTAAGCGCCGGCTTGAGCATGAGGGCACCCAGGCCCGCACGCTTGGACTCGCCGGCAGCGGCCTTGACGCGCGACACGATGAACTTTGCCGTACCCTCAATGGTCTTCAGGGCAACGTTGCCCGTGAAGCCATCTGCCACGATAACGTCAAAGGTGCCCGCGAGAAGGTCTGTGCCCTCGGCGTTGCCCACAAAGCCGCAGTTGCCCTCTGCCAGCGCCTTGTGGTAGGACAGCGCGAGCTCGGAGCCCTTGGTGTCCTCCGAGCCGTTGCAGAGAAGCGCCACGCGGGGCTCCTCGACACCAAGGATCACCTGCGCGTAGGCGCGCCCCATGTGCGCAAACTGCACAATCGCGTCTGGCTGGACGTCTGCGTTGGCGCCACAGTCGAGAAGGACGGTCTTCTTGCCCGAGATGCCGGGGGCAGCAAGCGTGAGCGCCGGACGGCGGATGCCCTTGATGCGCCCGATGCCAAAGGTCGCAGCCGTGAGCACGGCGCCGGTGGAGCCGGCGGAGAAGAGGCCGTCCGCCTGGCCGCCGCGCACCGCTGAGGCGGCGCGAACGATGCTTGCATCCTTCTTCTTGCGCACGGCGGAGGCGGGATGCTCGTCCATAGCGATGACCTCGGTGGTAGCGAGGGCCTCTGCACGCTCGTGGTCGCGCGCGAAGGGCTCGACCACAGAGGCGTCGCCTGCCACAAGAACCTTGAGCTCGGAATCGAGCTCAAGCGCCTTGGCAACCCCTTCGAGCAGCACGGAAGGCTCGCAGTCGGAGCCCATGACGTCAACGCAGATGGTGGTCATCTATCCTCCAAGATCGCTGTGGGCGCTCGCGCGCAAGATTAAAAAAGGAGGCCGACCCCAGAAGGGACCGACCTCCCAGGCCATGTTGCAGGCATGGGGCTACTCGGTGACAACGACCTCGCGGTCCTTGTAGTAGCCGCAGTTGGGGCACACGTGGTGCGGGAGCTTGGGAGCTCCACAACGCGGGCACACGGAACGGGCCGGAGTGGCGACCTTGCTGTTGGCCGAACGACGGGTGTGCGTGGCTCCACGGCCCTTTTTCTGCTTAGGAACTGCCATCTTGAACCTCTCTTGCTCTTACACCGCGCCCCTCGTGGAGACGCGGGGCAACTTGACCAAAAATCATGCGTAGATGACTATACCACGCAATTGGGCATATGCGCCAGATGCGCCAATATCTTCACTCCGCGTCCGGTTTGTCGTCTTGGGGCTGCTCGCCGGAAGCGGGTGCATCACCGTTGCCGTCCTCGTCGTGGTCCAGGTCGAGCGAAGCGAGAACTGCGAACGGGCTTGCCTTGAGGCGGTCCTCCTCGATCTGGGCGGCGTGGCCGCAGTCCTCCTCGTTGAGGTTGGCGCCGCAGACGGGACAGAGGCCCTTGCAGTCCGGACGGCACAGCACAACAAAGGGCGTCTCCATGACAAGGGTCGAGAGAAGCGCGCCCGAAAGGTCGATGGTGTTGTCGGCCGAGACGAGCGAGAAGTCCAGCTCGTCGTCATCGTCGTCGCCCGTGTCCTCAGGCTCCTCGAAGAGGTAGTACTCGTCGACCTCGCCGCTCACGTCGAACTCCGCCGGGCTGAGGCAGCGGTCGCAGGTGCCCACCACGTGCGTGGTGAGGATGCCCGTGGCGAGAATGCCCTCGCCGGCGTTTGTGAGCATGAGGTCGTAGTCGATGCCAGAGGGAAGCGAGAACTCGCGCTCGCCGAGGGTGTAGGACGTCTCGTCGAGGTGGCCCTTCAAGGGCAGGGTGTCGCCTGCTTCCCCCAGGCGCGCGTCAAGTGCAAGAATCACAGGCTGCATGGCGCTTACCAGGGGACGTTGTTCGAGGTGTTGCGCGGGCCGGAGTTCTCGTCGAGCGTCTGGCGAACGCGGGAGACCGAGTTGGTGAGCGACTTGAGGTTCTCCTCGAGGTGCGCAAGCACGGTGTCAGCGTACTCCTCGGCGTTGTAGCGGGTGTCGCGCTCGTACTGGGCCGCCTGGTCCTTGATGCTGTCGGCCTGCTGCTGGGCAAGTCGGACGACCTCCTGGTCACCCGCAAGAATCATGGCCTGCTGTTGGGCATCGGCGATGATGCTGTCTGCCTGCTGCTGCGCACGGTCGAGCGTCTCCTGCTCCTCCTTGAGGATGCGGCGGGCATCCTGGAACTCCTGCGGGAAGACCCTGCGAATCTCGTCGAGAATCTCGTACACGTCCTGGGCGTCGACGATCTTCTTCTGGCCGCCGCCGGTAAGCGGGGACTTCGCCTCGTTCACTAGCTGCTCGAGCTCGTCGACCAGGCTCTCTATTTCCTCACCCGGCTGCATCCAGGTCTCCTTTCGAGTATGGGCCACTGCTCGGGCGTTCCCGCGCGCTGCCCGAGGGGCATATCACATCGATGGTAGCAGAAAAGCAACGCAAGTCCCTAAACGAGCCAAAGCTCACGCATAGTGCGCACGTAGCCGCTCGGCCACGCACGGCGGCACGAGGAAGTCCACGTCACCGCCCATGGCCGCAATCTCGCGCACGATGGATGAGGAAACATAGCCGTACTTGGGGCTCGACATGACGAAGATGGACTCCAGGTCGGGCGCCATGTACGTGTTGAGGTCGGCCTGCTGCAGCTCGTACTCGAAGTCCGTCGTGGCGCGCAGTCCCTTGACAACGCCGCCTGCCCCGCGCTCCTTGCAGAACTCCACGAGAAGCCCGCAGAAGGGCACCACCTCAATGCCATCGGTCATGTTCTCGTCGAGCAAGGCGCGCTTGAGCATGTGCACGCGCTCCTCGAGCGTAAACTCGGTGCCCGTGCCGCGCTTGTGGCGCGACTCCGCCACAGCAACGGTGACCTGCGGGAAGAGCTTGCGGGCACGGCGGATCACATCCATGTGGCCCAGGGTCACCGGGTCGAAGGTGCCGGGCACCACCACGTGGGTGCAGAGCTCGCTAGTCAACGTCCTGTCCTTTCTCGAGAAGGTCCACGCAGGTGATGCCATAGCGCTTGGTACGCATGGGGATAAGACCCGGCACGTCAAGCCCCGGCGCCTGTGAGGAGCGCTCGTAGACCACGGTCGCACCCGAGCGCAGCGCACCCTGTGCGACAAGGTGTTTGAGCATAGCACTCACGACGCCCGCTGAGAGCACATAGGGCGGGTCGAGAAAGACAACGTCAAAGGGTGTCCCGGCTATGCGGCCGCGCTCGGCAAGCTGGCAGGCGTCGCCACGAAGCACGGCGTAGGCCACCTTCTCGGCGCCAACCTTGGCAAGGTTGCGGCGCACGCGGGCGGCCGCACGCGCATCCTGGTCGATGAAGGTGCAGCGGTCCGCCCCGCGCGAGAGAAGCTCGATGCCCATGGCACCAGAGCCCGCAAAGGCGTCGAGCACCGAGGCGCCGCCCAGGTTAAGCCCGCGCGCCGAGAGGATCATCGACGCCATGGCCTCGCGATTTCGGTCTGTCGTGGGGCGCGTGACGCCACGACCCTCCGGTGACTCCAGGGGCACGCCGCCCCACTTGCCGCCAACAACCCTCATGCCCTGTCCAGCTCCTCGAAGTAGGCGCCAAAGCGGTCCCTGGCCTCCAGCGCCATGGGCCTCAAGGCCGGGCTGGCAAGGGAGGGGTCTTTGGCAAAGATCTCCTGTGCGTCCTCGTGCGCGGCCACCACAAGGTCCTCGTCTGCCGCAAGGTCGCTCACGCGCAGCGTGATGCCGCCATGTTGGCGATACCCCAGGACCTCGCCTTCGCGGCGCAGCTTGAGGTCGAGCCGCGCAAGCTCGAAGCCGTCGGCGGTGTGCTCCAGTGCCGAGAGGCGCTTGCGCGCCGGCGTGCCCTGCTTGGCCGCACAGGAGAGCCACACCTCGCCCGGCCAGTCGCCACGGCCCACGCGGCCGCGCAGCTGGTGCAGCGTTGCCAGGCCAAAGCGGTCGGCGTCATGTACGAGCATCACCGTGGCGTTGGGCACGTCGACGCCCACCTCTACCACCGTGGTTGAAACCAGCACGTTCACCTTCCCGGCACGGAAATCCTCCATGACCGCGTCCTTCTCGGCAGCGGACATGCGGCCGGTGAGCAGCGCGCAGGCAAGGTCCGGGAAGATGCGCTCCGAGAGCTCGGCCAAGGTTGCGGTGGCGGAGCGCACGTGGGCGCTCCGGCTGCGCTGCGATTCTGGGACGTCGTCGAGGTCCGTCCCCAGGCTGTCGCCGGTGTCGGCATCATCTACCAGGGGGCAGATCACGTAGGCCTGGTGACCAGCCTCCACGGCGTTGCGGATGGAGCCGTAGGCGAGGTCGAGGTTCTCGGGCGTGATGACGCGCGTGGTGACGCCGGCGGTGGCCCTGGGGCGCCTGCGTATGCACGAGAGTGACACGTCGCCATAGATGGAGAGCGCGAGCGTGCGCGGAATGGGCGTTGCCGTCATGGTGAGAAGGTCAGCGCCCGCCCCCTTGCGGCGCAGCGAAGCGCGCTGGTCCACGCCAAAGCGGTGCTGCTCGTCGATGACCACAAACGTGAGGCGAGCAAATGAGATGTCGTCCGAGAGGAGCGCCGTGGTGCCAAAGGTCACGCAGAGCTCGCCAGCCGCCGTGCGTCTGGCCGTCTCCGCGCGCTCGGCAGCGGGCGTCGCCCCCGTGACAAGTGCCCAGGTGATGCCCGCCGCATCGAGCACGGGCCCGAGCTTCTCGGCATACTGGCGCGCAAGGACCGAGGTGGGGGCCATGACGGCGGCCTGAGTGCCCGTGTCTGCCACAGCAGCAAGCGCCACGGCGGCGACAGCCGTCTTGCCTGTGCCAACGTCGCCCAAAAGCAGGCGGTTCATGATGCGGGGGGCCGCCATGTCGGCAAGGATCTGGTCTGCGGCGCAGCTCTGCTCGTCCGTGAGCGAGAAGGGCAGCGCGGCGAGCAGGGCGTCCATGTGGACGCCGGATACCTTGTGCGTGGTAGCGCGAACATCTCCCAGCTCAATGGCTTGGCGGCTGAGAAGGGCCACCTGGAGGCAGAGGAGCTCGTCGTAGGCGAGGCGCCTTCTAGCTTGCTCGGCGGTGGCAAGGGTCTGCGGGAAGTGGACCTCGCGGATGGCACGAGCGAGCGTCACGAGCCCGTGGCGCGCGACAAGCGGGGCGGGCAGCCAGTCTGCCACGTCCCCCACGTCGGCAAGGGCGCACGAGACAATGCGGCGCATCCAGGAGGTGGTGATGCCCTCCCCCACGGGATGCACGGGCAGAACGCGCCTGTAGGCCGAGGCGCTGGTGTCAGAATCGAGAACCTCGTGGAAGGGCGCGCGCATCCGCTTGAAGCCGTAGACAAACTCGACCTTGCCCGAGAGCGCCACCTTGTCGCCGCGCTTGACCTGCTCGGCCAGCCAGGGCTGCCCGAAGAAGCTCGCTGAGAGCACACCAGTCTGGTCGAACACGTAGAGCTCGACCACCGTGAGGCGAGGGCGGGGCCGCTTGAGCTCCACCTTGTCGACGGTGCCCACCACCGTGACCTCGGAACCCACGTCCGCATGGCTAATGGGCACCACATGCGAGTAGTCCACGTAGCGGTGCGGGATGTGCAGGAAGAGGTCGCGCACGCGATGGATGCCCAAGCGCTCCAGCGCGTCGAGCCGCGAGGACGCACCCCGCGACGAGACGTAGCGCAGACGCGACACGCCGTCTGTGAGGGCGAGCGTCCTGTCGATGCGTCCCGCAGCGGCCCCGACGCTCAGGGCAGTGCCCGCGGGCGCCTGCTGCGGGACACCCATGGGCAGCTACTCGATGGAGAAGACGATGGGATAGAGGGGCTGCTCACCACGGTGAGAGTCGATCTCGAGAGAGGGCTCGGCTGCCGAGACGGCGTCGAGAATCTCCTGGAAGGAGGCATCGTCGAGGTCTGCGCCGGCAAGGATGGTGAGGGTGTCGCCCTCCTCGGCCTCCTGCATGCGGCGGATGAGCTCGACGGTGACGTCCTTCACCGAGGAACCCACCACGGTGATGGCACCGTCCTCGATGCCCATGACGTCACCGGCGTGGATGGGCGAGCCGTCTGCGGCCTGGGAGTCGCGCACGGCGCGCGTGACCTCTCCACCACGCACCTCGGAGACGGCATCGGTCATGGCCTCGACGTTATCCTCGAGGGTACCCTCGGGGTCTGCCACGAACATTGCCGAGAAGGCCTGCGGGACGGTCTTGGTGGGAACCACGGCAACGTGGGCGTCCTCGCAGGCGGAGGCGGCGGCCTCGGCGGCCATGCGGATGTTGCCGTTGTCGGGAAGTACGATCACGTTCTCCGCGTTGGTCTTCTCGACCGCAGCGAGGATGTCTGCCGTGGAGGGGTTCATGGTCTGCCCGCCGGAGACAACCACGTCGACGCCGAGCGAGGTGAGGATCGATGCCTCGCCGGAGCCCGCGGCAACCGCGACAAAGCCCAGGGGCTTCTTGGGGGCCTTCTCCTCTGCTGCCTTGTCGGCAGCGATCTTTGCCGTGCGCTCGTGAGCCTCGAGGTCCATGTTGTGGATGAAGACCTCGAAGATCTGGCCACGCTCGAGCATGTAGGCAAGGACCTTGTCGGGCGTATTGGAGTGCACGTGCACCTTGAAGTCTGGGTACTCGCCCACGAGCAGCTCGCAATCGCCCATCGTGGCGAGAAACGCAAGCGCGGCGTCGCGGTCGAAGGACTCGTCGTTGGCATGGAAGAGGAACTCGTTGCAGTAGCGGTACTGCGAGCCCTCCCAGTCGTCGTTGAGCTCGATGGCCACCTTGGAGGAGACGGCAGCCTTGGCATCCGAAGAGTCTACGGTGGTCTTGAAGTCAGAGACCTCACCCGCCTTGCCCTCGACCGCGTTCACGAAGGCCTCGAAGAAGGTGGCGAAACCAAAGGCACCGGAGTCGACAACGCCGTTCTCCTTGAGGACGGGCAGGAGCTCGGGCGTGCGGGCAACGGACTCGTAGGCCTCGATGACCAGCGCATCGAGCATCTCGGTTGCCGTGATGTGAGCCTTCTCGAGCTGGTCGGCACGGGTGGACATGTCACGCAGGACGGTGAGGATGGTTCCCTCGACGGGCTTGCGCACAGCCTTGAAGGCAACCTTCACCGAGCGGCGGAACGCGTGCGCGATGTCGGCGGCCGTGGGGTTGTCCTGGTCCTTGGCATCGCAGAGCCCCTCGGCGAGACCGCGCAGGATCTGGGAGGTGATGACACCGGAGTTGCCGCGTGCGCCCATGAGCGAGCCATGGGTGATCGCCTTGGCGATGTCCTCGATGGTGGCGTCCTGCGGGAGCGCCTCCACCTCCTTGACGACGGTCCCAAGGGTGAGCGACATGTTGGTGCCGGTGTCTCCATCAGGGACAGGGAAGACGTTGAGCTTGTTGATCTCCTCGGCTCGCTCGGCAACGACGTTCGCCGCCACGGGGAAGCACGTGCGGATGACTGACGCGATCATCTTATTGGACCTCTGTTCTTTCTCTGCGGCGGCCTAGCGATTGGAGCGGAGGCCCTCGATGTGGACAGTGACCTTGACGTCATCGAGCTCGGCGATCTGCTTCAGGATGAACTTGACCGAGCTGGTGAGGTTGTTCACGACGGACGCCATGTTGACGCCCTGCTCGACAATGACGTGGAGGTCGACCGAGAGGTGCCCGTCTGCGGTGACGTCGACGTCGATGCCGCGGCGCAGGCGGTTGGTTGGCAGGAGCTGCGCGACGCCAGCCTGCTCGTCGATGGCCGCCATGCCTACGACGCCATAGCACTCAAGCGCGGCGTAGCCAGCCAGGTCTGCAATGCAGTCGTTAGACACCTTGAGCGTTCCCGGAACGACACCGGCCATGGGGTCTCCTCTCAAAGCCTCCGCAGGACGGAGGCACTGTTACTGACATAAGTCCTAGCGATTATAGCGCAGGGCAGCGCACGCACGCGACCCCACCCCATGACAACAGAAAGGGAGGACCAACGAAGTGGCCCTCCCCTGTTTGAGTTTGGTCTGGACGGTGGACTGGTGTACAAGTATGTTCTGTGGGCGACACCCCATCATCGAGCGGCAAGGCCGGATCGCCGGCTAGAGTGTTGGGAGGAACCCCGGTATGTGCCCGGCACGCCCCGGCGGGTCTGGCGGGCCCCGGCAGGAGCCAATACCAAGAAGTTGTGTGTATCGCTTGCGAGAAGCCGCCCAAGTGGTATATTTGCAAAGCTTGTTGATTAACGGGCGCGCGAGCGCCGCACTTTGGAGGTCAAGGTCATGTCGAAGGTTTGTGATATCTGCGGCAAGCACGCCGTTGCCGGTCGTTCCATCAGCCACTCACACCGCACGGTTGCTCGCACGTTTAAGCCCAACATTCAGCGCGTCTCCGTCGTTGTCGACGGCCAGCGCAAGAAGCTCAACGTCTGCACCAGGTGCCTCAAGAAGGGCAACCTCGTCCGCGGCTAGGCTTCAGGACATTGCATGTAGGGAGGGTCGCACCACTTGGTGCGGCCCTCTTTTTTGTGACGGCACGGGACGGTGCGGGGCGGCGCGGGGCTTGCCGCGGATTTTCGCCGGTTAGGAATTATCCGAACGGTTAGAGCCCCCTAAAGGGCGAAATCGCGCGGCATTGCGGGCATGCCGCGGATTCCGAACGGTTAAGCCGGTCTCTAACCGGCGAAATCGCGCGGCATTGCGGATGGCACCGTACGGCAGCAGCCAAGCCCGCGGCCTACCGCAGCAGGAACGCGGCGATGGCACCGGAGCTCACGGACACAACGGCGTCCTCGCTCTCAACCATGTTCGAGATGCCCAAATCGTTGAGAAGGCCAAGGGGCTTCTCGTCAAGACACCACTTCATGCCGGACTCGCTCACCACCGTTCCCGGTGCCACGGCCACGGCCGAGAAGGTACGCCCGCGTGCGCCAGCGCCCAGTCGCCACTCGCGCGAGCCCGCCACCGACACCACGCGCATCTCAAACGAGTCCTCGACCAGTGCGGGACACGCGTTGGCGGCACCGGCGAGAAGTCCCACCACGCCAAGAGCATGGTCCGGCCGACCGCCAGATGCACAGGTCACCGTAAGGCGCAGCGGACGCCGCTGCCGCGCGGCCTCGTGGCGCGCGCAGTCAATGGCAAGCGAGAGGTCCGTCGCATACTTCTCGGACGGAAACGAGATCGAGCGCCCTGCCTCGCTGCTTGCCCAGGCACCATCCGCAGCCGAGACGGAATCGTGGTCACCGCAGTATGCGTCTGGCACCACGCCGGCAGCCCGGCACGTCTCGGCACCCTTGTCGGCTGCAACGACGTAGTCCGCCCTGTCGGCTAGCCGCGCGACAAGCGCCGGCGAGCTGGGCGCCGGCGACCCATCAACCACAAGCACGCGTAGGGGCTCCGCATCAGACGGCGCGTCCTGCGCCGCCGGTACCGCCGCATAGTCCTCGATAAGCGACAGCGAGAGCTCCGCGAAGCCATGCACGTATATGTCGCACCAGGGCTGCACGTCCCTCTCGTCCCGACCGTCATGGTCGTTCATGAGGCCAACCACGTTGAACCCCGCGCGCTTGGAGGTACGCACGCCAAAGGGGGCATCCTCGAAGACCCAGGTCTCACCCACCGGCGTGCCAAGGCGACGGGCCGCCTCGAGGTAGACGTCGGGGAACACCTTGTCGCGACCGCCCACCTGCTCGGTTGTCACGATGTCCTTGAAGAAGCGAGAGAGGTCGTGCGCCTCGAGCGCCACACGCACCTCGCGCAGTGGCGTGGAGGTCGCAATGACCATGGGGATGCCGGCTGCCGTTAGCTCCTCGAGGAACTCGCGCGCGCCAGGCATGATCGGGATGTCAGTCGCGTAGTGGTGGCGAACGATGGCGCAGACCTCCTCGTAGAGATCGCTGACGGGGGTCTCGATGCCAAGCTCGTCATGCATGATCTGACACCCGTCTCGCAGGGTCACGCTCTCGATTCGATCGAAGAACGTCTGGTCAACGCCCCCGCAGCCGTGGGCGTGTGCCAGCTCGATCATCACATGGCTCCACATGCGCATGGAGTCGACGAGCGTCCCGTCACAGTCGAAGATCGCACCCTTGAAAGCCATCGTTTCCTCTCCCCTGCGTTACAGGCCATGCCATGGCGAGCAGATTCAGTGTTGTCCCCAGGCTTGCCGCCCGCAAGCTGGCAGCAATCCCTCCGGTTGGGTAAAGTATCCCATGGCTCGCGCGCAGTCACGCTCGCGCCGGCCACCTTACAGCATCTGCACCAAGCTTCCGGAGGAAGAAGAACATGGCTCGTTATGACTACAAGTGCCCCTCATGCGGTTCCACCTTCGAGGTCGAGCACCCCATGAGCGCCCATCCCAAGGTGAACTGTCCCAAGTGCGGCCATGAGGCCGAGCGAGTGTTCGAGACCTCTGGCATCGTGTTCAAGGGTTCCGGCTTCTACAACACCGACCAGAAGGGCAAGTAGCCCAAGCCCCATAGCTGGACGTTTGAAGGCCCTGCCGACTGTCGGCAGGGCCTTTTTCGAGGCGCGCGAGGTTGGGATGGGGCGAGGACGCGGCCCTCGGCAACGCGAGGGCGCCTCTCGTCAATAAGGGCACACGAAAACGGTTCAGGTGGCTTCCTGGCAACGCTTTTCTCAGGAAGCCAGCATGCAGGATTGTTTTGGTGTGCGTTTTTTTGATGAGAGGACAGGTGCCAATCGTGGCCATTGCCACCAGATACCAAGGTAAAGCAACACTTTCGTCCAAAACTGTCCATGTTTTAGAGACATGAAAGAGCACCAAGGGGCAGAGCACACCCTGGCAAACTGAGCTATGGTTACTTGCACGCAGCCAGCGGGGCACAGCCCCTCAACACAACGCAGCAACAAGACAAAACCACGAGGCGGATGCAGGTTCCGGAGGCAGCATGACCAGCAACAATGAGCGGAGATATCCCTCCGAGCGGAAGAACAAGCGCGAGAACACCCGGGATTTTGGGCTTGTGGGCAAGGGCGGGGGCTTTATCCCCACAGGTGACGCCAACGCAATGCCCGAGGGAAGGGAGCAGGGCAAGAGAGGTAGCCAGGGCAAACGGCTCGTGCTACGGACGCTTGTTCCGCTCCTCGTGCTTGCAGCACTTCTCGGCGGCGGCTTCGTATGGTGGACACAGTTCCGCCCAGTTCAGGTGACGGTAAACGGCACACTCCAGAGCGTAACCGTGGGCACCACCATTGACCAGCTCAAGAGCGACGAGGACATTCAAACCTCGCCTGGCAACTACGTGAGCGTCTCGGGGAACATCCTTGCCGAGGGCGGGGGCTATCCCTACTCGGTCTCCGTCAACGACAAGGACATGGACTACGACGACGCGCGCACCTACAAGGTTGCCGGCGGGGAGCGTATCACCGTGAGCGACGGTGGCGACCGCACGGAGCCCTACACCACCGAGACCGTGAACCAGCCACCCAAGCTCCTCATGGACGGCAACGTGGGCGCCATCAACTACATCTCGCAGTGGGGCTCCACCACGGTGAAGGACGTGCTCACGGGCCAGGAGTCTGGCGAGCAGGTCGACGGCACGGTCTACGAGCAGGGTCAGGACTGCGTGGTCACCGTGAAGGACGTCCAGCCCTCGGACGACCAGAAGCTCGTGGCCCTGACGTTTGATGACGGGCCAAGCGAGTACACGTCACAATACCTGCAGATCTTGCAGGACAAGGGAGTCGAGGCGACCTTCTTCTGCCTGGGCAAGGAGGTTGACGCCCGCCCGGATGAGGCCAAGGCCATCGTGGATGCCGGCTGCCAGATATGCAGCCACTCCTACGACCACCCCGACCTTAGGTACGCGGAGCCGCAGACGGTGGTCGACGAGCTCACCTCGTCTTTCTCGTCCATAGAGAACGCCACGGGCGAGAAGACCACCACGTTTCGCCCACCCTACGGAAGCTTTACCCAGCGCACCTGGCTTGCCACGCAGGGCGTGGCAACAGCGGCCGTGCGCTGGGACATCGACACCGAAGACTGGAAGCAGCCCGGCGTGGACCAGATTGTATCGGCGGCCTGCAGCAACGTGCACTCCGGAAGCATCATCCTGATGCACGATGGCGGTGGCCCCCGCGACCAGGACGTCGAGGCACTGCCGCAGATCATTGACACGCTCCAGTCGCAGGGCTACACCTTCGTGACCATCAGCGAGCTTCTCGCCAGCGACGACTCAATTCCGGACGACGTGGCGAGCTGCAACTCAACCATGCCTGAGAGCGCCGTCTGGCCAGACGAGATAGGCTAGGCGAACTGGCTGCGGTAGAGCGTCGCGTACGCACCGCCCTTTTCCAGCAGCGACTCGTGCGTGCCCTGCTCGATGATGGTCCCGTGGTCCATCATCAGGATGAGGTCCGCGTCCACAATCGTGGAAAGGCGATGCGCGATCACGAAGCTCGTGCGATTCTCCATGATGGCCTCCATAGCGCGAACAATGGCTTGTTCGGTGCGGGTGTCCACGCTCGAGGTTGCCTCGTCGAGGATGAGCATGGCAGGGTCTGTGAGCATGGCGCGCGCAATGGTAAGGAGCTGACGCTGACCCTGGCTCACGTTCTCACCGCCGTCAGTGAGCATCGTGTCGTAGCCATGCGGAAGTGTGCGCACGAAGAAGTCCACGTGCGCGGCGCGCGCCGCCGCCTCGACCTCCTCCCGTGTGGCACCAGGTCTGCCATAGGCGATGTTCTCGGCGATGGTTCCCTCGAAGAGCCACGCATCCTGGAGCACCATGCCAAACTCGCGGCGCAGGTCGCGCCGGCGTAGCTGCCTGGTGTCAACGCCGTCAAGCGTGATGCGTCCACCGTCAACCTCGTAGAAGCGCATGAGGAGGTTGATGAGCGTGGTCTTGCCGGCTCCGGTTGCGCCCACGATGGCGACCTTCTGACCAGGCTCGGCCACGAGGGAGACGTCGCGCATGAGGGGTGCCTCGGGCGAATAGCCAAAGCGCACGTGCTCGAAGGCCACACGGCCCTGCACGGGCTTTGGAAGCTCCACCGGCATCTCTGGGTCTGGCGAGATTTCTGCCGAGTCAAGCAGCGCAAAGACACGCTCGGCGGCAGCAAGGGCGCCCTGCAGCATGTTCACCGTTAGCGAGAGCTGGGTGAGTGGCTCGGACGCCTGGGTCACGTACTGGAAGAAGGCCTGGAACGCGCCGACAGACATCTGACCCCCCGCTACGAGCACTCCAGCGGCAAGTCCGATGGCCACCTGGGAGAGCCGCATGAGGAAGCGGATCACGGGGGAGATTGCGTTGGTGAGGAAGTCTGCCCGGGCACTTGTGGCAGCAACCTTCTCAGCACGCAACTCCACCGCCTCGAGGCTCGCGTCCTCCACGCCAAATGCCTTGATGACGGTTCGGCCGGAGTACGCTTCCTCGACGCTCTCGGTGAGGTGCCCCAGCGCGTCTTGGCGCGCCGCCGCCGCGTCGAGCGTGCGGCAGGCGGCAAACCTGGTAACAACCACAGACACGGCGGCGAACCCGCAGAACACAAGTGCCAGCACCAGGTTGGAGACAAGCATGAGCACGACTGCGCCCACGAGCGTGGTGAAGGCGATGATGAGCTGCAGCAGGCCACGCTGCAGGACCTCGGAGACCTTGTCGAGGTCGTTGGTCGCGCGGCTGATGATGTCGCCGGGCTGATGGGCGTCGAAGTATGAGAGTGGGAGCCTTCCCAGCTTTGCCGAGATCTCCTTGCGCAGCGAGAGGTTAAGGCGCTCGGCAAAACTCGACATCACGAGCGACTGCACGCTGTAAAACACCCACGCGCAGGTCCAGATGCCCAGGTAGATGAGAACCTCGCGTCCACCGTTGTCGAGGCCCACAACGTAGGGCTCGCCTGCGGAGAAGCTTTGCTGGATATGCTCCCACAGCACGTCAACCACGTGCGCGCTGTAGGCAGCGGCACCCAGGCTGGCGGCCACGTACACGATGGCGCTCACGGCAGCGACCACAAGGCGCCAGCGCTGCTTGCCGGCGGCCTGCCACAGGCGGCGGGCCGTCCCCATGGCGTCGTGTGGGCGCTCCTCGTCCAGCTGGTCCTTCTCGTCACGCATGTTCTTCTCGTCACGCATGTTCTTCTCGTCACTCATCAGCGGTGGCACCTCCCCTCGTCTGGGACTCAACAATGTCTTTATAGGCAGGGCACGTCTCCATGAGCTGGTCATGCGTGCCGCGCCCAACCACGCAGCCATCGCCTAGCACCACAATCTGCGCCGCATGGCGCACGGTGCTCACACGCTGGGCGATGATGACCACGGCCTGGTTGGCAAGCTCGCCCTTAAGGGCATGGCGCAGGGCCGCGTCGGTCTTGTAGTCGAGTGCCGAGAACGAGTCATCGAAGACGTAGAGGTCCGCATGACGCACGAGCGCACGGGCTATGGCCAGGCGCTGGCGCTGGCCGCCTGAGAAATTTGACCCGCCCTGCGCGACGCGCGTAGAGAGGCCGTCAGGCAGCTCGCGCACGAAGGCCGCCTGCGCCACGTCAAGCGCATGCCAGAGCTCCTCGTCGGTAGCGGAGGTGTCGCCATCGCGCAGATTCTCGGCGATGGTACCCGAGAAGAGCCATGCCTGCTGCGGTACGTAGGCAATGTGGGAGCGCAGGTCCTGCTGCGCGACCTCACGCACGTCGGTTCCCAGCATGAGAAGCGACCCCGCAGTCACGTCGTGGAAGCGAAGCAGCATCTTGGCAACTGTTGACTTGCCCGACCCGGTATTGCCCATGATGGCCGTGACCTCACCTCGCCGAATGGAGAAGTCAAGGTCATGGAGGGTGTCCTCATCGGCATCAGCAAAGCGGAAGCTCGCGTGCGAGAAGCGCGCCACTTCGTCGCCAGGCCTTGGGTCTGTCGGCACAGCCAGGCGCTTGGGCTCTGTGGGATCCGCCACGCTGGGCACCGCATCGAGCACGGCCGCGGTGCGCGTGAGGCACGAGAGCGCCCTGGGTACCTGGATGATCGCGAACTGCGCCATCATCATGAAGAAGAGGATGAGCATGGCGTACTCGAGCAGCGCGGAGATGGAACCAATCTGCATGGCACCTGCGCCCACGCGGTCCGCGCCCATCCACATGACAAGTACCTCGACAACGTTCATAAGGAAGAACGTCGAGCAGTCTACGACTGAGAAGAGCATGTTCACGCGGATGGCGTTTGTGGCATAGTCCTCGAAAGTCTCGTTCAGGCGGCCGCGCTCGCGCTCCTCCTTGCCAAAGGCGCGGATGACGCGCGTGCCAGTGACCACCTCGCGCAGGCGCGAGTTCATACGGTCGACAAAACCCTGCATAGCCATGAAGATGGGTGTGGACTTGGCAACGGCAACGCCCGAGATGGCGAGCATCGCTATGGTGATGAGGAGGAGCATGCGCCCCATCACGGGGTCTATCCCATATGCCAGAACGATGGCAACCACACAGGTCACGGGCACCGGGAACACCATCATGAAGGTCATGAGCAGGGTCTGCTGCACCACGTTGGCGTCAGACAGCGTGCGGGTGATCATCGAGCCCGTGCCAAACGCGTTGAAGTCGGCACCCGAAAGCGCAAGCGACTTCTTGTAGACGGCCACGCGCAGGTCTCGTCCCACGTATGCAGCAAGGCGCGAGGCCACGTAGTAGGAGGCCACGCACCCGCCAGAGCCCACCACGGCAGCCACAAGCATGGCCACACCATGCGAGGTGAGCTCCGCGGTGTCACGCGTGCCTACGGCAACGTTCACCAGAGCCGCAAGCTGCGTGGGGATGAGGAGCATGCCCACGATGTCGGCAAGCAACAGCACGCAGGCAGCCACCGCCATGTGCCAGTGCGGACGCACGAGCTCCTTGAGGACCCTCCATGAAGCGCGCTTGCTGTAGTCGCGCTCGGCAGCCATCAGCTCCAACCTCCCTGGGTGTTATCAGCCAGTTCCTTCTCGGCAGTGCCCTCAGCATGCAGGGCGCGTGCCTCAACGTCGATTGCCACCACGTAGCGGCGTATAAGCGCCACGAGCGCCGTTCTGTCCTTAGGGGAAAGGGACTCAAAGGCGCGCCGCTCTGCCTTGAGCGCTGGCGTAACCTCTTTCTCGCAAAAGGAGCGACCCTCAGGCGTAAGGGTCACAATCTTGCTACGACGGTTGTTCTCATCACGCTCGAGCGTCACCAGGCCGCGGGTGACGAGCGACCTCATGGCCGAGCTCACCGTCTGACGCGAGAGCGAGTGGCACGTTGCGATTGACCCCTGCGGGCAGCTGCCACCGGCAACCACGATGTCCACAAGAATCCAGTATGCCGTCTCGGAGAGACCACATCCCTTTGATATCTCATAGTAGAGGCGCTGAACCTCTTGATAGACGATGTCCATGTCGCGGACGGTGGGAACGCGCGGCACTTGCGCGCCAACGTCTCCCGACTGTTCCTCCGGCATTGGGAAGCCTCCAAAGTTACGGTCTCGGACAATAGGCGGCTTATCTTAAACAGAGCTTAGGCATACTTCAAGTACCGGAAGAAAAATACAGAACTAATGTTCTATCTATGCCTCGCGGACGAGAAGTGCCAGGAAGTGGCCATCAAGCGGCAGCTCGGGCGCATCCACGCGGGAGGTGCGCACCATGCCATCAGGGCCAACCATCGCCGTGACCAGACGCTTGGCCTGGGGTGGCAGCGCCACGAAGGCAGCCGTCGAGCGGGGGTTCACCAGCGAGAAGGGCGCACCCTCCGGCCCCGCAAGAAACGCTGCCACAACACCCTCGTCCTCCTCGCGCAACTCGGAGCACGTGGCGTAGGCCAGCGTGCCACCAGCACCAACGCGAGTTGAGACAGCTCGAAGAAGCTCCAGTTGGAGCGTCGGGAGCGACTGTCCCGTCGGGCGAACGGCAGGCTCCTGGAGCGCCCAGGCGATCTCGGGGTGGCGGCGCATGGTGCCTGTGCCGGAGCAGGGGGCGTCCACGAATGCAGAGTCGAAGCTGCCGGAAAGCTCGGGCAGAAGGTCCTTCTCGCCGAGACGCCGACCATCCAACGCGGTGCAGGTCACAGCCTTGCCCAGGCCGGCCCGCTCCATGCGGGCGCGTGAGACGGTAACCTTGAAGGCCTCGGACTCCACCGCAGCAATGTGCGCAAGTCCACCGCGGCGCAGCGCGTAGGACTCGAGGAGAAGCGACTTGGTACCTCTCCCCTGCCCAACTTCAAGCATGCGGGTGCCAGGCGTGGGCGAGGCGAGCCAGGCCACAACCTGCGCCGCCATGTCTGCGGGAACAACGTCCACAGCATCCACAAGGCCAGACGCGGACAAGCCGGCTGCAGACGAGAGCGAAAGGCATCCCGGCAGGCAGGTAGCGCGCGGGATAAGGCCCGCGGCAGAGAGCAGGCGGTCGACCTCGGCATCATTGTGCATGCAGGCGTTGCCGGCCACATAGGCGCCAGGTGCGTCCAGGGCGGAGAGCGCCATGCGGCACGCACCCTCGGTGCCCAGCGAGACCACAAGCTCATCCGCAAGCCACTGCGGCAGTGCGGCAACGAGCGCGATGTCGGAAGCGGTGCAGTTGCGGCTCTCTACGCGCTCACGTGCGTGGACAAGCGCGGGAAGGTCCTCCTCGGCAACGCGATGCAGAACCGCATTGGCCAGGCCAGCGCCATGGGGCGAGACGCGTCGCACCAGCTCGACGCCCTGGCTTATGGCCACAGGCGCGGGCGTCGCAAGCCACAGGAGCTCGAACGCCGAGATGCGCAGCGCATCTCGCACGCGCGGCTCGAGGTGACCGCGGCGCAGGTGGGCGTCGAGAAGGGCGTCGACGGTTCCGGACGTACGAACGCTCCCCAAAGCGAGCCTGGTTGCCAGCGCGCGGTCAGCGGGAGTAAGGCGCGCCACCGGGGCAGAGGTGCGCAGCAGGTCGCGCGCGCGGGCATCCCTACGCCGCACGTTGGAGAGGACGTCCGCAGCTGCTATGCGGGCGGGTGAGAGCGTTGCCATGCGCTAGGCACGCTCCCAGGTGGCGCCGTTGCCGCCGTGGAGACCCTGCGCCCAGGCGGAGGCATCCATCTCGCGCTTGCCGTCGGGCTTCACGCGGAGAAGCTCAAGCGCCCCGTTGGCGCAGCCGAGAAGCACGCGACCGTGGCCAAGCGCAACGGCACCGGCCGCCACCTGTGGCACATTGGCGTCCACAACTGCCGCGCGAACGACGCGCATGCCCTTGCCCGCCACCTGGCAGCGCGCCGGCGCAGCGTCGGTCGAGGCCTGCACGCGAAGCGCATTTGCCATGCACGTGTCTGCCGGGTCGAGGCGCATCTCGTCCTTCTTAACCTTCTCGGCAATCGTGACCTGAGCGGGGTCCTGCTCGTGCCAGGTAACGGTGCCATCGGCGATCTGCGCTGCCGCGGCGACAAGCTCGGGCGCGCCCGCCTGTGCCAGCTCGTCAAAGAGCTGGCTGGCCGTCTTGGTGCCAATGGGCGTGGACACCTGGCGGCACCACGCGCCAGCGTCAAGGTCGTGCGCCACGCGCATGATGGAGACGCCGGTCTTTTTGTCCCCGGCGAGAATCGCGCGCTGGATGGGGGCCGCGCCTCGCCAGCGCGGCAGCAGAGAGCCATGTACGTTGATGGCACCCAGGGGTGCCACGGCAAGAAGCTCGTCCGGCAGGATGCACCCAAACGCCACCACGCAGATGAAGTCCGGTGCGGCGGCGCGCACGGCATCGATGGCCTCGGCGTCCATGCGCTTGGCCTCGAGCACGGGAAGGCCAAGATCGAGAGCGCACGCCTTCACCGGCGAGGGCTCGAGCTTCTTGCCGCGCGATCGCACGGCATCGGGGCGCGTCACCACGAGCACCACGTCGTAGGCGGCGGCAACGGCCTTGAGCGACGGCACCGCAAACTCGGGGGTGCCCATGAAGACGATGCGCATGCTAGTCCTCCTCGACCTCCACGTCGCCAGGGCGCGCGCCGGCGTCGAGCGCGTCCTGGTACTCAGACATCGCGCGCACGCGCGCTGAGGGCGACAGGTGGTCAATCATGGTCACGCCGTGCAGGTGGTCTATCTCGTGCTGCAGGCACACGGCAAGGAGGTTATCCGCCGCCTCGTACTGCAGAAGGTCACCATTGAGGTCGAGCGCCTGCACGACCACGTGGCTGGGTCGCTTGACCTCGACGGTGATGCCGGGGAACGAGAGGCAGCCCTCACCCGTGGTGCGCTCGGGGCCGTCCGCCGTGATGACCTTGGGGTTGATGAGCACGTAGGGGTTCTTCTTGGAGCCTTTGCCCGACCAATCGACGTCAATCACCACGACCTGCTTGGCAACGCCCACCTGCGGGGCAGCAAGGCCGCAGCCGTCGGCGGCGTACATGTCGCGCAGCATGCGCTTTGCAAGGGCACGAATCTCGTCGTCGATCTTCTCGACGGGCGCGCACTCCTCGGTAAGCACGGGCGCGGGCGAGAGAACGATTTCGTCCAGGGGGTTCATTGCATCCTCCAATGCAGCGCGACTTCTCGCGCGGGTTGTGTCTTGCCTACATGAGGTCGTAGGCGTCTATGTCCAATGCCATGTTAATACCCATACCGCGCCCTATGCCTGCGGCGCACTCCGAGACCACACCACCGAGGTCGGCGTCGAGGGGTGCCTTCACCATCACGTGGCGACGGGTCCTGTCCTTCACGCGGGCCTTCACGCAGTCTGCAGGCCCCAGGACCTCCCAGCCAGGAAGGTCAGCGACCTTCTCGCGCAGGGCGGCTGCCATCTTGGCGGACGCGTCCCCAACGGCGCGGGCATCCTTGCCCCACACCAGGACGTTTGCGAGGCGCGAGAACGGCGGGTATGAGGCCTCCTTGCGCTCGGCCAGCTCGGGGGCGAGAAAGACGTCGCGCCGGTGCGAGAGGACCGCCTGCATGGCCGGGTGCGTGGCCCAGTAGGTCTGCACGATAACCTCGCCCGGGCGCCCTCCCCTGCCGGCCCGGCCCGCCACCTGCTCCAGGAGGTCGTAGGTCCTCTCCGCCGCGCGGAAGTCCGGCAGCTTGAGCATGGTGTCCGCGTTGATGACGCCCACGAGCGTGACCTCAGGGAAGTCGAGTCCCTTGGCTATCATCTGCGTACCCACGAGAACCGCGCACTCCGCCGCGTCGAACTGCTCGAGCAGGCGCTGGTGGGCACCCTTCGCGCGGGTGGTATCCGCATCCATACGGATGACCTCAACGTCTTCTGCGAGGAGCATGGAAAGCTCGTCCTCGACGCGCTGGGTGCCCACGCCGTAAGCGCCCAGATAGCGGCTGCCGCAGTTGGGACAGCGCGTGGAAGGGTCGGGATAGGCACGCACGGGCCAGCTGCGGCCGCAGGTGTGACACACGAGCGAGTGGGTTCGCTCGTGGTACGTGAGCGCCGTGGAGCAGTGCGGGCACTCGGGCACGCAGCCGCACTCGCGGCACATGAGGAAGTTCGCAAAGCCGCGCCTGTTCAGGAGCAGCACGGCTTTCTCGCGCCTCTCGGCCACGCCCTCGAGCGCTCGGCGCAGGGGCTCAGAGAAGACCGAGCGCGAGCCCCCGCGGAACTGTGACGCCATGTCCACGATCGTGACCTTGGGGAGCACGGCGCCACCGGGCCTCTCGGGCATCTCCACGCGCGTCCAGCGCGCGCCGCGCCACGAGCCCACCTCGCAGCGGTGCAGGCTCTCGAGCGAGGGCGTGGCGGAGCCAAGCACCAGCGCGCAGCCCCACTCCTGGGCCATGCGCGCCGCAACCTCACGCGCATGGTAGCGCGGGCTTGAGTCCTGCTTGTAGGAGGACTCGTGCTCTTCGTCAATGATGATGAGACCCACGTTGGCGAGCGGCGCAAAGAGCGCGGAGCGCGCACCCACCACCACATGGACGGCGCCTTGGCGCACGAGGTCCCACTGGTCGAAGCGCTCGCCAGTCGACAGGCGCGAGTGGAGAACGGCCACGTCGTCACCAAAGCGCGAGCGGAAGCGGCCCACGGTCTGCGCCGTGAGCGATATCTCTGGCACGAGGACCAGCGCGCCCTTGCCCGCGGCGAGCGTGCGTTCGATGGCCTCAAGGTAGACCTCAGTTTTGCCGGAGCCGGTGACGCCATCCACGAGGACCACGTCCCCCGCCGCACGGGAGCGTGCCTCGTCGATGGCCGCAACGGCGGCAAGCTGACCTGGCGTGAGGTGCTCCGGCCGCGGGGCATGCGCCGAGGAGAGCGTGGTCTTCTCACCGCCGCGAATCTGCCGGCGCGTCTCAACCGTCACCACACCGCGCTTTGCCAGCGCGTTCACGGCTGTCGAGGCGCCAGGGATGGTTGCCGAGAGCTCGGCCAGGCGCATGGCCCCAGCAGAGAGCGCCTCCAGGACCTCTCGCTGGCGACTGGCGTTGCGCGCGGGCTCGAAGCCCTGGGCGCCCGAGGCAAGAGAGACCCAGCGGGCATCGGCGGGCGCGGCCTTCTCGGCGACAAGCTCCCACGGGGCATCCGGCGAATCGCGGGTCACACGGACCTTCTGGCCTGGCGCGAGAAAGAGCCGCACCGCGTCTGCCAGCGGGCAGGCGTACTCGTGCGCGATCCAGTGCGCCACGACGGCGGACTGCGGCCCAAACGCCGAGGGCGCGAGCACCTGCGCCACCGCAAGCAGGCGCGCCGGCGCCACGTCTTTTGGCGGCTCATCTGAGGTGGCCATCACATACCCCACAGCGCTCCTGTGCGAGAAGGGAACGAGCACCGTGGCACCAACACTCACCTGGTCCTCGATGTCACCAGGGATGGCGTAGTCAAACGTGCCCTCGAGAGCACGCGTGGATATGTCGAGCGCGACGCTCGCGAAGCGCACGGTTTGCCCCTCCCCTGCGGCTGCGGACTTCTCGCGCCACACGTGGTGGCGCCAACGGGAACCGATTGTACCCCCTCAACTCCATTGTCGCCGGAGGAGGACTTATGACGCAGATTGCGACACAAGCCCCTCTCCGGAGACGATTTGTCTCCGGAGAGGGGCATTTGCCATCGCGTGCAACAAAACAAGCCCTCCGGCGATGTGTTTTCTCGCCGGAGGGCACGGTCTTGCAGGGCAATGAGACAAATGGACTGCCCCTTTGTCTCATCCGCCGAGATAGGCCTTGCGGACGTCGTCGTCCACGAGAAGCTCGGCGCCGGTGCCGGTCTTCACGATCTTGCCGGTCTCAAGCACATAGCCGCGAGCAGCGACCTTGAGCGCCATGTTGGCGTTCTGCTCGACCAGGAGGATCGTGGTGCCGTTCTTGTTGAGCGCCTGGATAATCTCGAAGATCTCGTCCACGAGGATGGGTGCCAGGCCCATCGAGGGCTCGTCGAGCATGAGCAGCTTGGGGCGGCTCATGAGGGCGCGACCCATGGCGAGCATCTGCTGCTCGCCGCCGGAGAGCGTGCCCGCCACCTGGTTCATGCGCTCCTTGAGGCGCGGGAAGTGCTCGTAGACAAGCTCAAGCGTCTCCTTGTTCTCGGCGTCGGTGCGGGTGTAGCCACCCATGTCGAGGTTCTCGGCGACGGTCATGTGCGTGAAGACGCGGCGTCCCTCGGGGCACAGGGCAAGGCCGCGCTCGACGATCTTGTGCGGCTTGATGCCCACAAGTTCCTCGCCGCTGAACTTGATGCTGCCGGAGTCCGGCTTGATGAGCCCGGCGATGGTGTTGAGCGTGGTCGACTTGCCGGCGCCGTTAGCGCCGATGAGGGTCACGATCTCGCCCTCGTCGATATCGAACGAGATGCCCTTGACGGCCTTGATGGCGCCGTACGAGACGGCGAGGTCGCTGACGGAGAGCATGGCCATCTACTTCACCCCCTGCTTGCCGAGGTAGGCCTCGATGACCTTGGGGTCGTTCTGGATCTCCTCGGGCGTGCCCTTAGCGATGATGCGCCCGTAGTCCAGGACGCCGATGACCTCGCAGATGCCCATGACAAAGTTCATGTCGTGCTCGATGAGCAGAATGGCAATCTGGAAGTCGTCGCGAATCTTCTCGATGTTCTCCATGAGCTCCTCGGTCTCGGCGGGGTTCATGCCGGCCGCAGGCTCGTCCAGAAGAAGGACCTTAGGGTTGGTTGCAAGCGCGCGCAAGATCTCCAGGCGGCGCTGGGCGCCGTACGGGAGGTTGCCAGCACGCTCCTGTGCCAGCCCCTGCATGTTGAAGATGCCGAGGAGGTCCATGGCCTTGTCGTGGAACTCGGCCTCCTGCTTCCAGTGCTTGGGGAGACGGAACACGTCCGTGAGGAGGTGCGTCGACATAGAGTTGCCAAAGCCTACCAGGACGTTCTCCTCAACCGTCATCTTGTTGAAGAGACGGATGTTCTGGAACGTACGGGCAATGCCCATCTTGTTGACCTCGACAACGCTCTTGCCTGCGGTGTCATAGCCGTCGAGCAGGATGGTGCCGCGCGTGGGCTTGTACACATTGGTGAGCAGGTTGAAGATGGTCGTCTTGCCGGCGCCGTTGGGGCCAATGAGGCCCGAGATCTCGGTGCGGCCCATGGCGATGTTGAAGTCGTCCACGGCGGTGAGGCCACCAAAGTCGATGCCGAGGTGCTCGGCCTGGAGCACGGGCATCTTGCCAAGGTCGCGCTCGGGGACGAGGTTGGGGGTCTCCATCTGCACGAGCACCGGGCGGTGGCGCTTGGGCGATGCCGAGGGGGCTGCCTCGACGGCCGTCTCGGTCTTCGTGGTCTTGTCGCTACTCATGGGTGTTGGCCTCCTTCCCCGTATCCTTCTTGGTGGTTGCCGCAGGCGCAACGGGTGCCTCAGCTGAAGCCGAGGCAGGCGACGCGGCCTCAACGGCAGGCGTCGTGGCAGGAGCAAAGTCCTCGGGTCGCTTGCCGTGGTTCATGATGCGCTCGATCACGCGGGACATCGAGAAGTCGTAGTCGCCGAGAAGACCTTCGGGACGGAAGATCATGACCAGGATCAGCACGACTGCGTAGACGACCATGCGGTAGTCGGAGACGGCGCGCAGGGCCTCGGGCAGGATCGTGAGGACGGTCGCGGAGATGACGGAGCCGAGCATGGAGCCCATGCCGCCGAGAACGACCATAACCAGGATCTCGATGGACTTCATGAAGCCGAACTTTGCCGGCGCCATGACGCCAATGCAGCCCGCGTACAGGCCACCTGCAACACCGGCGAAGAACGCCGACGCAACAAAGGCGAGCGTCTTGTAGTACGTGGTGTTGACGCCACAAGACTCGGCGGCAATCTCGTTATCACGGATGGAGAGAATGGCGCGGCCGTGGCGCGACTTCATCATGGTGTGGATAAGGAAGAGCGAGATGGCAACCACAATGAACGTGTTCAGGAAGTTGGTGTACGAGGGGATGCCCGTCAGACCCTTGGCGCCACCGGTGAGCGTGAAGCCAAGGACGCCGTCGATGTTCTGCATGACCACGCGGATGATCTCGGCAAAGCCCAGCGTGATGATAGCCAGGTAGTCGCCCTTGAGGCGCAGCGCCGGGACACCGATGATAAGGCCGCAGATGGCGGCGCAGATGCCACCAAAGATGATGCCGATAACAAAGAGCCCCACGGCGGCGGGGCTGCCGGTGGCGAAGTCGCGCGCGGTCACGCCCACGACGTCCATCATCCGCATGATAAAGATGGCGCAGGAGTAGCCGCCCACCGACATGAAGCCAGCGTGGCCCAGCGGCAGCTGGCCCAGGTAGCCGGTCGCAATGTTGAGCGAGACGGTCAGGATGATGTAGATGCCAATCTGCTCGATGACGCCAGTCTGGTAGCGGCTCACCACACCACCGTCGATCATGAGCTCGCCCACGACGAGAAACACCACGACGAGAATGGCGTTGATCAGGTAGCGCATGGGCATGGAGAGGCTGCGGTAGCCGGAGGCAGCCGGCGTGCCCGCCTGTGCAGTTGTTGCCTTGGATGCAGTCACGGCTTCCTCCTTAGACTTTCTCGGTCATCGGGCGACCCAGGATACCGGTGGGCCTCACCACAAGGACGATGATCAGGAGCAGGAACACCACGGCGTCCTGCCAGACGGAAAGGCCAATAGCCGAGACAAAGACCTCAGCGAAACCAACGAGAAGCCCGCCGATAACGGCGCCGGGAATTGAGCCAATGCCACCAAGGACTGCCGCGACAAAGGCCTTGGTGCCCAGCATGATGCCCATCGTTGGCGTTGCCTGCGAGTACGCCATGCTATAGAGCACGGCACCAATGCCGGCGAGGGCAGAGCCCACGGCAAAGGTGAACGAAATGGTGTTGTTCACATTGATGCCCATGAGGCGCGCGGCACCCATGTCCTCGGATACGGCGCGCATGGCCTTGCCGAGCTTGGTCTTCTGCACGAGGATCGTGAGCACGATGGTCGAGATTGCCGTCACCACAATGGTGATGATGGCGTTCGCGGAGAGAGACACGCCTCCAACGCTCATACTGGGAAGGTCAAAGTACTCGGGGACAACCTTGGCGTCGGCGCCAAAGACCAGCTGCGCGCCGTTCTCGAGGAAGTACGAGACGCCGATGGCGGTAATGAGCAAGCTCATGCGCGGTGCCTCGCGAAGGGGCTGGTAGGCCACCTTGTCGATAAGGACACCAAGCCCGGCGCACCCCACAATCGAAAGGACGATGGCAAGAACCGGGTTCAGCCCCAGCTGGCTCATCACAATCCATGAAATGTAGGCACCAACCATGATGATGTCGCCATGGGCAAAGTTGAGCAGCAGGATGATGCCATACACCATCGTGTAGCCCAGGGCGACCAGAGCGTAGATGCTGCCCAGCTGAAGACCATTAAGCACCTGCGTCAGTATCGTCACGGCACAACACTTCCTCTCTCTCGAACACAGGTCCTGCAGAACCAAGTAAGCGCCGGGGGCTACGTGCGCACCCGGCGCTTCCCTCAAGACACTCTAAGCCGTCCTACTTGCCCTCGACGGTCTTGAAGACCTCCTGGGCACCATCCTTGAAGGTGATGATAAGGGTGGACTTAACGGGGTCGCCGGTGCCGGAATAGGAGATGTCACCGGTCACGCCGTTGGCGGTGCCGGAGGCAATGGCGTCGACGATGGCCTGCTTGTAGTCATCGGAGCCGTAGGTGGCCTTACCGTCCTTCTCGACAGTCTCGATGGCGTTGAGGAGGATCATTGCGGCGTCGTAGCCAAGGGCGCAGAAGTTGGAGGGCGTGTCGTTGTACTCGTCCTTGTAGGCCTTGATGAAGTCCTGGACCTTCTCGTCCTCGTTCTCGGAGACGAAGGAGCAATCGTAGTAGCAGCCCTCGAGGTCCTCGGCGCTTGCGTACTCCTCGTCGCCGCCCACGATGTTGGACCAGCCGTCGGCGCCCATGAACACGCCGGTGTAACCGAGCTTCCTGGCCTGGGTCACGATCTTGCCATCATCCTGGTAGTAGTTAGGCGAGAAGATCGCGTCGGGGTTGGTGGCGATGATGTTGGTGAGCTGCGAGTTGAAGTCGGTGGCACCGGAGGGATAGCCCTCAGAGTCGCTCACGGTGACGCCCTTCTTGCCGGCCTCCCCGATGAAGGCGTCGGCAACGCCCTGCTCGTAGTCACCGCCCTGGTTGTAGATCACGCCAACGGTCTTGTAGCCCTGGTCGGCTGCAAAGTCGGCCATGAGCTTGCCCTGGTACGGGTCGGTGATGCAGGCGCGGAAGTAGTTCTTGCCATAGGAGATGACATCGGCTGCGGTAGCAGAGGGCGTCACGCAGGGCATGTTGTCCTTAACGGAGGCCTGTGCAACGGCGATGGTGGGGGTGGAGGTAACGTCGCCGATGATGCCCACGACGCCATCCTCGACGAGCTTGTTGTAGACGTTGACAGCCTCGGTGGCGTCGCCCTTCTCGTCCTGGGTGTCAAGCTCAATCTGCTTGCCGTTGATGCCACCGTTGCTGTTGACCTGCTTGACGTAGAGCTCGGCACCGTAGCGGCAGGCGAGGCCGTACTGGGCAACGTCGCCGGTGTAGGGGCCCATGAGGCCGATCTTGATGGTGTCGGAGCTGGAGCCGTTAGAGGAGCCAGAGTTGCCGCCACAGGCAGCAAGGCCAAGGCCCATGCCCGCGACAGCACCGGCCTTGACGAAGTTGCGCCTGGAAATGTTGGTGTTCATACGTACCCTCCCTTGTCTTGGCCGCGCGAACATCCCGCGCGGAGGTTGTGGACAACTGTATGAAAGGGCAGCAGAAGCAGGCGCGCCGCACCTGAAAGCTTATTCGAGACGTAACACATGAATCAGCTTTGTAACATGCGCAAGCTGGGAATACACCGTTCCTAGTTATCCAGAGCGACGAGAGCTACTTGTCTTTCATGCCGCGCGGCGCCTCCCGCGAGTGACGAGAATGGCAACAAACGTGCCCGCAGCCGCCCCGCAGAGGTCGATGAGCACGTCTCTGGGAGAGGACTCGCGCCCTGGCACAAAGCGCTGGATCGTCTCGTCTGCCATGGGAACGAGAATCACCACGAGGGGCCCGAGCCAACGGGGAAGCCTCCCCTCCCGTGCCGGAACCAGAAAGGTTGGTACGGCAAGGACGCCGAGAACCGCGTACTCGAGGAAGTGCGCCGTCTTACGCACGGCAAAGCTCATGGCCGCCTCGCCCGTTATGCCCAGCGCGTTGAGAAGCGGCGCCACAACGGCAACCACGCGCGAGCTCTCGAGCGATGACTGCGGGCCCTGCACGAGCGAGTGCCCCCACACAAAGGCAACCCACAGGCAGAAGACGAGCACCCACGTACGGTGGTGGGTGCTCGTCCCGAGTCGTCCGTCCTTGGAGACCGTGGACTCCCCCGATTTCCTGCGCATCACGCTTCCAGCGCCTCCGCGTGCGCGAGAGGCGTCGACCCGGCAAAGTGGCGCGGCCGGTAGCCACCGGCGGTCGCGCCGCCGTGCTTTCCGGAGGCCATGTGACGACCGCGGACGCGCAGCGCCGAGGTCTGAGTGCCTCCCTCGATGACGCGCAGGTAGTCGCGGGAGGACCTGCGCACGGCAGCGGAGGGGTTGTGCGAGAACTCGTCGGCCAGCAGGTAGTCGACGTAGGTCTCGGTGTCCACGACCTCGGGATGGCCCGCAGGTGGCTTGAAGTGGAGGAACTGCGTGTCTTGCGCGATACCATCGGGCTCGTCAAGGGAGTCCTCGTTGCCAACGCAGTCCGAGAAGGGCTCCAGACGCTGGGGCACACGCGCCTTTGCCGGTGGCGCAGCCACCGCTGCAGACGTGCCCGCAGCGCCAATCTTCTCATCCATCGCCTTGAGAGCACGATCCCAGTCGTCTCCCGTGACGTCCTCGATGCTGCGCTTCTCGGGATAGGCGTCCTCCTCCACCGGAGCGACGCGGCGCGAGATGTCACGCGGTCGAGCAGACATGAACTGGAGGTCGTCGATACCCGCGGAACCAAACTCGGAGGGGATGGCGTCGGCCGAGACCTCGGGTACGCCGATGGGCCCAGAGACAGCAGGCCCCACGGCGGCGGTCCACCAGGGGGTGCCCACGTCTCCCACCGAGCCGTCCGCACGCTCGATCACGGGGAGGCCCTCCATGCGATTTGCGTCAATGCGCGCCGAGAGGGTCGCGGCCACGCCCTGCGCACGCGTTGCCATGCGCTGACGGAAGCTCTGCTTCTCCACGTAGTTCTCGGCGATGTCCTCGTAGTCACGGGCAGCGTGCTGGCCCGCTGCGCCCGAGGCGTCGGTACGCCGAGAGTTCTCGTTATCCTCCCCTGCCTGGGCCTTGTGGCGCGCGGCGCGCTTTCCCTCCTCGGAACGCATGTGGCGCGGCGCGCCGGACTCACTGGCCACCGCGTCTTCGTGCCTCTCGTCCGAGTTCTGGGCGAGCTCGTCTGCCTGGCTCGCGGAGTCTCGCCTACCCGCGAGGGAGCTCGCAAGGGCGTAGATACCAAGTGTGACAAGGACGCCGCCCGCAAAGCTCACGCCCAAGGCGCCGGCGGTCTGGGGGTCAATGCTTGAAAGGTTGATACTTGGCAACGCGTCGAGCGGGATCGCGCTTCCTTCCGCCAGGGCCGGGGAAGGCGCGCCAAGGGTAGCAACGCCGAGAAGGCCGGCGACAACCGCGGGGCTCCTCCTGCACGTCATCCTGCTGCACCTCCCGATGCCTCACGCCTTCAAGCGGCACAGCGAAAGACGAACGAGGGGTAGCTGGCAACCGAGCTCCTGCCGACCCATGAGGGCAGCAGCTTACCGGTGGGCAACGGCGTTGTTCGTCTTTGGCTGCATGTGCCGTCGCGACACTCGCGTGTCATGAAATCTACGTATCAGACTATACTTTTCACCACGCCAAATGCAAGCAGGGAATTGTCATGGGGAGGGCAAGATGTCCAACATTGCAGTGGTTACGGGAGCGTCGTCGGGGGTTGGGCGCGAGTTTGTCCGACAGCTTGACCGTGGGGCGGGCGGCCCACTCGACCAGATATGGGTTGTCGCGAGAAACGCCCAGGCCCTGGAGGTCATTGCCGAGCAAACGGCCACGCCGGTGCGCGTGTTTGCTCTCGACCTCACCAAGCGCTCCTCTTACGAGTGCCTGCGCGACGTCCTTGATGACGAGGCACCCACCGTGCAGTGGCTCGTGAACAGCGCGGGCTTTGGCAAGTTTGGCGACTTCGGCCAGATTTCCGAGGAGGACGAGGGCAACATGGTGCGCCTCAACTGCCTCGCCGTGGTCGAGACCACCTACCATTGCCTCCCTCACATGGTTGCCGGTTCGCGCGTGGTAAACATGGCCTCGATTGCTGGGCTCATCCCCCAGCCGGGTCTCTCGACCTACTCGGCCACCAAGCGCTTTGTGGTGGACCTCTCGCGCACGCTCGACTACGAGCTTGGTCCCGTGGGAATTCACGTGTGCGCCGTGTGCCCCAAGTTCATGGAGACAGGCTTCCTCGCCAGCCCCGGCGATGAGCGCGAGGTACGCCGCATGACCACCATTGGCTACGAGAAGCCCGCCGACGTCGTGAGAAAGGCACTGCATGCGGCGGTGCTGGGCCGCTCCACCTGCGTGACCTCGCCGGATATGCTGGCCGCCAGCGTCATGGCAAAGGTCCTTCCCGCGAGCTGGGTTATGCGGGCGCAAGACCTTCTCTTCACTACTTGCGCAGGCGAGTAGGGCGCGGGCACGACGGCAGCAGCAGCGCGACCGCATCAGCTGCAGTAACGCGTCCTCGGGAGCCAAATTGACGTCCGAAGGCCCCTCTCGTACCCAATCGCTGCGGTAACGCTCCCTCCGGCGCCAGAACGGCGCCGGAGGGAGCTTCTCGTACGTAATGCCTGCAAAACAACGCCCTCCGGCGTCACACGACGTCGGAGGGCGTACTCACTGCATGGAAGCTCAGTGCCGAGACCTACATCACATACTCGCTCTGCGCGGCCTTCTTGGCCGAGCGAATGAGGAACTCCTCGTTGGAGTTGGTAGCCTTGAGACCCTTGACCAGCGCAGAAGCGGCGCGCTCGGTGTTGTTCATGTTGGCGAGCACGCGACGAATCCCCCACACGAAGGGCGTGAGCTCGGCGGGCAAGAGCAGGTCCTCGTTGCGGGTACCCGAGGAGACTGGGTCGATTGCGGGGAAGATGCGCTTGTCGGCCAGCTCGCGGTCAAGCTTGAGCTCCATGTTGCCGGTGCCCTTGAACTCCTCGAAGATGACCTCGTCCATCTTGGAGCCGGTGTCCACCAGTGCGGAGGCAATGATGGTGAGCGACCCGCCGTTCTCGATGTTGCGGGCGGCACCCAGGAACTTCTTGGGCGGATAGAGTGCCGCGGAATCAACGCCGCCGGAGAGGATGCGGCCGCTCGCGGGCTGCGCAAGGTTGTACGCACGGGCCAGGCGCGTGATGGAATCGAGCACCACCACAACGTCCTCGCCAAGCTCCACGAGCCTCTTAGCGTGCTCGATGACCAGCTCGGACACAGCGGTGTGGTTCTCGGCAGGCATGTCGAAGGTCGACGCCACGACCTCGCCGTGGATGGAGCGCTGCATGTCCGTAACCTCCTCGGGGCGCTCGTCCACGAGCAGGCAGACGAGGTGCACCTCGGGGTTGTTGGCGGCGATGGACTGGCAGATCTTCTTCAAAACCGTGGTCTTACCGGCCTTGGGCGGGCTCACGATGAGGCCACGCTGGCCCTTGCCAATGGGTGCCACAAGGTCGATTGCACGACCGGTGATGGAATCCTTGCCACATTCCATGACCAGGCGCTCGTTGGGATAGATGGGGGTGAGGTCGCGGAATCGCGGACGGTTCTTCATTGACTCGGGGTCGCGTCCGTTCACGTGTGCGATGGAGATGAGGGGCGGGTACTGGGCGGGATACTTGGTGTTGGTACGAGCAGGGCCAACGGTTCCCTCGATGCGATCGCCCGGGCGAAGCGCGTAATTGCGGATGAACTGCTGGCTCACGTAGGCGTCGTTGTCGCCCTTCATGTAGTTGCCCGTGCGAACCCAGCCCGCACCGGCATTGCCAATCTCGAGAATGCCCTCGACGGGATGGAAGCCCTCGGCGGCAGCTGCGGCCTGGTACACGGCCTCGACGAGGTCTGACTTGTGGACGCCCACGTACTCGACGCCAAGCTCGGCTGCCTTCGCGCGAAGGTCTGCCACCTTCATTGCCTGCAGCTCGTCGCGGGTGAGCGAGGGCTGCGTCTGGACCTGCTGGCCGTTGTGGCGGTTGTGCTGCTTGTGGTTCTGCTGGTTGCGACGGCTGAAGCCGTTGCCCTCTCCGCCGTTGCTGTTATTAAAGCGATTGTTGCCGGAGTTGTTGTTGTAGCTTACGCGACGGCGCCTTCCCTGCTGCTGGCCTTGCTGCTCTCCTCGCTGATTGTGCTCGCGAGGCTGCCGCTGATAGTGGCTCTGTTGCTCGTCCGAACGGTCGGCTTCGGCAAGCGTTGCCGAGGGCATGGGCGCAGGCACCGAGCTGGCCTGCGTTGCCTCCTGCGTCATGCGCGTCATGTCCGAGAAGCTCACCTGGTCGCGCTCGCTGCGCTCGGCCTCCTCGACGCGCTTGGCCTCGTGCTGCTCGGAGCTAACATGCTCCCCGGAGGCTTCCGCCTGCGCACGCTCATCTGCCTCTATCTGGGCACGGGTGCGGCGGCGACGGCGGGGTTTGGGAGCACTCTGCTCCTCCGAGGTGGTCTCAGAAACCGTGGGTGCCGCAGGCTCGTTCGCGGGCGCCGCAGGCTCGGACGTGTTGGCCGCGGTCTTCTCGACCGCGTTTGCCTTGGCCTTCTCGTCTGCCTCGATCTGGGCACGCGTACGACGGCGACGACGCGGCTTAGGCGCCTCCTCTGAGGGACCCTCGGTGACGGGTGCCTCTCGCGTCACCGGAGCGCCACCAAGAGGCAGCTCGGCCTGGGCCGCGCCTGCCTCCTCGACCTTCTTCCGAGACGTCCGCCGGCGCCGGGGCTTCGGCTCACCACCTGCGACGAGTTGGCCATCGGCGGGTTGGCCATCGGCGGGTGCGGACTCGGCGGCTGCCGCCTTGGCAAGCTTCTCAGCCTCTATCTCGGCGCGGGTGCGACGGCGACGACGGGGCTTTGGCGCCTCCTCGGGGGCTTCCGCCGGGATAGCGCCCATGGAATCCGAGGGTGTCTCGTCTGTCATGCTGTTTGTACCTTTCACTCTCACGCGGGGCGCAAGGCGCGCCATACCGTCGTGTAAATTAAGCAATTGATAGGCTTCGTAGAGGTCGTGTGATTGATGCGCCCCCCTCGGCACGGCTCTGGGGCAGCAACGGTCATGCCGTCCATCACATGCAAAGAGGGGTATTGCAACGCGCCTTCATGCAGCACGAACCTGCGCACGGGGCGTTGCGTCTGCGTCACTATAGCACGACATGAACAACCATGCACGTTGATGCCACAGAACGGGCCTGCGCAGAGGGGTGGCTAGGCTACGCCTTTGGTTCCTCTGCCTGTTCCGGCTCCTCTGGCTTCTGTCCCCGGGGACGCCGCTTCACGACTACCTCTCCAATGCGCGCGGCAAACTCCGCCGCACGCTCGGAGCCCTGAGAGGTGAGCGCAAGGCCAGATGCGCGGGACGGTCCGCGCTCGATAAGGCCCTCCGTCACAAGCGCTGTAACCGACATCGAAACCGTGGGCTGCAAAAGCCCCAGCGAATCAACGAGCCTCGTGATGGTGACGGGCTGGGAGTCCTCGATGTACAGGGCGAGAAGCACGAGGTCTCCTGCCTTAGCAAAGACCGATCCCATGGCGTCAACGTACTTAACGATGCGCTCGGGCAGCGTACGAGAGAGCGGCTGGCCAGGCAAGATCTCCTTGCAGGTGAACTCGGAGAGCATCTCCACGTGGAGCGTGCCCTTGGGCGTGATGGCGCACACCACGTTGCGGCGATCCCTGCCCCCCTCCCCACGGGAGATGAGGCCAAGTTCCGCCAGATGGTTGGTGCGATGCGTCATGGTTGGCCGCAGCGCCCCCTGATACTCGGCAATGACCGAGGTGTTGAGGGGCTCCCCTGCCACCTGCAGGCGGCAAAGAACCGCAAACTCCTCGAATGTGAGCCTGTCGCGCGCAGGTTGTGACTGACGCACGAGGTTGTACGCTCTGCGTACCGACATGTACTCGCGCAGGTCCACAAGGCCCACCTCTGTCTCTAGCCGCACCCTCACGTATGGGACGACGTAGTAGTGCCAGGCAAAACGCGCCCGATGCTAACCCGCGGCCCTCTTTAAAGAACAATTATATCTTAGTTTGTACATCGTGCCGAAACAACTGCATATCCTTGCCTTTTGCAGTTGTGGCGCCGACACGAAAGAGGGACGGGGCGAAAAAAAGCTACATGCTCTGCGGTGCGTGGACCCCACAGAACTCGAGCGTAAGGGCGAGGACCCTGCGCGTGGCGTCCACAGCGGCGAGGCGCGCCTTGGAAAGGCCCTCGTCCACCGGGCGTCCCTTGCTGGGCAGCACCTGGCACACGGTATAGAAGGAGTGGAAGTCACCTGCCAGCTCCTCGGCGTAGTGAGTGAGGCGGAAGGGGGCGCGATCGCGCGCGCAGCCCTCTACCAGCGCCGGAAACTCCGAGAGCTTGCGGGCAAGCGTAGCCTCGGTGGGGTCGGTGAGCAGAGAGAGGTCGTACTCCTCGCCTACCGCGCGCCTGGCGACCTCATCCATGCCGAGCTTCTCGGCCTCCTCGGCAGTAACACCGGCGCCCTTGCGTAGGATGGAGCAGATTCGCGCGTGCGCGTACTGCACGTAGTAGACGGGGTTGGTGTTGTCCTGCTTCTTGACCTTCTCGATGTCGAAATCGATCATCTGGTTGCTCGACTTGGAGATGAGCGTGTAGCGTGTGGCGTCCACGCCGACCTCATCCATGAGCTCCTTGAAGGGAATCATGGTGCCCTTGCGCTTGGACATGCGCACCGGCACGCCGTCGCGCAGCAGGTTCACGAGCTGGCCGAGAAGGACCTCCAGCTTGCCGGGGTAGCCAAGCGCCGTGCAGGCGGAGTCGACGCGCTGGATGTAGCCGTGGTGGTCGGCGCCCCAGATGTCGATCACGTGGTCGACACGCTGAAACTTGTTCCAGTGGTACGCCACGTCAGAGGCAAAGTACGTGTATTCGCCGTTTGTCTTGATGAGTACGCGGTCCTTGTCGTCGCCAAGCGCGGTGGAGCGGAACCACAGCGCGCCGTCCTCGTCGCGGTAGAGATAGCCCATCTCGTCCAGGCGCGCGAGGGCGCGGTCAACGGCCGAGGTGCCGTCCTCGCCCTTCTCATAGAGCGAGCGCTCGGAGAACCACACGTCAAAGTGACAGCGGGACTCGTCAAGCGTGCTCTTTATGGACTCGAGCATGAGCTTGTAGCCGCGCTCGCGGAACTCGAGCATACGCTCCTCGGGGTCTGAGTCGACCCAGCGGGTGCCATCGGTCTCCATGAAGTGGCGGGCTACGTCGATGATGTAGTCGCCGCCATAGGCGTTGCCGCCAAGGTTCTTGTTGAAGGCGTCCATGTAGGGGTGGAGCTCGGGGTGTGCGTCCTCCTCGTCCTTCACGAAGGCCTTGCGGTCATCGAGAAGCACCTGCACGGCCTCGTCGAGCGAGCAGCCGCGCTCGGAGACAACCTGGGCGAGCTGCAGGTAGCGCTCGGCGACAGAGTTGCCAAAGACGTCCATCTGGCTGCCGTGGTCGTTGATGTAGTACTCGCGCTCCACGTTGTAGCCAGCGTGCTCCATCACGCGGCAGAGCGAGTCGCCAAGGGCGGCCCAGCGGCCGTGACCAATGTGGAGCGGTCCCACGGGGTTGGCCGAGACAAACTCGACCTGGACCTTCTCGCCGGCGCCAATGTTGGAGCGCCCAAAGTCATGGCCCTGCTCGCGCACCGTGCGGAAGACCTCGTTGTTTGCGGCAGCAGAGAGGTAGAAGTTCACAAAGCCGGGACCGGCGACCTCGACCTTGGAGATGCCGGGGTCCTTCTCCATGTGGTTCACGATTGCCTGGGCAATGGCACGGGGTGCCATGTGGGCGAGGCGGGCGGAGCGCAGGGCAAGTGTGGTGGTCCAGTCACCGTTGTCGGCGTCTGCGGGGCGCTCAAGGCCAAGGTCCCCAACCTCGAAGTAAGGCAGGTCTCCCGCCTCCTGTGCGTCCGCGACGGCCTTCCTGACGAGCTCCTCAATCTTCTCGGGCATGTGCCCCGTCCTTCCGTGATACCTGCGCGCCCCCTGGCGCGCTTCCGTGTGCAGCAGTGTAGCAGAGGCGTTGGCAGACGCCGAGGCGCGGCTTCTGCGCTCTAGCGCCTCACGCGAGAGGAGCCGCTGCGCTCCTCGGCCGCAAGATTGCGCCGAAGCGCGGCAAGGCCCTGCTCCAGGCCCACCGGGTAGGTTTGCGGGTTGAGGAAGCGGGTGATTGCCGGGTCGAGGTGCATGAGCGCGTTGTGGCAGCGCGAACGGGACTCCTCGATGTCAACCGGCTCGCCCACGCGCTTGCCGTGCTCCACGTAGCAGGTGAGAAGCTCGCGAGGGGTGCCGGAGAGGCCATAGGACGAGAAGGGATCGAGGATGTCCTCCATGCTCGTGGCCGCCGTAGCGTCGCCGCGGGTGTAGGAGTCGTCGAGAATCATGTCGCCCACGGGGCAGTGGTCGTCGTCGAGGAAGCGCAGGATGTGCTGGACGCCTGGGATGGTGCGCTTGTAGGCCTGCTCGGAGAGCTTGATCACCGGGTTCCACGGGGCGTCCGCCGAGTCGCGCACAGCCGAGAGCTTGTAGACGCCGCCAAGCGAGGGCTGGGGGTCGCAGGTGGCAAGCTTGGTGCCCACGCCAAACGAGTCGATGGGGGCACCCTGCGCGTAGAGCGACTGGATGGTGTACTCGTCGAGGTCGTTCGAGGCAGAGATCTTGACGTAGGGCAGGCCTGCGTCGTCGAAGGCCTTGCGGGTCTCCTTGGTGAGCTTTGCCAGGTCACCCGAGTCGATGCGGATTGCAGCCAGGCGCTCGCCCGCGGCCTCCATCTCCTTGGCAACCGTGATTGCGTTCTTGATGCCCTGGTGGACGTCGTAGGTGTCAAGGAGCAGCACGCAGTTCTTGGGGCTCGACTTGGCGAAGGCCCTAAAGGCGTCGAGCTCGGTGGGAAACGCCATGACCCATGAGTGCGCGTGCGTACCAAAGACGGGGATGCCATAGATCTTGCCCGCAAGCAGGTTGGAGGTAGAGCTTGCGCCGGCGATGTAGGACGCGCGGGCAACGGCGAGGCCGCCATCGGGACCCTGGGCACGCCTCAGGCCAAAGTCAGACACGGGGTGTCCCTCTGCCGCACGCACCACGCGCGAGGTCTTGGTTGCCACGAGGGTCTGGAAGTTCACGAGGTTGAGCAGGGCCGTCTCGATGAGCTGACAGTCGATGAGCGGGCCCTGGACGCGAACCATGGGCTCGCGCGGGAAGACCACGTCACCCTCGGGAACGGCGTGGATCGTGAGGTCAAGGTGGTGGTTGCGGAGGTACTCAAGGAAGGCAGGCTTGAACATGGAGCCGCCGCCGGGAGCCGGGATGCTGGCCAGGTAGTTGATGTCCTCGTCGTCAAAGACGAAGTTCTCCACCAGCTCGGGAATCTGCCCCATACCGCAGGCAACCGCGTAGCCGCCGCCAAAGGGGTTCTCGCGGAAGAAGGCATTAAACGTCGCCTGCGTGTCCACAAGGCCCGACTCCCAAAACCCCTGGGCCATCGTGAGCTCGTAGAGGTCGGTGTTGAGAGAGACATCGGTTGGCTTGGTGCGGTCCGTGAGCGACATGGTGATACTTCCTCCTGTGTTGATGCACCCGCCGCGAGACCTCGCCCCGCGCCGGGCGCCTGTCTGCTGTGTGCCTTACCCGAGCGCCATGGCGAGGAACCACACCACCGCCACGACAACTATGACGGCGATGACGATCTTCTGGCCCTTGGGCATGCGCAGGTCATCGTCGTCGGGCTCCATGAGCTGGCGGCCCTTCTCGCGTGCCTCGGCAATGCGACGCTGCTCAGCGGCCTCCTTCTCGCTGGCGGCCTGCTCCGCCTTCAAGCGCTCGAGCTCAGCGCGCTCGCGAGCCGCCGCCTGGGCCTCCTCGCGGGCGGCCTTCTCGGCACGAAGCTTCTCGAGCTCTGACCTCTCCTCGTCGGAGAGGGGCGTGTTCTCTGGCATGGCACCTCCATGGTGGGCGCGCGACAAGCGCACGATTGCCTACAGATGCTGAGTCTATACCCCTTTGTGGCAGCTGGGCAGCGATGACGCCGTTTCTTGGGCACCAGGAAGCTCCGGCCCCTCGACCCCCGTGGCATCGAAGGCGGGCACGAAGCTCTCCGACACGGTGCCACCCTCCTGCCACCAGATGTTCTCGAAGCCAAGGTCATCCGCGTGGCAGAGGACGATCTCGTACTCCTCGTCTGTCACCGCGCGCGCAAGGTCGCCGCCGGCCTTGCGGCAGGTATCGTTGGGCGTGTACTGATTCATGACCGAGAGGTCCGCCGCGTTGCCGCAGGTATCCCACACGCGGTCAAGGACCGCGCAGGAATCGTCCACGTGTCCGGGAAGCACCAGGTGTCGCACGATGACGCCGCGCTTCATCGCGCCGTCCTCCCCCACCAGCCGGCCGCCTGCCGCGTTTACGGCGGAGACCATCTCGTCCAAAGCCGCTGCGGCAACGCTTGGGTAGTCGCGCGCAGCCGAGAGCGAGCCCGCGAGCGCAGGGCTTGCGTACTTGAAGTCGGTGAGCCAGATGTCGATGACGTCGGACATCGCGCGCACAACCTCAGGCAGCTCATAGCCCGAGGTGTTGCAGACCGTGGGGATGGCAAGGCCGTTCTCGCGGGCGAGAAGCACCGCCTCGCGCACTGTAGGCGCAAAGTGCAACGGCGTCACGAGGTTGATGTTGAGTGCGCCCTGGGCCTGCAGCTCGAGCATCGTCTCGGCGATGCGCGAGGTGGAGACGGCAAGGCCAAACCCCTCCTGGGATATCTGGTGGTTCTGGCAGAAGCGGCAGCGCAGCGGGCACCCCGTGAAGAAGATTGCGCCCGAGCCGGCCTCGCCCGAGATGGGCGGCTCCTCCCAGAAGTGGAGCGCAGCCCTTGCGACGCGCGGGGTGGCGGCGGCGCCGCAGACGCCCGCCTTGCCCTGGGAGCGCGCGGCACCGCAGCGACGCGGGCACAGCTCGCAGACGTCGTAGGAGGATGCGTCCAGCTTGGCGAGAAGACCTTCCATCCCTGCCATGCTCCCATCGGGCTTGGAAACGAGATAAGAAAAAAGGGCCCAAGCTATGTGCCCGGGCCCCACAGATTCCATGGTGGAGATGAAGGGATTCGAACCCTCGGCCTCTGCCTTGCGAAGGCAGCGCTCTCCCAGCTGAGCTACATCCCCAGGCGCGCATGCGCGGGAGCCATTGTCGCAATTTGCCGCGGACATGTCAACGTCAAAGTACGGGAATTGCGAAAGAGCATCACAGGGCACCGCTTGGCGGGCGACGCCGCAGCGACGGTTTCGTACGTACTTGCTGCCAAAACGCGCCTTCCGGCGAGAAAATGGCGCCCGAGCGGGGGTTTACGACGGAATCACGTACGGGACGCCTTCTCGGGCGTCAAATGCGCGCCGGAGTGATTGGACAGTTCGTAGACTAGCCGTAGACCAAACGCCAAACGTTCATTTGCAGGCGTGAGGATTCACTACCTTCTACCTGCACAAACAAAAAAGTCGCCCCCTGCGGATACGATTATGAACCCACCTTCATAAGGTGGGTGTCCTCATCGCCCGTTCCGGCTTCCCCAGCAACGGAGGATCCCCTTCCAGGACGAGATGTCGGACTCCCTAGTAACGCTTGTCGGTTCACCCAGTTTGTACCGCAGGGGGACGACAAGACCAATGTAGGCGAACTCTCATCCCGATGCCAGTCTTGACATGGCGAGCGGTGGCCACACAATGGATGTGTTGGGCACTTTTTGCGTAGCATGCCATAGCGGTTCAAACGAGCCGCAGGTAGATTGTTTTGTCGCTCGTTGTGCCTTTCTGCTTGGCACCGCTTAGCAGCACGTTTTCCCACGTTTCTGTGTATTATGTCTCGCTAGGAATATCGGCGAGAAGGGGGAGGTGTCAGACGGTGCCCAGGTACTGGCTATCGTTTCTCTGCCTGTTTGCCGCATCCCTCGCCTGCGCGCTTGCCGTGACCCCCCTCGCCCGAAAGATTGCCATCCGAGTTGGGGCCGTCGACTACCCTAATAAGCGCCGCGTCAACAAGACCCCCACGCCGCGTATGGGCGGTATCGCGATTTTTGCAGGAATCGTTGCCGCCTTCGTCGTCCAGTACGTTGGCACGAACTACTTTGGGTGGCCGGTTGTTCTCGTCCCGTCTCCGCGCCTCTCGGTGAACTACTGGATGCTGGTGCTTGCCTTTGTCGTCATCTTTGTCACGGGGCTTCTCGACGACAAGTACACGCTCACACCAAGGGCAAAGCTCGCAGGGCAGATCCTTGCCGCCACTATTGCGGCCATGGGCGGCCTGGTCATTGGTGTGATTGCCAACCCCTTCGAGCCCGGCGAGTTCATTGAGCTGGGCTGGCTCACCTATCCCGTGACCATCATCTACCTTGTTGCCTACGTGAATATCATCAACCTGATCGACGGGCTTGACGGACTGGCCGCGGGCATCTCGTGCATTGCAAGCGTCGCCATGTTTGTGCTCTCAATCTGGGCCGGTCGGCTGGACGCCGCGGCGCTTGCGTGCGCCATCGCCGGTTCCACGCTGGGCTTTCTCCAGTACAACTTCCATCCAGCGAGCATCTTCATGGGAGACTCGGGCTCGCTCACGCTGGGCTTTGCGCTGGGCACCATTTCGCTTCTCTCGGTGACGAGAATCGCTGGCCTCACCACCATCATCGTACCGCTGGTGATTGCAGGCATCCCCATCATCGACACGTTCTCCGCTATTGTCCGGCGCACCCGCGCACACGTGAGCGTGGGACGAGCAGATCGCGGCCACATCCACCACCGCCTGCTTGCCGAGGGCTTTGACCAAAAGCAGGCCGTGCTTGTGGTGTATGCCTGGACCGCGCTCCTGTGCGCCGGCGCACTTGTGATGACGCAGGTCACCACGGTGCCGCGCATCTGCATCTTCCTCGTGCTCCTGGTAGCTTCTGGGGCGTTTGCCAACCACCTGCACCTCTTCGAGCCGGTGCTGCGCCACCACAGAGACCCTCACACGGGAGATGACGAGCTTGTGGGGCCAGATGACCCCGCCTTTGCCGAAGAGACCGAGAAGGCCCGCGAGCGGCGCGAGGAGAGGCGAGAGGAGCTTCTCGGCATTCGCCCGGAGGGCAAGGACTCAGGCGAGAAGCACGACTAAACTCCGGTGGAATTTATTTGCCGGGCAACGGGATTCCATTGCCGGGGAAATTAATCCCGTGCTGTGACGAAAATGGCGGCACCGGGAGAATCCGATGCCGCCAAAGGAAAAGCTACAAGCCGAACCGCTACGCGCTACTCAGCGTCAGCGAGTGCCTTCTTGGCAACGTTGGCAAGGTCGGCGAAGGCCTTCTCGTCGCTGTAGGCAGTCTCGGCGAGGACCTTGCGGTCAAGCTCAACGCCGGCAAGCTTGAGGCCGTGCATGAAGGTGCTGTAGGAGAGGTCGTTCATGCGGGCAGCAGCGTTGATGCGCTGAATCCACAGGCTGCGGAAGTCGCGCTTCTTGTTGCGACGGTCACGGTACTGGTACTGGCCGGAGTGCTGGGCCTGCTCCTTCATGCCACGGAAGGTGCGGGAGGAAGTTCCGTAATAGCCCTTGGTACGCTCGACCAGGGTCTGACGCTTCTTGCGGCCGGCGACTGCGCGCTTAACTCGAGACATATCTAATCAACTCCTCGTTGAGGGAAAATCGGGACGCGAGAAGCGCCTACTTGGAACCCATGCGCTGGGAGACAACCTTGACATCGCTGGGGGCGAGCTCGGCCTCCTTGCGGAAGTTGCGGATGCGCTTCTGGGACTTCTTGGACAGGATGTGGCTCTTGAAGGCCTTGGCGCGCATGATCTTACCGGTACCGGTGCGACGGAAGCGCTTTGCCGTACCCTTGTGCGTCTTCATCTTCGGCATGTTACTTCTCCTTCTTCTCGCTCGTGACTTCGTCGCCCTCGGGCGTTACATCGAACGCGCCCTTGATGGGGGCGATGAGCATGTGCATGTTGCGACCCTCCATGAGGGGCTGCTGCTCGACGGTGGCCCAAGGCTTGAGATCCTCGGCAAGACGGTCGAGCACGATGCGTCCCTGCTCGGGGTGGGCCATCTCACGACCGCGGAACATGATCGTGATCTTGACCTTGGCCCCCTTTTTGAGGAAGCGCATCACGTGGGCCTTCTTGGTCTCGTAGTCGCCCACGTCAATCTTGGGACGGAACTTCATCTCCTTGACCTCGACGCGCGCCTGGTTCTTGCGCGCAGCCTTGGCCTTGCGATCCTGCTCGTACTTGTACTTGCTGTAGTCGAGCACCTTGCACACCGGAGGGTTCGCGTTGGGCGCAATCTCCACGAGGTCAAGCCCCTGCTCCTGCGCAATGCGCAGGGCGTCACGCACGCCAAACAGGCCCAGCTGCGAGCCGTCAACGCCAATGAGGCGGCACGTGCGTGAGGTGATTTCCCCGTTGACGCGAGGACCATCGTTCCTGGCTATCTCTCTACACCTTCCTCTCTCTGCGGCGCCTGGCGCCGCGAACAAAAAATACTCCCGATGACACACAGCCGTCGGGAGACAAGAGCCACCCATGCCTGGGTGGTGAAAAGTCTTTGTCTGACCAGACAGCTGCCGCGTGGGCGCCGTTCAGGTGGGGGCAAGAAGCCCCTCTTAGCATGTTCACGCAGGTGAAATAATACCGCAGCATTCCGCACGGCGCAACGACCAATTTGCAAGACGTGCGTCTCCACCGAGACAACACGCCGCTGCTCGCCGCCGAGAAGCACTGAGAGCAACTGGTGCCCGAGGTGGGGGTCGAACCCACACGAGGTTTCCCTCAGAGGTTTTTGAGACCTCCGCGTCTGCCATTCCGCCACTCGGGCGCGCTGTGCGCACCAGAGAACTATACCAGATGCAACGGCAGGGTTGGCGTCATGTGGGTGCGGCGAGAGCTCGGGTCCGGGCCTCGCGGGCGACTCGGCGCAGCAGGTACCGAGAGAGCCGCTCATGCGCCGGTGGAAAACCAAGGCGAGAACCACCCGCGCGCACACCGCCACCACGGCCCTCTGCTAGTGTGTATGGTTCCGTCTGGTTCCACCGGACGCCTCACACGGCAACAACGCGCGGGCCCCACCCGCCAGGAGCGAAAGCGGCAAGCATGGACCTCTCCCAGGCAATCGAACAGGCAAATGCCTTCGTCTTCCCGGGCTTTCTCACGGACGACGACTCCCTAACCCAGGAGCGCTCGAAAAACGAGGAGGCCATCAAGGTTTTGACCGACGCCTGGAAGGCAGCGCGGCTTGGCCGCGAGCCCTTCTCGTTTGACCTGGTACGAGGCCTTGCGGACAGGAACCGCGACATCTGTGACCGCTATGGCATCGAGCGGCTGAGAAACACCAACGGCTTGAACCTTGCGCGGCGCCTCTCGGACGCCGACCTTATCCACGGCGTGGCAACACTCCAGCACCGCTCCGACGAGGAGGTCACGCGCGTCTCTGGTCCCACGGCCGCCGACCTAGGCATCGCCTACATCGACGCGCCGGTGTGGGGCGCCGTGGTGGGCATCGACCTCGAGACCTCGGACCGCGAGCCCGACCGCGGCTATGTGATCAACGTGGGCCTGGAGTTCATGAACCTCACGCCCACGGCAAAGCCCACCAACCCCTATTCCGCCTACTGCGGCATGCCCGAGATGTACGCCGAGAAGGGGGTGCCCCTCTCCGAGATCCACCACATCACCTGGAAGGACCTCGAGGGCGTGCCACCTCTGCGCCAGAACTCCAAGATGCAGAAGGCGATTCTCGCCGCGCTCACAGCCTTCCCCTACATGGCACACAACGCTGCCTTTGAGGACTCCTGGTTCATGCTTAACGTGGACGGCTATGCCGAGGCGCGCAAGGCCGGCAAGATCGTGCCCATCGACACGCGCGACATCTGCCGCCGCGTGGACCCGGAGGTGCGCCTGCTTCCCCGCGAAACCCACCCCGCCACGCTCGAGAACTGGGCTCGCCGCCGTGGAACGCTGAGCAAGAACGAGAAGGAGCGCCACCTGGGTCTCGAGGACGTAGACCTCATGCTCGCGACCATGCAGGCAGAGTTCTCGGAGCGCAAGATGTTCCCCGGCCAGCGCGAGGAGGACTAGCATGCGCCTGCAGCAGCTGCGCTATCTCATCGCCGTCGCGGAGAGCGGGTCGATCAACTCCATAGCGCACAGCCACTACATCTCCCAGTCCGCCCTCTCGACCTCCATCCGCGAGCTCGAGGAGGAGATGGGCGTCAAGGTCTTCAACCGCACGAACAAGGGCATCACGCTCACGTCCGAGGGCGTGGAGCTTCTCGCCTATGCGCGCCAGGTGGTCGAGCAGGCAGACCTCATGATTCGCCACTACGAGAGCGACCGCAACGACACCTATCGCAAGTTGTCCGTCTCGTCTCAGCACTATGCCTTTGTGGTAAACGCCTTCACGGAGTTTGTCGCAAAGCGCCATGACGAGTCCTGCGACTTCACCCTGCGCGAGACGCGCACGGCCGACGTGATCGACGACGTGCGCACCTTTAGGAGCGACATCGGGGTGCTCTACCTCTCGACCTACAACGAGCGCGTGCTCAGGCGCCGCCTGGACGAGGCAAACCTGCGCTTTGTCTCGCTCTTTCGGGCTCGCCCGCACGTCTTTGTCCGAGAGGGACATCCGCTTGCCGGGCGCAAGAGCCTGCGCGTGCAGGACCTTGAGGACTACCCGCGCTACACGTTCGAGCAGGGCCCCGAGGGCTCGCTCTACTACTCCGAGGAGCCGCTCTCGTCGCTCCCCCACCGCCAGCGCATCACCGTGAGCGACCGCGCAACCATGACGAGCCTCCTGCGCTGCTACGACGGCTTTCTCGTCTCGACGGGCGTACGCTCGGACGAGATGCTCGATGGCGTTGTGGCCATCCCGCTCGATGTGGACGAGGTCATGAACGTGGGCTACGTGGTGCACCGCGAGCGCAAGCTCTCGAGCCTTGCGCAGGCCTACATCGCCGAGCTCAACCAGCTCATCATGGGCTGCACGGACAAGAACGCCCTCGTTCCCTCCAAGGAGGCCACGAGGGCGGTTGCCGGTGATGATGAGAACGCGGCTAGCGGGGCGCAAAGTTTGGCGGCGCCGGCCGGCGTCGCCAAGTAGGCTCCCGCGCGGCTCCTACATGAGCTCGGTCACGTTCTTGGCAAACTCGACCGGGTCGTCGATGGGAAGTCCCTCGACGAGAAGCGCCTGGTCATAGAGGATGGACCCCATGAGCTTGAGGCGGTCCTTCTCGCCGGCCTCCTGAGCCGCAACGAGCTTGCCAAACACGGGGTGCGCGGCGTTGAGCTGCAGCACGCGCTGGGCCTTGGGGGCAGAGGCTGCCTCGGGACCCTGGGAGATCACACGCTCCATCTCGAGCGAGACCGGGCCCTCGGAGGCAATCGTCGCAGGGGCGTCGCCCAGGCCAGCCGCCACACGAACGTCGGTGACCTTGTCGCCCAGGTCACCCTTGAGCTCGTCGATAAGGTCCTTGTGCTCGGTGGTCGCCTCGTCGGCAGCCTTCTTCTCGTCCTCGGTCGCAAGGCTGAGGTCCGCGGAGGAGACGTTGGCAAACTCGAGGTCGCGGGCGTCGGTGCCCTTGTGCTCTGAGTCGCCTGCCACGGCGTCCACGTGGTAGGTGCGCATGAACTGGAACATGAACTCGTCGACGTCCTGGGTGCAGAGAAGCACGTCGAAGCCGTGGTTCACGGCCGAGGCCACCACGGGCATCTTCTCCAGGCGGTCACGGGAGTCGCCGGCAGCATAGTAGATCTTGTCCTGCTCGGCGGGCATGGCGGCCACGTACTCCTTGAGCGTGACCTGCTTGCCCTCCTTGGCCGACCAGAACAGCAGCAGGTCGGCGAGGTCGGCGGCCTTCGAGCCGTAGGAGTTGTAGATGCCAAACTTGAGGCCACGGCCAAAGTTGCCAAAGAACTTCTCGTAGGCCTCGCGGTCGTTGTCGCGCATGTCCTCGAGCTCGGAGTGAATCTTCTTCTCGATGCGACGAGCGATGGCCCTGAGCTGCGAGTTCTGCTGCAGCGTCTCGCGGGAGATGTTGAGCGTCACGTCAGGCGAGTCGACAATGCCGCGCACGAAGTTGTAGTAGTCAGGGAGCAGGTCGGCGCACTTCTCCTGGATGAGGACGTTTGACGAGTAGAGAGCCAGGCCCTTCTCATAGTCCTTGCTGTAGAGGTCAAACGGCTGCTCGGACGGAATGAAGAGCAGCGCGTCGTACGAGAGCGCACCCTCGGCGTGGAAGCTGATCGTGCGCTGCGGCTTCTCCCAGTCGTGGAAGGTCGACTTGTAGAACTCGTCGTAGTCCTCCTGCTTGACCTCGCTCGAACGCTTCTTCCAGATGGGCGTCATCGAGTTGAGGGTCTCAAGCTCCTGGTAGTCCTCGTACTCGGGCTTGTAGTCGTCGCCGGCGTCCTCGGGCTTGGGCTTCTCGCGGCTCTTGGTGACCATCATCTGAATGGGATGGCGCACGTAGTTGGAGTAGCGCGTGACAAGGTCGCGCAGGCCCCACTCGGAGAGGAAGCGGTCGGTGTTGTCCTCCTCGGTCGAGGGGCGCAGGTAGAGCGTCACGTCGGTGCCGTGGTCGTTCTCGCCCGAGCGCTCTCCCTCGGCGGCAGGTTCGATGGTGTAGCCGCTGCGGCCGTCGGACTCCCAGGCAAATGCCTCGTCCGCACCGTAGGCGCGGCTTACCACGCGGACCTTGTCGGCAACCATGAAGGCGGAGTAGAAGCCCACGCCAAACTGGCCGATGATGTCCATGTCCTGGCCCTGGTGATCGGCGTTTGCCTCCTTGAAGGCCTCAGAGCCCGAGTGGGCGATGGTGCCCAGGTTCTTGTCTAGCTCCTCCTTTGTCATGCCGATGCCGTTGTCGCTCACCGTGATGGTGCGAGTGTCCTTGTCGAAGGCAAGGCGGATGGCAAGCGAGTCCTGGTCAACGTGCACGTCCGGATTGGTCAGGCTCTCAAAGGAGAGCTTGTCGATAGCGTCAGACGCGTTGGAGATGAGCTCGCGCAGGAAGATCTCCTTGTTGGTGTAGATCGAGTTAATCATGAGGTCCAAGAGCTTCTTGGACTCTGTCTTGAATTGCTTCATGCGTGCTTCTTTCCTTTGAGACAAGCCAACGTATATCTAGGTACCCACCACCGGGGGCGATAAACCCCTAAGGGCCGAAAATCTACTGCATACGCGCTGAGATTATCTCCGTGCATGGGTTGATAGGCGAGAAGGACGAGCCGTCGATTCGCGCCTGTCGAACTGACGGTGCACCCGTTTGACCGGCATGTTTCGCGTTGCTCGCCGAGCTGCGCCCGCCCGACCACGGCGGCTACCATGGAGCCGCACTCAGCGTGACCTAAGGAGAACAAACATGAAGCTCTTTGCCTATGCCCTGCGCGAGTACGATGAGCTGGGCTATCTTGACGCATGCGCGCGCGAGATGGGATTCGAGTACGGCTGGACGTCCGAGTACCCCAGCCTCGAGAACGTAGTCCTAGCCCGCGGCTATGACGCGCTCTGCATCATCACCAACCCCATGCCGGCAGATCTTCTCGACGCCTTCCACGAGGAGGGTATCAAGAACCTCGCCACCAGGACCATCGGCTACGAGCACATCGACGTAGCACACGCCTACAAGCTGGGCATGCGCGTGGCGAACGCCCCCTACCCGCCCGAAGGCGTGGCGAACTACGCCATCATGCTGCTGCTCATGGCCCAGCGCAAGGTGAAGCTCCTCTCGCGCCAGTCCCTCGCGCAGGATTTTGGCCTTCATGGCAAGCTGGGGAAGGACATCTCCACCTCCACGGTGGGCGTCATTGGCACAGGACGCATTGGCGCCACGGTCGTGAGGCATCTCGCGGGCTTTGGCTGCAGGCTCCTTGCCTATGACCCCTACCCCAACCCCGAGGTCGCAAAACTTGCCACCTACGTTGACCTTGACACCCTCTACGCCGAGTCCGACGCAATCACACTCCACGCGCCGGGTCTTCCCGAGAACCGCCACATGATCGACGCCGCAGCCTTTTCCAAGATGAAGCGAGGCGTAACCATCGTGAACGCGGCGCGCGGCATGCTCATCGACACGCAGGCGCTGGTGGGGGCGGTGGAGTCCGGTCAGGTGGGCGCGGCGGCGCTTGACACCATTGAGCACGAGGAGGACCTCTACTACCTGGACCGCAGCCGAGACGTGCTTCCCAACCGAGACCGCTCGGTCCTCATGGCCTTCCCCAACGTGATCGTCTCTCCGCACATGGCGTTCTACACCGCCGAGGACGTGGAGGCCATGATCCGCAACTCCGCAAGCGCACTTCTCGCCTTCGAGCGCGGAGAGAAGACGCCCTTTGAGGTGCGCCACTAGCAGGTGCACTTGCCGACAAAAGCAAAAAACAGAGGGCCGGCGTCTCTTAGACTGCCGGCCCTCCTCATGTCATGTGGACTTCCCTTTGGCTATTAGGGTGGTATCGCTCCTCTGCTATCGCAACCTGTAGAGCTGCTGTCTGTGAACCGCCAGGTTGCTAGCGCCCTTGATGCGACTTACGCTTCGCGTTGCCGGCCCTCCCGGGACCTACAAACGGGCGTGCCTTGGGTTGGCGGCCGCAGACAGGCTTGAATGTGTCTCGTCTTCGCTGCCCATCGGTATCGCCTCCCTCACTCGAGCCCGGAGCCGTGCCTCGAAGCTAACCTTTGTTTCGATGGATTATCTACCCCGTGGTGCAACAAGTAAACGACACTTGATGCGATTTGTGTCTAATAACTGATGGTGGCAACGTAGGTGGCCGAGGCGCTCGCACCGGCCACGCCAGCCACCGGCCCGTCGAATGACCACGTGCCACGCACACCACGCTGAGCGAGGCCCGCCTCAAGGTGGAGCATGGCAATCCCCATGTCAACGAGCTGCACGTCACCGATGGACCTAAGTGGCAGCGTGCGATCCTCAAAGAGGTCGATGTGCCCGTCCGAGCAGACGAGCCGCCACGGCTGGAGGTTCTGCGCCGAGGGCGCCAGCCGCACGCAGCTGAGCGCGGCCGCCAGCGTGGGGTCGCATTCATCCGGCGAGGCAATGGGATGCGCAAGGTCTCCCTGGAAGAAGAGGGTATCCCATGGCGCCCGCTCGTCCGCATGGAGCTTTGAGCGCATGACGCGCTCGAGCGCCGACATGCGCGCCGCCGGCACGCCAACGGCAATCAACGCCGGCATGATGCGGTTCTCGTCCCCGTCAACACCCACCACGCGCTCGAAGGCCGGCCGATCGATAGTGCCCGCAAGCCATGCCGTCCCCAGGCCGTGCGCCGTCGCAGCCAGAACCAGGCGCTCGACCACGTAGCCAAAGGCCTCCTCGGCGTGAGGGCAGCGCGGAAGAGAGCCAACAACGTACCAGCTGGTCCCTCGAATCACACGGCTGGTGGCACCATACTTCTCGGCATCAATAAGCCGCAGGTCAACCGGTATGCCATAGGGATTCTCGCCATTGGATGCCAGGGTCTTCAGAAGCTTGCACGTCTCTGGCGAGAGCGGCGTTCCGTCAAACGTGCGCACCGTGCGACGCCGCATGCACGCGGACGCAAGAACCTTGGCCTCGCTTGCTTCCATGGCGGCGCTCCTTCATCAAGCCTCAAACGGGTACCAAGAGGCGCCCGAGCCCCTGCGCATTCCCCACAATGCTAGCGCACGCGCCGCGGGAAGACCGCGCCAACTACGACCAATCGGGCGGGCGGCGCAAGTGCACCCCCTTCGAGCTGCTACTTATTTGGAGAAACAATCGCTTGCCGACGAGAAGGGAACATTATCCAAACGCGGGACTAACTCTGCGCCAACGGGGATATAGTCAATCTATGCAGGTCATGGTCGTTCGGCGAAAGGACATGCCATGGGAAAGAAAGCGGCAGAGGCGCTCGACATCAGCTACAACGATCTGGCCGACTACCTTCATAGAAACCATTCGGTTTATATGAAGGTCGGGTCGGCCGTCTACTACCTCACAGACGTCAACTATGAGGCATGGCGCGCGCAAGACACCTCGCGGCGCAACTCCAAGAACCACTTCGTCGACTGCAGTGAGCTTGTCGACACCGTCGACGAGTTCCTCACGCTCCCCTTCGTCCACGGCAAGACCATAAAGGACGTGTTTGACCAGGCAACCTTCTATGCCTCGGTAAAGGGCGAGAAGACCGAGTAACCCTGCCGTCAAAAGCATTGCGGCCCCGTTGGCATGTGCCAGCGGGGTCATTTTGTGTGCGGGGGAAAGCTTGTGGACCTCCCGCAAGACCTGCGGCTTAGTAGCAGTCGCGAGAAGGCGGTGCCGAGAAGAACCGCAGCTAGAGCGCTTGGTCCTTCTCGGCACGATGCTATTAACCCGCAGGTTTCCAGAGGGGCGAGGAAAGCGAGCGCCCGGGTCTGGCAGTGACGCCCCTTACTTCTCGCCAGCCGGGCGCTGGGCCTCGAAGGTCTCCTCGACCTCGGTGTCCACGCCGCCCTCCTCGGCAAGCGCCGGGATGAGCACGCGATACGCGTTCTCGGTGGCGTTCTCGTGCGGCGAGCGCTTGGCGTAGCGCTTGACCGCGGCGGCAGACTTGTTGATGGCCTGCAGCGTGCCGGCGCCGGCAACGCAGCCACCCGGGCACGCCATGCCCTCGAGCAGGTAGCCGGGGTACTTGCCGCGCACGGCGTCCTTCATCATCTTGCGGCAGTCCTCGAGGCCCTCGGCATTGGCCACGTTGACCTCGCGGTCGGGGTAGCGACGGTGGATGGCGTTGACCACGGCCGTGGCCACACCGCCCGCCACGGCAAAGCCGCGGCCGTCCGCAGAGGCCACGTCGAAGTCGCTCTTGTTGTCGTCGGCCAGCGAGAGGTAGTCAATCTGCTTGGCCTCCATCATGCCCGCCATCTCCTCGAAGGTGAGCACAAAGTCAACCTCGCTCCTGATGGACTTGCGCATGGCCTCGAGCTTCTTGGCGGCGCAGGGCCCCACAAAGACGATCTTGGCGTGCGGGTGCTGGGTGCGAATCATGCGCGCCGTAAGGGTCATGGGCGTAAGTGCCATGGAGATGCAGTTGGCGTACTTGGGGAACTCCTTCTTTGCCATGACCGACCACGCCGGGCAGCACGATGTGCCCATGAAGGGAAGCTTGTCTGGGACCTCGTTCAGGTAGTCGTCCGCCTCCTGGATGGTGCAGAGGTCTGCGCCAAGCGCAACCTCCTCGACGCCGGAGAATCCCAGCTGGTGGAAGGCCTCGCGCAGCTTGCCCACGTTGCCCTTGCCGCCAAACTGGCCGACGAACGCCGGCGCCACGGCGGCAATGACCTCGTCGCCCGCGTTGATGGCCTGGATCACCTGGAAGATCTGGCTCTTGTCAGCAATGGCGCCAAACGGGCAGTTGATGAGGCACTGTCCGCACGAGACGCACTTCTCGTAGTCGATCTGCGCGCGTCCGTGTTCGTCGGAACCAATGGCATGCATGCCGCAGGCCGAGGCGCAGGGGCGCTCCTTGTGGAGAATGGCATGGTACGGGCAGACCTTGGCGCACTGCCCGCAGTGAATGCACTTCTCCTGGTCGATGTGGGCCTTCTTGTCCACAAAGGTGATGGCACCCTTGGGGCAGATCTCGCGGCAGGGGTGCGCAAGGCAGCCCTGGCACATGTTGGTAACGCGGTAGACGTTGTCCTCGCAGGCGTTGCAGGCAAACTTGATGATGTTGATGAGGGGCGGCTGGTAGTAGGTCTCGGGCTTTGCCGCCTCGGCGAGGCCGTCGGAGAGCTGCTCGGGGCGGTCGACGCCCTGCAGCGGCAGGCCTAGCGTAAGGCGGATGCGCTCGCCCACGATGGCGCGCTCGAGAAACACGCTCTCGCGGTAGGTGGCAACGTCACCAGGGATGATCTTGTAGGGCAGCTCGTCGAGCTTTTTTGCCTGGTCGTCGCCGCCCTCGTAGGCAATCTTCGCGACCTCGCAAAAGACGTTGCGTCTGATTTCCGTCAGGTTGGTGTACACGCCACGCATGGTGTCAGCCATAGGTGGATCCTCTCGCTCTTCGTCCTTTTTTCGCACCGCACTGCAAACGGCGTCACGTCGCCACGATGACGGCGTCCCCTTCATTAACAGTATCGCGCAACCCAGCCCGCGCTGCATGACTCGAACTGGTGCGCGTTTGCGAACGGCGTCAGCCCGCTAGACCCGGAACCGCTCCGGGACTTCCGTGCGGAGAAGCACGTGCGCACCGGTCACGGGATGGTCGAACTCCTCCTCTAGCGCGTGCAGCATAAGGCCACGCGGATCTCGCCTGCCGCCATAGAGCGTGTCCCCCACAATGGGAAAGCCCGCAGACGAGAGGTGCACACGAATCTGGTGTCGGCGCCCCGTTCCCAGCTCGACGAGAAGGAGCGTGCGGCTGCCGCGGCGCTCGAGCACGCGCACCCGCGTGAGTGCGGGCTGGCCTTGGCCGGGGCGGCACACGCGCATGCGGCGCGCATCGTGGCGGTCGCGACCGATGGGCTTCTCGATGATAGTCACGTCTCCCGGGAAGGCACCGCTCACCTCGGCGAGGTAGCGCTTGCGCATGGCATGTCCGGCCACGAGAGCGTCAAACGCAGGCTGGAACTCTTCGGCTAGCGAGAAGAGCACAAGCCCCGTGGTATCGACGTCCAGGCGTTGCACTGCCTGGGGATTAGCTGCCACGCCCTGGCGCGCAAGCGAGACGCGCACGCGATCCGTGAGCGTGGGTGCGCAGGTACCGTCACCGTGTACGAGGATGCCTGCGGGCTTCTCGGCAGCAAGGCAAACGGAGTCCTGATAGATAATGGTGGCAGATGGCACGTCCGGTGGCGTAGGCATGGCTGCCTGCCGCGCGAGGGCAACGTCCACCACATCCCCGGCAGCCAGACGCGAGGACGCCGCAAGCGCCTCTCCCCCACGCGTGAGCTCAGTGCCCTGGAACGCGCGGGCGGCAGAGCGCCGCGACATCCCCATGGAGAGTGCCAGGTCGAGCGCTGAGCAGTCCTCAAGCGCGCGGAACCCAAGCCGCGAGGCGTCGTCCTTCTCGCCGAGAAACTCGTAGCGCACGAACTTCCTCCAACCTCACCGCGTCAAAGCGCGTTAGGTGAGTAGCGCCTCACACGGTATGATGTTACCAACCGCGTTCAGAACGGATGCGTGCAAGGGCGTCCTGCGCGCGAACAGTCTTGCCATCAAGAACATCCTGGTACCCCCACATAAGGCTGTAGCGCGCTGCCATCTCGCGAATGCGGAGGCCTTCTTCTTTAGAAACCATGGGGCCGGAGGACTTCCGCCTGTGCCTTCTTGCCGGCACGCTGAGCCTCCTATCGATGGTTTCACAGGTATTTTACTGCAAATATCATGCGAAACAGCAAGCGGAGGAGGCTCAGACCGGCATCACCTAACGTGACCCTACCCACGAACTATTGCAGCCGCCTCGCGCGAGAGCTCGCAGATGCGGCCGAACTCGCCCGCGCGAATCATCGCCGGCTTGCACATCCAGGTTCCCCCGCAGGCAATGATGGCCGAGTCGGCAAGATAGTCCTTGAGGTTCTCGGCATTCACGCCGCCCGTGGGCATGAAGCGGTGCCCCACAAAGACCGAGGCCAACGCACGGATGGTGGCAAGGCCGCCATACTGCGCCGCCGGAAAGAACTTGGTGACCTCAATGCCCTCGTTCACGAGCGCCGTGACCTCCGTGGGCGTCACGCCCGCAGGAATCACCGGCACCTCGTGCGCCAGGCACCAGCGGACAACGCCCATGTCGTAGCCAGGCGAGACAATATAGCGCGCGCCAGCGTCAACGGCACGCTTTGCCTGGGCCTCGTTGAGGACCGTGCCTGCGCCCACCAGGACGTCCGGGCACTCCTGGGCGATTGCGTGGATCGAGTCTGCCGCGGCAGCCGTGCGGAAGGTCACCTCGGCCGCAGGAAGACCGCCCTCGGCAAGGGCCTTTCCAAGCGGCACCGCATCCTCCACGCGGTCGAGCACGACCACGGGCACCACGCCAACCTGCTCGACGTTCTTGTAGAAGTCATCCATGTAACCCATGAGAATCTCCCCTTGAAGCAACTGCTAGCGGCTCACGCGCAGCGCCGCGCCGCTCTTTGCAACAGACTCGATCTCTCCAACGCTCACCAGGTTGGAGTCACCGCGAACCGTAAGCTTGAGGACGCTCGCGGCAATCGCGTACTCCCCCGCCCGGTCGAGGTCAAAACCGTGGAGCAGCGCGTGGATGAGACCCGCGCCATACGCGTCACCCGCCGCGACGCCCTCGAGCACGTGCACGTGGTGGATGGACGAGAAGTGCGCCTTGCCATCGGCATAGATAAGCGACATCCAGTCCGAGTCCTCGACGGAGCGGATGTCTCGAACGATCGAGGCCACCATCTTGCAGCCGTAGCGCTCGCAGACGTCGGCGGCAATCTGCACGTAGGCGTCACGCTCCTCGATCCCCGTGGCAAGCGAGCCGGAGCCATGGGAGATGCCCAGGCAGGCCTCGGCGTCCTCGTCGTTGGAGATGCAGATGTCGACAAGGGGCAGCAGGCGCTTCATGACCTCGCGGGCGCGCTCGGGCGACCACAGGCGGCCACGGTAGTTGAGGTCGCACACCGTGGTGATGCCGCGCTGGCGGCAGGCTGCAAGCGCGTCCTCGCAGGCAGCAGCCATCTCGGGAGAGACTGCCGGCGTCACGCCAGAGACGTAGAACACCTCGATGCCGTCGAGAATTGCGTCCCAGTCAAAGACGGTTCGCGGAGCAAGGTTCATTGCCGAGTACTTGCGGTCATATACGCAGCCGTTAGGCCGCACGGATGCGCCCAGCTCGAAGTAGTAGGTGCCCAGGCGGTCACCTGTGCGAACCACGCGGCTCACGTCCACCCCATAGGCAGAAAGACTGCGCAGAGCGCAGTCGCCAATGCGGTTCTCGGGCACAACCGAGACATACGCCGCATTGTCACCCTGGTATGCCAGAGAGAGCGCAACGTTTGCCTCGGCGCCACCGTAGCGAACGTCCATGGTCGTGGCCTGCTCAAGGCGCAGGTGATCGGGCGGCGAGAGGCGCATCATGATCTCGCCAAACGTAAGGACCTTTGATGCCTTGTCCATGTGAACTCCTCCTTGCTGCAATCTAACATGCTAGTTATGCCTGAAATATTCCCGCCCTACAGATGTGAAGTCAAGGGTTTACGTGGTGTTTTCGCAAGTGGATGCCAATTATCGGCAAACGCACACACCAGGCGAATGTCCGAAATCTGAGATAACTTACATTCCAGTTTCTGAGTAATATGCCAGTCATCACAACCGTGACCAAGGAGGGACGGATGCCCGACAGCACCGACCAGGACCAGCAGGCCGAGCTTGCCTACAGCGCGCTGAAGCGCGGCATCATGGAGTTTCGCTTTGCCCCCGGGGAGCGGCTCTCCCCCACTGAGCTTCGCGAGCGCCTGGGCGTTGGGCGTACCCCCGTCCGCGAGGCAATCGTGCGCCTGCGCCAGGAGGGACTCGTTATCACTCGCCCAAAGAGTGGGTCCTACGTCGCCCTCGTTGACCTCGACGCAGCTGAGTGCGCGCGCTTCCTGCGCTCGAACACCGAGCGCGCGGTTGTTGTGGAGTGCTGCTCGCGCGCAGGCGAAAAAGACGTTGCCTCGCTGCGAAAGCTCCTCGGTGAGCAGGAGCGTGCCATGGAGGCGCACGACCAGCGGTCATTCTTCAATGCAGACAACCGCATGCACGAGGAACTGTATTGCATTGCGGGAAGGCAGAGGGCATGGGCGTGGCTCGAGGAGACTAACCTCGACCTCGAGCGCTACCGCTGGCTGCACGTACAAGCACGCGGCATGGGATGGGGCTCAATTCTCGTCGAGCACCAAGAGCTGGTTGATGCCATCGCCAGGAAGGATCCCGAGGAGGCATCCTACGTTGCGGTCCACCACCTCCACGTGATGCTCGACGAGCGAAACGAGGTCGTTGCTGCCTTCCCGGGATACTTTGTGCAAGAGCCTGCTTCATAAACCTGGTTTTCTTTTTCTATGCTTAATTAAAAGCAAAGTTTATCTGCAATTATTTTCTTCATACGTGCTGTTGACAAAACCGGTTTACTATCATTCAATAGTAGCGGGAACAACCCCCTTCAACGATAGGAGCACGCATGGATGAGAAGACCGCAGGCGTTCTCTCTAGCTTTTCCCTCGAGGGCAAGGTGGCTCTGGTAACGGGTGCCAGCTACGGCATTGGCTTTGCGATTGCCACTGCCCTCGCTGAGGCGGGCGCCAAGATCGCGTTCAACGACCGCCGTCAGGAGCGCATCGACAGCGCCACCGCAGAGTATGCCAAGCGTGGCATCGTGGCCCATGGCTTTGTGGCGGACGTGACCGTCGAAGAGCAGGTCGCAGGACTTATCGAGGACATTCGCAAGGTCTATGGCACCACGCCGGACATCCTGGTGAACAACGCCGGCATCATCAAGCGCATCCCCATGCTCGAGATGAGCGCCGCGGACTACCGCCAGGTTGTTGACATCGACCTCGTTGGTCCCTTCATCTGCGCAAAGGCCGTGATTCCCGGCATGATCGAGAAGGGTCACGGCAAGATCATCAACATCTGCTCGATGATGAGCGAGCTTGGGCGCGAGACCATCGCAGGCTACGCCGCGGCCAAGGGCGGCCTCAAGATGCTCACCAAGAACATCTGCTCCGAGTTTGGTGAGGCCAACATCCAGTGCAACGGCATTGGGCCGGGCTACATTGCCACCCCGCAGACCGCTCCCCTGCGTGAGCGCCAGCCGGACGGCTCGCGCCACCCGTTCGACCAGTTCATCTGTGCCAAGACGCCCGCTGGCCGCTGGGGCACGCCCGAGGACCTCATGGGACCGGCAGTCTTCCTCGCCTCTGACGCCTCGAACTTCGTGAACGGACACATCCTCTACGTTGACGGCGGCATTCTCGCCTACATCGGCAAGCAGCCGGAGTAACCAATGAGCAACCCGTCAAATGGCATCACTATAAGGCTTCAGGACGCCTCAGGGAACACCGTCTCCGGGGCGTCCTCCCCTTCTCTTGCGATGCTCGATGTTCGCTACAGGGCCTACCAGCCTGGTGACGTACTCGTTGTCGAGTGCCCATCAGATCGTGATATTGAGCTGATGCTCGATAAGTCACTCACTCCAAGCATCGTTCGCATCCCAACTGGCCACATGGAGTTTCCAATCCCATTTGAAGTTGCGCGAGAACCATATGGTCAGGAAGCATTTTCTGGAGATTGCCACTGGGCATACGCACGCACCATAGACCCGAGGGAAGAAAAGAACTGGAGAAACCTTGCGCTTAACTCCCACGATCTTGAAAGCACCAACCAGAGCTATCCGCATGCATTAACCAACAGCGGAGCCACAAATCCTCGTTTCCTTGCGAGAAATGCCATCGATGGCATCTTCCAAACCTGCCATCACGGTCGATTCCCCTATGAATCGTGGGGAATCAACGGAAGAGATGACGCATGGCTTCGCGTGGAGTTTGGTAGGCCAGTTCGCGCTGAAACGGTGGTCCTCTTTCTTCGCGCCGACTTTCCACATGATACGTGGTGGAAAAGCGCACGCATTACCTGCTCAGATGGTTTTGAGCAAACCATTGAGCTCTACAAGACTGGCATGCCCCAGGAATTTAGGATTGGGCCACGTCTTGTGGAGTGGGTATGCCTCTCGAATTTGGAGAAGGCAGACGACCCCGCTGAGTGGCCAGCGCTCTCCCAAATCGTGGTTATGGGAAGGCTTTCCTAGGGCATCTCGGCTAATTGCGCCGGCATCTTTCGATGCCGGCGCAATTGCAATTACCCCCTTAGCACGTCAAGCTTCGAGCCCTCCGCACCGCGTGTGACCACAGCAACCCCGGCATGAAATGAAACCCCATCACAGAGGAAGGCCTTGACGCCACGGAAAACCTCGCCAAAAGTCACCGCAACGGTCCGGGTAGTTCCGTTTGGAAAGACGAGTCGAACGCAGCGCGCGAGCGAGGCATCAAGTTCTGAGCCATCCGCTCTCAGTAGTGGCGCCTCTTCCACCGTCACATCTTGCATAGCAAGGGTTGCAATCTGTACCCCACGACCCTTAAAGGCAGTATGCGTCAAAATAACGTCCTGGTCGGACATCTGGTTATACGACATCGAACAGCACTCTTGTACGATTTCAGAACCCTCACCTGCATGAAGCACGAGCGAGGTATCACCTAGAAGCCAGCCACCTTCTGTTGCCTGAGCACGAATCGAAGGGTCCAGATGGAAACTCCCCTGCAGGTCATGCACGCCATCGCACCAAGCTTGGTCGATAATGACCCAAGCGCATCCGCTTGCGCATACGACACGGCGAAGCAAAACCGATGTGGGATCATGCCCAACAACAGCGCCTTCCCAATAGTCAAGTCCATCGGTATGACGCACGTACGGCTTGAGCGGATACGAGAAGTCCTCATATTCCCAGCTGCCTAGCGGTTCGCTGCTCGAATGGCCATCAATGGTCGGGACGTTGTGAGCGGAAACCCCCTTTAATCTTGGCCTATCCGAAGAGTCCTCCCGATAGGAATATCTACCTGAGTCGACCAGAATCGGTCTGCCGTTTGACCATACGGAGAGGTGCAGCTCGTCGCAGTGCCCATGACCGCTCCCCAAAGGTCCATCGAGAAATACGGTAACGTTAGCGTCGCTGTTCCACGAGGACCTTGTTACGAACAATCCCGAGTCATAGGCATCAAGTGTCAGAGAACGCGGCCGGCGGGGAGCGAGTGCCTTGTAGGATGCCTCAATTCCGATTCCGTAGGAGTACACATCAAGAGAATCGAGCGAAGAGTCATTCGCCACCCACTTTAGCTCCGGGTCCCCGAGAATGGCAGAAGTCAGAGCAAGGAGCGGCCTCACATTTGACCTGTCACTATCCCCTAGCGCTTCGGTTGTTCCGTCTGGCATTACCTGCATCGCAAGCGTTTGAGCTAGCCCCCGGCAGGCATGGACGAGCCCCTTTGGAATTGGTAGCCCCTTCTCACTCAGCACCAATTGCGCCTGAAGCGCATAAATGAGAACCTCCACCTGATACATGGTCGAAAGCTCCCAATCGGTGCCGTCTGGATACACTTGTGCGGCAAGTTGAGCTTCTGCTCGATCGAAAGCCCACTGCCACCATCGCTCATTCTCGGGATTTACCGAGAGGCGCCCATACACCGCAAGGATCGAGAGCGTCTGGATGCTGCCCCAATTGCTCGTCTCGTACTTCGGAAGATAATGGTCGTGCATAAAGCCGATTTGCTCTGAAATGCTCTCGCGAATAGCCTTCGCTTGCAGAGGACTAATAGAGCGCGTGTTTTCGAGAGTATGCAAGGCGCGAGCCATCGCCGAAAGGCGCACGCCAGTATCGAGCGTACGCGTACTCAAGCCTGGGCAGAGCTCAGCGTGGGCAGATACCCAAGACAACATGAGGGATACCGCCCTCTCGGCATAACGCTCCTTGCGTGTTGCGAGCCAGGCTAGGCAAAGGTCATCAAGGTAATCCATGCGATTGAGCATGAAGCACCACTCTGGGTCTCCGTTTGGAACCACTTCCCATTCCTCAAGCGTGCACTTTGAGAAATCCACCTTGTAGGGAGTCTCACAGCGCTCCATGTCCCAAATCTTGGTGAAGTAGAGGCGGCCTTCAAGCACATCATCGGCACGGCTGATGATCTCGGCCATACCTGGGGAATCCGCGTCAATGCACATGCACATCATTGCCTCCATATAGAAAATGGGAGGGTCCGAACGGACCCTCCCAGCTGCTTTCATGCAAACCCTAGACCAGGATCCCGCACACCGAAAGGACAATTCCCAGCACGACTGTGAGGATAACGAGCTTGTAGGTATCCCAGCCCTTCTTCTTGATGAGCCAATACATAAGTGCGGTATACAGGACCGGCAAGAGTGCAGGCGCAATACCATCGAGCATCGACTGAATGTTAACGGTAGACTGCTTGACGCCCTCCTGAGCTGCTCCAGCCGCAAAGCTGATTCCCACGTTCATCTTCACGTAGGTCGCCACGAGTCCCGAGATAACCGTTACACCAATCATGCTTGCGGTCTCAGAGATAGTACTGAGTTCGGAGCTGAGCTTGTCAATGATGGTAGTACCGAGCTTCCTTCCCTGAGCCGCAACGGCAAACTTGATTGAGATAAGCACGCCGTTCATTGCCACGAGGAAGAGAAGAGGCGCAGCGGCGACGCCACTCATTGCAAGCGACGCAAAGATCGTCGAGAAGAGCGGCGCGATGCAGAACTGAGAGAGCGAGTCGCCAATGCCAGCAAGAGGCCCCATGAGCGCCATCTTAATGCCGCGGATGTCCTCGTAATCCGCCCCCTCGTCTGCCATCGCGAGGTGCAGCGAAGTGATGAAAGGAAGGAAGTTGGGGTTGGTGTTATAGAACTCGGAGTTCTGCTCAAGTTCCTTCGCGAACCTGTCGGTGTTCTCCCCATAAATCTTCTTAAACGCAGGGTAAAGCACCAAGCCGTAACCAAGGCCCTGGTAGTTGCTGTAGTTAAAGCCATTCTGAAGGAAGTAGGAGCGCAGGGTGGTGACGTTGTAGTCGTGAGTGGTGAGCTTGTGCTCGGAGGCGCTCTTATCCTTCTCTGAAGAGGCCGTGGTGATGTCTTCGGTCATCGTAGTTCTCCTTGTCAGTTGATTCCCAGTGCCTAAATCCAGTCCTCGCGGCCAGCCGGCTCACCATCGTTAGCAGCAAGCTCGGAGGCACCCTGGGTAACGGCATTCTCCTTCACGTCGTTGTAGTGCTTGAGCGCAAAGACGCAGCCGACAAGCGCTACGCCGATAACCGGCATCTTGAGATAAGCCGCGGCGATATAGCCGAGCAGGGCAAAGGGAACGAACTTCTTCTCGAGCATGACGCTCATAATCATTGCAAAGCCAATTCCGGGAAGCATGCCACCGGCAACGCTCAGACCCTTAAGGAGCCACTGGGGAACAAGGGCAACGAGCTGGCTCAGAAGCGACATGCTGCTTGCCCCGAGGAAACCGAGGATGAAACCAACGATTGCGAAAAGGATAACGGTGAAGTTGGAGAAAAGGTGCCACTTTCCGAACTTGTGCTCCCTTAGAGCATTAGTTGCAATCTCCTGGTTGCCAGAAGTGAGCGTATAGACGAAGGTCTGCAGGAACTGGATGGCAACGGCAAAAGGAATGGAGAGCGAGAGCGCCGTCTCTGGGGTCACATCGGCCATGGTAATGGCCATGAGCGTACCGATAATGCCGGGGCCAATGGGGTTTGGAGGCACCGTGCCACCAGCTCCTACGCCAAAGCCCATGAATGCAAGCTCAGCAATGGCGCCGCAAGACAGGGCAGTCGGGACATCGCCAAGAATGAGACCAACGCCAAAAGACAGGACCAGAGCGCGGTTGGTGTAGATGCCAAAGAGCATGCCGCTGTAACAGAAGGCAGTCCATAGGCCAATCAGCAGCGCCTGAACAAGTGAGATTTCCATTGACGAGCTTCCCTTCTCTGCACCAGTTGATTACAGATACTTGGTAATGTCTACTTCGGCTGCACCATCAGTCCCGCTTGGAGTTGTCCTTGTGTTGAACGCAACGCCGCGGAGGACCATCTCGCGGAACGCCTCTTTGTCCTCTTCGTCGAGGAATATCGAGCGCGTGACCTTCTCCTTCCCAGGACCGTTGTGGACGTTGCCCACATTGATCTCATGAATTGGGACACCACCCTCAACCAAGCGCAGTGCATCCTGCGGAGTCTTTACGATGAGGAAGATGACCTGCGCCGGAGCAGCTTTCCCGATGATGTCGATAGTCTTCTGAACTGTGAAGAACCTCAGCGCCACCGACTTCGGGACAACGGTCTTCATGATGGTTTGTTGCATGTGGTCGCCTGCAACCTCGTCATTTACAACAATGACCGTGTTTGCTCCAAGAGACCTAATCCAAAGCTGACCCTGTCCGTGAATGAGCCTCTCGTCGATACGGGTCATTACAATATTGGGAACTGCCATTTCTTGGTCCTCCTACCAGTATGGGTTCCACGTGATGAGCTTCCTTGCAATAGCCTCGAGGAAGAAGTAATCACCCCAGAGGTTGCCCTCATCAACGCCCTTTCCGGAATGCCAGCTATAGACGCCGTGCTGCAAGATGGGCGCACCAGGTACAGTCGTATCACTCGTATAGTCGTTGATGAGCGAACGGAGAGAGATGGCAAGGGCTCCATCGTCAATCGCACGTTCCTCATCGTTTGCTTCCTGGGATGCCATCTCGGAGAGTCCGCATGCCGCGATAGCAGCGGCACTGCTGTCACGAGGCTGGCCAGATCCGTCACCAAAAACAAGATCCCAATAGCAAACCGAATCCTCAGGCAGCCTGTTGAGATAGTAGTTCCTCATGGAGCGCGCATAGTCTTGGTAGCCACTCATCCCGGTATGGCGGATGTTGATGGGAATGCCATCGATGCCCCAAGCCTGTCCTCGAGCCCACGCTGAATCATCCGAGTACCCCTGCCGGGTGGCTCCGTGATCCGGGCCTCCAGTCATCGGGTCCATGTAGAAGGTATGGAAGGCGCTGCCATCGGCCCTGATGATGTGCGCGCAGGTTGTCATGAAGTGGTCGCGTGCGCACGCAGCATACGTCGGGTCACCCGTTGTGTCGCTTGCCCAATGAAGCAGAGGTACATTGAGAAGGCAATCAATGATAAAGCGATAGTGGTCGGGGCTGTCCATGGGACCCCACGCCTGGAAGAACCTTCCGCGTCCCTGCCAACGCGTCATCAGTTGATCGGCAGCGAGAATGGCTGCCCTGCGTCCCTTCTCGCTGCCGCACACCTTGAATGCAGCAACGCATGAGGGAATGTAGAGAAAGCCAAGGTCGTGATGATCAAGCTCGTGCCTACGCTCGACCCTCTCGAGGAAGCTCTCTACATTTTTCTCCGCAAGTGCTCTGTATCGGGGCTCCCCGGTAATCTCATAGGCGAGCCAGAGCTGGCCGGTCCAAAAGCCGTTTGTCCACTCGTCGTTTCCCATCACCCCATACAGGCCGTTTGTCGTTGCAGAGGTTGGGAACTGTCCATCACCATAAATCGACATGTTCGCATCGATCTGCGCCAGGGATCGATTGAGGCCAAGCTGGAGCTCATCCTCACTAAGGGGTTTTGCAGAGTTCCAGCGTTTGGTATCTGCAAGTGGCTCAATGAATGGGACACCCATTCCCCCTCCTCTCAGTCGAAGTGAATAACTGCAAACCGGTTTATCTTTCCTCGATGCGAAATCATGGGGTCATTTCCCTCGCATTACAAAGAATAGCCGGTGAACGGTCTAGATTGAGGGGGCGAGCGGTTGTTTAGTTGAAGTTGTTACCAAACTAGTTTACTTTGACACACGTTGAGCATATCTCTGCGCACTACACCTCATCCATTAGCTCATGTCCTAGCAAGAAAGGAAACACAATGAAAATCGCACTCATCAACGAGAACAGCCAGGCGGCAAAGAACGCCATGATCGAGAAGGCCCTGCGCAAGGTCGTGGAGCCCATGGGTCACGAGGTGTTCAACTACGGCATGTACACAGCGGATGACGATGCCCAGCTCACCTACGTGCAGAACGGCATCCTCGCGGCCACGCTTCTCAACGGCGGCGCGACGGACTACGTTGTGACCGGCTGCGGCACCGGCGAGGGGGCCATGCTCGCACTCAACTCCTTCCCCGGAGTCATCTGCGGTCACGTTGAGGACCCCCTCGACGCCTACACCTTTGCGCAGATCAATGACGGCAACGCGGTTGCCATGCCCTTCGCCCTCAAGAACGGGTGGGGCCAGGAGCTCAACCTTGAGTACACCTTCGAGAAGCTCTTTGGCTTTGGCTCTGGCAACGGTTATCCTGCCGAGCGCGTGGTTCCCGAGCAGCGCAACAAGAAGATCCTCGACAGCGTGCGAGAGGTGAGCTTCCGTCCGTTCACCGAGCTTCTCCCCAAGCTCGACCGTGACCTCGTGCGCGGCGCCTTCGCAGGCGAGCACTTCCAGGAGTACTTCTTTGCAAACGCGACAAACGAGGCTGTCGCCAAGGTGGTTCGCGAGGTTCTCGCCTAGCCTCAGACACGAATCTTGCCCTCCTTTCCCTCCCCGCCGAGAAACGCAGGTGCTTCTCGGCGGGTTATTCTGTGTCGCGAATTCGGGGGATTTCGGGGGTACCGTTTGCTTCTCGCACGCCACTCCACCAAGCAAAGGCAGTCAGAACAAATTGGTTTTTCGCTGCGTCAACAGACACCGAGTCTCATCTGCTTGGTAAACTATTACTAAACCGTTTTTCTAACCGACTGTCAGGATGTTCGGAGAGGCTCAGGCATGCACGGCAGCACAACAAAGACAAAGAAGCGCGTCACCATCAACGAGATAGCCCAACTAGCAGGAACTTCCAAGACGACGGTCTCGTTCTACCTAAATGGACACACAGACCGCATGTCAGCAGAGACCCGCGATCGAATTCGGCAAGCGATTGAAGACACGGGTTATGAGCCGAGCCCCCTTGCCCGCGGCATGAATGCAAAGCAGACCTATCTATTGGGTATTGTCGTGGGAGACATCACTAACGCATTCTCTAACCAGATAGTTAAGGGCATCGACTCTGTTGCCAGCGAGGAAGGATACAGGCTCCTCATCAGCAGTTCCAACTTTGACCGCGATGATGAGAGGGCCTATATCGAGCGCCTTCTTGCCGTTGGCGTAGATGGTTTTATTGTTCAGCCAACCGCACGCTTTCGAGAGGTAGCGAAGGTAATCTCTGAGGCGGGCAAGCACCTGGTGTTCTTTGACAGCAAGTACTACGACTACACCTCCAGCTGGGTGAAGACCGACAACTATGAGGCTACCTATGAGGCAATAGAGGCATGCCTGGCGAAGGGATACGAGCGAGTGCTGGTAGTTGCTGCGCAACCGCAGCTTCTGAGCTCGCGCGTGGAGCGTTTTAGCGGGTGCGTCGATGCCCTTGAGGCGCACGAGGTGCCCCACGAGGAATACGTCATACCCGACAGCGGTGTTGCCGTAGAAGACCTGACATCGTGGCTGCACGATCGGCTGGATGGAAACGCCACGCCTACGCTTGTGTTTGCACCAAATTGCTGGGCATTGCCCGATGTATACGTTGCCATGCGTGACTTCTATTCCAACATGCCAGATCAAGTAGGCCTTCTCGGGTTTGACAACACAGACTGGGTAAGCGTTGCGTCCCCAAGCGTGTCGACCGTTGTACAGCCCGCATACCGTGAAGGCCAGCAGGCGGCACGCATCCTCATTGACCTCATCAAAGAAGCTGGCGAGGTCGATCCTCACCAGGTTCTCTCCTGCGATATGCATTGGGGTTCAAGCACCCGCTAGAAAGTTGGGGCAGTAGTCAGTCCTTCCACGGGACCCTCTGGGTCCCGTTTTTCGTATGCCAAGCCCTCGCTCCCCCAAATATCCGAACGCCAGTTGTCGGAAAACGCTGCAACCCCCGACCTTGTATCGGAAGCGCCGATGCACGACCATACCAATATCCTACCAACGCACTAGAGATTGAGGAGCGCATCATGGCCATCACCTGTCAGCAAATGTGTAGCAAAACCGGCACGGCGGAGCAGCTCGCCCGCATCCCCCACTTGGAACGCATACGACACGTCGGAAGGTAACATCCCATGCAGGTAGACATCACGGCTCTCTGGGCGCTCGTCGCAACCGTTGTGGCTTTCGCCCTTCTCGCCACGCTCAAGCGCAGGTTCAAGGTGGGCTTTGGCGTGCGCACCCTCATCGCGACCGGACTCGGCATAGTCATTGGCGTCGCGTTTGACCAGGGCTTCTCGTACTACGCAATCTTTGGCACCATCTATGCAAACGTGATCTCCGCGCTGGTGGTGCCGCTCCTCCTCTTTAGCATCATCTCGAGCGTCACCAACCTGGCGGACCTCGTGCACCTCAAGGGCATCGGCGTGAAGTCGGTGGTCTTCCTCGTGCTCAACACGCTCACGGCGACACTCCTCACGCTTGCCATCGCGCTACCCCTGGGCGTGGGAACGGGCTTCTCGCTTGACGGCGTAACCTACGAGGCCAAGGAGGTTCCCACCGTCACCGACACCATCGTGGGCCTCTTCCCGCAGAACCTTGCCGCAGCGTGGACCAGCAACGCAGTTGTGCCCATCATCGTCTTTGCGATCATCGTCGCGCTGGCGTACAACCGGCTTGCCTCAGAGCGCCAGGATGGCGAGAAGGTCGACGTGCGGCCGTTCAAGGCGTTCATCGACGCCGGCAACAAGGTCCTGGGCGAGACCGTAAGCTGGGTTGTTGGGTTCACGCCGTACGCCGTGGTGGCGCTCATTGGCCGCGCCGTTGGCCGCGCCGACGTCACCCAGCTCGTGCCGCTGCTTGGCGTGCTGGCCGTTGCCTACGTGGTCCTGGCAATCCAGTTCTTTGGCGTCGAGTCTGCATTCGTGGCCTGGGTGGGGCATCTTAGCCCGGTGCGCTTCCTCAAGGGCATGGCTCCCGCTGCCGTGACCGCCTTCACCACGCAGAGCAGCATTGGCACGCTGCCCGTGACCATTCGCTCGCTCACGCAAAACCTGGGCGTTGATGAGGACGTGGCCAGCTTCACCGCCGGCCTTGGCGCAAACCTTGGCATGCCCGGTTGCGCCGGTATGTGGCCTACGCTCGTGGCGGTCTTCGCGATCAACGCGCTGGGCATCCCCTTCACGCCGGTCCAGTACGGCTTCCTCGTCCTGCTCACGCTTGTCGTCTCCATTGGCACCGTGGGCGTGCCCGGCACGGCGACCATCACCGCCACGGCGCTTCTGGCAGCGCTGGGGCTTCCCGTGGAGACCATCGCCCTTGTGGCGCCCATCTCCTCCATCGTGGACATGGGCCGCACGGCAACCAACGTAATTGGCGCGGCAGAGGCTTCGCTTCTCGTGGCCGCCGGCGAGGGCCTGGTAGACCGCAGCGTCTACGACGGCGACGACTCGTTTGAGCTCAAGCGCGAGGGCCAGACAAGCGCGGCGTAGCGTTTACGCGATAGCTTCTCTACGGGCTCCCCGATGCCGACTGGGCACCGGGGAGCTTTTTGTGTCCGCGCTGATTACCAGCCTTGTTGGCGGCGTATTTTCGCCAAGCAGATAAGTCCTGAGCTCCTGGGCTGGCACGATCAGAGCAAGATTATTGCGCGATATTTCTCGGTATTCTCAATCACAACTGGCAAAATGTCTTCTCTGCGAGAAATTTCGTTCAATAATCGAGAGGCCCAAAGCCTACGGAAAGGAAGTCCCTAACTGCGGGTCGAGAGGCCCTAGGCCTACTAGCCGCAAGCCCCTTCCTGCAGCGCGCAAGCCCCAGCCTACCGGAAGCAGGCTCCGTGTCCGCCACCCCTTCCGCCCACGCTCGAGCACCGCTTACAGATTTGTTAATCGACGTGCGTGCGTGTGGATACATGTGGGCATCTGTAGTGCAACTATTCAGTCTGTGGGTACCTGTGGGTACCTGTGGTGCAACGAGTTATGGCCGCGATAAGGACGCGACGATATTCTGTTTTAGAATATAAGCTGTCTAACCTTCGATGGCATCTGCTTGCGCATCTGGGACAACAGCCTCGTGCGTGACGCAGTCCTGTTTCACGGCCCATCCGCTCGCATCCATGATTACGCAGGCATCGGACCTCAGCGCCTTGCTTGACGCGCCTGATGCAAGCTCGGCATAGAACGCAGCCTTTGCCTCATCGAGCGAATCGTACTTGTACGCAGCCGTCGAGACTGCGCCGCCATTGTCCGTCTGGATGATGACTAGGATGTACATACTTGCTTCCTTCCCTTGCTATGTGGTGGTCCAAGTCCACCATTGGGTCCATCCGGCATCGTTGATGTTCCTTCTCCAATACGGGTCTCCTGAGGTCGGAAGCGCCAACTGGAACTTCCACTTGCTGTCACCGTTGAATATGCACACGCACACTCCCCAATCAGTTGGCCTGCCCGTGGTGTTGCTTGTGTAGTAGTAGACCCCTGGCTCGCAGGTGTTAAGGTTTGACGCGTATGTTCCGAATAGCGACTGCTTGGCGAGGTTATGGCCTCCGAGGTTGGCAACCGCCTGACTGGCTGAATTCGCTCCGGTGCCACCGGATGATATCGGTAACGGCAGCGTCGGAATCACGCGGTGCTGCAGGCTCGAGCCGTTAATGACGGGCACCCACGTGTCAGACGTGTTGTTCGTGCCGAGGTCCAGGGTGTAGCCGCTTAGGTTCTTGAACGCCCCAGCAGCAGTCGTTGCACCGGTGCCCCCGTTCGCGACCGGAAGCGCACCCGTGGTGTTGCCGAGGCCCATGGCGTTGCGTGCCCCAGCAGCAGTCGTTGCACCGGTGCCCCCGTGGGATACCGGGAGCACACCGTTCTTCCCGGTGCTCACGATTCCAGTGACGAGCGGCACGTGCGAGAAAGTGTCCACTACGACCACGTCACCGACTCTGACGCCTGCGCAGTCAACGGTGGTGCGGATGGAGCCTGCGTTCATTGCATGGGACGAGTCTCCGAAGTCCACCTCTACCGTGCCGTCCGAGTTCACCTTTGACACGGTCGCGAAAGAGCGCGACATCCCGTAGCTCCTGGCTGCGGTCTCTGCGATTTTAGCGATGCGCGCCGCAGTCTCGCGACCGATGGAGCGCATGCGGTTCGACTCCTCGCGCGACAAGTCAGCCATTTCTCACCCTCCTCTTGAACTTGCGTGCCTCGCACTCGATGGGGCATCCGCCGACGAGCCTCAGCGTCTGCGTCCTCACCTGGAACCTGTCAACGACGCCACCGCTCGGGAAGTCGACGCTTATCGCCTGGTTGATGTTCACCGGCGCGTACACGTGTGTGAACGTCTCCCGCTTGATGATTGACTGCGCTGTGAGCAGCAGCGTCCTGGCCCTTGAGTTCGCGTACGCGGTCATGTCGGCGTCCGTCTTGCCCTCAGGTAAGTCCTGGTAGGTGTATGCGGACGTGATTGTACGGCCACGGCTCACCGTCGACAGGTCGCTTGCCGGGTCGGTGTCCCAAGCCTCGCCGACTATCACCTTTCCAGTGCCGTCACCGAGCGAACCATAGCGAACTATCACGTGGTTTGCGGCACTGGTGTAGTCGCGCTCCTCCTCGAACTCGCCTACGAACTTAGCGTTCGGGCCTTCGACGAACGACCACGCCGTAGGCATCTCGGCAGGGTCGAGATAGCGCCTCAGCAGCACGCGCCCCATCTCGTCCGTCATCGCCGCGCGGAACCCGGCGAGCGAGAGCAGGTCGTTGACGCAGTCGAGCTTGGTGGTGCCCACCTCAGAGTTGTTCTGGTCTGCGCCGACACCGTACATTCGGGCGTTTGTTGTCACGTAGTCCGAGGCGTCCGCGATTACGTCAAGCCCGCACCCACGGCACACGGACGCGGCGTATTCCACGGCGTTCGTGCCTGGTGGCACCATCACGGGGCCTGAGAAGCTATCGTCGAGCAGCTCCTGCAGACGCCCGTACAGCTTCACCGAGTACGTGGAGTTCATGCCGCTCACGCTGCGAGATGGCACGACCGGGATGAACGTGCCAAGCGGCACCTCGACCTCGGTGCCATCGTCCCATTCGGCATCGAGGAAGATGCGGAGGAAGTTCGGGCCGAAGTCGTACTCGTCCGCAAGGGACACCTCCGCGCTCTCCTTGATTCGCGTGTCATCGTTCCGCGTGATTGCCCCCCCGGAGAGCACCGGTACGTTGGAGTCGACCTCAAGTCCGGTCGAGCGCGAAACCATCGCGAAGCGGTAGCGCGTGAAGGCTATTCTCCTGTTCCAGTAGGAGTTGTCGAAGCTAGCCACGGACAGGCTCCTCCCATACCGTCTCGGTCACGTCAGCTGAAACGTCGAACCGGTTGTACGAGCCAGCGTCGTACCCGTACGAGAACCTCGCATACACGCGATGCACGCCGCCGTAGAAGTCCCTCAGCCAGCACACGGCAGAGCGGTAGTCCCGCACAAGCTCGCGGAGGCGCACGTACTCGTCCGGACCGTAAATCACGTATGACCTAGAGCCGCTGATGTCGGTGTTCCCGTCCGGGTAGAAGGTGGGAAGGTTCGCCGTGCCGCTCCCGAGCGCGAAGTGGTACGTCTCACCACCGTGGGACACAGACGAGTCGGCCTTGGCGTTGTACGAGAGCCTCACGCACGTACCAGCGTCACTCCCGAAGTTGAACGCCTCGCTTCCGTCCGAGTCGACGTACACCTCTATATCCCTGCTTGAGGTCGTTCCTGTGTTGCTCACGGACGTTACTCTGTACCTGAACACTGTATTTAGCGGCACAAGGTAGTCGTTCAGCGTCTCCCCGCTCGCGAGGTTCGAGCCTAGCGTCGTTAAGCTTCCATCTGGGTTTATCCGCTCTACGGTAATCGATGTCGTTGTAACACTGTTTCCGGTGTCATCCCATGTGACCGTTATCGCCTCAGACAGCGTGTCCCTGTCCAAAGAAACGACCGCTGCAGGGAGATTCGGCATGTCCCATGCGACCGAGAACGACTTGCTTGCGGCTCCGGTGAGGGACGAGCCTGCGACAACGGACACGGTGACGGTGTATGTTGCCCCGTTGGCAGGGAAGAAATCCCCGGCGTCGATGTCAACGGATGACACGCCGTTACCTGGGCTGCACGAGAACACCACGCCGCCAGCAGAGTCGGTGACCGTCATCTCCTGTGCCGTGATTCCGGTCTCGTCCGTGGCCGACCACGCGACGGTGAACGGGATTGAGCCGATTGTATCCCCAGGCGAGGTGACCTCGACCTTCGGGAGGTCATACACGTCAGTCACCGAGTAGGAAGACCACGCCCCCCAGCCGTCATTCGACTCGGCCCACACGCCCTTCGTCCTGACGCGGAACCTGTACGTGCCCTTCACTGGGAGGCTTACCGTGGTAGAGCTTGCGGTTCCGCTGACGCCAATCACGCTGACGGAGCCGCTCGCGTCGGTCACCTCGACCTGCGAGCCGCTGATGGCTGACCCGTCAGGGTGGTTCTTCGTCCACGAAACCGTGACCGATGAGCCTGTCGGCGCGACGGCCTGGACGGACACGGACGGCGCGAGAGGCTGCGCGACGGTCACGATGCTCTCTGAGGTTGATGTCCACGCGGAATACAGCGACCCCTTGTATGCCCTGGCCCTGTACCAGTTGTCTCCTGCAGAGGACGCCATTGACGCGCTTGCGGTCTTCGATGACTTCCTGTCCGTCCAGCTGCCTCCGGCTCCGACGCGGTGCTCGAACTCGTAGCCGTCGACATACACTGACGCCCCGATTGCCTCCACGCTCACCTCGTTCGCGCTCACGGACGCAGCGCTCACGCTCTTCGGGGCGGTGGGGGTCGTGAATACGACACCCGTCTGCGCGTATGCCGTCAGACCGGTCGGCGTGTACGCGACAACCCTGTATGCGTAGGAGTGGCCAGCGCTGGTGGACGAGTCCGTGTAGTTCGTCACCGTGTTCGAGGCGGTTGAGATTTGGGACCAGGCGCCTCCGTCGACGGAGCGCTGTATGCGTACACCACCCCACGACACCTGCGCAGTCGACGGTAGAGACCACGTCACGGCAATGGATGTGTCGCTCCTGTACTGCGCCGACGCCACGGTTGGCGCCTGCGGCGTCGTGTAGTACGCACCGGAGAAGGCGAAGTTGCTCACATACTTCGAGTTGTAATGCCTAGCTGCGAACACGTACTTGTGGCCAACGGACGTGGCGTAGGAGACGCTTGGCGAGCGGCTGCTCTGGGTCGACACGTCCCTGTACGCGCCATTGTCGACCGACACCCTTATCGTGGTGCCTGTGGCGGAGTTCGCCGCGTTGCTGCCAGCCGCCACCTTTACGGAGCAAGACGAGTCGCTGACCCTCGCCACCGATACCGACGATGGCGCGGCGGGCGTGGTGCGCACGTCACCAGCCGAGACGTGCGTTGAGCTTCCTGCGGGGTTGTTCGACCAGACGTGGTACGTGTACTTGTGGTTTGCGGATGTTGTCTTGTCGGTGAACGACGTGACATCCCAGCTGACGCTCCCACGATGCTTCCAGCCGCCCGCACCATCAGTGAGCCTCGCGACGCTCACGCTCGTCCATGGGTATGCGTCATCGGAACCCGTGTAGTCCGCTGCCCACGACACGGTCTGGCTCGCGTCACCGTTACTCTTCACGGTGGCGTTCTTCGGTGGCCTTGGGGTGCTGTACGGCCTCTTGGGAATCGTCAGGCTGACGCTCGCGTTCGAGGTGCCGTTGCCGTACCCGCCCGTCACGTTGTACTGCGCCCACGCCTGCACGGTCCTGTCCTGGCCGTAGTACCTCATGTAATAGGTGTCGTACGAGATGTACGTGGTGGTTGCGTCATTGCCCTGGTTCAGCGAGCCTGACCAGTAGCGCGTATCGTCGTTCGTGGAGCCTGCGGAGCCGTTGGCGTACACGTTGAACGGCCAGCGGGTGTACACCTTGGCGTCAACGTGGACGTACACACGGTCATCGGCGGTGCTTGTCACGTAGGCGTTTACGCCGACCTGCCAGTAGTTGCCCGAAGAGGTGCCAACCTGGTTACCCCATGACTCAGCCATACTACACCCCCATGTCAGCCACCAGGCCGAACTCGCCGAACAGCTCCCCGATAAGCTCCTGTGCCCTCGGGGACGCTCCCTGCAGCTGCGCCCCGTTGATTGTCAGATTCCAGTTGTTCGTGGTAGGGCCTGAGCCAATGGTGCGCCCTTGGTCCCCGTACTTCGAGCCTCCGACTCCGACTGCGCGCGCGCCGAGCGACGGCACCGGCACCTGCGAGGCGCCCGCGACGGCCATGGCCGCGCGCTCGACCTCCGGGACGCCGCGCATCATGCCCGACGCGAAGTTCTCTGCCAGGTGCATGCCGGAGGTCACGCCGCCGCGCTCGCTGCCGGACCACGGGCCTTCACGTGGGACCGAGAAGTGCAGGATGTTCGCTGCCGTGTTGGCGATGTTACGCGCGGCCTGCGCCACCCATCCGAGCCTTGCGCTGATGCCCGACGCGAAGTTCTCTCCGAGGTGCGTGCCCCACTCGTACGAGTTGCCGTAGTTCCCTGCCTTCATGGCGTTGTTCGCAATGGCGTTCGCCTGCCGCGTGACAGCGTACGCATTCGCGCCGATGCCGGAGGCGAAGTTCCCGGACGCGCTGCTGCCGAACCTGCTGAGCTTGTCCGGCGTTCCTGACGTGGCCCCGACCACGCCGGAGAACAGCCTTCCAGCGGCATTCGTGGCGCTGCCGACGAACGACGAGACGCCAGCGGAGAAGAGGCTTCCGGCACTGCTGCCGAACCCGCCGAGCTTCCCTGGCGTGCCGGACGTGGCCCCAACGACGCCCGAGAACAACCTGCCAGCAGCCGATGTCGCGCTGCCCACGAACGACGAGATGCCGCCCGAGAACAGCCTGCCAGCGCTCGTTCCCTCGGTCGAGAGCGTGCTCGACGTTCCGTCCACTCCGCCCTCGGCACCGGCCTTGAGCGCCGCGCCGGACTCCTGGGCCGAGCCTGACCAGCCGAGTATGCCGTTGGAGAACCCGGAGCCGGACTGCGAGCCAACGTCGGTGAGCCTCGACACGAGGTCTCCGACGCCGTCAATCACGGCCTGCCCGAGGTTATACGCGCTAGTGGTAGGCCCGTCCGCGTTCCCGTCGATGCCGTTGGCGAGGCCCGCGTCCACGTCCGCGCCAAGCTCCTCGAACTTGACTGAGGGCGAGTGCGAGTTCAGGGATTCCTTCGACGCTGCGAGCACGTCATCGCCAAGGGTTGCCGCCTCCTCCTCCGAGAGCGTGCCGTCCCTGATGCCCTGCGCGAGTCCGGCGTCGATGTCACCGCCGAGAATCTCCGCTGCCTTGTCCACGTCTCCGCCAGCGAGCTTGAGCGCAACGAGCGAGAGCATGCGGCTCGCGGCCTCGCTGGGGGCGCCGCTGTTCGACTCAAGGGCGGTGGCAAGCTCCTCAGGTATGTCGATGCCATGCTCCTGCATCGCAGCCGAGAGGCCTGACCAGTCCCCGCTCTCTGCTGCCTGGATGAGCTGCGACGCAGAGTCTGCAACGCCCTCCTTGCCGCTCAGCAGGTTCTCGGCGAGGGCGTTCACGGCGCGGTCACCGCAGTCACCCATGTCCACGCCGAACTGCGTGAGCAGCGTGACAAGCGTGCTCGTCTGGCCGTCGTACCCTGCGACAATCTGCGCCCAGCTTTCGTCAGACACGTCCTTGAGCGCCTTTGTCGAAACGCCCGTGTCCGCGAGGCTCTGGGAGAACTGGTCGAGGTCCTGCTTCGCTCCTATGCACGCATTGCTGATTGCGACGTTGCCCTGTGCCCACGTCTGCACGCTGTTTGAAAGCCCGTCAGCGGCAGTGGTCGCGGCGCCCATAGCCGCCTCGGTTGTCGTTATCGCACCGTTGAGCTTGTCGAGGTTCTCCTTTGCCGTGTTGAGGCCAGAGCTTCTTGCGGCCTCAGCCTCGTTCGCCTTCCAGGCGTCCTCTGCGGCCTGACGAGCGTTCGTGGAGTACTGCCCGTACTTGTCGATGTAGTCCTGGATGAACTGCTCTTTGTCACCGTACTCGTCCATCTTCTGGTTGTACGCTGCCTGCGCCTCTGCGAGCGCCTGGATGTCATCAGCCTGCTGCTTGTACAGGTCGGTGAGGCGCTCCTGGTAGGCGTCAATCTTTATCTGCTCGATTTTCTTCTCGACATAGTCACCGAGCTTGGTGGTGACGTTGTCGATTGCCTCGCCGTTCTCCGCGAGCTTGCCGCTCGAAGCGTCGGTCACCTCAATCTGCGTCCCGCAGATGCTGTTGAACGTGTCGACTGCAGCCTTGAGCCTGCCCTGCGCCTCGGTGCTCAGGTCAGACTGGTTCGCGTACTCCTTTATTACCCCGTACGCCGCCTGCAGCTGGCCCATCTGCGCCGACGCCTCGGAATTGCTTGAGTTGATAGAGTCGACCAGTTTGGCCTGCGACTCGGTTGCCTTGTCAACCGCATCCCTGGCCTCGTCCATTGAGATTGACGTGCCCTCGTACTCTATTGACTGGTCCTGTGCGGCCTTGATGCTCTTGTTCGTGGCCTCAGTGAGACCGTCCGTGGCCTTCTCAAGGTTCTCGGCACGCTGCTGCGTCTCCTGGAAGTTCGTGACCAGGAACCCGACTGCGGCGCTGATTCCGGCGATTGCAAGGCTCACGGCCCCGGCCTGCAGCGCGCCCACGGCGAAGTTCTTGGCCATGTCCAGCGCCGAGCTTGCGGCCAGCTTGATGCCGTTGGAGAGGCCGGAGCCGAACGCCGACGTAGCCTCTCCGGCCTTGGACGCCATGTCCTTGAGCGCGTTGCCTGCGTTAGTCGCGGCGCCCTTGATGCCGCTCGTACTCTGTGCCACCGCCTGCATCTTCTGCGCGGTGTCGGTGGTGCCGGCCTTGACCTTCTCTAGGCTGTCAGAGAGTCCGTCGATGCCGCTTGCGGCCTTCTCGGCCTCGGACGATGACTTGGACCAGGCGGTGACGAGCGATGCGTTGTCCTCGTACGCCTTCTGTGCAGTGTCGCGCTGCTCCTGAAGCGCGTCAATCTGCTTCTTTATCTTGTCCTTCGCCTTTACCGACTTGTCACCAAGGCTGTCGTACCTTTCCGAGAGCGCCTTAATCTTCTCGTCGTTGTCGCGCACGACCTTCGCGCTGTCTGTCATGCCCTCCCAGGCGCTCACGTACTTTTCCGCGCCGCCTGCGGCCTTCGCGGCGGCGTTCTGCACGGAGCCAAGCTGCGCCGCCATCTCCTTGGAGCTTGCGTAGTTGCGCATCAGCGAGCCGTCGACGGTGTTGAGGGCGTCCCCGTATATCGCGGCCTTCTCCTGCGCCTTGCCCCACTCGGCGTTGACGTTGCCGATTCCCTGGACGAGGCGCCCGACCGTTGAGAGCACGGGTCCAGCGGCGGTCACGACCCCAGCGAGCGAGAGGATGGCCTTCTGGTCCTCCTCGTCCATGTCCGCGAACGCCTGGGCCGCGTCCGCCACGCCCTGGAAGAGAGGCTGCAGGGCGTCCATCGCGTCGATGAGCGCCTCGGTGAGCGGGGTGCCCACCTCGATTGCCACCGCGTTGACCTTGTTCTTGAGCACGTCGAGGCGGGACTGCATGGACTCGTTGCGCTGGTCCACCTCGGTCTGCAGCGCGGTGTTCTCCTCCCAGGCGCCGCGCGAGAGGTCGAGCGCGCTTGCGAGGACGGACTGCTTGCCGGTCACGGCCTCGGTGGAGTCGATGAGGCGGCGCATCACGTCGGACTGGCGGATGCCGGTGATTCCGAGGTCAGAGAGCATCACGTTCACGTCATCGCCTGCAGCGACGGACTTGCCCATGTTCTCGACCAGTGTGTTGAGCGTGCCTGCGGCATCGTCTCTCCACGCAGCCGCGAACTCGTCAGCGCTCATCCCGGCCTTGTCGGCGAACGCCTGCAAATCGTCACCGCCGTTGGAGACGGCAACGCCGATTGCGTTTACGGTCTGCGACAGCGCGGAGCCGCCCATCTCGGCCTTCACGCCGAGGGACGATAGCGCGCCCGAGACGCCAAGGATGTCCGCCTGGGACATGCCAGCAGCCGTGCCAGCCGAGGCGAACCTCTGCGCCAGGTTCGAGACCTCGGACTCGGTCGTTGCCATGTTGTTGCCGATTGCGACGATGGTTGAGCCGTAGTTCGAGAACTCAGCCTCGGACATGCCCGTGATGTTTGCGAACCGCGCCATCTCGGTCGCTGCGGTGTCCGCGTCCATGTTCGTCGCTATGTCGAGGCCGGAGACGGTCTGCGCGAACGACTGCAAGTTCTCGTCTGCCACGCCGAGCTGCGCGCCGAGGGCCTCGATGTTCACGATTGTCGCAGCGTCCACGGGCTGCTGCTGCGACGCGTCTATCGCGGCCTGGCCAAGCGCGTCGAGCTGGTCTGCCGTGAGGTTCGAGGTCTTACGCAGGTTGGCAATGGCGGTGTCGAAGTTCACCGCCTGGTCGACGCAGTAGCCGCCGACCTTGGTCATCGGGACGGTTATGGCGCTGGTGAGCGTGTCACCCACGTCCGCAATCTTGGTCCCGGCGTTGTGTATCTGGTCACCGAGGTTGACCCACTTCTCGCCCTGTATTGCGAGTGACTGGGTAGTGGACACGCTTGACTTGGCGCAGTTGAGCGCCATTCGCTGGATGCTGTTGGTGACTGTGTCAATCTGCGTCTGGCCGTTCCAGAGGGCGCCGATTGCGATTGAGATTGATGCCTTACCCAAGGATATCACCCACGTTCCAGTCGCAGTATTCGATTACCTTCTCGTTGACCTTCTCGATGATGTGCTCCTCGTCCTCTAGGATTGCCTTGAGGAGCGCGCGCGGAGGCATGCTGCCGACCGGCACGCCAGCGCGCCTTCCAGCACGCACGCCTGTGAGGATGAGCGCCCCTGGGTTCGCGAACTCGATTACGCCTGCGCCTGGGTCGTTCGACACGAACTTGACCCCGTTTGCGTACGTCTTGAGCGAGAGCGACGCGGCGTAGTGCCCCGTTGGAAACGAGCCGACTCCCCCGGCGAACCCCTTCGCCTTCGAGAGAGTCGGCTGCGCAATCTCCTTGATTTCCTTCTTGAGGTCCGACGCGAGCCTCCTGTCCAGCTCCCTGAGCTGGGCTACTGTCTCGTCAAGACCCTGCACCTCAATCGTGTACATGCGCGACCCCTAGACGTGCCTTGCTGGCCTCGCGCTCTGCCCTGAGCCGGTCACGAGCGTCTGTGGCCCTCTCGCCCTTCCTCCTCCACGTCGGGGCCTCCTGCGTCCTCTGCTCCTCAAGCTGCGCCTCAAGGTCGTAGTACGCCTGCTCGAAGAGCATCGGGAACCCGCACGCGAGTCCCAGCAGCTCCATGACGCCGGAACCCGTGTAGCGGGACATCTTCACAAGGATTCGGGACTCGTACCCGTAGGGTTTTCGTCCACGGTGCCGTCCCCGTCATCCACATCCTCGGTTTTGAACGAGACGTTGAACCGGTCGTAGAAGTCGATGGCGAACCCAGAGTCAACGGCCTTGGCCATCGCCTGGACGAACGCCTCTGGGTCGGACGTGCGCCTAACGCCCTTCGGGAGCACCTTGTGCCCCTTTGCGTCGGCGCTGAGCGCGGCCCACACTGCGGCGCGTGCGATGCTGGCCATCTCGCCGCTTACCCCCGACGCAGCGACGGCCTGCCCAGCCACGATGTTCTGGCCGTCGAGCGCGGGGCACTCGAACTCCTTCTTTCCGGTGTCTGGGCTTGCAAACTCGAACCACTTCCTGCTTGCCATGGGACCCTCCTAGGTAGGTGACTTGCCACGGCAACATGTTCCGTGCGGTGTCCCCCGCGCCAAGTGCCGCGCGATTGCGGCCTGATTCCCGCGTATTGTTGCCCACTGCCTTGCGGCTATGGCCTCAGAAAGGCTCTACGCAAGCCGCGTACCTGCGCAAACGAGAAGCACCCCCGCTTGTGCGAGGGTGCACGGTGCAAGACTGTTCTGTACGTACAGCTAGAGGCGGTTGCCGTTGATGGCGCGCTGCAGGCCGATTGTGGTGAGCGAACCCCAGTCACCGTCAACGTCGCACCAGCCGTAGCCCGCCTTCCAGTAGGTGCCACGGTCGATGAGGTAGCTCTGCAGCGCCCTGACGCTTATCGGGCCGAAGTCACCATCGATTAGGCCTGAGTAGTACCCAAGGTTCGCGAGGTAGCGCTGGAACGCCCTCTTGGTCATAGGGCCGAAGTCACCGTCCACGAGGCCGGAGTACAGACCGTGGGCGCGGAGGCACAGCTGCACCTGCTTGGCGGTAGCTGGCCCGAAGTACCCATCGTAGAGGAGCGGGTCCTCGGGGAAGTCGAGGGCGCCGTCAGGCATTCCTGAGGAGCCGGTGGACGCAGGGGCCTGTGCCTCCTCGGGCGCTGCCGGTGCCTCTCCGCCCTCGATGCCGAATGCCGCGAGATACGCCCCCGCGATGTCATCGAGGCGCGAGTTGAAGGTCTCAACGTCGTGCGCGTTTGTGATGAATCCGTTCTCCACCAGCCTATAGTTGATGCCCCTGGCTGCGGCGCGGTTGGGGTTCGCCAGGTCGGAGCGCTCCACAATGCTCTGGGAGCGCCCTGGGAAGATGGTCGAGATTGAGTCTGCGAGCGCCCGGTCGTACGAGTCTGGGCCTCCGATGCCAGCCTTGATGATTACGTGTCCTCCGTGTGCGTCTGGGCTTGCCGAGTCCATGTGAAGCTCCACGAGCGCATCCCCGCTCGGGATGGAGAGGCCGTTGATTCCACGGTCCGCGTACCAGTTCCGGCTGGTGTCGAGGAGCGTCACGGACGTGCCGCCAAGCTCCGCGATTCTTGCTCCGAGCGCGCGCACGCGCTCCGCCTCGCTGTACCCGTTGCCGCATGCTCCGGGGTCACCGGCACCGTGGCCGCAAATCACGTAGAGATGCATTGCCGCCTTCCTTCCTCTGTGCGTTGTTCCCGCAATCGCTGTCTATGGTTGTCTGCCTGTGCAGGCACCTGGGGCACGTCCACCAGCGCTGCACAGACCCTCGTGACGCCGCTCCATGCCCAGCTCCTCGCGCATTGTCTCGCCGCAGAGCAGGCATGTCGGTGGCTTGTCGCTAGTCATCGTCGCTTGGCCTTGCCGTGGCTGCGGAGATGCCGAGGAGCGCGCCCACGAGCACGCCAGACGCGTTGATGGTCGTGACCCACGCGTCCACGTTCGGCCAGCCCCACACGGGGCCTACCGTGCCGACGAACACCGCGAGCGCGGGGCACGCGATTAGCCCCGTCCACTTGAGGGCCTTGTATGCATTGTCAGGTACGATGTAGTTCATCTCTGGTCTCCTCACTTGTCGCTGGGAAGGTCCATCACGTGCTCCCTGTACACGTCGATGACCCCGTTGCTGTCACCCGTCACGTCGCACAGCGCCTCGTACGTCTCGTACGACGCCTGCCACGAGCGGCGCTGCGTGTCGTTGGCGGAGCCTATGCCCATGAGCCTGTCGTGCTCGCTCACGAGCTTCTGCCTGAGCAGGACCTTGAGCGCGGTGTCCACCAGCGCGTCATGCCTGTCCGATACCTCGTCGCGCCTTCGGATTGCCGAGTACGTCTGCATGACCGCGTACACGACGCTCGCGACCGCAATCATGCACACCCACGTCATCACGGCCTTGTCCGTGCGCGGGTCCACGCCAATCTGTATGGCGCTCACCATCGCGGTGATGCAGGCGGTGAGGAACCAGTAGAGAAGCTTCTTGTAGGTGTCCAATTGGTCTCCCTGCGCGTCCGTGGGGGCCAGGGCGCTGTGCCGCTGGCCCCCGAGCAAATCACCTTGCAGATGCCCCGCTACGCGGTGTAGGAGGCGGTCTTGTTCACGAGCGTGACGGTGACCGGGGACTCGGCTGCGGAGGTGATGATTGCGGCGTCCGTCGAGAACTGGATGGTGGCCTCGGAACCCTCGGGGTCGACCTCGGGGAACTCTGCGGTGAACGGGCAGTGGTTGACCTGGAACTCAAGCGTCATGTTCGGGTCATCCGTGTGGAAGAACTTAGCGTACACGCTGCCCATGACAACCTTGCCTGTGAGCTTCGTGGCGCTCGCGGAGCCGGTCATGAGCTTCTTGTACTCGGCAATGTCATCCGGGATGGTGGTCACCGAGCAGCCAGCGGACAGGTTGCCCTCGGCGATGTCGCGCGGCGTGACGCGACCGAGGGACGTGAGCGAGGACAGGTTGTTCTCGAACGTGAAGCTGGCCTCGGAGACCAGGGCCTCGGCGGGGGTGTTCCCGGCTGCGTCGAGCTTGAACTCGCAGTCCGTGGTGGTGTACTTGCCGGAGAAGCAGGACGCGGCGAGGGAGCCTGGGATGGACGCGATGCCAACCTCGGCGTCGATGCCCTGGAAGTCAGCCTGCATGGACAGGTGCTCGTTGCCGGTGGCACTGATGGTCAGCGTGCCGAGCTTGCAGCCGTCAGAGCGTGTGAAGTTGTTCGTGCCAATCTGGGACCAGATGGTGCAGTATGGCACCTTCTGGCCCATGGTGAACACGTGCCTGTAGTAGCCCTCCTTGTCCGCGACCTCGGATGACTCGCATGCGCCCATGGCGGCGAAGAGGTAGAGACCGAACACGTCGGGGTAGCAGAGGGCCTGGATGGAGGGCGTGACCTCGATGGAGTCTACACGGGCGTCGGAGGGCGCGCGGGTGCCGCACGCGACGGGCGTGTTGGCGATGGAGCGCGAGGCGCCGAACGGAGTGCCTCCCGTGAGTCCGTGGAGGTACGTGGGCTGGGTTGCCGGGGTGTCGCGGTCATTCTGGACGGCGATGGCCGCAAGGCCGATTGAGGGGTTGAGCGACATGGTTTGTCTCCTTAGACGGTTGCCGGTTCTATCTCGGCCTTTACGCGAACGCCGAAGTCGAACGCGGCGGTGTACAGCTTGGTGCCCTTCTCAAGGGCGGTCCCGGCGCTCTCGACGTACGGCTCTGCGTGGATGCAGAGTCCGCCGAGCGTCTTGTCTGCCGCGACCTGGCGGAACAGGGCGAGCACCCACGACTGGACGAGGGTTGACGCCTCGACGAGCGATGACTTCTGCGCCCAGGCCTCGCATGCCACCGAGAACTCCACGCGATAGTGCCCGGACGCGCGCATGCCGCCCATGGCGGACGTGACGGTGTCGGAGAACGAGACGTTCTGCACCACCTCGCGCACGAGGAACTCCGCTGGCCTCTGCGACGTGGAGCCTCCGACTGACACGAAGACAGGCTCGCCGGATAGCGCCTTGTCCGAGAGGCCCTTTACGTACTCGATGCATGCGGAGAAGACGTTTTCCCGGTCCATCGGCGTCACCCAACCAGGAGGTCACGGAAGCCGTAGCGCTGGACGAGCGCGTTGACCTCCGGGAGTGACGTTGGTGCGCCGTCCACGCCGCCGATTACGAACCTGAGCACGCCAGAGTCAGTGGACTCGGACGTGGCGTTGTCAGGCCCAGCCTTCGGCACCAGGTACCATGCGGCGAGGGCAACCACTGCGTCATGCATCTCGACGGGCGTCTGCGCCATGCCCATGACGAGCGCGACGTTCGCCGCTCCGTGAGGCCTGATTGCCGACACGTCGAGCGCCACCTGGCCGGACACGCCGACGCTCACGGGGTTCCCGCTCGCGTCCCATGCGCGCGCCACTCGGGCTATGTACCTGGGGACGGCGCCGGACACGAGCGGCTGAGACGCGGTGGTGCAGTTCGGGCGGTCCACGAACCCCCTGCGCATGACGGGCTGGAAGAGGCGGTGCGCAGCGCGCTCGATTACCTCCTCGGCGTGCTGGCGCGCCGTCCACACCTCATCGTCGGACCTGCCGTACAGGTCGTACTCGCTCGCCCTGTAGGCGCGCACCTCGTCTAGCGTGCAGTAGCGCGTGGCAACAACGTCGACCTCGGCGCTCACGGGCACGCCGGACATCGTCCACTCGACTGTGAGGAGTTCGGGGCACGTCCTGAGCGCGGGTGCAGTGCCAGGTTCCCACGTCTCGGATGTCCCATCGGACAGGAGCGTAACGGTGGCCGCACCCGGCGCGCCCTCAAGCGAGAGCGCGCCAAGCTCGGAGAGCGAGGCCCTCGTGCGAGTGTTGGGTGCGAGCGTCGGCATGGCGGCTACCTCGTGATGCCGGAGTCGGCGAGGTACGCGAACGCCTTGGGGTAGGTGACCTTGAGGCCGTGGCGCCCCTCGGCGCGGATGGTGGCCTCGTTGTAGGCGAACTGGTCGCCGACGAGGCCGATGGTGATGGAGTCGGTCTCCTTTGTGAAGACGGTAGCGGCCTGGTTCCAGTAGGTCAGGACGCCGTAGGTGGTCTTCTCGGTGGAGCCGGCGCCGGTGGTAGCGGTGAGGTGCAGGTCCTCGACAACCTTGAGCGCCCAGAGGTTGCCGTTGACCATGACGTTCATGTAGCGGCCCTGCTTGTCCTTCTCAAGGGCGAGGCTCTCGGCCACGTACGGGTGCATAGCGACGTGCGTGGGCTGGTAGCCGGAGCCGATGAACACGTCGGTGCCCATTCGGTACACGGAGTCGGCGATGGTGTCACCGGCCTTCGCGGCGTACGCCTGGATGCCCTCGTTCTTGAGCACGCCCTTGATGCCGTTTGTGTCGTTGCCGGTGAGGACCTTGTCCGCGAGGGCCATGCGCAGGCCGAACAGAAGCTCGGTGGAGATGAGCGACTGCAGCTGGCCGTAGTCCTTGAGCTGCGGCTCAAGCACGGGCATGAGGTGGGCGATGGTCTCGATGTAGGCGCTGGTCTGCTTCCAGCCCATGGCCGAGGACGGCTTCTGGCTACCGGGGGTCCAGACGGCGGCTGCGTTCTTGTACTTGGCCTCGTCCTTCTCGAAGTAGGTCAGGATGTCGGCCTGCGTGGTGCCGGTGGGCAGCGAGTCGAGGAACCCGAAGTTGGGCAGGGCGTCGCTGGTCTGGCGGGGCAGGCTGTAGTCAATCTGCTGGATGCCGGGGAGGCCGAAGTTGGTGTAGGCGTCCTTGACGTTGAACGTCATGGTGTCGTGGAACCCGAGGCCCTTGAACTCGTCGCGCGGACCCATGAGGAAGTCAACGACGGACTTGGGTGCCTTGGCCTTGGGTTCGGTCACTGGGGCCGCGAGGGGCACGCCTCCGCCGCGACGGACCTTGTCCTCGTCGGCGAGGACATCGTCAAGCATGTCGTTCAGCGCGCGCTGCTGGCCCTTGTAGTCGTTGATTTGGTCGCGCAGGGCGTCCTTGGCGTCACCCTCGGCGCTGGCGAACTCGGAGCTGGCCTTGGCGATTCGCTCGTCCAGGTCCCTGACCTCGTTCCTGATTTGGATGGAAGACTTCATTGCCGTTCTCCTTAGAGTTTGAGGAACGTACCATTGATGCACACGACCCTCGGAGCGGCCTCCGCCCCGGCCTCGGTGCCCTGCGCCTCGGCCTTGGGTTCGCTGTTGCCGATGCTCGCGCTCGTGTCCCCCGCGCCCAGGAGCTGCGCCCTGAGCGAGTCCGGGGCGGACTTGAAGCGGTCAATCGCCTCCTTAGTGAGGCGCGCGGCGATTGGGGCCGCGTCAGAAATCGAGTCGACGAACCCGAGGTCGAGCGCCTCGGTGGCGTCAAGCCACGTCTCGGCGTCCATCATCCTCTCGACCTCGGACTCGTCCATGCCGGTCTTGCGCACGTACTGCCCCGTGATGGTGGAGCGCACCTTGTCGAGCATGTCTGCGGTCTTGCGCATCTCGTCGGCGTTGCCGTAGCAGCTGGTGTACGGGTTGTGAATCATGAGCAGCGCGGACGGGTTCATCACGACGCTGTCTGCGGTGAGGGCGAAGAAGCTTGCCGCGCTGGCCGCGATGCCCTCGATTGAGGTGGTGGTCCTCCCCTTGTACGCGCGCACAAGCTCGCTCATGGTGTTGGCGTCGAAGACGTTCCCGCCGACGCTGTTGACGTGGATGGTCACGTCATCCCCGTCCGCGTCCCTTAGCTGCTTGGCGAACCCTGCGGCGCTCACGCTCGAATCGTCTCCCCAGAGCGACTCGCCGATGTCACCGTACACGTAGATGTCAACCATTGATAATCTCCTCGATGTCGGATGCCATGTCGTACTCGATGCCGTCTACCTCGTACGCTGCGGATAGCGGCGTGAGCACCTTCCTGGCGAACTCGCGGAAGCGCTCGGTGTCACCGGCGCTCTCGTAGCGGTCGCGGATTCTCTGGGCCATGTCGGCGTGGATTACGGCGAGCGCGGTTCCCCTGGCGTCCGGGTTCTCGGCGCCATCGCCGTGCCCGTCATCCCTCTCGCCCTCGCCTGAGCCTCCGGGATTTCCCTCGGCAGGCTCCGCATCCACCTGCTGCTGCGGTTCGCTCTGCTGCGCCTTGGACTCCTGCTGCACGGCCTCGCCCGTCTCCGGGTCTATCGCGAGGTACGCGGTGGAGCGGAGGTGGTACTGGCCACCCTCGTACGGAGGCATGTCCTCCTTGGCCAGCACGTCGTTCGGGCAGTAGATGCCCGCGTATATCGCGATGCGGTATCCGTCCATGCGCTCCTTGTAGGAGCCGCGCAGGAGGCCGTTCATGTCGAACTGCACGTAGTCGCTGCCCAGCCCAGCGGCCCAGAGGATGCTTGAGAACGCCTCCTCAAGCGCCTTGCACTCGGGCACGAGCGTCTTGTTTGCGAAGTTGATTGCGCCCTGCTCGATGTTGGAGTAGGTCGCGTTGGAGAGGTCGAACACCTCCTGCGGAGGCACCGAGAGCGTGCGGCACGTCTGCTGCAGAATCCAGCGCTCCTGCTCCACAAGGCTCATGTCCACCATGGACTGGCCGTTCGTCTTGTATGAGAGGCCCTTGTCGAAGACGCGCACCTTGCCAGCGTTCACGACGCCGCCGCCGTCGCTCAGCTGCTGCTTGACCTGGTCCACGTCCTGCTGCTGCAGCTTCTGGTCCGTCTCTAGCCAGCCCGCGAACGTGGCGTCACCGTTGATTACGTTCTGGTAGAAGTCCTCAAGGTCGATTGACAGGTTAAGCTCGTTCGCCGCCAGGAGCGCGAGCGAGACACCGTGCAGGCAGTCGGAGTCAAGGACGGGAGACTTGACCCACACAATCTCGTCCTGCAGGTAGACGCCTGCCCTGGTGAACTTGTCACCCTGGTAGCGGAACACGGCCTTTCCGTTCGCCACCTCAACTGTGGGCTTGCCTGCGAGCGGCCATATGGCAACCGGCATGCCGTCATCGTCGAACTCGACCCTGATGAACGCCTCTCCGCGAACGTCCTTGGTCATCATCGTCCAGCGGATGCCCTCGGACGCGGTCATGAACGGGTTCCAGCGCGTGCGCAGGAGGGTTGCGAGCCTCTTGGAGAACCGGTGCGACGTCTCTAGCCTAAGCCCGTCCCTGCGCTCGTAGACGTGAACCGGGAGGGACGCGAGCGGCCTCGCCTTCGCGAGCAGGCACGCCCTGAACGCATTCGAGTAGTAGGCGTTAGCGGCTGGCTCGCGCTCGACGGTCTCAGTGGTGCCGTCTGGGTTGGTCATCATGTAGAAGTCCCAGGAACCAGGCACGAGCACATTGGCTATTCGGGCGAACACGCGCCCTACGGAATTGGAGAAACGCCCCATCGGCACACTCCTCGAATCGGAGAAACCACCGATTGGATGGTCGCGCCGGTGTCCCCCGCCACCCCATGGCGAGCGGCGGGGGAGCAGGCCCCGTGGCTTGGCGGAGGGGTTACCAAGCCGCCTGAATCATCCGTTCGCGGTCCCCCGTCAGAGGTCGATTGTCCAGACGCTAGGCGTGTCAGCCTCGTTGTTGTCGTAGGCCCACATCGCCATGGCGGCGGCAACGGCGGCGTCGATTCTCTTGGAGCCCTGTCCGTGTCTCCCCTTCTCCGACGCGAGGCGCCTGCCGTACGCCTTTGACTCCGCAGCTACGGCGTTGATGCAGTGCTGCGCGAGGACTGGCGTGCCAGAGAGGGCGGCGGCGTGTGTCTCAACGCTCCTCGCCAGCAGCTCGGAGGCAGGACACATGATAGCGGGCGTCTGCGAGATGTCGGACACGTCGATTCCGCACTCGCGGTCGAGCCAGTTGGTTAGAAACTGCATCCTGGCCGGGTCGCATCCGCCGAACGGGTTTCCGGGGCATGCGGAGAGCTGCCGTATCACGTCGGCAACCTCCATGAGGTCGTAGGTGCCCATGGGACCGGGCTTCTCCCAGCACCACTCCTCAAGCGCCCACTCCTCGCCCTGGCGCTGCGCCGCCACGAGGGCGAGCGTGTCTCCCCTCACGGCACCGTCCAGCGCGAACGTGAACCACCTGCTGCGGTCTATCGAGAGCGCCTTCCTCTGGCACGCCTCCACGTCCTCTCGGTGCATGAACGGCTCCGCCTGCTCGTCCATGGGGGTCCTGTTGAGCCAGTAGCGCTCGAACGACTTGGAGCCGAGGGCCTCGTACTGCTCCTCAAGCTCGTCCATGGTCACGCGGCCCGCCTTGACGATGTCGCGCCACGCGCTGCGGTCGGCCACGTCCTGTGAGTCGTTGATTCCCAGCCAGCACACGAACGCGTGCGGGTCCTTCTTGAGCTTCTTGTACAGCTTGAACAGGAACCCGTCACGCGACGCGCCAGCGGTGGTGATGCCGATTGTGAGGGCGTTCCAAATCTTGCCCTGACCCGAGACGCCTGCCTTCCAGATTGCATCGTCGCGCCACACGTGAATCTCGTCGCACACGAGCACGTTGAAGTGCTTGCCCTGCAGAGCGGCCTCCTTGTACGGGTAGACCCAAATCTGCTGGCCAGTGTCCTTGTTCACTATCGAGTCGCGGTTCACGCGCCACGCCCGCGAGAGCTGCGGGTTGTTGCGAATCATGATTGAGATGTAGTCCCGGACCTTCTTGGTGTTCTCCTTCGTGTCGGCAACGATGCCGTACTCTCCGTTTGGGACGGGGTTCATGGTGGCCTCGGTGAGGACTATCGATGCCGCAAGCTCCGACTTGCCGTACGTGCGGTGGACGCCGATGAGCGCGCGGCGGTACTTCCTCTTGAACCTGCCGCTGCGCCTGTCCCACGTGCCGGTGGCGAACAGCGGGTCCCAGATGTTCCTCTTCTTCCACGGGTCTATGCGTATCGGCGTGCCAGCGTACTCGTCGTTGCCCGCGTGGGTGAGGAACGCCTCGCAGAATATCTGCCGCGCCTTCGCCTCGCGCAGGCCGTGCTTCGAGTAGCGGTGTATGGGCGTCCTATACACCGCTGCGCTCCATCGCCCGCAGGATTGTCTCCTGGATGGACAGGTTCACCGCGTTCGCGCTCGCCTGGGTGAGGCCGAGGCGAGCCCTGGCCACGGGCGTGAGGCCGAGGTCGTTTGCCAGCTTGAGCGTGTCGTTGGACACCTCGCGCATCTTCTTGAAGTAAGGGTTGTCCACCATGTGGACGTTGCCGTACTCGTCCTCCGCCTTGAGCAGCGGCGATGGGTTTCCGTCCTCGTCAATCATGTTGGCGCGGCACTCCTCCGCGAGCGCGAGGTCGAACACGAGCTGCTCCAAGAGCGGCGCGTCCTCTGGCCTGAACGCCATTCCGGTGCCCAGCGTCTCGTCCCATATGCGGCTGAGCCTCGGCACGGAGGCAACGGAGACGGGCTTCTCCAAGTGCCCGGCGCCTTCGAGGACCGTGGCGGTCACGTCGACGTGGTCCCTCTCCCTGCGCTGCGCGAGCGCGTTCTGCTTGCGGCCCCTGCTCATAGGCCAATCTCCTCAAGCGTCGACTGGAACCCACGGGCGATGTGACCGCACGCCTCGCGTGTGCTCTCTGGGCCTTTCTGCGAAGCGGCGTCGAAGAACGACACCATGCCGTGCGCACTCGCGACCTCGCGTGCTATCGCAGCCTCTGAGAACGTCTGGTGGTTGACCGGAACGACGTAGTTTGCCGCGACTGCAACGCTCGTCCCGCCTTCTCCGCCACGCTCGGTGGCCGCAGCGCGCCTGCAGTCGGTCCTGCCGTCCCTTGCACGCTTGGCGTACACGCGGCACTTGGCGGAGCAGTACTTTGCCGTCGAGTTCTTGGCAAAGAACGTATTTCCGCAGTATTTGCAGGTGAACTTGTACATCTCCCGGCCTTCCCCGCCCTTTTTGGGGATTCTCGGGCCTCTGTCCCCCGTAACCGGGTAGCTGTTACACCCGGCTCGCCAATTTCGGTCGCGTGTAAAAATCAGGGTGGCCGCTGGGTAGCGCCGTTTTGTGTTTCGTGATTTAACCCCCTCCCCACTGCCCTCTCTACCTGCGGTTTTGTTGATAGCGCTGTTTTGTTCTCTCTGTGGCGTAGCGCTGTTGCGTTCGCTGTTTTCGCAGGTGCAGCGGGGTGTGGCCGCGCTGTATCACGCTGTTATGTCGATAGGCACAAATAGGGCCGCGCTCCTGGCGTGGGGCGCGGCCATTGTCGCTAGTAATGCTTTATGCGCTTAGTCATCGGGCTTGCCCTCGGTCTCGGTCGCTGGGTCTATGTGCAGCGTCTCGCCTCGCCCTACCAGTAGCAGCTCGTACCCGCACGCCTGGGCTATCTCAGCAAGCACCGGCGCGCCTATGCCGCCCTTGCGCTTGAGGGCCTGGCCCATGTAGCTATGCGCCCTGCCCATGGCCAGGCTTGCGGCATACGGAGACATACCCGCCTTATCTAGCATGTGCCGCACACACGCGTTAGTGTCCATGTATTCCCCTCTCTCATCGTTTGCGCAGGTATTTACTAGCGACATTATACAACAAGCGTTTGCCAACCATTTGTTTGTGTAGGAATTGTGTAGAAACTAATTGTTTGAGTTTGTCGCTAGTAAGTCACTAATTGGTGGCTATATTAGCCATAGCAACCAACCAGTTGCTAAGCACCACCCGGGAGTCCCCGGGGCACTACATAGGACACCACGAAGGCCCAAAGAAGCAATCCAGATGAGGGCTGGCCGGTACGAACCCCGGACGTGGAGAGGCGAGGCAAGGGATACCCACCGACTGGCGCACTTGAGAGAGCGCGTCAATCGGTAGGCATCAGCCTACGAGGAACGCAACGAGAGGAGAACACCATGAAAGAGACTACCTACACCATCGACGGCCAGCAAATCGCATTCATGGCCCCGAGCATCAAGAAGGATTTCTATTTCCCCGAGGACGCACGGACCACCGAGGAGTGGCACGCGGTGCAGAACCACGTGGACGAGTGCAGCAAGTCGGTGGAGTACTTCAAGAGCGAGAACCTCAAGCCCTGCAACTGCAGGGCGGCACGGCTGCTCGACGCGCTGCAGGACTCCCGCTATGAGCTGTACACCGTGGCTGGCAGGGACTTCGTAGACGTCGAGCGCAAGTACGACGGTCCAAGCTTCGCAGGCGCGGCCCCGCTTACGGATGACGGCAGGAAGGCGCTGCGCGAGGCGTGCGAGATTGAGCTGAAGAAGTTCGAGGCGAGGCTCGACAAGTACGTGAAGCGCTACGGGCTTGGCAGGTGCACGTACCAGTCGTTCTGGGCAAACGCCTAGCGACGAATCGAGGAGAGAAGCCATGAAGACAACGCAGAGGCACATACGCCAGCTAATCGCCGAGGGCGCGGCAGTCGACGCAAACAAGCTTGGAGACTCTGACCTAGAGGACCTGGCCGCGCACAACGAGAGACTAGCAATCTCATTTGGGGTCAACGGAATGAATGGCGGAGTGTGCAGGGACACGCGAAACAGCCAGCTGTACGCAGTGCCCAGCAGGTCGAGCGCGCTTTTCATTCTCTTCTAGCGACAAACCAAGGCAAGACCCCCAGGCGGGACGGACGGAGTAGAAGGCCAGTTCCGCCCCGCCTGGGGTTCCAAGTATAGGCAAGTACGAGAGAGAGGAACGGCAATGGCAACCATGGGCGAGTACAGGGCAGAGGCCTACATCGACAACGGGGAGGGCGTCTACGTCTTCCAGCTCGACGGGAATCGGGTGCGCTGGGCCGCGGCGTATCACGGAGCCGATGGGGCCGACATGGCCGCTATGGACTTCTGTGGCCTCGCGGTGCAGTGCATCGACCCGATAGAGGACGGCTGGGAGCTTGGGGACTACGAGAGCCTGGACCAGGCGCAGGCCGACTACGACAAGTGGGGAGGCATGAGGCTTGTTGCCTCCACTGACCTCTACCAGGGCCGAGAGGTAGACATGCTGGTGCGCAAGGACCCGGAGGACTGGGGCGAGTACACGGCCAAGCGCTTCGTTCGCTCGTTCCTGGGCGAGGAGTAGCAGGACAGGCAAGACAGAACGAGAGGCCCCGGACCTGGGGCCTCTCCCCTATTACCAGCGACGAACAGGAGGGCACCATGTGCACCATCAGGCCATTCACCGAGCCTGCCGCGACGGGCGGCAAGAAGTACTTCCGCTACCGCAAGGTGGTGTTCCAGGACGGCACCAAGGGCCGCGCGTTGGAGACCCGCTACACCTGGGCGAGCGCCCGGAGACCCTGCGAGGGTCCCCGAGGCGGCAGAGCATACCAGGTGTTCTACCGCACCGCCTACTGGGCGGGAGGGCGCTTCTGGCGCATGGCGAACGTGCCGACGCCGGAGGGCTGGGAGAACAGGCTCCTGCCGATAGACGGCCCCGTGTGGGACGCCTACCCGCTGCAGAGCGCGGCCGAGGGCGTGCCCGTGGTGCGAGTCTCCTGCGATGGCGGCAGGCCGGTATCGGTCTCCGGGGAGGTCACCTGGTACGAGGGCTGCGGGTCGACGTTCGAGGCCGCGATGGCCGGGTGGCTCGGCCTCGACCGCCAGCCGAGGGCGAGGAGGGCCGCGTGATGTACTTCGTTACCGAGATTCTCCCGCTTTGGGCCATGGGCGCGGCGCTGCTCTGGTGGGCGCTGCGCCACCTTGCATAGGCAGCTAAGGTTTATCGGATACTTTGGAGGTTTCACCATGAGTGGTTTCAAGAACTTCGAGGTCGAGATTTGCGAGGCAATCGAGGGCGTCACCAACGGCAGGGCGTGGGAGATGCTCGACTGGCTGCAGGGCTACGAGGGCGGCATGGCCGAGGGCGTCTGCACCCTGCTTGAGGGTGACTCTGATGTCCAGGATGGCCCGTTCGTGCCGATGTACGAGCGCTCGGTAAGCGGCGGCATCAGGCTCAACCCGGACTTCCGCAAGCGCCTTGTAAGCGTGCTCAGCCTGATGACGTGCTGCGAATGCCGCAGCTGGTGCATACGGACGGCAAACGAGGCCGGGGCAGACCCCGACTCGGTCATGCTCGCGCTCCTAAAGGCGTACGCCCACGGGTGCGAGTAGCGGGTACAATCTGGGCAAACGACGGCCTGGGCAACGGCTGCTGCCGCCCCGGGCCACACGGAACGGAGGCCACCATGGCGAGCAGGAGCATGAGGGCGAGCTACCAGCAGGCGGAGCCGAAGAAGGGCAGCATGCCCGTGTTCGGGAACGACGAGTCGACATGGAGCGCGTTCTCGGACGGCCACGAGCTTATGGCCGTCACCGACCCGTACGAGTTCCCCGTCTTCTACCACGTCGGCCAGCGCGAGGACGGCAAGTGGCACGTCCTCTCCGTCGAGGAGCACGACTACCCGCTCGACCCCTGGGAGGACCAGACGGAGCTTGAGCGCCAGCTGGCCCGCGTGCGTGGCATGAGGCAGCTGCACGGCGGGGACAAGGGGTTCCGCGAGGTCCTGGACGCGTTCTACAACTACGTGAGCTACGAGTCCCCCGAGGCGAGGGCCAAGGCCGAGAAGCGCTGGCAGGAGGTACAGGAGAACGTCGCGCGCGAGCTGGCCGAGGCCAAGGGCGCGAGGTACCAGAAGCCCGAGAGGCCACCAGTGGAGCGCAAGCCAAGCGGCCACCGCCTGCTCGGCGGGCTGTTCCTCACGTTCGGCGGAGACAGGTAGGCGAGGCGCATGCAGCCCCGTGGTCAAGTCGGCCACGGGGCGCTTTTTTTGTGCCGCGATTCCCACCCACCGAACCAATCTAGAATGCCCGTCTGTGACGCTGCGAGGCTTGTTTACGACGCTCAAACATCGTTGGTGGAGAAACTAGTCCGCTTTGAAACTTACGCGGCTTAGAATCGGTCTCGGATGGGTTAGGAACGAAACGCGCCGTTGCTTGCCGATTCTATGGCGAATGGGAGGCCCGCATTCCGGGTTTTCAACATTCGCGTGAGTTTTCAACAATGCCAAAAAGTTTTCAACATTCGCGTTTTGGGTTTCCCCCCACACCCCTCTTCCACGGTAACGGTTGCTTCAACGTGTACCTTTCTTCAAGGGATTAGTTTCTGTTTATGTATTTGTTTCAGTATTACTTGCCAGGGCGTTGCTAGAGCGACGCTAAAGCGATGCTATGGCGTTGCTAAAGCGTTGCTAGAACGCGCAGGTAGGCTAGGCAGTTCTCCTCCTGTTCCTCTCCGCCTTCGCGTTCCCGCCCTTCTTCCCGTTCACCCTGCGCCTCCCGAAGTAGAGCGCGTTCTTGGCCATGCGCTCCGAGGCTATGCGGCCCTCGGCGAGGACGTCTGCCGGGACCAGCCCGAAGTCCGCGAGCGCGCCAAGGAGCGCAGACAGCTCGTCATCGTCGCACCGAAGCTCGTCGCAGAGCAGCATGCGGTCCTCCTCGGTGGCGCAGGGCACCGCGTGGCCGGGGGTAGAGGCCATCATCTCGCACAGCCGCCACCACCTGCCGTAGCCCTCGTAGCCGAGCCGCAGGATGAGGCGCCTGCACTTAACGTCCGTGGCCGAGTCTGCGTCGTGCGGGAAGAACAGCATCGGCGCCATTGAGGCGTCCTGCACCTCCGGGGAGTCCAGCGGGTCCAACCGGCTCGCCTCCTTCGAATGGAATTGGATAAAACAGCGCACGTTATCCGCGCCTGGGAGCGCCGGTGGAGCACAGGTAGCCGACCACGCGCATGATTGACTCAAGCACGTGCCGCTCGGTGTGGGAGGTGTACCTAGAGACAATCTCGGCAATCTTCCGGGCGTACACCACGAGCGCCCTGCCGTCGCTCAGGCTGTCAATCTCCCTTGGTGGCCTAATCGTCCTCGGCATCGTCGCTCCACTCACTCACGAATGCGCCGCAGTCCGTGGCGTCATGGCCCGGCCTGGTCCTGCGCCCGGTGCAGACGCAGACCGAGACGCCAGAGAAGAACTGCAGGTTCTCGCAGTCACCGCAGGAGCGCGGCTCCCTGGACTCGTCATCATCGCTCATGCGTGCCTCCTCTCCGCAAGCGTGCACCAGGCGTCAGGCTCAATACTTGACGTATATCCACGTAAGTACTCATGAAGGTGGCAGAGCATGTACTCGCGCCCTCCGTCCATGTAAGGACCAGTGGAGTACGCGCAATGGCGGCATCTGACCGGCCTCCATGGCTTCCAGGTAGTGTGGGTATTTTCTTCATCAGTCATCCGAATCACCCAGCTCGTCAATGAGTCGCGTGACGGCCTTCTCGAACGTCTTTACTCCCCCACGGAACCCGACGAACCCGCCAAGCAGGAACACCAGGACGTACGAGAGCGCGAAGCTTACGCCGTCAGCGATTGACTTGTATTCCATGGCTATCCCTTCAACTCGTTGCATTGGTGACCGTCGAGCGCCTCCGCGAAACGCGAGGCACTGGCAAACGCGCAGTCGAATGACATCCCGAGCTTGTGCAGGCTGCGCGAAACCCCGTAAGCGGCACGCATGAAAGACTGCATGCGCCGCGCGCTGTAGAAGTAACCGCTGCGCCGCCTCGCGTGCCTCGTCCTGTCCTTGGTCATCAGTCATTCACCTCGCTAACGTAAGGTGTGCCATCAACGTTAACGCGAACACAGATGCCTCCTGCGTCACCGGACTTGAATTCGATGTAGTTGACTCCAGTCTCTGGGTCAACGTATGTCGACACGAAGCCGTAAACGGGGCCTTCCTGCGTTAGTGAGCATCCCGAGAGCGAGAACAGCGCGTAGAAGAGCATGGTCGACGCGAGCCAAACGAGGAAGAACCTGACGATTCCGGAAAGCGTTGTATCGTCGCTTGCCATCAGACATCGCCCCCCTCTACCACCCTCGCGCCGCAGCTGGGACAATACAGTGGCAGCACAGCGCCTATAAACGGCACAATTGCACCCATATATGCACCGCACTCGCTGCAGACAAGCTCGTCATCTGCTGCCGTGTCGGGATGCACTGCGTGGCACGTCGGGTCTATGAGGTCAGCGAGGCGCTCGAACACATCGCACCAGCTGCGCATGTGGTCGATGCCCAGCGCGTCATCCAGGGTGAGTGACGCAAGCTCGAGCGGTGCGTCAATCGCATCTAGAGCACGTCCATCATTGCGCAGCCTCGCCGCCACCTCGCGCCGCTCGTCGCTATTTGACATGCTCTATTCTCCCTCCACAACCCGGGCAGTATTTAGGCTCGCCGCACGTGCTGAAATGCTCCCCACACGCCATGCACCTGTAGTTGAAGTCGCTCGCGAACGGATTGTCATATGCCGCTTCGCACGTCGGGTCTATGAGGTCGGCAAGACGGTCGAGCGCCTCCGCGTAGGCCGCCGCGTTGAACCGGTCGCCCGATTCGCCCTCATGCGAGAGCAGGCAGGGACGCACGCCAATCGCCTGCACGATGGTCACGTACGCCTCATTGATGTTCCTGGCGACTGGCCTCTCCCGCATCCTCTCCGCCACCTCACGGCGCTCGTCGCTAGTCGGTGCCATCCGATGCCTCCTTCCTCAGCATTCCCTGCGAGCAGAAGTCGCTGGGCGTCGTGCTGCGGCCATCTCCGAACGAGCACCAGTCGATGGCGGCATCGGAAACCCCAGGCCAGAAGAACCGGCAGTCCCTGCACCGCGTGACGCGCTCGTGCACCGGGATTTGGATGTTGCCAGAACCGAAGCTCTCCACGTCATCGAACGGAAGCTCGCACACGTACTCACTCATCGCCCGTCCTCCCTGCTCGCCAGCCTGCGGATGCGCTCGGCAAATTTGTGCAGCGCGTCTTGGTCGCTTACTCTGATGCGACGTTCCGCCGCCGCGTCATCGCACAACTCGTCCAGCTCTTGCGCGATGCGCTCCCAGCTGTCCGGGCGCTCGTGGGTCAAGACGTCCGGCCTCACGATGCACGAGGCGTCCGCGCCACCGCGCTTGATGAGTACCACCCATCCAGGCACGGAGTACCGCAGGCTGTGCACGACGTATTCGCTGAGGTCACCGTTGATGGCCTTATACACGTGCTGGCCGGGCTTGACGGGCTTCTTGTCCGCCCCGAGCGGCCACTCGACCATCGTATTGTCTATGCGGCATGCGAGCCTTCTCAGAAATTTCGGACTGAAACGCTGGGCAACACATGGGTTCCTTTCCATGTCATCCGCCGAAGACCTCAGCATGTCTACGATTTCGCTCATCTCTTCCTCCTCCGCTCGTCCGCCACAAGCTGCGGCAGCACGAGCCTCATCATCTGCGGCGTGCAACCAGCGGCCTCTGCGCATGCCTCCAACGTCCTGCTCGCGGGAACCCCGCGAGTCAAGCACCATCGGGCAACGATTCTCACTGACTTCCTGCGCGCCGCGTTCCGTGGGGGCTTGTGGCCCTTTCCGGTAACCCTGCGCAGCTTCTCGAACGACGCGCGTGATGACACCTGCCTCGGCGAGTGGCCGCAGAGCGGGGCGCACGCGTTGCCTATGAGCGGATAAGTCTCTCTCAGCGTCTCAAGCTCGTCCGGGAACCAGTCACCGCTCGTGCCGTACGATGCGGCGGTAAGCCCCATGCGCCCCGCCTTGGCCCACAGCGCGGTCTCGGATACCCCAAGCTCTGCGGCAAGCTCGCTCGTCGGCTTGACCCCGTACCACTGGCGCAGGTGCTCCTCGGCAAGCGTGGTCCACGTCCTGTGCCCCATGCTTACCACCCCGTCGACCCGAAGCCGCCATCGCCACGCGTGGTCTCTGCGGCGTCGAACAGCTCGTCCTCGCGCCACTCCCACTCCGCCCGCTTGCACTTGACGAGCAGCAGCTGGGCAACGCGGTCACCCGGAGCCACGGTGTAGGGCCTGTCACCGAGGTTGACGAGCCGTGCCATGACCTCTCCCGTGTATCCTGGGTCGATGACGCCAGGCGAGTTGAGCAGGGTCACCCCGTGCCTGAACGCGAGGCCGGAGCGTGGCACGACCAGCGCCACGTGGCCCTCCGGGACCATGATGCGGAACCCGAGCGGGATGGTCTCCGAGTGCGAGGGGTTTATGACGCGCGGCATGTTGATTGACGCGGTGAGGTCGTATGCCGCATCCTGCTCGTGCGCCTTCCGAGGCTCGCGGCCAGAGTATGTGATTCTCATGTTGCCTCCCTAAGAGAGGTGGCCGCGCCAAATCCGGCACGGCCACCATTGAGTTGAAGCGTTTTCGCAGCTGCATGCCCTAGAATGGAATATCCTCGTCGTAGAGCGCCTGCTGCTGTGCCGCTGGCTGCGGGGCCGACGCCACCGGCTGCTGCGCGTACTGTGGTGCCGCCTGCGTCGGCTGGACTGGCTGCTCACGAGACTTGCTCTGGAACTCGACGTTCCCCACAGTGACCTCGGTGCGCGAGTGCTTGTCCCCCTTCTCGTCCTCCCAGGATGTCTGCCGCAGCTCTCCTGCTACTACGACGTGCGTGCCGCGAGTGAGCCACTGCACCAGGGCCTCGGCGCGCGGGCCAAACATCACGCAGTCTATGAAGCTGGCGCGGTCGGCCCACTCGCCGTCCTTGTTCTTGTGGCGTGAGTTCACGGCCACCGAGAAGTTGAGAACCGCAGAGCCGCTTGTGGTGTGCCTAAGCTCAGAGTCGCGGGTGATGTTGCCAGAGATGGCAACGACGTTAATGCTGCTTGCCATGGCTCACCGCCTCCAACAGGGCCTTGCGCTGCCTCACGCCGAGGCCCTTGACGCGGCGGCTGTGCGCGATGCCAAGCTCGTTCATGAGGAGCTGCGACTTTGCCGCGCCGTACCCTGACAGCGCCCTGATGAGCGTTTCGACGCGGATTCGCTCCGCCCTCGGGTCATCGAGCACCTCGGCGAGCGTCACCTTGCCGTCCTTGAGTGCGTGCAGCAGGCCCGCCTTCTCGCGCCTTGCCTCTGCTGCCCTCCGCAGGTTCTCCCTGCGCTGCTCGTCCGTGAGTTCCGGGATTGCCATCGCTAGTCCTCCTCAAGTCCAAGTGCCTCGCTGAACTCCACGTGCGCCGTCTCAGGTGCCCCCTCCTGCGCTGCCTCCGGCTCAGGCTCGATGACCTCGCCGGTCTCGGCGTCCACGTTCTCTGGGATTGAGACCACGGGGTTGAGCACCGCGCCGTAGTCCGGCGTCGTGCCGTCAGAGCTTGCGGCCTGCTGAAGCTCTGTGCTCATGGGCAGGTAGCGCGAGGCGCGGCGGATGACGGTCTTGCGCGCCATCATCTCGTAGTCTGTCACCCACGGCCCATTCGATGACGCATCCGAACGCTTGCGCACGTCATCCACCTCGCACTTGCTCATCTGCTCGAACACGAACCCACCATCGTTGAGGTGAGCGGTGCAGAAGACGAACCTGAGCTTCGAGTCCTCGTGCTTGGCGTCAGGGTTCGACTTGAAGCGGAAGTGCTGGCCGGTCTCGTCCTCCCACGTGTCGTACCCGTCACCCTCGTAGACGGCCTGGGCGTGGATGCTCTTGAGCTGGCCCGAGCGCCGCGCAAGCTCGATGTAGCCACGGTACCCCATGATGAACTGGGCCTGCATGACCCCGTGTTTGCGGTACGGCAGTATGTAGCACATCCCAAGGCCGTCCACGTTCGACGGCTCAAGCCCAATCTGCGAGCACTTCATGACGCACGAGAGCACGCTCGCCGGAGTGCACTCCGCGAGCTTGGGCGTCTGGTTTATCGCGCTGATGCAAATCTGCGTCAGGCGCTCGGGGGTGAGGCTCTTCGGAATTACCGCCCTCATGGCCTTCTGCACGTCCGGCCTCGTTACGTATGCAGCGAGGATTTCGTTCGGCTTTGCCTGCTGAATCTGGGTCCCCTGCGCCGCCTGTGCGAGCTGTCCCATGTTTAAATCTCCTTAACCTTGAACTGCTGGTAGGTTCCCGTTGTCTGGTACTTGTCGTACAGCTCTGCATTCTCGGCGCGGAACCGCTTGGAGTCGAAGCGCCTGCGCTCGCCCCTGGTCCACGTGACCCTGGCCGTGTCGGTCTCGATGCCCTTGGCCCCGCCGATGATTGCGCAGAGCTTGGCCTGGGCGTCCTCGGCCTCGGCCTTTGACTCCCGCTCGCGCTCCCTGGCCTGCTGGTACGCGGCGATGAGGCGGTCCGCCTCCTCCATGTCAGCCGGGGTCGCAAGCTCGTCCGCATCCTGCGGGATGAGGCCAGCGAGCGTCGGGGCGTCTGCGCCAACGACCTGCGGCATCACGTCCTTTGAAACGTAGTTCTCCCAGAAGTCGGTAGCGGCCTCGGTCACCGCCCTGATGTCATCCTCGTCGCGCTCGACGTGGTACTCTGCATATTCGCACGAGTCGCGGAAGAACACGGCAACGTCCGCGTAGCTCCTGTGCGTCACGAGAAGATAGAAGTTGACTTGGCAGAGATAAGTAACCGGTATCCCAAGCTCCCAGTCGCTCTTGCTTCTCGCTGTCTTGATTTCAAGGACTCCCCAACCGGCGTCGGACTTCTGCTCGTAATCGAGACTGGCCTGCATCCACGGGTGCTCGATGCCCTGGCAAATTGCATTAACCCTCCGCACGATTCTGTCTGGATGCTGCGACTTGAACCATTCGCCAACCATCGGCTCCATCACGTTGCCGAACGCGACGTATGGCTTGCTGGAAATGTCCTCTGGCTCACTCCTGCCAGTCTTCTCTAGCCACACGTCAAGCGGTGTCTTCCATGGTGAGAGTCCCATCACCGCGCCTACGTCTGAACCACCGATGCCGTGCTTCCTCTGCTCAAGCCACTCCTCGTTGCTCTTGCACCTGACGAGGTTGAAGTACCTTCCCTCTCCGTACATTTAGCTCTCCTGTTCCGGCGCTGCACCTTCATGTCAACGAATCGGCAATTCGATGGCTCGTAGTTGCCGTTAACGTCTATCCGGTCGATGGTGCATTTGCCCCTCGGTGCGTTCCGGTCGTAACCATGTGAGTAGGCCCACTCGCAGAACGCCTCGAAGCTGCTGCTCCATTCGTCGCACACGGAGATGCCACGGCCACCGTAGTTTTCGTACTCGTGAGCATTGGGGTTTCCGCACCTCTGCTTCATGCTCGACCACACTGTGTACAGCCTGTCTTTTGACATGCCGTGGGTCTTGTTCGCGGCAACAGATGCGGCTGTCCTTCGCTCAATGCCATAGCAACCGCAACTCCGCGTGTATCCATTGGTGAGGCAGGTGCTCGAAACCTCGCACGTGCTTCCGCAATCGCATCTGCACAGCCAGACAGCTGAGTGTGACTTCGAGGTTCCGCTTCGCTTGATTACCGTAAGTCTCCCGAAGCGCCTGCCAGCCAAGTCTTTGGTTAGCAGCTTTGACATAACGTCTCTTCTAAGGCAACCGCAGCTCTTGACGTGTCTTGTACAAAGCGATTCCGTGCTCTTAAAGACAATGCTTCCGCAATCGCACGCGCACTTCCACATGCGCGCCCCGTTCTTGCTGCCAGCAGGCTCAACGACCAACAGCCTTCCAAATCTCTTGCCGGTTAGGTCACGCGGGGCACCCATCAGAATCCCCTTCCATCAGCGAGCAGACGGTCTCAAGGTCCGTCTCCACCCAGCGCGAGAGCGCAGAGTCGTGCGCTCCGTGCAGCCACGCGACACCGGATATCGCGAGCAGCGATGCCGTTGTCATCCTCACCCGCGTGCGCCCCAGCGACTTCTGGCCCACACCAGGCGTCTTGATTGCGAGCAGCGCGAAGTCCGCGCATGCGTTGGACTGCTCGTCCTCCGTCTGGCGCTGCCACTCGGAAACGAGGGACGGGGTGACGGTGGCGTGCGCCTTGGCCTCGATGATGCCCTCGGCGTTCCCGTGGCACGCGAGGCCGTAGATGTCACCCATGTCCTTGCTGCCGTGCAGCGCGCGGCGCTCTATGCGCTCGTCCCCGAGGCGCTCGCGCAGCCAACGGACGAGCGCCGTCTCGAAGGCAGTGCCCTTCTTCTTCGGCCTGTTCACACCATCACCCCCTGGGAGCGCAGCCACCCGCGCCAGCGCGAGAGAGCGTCGGCGTCGGACTGCGCGCGACCGATGTAGAACCTTCCGTGCGGCGCGGGCGCGATGTCGTACACGTCCATGTCGCGACCGATTACGCAGCGGTGACCATGGGACTCGCCAAGCGTCCTCTCCGTCCTCCCGGCTGGCTTCCTCGGGGTCGCGTCGCTTGGGTTGCCGAACCTGCCAACCTCGCCTGGGCCACCGGCCACGTGGCCGTAGTAGCTGGCGTCACGCCCCAGGTAGCCTCCCATCCTCGGAATCCCGCTCACCTCTGGCTCGCCTCCATCCACCTGTCCATCTCGTCTACCGATATGCGGTAGCCCCTGGCCGCGCCGTTGGGCATCACGAAACGCAGCCTCCCAATTTCGTGCTCGCGGTAGAGGCTCCGCTCCCCGACGCCCGAATAGAGCGCGGTCTCGGAGACCGTGTAGCAGAGCTGCGGCTTAAGGCCAGCCTCCCTCGCCATCGCGAGCGCCATCCCACCGCGCGGGATGGGCGCCTCCCCGAGCAGCCTGCGCACATCGGACACAAGCTCGTCGACCTGCCTCAGGTACGCGTCAATCGGGTCAGCTACCATTCCTCCTCCTCTCGGCGTCGATGCGGTTGTGGCACCTGGTGCAGAGCAGCACCAGGTTCTCCGGGGAGTTGGTCCCGCCCTCGGAGAGCGCCCTAACGTGGTGCACCCCGCCTCCCCGCGTGTGCCACTGCCTTCCCATGCGCACGGCCACCAGGCGTCCGCAGGCCGCGCAGCGCCCCTGCTGACGCTCGATTACCTCCTGGCGGGCGCGCCTGTACTCGGCGCTGGAATACTCAGAGCGCCACGGGTTCTCGTCGGCCCTGCGGCCCTCCTGCTCGCGGCTGCGCGTGCCGTGCCTCCTGGCCGCTCCCCCGCAGCGCGGGCAGGGCTGGCCGATTGGGACCGGCTTCCCGCAGTGCGGGCACATCCTTGTCCTCATCTGCCGCTCCTCTGCGCGCGCTTCTTCGCCGCCTGGTAGTCGCGCTCAGCCTGCCTGATGCTGGCCTCCTCCTCGCGGAGGCTCGTGAGCTTCCTGGTCCAGCAGGTGGGGCACATCCCGTGGCGCGCTGCGGCGGTGTGCGGGCGAATCTCGTGTACACCGCACACCGGGCACACGTCACCGGGCGAGACCCTGAGCGAGACGTGCATCTTCGATGCCATCACGCGCACGGCCATCGGCGAGCGCCCCAGAATCTCGGCTATGGCGTCGGCGCCCTCGTTGCGGTTGCGGGAGAGCGTCCTCTTCTCCGAGTTGGACCACGGCTTGTTCTCGTTCGGGTAGGCCGTCTGAGCTGCGCGTGAAACAAACCTGTTTCCGCCGTTTCTGTCCTTCACGTAACCTCCATAACCTAGACGATTACGGTTGAGTGCTCGATGTAGGCCGCGAGCAGCACGAGCGCGGCCATGACGGCCACGCACAGCGGCCACGCGCGCTCGGTGAACTCAAGCTGCGCGTACGGGCCGTAGCAGAGCAGGTCGTGCTCCACGGCCCAGTCGATTGCCCTATCCAGCATCCGGGAGCCTCCTCTGCCCGCACATTCCCTCAAGGAGCCACGTGAACCCCTTGCTCGTGACCTTCGCGTACGGCTTCGGGCGCACCATCTCGCCGGTTGTCTGGTCGAAGTAGGCGGGCGGCTGATAGTTGGCCACATACCCACGGTCGATTCCGAGCTTCGAGGCCTGCTTGTCGCTGGTTATGATGTGGCGCTGCATGCAGAACGCGAACACGTCCTTGCGCGTTATCGAGCGGTCGTACTGGTGCAGCTGCCTCGCCGCCTCGGTGATGCTCATCCACCGTTCGCCTTTCATGGTCGCGTCGTAGAACTCGGCCTTCGGCGTGAGCGATGCGATGCGGGCGTCCCTCTCTTGCAGCGTGGCGTCCGCAAGCTTGAGGGCGCGTGCCAGCAGCTGCTCAGGGGTCTCGTCGGCGCGCGCGACCATGTAGCCGCCACTCTTGCGTATGGACGGCAGCACGTCGTGGGTCACCCAACGCTTGTAGCGGTTAACCAGCTTGCACTTTGCATCAATCGCTTCTTGCGGGACTCCTCGGGCTTTTGATGGCTGGATGATGAACAGGAAGTGATATAGACCAGCCTCGGTTAGGTAGGTCATCGTCTGCTTTCCACCGGGGGTGTCGATTTGCGTACCCCCCTTTTCGTCATCATCGAGCTGTTGCAAGACCCTGTTCCTGTTAGTGACCCCAAAGAAGTCGCATATGTCTTTCGCAAGGAACAGCGGTTCACCGGACTCGCTCTTAACGACCCGGATGGTCCCGAACTCCGGGTTGTCGAACACTTGGGGTAGAATCTCCTCCGACATAGAAGCCTCCTTACTTCATGTCGCGCCCGTCCCTGATGCAGCCAGGTGGCGGGCTTTCTGTTATTCGTCCGTGCCACCCGCGCATGCGGCGCGGGCCAGGGCGGCGGCGCTGAGAATTTTGGGCAGCGCCTCGTGCCGTCCTTGAGACGCCCATCGGTGGGACGGAGTAGGCCCACAGGGCGAATCCGCGTCGCATGCGCGGGTGGCACGGGTAGTTCTGATGCTGGTAATCGGCCATGCAGGTCGGGCGCACATGCCGACAGTGCTAACCGGCTTGCGGGAGGAGCCTTGCGGAATTGCTGGCGTGACTCCGCGCTCTGCCATGCAGTCGGTGCGGGAGTCGAACCCGCGTCTCTTGGAAATGGGGTTTCGCCAGCGCCCCCATCCTGCGTCTATCGTGTAGGCCACGCCCGACATGCGTGACCGATTACCATTTCGCCGGTCGGGACTTCTTGGCCCGTTGCCGACTCCGCACCGCTCCTCGGACGCCAGTGGACGCATCCACCACCCGTGTTCGCAGGTCATCGCGCTCGCTAGGCTCGCTGCTAGGGCACGTCTCCGTGCGGTGCTTTCGGTTCTCAGGGTGCTGGTGGTGCGGTGGTGCAGCCAGGTAAGCGGCAACCAGACAAACCTCAATAGGTTTGTTTAGTTGCCCTCAACAGGCAAAAAAACATCATCGATGTCGCAGTGCAGGAACTCGCAGACAGCCTTTGCCTGACTGATAGTCATGCGCTCCTGGTTGTTCTCGTACTTGCCGTACGTCTGCCTTGAGATGCCAAGATGCTCGGCAACTGCCTTTTGGAGAACCCCACGCTGCTTCCTGACTTCCTTGAGAGTCTGCATACACCCCTCCTCTCCCCGTTGCTGACGCGATGATAGTTAAACAAACATTCCGTAGTCAATATCGATTCACTAAAATGTTCTAAAAAGTTGTCCAACGTCGGTTTGGAGTGGTAAGAATGTCTGTCGGAACAAACATACGTTCACTCCGCAAACAGAACCACCTCACGCAGGAGGAGCTTGCCGACAAGATAGGAGTCTCTCGCTCGACGGTCACTCAGTGGGAGAACGGCTGGTCGAACCCGCGTATGGGCATGGTTCAGAAGCTCGCAGCCACGTTCGGCGTGCCAACGACTGCGATAGTCACCGACAAGATGGTAGACGGACTTCCCGATGGCGCGATAATCCCTGAACCGTCCAAGCCAGCCTACGCGCCGTTGCTTGGGCGCGTGCACGCGGGAGACGCGCAGGAGCCAGACATCCTCGAAGAGCGCGTGTCTCTGCCAGCTGAGGTATTCGAACACCACCCGAACGCCTACTTCCTAGAAGTCGAGGGTGACTGCATGAGCAACGTCTACCCCGCAGGCTGCTTCATCCTAATAGACCCTGACGTTGCACCGCAGAACGGCTCAATCGCAGTCGTGTCGATAGACGGTGCCGATTACGTCATGCGCAGGCTGTACAGGGGAGCTACAACAGTTGTCCTCTCGCCAGACTCCGCACGTGACGGCTACGAGGACATTGTGATAACCGGCAATGACCACACCATCGAATACCACGGAACCGTGGTGTGGTGGCAAGCAAGCAGAGAATACGAATAGGGCTAGGAGGAGAGATGATAGACAGAAGGACGTTCATTGGGCTTGCGGGAATGGTCGGACTGTCGCTCGCGGGATGCGGGACGGGCAACGCGGTCACGCAGACAACGGACAGCCCGCAGGCCACCGAGGTCGAGCAGACGCCATCGGAGAAGCCAGCTCAGCCGAGGGTCACGGAGTACTGCTTCTCTACCGACGATGACAACGAATACAGCTATTGGACGGCGATTGTCGAGAATCCGAACACATCGTATGCGGCCACGTACATGAGCGTCCGCGCCACCGCGTACGACGAGAACGGCGCGATTCTCGGGACTAGCAATAGCTCGACACAGCTTCTGCTGCCCCAGCACAAGGTGGCGTTCAACCAGCAGCTCGGCAGGTACGTACCGGCGAGCATCGAGGTTGAGGTTGCCACACTCAATGACAACGAGTTTGCTCCATGGGACTTGGAGACAGACGGTGACCCGAAGTTCGAGATAGCAAACCTGAATGAGATAAACGACGGAAGGCACACCAAGGTAACGGGCACGGTGCACAACGACTTCACGCAGAAGACCGATATCTGGGTGGTGATTGCGCTGCGCGACTCAGATGGGAAGCTCATTGACGGGATGTATGGGTACGCAAAGGACGCCACGCCGCAGGATGACACTGCATTCGAGGCCGAGGTGTTCTACGTCGCTCCCGAGCACGCGAGCATAGAGGGATACGCAAACCCGCGCGTCCCAAGCTAGGGCCAAGCTCATTAAAAACGTAATGAGACAGAGACGCCCGTGGGTGACCGGCCAAGTCAATACCCACGGGCTGCGACCTATCCCCTGCGACGGGGACGGACGGTGATGATTATGGCACAAGGCCAGCGGCGCTCGTTCGGCTCGATTGAGTGCGTGCGCCACGGTGTCTACCGCGTGCGGTGGATGGCGGACGAGCGCGACGGTCGCGGGTACGCGAGACACTCAATGACGCGCCCGTGGACACGCAGGGAGGCCGCGAGGTTCCTCTCCGAGAGGCAGGTCGCGCACTGGGATGACACGCCGACGATGACGGTCTCGGAGGTCGCGGAGAGGTTCTGGGTCCCCGAGCTTGAGGGCAGGCTGCGCGACGGCTCGCTCAAGCCGAAGTCCTACGAGCACTACATGGGCGTCTACCACACCCACGTCGAGCCGCGCTGGGGCGGCGTGGCCGTGACTGGGATAACCCCGCTCGAATACCAGGAGTGGATTCTCACAAAGTCGAAGGCGATGGGCGTGCGCGTCCAGATTGTGATGCGCGAGATACTGAGGCTCGCAAGGCTGTACGGGCTTGTCGAGGAGAACGTCGCGGCCTCCAAGTTCCGCACGAGCGAGAGGGTTGACGAGCGCTCGAAGGAGATATGGCCGCTCTCGGAGTGCGCCGACATGGCAGACGCGCTGAGGGGCAGCGTTCTTGAGGTGCCGTTCGTGATGCAGGCGTTCGGCTCGTGCCGCGTCGGCGAGGCGTGCGGCCTCAAGCCCGGTGACTTCGAGTTCCGGGACGTGAACGGCATGACGGTCGCGTGCGCCCACGTGACCAGGCAGCTCCTCGGTGGTAGCGGCAGGCGCATAGGCCCGCCGAAGACAAAGGCCTCGACGCGCTGGGTGGTGGTGCCAGAGCCGTGGTCGCTGTGGCTCATGGAGCGCGTGACGGAGGCCGAGGCGCGTGGCAGCGAGTGGCTGTGCGATGACGGGCTTGGCAGCATCGTCGGGCGCAACACAATCGACTCCGCGTGGCGCAGGGCGTTCGCGAAGGGCGGCGCGCTGGCTGGGCATGACGAGGCGCCCATGCGCAACCTCCGGGCGTCGTGGCGCACCAACATGCGCTCGGAGATGCACATGGACCGGGACCTCTTGGAGAAGATGATGGGGCACGCGGGAAAGGGCGTGGGCGAGGTCAACTACTTCCGCCCGGACGTTGACGTGTTCGCCGAGGCGATAGCGTGCGCGTTCAGGGGCTGGGAGCGCCGCTAATTTTTCGACGCTTAAGGACGTATAAGGACGCGAGTCTCTTATGCAAGCCTTCCACCTGCGGTTTTACTGAATGCCGCTTACAGATTTTAAGCTTGCCGATAGGCTCCTGACGACAATGCCCCGGTATCATTTCCACAAGCACACTGAGCAGGTATGACAGCATCACGGACTCGGTAACACCCCGGCACCACCCGTTTTGCACCCAAGGGCGAGGAGGACGCATGTCCCAGGAGACCGACCGCACCAACGACCTCGGCGAACCCGACAAGACAACGCCGAAAGCCCATCCGCTCGACAGCCTCCCCGTCATCTCTGGGGACTCTCCCACCGCACTGCCTCCCCTACCTGGCGAGAGCGTCGAGGAGGACGAGGACACCCGCGACGCGATGGCAAGCCTTCTCGCCCACCGCAAGAAGCGCCGCCGCAGGAACATCATCGTTGGTGTCGTTGCCGCCTGCGCGGTTGTTGCCGTTCTCGTTTGGACCGTGACTTCTCAGCAAGGCACGAACGCCCCCGAGCAGCCATCGCTCCAGACTACGCCGGTCATGCGCGGTGAGTTCAAAGACGAGGTCAAGGCGTCCGGCAACGTGCAACCCATGAACTCCGTCGTGGTGACGCCCGAGGTAGATGGCATCATCTCGAAGGTGTTCGTCAGCGAGGGCGACTACGTCGAGGAAGGCACCACCTTGCTCACCATTCGCAACGACTCCCTGGACAAGGCCGTTCGCGAAGCTGACATCCAGTTGCAATCCGCAAAGACCCAACTCTCCTCAGCCAAGGAGAATTACAACACCGCCTACAAGGCCTACTACGCAGACCAGACGGACCTTGCCACGGTGAACTCCGCCGCTGATGCCGTCGACGCCGCGCAGCTCTCGCTCGAGACCGCACAGTCCGCCTACGATGACGCCGTTGCCACCGCAGGCAAGCGCACGGTCACGGCACCAGCCTCGGGCACGATTGTGGTCATGAACGCCGTTGAGGGTGCGGCCGTGGGTTCCGGCGCGGGTGCCGGTGCCGCCGCCACGGCAACGTCTGCCGCCGGGTCCTCGGGCGCGCTCATCACCATTGGAGACCTCTCGCAGATGACGGTCTCGGTGCAGGTGAACGAGATGGACATCTCGAAGGTCTCCGTTGGGCAGGCGGCGCGGGCGACCTTCTCGGCACTTCCAAACGTGGAGCTTGACGCCACGGTCACCCGCATTGCGACGGTCTCTTCCTCGGATGCCCAAGGTGCCATCCCCGGCTACGGTGGAAGCGTGGTCACCTATGCCGTCGACCTTCTCATACCCAACCCGGACCCGGCGCTCAAGCCGGGCATGACGGCAAGCGTCACCATCTCCTCGACGGACATCCCGGACGCGCTCATGCTCCCGCTGAGCGCTGTGAACGGCGAGGGTGACCAGGCCACGGTGAGCGTGGTCACCGGCCAGGACGAGACGAGCTTTCCCACGACAGAGGAAAGGCACGTCACGGTGCTTGCCAATAACGGCACCATGGCAGCCGTCGAGGGCGACATCGCCGAGGGCGACGAGGTCGTTATCGGCATGATGCAAGGCGACTCTGGCGCATACGACGGCTCCGCTTCCGCGGACACGTCCGCAAGCTCGGCGGCCTAAGATGGCATCCCCCGTCATCCACGCCGAGAAGGTCTGCCGCATCTACTCGTCGGCGGCTGGCCTCACGCCCGCGCTGCGCGGGGTGAGCCTGGACGTCGAGCGTGGCGAGTTTCTCGCCATCATGGGACCTTCTGGCTCGGGCAAGTCCACGCTCATGAGCATCCTTGGATGCCTTGACCGGCCAACGTCCGGGCGTTACCTCCTCGAGGGCATCGATGTCTCAAAGCTCACCGATGACGAGCTGGCGCACGTGCGCTCGACCCGGCTTGGCTTTGTATTCCAGTCGTTCAACCTGCTGCCACGAGCCACGGTACTTCGAAACGTGATGCTTCCCCTGGTCTACAGCAGGAGCTCCACCGCCGACCGCGAGCTGAGGGCATGGCAGGCGCTCATGGAGGTCGGCCTTCCCGAGAGCCTCTACACCCACCGCTCGAACGAGCTCTCTGGCGGCCAGATGCAGCGCGTGGCCATTGCCCGCGCGCTGGTCAACGACCCCGCGCTCATCCTTGCCGACGAGCCCACGGGAAACCTCGACTCCGCCACAGGAGAGCTGGTCATGCGCACGTTCAGGCGCATGCAGGGGCGCGGAAAGACCGTGGTTCTCATCACGCACGACCCTAGCGTTGCTGGCTGGGCGGACCGCGTGGTGCACATTCGAGACGGCCGGCTCCTCTCGGACGAGCAGGAACAGGCCTACGTGGCATCGCTTGCCCAGCGAGAGCAGCGTGCCCTCGGAGATTCGAAGGAGGCGGCAGGCGCATGAGGATACGGGACCTCTTCTACGAGACCTTCTCGGCCATCCAGGCAAACCGAGGGCGCAGCCTCCTCACGATCCTTGGCATTGTCATTGGCATCGCCGCCGTCATCTCCATGACGGCGCTCATCGACGGCGTCAAGGCGTCGCTCGTGGGCGAGCTGGGGCTCTCGCAGTCGCGCACGGTCATGATCGACTGCTGGCCCGGCCGCGAGGTCACTATGGATGACATCGACGCACTTGAGGCCGGGATGTCCGACGACTACGAGTTCATAACCGCGGCATCCTACAACTCGGGGACGGTGTCCAACGGCGTCACCCAAGAGGACGGCACCTTCCTGGGCGTGGAGCCGGAGTACTTCGAGGCCATGGGCACAAAGGCCATCGCCGGACGCACCATCATGCAAAGCGAGGAGGACGCTGGCTCGCGGGTCATCATGCTCGACCAGTCGGTTGCCGAGCGCATGTGGGGGTCCGCGGACGAGGCTGTGGGACAGAGCGTGCACGTGGGCAACGATGACTACACCGTGGTGGGCGTAATTGGCAACTCGGGCATGATGAGCGGGCAATCCTTCGTGCCGCTCTCTACCATGCAGAAGCGCATGAGCGGTAACTCGGGCGTAAGCCAAATCATCGGCTTTGCTCGCGAGGGCACCGACATGGACGGCATTGCCGCGCGAACGGAGTCCTACCTCAGGAGCTACTTCAACCTGCCGGAGGAGGATCCCTCGAGCCCCGATGGATCCAGCTACTACATCGGCGTCACGACCATGGCCTCGGTCATCGAGCAGCTCGACTCGACGATGGGCGCGTTCCAGGCGCTCATGACCTGCGTTGCAGGCGTGTCGCTTGTGGTTGGCGGCATTGGCATCATGAACATGATGCTCACCAACGTCACCGAAAGGATTCGCGAGATTGGGCTGAGAAAGGCTCTGGGGGCGCGGCGCTCCGACATCACGTGGCAGTTCCTGCTGGAGTCCATCACACTGTGCCTGGTGGGCGGCGCGTTTGGGATAATCCTGGGATATGCCGGCGCCAACGTTCTCGCGCAGTTTGCCAGCCTGTCGAGCGAGATAGGCGGGATGTCGGTAACGCCCGTCATCTCTCCGACGGCAGTTGGTCTCGCCAGCGGCATCTGCGTTGGCATCGGCGTGCTCTTTGGGTTCTATCCCGCCTGGCGCGCTGCGCGTCTCGACCCCGTGGAGTCGCTGCGATACCAGTAGTGCTGGCCCACTCCCCAACTGGCGACACGCCGCCTTGGTTACCGCAACACATTCGTATGGCGAATCTGTATCGACCTGCGTTTACGTCATCCTCGAGCCATCGGCAAACTGCTGGCGAAGCACCTGGTCAAAGCCGAGAATGGCCGACCACACGTGGGCTGACGAGCGCCACGCCACCGAGAGCGGATAGCTCATCTCCTCCCCCAGATGGATGACGCGCATGCCCGCAGCGACGGGGTCTGCAAAGGTGGTGGCAACAAGCTCCGAGGGCACGAAGCACGCACCCACGCCGCGCAGCGCCAGGGCCATGAGCGTCTCGGAGTTCTTCGACACCACGCGTACCTCGGGCGAGATGCCTGCCTCGGCGAGCTTGCGGCGCGAGTACTCGCCTGGCACGTCCTTCTCGCCCATGAGAAGGAACGGGCATGCAGCAAGCCCCTCAATCGAGCCGGTGGCCTCGCACTCCTCGGCAACGCGATCCGCCTCCTTGCCGTAGAGGTCCTCGAGGAGAGACCGCGCCACGATGAGCACGACCTCCTCGCGAAAGAGCTGGTGCACCTCGAGGCCTGGCACGCGCTCCGCGACGGTCGCCACGACCATGTCGAGACGACCCTCCCCCAGCTCGTCCACAAGCTCGTCGTTCTCGCCCTCAAAGAGCGCAATGGATATGTGAGGGTGTGCGCGCTGGTACATGGCAATGGCGCGCGGCATGATGATGTGGCCGCGCGTGGCCGTTACACCCACGCGAATCCTGCCCCGGTCGTTGTGCGCGATGTCGCGGAACTCCTGGCCCATGGCGCGCTGCTGTGCCTGAAACCGCCGCGCGTAGGCGAGAAACTCCTCGCCCGCGTAGGTGAGCGCAAGCGGGACGGTGCGTTCGACGAGCTTCACCCCAAGCTCGCGCTCGGCGGCGGCAACGCTTGCCGAGAGGGTCTGCTGGCTCACGTGCATGAGGGCAGCGGCACGCGTGAAGCTGCGTTCCTCGGCAACGGCAACAAAGTAGTCCTTGGTCTGAAAGTTCACGGCTCAACATCCCTCATCGCAATTCATGCACGCGGCAGCCCTGCCGCTGTGCGTTTTTCCAGCTGAGTCCATATTACAAATTCATTTGGTGATTCATACCATATAAATCAGTTTGACTTGGTTCTCATGTGTCCATAGTGTTTCTCATGCCTTGGAAGGACGCGCTGAGAAGGACGAGGGACATGGCAGAGACGGCAACGCTTGGAGTGTTTGCGGGGATGCTCGTGGCGGGCACCGCCATGGGGATTCCCCTGGCAGCAATACTCGCGGCTGGCCTTGCCCTCTTCCTCACCTACGGCATGCGCCGCGGGGTCCGCCTTCCCGAACTGCTTCGCGCAGGTGCGTTGTCCATGCGCTCGGTAGCTTCCATGCTCGCCCTCTTTGTGGTTGCCGGCGCACTTGCCGCGGCATGGCGCGCCTCCGGCACGATTGCGGCAATCGTGAGCTGGTCCTCGTCGCTCATCCAGCCGTCCGCTGCCGTGCTTGCGGCGTTTCTCCTCTGCTGCCTAATGTCGCTACTCATGGGCACGGCCTTTGGCACGGCAGCGACGATGGGCGTGATCTGCATGGCCGTCTCGCACGCAATGGGTGCAAACGAGCTGGCCACGGGCGGTGCGGTGCTTGCCGGCTGCTACTTTGGCGACCGTTGCTCTCCCCTCTCGGGAAGCGCCGTCCTGGTGTCCAAGCTCACGGGCACGAGCATCTACGACAACGTTCGTCGAATGCTGCGGACCGGACTCGTGCCGTTTCTCGTTGCCTGCGTGGCGTATCTCGCGATGGGCCTGCAGGCAAAGGGAGGCGCCAATGCCGCGGGCGTAGCGGCAGCGCTTGCCGATAAGTTCTCGCTCTCCTGGCTGGCGATCCTTCCTGCAGTGCTGGTTGTTGCGCTCTCGCTTGCCCACGTGAACGTGCTGGTGGCCATGGCGGCGAGCCTGGGTATGGCATGCGCGGTATGCGTTGGAGTGCAGGGCGTCCCGCCTGCCGAGCTGCCGCAGCTCCTCGTCTTTGGCTACCACGTCGCAGACCCTGCGGTGGCACCGCTCATCGACGGAGGCGGGGTTGTCTCGATGACCAACGTGACGCTTGTGGTGGGCATCTCCTCCACCTATGCGGGCATCTTCAAGAAGACTGGCCTGCTCGACGGTGCCGTTGGGCTGGTCACGGGCTTCTCGCGCAAGTCCACCCCGTTCATTGGCGTACTTGCCACAAGCGTGGCCTCGTGCATGGTCGCGTGCAACCAGACGCTTGCCATCATGCTCACCGACCAGCTGTGCCGCCGCACCGAGAGCAACGGAAGCGCCCTGGCGCTTGACCTCGAGAACAGCGTGGTCATCGTGAGCCCACTTGTGCCGTGGTCCATCTCCAACGTGGCCGTGCTCTCGAGCGTTGGCGCACCGGCGCTGAGCATTGTGGCAGCAACGTTCTGCTACCTTCTGCCGCTGTGGACCCTGGCGATAAGCGTCTGGCAACGCAGGCGCCCGGAGTTCCCCGACAGCAGGCCAGCTCAGCTCCTGGGCCTTACGCCCGCCGACGACGTGCGGAGGATTCCCGCCGCGGCGTAGGGACGGAGGCGCTGGATTGATGCCACAGCGAACAATGAACCTGCCTTCTGGTGACATCTTGTCCATGTACTTCACTCCCCCATCTCGTTTAACCATGTGTCCGCGCCGTGCAGACACGCATCTCCAAGCCTGGCCCTCCAAGGTCAGGCGCAGATTCCGTCATCGGTTTTCATTCGCCCTGGGTAAGGGGCTACGTCCAGTTGCCTCCGCCACCCTTGCCATTAAGGCTGTAGGCGGGGTTGGGCTTCTCGACCCGGACAAAGGTCGCCTCGTCGGAGAGGTCTCCGGCTCGTGCCACCACGTGGTTCTCGCCCTGCTCCAGTGAGACGTCGAACTCGAAGACCTTGTCGCACGCCTTCGTGGCCACCTCGTTACCGTTCACAACAAGCGTGACCTGTGGCTGGTTTGAGTAGACCTTCACGCAAATCCGGTCGCGAGCACGGTCCCGGAAGCGCTTGGAGCAGATGTGGACCATGGGCTCGGGGCTCCACCAGCACTTGTAGAGGTAGAAGGCGTCCTTCTTGGTCTTGCGGTCGAAGGTCACGAGGCCCTTGTGGTTCATGCCGGGCTCTCCACCCTGGTTGCGCGCGTCCGCCGCGAAGTCGAACATGTTCCACACGTGGGTTGCCCACAGGTAGGGATGCCTGTCAAAGAACCTGAGCATGTACTCGTGGTACACGCCCTGGTACTCCTCCGAGTGGTCCCCGCGGCGCGGGTGCTCGGAGTGAAGGTTGGGCATGGCCTCGCAGCCGTACTCGCTCATCCCCACGGTGCGGTTGGGATGCACCAGGTGGAAGAAGCCAAACCAGAGGTCGTTCAGCCAGAGGCCGGGCACGTACCAGCCAAGGTAGAGGTTCCAGCTCACCACGTCGCTCACGAACGCGCTGCGGTTGAACGGGCCGCACATGGCATAGCACGCAAGGGTAGTGAAGCGCGTCTCGTCCATCTTGTGGGCGAGGTCGTTGAGCGCATGGTGGTTGGCGAGCATTGCCCTCTTGTCGTGCGTAGAGAGGGTTATCTCGTTCGAGAGTCCCCAGCACACGATCGAGGGGTGGTTGTAGTTCTGGGTGATGAGCTCGGTCATCTGGCTGCGGGTGTTCTCGTCGCCGTTTGCGAGGTGCTCCGAGATGTAGGGGATCTCTGCCCACACCACAAGCCCGCGCTCGTCGCAAAGGTCATAGAAGTGCTGGTCATGCTGGTAGTGCGCCAGGCGCACGGTGTTTGCGCCCACCTCGCAGATGAGGTCGATGTCCTCCTCGTGCATAGCCGTGGTAAGGGCGTTGCCGATTCCCTTGCGGTCCTGGTGGCGAGAGACGCCACGCAGGGGATAGCTGCGGCCGTTGAGGAAGAAGCCCTTGCGGGGGTCGTAGGAGAAGCTGCGCACGCCAAAGCGGCAGACAACGCGATCGAGGGCCTCTCCCACAGGCGAGAGGAGCGTTACCTCTGCCTGATAAAGGTAGGGATCCGCCGTGCCGTCCCAGCGGTGAGCGTTGGGGAGCGCGAGAACGGCGTCCGCACCCTCGCCAGCAACGACCTCGGCGCCCGTGGCATCGAGCACGCGCACCCTGACCGTGGCGTCCGCCGCATGGGGGCCGTCTGCCCAGGTCTGGACCCGCACGGTAGCGTCCTTCTCGCCATCTTTGATCTTAGGGGTAACGGCGATCCCAGGACCTCCGTTGCGGTCAAGCGAGAAGTGCGTGGCATCTGCGATAACAAGGCGCACGCTGCGGTAGATTCCGCCGTAGAAGGTGAAGTCCGCCTTCTGGGGGTAGACACGGTCGTTCACGGAGTTGTCGACCGTGACGTCGAGACCGTTCTCCTCCCCCGCCGGCGCGAGCACCGAGCTCACGTCGACGCGGAAGCGGGAGTAGCCTCCGTCGTGATGGCAGAGGGCGCTCCCGTTGACCGTCACGTCAGCGGATGCGTTCACGGCATCGAACTCGATGTATGCCACCTGGTGAACGGAATCAAAGCCCTCGGGCGTACGGAAGGTCCGGCTGTAGCTACAGGTTCCGCGCCAGTAGTCGTTGCCTCCGTCCTGGCCGTCCTGCGCGTTCCAGGTGTGAGGAATGTCGACCTGGGTTACGTCTCCCTTTGGTCCGCGGAAGCTCCAGCCCTCATTGAGGCTCTCGTATCTGCGCACGCTTCCTCCCATCTCCATTACGCTGCAACGCCCTAATCGGCTGCAAGCACGAACCAGAGGGCATAGATGCCATGGTATGCCAAACGGCCGTCCATCTCGCGAAACGATGCCGGTGCGACGACTTCGTACGCCTCGCAGCCAAAACGGCCCTTCCGGTGGCAAAATGACACCTGAGCAGGGGTTTCCGACAGAGTTTCATTCGAGATTGCCCCTCCGGCTCCGTTTTGACGCCCGAAGCCCTGCTGCTTGCAGCCATCACGTACGAGAAGCCCCCTCTGGCACCGGCTTCTCGCCCGAAGGCGCACTCCTTCATCAATGGGGTAACCTTCCAACCAGCATAGTTTTCGCGGAAAGGTTCACCATGTTCTTTCTCCTGGCAAACGGCTTCACGCTCTACCTGCTGTTCTTTCTCATCCTGGCCATTGGGCCTGCCGTGGCCCTCATGCGCTACGTCTACAATTTAGACCCTTTGGAGAAGGAGCCATCGGGGCTTCTCTCGCAGCTGATTCTGCGAGGAGTGCTGGCGGCCTTTCTCGCCGGCGTGTTCGAAGAGGTTGGGATGTCGGTCTTTGGCCTCTTGTCCGGCCTCGACGAGAACACCCTGGGATTTGAGCTGCTCTCGGACTTTGTGGTGGTGGGCGTCATCGAGGAGGCGTGCAAGTACATCCTCATGGGCCGTGCCACATGGAACAATCCCGCGTTCAACTGTCGCTACGACGGCGTGGTGTATGCGGTCTTCACCTCGTTGGGGTTTGCCGGCATGGAGAACGTCATGTACGGGCTCAACTATGGCACAGGCGTGCTCATGAGCCGCGCCGTCATGGCCATTCCTGCTCACATGGGCTTTGCCGTGCTGTTTGGCATGCTCTACGGGGAGGCCAAGTACCTTGCCGTTAGGGGGCACCGCATTGGCTCTGTGCTGTGCGTAGTTGTTGGCTTTGCGCTCTCCGCCCTGCTGCACGGGCTCTACGATGCCACGGCAACGCTGGCAGGCTACGGAGACGGAACGTTTCTCCTGGTGGTTGCCCTGATTTACGTGATTGTGTTCCTCGTGGTGCGCTCGGCGGCTAAGCACGACAAGCGCTTCGCGTAGAGGTGACGCACCCCCTCGTGTCACGGGAACCCGCTGGCGGAACAGGTCCTCACGAGCGGAGTTTAGCTCTATTTCTTATAACTGATTCTCGCAACCTAGGGAAACGTGACTGTCGTTTAGAAAAGGAGCTATTCTCTGCGGGAGTGCGCGGGAGAGAGCCGAAAGACGCTGGCGCACGAGAAGGACTGTGCCCCCCGCGCCAGTAGACGCCGGAGGGCACAGTCTAACGAGCCAAGAAATGCGTCGCAGTCGCGCTACTTCGCCAGACGCGCAGTCACCGCAGAGACAAGCTCTGCAGCGGGAACCTGGGTCTGCTCGTGCGTCTCCATATCGCGAAGGGTCACGGCGTTGGCCGCCACCTCGTCTGGCCCAATGACCACACAGACACGCGCCCCGAGCTTGTCGGCCTGCTTGAACTGGCTCTTGAGCGAACGGCCCTGGTAGTCGGCCTCGGTACGCACGCCCGCCTGACGCAGCGCAAGCGTAGCCGAGAAGACCGCCTCGCGCTCGTCTGCCGAGGTCCCTGCCACGTAGACGCATCCAGGCTGGGGCGTCTCGAGCGAGCCGCCCTGCGCTGCAAGCGCAAGCGCAATGCGCTCGAAGCCCACAGCGAACCCGATGCCCGGCGTGGGCTTGCCGCCCTCGAGCTCCATGAGACCGTCGTAGCGGCCACCGCCTCCGATGGCGCCAACGCCACCGTCCACGGCCTCTACCTCGAAGACCGTACGCGTGTAGTAGTCAAGGCCGCGCACGAGCGTGGGATCTTCGTCGTAGGCAACGCCTGCGGCATCAAGGTAGCGCTTTACCTGTGCGTAGTGCTCGGCGCAATCGTCGCAGAGGTTGTCCTTGGCAAGCGGTGCGTCACGCATGACCTCGCGGCAGTGGTCGTTCTTGCAGTCGAAGCTGCGCAGCGGGTTGATCTCCGCGCGCTCGAGGCAGTCCTCGCACATCTCATCAGCGTGGTCAAGAATGAACTGACGGACCTTCTCGCGATAGGCGGGACGGCACGCCGCATCACCCATCGAGTTGATGGAGAGCTTCAGGCGAGAGAGGTCGAAGCCAAGTCGCTTGTAGTACTCCATGAGCATGATGATGCACTCGGCGTCCGCTGCCGGATCCGCGGCGCCCAGCCACTCGACGCCCACCTGGTGGAACTGGCGCAGACGGCCCTTCTGGGGTCGCTCGCCACGGAACATGGCCTCGGCGTACCAAAGCTTTGCGGGCGCGGCACCCTGGGGCACCATGTTGTTCTCCACGGCAGCGCGCACCACGCCGGCCGTCCCCTCGGGACGCATGGCCAGGCGCTGCTTGGGCTTGAGCCCCGCCTCAGAACCCTGCTCGAGCAGGTTCTCGAAGAGCGCACCGGAGACCACACGGAACATCTCCTTGCGCACGACATCCGTGGACTCACCAATGCCGTGGACAAAGGTGTCTACCTGCTCGATTGCGGGAGTCTCGACCATGTCAAAGCCGTATGCACCAAAGAGGTCACGCGCCACATCCTGCATGTGCTGCCAGGCGCGCATGTAGCCGCCAAAGAGGTCCTCGGTTCCCTGAACCCGCTGTGCCATGTGATGCTCCTTCCGCGCCGTTCGGGCGCATCTGGTCGCGGCCACGAGCGGCGCGTCCACGCGCCGCCTTCCGCGACCATGCTCGGGTTGCAAGTATAGCGCCGGAGAACTACGCGACGTCCGTGGCAGAGAGGTACACGATGCGACCGTCGATGCGCGAGGTTGCGTCGGTCTGGATGTCGATGTCTGCCCCAACCGCAATCACGATGGTGCCTCGTACGGCGGACCTGTCTGTGGCTCCTCCTGGATAGTCCCCGCATAATTGCGGGAGAGTCTTCCCCGCCTCGGATTCTAAAGACCCTGCGCTGCCTCACGCCATCCCATGGGCACGAGGTTGGCCGAAAGCTGAAAAGGTCGGGGACGCGATGTCTCCCGACCTTCTCACTCTTCTCTGGTTGCTGACCTAGGGGCCAACCAGTCCATGGTATTTGTCCTACTGCCGATCATTCTGGTCGTGCCAGAGACCCGCAGCCTGAAGCACCTCGAGTGCGGTGTGCTGAGGCTGCTCTGCGGTGGACGCGGGGCTGCGGTACTGGGCCATCATCTGCTTGAAGAGGATAGATGGCGCGGGAGGGGTGTATGTGACGGCATTGGCACCGGCCTCAACCGTTGCGCGCGTGGACTCCTCCGTGCCGCCGCTCGACGCGATGATGGGCACGTCGGGGAACTTCTCGCGGATTTTGCTCACGATTGCCGGCGTGTCCTTGCCGCCGGCGACGTTGATGATGGCTGCTCCCGCGTCTATGCGCGCGGCGATATCGGTGTCGGCGCTCACCACGGTGATGACCGTGGGGATGTCGATGGCAAGGGAGACAGCGCGGAGGTTGACGTTCGAGATGGGCGAGTTGAGCACCACGCCCATAGCACCCTGGCACTCCACATCATGAGCGAGCGTAACCGTGCGCACACCACGCGTGGTACCACCGCCGATGCCACAGAACACCGGGATGCTCGAAGCATCGATGATGGCCTCGGAGATGGACTGCTGCGGAGTGAAGGGGTAGACGGCAAAGACGGCATCGGCGTCGCAGTTCTTGATGACCGCGAGGTCAGTGGTGTAGATAAGCGCACGAATCTTGCGACCGAAGATTCTGATGCCGCTTGCCTTCCAAGCTTCCTCCGGCATTTTGAGAATCTTATGACGCAGCCGGGCCTGGATGATCGGGGCTTCCTTCTTCGCGGTCGTTGGGACCACGATGGGCTCTGAGACGTTGTCTTCCATGGATGTACCCCCTCGTGAGACATGCGCTGGCACCATACGCAACATCGTGCATCCGGATGTTACCCATAGGACGCGCCTGCCGTTCACAGCTCATTGTATTTCTCGGCACGTCCATGAAGGTCGTTACGGAGCAGCCGCGCAGAGTATGACCTTCTCGTCTCTGCGCAAACCATGGGTAGGTTAGGATTGTCTACATAACATATTGAACCGTGAAAGGACGCACGCATGGCTAGGGGCAAGCTCCGGGCGTTTGTGCAACGCCTCAAGGATCGCATAGCGTTCAATCGCCGCACCTTCATCCTCTATTCAGTTCTAAGGGCACTCGTCCTCCTCACGCTCATTCGCTGCATCATGACTCAGCGCTGGGAGGGCGTGGCCATCTCGGTCTTGGTGCTCGTCCTCTTCTTGGTTCCGTCGATTCTGGAGGATAAGGCACGCATCGAGATTCCCGGCCTATTCCAGGCAATCATCTACACGTTTATCTTTGCTGCCGAGATCCTTGGCGAGATTGACCACTACTACGTACTGATTCCCGGCTGGGACACCGTCCTGCACACGCTCAACGGCTTCCTGTGCGCTGCCATAGGCTTCTCCCTCGTGGACCTCCTTAACCGCTCGAGCAAGGACATCAACCTTTCCCCTCTCTACGTGACGATCGTTGCCTTCTGCTTCTCGATGACCATCGGTGTGCTATGGGAGTTTGTCGAGTTTGGCTTCGACACCTTCCTAGGAATGGACATGCAGAAGGACACCTTTGTCACGAGCATCTCCTCCGTGGCGCTTGACCCCGCAAACGCAGGCAATCGCATCCAGATACACGACATTGTGACGACTGTCATTACCACCGCTGCCGGCGACACTACGACTATCAACGGCTACCTCGACATTGGGCTTATCGACACCATGAAGGACCTGCTCGTGAACTTTGCCGGTGCGCTGGTCTTCTCTGTTATCGGCTATCGCCACCTCAAGAGGAACGAGAGCGGCAACTGGGCGAAAGCCTGCATGTAAGACCGGTACCCGCAGAGCAGTACCAAGAGAACGAACTCCGTCTTGACGAGATGGAGGCAAAGCGAGAGGACAAGAAGCGCCAACGCGAATAGGCGGCCCTAGGAACCGCCCACCGTAGCGGCCCTCCACACAACACCACCCAAACACTTACATAATGTCCTCCATCGGAACCTTGCCGTTGACAATTGCTCCCGTGATTCCACGTTCTCGAAGCATCCGCGCGATGGCGTAGATGGGATCTGGGTCTATCCCCATATTTGCAGGCGGAGTTGCGCCAATACCATAGACGACCTCCGCGAACCGCGCCCTTGGGTCAACCTCGTCTCTGTCCCAGGTAGTCTCGATGTTGGCGAGGTAGTCCTTCCAGTTCACGTACGAACGCTGGGCAAGACGGGCATTGTCACCCCAGGAGGAGCGAACGCTACCCTCATCAACGGGGACAAGGTAGGAGCGGTAATTCTCGTGCACGGCATCGGCAAGCCCATCGATGTAGAACCATCTTCCGCTACAGAACTGATAGGGATGCCGGTCTCCGCACAGCACCACAAACAGGTCTCCCACCCGTATGGGAATGCGAGGCAGACAGAGCATGTCGCCATCTCTGGACGGGAGGTCTGGACTCACATCCCGGATAGCCCGCTCAACCCCATGCATGCGGAAGAATGGAACCTTCTGCTCTTCAAATGCCTTGCGAATGCCAGCCGCCTCTGCCAAGCAGCTAATCTTGACCAAACTCTCCTGATAACCAGACATATGAGTGCCCCCAAACCTCGAACAACCGACAGGAGGCCGGCCGTCGCCGACCACGCTCGAGCGTTGCTTAACAAGGGAGAGGTGCGCCATCACGTGCCAGTGGGGGCCTCCGGGGTGGCTTCATTCCTTGCGAGGATATCGTACCACGTATGAGAACATTTGTTCCCGTCAAATTCCTGACAGATTCGTGCAAGGCAAGGCGGGAATGTCATATCCGGGCACGTCAGGCCACGAGAGCACGCGCGCGAGCATGCCCTCGACATCCAGCACGCCATGGGCAAAGCCCTTGCGAACTAGCTCGTCGGGCACGAACCCGTCGTACTTGTCAAAGCGCGGCACCTCGCCGGGATAGACCAGCTCCATGGGGTCAAGCGGACGGACGGCCTCCTCCTTGACCACGCGATAGAACGTTCGCGCATCAGCGCTCATGGTGAACTGCATGAAGTAGGGCCGAGAGGAGTCAAGCCCCTTGAGCCCGAGCTTATCGGCGCAGCGAATCTTGAGGAAACGCTCGAGGGCGAGAAACGCATAGCTCCCTAGCCAGGGCAGAAGGCACCAAGAGGTGCCACCCAAGCACACGAGCGGCTCTGACGCCAGGTGGGTGAGCGACGCCACATGGCGCGCCTGTGCCAGACGGGCGCGCGCATTTGTGCGCAGATAGGGGTAATCGCGCGTCTCCTGGAGAACGCTTCGCATACGCTCAAGCACGCGGGTGTTCACATCTCCCGCGCACATACCAAAGTACGCGGGGACCTTGCCCTTCACCTGCGTGCACTCGATGAGGTGGCGCTTGTAATCGATCTCCTCGATCACCCAGACGGCACCCGCGATTGCGATGCGCTCTCCCACGGGTGGCGGTTGCACGATGGTTCCCAGCTCCTGGGACTCCGAGCGCACCGTGTACTCCTCGTCCTCGGCAAACGTTGCGTAGAAACGGAAGTCGTTTGTCACGCGCTCGCCCGCAAGGCCCACGATGAGACCGCCCGTCTCGGTACGCTCGATCTGGTCGGTCTCCACAAGGTGTCGCAGCAGAGTACGATAGTCATCTGTCGTCACACGATGGAAGGGCGAGAGGGTGAGCACGCGGCGCGCAAGGTCTGCGGGGGAGAGTTCACCCGTCGAGGCAAGCGTCGCCATGGTCTGATGGTAGAGAAGGCTGTAGGGCAGGCCGTCCAGCCGTGGGGGCTCAACCCAGCGCTCCTCCACGTAGAGCTGCACGAGCGCGATACCCTGCATGAGCTTCCAAGGTACGGTCTCGGGCAGAAGCGCCCTGGCCTCGGGCTCGTCTTCGCGCATCACGAACCACATCTCGCTTGGCTGGCCGCGTCTGCCGGTGCGCCCCATGCGCTGCAAGAACGAGCTCACCGTGAACGGGGCATCAATCTGGAAGGCCCGCTCCAGGCGACCGATGTCAATGCCGAGCTCGAGCGTCGAGGTAGTGACCGTTGTGAGGTTTGCGTCCTCGTCACGCATGAGCTCCTCGGCCGTCTGCCTGAAGCTTGCCGAGAGATTGCCGTGGTGGATGAGGAAGCGGTCCGACTCCCCCACCGCCTCGCAGTACTGGCGCAGCGTAGTGGTGACGGCTTCACACTCCTCACGGGAGTTGGCGAAGACCAGGCACTTGCGGCCGCGCGTGTGCTCGAAGACGTAGGCAAGGCCGGGGTCCGCGAAGACGGGCGCCCTGTCAGTGGGAGCCTCGGGTTCCGGTTGCTCCGTCTGGGGTGCAGCGACGCTTGGCGAGACGTCCTCCACGCGCTCTTCTCGGCTGGGCACGCGCTCCTCGGCAGCCGTCTGCTGGGGAGTCTCGTACGTTGCCTCCGCTGGTTCCCCACCAGCACCATGACCAAGCCCATCCTCGCCGCGCTCCGGCGCCTGCGGCCCACTCACGTAGAAGTGCTCCATCGAGAGACGCCACCGCTCCTTGGGGGCCTCCAGCCTGGGGATGACGCATCCACGCCCCGTACCTGCAGAGAGATACGCTCCGGTTGCCTCCGGGTCACCGATGGTGGCTGAGAGACCAATGCGGCGCGGCACCACGCCCGCCAGGCGCGAGAGGCGCTCGAGGCAGCAAAGCGTCTGGCCGCCGCGGTCTCCCCGCAGGAGCGAGTGCACCTCGTCTATCACGACAAAGCGCAGGTCACCAAAGATGCGCGGAATGGCGTTGTGCCGGTGGAGCAGCATGGACTCGAGCGACTCCGGCGTAATCTGCAGGATGCCCGAGGGATGCTTGAGCATCTTTGCCTTGTGCGACTGCGAGACATCGCCATGCCAGTGCCACACGGGTATGTTGCCCTCGGCGCAAAGGTCCTCGAGGCGCAGGAACTGGTCGTTTATCAGCGCCTTGAGCGGGCCAATGTAGACGCAGCCCACCGAGGCCGGCGGGTCTTCCCAGAGCTCCGTCAGGATGGGGAAGAACGCAGCCTCGGTCTTGCCCGAGGCTGTGGATGCCGTGAGCAGGACGTTCTCGTCGGTGTTGAAGATGGCGTCTGCGGCGGCAACCTGCACGGCTCGCAGGCTCTGCCAGTCGTGGTCGTAGATGAAGTCCTGGATGAACGGCGCGTAGCGGTCGAAAGCGTCCATGGCGGCCTAGATGTCGAACTCGGCAAACTCGTCCTGCGCGGCTGGGACCTGTCCGCCTCCTGGGCTGGCAAACGATGCCGCGTCCTGCTCCACCGGCGTCTTAACCGGCGACGTGAACTGCTCGCTGCCAAGCAGCTGCTCAACCGTGACACCGGGGTTCTGCGAGAGGATGTCGAGCATCTCGACAAAGTCGCGGATGACCTCGCGCGGGGTGAGGTGGGTGTCCGCGCCCACGCGGCCGTACTCGGTCTCGAGGAAGCGCACGAGCTCGTCCTGGGTGATGGTGCGCTGGTACCTAAAGAGCCCCGCGTGGATGTCCGCGAGCTTCTCGACCAGCACCAGCAGCTCCTCGTGGGTGAGCGGCTCCAGGCGAATGACCGGCGCCAGCATGTCCACCAGGCCGTCCTGCGAGAAGCGCCCCTGCGTGAGACGGCTCCGCAGCGCCTCGTACGAGTAGAGCCCTCTCCGCCTGTCCTCCACCGCCTGGGGAGTTCCGCTCATGATGATGCCCAGGTGATGCGCCTTGCCTTGGAGCGTGTCGTTGTACATGGTGAGCACCTTCTCGTAGTTATACTGCCTGCTCACCGCGTTGGGAATCTTGTAGAGGTTCACCATTTCGTCTAGGAGGATGACAAGGCCCTTGTAGCCGGCCCCCACAAGGAAGGTCGCAAGGATCTTGAGGTAGTCGTACCAGTCATCGTCGCCAATCACGATGCCCACGCCCAGCTCGTGCCTGGCCTCGGTCTTGTTGCGGTACTCGCCGCGGAACCACTTGGTGACGTTTGCCTTGGTCTCATCGTCACCCTCGAGGTGGGCGCGCCAGTACATGGTGAGAAGGCGCGCAAAGTCGTAGCCGTGAACCAGCTCCTGCACCGAGGCCATGGTGCCCATGATTCGCCGCTCCATGGCGTCGGCAAACGCCGGGTCCTCCGGGGCGAGGCCATCCTCGAGCGTCACCTGCGACTGCACGTTGGAGACCCAGCGATCGAGCACCAGGTTGAGGGCGCCGCCCTCGGGCCTGGTCTTGGTGCTGAGGTTGCGAATGAGCTCCCGGTAGGTGGCGAGACCTTGGCCGCCCGTGCCCTGCAGGCGCCTCTCGGGCGAGAGGTCTGCGTCTGCCACAACAAAGCCTCTGCCCATGGCGTGGTTGCGGATGGTCTGGAGCAGGAAGCTCTTACCGCTGCCGTAACGGCCCACCAGGAAGCGGAAGCTGGCACCGCCATCGGCAACGAGGTCGAGGTCATGCAAGAGGGCGGCAACCTCGCGATCACGGCCAACGGTGATGTAGGGCAGCCCCACGCGCGGGACGACGCCGCCCTTCAGGGAATTGATGATCACCTGAGCGATGCGCCGAGGAACGCGCGGCGCCTGCTCTTTGGTTGCTTGCGTCATGGCTGTAGATATCCTCTCAGGTCTTGCTCGTAGTCCTCGACAAGGGTGGGGCCGGCGTCGCCAAACTCCAGCACCGTATCTCCCACGAGGTCAAAGAGCTTCTCATTGATTGAGTCGACAAGCATGTCGAGGGACGTTCCCGCGGTGGCAGGGGCCTCCTTGTGCGTGAGAAGCGCGTCGAGAAGGGCGCGCTCCTGCGCGGTAAGGCCGAGATCCGTCCCTGCCGGCTGCGGCGCGGGAGCGGCTGCCGACACGGATACAGTTGCCGGCGCCGGAGGCGCAACCGCGGGCTCCGGCGTTGGCGCCATGGCAGCGGGCTCCGCCGCAGCGTCACCAGGAACGTATCCCTCGCGCTCCTCGTCCACAAGGAGCGCCTCGCGCGTGACAGCTGCAGCGCTGCGAATGCTGCCAAGCTTGGAGAGGTCGACCTTGAACCGACGCCTCTCGGCCTCCTCCTCGCGCTCGTGCTGCGCCTGGCTTTCCTCCGCAACCATCTTCTGGAGGTAGCGAGGAAGCACCTGCTCCTTGAGGGGATGGCCAAACTCCCAGTCGATGCGCATCTGGCGATCAATGGCTCGCAGGAGACGCGCCAGTTCGCGGCTTCGCTCGGTGGTGGAGTACGCCTGCCGCTCCGTCCAGCGACCAAAGCGGAAGCTTACCGTCTGGCCGGGGCAAACGCGAACGGTACGCTCGGGGCCTTCCCAGCCGTGCTCAAGCGGAACGCCCGCCAGGGGCGTGAACGGCCACGACGTGCGGTAGCCCACCAGGCCGTCGACCCATCCCGTCTTCCGGCGCCGGTTGCAGTGCACCGCCATGCGTCGCGCCACGGCGGCGGCAACGGCAGCGAAGGACTCACGGTGCGCGCGGACGAAGGGCGAGCGAGAGATGTCCATGGTAGAGACGTTGCCCATCGCCACCACGACTTCATCGTCTGTTGGGGCGGGCACCTTCTCTGCCTGCTGGTCCTTGAGAAGCCCGCGGGAGGAGAGCTCGGCGCGCTCCATGGCCCGCAGCGTCTCAACGCCGGCGCCAAATGCACGGTCTGCCTCCGTGACCGTCTGCTGGACGTCAAGACCCATACAGATGACGTAGTCGCGCTCCCAGCGTCGGAGGTCCATCGTCACACTGGGACCAATGCCGCGCGCGTCCTGCTCGGCGCAGCGCTGCTCGAGCTTCCTCAAGCAGACGAGAACCTCGGACCCCGGGGTGGCCCCCACGCCGTTTATGAGCTCAAATGCAAGGATGGTGACGTAGGTTGCCGGCGCATCGCCGGCTGTGCCGCGACGCCAGGACGCGCGCCAGGTGAAGTACCCGCGTAGTTCTCGGTTACCAAGATCCTTGTATGTTGGCAGGTAGCGATAGGGATGAAAGCCCTCAAAAGGCAGGCTGTCCTCGAACTTTGCAGCAAGGCGGGCTTGACGACAGAAGAGCTCGCCCGGACGCAGATTCTCCTTCTCCAGGTGCCGTAGCTCCTGCAGCGTGGGAGGAAGCTCGGAATCTGCAAGCTCCGCGCTGTCTTCCGCGAAGAAGGACGGCATTACAAATGAGAACGACGGCCATGCCGACTGCGCGGACTCGGGAGACGAGGACGCTCCCCAAGTAGATGAAGAGACGCTCGCTTGCTGGTGCCGCCTCTCGACGCGCTGCTCGCGGGCATTGCGCGCGGCTTCACGCCCCTCTTGGCGCCGCATTGCGCGCTCGCGAGCAAAGTCTGCGCCCGTACGAAGGATTGGCTGTTCAGAGTAGGTATTCTGGCTCATCTTGATGAAGGAGCGCCCGTCCTTCGAGGCAAGAATCTGCTCAAGAACCTCCTCGGCACGCGAGCGCGCGCGATTTGTTGAGTGGCTCGTACCGTCCCCGTCCAACTCGCACCTCCCCACGCGACGCAGCATTCGTGGCTAACCATTCTACTCCCTCGCAAGCAGAATGAGAACACGTGTACGCTGATTTGTGCTTCGCATGCATTGCTGGGAAGGTCGAGCACCACCGAAACTTGCTGTCCAGAGCTCTTCCCTTTCCCGAACTACGCACGGTCGGGATTAAGGTTTGTGTCGACCTGGGCTTTTGTTCGTCTCATCCTTAGCCGTGCGAAAATAGAGCGCCTACCGGACCGCCGGGAGTGCTGCCCCAGACGATGCATTGGCACAATCTAACGGTTGGAATACGGTTTTCCGGGGACACCCCACCTTTGGGGCACAAGAATGAACGAGGCGGGCATTCAGATGGGTCAAAACCGGGATTTTCGAGGTGCAACGATGGCCGAGAAGGGCAAAGCAGCAGGCACGAGCACTGGCGCAAGCTGGGCACGTCGGGGCATCGCAGCCCTCAGGCGTGCCTTCGACGTGCGAGAAGGTCGCGCTTCCTGGCCGCAGATCCGCAAACGCTTCGTGGGCGGATCGAAGCTTGACGGCACGCACATGTGCATCCTCATCGTTGCCATGCTCATTGCCTCGATTGGCCTCAACACGGACTCCACCGAGGCCATCGTGGGCGCCATGCTCATCTGCCCGCTCATGGGCTCGGTGCTCGCCATCTCCTACGCCGTCGCAACGGCCGACAGGCGCCTTCTGCGCAACGCGGTCGCCGGCCTGGCGCTCCAGATGCTCATCTGCCTTGCAACCTCCACCCTCTACTTCCTCCTCACGCCCATACCCTACGAGACCAGCGCCCTCCTCGACAACTCGACGCCCACGATCTGGGACCTGCTCATCGCGCTTGCCGGCGGCTTTGCAGGAGGGCTGGGCAACTCCCGCAAGCAGGAGCCCTCGACCCTCATTGCAGGCGTTGCCGTGGCAACCGCCCTCATGCCGCCCCTGTGCTCGGCCGGCTACGGCATCGCACAGCAGAGCCTCCCACGCTTTGCCGGCGCCATCTACGAGTTTGGCGTCAACGTGGTCTTCATTGCGCTTGCTGCAGAAATCGTGCTGCTCCTCCTGCGCGTGCCGCTCCACCGAGACATCAACGACGACGGCGTGGTGACCCCACAGGAAAGCGAGGAGGCGGTAGCCATATCACATCACCTGCGAAGGAACGTCATCATTGGGACGCTCATCTTTGCGATTCCCTGCCTCATGGTGACGACCGGCGTGGTCCAAGAGACAATCCAGCAGCACGCCAAGGACGCAACGGCAACCCCCTCCCAGGCCTCGGACCAGTACGAGACCGCTCTCACAACGCAGGAGCTCAAGGCGGTGCAGCCCGAGGTCGAGCGCTACTCCGTGGGAACCGAGTACAGCTACGCCGCGGACTCCCCGCAGCCAACCGAACGCATCGTGGCAACGGTGACTAGCAGCCGCATGCTTTCCGCAGACGAGCAGGACCGTGCGACGGCACTCGTACGCGTGCACGTCCCCAGCGTGGACGAGGTCCGCTTCACCACAGACACCGCAAGCCCCGGTGCCGAGTGAGACAATGGGCGGCGGAACACAACCATCACGCAAGGAGCAGGAGAACAGGATATGGCAACACACACGACCATCGGCATCATCGGCTGCAGCCACGTGGGGGCACACGTCGCAAACGCGCTGCTCGCGCAAGGTCTCGCGGATGAGATACGCCTCTCTGATACAAACGAGAAGCTCTGCCGTGCGCAGGAGAATGACCTCCTTGACGCCATGAGCTTCTACCCCCGTCCCGCACGCGTCATCGAGTGCGATGACCGCTACGAGGAGCTTGCCTGCTGCGACGTCATTGTCAACGCCGCGGGTTACGTGGACGCCGCCCGCACCGACCGCGACGGCGAGCTGGCCCCCACAACAGAGGAGCCCAAGAAGTTCGTCCGCCGCATCGAGGACGCGGGCTTCACGGGCATCTGGGTGAGCGTCGCCAACCCCAACGACGTGATCGCCACCGAGATTCGCGACCTAGCAGACTGCGACCCCCGCCGCGTCCTGGGCTCGGGCACCACGCTCGACTCCGCGCGCTTCAAGCATGCGCTTGCCAGCACGACCGGCCTCAACCAGGCATCGATCAACGCCTGGATGCTCGGCGAGCACGGCTTCTCCGAGTTTGCCCTGTGGTCGCACGTCACCTTTGGCTGCCTCACGCCCGAGGAGCTGGAGGCCCAGACTGGCGTCACGCTCGACCGGGACGCGCTCGAGATGCAGGCCGTGCGCGGCGGCTACACCACGATGGCGGGCAAGGCCTGCACCGAGTACTCCATCGCCAACGGAACCGTTGCAATCATCGAGGCCATCCTGGGCGACACCAAGCTCGTGACGCCCGTCTCGACCCTCGTCGAGGGCGTCTACGGCGTCTCGGGCCACTACGCGTCGCTGCCCTGCGTGATTGGCGCGGGCGGCGTCGAGAAGGTCATTGTCCCCACCATGACACCGCACGAGCAGGAGCGCTGGCAGGCAAGCTGCAGACACATCGAGGAGAACATCGCCAAGGTCTCCTGGTAGTGTCACACGACCGGCACACGTTACGAAAGCGGCGGGAAGCCACATGCGCTTCCCGCCGCCTCTCTACTTGAACGTGATCTTGATGCCGTCAGAGCCCTTGCCGCCGCCTCTACGTGAGAAGAGCCTGCGGAGTCGCACACCGTAGCGCTTGAAGCGGTGGTTGATGCTCTCGCCACTGGTAGAGCGCAGGCCCAGGAGCGGCGCCGCGCACAGCGTGGGCAGGAAGTACTCGATGGCGCGCCACAGCACGAAGCCCGCCGATGCCTGCGCGCCAAACATCCCACCAAAGAGCAGCGCAAAGCCGCCCTCGGCGCCGCCGGTGCCGCCAGGCAGCGGGATGGCGGAGGTGAGCAGCTCGAGCATAGAGCCGGACGCCAGGCAGGTGATGAGGTCGGCCTCCTTGCCAAAGGCATTGAGCACAAACCACGGCAGCGCGTAGAGGCAGCCCAGCTGCAGCAGGGTGAGCACCAGCACGCCAATGAGGTCACCCTTGTTCTTGGCGGCAGACTTGAAGCCGTCGGAGAACTCCATGATCTGGTTGTTCACGACCTGGTACCAGTGGTCGTAGTCCTTCACCCAACCGTGCTTGTTGGCAAAGCGCAGAACCCAGTTGCCAATGCTCGAGAAGAACTTGGGGTACGCGCAGATGGCAAACAGCACCACGCACTCCAGAATCTTGAAGGCAAAGAGCAGGATGCCAATGATGATGAAGTCGCCAAAGGAGTTGAGGAAGTAGTCAAGCCGGAAGATGAGCATGATGGCCGCAAAGATGCCCTCGCCCGCCTCGTACATGATGAAGCGCGTGGAGTGGAGCGCGCCGGCGCCGCCAACGGAAAGGCCCGAGCGGGTAAGGCGGTAGATCTGCGCGGGCGCGGCGCCCATGCCGTTGGGCGTGAGGTTCATGAAGAAGATGCCTGCCGCCTCAACGCTCATGAGGTCGCGTACGCCAACGGGAGAGTTGGGGTCCGTGATCACCGAGAGCACGTAGGCCGAGACGCCAATCACGTAATAGACCAGGTAGCAGAGGGCGCCACGCAGGATCCACGAGCTGTCGACCTGCGAGAGGCTGCTGAGAAACACGTCCATCTGGCCGGAGAAGATGAGATACGCCAGGTAGGCAAGCGTGACGATGCCGAGAAACGCCAGGCTCTTGTGCACCTGGCCCATGCTCTGCTTGTCGGCCTCGCGGTCCTGGGTAGAGACGGCCTTCGCGGCGTTGACGCGGTACTTGACCTTGGCGCCGGCGCTCGTGCCCGCCTTGGGGGCGCTGCCAGCGGCGGCCCTGGGGGCAGCACCGGGAGCGCTCTTGGAGGCGGCCTTGGGCTTGGGCTTGCCGACACTCACCTTGGCGCCAACGACCTGCGGCTTTGGAGCCTTGGGGCGCTTTTGCGCCACAGGAGCGTTCTTCTCGGCGTCCTCAGCCACAAGCACCTCCGACCCGCCAGTCCCAGGCAAGCGCCGTGGGCGTAGACCGACTACATCACTAGAGCTAACTCACCTAGTATAGGCCACCGGGTTTGGTTCCACGATTCCTCCGCCCAGGCAGACGAGACCCCCATAGATGACGGCGGACTGCCCCGGGGCCACCGTGCGCACGGGCTCGGGAAAGCTTACGCGAGCGCGTCCGCCGTCGAGCACCTCCACGCGAGCAGGCCGCAGCTCCCCCGTGTGTCTCGTCCTCACCAGGTACTCGCCGTCCGCAGGCGGCCTGCCGGCAATCCAGTGCACGTCGGAGAGGTCGAGCTGCGTGCACCACAGGCCCGGGCACGCAGGGTCCGCGGTCACGTAGACCACGTTCTTCTCGGTGTCCGTCGAGACCACATAGCGAGCAGGACCGCCGCCCAGGTCAAGCCCCTTGCGCTGCCCCACCGTAAACAGGAAGGCGCCGTCATGGTGGCCCAGGACGCGGCCCGTCTCCCACTCCACAATGTCACCGGCACGGCGCTCCAGCGTATCCAGAAGGAAGGTCCTTATGCCCACGGGCCCCACAAAGCAGATGCCGTCGGAGTCCGGCTTGGACTCCACGCCCAGGCCCCTCTCGGCGCACATGCGGCGCACCTCGGCCTTGTCGCGCACGTCGCCCACAGGGAAGAGCGTGCGCGAGAAGGCCTCCTCGCCCACGCGCCAGAGGAAGTAGGTCTGGTCCTTGTGCTCGTCCACGGCGCGCAGGAGCTGGGTGGAGCCCGTCTGCTGGTCGCGGCGCACGCGGGCGTAGTGCCCCGTGGCAATGAGGTCCGCTCCACGCGAAAAGGCGCGGTCTGCAAAGGTGCCAAACTTGACGGTCTGGTTGCACATCACATCGGGGTTGGGTGTGAGGCCGTGCGCGTAGGCGTCCACCAGGTAGTCCACAACGGTGCGCTGGTACTCCTCCTCGCAGTCCCAGACCTCGAGGCCAATGCCCAGGGTCACAGCAACGCGCTCGGCGTCCGCAAGGTCGTCGGCCCAGGGGCAGCGGTACCCCGGCAGGTCGCGCGACCAGTTGCGCATGTAGACGGCTGTGACGTCGTAGCCCTGCTCAACAAGGAGCGCCGCCGAGAGCGCCGAGTCCACGCCTCCGGAGAGGCCGAGAAAGACCTTCTCGCCCATTAGCGCCTCCTCCCCACGGCCAGCCCACCGGCACGGCTGAGCATGTCCTCTTGCGTGAGGCCTGCGCGTTGCATCTCCGTGCGCACGGCGTCTGCGATCTGCGCCGCAGCGTAGTCGATGTCGTCCATGCTGGTCTGCCGCCCCATCGTGATGCGCAGGCTCCCCGTCGAGACCTCCGGGGGCAGCCCCATGGCGTGAAGAACGTGGCTCTCGCGCATGCGGCTTGCCGCGCAGGCGCTGCCCGTTCCCACCGAGACCCCACGGCGCTCGAGAAGCACCACCAGGCGCCTGGCCTCGAGGCCGGGGAAGCTCACGTGGAGAAGCCCGGGGAGGCGGTGCTTGGGGCTTCTCGGCCCCGAGACCACCATGCCGGGAAACTCGGCCGCAAGGGCGCGCTCGAGCCGCGAGCGCAGCGCCGCCTCGCGGCGGCACTCCTCGGCGCGACACTCTTGCGCAAGCGCAAGCGCGGCAGCGAACCCCACTGCACCGGCAACGTTCTCGGTGCCGGAGCGCACGCCGCCCTCCTGGCCGCCACCAAGGACCAGCGGGCGCAGGCGCACGCCCTCCCCCGCCCAGAGGACGCCCACCTGCTTGGGGCCATAGACCTTGGCGGCGGAGAGGGTGACCATGTCGGCCCCAAGCGAGGTCACGTTGCACGAGAGTGACCCGGCCGCCTGCGAGGCATCCGTGTGAAGCCAGAGGGGCACGCGGCTTCCCTCGGCAAGGCGCTTCTGGCGCACCGCGGCAACCCTTCGGGCTATCTCACGCACGGGCTGCACGACACCCACCTCGCCATTTGCAAGCTCCACCGAGACAAGCTGCGTGGTGGGGCCAATGGTCGCGCACAGGCGCTCCGGGTCAACGCGGCCGTCTGCGCCCACGCCCACAACCACGGCGCCGCGCGCCTGGGCACAGGCGAGGACGGACTCGTGCTCGGCGGCATCCGTCACCACGCCCCCGTCCGTTGCAGCAAAGGCGAGGTTGTTGGCCTCGGTGGCGCCAGCGGTGAAGATGACGCCATCTGGCTTGGCGCCCATGAGGTGCGCAATGTCCGCCCGCGCTCCCTCAACGGCATCTCGCGCCGCGCGGGCGCGGGCGTACGGGGCCGAGGGGTTCTCGAAGCAGCGTGTGAGGTAGGGCTCCATGGCCGAGAGGACCCTGGGGTCTAGCGGAGTGGCGGCAGCGTAGTCCAGGTAGACATCGCGGGCAGGGGCAGGCGCGCCCGCGCCGCCCGTGGCCTGCACCTGCGCGGCAGACCGTGGCACCATGCGGTCGGGCGTCACTGCTCGTCGCCCCCAATGACGAGGTTCTGGAAGCGGTTGGCTATGAACTCGTCCGTGTAGTGCTCGTCCACCCACTGCTCGAAGGCGTTGCTCGCGGGGACGCCGGCGTCGCGCGCCGTCTTGCGGTTGAAGCATGCGAGCGTCATCCAGATGTCCGCCGCAAGGTAGACGCTCACCAGGATCACAAAGACCAGCTGGCGGTGAGAGGTGGGCATGCCAATGCGGTAGAGCAGGGGCGGCATGACCACACGGCACCAGGTGAGCCCCAGGATGCCCCAAAAGAAGAGGAAGCGCCAGGCAACCCACTGGGTAATGTGGTCGGGCAGATACTCGTAGGTCCAGGACTCGGCGTGGAAGAGCGTTGCCATCGACCAGCCGGTGACCTGCTCCAGGATGCCACCCACCGCCATGGAGATGAGGAAGATCTGCCAGCCCTTGGCGTGGTGGCGGCGCATCTCAAAGCAGATGAGCGTGAGGAACGTGGCCCCAAAGCCATAGAGTGGCGAGAAGGGCCCCCATACCAGGCCCACGCGGCTCTGCGTGAGGCCCGCCGTCACGAACATCCAGACCTCCTCGACGAAGAGGCCCGCGATACAGCCTAGGAAGAAGACGATGATGACCTGGTAGAAGCCCAGGTGCATCTCGTCGAGGTACGCCTCGATCGCGTCGTGCTCGGTGCGCACGACGGTTGCGCGGCGCTGAGGGACGGCCTTGTCGTCTATGCCCTTGAGGTCGCGCTCGGCGACCTTCTCGGCAGCCTCCTCTGCCTCGTGCGCCTCCGAGACCTCCGACGCGTCGAGCCTCCTGCCCTGGCGCAGCCAATCGGCAAAGTAGCGAATCACGCGGACGAATCCCTCGACGATAAGGGCAATGAGGAGAAGCGTGAGCAGGCTAAGGATCATGGGGCGTCTCCCTTTGGATGGGCGGTCGGGCGCGACTGCCCGAGGGCTGCCGCCGCGGCGGTCTTGGATGCGTGACCACGCGTCCTCTTAGCATACGACACGACCGCCAGCGACGTCTTCAGAGATTCTTCTCGTCAATTTGTGGCATCTACCTGCGGCTTTTACAAGACGCTCAAAAAATTTCAAATTCTCGCTTGCATCGACGCGATGGTTCCCGTATATTATCCCCTGCGTCGCGGGCTTAGCGCAGTTGGTAGCGCGCCACCTTGCCAAGGTGGAGGTCGCGGGTTCGAACCCCGTAGCCCGCTCCATGCATTTCCCGGCCGGTGTGAATCGGCCTTTTTCATATGGCGAAGTGGCCAAGTGGTAAGGCACGGGCCTGCAAAGCCCTTACCCCCGGTTCGAATCCGGGCTTCGCCTCCAGAAAAGATTGGCACCCGCTCCGGCGGGTGCCTTTTTGTTGCGTGGGCTTCTCTCGTCGCCGGAGCGCCAATATTGGCGCCATTTGCAACACGGGGGCTCCTCCGGCGACAAATTGTCTCCGGAAGGCAGGTTTTGACGAGAGTTGCAACAATACGGGACTTCCGGCGACACCGGTGACTGCCGTAGCGGCCCCCACACCCCTACGCGCCGGCGCCGCCGCTCACGACGCCGATCTTCTCTCGCGCAGGCACGAGCTTCACCAGCCGCACCACGGTCCCCTTCCCCGAGGGCTTGCGCGCAATCGACACGGCGTCGGTGAGAAGGCGCATCAGACGAATGCCACGTCCGCGCTCGGCACCCGGGCCCGTCTCGGGCGGGTCCTCGTCGGCGGCAAGCTCGAAGCCCTCGCCGCAGTCTGCCACATCCACCTCGATGCGGTCGTCGTAGGCGGTGACGGTAGCCAGCACTCCCCTGGCGCAGGTGTGGTCGACGGCGTTGCCCAGAGCCTCCCCGCACGCAAGCGTCATATCAAAGATTTCATCCTCCGAGAAGGGCATGCCACGCATGAGCTCGCCCACGTGGTCGCGGGCCTCGCCAAGGTGCACAGCGTCCACCGGAAACGTGGTGCGCCACAGCGGCAGCACGGAAGGGTCGAGTTCCGAGACGGTCCGTTTGCTCCCCGCGCGCGAGACCGGCATGTAGTCCACGATGCGCATGAGCGCCAGGCTCATGTACACGCGCGGTCGCACGTTGGTGAGCGACAGCAGCCCACCCAATGACCTCATGCGCCGCAGCTCGGCAAGAACAAGCCCTAGGCCTGCGGAGTCCGCAAAGCCAACGTCATCCATGTTGAGCACAATGCGCCGACAGCCGTCGGCGATGAGCGCGTCGATGGTCCTTCTCAGCGCACCCACGCTCGTCACGTCCAGGTCTCCCGAGACGTTCACAACGGCTATGTCTGGCATCCTCTCCATACGGGAATGCTTCCCACAACACTTCTGGGATATGCCGAGAAGTGCGCGAACGACACGGCAGCGTCTCAGACCTTACGCGCCCGCACCAAGCTCGTCAAAGCGCACGGCAACCATCGAGACGTCGTCGTTCAGGTTGCGCCCCGTGAAGTCATCCAGACGCGCCAAACAGCGGTCGAGAAGCCCATCGAAGTCCCCTGCGGTCTCGGCAGACACCATGTCACGCAGGCCGTCCTCGCCAAAGAACGCGCCGGAGGGCGAGCGCGCCTCGGTGGTACCGTCGGTGTAGAGGAAAAGGATGTCCCCCTCGCAGAGCGTCGCCACGCCATCGCGGTACTCCATGTCGTGGAAGGCGCCCACGACGCCGGACTGCACGTCGAGAAGGTCTATCTGGCGCGTTGCCGCCCTCACGAGCACCGCGGGCGGATGCCCCGCCGAGCAGTACGTGAGCGTGGACGCCGCAAGGTCCACAATGCCCACAAAGAGCGTCGCAAAGGTCTCGATGCGCGAGAAGCCGAGAAGGAACTCGTTGAGCGAGCGCACCATACGCGCGGGCGCGAGCCCCTCCCACGAGTACGCCCCCAGCGCCGTCTTGACGGCCGCCGAGACCGAGGCCGCCTCAACCCCCTTGCCCGAAACGTCGCCCATGATCACGCAAGCGCGCCGCCCCGGCAGGCGTATGAGGTCGTAGAAGTCGCCGCCCACGAAGGCGGACTCTGTTGCCGAGGAGTAGATTCCCTGGGCCGTGAGGCCGTCCACGTGCTGCAGGACGTTGCGCATGCCCGTCTGGAGTGCTTGGGAGATGCGCTTGTCCTTCTCGCGCCTCTCCTCGCCCAGGAAGATGTCGCGCACGTCGCCGGCAAGCGTGCCGAGAAACGCGAGCTCGCCCGCGTCGAGGGGCTCGGCGCCGTCCGGGCGCAGCACAAGGCAGCAGCGCCTCTCGCCCGCCAGCTTGCCCGCGTCCACGAGGGCACCCACGCAGGGCTCCCCAAGGTCGCGCAGGACGTCGTAGACGTTCGTGCCCGCGAGCACCGGCACCACGGCCACGTCGTCCTCCACATGGCCCTCCTCGGCGGCATCGAGGTCGATGGGCACGGCCCGCATGCCCGTGACGGGGAGCTCCGCCACCAGGACGCTCTGGTGGACGTTCTGCTCGAGCCGCACGTAAACGGCATCAAGCTCATCCGCCGCCTGCACAAAGGCCTGCTCGGCGCGCTCGGCAAGGTCCTCGTCTGCCTCAGAGGCATCCAGCAGCTCCTCGCGCAACTCCGAACCACGCTGGTTGAGCCGCTCCGCCCGCTGCTGGCGCATGGTCGAGAAGGCCCCCATGAGCTGCACCGAGAGGTAGTGCGCGACGGAGTCGAGCAGGCGCGCATCGTCTGTGTCTAGAGGGCGTGGGCGAGACCAGCCCACCTCGATGATGGCTATCACGTGGCCGCCAAACCACACCGGCACGGCGAAGAAGCTCGCGAAGGGCGGCAGCAGGTTCTTGCGAATGTGCAGGATCTCGCGGGTCTCCTCGTCCACGACCTCGCTCACGCGGATCTTGCCCTGGCGCAGCGTCTGCGGCTCCGGTGGCTTCACGCGCAGGCGCAGCGCGTGGCCCGCGCGCGTGGCGAGGGTCTCGACCGACTTGCCGTACGCCATGAAGTGCGGCACACGCGCACCCTCGAGCGACTTTGAAATGCCGCGCAGGTGGAAGCCGTCGGACTCGGCCAAGTAGACAATCGTGGCATCGGCGTCCATGGTCTGCGTGATCTCCTCGAGCACGCGCGAGAAGAGCGTTGCGACGTCACGCGAGTCCAGCGTGTCCAAGACGATACGCAGGGCGCCTGCCAGGCGCTTGTTTGCGCGGCGCAGGTCATCGAGGTCCCTCTCGCCCTGGCGCTCCTCCAGGCTTTGGCTCTCGGCAGGAAGCGCGACCACCACGTACGTCTCGCCTGCCGCCTGCACCCGGTCGCAGCGGACCCTCAGTCGCATGGCCTCGCCCATATGCGAGGCCATGGTCACCACCGCCGGCGTTCCGTCAACGGGAAACGGCAGCGCGTCTACCGAGAAGGGAGCCTCGGGGTCGATGCTTCCCGCCGGGGGGAAGAGCGTACGCACGTCCGCGCCAGCAAGGCCCTCGGCCTCTCTGTGCGGCAGCAGAGACGTTGCCTGGTCGTTGGCGAGAAGAACCCGTCCCGCCCCGTCAAAGGCCACTACAGCCTCTGAGGCAAGCTGCAGGAGCCGCGCGAAGGTGGCGGCGAGGCTCCCCTCTCCTATGCCCTCCACGCGCCGCGTGCTGAGTGCGTTCTTTGCCACGTGCCGCCCTTTCCTCGAAGCCTGGGTCCCGGGCGGCACGACGTTCTCACACAGTCCGGCGTGGCGTGCAGAGCTCCTCTGCCGAGACCATCGTGAGGCCGCTCTCGCGCAGCTTGATGGCAAGCGGTTCTCCCGTGACCTTCACGATGTCGATCGTTCGCCCGCCCATGGGACAGGTGTAAGCGTACTCCACGTTGAGGTCGGCTGAGGCCAGATGGTCGAGAAGAACCCCCAGACCGCCAGGGACGTCTGACACCTCGATGCCCACAACCTGCGTGAGCGTGGCGTCGTAGCCCAGTCCGTGCAGGAGCGAGAGGGCGTCCTGCAGGCGGTCGCACACGATGCGGATGATGCCAAAGTCCGTAGTGTCTGCCACCATGAGGGCGTGAATCTGGATGTTGTCCGCGCCCATGGCGCGGCTCATCTGGGCGAGCCTTCCTGGCTCGTTGGGCAGGCAGACGGTCAGCTGGTCGATCATTGCGCTCTCCATGGCACACCCCTTCCCGATGGTGCCGCGGCGCCCGCACCGGCATCGCGGCCGACAAGGAACCTTGGGGGACATGGTCGCGCTTTCTGTTTTCGTCTTGGTTGCGAGCGGGCTACGAATGACGCATGAGACAAAGGGACTGTCCCTTTGTCTCACAAAAAAGCGGGCCCCCGTTTCCGGGGACCCGCGAACGCTCGTGGTGTCGGAGGCGGGACTTGAACCCGCACGACCTTTTAGTCAGTCACTAGCACCTCAAGCTAGCGCGTCTGCCAATTCCGCCACTCCGACGTGCGCCTTGAACGCGAGGAGTATCTTAACACACGCTCGCGCGGTGGCAAGCGCGAATCGCAAGTTTTTCTCGCCAGACCAAAAATGTGCCGAAAGGGACAGGACCTACTCCTGTCGTCAGACGGTCCGACCCTCTCGCCAATGCCGCGCGATTTCACCGGTTAGAAAAAATCCGAACGTTTAAGGCGGTCTAACCGTTCGAAATGCGCGGCACCTCCGCGATGCCGCGCGTTCTCGCCATTTAAGCAACCCTAACCGTTCGGAAAATTCCTAAATGCCGAGAAGGTGCGGCATTGCCGACAAAGTGCGGCATTGACGAGAAGACCCGCCTTCCCTGCCCGAGGAGCTCTCGGCATCCGCAGCTTGAGGCGCTGCCGCTGCAAGTCCCGAAAGAAGGGCCCCTCCGGCGACGAAATGTCTCCGGAGGGGCCCGCATGTTGCAAGCTTCGCAGAAATCGCGCTTCCGGCGACAGCCGAACTACTTGGCCCAGCCGATGTTCTCGTTGGACACGGTGAGGTACAGCGCGGGGCCGTAGTTGGCGAGGCCCTGCTTGGTCACGACAACGTCGGGGCCGGCGTACAGAGGCACGAAGCCGTAGGAGGCAAGGGCCTTCTTCTCGGCGGCGTTCAGGGCCTTCATCTGCTCGGTGTGGTCCTCAATCGAGATGATCTTGGCCAGCTCGGCGTCGAGGTCGGCGCTGCCGAGGTGCGTGAAGTTCGACGGGGAGTCCGAACCGTAAATCTGGGGCCCGTTCCAGACCGAGGTGGGCGTGGAAACCCAGCCAAACAGGCAGATATCCCAGGAGCCGCTGGTGAGCGTGGTGGAGAACTCCGAGGAGGGCTTGGCGTCCTGGTCAATCTTGATGCCGGCGTCCTTGGCCATCTTGATGATGGCGGCAGCGCGGTTCTTCACCGTGTTGGAGTCGCCGAACGTGGTGAAGGAGAAGGCGACCTCGGTGCCATCCTTGGCGTAGTAACCGTCGTCGTCGAGCGCGTAGCCGGCGTCCTCGAGGGTCTTCTTGGCCGCGGCGGTGCGCTCGTCGGCAGTGTTGAGGCTGGTGACGTCATCCGGCATGTTGTTCTCGTAGCCATCTGCCCAGACGGGGGTCAGCAGCGAGCCGGGGACGTCCTCCTCCCAGTTCACGCCCTGGAACACCACGGAGCGCAGCGTGGGGATGTCGAGGCACTGCACGAAGGCCTTGCGCACGTTCTCGTCGGTGAGCACGCCGCGCGTGGAGTTGATCTCGATGTTGGCGATGGAGAGGCTGTTCGCGCGACGGATCTCGGCGTTGTCCATGCTGGAGAAGTTGGAGAGCATCTCCTGAGAACCGCTCTGGGCCGTGCCGGTGGCGTCAATCTCGCCGTTCTTGAAGGCGTTGAAGAGCGCCTGAAAGTCCATCTGCTTGTAGGTGACGGACTCAAGCTTGGGTGCGTCGCCCCACCAGTTGGGGTTGGGAACAAAGGTGACCTGCGTGGTGTCGAAGGAGTCCACGGTGTAGGGACCATAGCCCCAGTCGTCGGCGTGGGGGTTGTTGTTCCAGCCGTTGTTGAAGACCTCGGGATCGGCAGCGTCGGGGTGAATGACCAAGTTGAAGAGGGCCTCGGCAGGATAGACCGGATTCGAGGTTGTGATCACGACCTGCTTGTCAGAGTCGCCCTTCTCGACGGACTCGATGCGGTCGTAGCCGTCGGTGGCGGCAGGGGTGTAGGCAGAGTTGGTGCCGTTCATGACGGTCCAGACTGCCTGGAAGGCGCGGTAGTCGATGGGGGTGCCATCGTTGAACTTGGCATCGGGGTTAAGGTCGAGGGTCAGGGTCTGCTTGCCGCCGTCATCCTTGGTCTCGGCCTTGGTCACGAAGTTGGGGTTGGGCTCGAACTTCGAGCCGGTGGCGTCAGAGATGAAGAGGTTGGTGGGCATGTACCAGTCCCACATGTTGTGCATCTCGGCGGTGTTGCCCTCGACGGAGAGGTAGTTCCAGTTGGGGCCGATCTCGCCGGCAGGAAGGGTGAGGGTGCCGCCGTCCTGGATCTGGTCGCGATCGAGCGGGTTGTTGTAGACCTTGCCCTTCTCGGGGAGCGGCAGCTGGTCAAGCGGGGTGGTTGCGGGCGAGCCGTTCTGGGGCTCGGCGCCAGTGACGTCGGTGCTGTTGGCGGTGCCGGTGGCGTTGGCATTGTCGCTGGACGCGGAGTCGGACCCGCAGGCAGCGAGACCAAGCCCTGCCAGCGCAACGGCGCTGCCGCTCATGCCCAGGAAGGCACGACGCGAAAGGTTGGAAACAGACATGTTCTCTCCCGTTCTCTCGGATGATACCGGTTCGTAATGAACCGTTAAAGATGGTATCAGACTGGCATTAGGTAATGAAATCACATCGTTATTGAATCGTGTTTAGAAATCGATACGTAATGATTTGGACACAAATTGTACGGTTACCGCAGAGAAGCGGGCCCGGAGGTCCGGGCCCGCAAGGTCACGTTCCGGCCTGAACCGGCCGGCTTCTCTCCCCTCTCGCTACGTAAGCGAGGTGGGAAGCAGACTCGAGGCAGGAATGAGCTCGCCGTCACGGTAGACAAGACGCTCGCGTGTGCGCTCGACCTTGGGGTCGGGGATGGGAATTGCGGAGAGAAGCGCCTTTGTGTAGGGGTCCTGGGGGTTGGTGAAGACCTCCTCGGTGTCGCCGTACTCCACGATCTTGCCCAGGTGCATCACGGCCACGGTATCGGAGATGTGGCGAATCACGGCAAGGTCGTGCGCAACAAAGAGGTAGGAAATCTTGAGCTGTACCTGCAGGTCCTCGAGAAGGTTGATGATGCCCGCCTGGATAGACACGTCAAGCGACGCGATGGGCTCGTCGAGAAGGAGCAGCTTGGGGCTTGTGGCCAGGGCACGGGCGATGGCAATGCGCTGGCGCTGGCCACCGGAGAACTGCGACGGGAAGCGGTCCACGTAGTCCGGGTTGATGCCCACGAGGTACATAAGCTCGCCGATGCGCTTGTTGATCTTGGCCTTGTCCCAGCCCTGGGCCTCGAGGGGCTCGGCCAGCACGTCGTAGATGGGCATACGCGGGTCAAGCGAGCTCATGGGGTCCTGGAAGATGATCTGGAGGTTGCGGCGCAACTCGCGGCGGTCGCGGGCACTCTTCAGCTCGGAGGTCTTCTTACCCAGGACGGTGATCGTTCCCTCCTCGGGCACCACAAGGTCCATGATCTGCATGAGCGTGGTGGACTTGCCCGAGCCGGACTCGCCGACAAGCGCCAGCGTCTCGCCCTCGTGGATGGTGAACGATGCGTGATCGACCGCGGTCATGGTTCCCTTGTTCCTGCGGATGAGGCCCTTGCCCTGGATGGGGAAGGTCTTCACCAGGTCCTTGACCTCGAGAACCACGGGGCGCTGGTCACGCGGGACGTCGGCCCACTTGGGCAGCAGCGGCTCAAGCGCCGGGTAGACGTCGGCGTAGGTGAGGCGCTTGTCGCGAATCTGGTCCATGTGGTGGCACGAGACCAGGTGGCCCTCCCCCGCCTCGATGGGCAGGAGGTCAGGCTCGGTCACGCGGCACTCGTCGGTTGCCATGGGGCAGCGCGGTGAGAAGGGGCAGCCCGCGGGAATGGCCGCAAGCGAAGGCGGGTTGCCCTTGATGGGGACCAGGCGGTGCTCGGCCGCCATGTGGGGCTTGGGCACGGCGCCGAGAAGGCCCATGGTATAGGGCTGAGAGGGACGCTCGAACAGCGTGTCAATGCTCGCACGCTCCACCGCACGGCCGGCGTACATGACCATCACGTCATCTGCCGTGCCGGCAACAACGCCCAGGTCGTGCGTGATAAGCACGACGGCGGCACCGGTCTCCTTCTGCGCGACCTTCAGGATGTCCAGGATCTGCGCCTGGATGGTCACGTCGAGGGCCGTGGTGGGCTCGTCGGCAATGATGATGTCGGGGTTGTTCGCAATGGCGATGGCAATGACAACGCGCTGGCGCATGCCGCCAGAGAACTCGTGGGGATATGCGTCAAGGCGGTCCTCGGGGTTGGTGATGCCAACCAGGGTGAGCAGCTCGATGCAGCGCTTGCGCACCTCGTCCTTGGGCATGCCGGGATTGTGGATGAGCAGCGCCTCGGCAAGCTGGTCGCCAATGGAGAACATGGGCGTAAGGGCAGAGAGCGGGTCCTGGAAGATCATCGAGATGCGAGCGCCGCGGATCTTGGACATCTCCTCGTCGCTCTTGCCGATAAGCTCCTCGCCGTTGAGCTTGACCGAGCCCGAGACGCGCGCGTTGTCATCGAGAAGCCCAATGAGCGAGAGCGCCGTGACCGACTTGCCCGAGCCGGACTCGCCCACGATACCCAGGGTGCGACCGCCCCAGAGGTCAAAGTTCACGTCACGCACGGCGTGGACCACGCCGGCCTCGGTGTTGAAGGAGACGCGCAGGTTGCGAACGCTCATGACGGGGTCGCCGGTTGGCGCACCCTTGGGCCCGTTTGCCTCGAGCAGCTCGTAGCGAAGCGTGTCGTCCATGGTTGTGGTGCTGGTGGTGTCAGACATGCGTACGTCTCCGTCTACTCGTGGTGTGATCCGGCAGCGGTGCCGGCGGCAGCAGCGGCGGTCTTCTCGGCCTCGTCCTTCTTGGACTCCTCGTCGGCCACCTCGCCCGCAGCGCGGGAGTAGGGGTCGAAGGCGTCCCTCAGTCCGTCGCCAATGAGCTGCATGCTCACGCACAGGATGATGAGGACGACCGATGGGATGAGGACGATCCACGGGGCAGAGAGCATGGCCGAGGAGCCCTGCGAGAGGATGTAGCCCAGCGAGGTGTCGGGCGCCTTGATGCCCAGGCCCAGGAAGCTGTAGGCCGTCTCGGAGTTGATGCCGCTGATGACGCCAAGGACCGTGTCGATGACCAGGATCGAGCCCAGGTTGGGAATCAGGTGCCGAATGATGATCTTGATCGAGGGAACGCCCATGTACTTGGCCGCGCGCACGTAGTCGCGCTCGCGCAGCGAGAGCGCCATGGTGCGCAGCGTTCGCGCATAGCCGATCCAGCCAAAGGCAGTGAGGCCGAGGATGAGCATGAGCCAGCCCTGCGTGCCGGAGGCGGCGCGGACGATCATGGCAACAAGAAGGAAGCTCGGGATGACAAGCAGCATATCGAGAAGCCACATGCCAATCTTCTCGCCCCATCCGCGCGCATAGGCGATGGCAGTGCCCACGATGGCCGAGATGGCAGTGGTAAGGATGGCGTAGGTGAGGCCGATCACAAGGGAGCGGCCAAGGCCGTGCACCACACAGGCAAAGAGGTCAAAGCCGCCGCCGTCGGTGCCAAACCAGTGGCGAGCGTTGGGGGCCACGTTGATGGCCGTAAAGTCTGGGTCGGTGTAGTCGTACTTGCAGATGAGGGGCCCAAAGATGGCGAGAAGCACCAGAATGCCCAGGATGGTGAGGCCAACCACGGCGCTCCTCTGCCTGAAGAACCTGCGCGCGATGAGGCTCGCGTAGCTTATGCGCTTGACCTCGCTGGGGCCGGCAGCGTCGGCCTGGAGTTCGAGCTGGGCATTGGTGAGCTGCTCGTTCTTGTTGTTCTGCTCTTCCATTGCCATCTCCTAGCTCATCTTGATTCTGGGGTCGAGCGCCGCAGCGAAGAGGTCTGCGAGCAGGGCGCCCACAAGCGTACAGGCGCCCGAGAAGGCGGCGACCGCAACGGCACCGTTGATGTTGTTGTTATTGATGCAGTTGATGAAGTACTCGCCCATGCCGTGGATGGCGAAGATCTTCTCCGTCATGACGGCACCCGTGAAGATGCTGGCAATCGAGAACGCCACGTTCACCGAGGTGGGGATAAGGCTTGCGCGCAGCGCGTGCTTGCGGATGGCCTGCTTCTTGGTGAGGCCCTTGGAGCGTGCCGTGCGCACGTAGTCCGCATGCATCTCGTCCAGGAGGTAGGTGCGCTGGTTCAGGTGGTAGCCCACGGAGCTGATGATGGTAAGGACGATCGTGGGCAGAAGGATGTGCTGCAGGAAGTCAATGAACGCAACGAATACGTTGGGGCCGTCGTAGCTCGAGAGGCCAGTGACGTAGAAGATGCGCTGTCCCGTCTGTTGGTTTATCTCGATGGCAAAGAAAACGATGAGGATTGCCAGAACGACCGTGGGGATGACGAGAAAGACCGACGCAAGGCCGCTCCAGAACCTGTCTTGCCACTGGTACTGGCGCTGCGCCGTGTAGACGCCCAGGCTCACGCCAATCACGATGGAAAGGACGGTTGAGAGAAGCATGAGCTTGACCGATGCTCCAATGCGGCTGGAGATCTCGTTGTTCACGGAGTCGCCCGCGGGCGAGAGGCCCCAGTTCCACTCGGTCACGATGTTGGTGAGCCAACGCTGGTAGCGCTCGGTGACCGGGGTCTTGTCGTTGAGGTTGGCCTTGTCCAGGGAGGCCTCGATGGACTCCTGGGAGGGCCGGGGCGTGCGCGACTCGTAGTTCGAGCGCGGGCTCATGAAAGCGCACGCGAGAAAGTAGGTAAGCGAGGTCGCAACGAAGATCATCACAATGTAGTTGACGATCCTCTTGGCCAGGTACCCTAGAAATCGTGCCATCGAAACTCCTTTGTGCCGTTCGCGCAACCAAAGGAGAGGTGCCGGCCACCTGCGCCCGCACGCCCCTTGGGGGTTCCGCTCGCCCGAGCCATACGGAGCATGAGTCCCCCTGGCACAACGAAAGGAGACGGGATCCAGCCGCACAGCCACCCACATGTCGCGTGCCACGCAACGCCATGTGGGTCTGGCGTGGCACGACACAACATGGGGTAGTCTATCACCATGGCTCTGTTACACAATAGAAAACAGAATGCAAACCAAACGACCAAAACGCCCCGTGCCGGTGACCGAGGGTCGTGGCGCGGGGCGAAAATCAACAAAGATTGATATTTTTACTACAGCTCGATCGACGAATCCTTGATGGGGAACGGCTGACCGTAGTGGCAGGCGCAGAAGTGTCCCCCGCCAAGGTCGCGGAAGTCCGGGTGCTCCTTGGCGCACTTCTCCGTAGCAAGCGGGCAGCGCGTGTGGAAGCGGCATCCGGAAGGCGGATCGATGGGCGAAGGCGGGTCGCCGGCAAGGATGATGCGCTTGCGCGAGTGCTGGATGTCGGGGTCGGGCACCGGCACGGCCGAGAGGAGCGACTGCGTGTAAGGGTGGCAGGGCTTCTCGTAGAGTTCCTTCCAGTCCGCGTACTCCATGAGGTTGCCCAGATACATCACGGCCACGTGGTCTGAGACGTGCTGGACCACCGAGAGGTCGTGCGCAATGAAGAGATACGCCGTTCCAAACTCCTGCTGAAGGTCGGCCAGGAGGTTCAAGACCTGCGCCTGAATGGAGACGTCGAGCGCCGAGACCGGCTCGTCGCAGATGATGAGCTTTGGCTTCAGGGCAAAGGCGCGCGCGATGCCCACGCGCTGGCGCTGGCCGCCCGAGAACTCGTGCGGGTAGCGGTTGATGTGCTCGGGGTTCAGGCCAACCATGTCGAGAAGGGACGCTACGTACTTGGTGCGCTCGACTTTGTCGGGCATCAAGTTGTGGATGACGAGAGGCTCGGAGACGATCTCGCCGATGGTCATGCGCGGGTTGAGGCTCGCGTAGGGATCCTGGAAGATGTACTGCATGTCGCGTCGCATGGCCTTGAGAGCCTTGCCGTTCATCTTCGTGACGTCCTTGCCATCGAAGGTGATCTTGCCGGAGGTTGGCTCGATGAGGCGCATGATGCAGCGGCCCGTGGTGGACTTGCCGCAGCCGGACTCGCCGACCAGGCCAAGGGTCTGGCCGGGATAGATCTGGAAGCTCACGTCGCTCACGGCAGAGACCTTGCGCTTCTCGCGAGAGAAGACACTCGAGTCTACCGGGAACTCCTTGGTGAGGTGCTCGACCTTGAGAAGGGGCTCTGCCATTACGCCTCGCCTCCCTTCTCGGCCAGCTCAGGCGCTGCTGCCGTGGTCCTGCTCGTCTTGGGGGCATTCTTGGTGACAAAGTCCTTGTCAAGCGCGTAGTGGCAGCAGGAATAGTGATTGGGACCAACCATGATGCGGTCAGGACGCTCGGAGCGGCACTTGTCCGTGGCATACGGGCAACGCGGCGAGAACGCGCAGCCGGAGGGCAGCGTCACGAGCGAGGGCGGGTTGCCCTTGATGGGCGTGAGCGGGTGCTTCTCGGTCATGACCGGGTCGGGGATCGAGCGGATGAGGCCCCAGGTGTAGGGGTGCGTGGAGTTGTAGAAGATCTCCTCGGCAGGGCCAAACTCCACGGGATGCCCCGCGTACATGACCATGATCTTGTCGGCAACGTCGGCAACAACGCCCAGGTCGTGGGTGATCATCACGATGGCGTTGCCGTTCTTCTTCTGCATCTCGCGCATGAGCTCGATGATCTGCGCCTGGATGGTCACGTCGAGGGCCGTGGTGGGCTCGTCGGCAATGAGGATGTCGGGGTCGCAGGCAAGGGCCATGGCAATCATGACGCGCTGGCGCATGCCACCCGAGAACTGGTGCGGGTAGTCCTTGACGCGTTGCTCGGGGTTGGGGATGCCCACCATGTCGAGAAGCTCGACCGAACGCTTGAGGGCCTCCTCCTTGGAGTAGCCGCGATGCAGGCGCAGGCCCTCGCCCAGCTGGCGTCCAATGGTGTAGACGGGGTTCAGCGAGGTCATGGGGTCCTGGAAGATCATCGCGATGTCGTTGCCGCGTATGTCCTGCATCTGCTCCTCGCTCATCTTGAGCAGGGACTGGCCACGGTAGCGAACGTCACCCCCCTCGATGCGTCCCGGGGGCATGTCGATGAGGCCCATGATGGTGAGGTGCGTGACGGACTTGCCCGATCCAGACTCGCCAACCACGCCGAGCGTCTCGCCGCGGTCGAGGGTGTAGGACACGCCGTCCACGGCCTTGACCACGCCGTCCTGCGTGTGGAAGTACATCTTGAGGTCATCGACCTCGAGAAGGTGCTCTCCTTCGGGGACGGGCTGGTCCTTGAGGTGCATCTGCACTCTGGTCTTCTTCTTGAACATGGCTTAGGCATCCTTCATCTTGACGTCGAGGGCATCGCGCAGGCCATCGCCCAGAAGGGTGAAGGCGAGCACCGTGGTGAGAATCGCGAGGCCGGGCATGATCATGAGCCAGGGCTGGGTGGCCAGGTAGGTTGCGCCGTCCTGAATCATGATGCCCCAGGACGGGTTGGGTGCCTGGACTCCCATACCCAGGAAGGACAGGGCAGCCTCGGTGAGGATTGCGGAGCCGATGTTCATCGTGGCGTAGACCACGATGACTGCCACGGAGTTGGGGAAGATGTGGCGGGCGATGATGCGCGCGTCGGAGGCGCCCATCGCACGCGCCGCGTCAACGTAGTCGTTCTCCTTGACGGTAAGGATTGCCGAACGGAACACGCGGGCGATGGACGGCCAGCCCAGGATGCCGATGGCGATAAACACGTTCTGGACGCCCGGCCCAATGACCGCAAGCATCGCGATGACAAAGAGCGTGTACGGGAAGGCTAAGAAGATGTCGGCCAACCTCATGATGATGGTGTCCCAAATGCCACCGTAATAGGCGGCAAGTGCGCCCATGATGAGGCCCAGCACGGTCGAAATGGCAGTTGCAAGAACGCCGACGGCAAGCGAGATCCTCGAACCGTAGATGACGCGGCAGAGGACGTCACGCCCCAGCGTGTCGGTGCCAAAGGGATGCTCGGCCGATGGCGCAAGCCTAGAGTTCTGCGCCATAGTTGCCGATTCGGTCTCGGTTGGGCTGCCAAGCGTACCCGGAACCCAAAGGTCTGCCGTCAGGGCAACAACGATGACGAAGCCAATCCAGATCATGCCGATCATAGCAAGCTTGTTGCGCTTCAGCCTCTTCCAAGCATCGCCCCACATAGTGCGAGACGAGGTCTGGGCATTGACGGCTGCGGCGGCAGCCTTTGCCGAGAAGATGCCCAGGGTGTTCTCGTCATTGGCTTTCTCTTGCGTCTGTGCGGTGTTATCAGCCATGCCTGCCTACCTCTCGTTCTTGGGTGCGCCAAAGCGAATGCGCGGGTCAAGGAAGGCATAGCTCACGTCGACGATCAGGTTGATGACCATGACCACAACCACGATGACCGTTACCGAGCCAAGTACCAGCGGCCAGTCACGCTGCGTGATGGCACGATAGGTCTCGTAGCCAACGCCCGGCCAGTTGAAGACCGTCTCGGTGAGGATGGCACCGGCAAGAAGGCCGCCAAAGTCCATGCCAATGTAGGTGACCACGGGGATAAGCGCGTTCTTGAGGGCGTGGTGAATGACGATGTCCTTGCGAGAGAGCCCCTTGGCCTTTGCCGTGCGGATGTAGTCCTGGTTCATGACCTCAAGCAGCTGGGAGCGCATGATGCGGGCCGTGTATGCCATCGAGATTGCAGCCAGGGTGAACGCGGGGAGTATGTAGTACACCCAGTCTTGGAACTCGGCATACGGGCCACCAGCGCCAGATATTGGCAGGTAGAAGGCGCCGCCAGTGGCATCCTTGAGGAACACGCCAAAGAACAGCTGTAAGAGCATGCCTAACCAGAATGCGGGCATGGAGACGAACAGGGCCGAGAGGAACGTGACAAATATGTCCCAGAATGAGTAGCGTTTGAGTGCGCTCACTATGCCGGCTCCTATGCCGAGCACCGCCTCCATGATGATAGCCACAATGGCAAGCCGCACAGTATAGGGGTACTTGTCTGCCAGAATGCTCGAGACCGACTGGCCAGACTTCTGGTAGCTCACGCCAAGGTCGCCGTGGAGAAGGCCCCCAACGTAGAGGAAGTACCTCTCCCACATGGGGGTCTCGATGGTGTTGCCGTTCTCGTCGTACTTGATTGTGCCATCGTCGTTCGTCTCGATGAGGTGGAACGAGGCGCGCAGGTTGTTCTCGGTGACGGGGTCGAGTTTCTTGTCTCCGGCAATCAGCCTGATTGGGTCTCCCGGGACGATGTTCTCGAGGGAGAACAGAATCAGTGTGACTCCCAAGAACACCGGGATGAACTGCAAAACGCGCTTGATGATGTATTTTCCCATGGTCACTCCCCTGCCACCACATGGGACGAGCCAATAGATGCCGATATTAAGGCGGGGCGGGGCACCGGAAACCCGATGCCCCGCACGAGCTCGTGGGGACTAGGCCTGGACGCTAGCCTCGCCTAGGTGGGCAATGCCTGCCGGGTCGTAGTACAGGCTCTGAATCCTCTCGGAGCCAATGTGGTCGTGCGCGTAGAACATGATGGGGATGACCGGCATGTCCTCGCCCAGGAGCTTGCAGGCCTTGCGATACTCGGACTTGCGCTCCTCCTCGTCGGTGACCTTGCGGGCGTCCTCGACCAGCTTGTCGAACTCAGGGTTGGAGTACTTGCCGTAGTTGTTCGACGAGGTGCTGTAGAAGTTGGGGTACAGGAAGTTGTCCATGTTGGGGTAGTCGGTGATCCAGCCCATGCGGCCGAGCTGGAAGCCACCGTCATCGAGCGCGGTGAGGTAGGCAGCCCATTCCAGGGAGTTCTGCTGAACGGTCACGCCGATGGCCTCGAAGTCGCCCTGGATGATGGACATGATGTCCTCGTGGCCGCCACCGGAGTTGTAGGAGAGCTTAACCGTGAGGTTGCGCTTGCCGTCCGCGTCTGCCGTGTAGCCGGCGCTATCAAGAATCTCCTTGGCCTTCTCGGGGTCGTAGTCGCAGTACTCCCACGTGGAATCAGGGGAGTCATCGATAAGCGGCGGGAAGCAGCTTGTGGCAGGCTTGCGGGAGCCCTCGAAGAGCGCGTCGCAGATGTTCTGGCGGTTGATGGCAAGGCTAAGTGCCTGGCGGACCTCCTTCTTGCCAAGGGTCTCGTCGCCCATCTCGCAGATGAGCCAGTAGGTTGAGGCCTCGGCACCAGTAAGGACCTGCTTCTTGGGGGTCACGGTATAGCCGTCGTCAGAGGTGCCATACTGCTGCTCGACCTCGGCAAGACGGCCGGAGGGCACGGAGCAGAAGTCGATGTTGCCGGCCTGGAACTCCTTGAAGGCGGTGTCCGGGTCCTTCTGGATGGAGAAGTTCACGGCATCGAGCTTTGCGGGGGTGCCATAGTAGCCGTCGAACTTCTTGACGTTGATGTACTGGCCGGAGACCCAGGTGCCATCCATCTGGAAGGGGCCATTGCCGATGGGGGCAACGAGGAAGCTGTCGGGATCGTCTCGTGCCGCCTTAGGAACAGGCACGAGCGCCTGGTGGGCGCAGACGAGCGGCCACTCGGACATAGGGGTGGTGAGCTCGAAGACGAGCGTGTTGTCGTCGGGGCACGTGACGCCAGAGATCTCGTCGGCCTCGCCCGCCTGCATCTCCTTGGCGCCCTTGACGGGGTCGAGGTGGTAGGCAACGTCCGAGGGGGTCTTCATCGTTGGGTCGCAGATGCGCTCAAAGGCGCGCTTGAAGTCCTCTGCCTTCACGGTGTCACCGTTGTGGAACTTGCAGTCCTTGCGGATGTGGAAGGTCCACTGGGTCGCGTCGTCGTTGGACTCCCAGGACTCGGCCGCCGCCGGCTCAAGCTCCTTGGTGTCGTAGTTGTACTTGGTGAGGGAATCGAACAGGCACTTCGCGACCTGGGTGCCCTCGGACTCCTGCGTGTTGTAGGGGTCGATGGCAACGGGGTCGTTGATGTAGTACTTCAGCACGCCGCCCGTGCTGGCTCCCGCATCAGAAGAAGAGCCACCCGAAGTCGCACTTCCAGAGTTGTTCTTGCCGCATCCCGCAAGACCGGCCAGTGCGGCGGCTGCGACGCCACCCTTGATGAAGCCTCGACGAGAGACTCCGCCAAACCTGTCTTCCATATGCTCCTCCTCTTCCACACCAATTTGACTGTCAAAGCATCAAGTCCCACCTTGATGTTGTGAAACAGGGTAGCGGGCTATTGTTTCTAAACAGTGTTCATTAAGGTCGAATAGTCCACATGTAACGTTAAGAACGTAAATAGAAAAGTTTATGAAATGACAATGTAATTACCCGTTAACGCAACTCCAAATTGTCAGGGGTCCCGCTCTGCTTAAAAGGAGCGAACGGCATCCGGAGTAATCCGCTCGGCCACGGCAACCGCAACCTCCGCCGTCATCTTTACGTCATAGAGCGTGCACAGCGCGGTTCCCGAGTGGACGTAGCGACTGGGAACGCCAGCGACCACGCAGGGGATGTCAAGCATGTGGGTGGGGCCGCCGTCGGTGCCGCCGCCCTCCCGCACGCTCGTTTGGCAGACAAGTCCCGCCTCCGCCGCACATTTGAGTACAAAGCGCTGGTAGCGAGGGTTCGTAATCATGCAGCAGTCAAAGTAGCGAAACATGGGGCCATGGCGAAAGGCAGTCTGGACGTCATCGGGGATGGTAAACGTGTCATCTGCCGGGCAGCCCTCAAACATGAAGGCGACCATGGGATCGAAGTGCAGCGCCGCTGCCAGCACGCCGCGCTCCCCCACCTCCTCCATCGAGCTCACCGAGGCAACAACGTCAAAGGGTAGATCCGTGCGGCTAGAAAGCTCGCGCAGGGCGAGGAGCTCTGCGGTGACTCCTGCGCGGCAGTCGAATGCCTTCCCCAACGCAACGCCAGTCTTCTCGTTGTACTCGAACTTGGTGGCCGGGACAAAAGGCTCGCCCATGCCCATATGGAAGACGTTTACCGCCTCCTCCTTGGAGGTGGCGCCAACGTCCAGGATGAGCTGCAGCTCTCCGGAGGCGCGCTCGGCAGCGCTCATGAAGTGGGGCGGCTTCACGCCAATCACGCCATGGACCCACTCGCCAAGCGTGTTTCTCACCAGCACGTCCTGGCCGGTGAGCACGTTGGGAGAGAAGCGTCCCAGTTCAACGAAGGTCATCGTGCCGTTGGAGCGGATGGACTTGACCATGCCTCCAACCTCGTCGCCGTGGGCATCGAGCATGAGCACGGGCTTCTCGCCAGTAAAGTTCTTGGGGGTGACGAGTGCGTCGTGGACGCTGTTGGTCTCGACCTTTGCCCACCCTTGGCAGAAGTCGCGCACGACCTCTATGGTCTCGTCCTCGAAGCCCGAGGGGGACTTTGCGTTAGAGAGCCTGCCGAGAAGGTCCACGACCTCGCTATCGTTGAAATCCATTGCCACTTGCCTCTCTCCTAGGAGCCAATATCGCGTACGTGCTGACGTTACTTGTCGCCATTGCCGCCGTATGCCTTGGTAGTGCGGACGGGCATGGGCGCGGGAAGCGGCGCGCGCTTGAGGGCGCCGATGAAGTCGACGAGGTAGCTGGCTACGCCGTCCATCATCTGGCCTCCCCACTCCGGGTTGGCGTTCGCTGGGTCGTCGGGGCCAATCCAGCCGTTGCCGGCGTAGCGGCAGGCGTCACGCGGAATGGCAACGTGAGCGCCCTTGAACTCAACGTTGTCCCAGCCAGACGTGGGAAGCTCGTCGGAGATGTCGTTAGCAAGCGCCATGGGGCCAAGCTCGGAGGAATCCACAAGCGAGGGGTCGACGGCCATCACCGCAGCCGTCTCCTCTGCCCCGCCATGGCCACCGCCCCACGCAGGGTTGAGCTCGCCTGCCATGAGCCACCAATCCGCCCTTGCCGCGAGGCACCCTCGCCTATTGAGCTCCTCGCACACGCTTGAGATGGGCTTGATGTTGGGGCCGTGGCCGTTGATGAAGAGGAACCTTCTTGCTCCATAGTCGTAGAGCTGCATGCTGAGCGTCCGGACAAGCGAACGGAGAAGGTCATAGCCTATCGAGAGCGTTCCCGGAAACCCCAGGAGGTCATCCGCGTTGCCAAAGGGAATCGTGGGCGCAATGAGCACGTCCTCGCCAAGGGCAGCATCAATCTTTTCCAGCAGCAGATTGGGTGCAAGGGTGTCTGTTCCCAGCGGGTTGTGCCTCCCGTGCTCCTCCGTGCTTCCTATGGCCATGACGACGAGGTCGTTTCCCCGCTCAAAGTAGTCTTTCACGGCAGGCCAGGTACTCAGCTCGATGCGCATTTCTCCTCCTTGTTGTCCGCCCGTTCCTCGGCAGGCGGGAACGCCTGGTACAGATGCAGCTATGCAGTGTGCGCTACTGGTCGAGGTGCTCCGTTGCCCGAGAGAAGTCGATTGGCTTGGGCAGCGTCTCCGCCTCGAGGGCATGCGTGAACTCCTGTAGCCACGCCGCAGTGCCCTCAAGCATCGCCTTCCCAAGCTCGGCGCTTGCGCCGCGCGGATGGTCCTCGTGGCCTTCGGCAACCCAGCCGGAGCTTGCAAACCGGGCGAGCCTTCGCGGGAACTCCACCTCGGCACCGCCAAAGATCACGCTGTTCCATCCCGTTGAGGGCATGTCGGCCCCAATGTCGGGGAGCAGGTTCTCGTCTGTCACCTGCGACATGTCAACGGAAGCGGGATCGATGGCGAGATTGGCGCTGGTCTCCATGGCGCCACCGTGCCCGCCGCCCCATGCGGGATCAAGCTGCGGGGCAACCCTCCACCAGTTGACCACCGCCGCAAGGCAGCCGGCATCGTTCAGGTCCATCGACGCCATAGAGAGAGATTTGACGTTACCGCCATGACCATTGAGAAAGACGAAGCGGCGTGCGCCATAGGCTCTGAGCTGCCGCGTGATACTCGAAAGGACGTCGTAGAGCCCCTGGACGCCAAGGCTCACCGTGCCAGGGTACCCAACAAGGTCATCCGTTGCGCCATAGGGAAGGGTTGGAGCCACAAGATACGTCCCGTCGCGCTGTTCCAGCAGCTCAAGGATCTTGTCTGGCGCCATGGTATCGGTGCCCAGCGGATTGTGCCTGCCGTGGCACTCCGTCGAGCCAACTCCAATAATCACCAGGTCGTGCTCCTTGAAGTAGTCACGAACCTGCGTCCAGGTGCTTCTCTCCATGTACATGTGGCATCCTCCTTGTGACAAGCCTTTATGTCACCAGCATAGGCTTGCGAGCGTTTAAGGATGCCAACTCGATGGTTCAATGTCCCACTTGTTAACCAAAGAATGTGGTGCGGATAAAAAAGGGACGGAGGGCACTCGCCGCTCCGTCCCGCATGAAACCGTTTTTCGAGAAGGCCTAGCCGGCCAGGCTGATGGTTCCCGTGGGGAAGGTCACCGCCATCACGATGACGCACGCCACAAAGATGACGGAGGTGATGACCGTGAGCCTGTCGAGGTTCCTCTCCCAGATGCCAGAGCCGGCGGAGGCGTTGTAGAGCGAGGAGGCAATCATGTCAGAAACGCCCGTGCCCTTGCCCGAGTGCATGAGGACGAGAGCCACGGTGAGCAGGCCGGAGATGAACAGCAGGACAAGGAGGATGACGTTGAGGACGTTCACGGATTCTGGCTCCTTCGAGAGCGGATGGGCTGTATGCAATGCTATTCAGCATAGCATATGGTGATACGCGCGTTTTATCGTTTTTCTCATTCCACAACTCAGGTGGCGTCCGGCGAGCGGCACGATGAGCGGCGTGGGTTCCATGGGTGATACAGTCTTCTCCGGAGCTTACCTGAGGACTTTGGAAAGGAGCAGGAATGGAGAGACCAAACGCCTGGAAGGGCTATGGCGAGAAGGACCTGGCGCAACTCACGGAATTCTGCGAGGGGTACCGAAAGTTCATCTCGGAGAACAAGACCGAGCGAGAGTGCTGCGCTACTGCCATCGAGCTTGCGGAGACACATGGGTATCGCCCGCTTGAGGAAGAGGTCGAGGCAGGCAAGAAGCTCTCGGCCGGCGACAAGGTCTACGCGTCGGTCCGCGGCAAGAGCCTCATGCTCATCGAGCTGGGCACGGAGCCTCTCGAGCAGGGCGTCAACATCCTTGGTGCTCACATCGACTCGCCCCGCCTGGACGTCAAGCAGAACCCGCTCGAGGAGAGAAACGACATCGCCACGCTTGACACACACTACTACGGCGGCGTGAAGACCTACCAGTGGGCAACCCTGCCCCTGGCAATCCATGGCGTTGTTGCCAAGAAGGACGGGAGCGTCATCAAGGTCGTGATTGGCGAGGACCCCTCGGACCCCGTCTTCTGCGTCTCCGACCTTCTCCCCCACCTTGCCCGTGAGCAGATGCAGAAGAAGGCGTCCGAGCTCATTGAGGGCGAGCTTCTCGACGTGATTGTGGGCAACCGCCCCAGGGCAGCTAGCGACGGCGCCGAGAAGGACCAAGACAAAGAAGCGGTTAAGGCAACCGTCCTTGATATTCTCGCCGAGAAGTACGATATCACCGAGGAGGACCTGCTCTCCGCCGAGCTTGAGATTGTGCCCGCAGGCCAGGCGCGCGACATGGGCCTGGACCGTTCGATGATCCTGGGCTACGGCCAGGACGACCGCTCCTGCGCCTACCCCTCGCTTCTTGCCCAGCTTGCGTGCGAGGCGCCCAAGCGCACCGCCGTCACCATCCTTGTTGACAAGGAGGAGATTGGCAGCCGCGGTGCTACCTCGATGAGCAGCCGCTTCTTTGAGGATGTCATGGCCGAGCTTATCGAGGCAGCCGGACAGGGTACTCCCCTGGCGCTGCGCCGCTGCCTCGAGCGCTCTCGCATGCTCTCGAGTGACGTCTCCGCGGCCTTCGACCCCAGCTACTCCTCGGTCTTCGAGGCAAAGAACTCGTGCTTCCTTGGGCGCGGCCTCACCTTCAACAAGTACACGGGAGGCAGCGGCAAGTCTGGCTCCAACGATGCCGACGCCGAGTACGTTGCCCTCATCCGCCGCGTGATGGATGACGCAAACGTCCGCTTCCAGACCGCCGAACTCGGCCGCGTTGACGCCGGTGGCGGTGGCACCATCGCCTACATCCTGGCCACCTACGGCATGAACGTGATTGACTCCGGCATTGGCGTGCTCTCGATGCACTCCCCCTGGGAGGTCACCAGCAAGGCGGACATCTGGGAGGCCTATAAGGGCTATTGCGCCTTCCTTGCGCTGGAGTAGCGAACAGCGCGGGCGGAGCTTCTCGCCATTGGAGACGGTGCCTCTTGATGGGTGCGGGCAGTCATGCTCGCACCCATTCTTGTGGGGTTCGCGAGCGAGGTGCGGCCATGCGACTTTCGAGTTGCAGTCGGCGAGCGGTAGGCAAATCAGGCCAGGAGTATCAATACTGCGATAATTTGCTTCAGGCGTGTTTCAGTCCTCCGCCACTTTCCTCCAACAGGACGAACATCTTTCTCGAAAAGCGGACGCTGCGGTCATGCCGTGTCCGCATGGGGACAGACGGCGGGAGGAAAAGATGGGTCATTCGATGGATCGTCGCACCTTCATCAAGGGCGGAGCTGCGGCGATGGCAGCCGCAGGACTTGGTGCCTGCGGACAGCGCTCGTCCAGCAGCGGAGAGTCATCCAGTGGGGAGGCGGCATCGGGAGGAACCATCAACTATGCAATCACGAACCCCACGTCGGTCGACCCCTTTGACATCGAGGAGTTCAACGGCGCGGCTGTTGCTTCTCAGCTCTTTGACCAGCTCACGGTCTACGACTACGACACAGAGGAGCTGAAGCCCAGCGTTGCCGAGTCCTGGGAGTCATCTGACGACGCCGCGACGTGGACCTTCCACATCAAGCAGGGCCTCAAGTTCCACGATGGCACCGACGTCACGGCCAAGTCGTTCCAGTACGCCTGGAACCGCATCTGCAACCCCAAGACCACTACGGCGCCGTCTGTGGTCTCGTACCACCTTGCCATGGTTAAGGGCTATGACGACGTGGTCAACGGAAACGCCGAGGAGCTTGAGGGGCTTTCCTGCCCCGACGACTACACCCTCAAGGTGGAGCTCACCGGCCCTTACGCAGACTTCCCCTTTGTGGTGTGCTGCACGCCCCTCTCGCCCATCCCGGACTGCGCGAAGGACAACTACGACACCTACTCCAAGGCGCCGGTTGGCAACGGCCCCTTCCAGATGGATGGCACCTGGAACGATGGCCAGTACATCAACATGAAGCGCTACGAGGACTATGCCGGTGACAACCCCGCCAAGGTCGACGCCGTACACTTCAACATCTACAAGGACACCGACACGGCATTCCGCGAGTTTGAGGCCGGCAACCTCGACCTTTGCGACGTTCCCGCGGGGCGCGTCAAGGAGACGGTCGAGAAGTACGGACAGTCGGATGACGGCTACACCGGCACCCCCAACAAGCAAACGATGGTTGGCGAGGTTCTGTACACTGAGTACCTTGCGTACAACGTGAACGACCCCATCCTCTCCGACAAGAGGGTACGCCAGGCAATGTCTCTTGCCATCAACCGCCAGAACCTCTGCGACACCCTCTACGAGGGATTTGCGCAGCCCGCAGGCGACATTGTCCCGCCGGGAATCAAGGGCAACGACGAGACCACGTGGCAGTACTGCGCCTATGACGTTGACAAGGCTGGTCAGCTCCTCGACGAGGCAGGCTATCCCGCCGGCTCAGACGGTATGCGCGGCATCGACCTCACCATCATGGTTTCCTCGTCCAACAAGACAAACGAGTTCGAGGTCCTGCAGGGCGACTGGAAGGCCGTGGGCATCAACGTGACCATCGACCAGAAGGAATACGCGTCGATGCTCGACGACTACGTTGCCGGCACCTTCCAGCTTGGATCTCGTGGCTGGACCGCAGACTATCCCATCATGGACAACTTCCTGCATCCGCTCATGTACACCGGCGTGGGCGACAACGTCTCCCACTACTCCAGCGCCGAGTTCGACGCCAAGCTGGACGAGGCGAGAAAGACCGTGGACGAGGACAAGCGCGTCGAGCTCATGCACGAGGCGGACGCCATTGCTGCCGAGGACATGCCCATCATCCCCATGCTCCACAAGACCCTGAACAAGGTGACCTCGAACAAGTTCACCGGCATCAAGGTCGATGCCGCACGCCTGCCCGAGCTAAGGGACGCAACGCCCGCGCAGTAGGCGCAGTTCTCAACAGATCTCAGCGCGTAGTTGCCTGGGCCCACCGGTCGATGCCGATGGGCCCCGTTTTTCTGCGAGAAGGCCGCAGAGACGAACGTCGCTATAACTCAAGCTCCGGCGCCCAAACGGCGCCGGAAGAACTCTTTTGTACGCGATAGTTGCGGCAACGACCCTTCCGGCGCTAAAAGGGCGCCGGAGCCCTTCTCGTACGGAATCCCGTCGGAAACCCCCGCTCGGGGGTGCATCCCGTACGGAATCGCTGCGGTAACCCCGGCTCCGGCGTCATTTTCTCGCCGGAGGGCGCGTTCCTGCAGAGAAGGTCTCCGTGCAATCGTGGGGAGAAGCCTCGACGTTCTCGCCTAGCGCTCTATCTGGCCCGGCAGCGGAGACTGAGCGAAGGCGTCGAGAAACTTTACGGCCCAATCCGCAAAGGAGGTGAGCATCTGCTCTCCCCACTCCGCAGACGCCTGCTTGGGATCGTCTTTCCCTATCCATCCGTTCGAGGCATACCTGCGAGCGCGACGGATGAGCGAAGGGTGAACCCCTTCAAACTCGACGACATCAAATCCCTTTGTCTTGATATCGCTACCGCCGTCATCCACAAGGTCCATGGGGCCCAATGCGGAAGTGTCCACGGAGCTTCGGTCTATCCAGAGGTTGGCTGAGGTCTCCTGAGCACCGCCGTGGCCTCCACCCCACGAAGGGTTAAGCTCGCCTGCCAGCTTCCACCAGTTGAGAAGCGCCACCTGGCAGCCACGGTCGTTGAGGTCATAGCCGGTTATGGTGAGGGCTCGGGTGTTTCCCCCATGACCGTTGACAAAGTAGAAGTGCCGAGCGCCGTAGTGGTAGAGCTGCCCGCAGATTCGTGCGGTCACCTGATGGAGGAGGTCATCCCCAAGCGAGAGCGTTCCGGGGTAGTCAATGAAGTGATCGGCAGACCCAAGGCGAAGCGTCGGCCCGTACAGAAACTTGGGCCTGCGCTCATCCATGAGGTCCAGTATCCTCTGGGGGGCCATCCAGTCGGTTCCAAGTGGATTGTGCCGCCCATGGTTCTCCGTACTGCCAAACCCAAGGACTACCAGGTCATTGTTTGCAAAGTATGCCTCGACTGCAGGCCATGTCGACTTCTCGAGAAACAACTTCCGCCACCTTTCGGGCTAGAAGAACCACCCCATCTAGAAAAGGCCCCGGCGCGACAGGCGCACCGGGGCCGAATGAGACAAAGGGACAGTCCCTTTGTCTCACTACGCCATTGCGCTGCGGACCATGGCTGCGAAGCTGTCGGCCTTGAGCGAAGCACCGCCGACGAGCGCACCGTCAACGTCCTCCTTCTCAAGGAAGCCGCCCACGTTCTCGGGCTTGGCGGAGCCGCCGTAGAGGATGCGGATGCCGTCAGCGGTCTCCTGGCCAAAGATCTGGGCCAGGGTCTTGCGGATAGCGCCGCAGACCTCCTCGGCGTCATCGGCCGTGGCGGTCTTGCCGGTGCCGATGGCCCAGATGGGCTCATAGGCAACCACGTACTTGGAGGGGTCATCGATCGTGAGGCCCTCGGTGTCCTTCTTGATCTGCTCGACCACGAACTCGACGTGCTTGCCGGCCTCGCGGACCTCGAGGGACTCGCCGCAGCAGGAGATGGGGACAATGCCATGGGCCATGAGGGCCTTGGCCTTCTTGTTGATGTCCTCGTCCGTCTCGCCAAAGTAGCCACGACGCTCGGAGTGGCCAATGATGCAGTAGGTGGCACCAACGGTGGTGATCATGTCAGGAGCGGTCTCGCCCGTGTAGGCGCCCTTCTCCTCCCAGTAGACGTTCTGGACACCCACGGCGATGGGGGCATTGGCCTGCTGGATGACCTCGGCGACGCCCTTGACGTCGATGGCGGGCGGGCAAACAACAACGTCCACCGAGCCGGTGCCGTCCTTGAGCTCGTCGACCAGACCCTGCGCGAGAACAACGCCCTCGTCGTAGGTCTTGTTCATCTTCCAGTTGCCAGCGATCATCCTGTTACGCATCGAGAAGCGCCTCCACTCCAGGAAGAGCCTTGCCCTCGACGAGCTCCATCGAGGCGCCGCCGCCCGTGGAGATCCAGCTCATCTTGGGAGCCAGGCCAAACTTGTTGATTGCGGCCACGGAGTCGCCACCGCCGATGATGGAGGTGCCACCGTTGGCCTTGACCTCGGCGACAGCCTCGGCAACGGCCTTGGTGCCGTCAGCGAACTCGTCCTTCTCGAAGACGCCCATGGGGCCGTTCCAGAAGACGGTCTTGGCGCCCTTGATGGCCTCGGCATAGAGCTCGCGGGTCTTGGTGCCAATGTCCATGCCCATGCGGTCGTCGGGGATCTTGTTGGAGTCGACGACCTCCTTGACGGTGGGGTTGTCGAAGTCGTCGGTGACCACGTTGTCGACCGGCAGGAGCAGCTTGACGCCCTTGTCCTCGGCCTTCTTGAGGAGCTTCTTGGCCTCGTCGACGTAGTCAGGCTCCTGCAGCGACGTGCCCACGGTGTAGCCCTGGGCCAGGAAGAAGGTGTAGGCCATACCGCCGCCAACGATGAGGGTGTCAGCGGAGTCGATCAGGCGATCGAGAACGGTAATCTTGGAGGAAACCTTGGAGCCGCCCACGATGGCGACAAACGGGCGCTCGGGCTCGGCGAAGATCGACGTAAGGGTGTCGACCTCCTTCTCGAGCAGGAAGCCGGCGACGGCGGGAATGTAGGCAGCAGGGCCGACCACGGAGCCCTGCGCACGGTGCGCGGTGCCAAAGGCATCGAGCACGAAGATGTCACCGTAGGAGGCGAGCTTCTTGGCGATCTCGGGGTCATTCTTCTTCTCGCGCTTGTCGAAGCGGACGTTCTCGAGCACAAGGATGTCACCAGGCTTGACCTCGGCAACGGCGGCAGCGGCCTTCTCGCCGTAGGTGTCGTCGACGAACTTCACGTCATAGCCGGTGAGCTCGGCGAGCTTCTCGGCGGCAGGCTTGAGCGAGAGCTCGGGCTCGGGACCGTCGCCCTTGGGACGGCCGAGGTGGCTCATGAGCACGATGCCAGCGCCGTGCTCCTTGAGGTACTTGATGGTGGGGATGGCGGCCTTGATGCGCGTGTCGTCGGTGACGACGCCATCCTTCAGGGGCACGTTGAAGTCGACGCGCTCGAGGACGCGCTTGCCCTCGACGTCGATGTCGCGAACGGTCTTCTTGGTGAAAGCCATGTTCACTCCTTATTGTCGATACGTGCAAAAATAGGGGCGCGGCCGCGGCCCGAAAGCTGCAAACCGCGCCCCATAGTTACCTCACCGAAGCATCGACTAGGCGACGAACTTCTCGAAGTACTTGATGGTGCGGACCATCTGAGAGGTGAAGGAGTTCTCGTTGTCGTACCAAGAGGTGACCTGGACGAGGCTCTGGCCGTTGCCGAGCGGGTTGACCATGGTCTGGGTGGCGTCGAAGAGCGAGCCATAGGTCATGCCGACGATGTCGCGAGAAACGATCTGGTCCTCGTTGTAGCCGAAGGTCTCGGGAATCTGCTCAGAGTAGGCCTTCATCGCGGCGTTGACGCCCTCGACGGTGACCTCCTTGTTGACCACGGCGTAGAGGTTGGTGAGGGAGCCGGTGGGCGTAGGAACGCGCTGAGCGGCGCCGATGAGCTTGCCGTTGAGCTCGGGGAGCACGAGGCCGATGGCCTTGGCAGCACCGGTGGTGTTGGGGACGATGTTCTCCGCGCCGGCGCGGCTACGACGGAAGTTGCCCTTGCGCTGCGGGCCGTCGAGGATCATCTGGTCGCCGGTGTAGGCGTGGATGGTCGTCATGATGCCGGAGACGATGGGGGCGTAGTCGTTCAGGCCCTTGGCCATAGGAGCGAGGCAGTTGGTGGTGCAGGAGGCGGCGGAGATGATGTCGTCGTCGGCGGTCAGCGTCTCGTGGTTGACGTTGTAGACGATGGTCTTGAGGTCAGAGCCCGCAGGAGCGGAGATGACGACCTTCTTGGCGCCAGCGTTGAGGTGCGCCTGGGACTTGGCCTTGGAGGTGTAGAAGCCGGTGCACTCGAGGACGACGTCGACGCCGAGCTCGCCCCAAGGCAGGTTGTTGGCGTCTGCCTCCTTGTAGATCTTGATGGTCTTGCCGTCGACGGTGATGGAGTCCTCACCAGCGGTGACCTCGTGATCGCGGGAGTAGTTGCCCTGCGTGGAGTCGTACTTCAGCAGGTAGGCGAGCATCTCGGGAGAGGTAAGATCGTTGATGGCGACGATCTCGGAGCCCTCGTGACCGAACATCTGACGGAACGCCAGGCGACCGATGCGACCGAAGCCGTTGATTGCAACCTTAACTGCCATGCTTTCTCCTTTCGAGTGGCCGACGGGGCCTCCCCCCGACTGACCATGTAACAACGCCGAAACGTCATTGCTAGGGACATTCTACCGCACGTTTGCCAATCTAAAACGAGTAATCCGCAACGCTGGCAAAATTCTGGACGCATTTCTGTGCAAAATATAGTATGTGATGCAATCTAGCTGCGCTTTTATGAGAATAAATGAGGATTTTCTGATGTGGAAACGTTCTCAGTTTTTCTCGGGTGCGCCCTCTTCGCCCACGATCTGCTCCAGCCTGAGCAACCGGTGGTACATGGCGGACTTGGAGGCCGGCGGATCGAAGGTCTCGCCCAGCGCCGCAAGCGAGAGCTCGGGGTTCTCCCTGCGCGCGACGCAGAACTCGCGCACCGCAGGCGGGAGGCGCGAGATGCCCACGAGCTCGTCCGCCCGGTCGATGAGCTCGAGCTGCGCCACGGCTGCCGAGGACGAGCGCGCCTGGTTGGCCACCTCGGCGTTGACGCGGCGGTTGACGTCGTTCTTGACGGACTTTCTCGCACGCGCGACCTCGACCACGCGAGCCATGCGCTGGGCACCCATCAGGCGCAGGAGGCACAGCACGTCGTCGAAGCTCTTGAGGTAGAGCGCGTAGGCGCCGCGGCGCCGGTTGATGCGCACCGAGGCGCCCAGGGTCGAGATGACATCGGCCAGGCCTCGGGCGAACTCCTCCCCCGTCACCGCGATCTCGAGATGGAAGTCACCGCGCGGATCGGCGATAAAGCCACCTGCCATGAAGGCGCCCCGCACAAAGGCGCAGCGTGCCTCTCTCGTCTTGAGAAGTTCCTCGGGCACCCCTAGGGCGATGCCGCGCCCGGGGATGAGAATCCCCAGGCTGGTGAGATCGTCGGCCAGGCGGTCCTGCTCGGGCATCTCGATGAGGTAGTTTCTCGTCTTGTGAAGGACCGAGCGTCTAACGGTAAGCGAGGTCTCGAGGTCAAACACGCGGTGCGTGAGCTTGATGACGGTGCGCGCCACGGCTCCGGTCTCAGTGGCGATGCGAATCGAGTAGCGCCCCGAACCGTGGAAGCTCATGGTGCCGCAGACGCGGACAAGCGCCGAGAGCTGCGCGAGCTCGGCCATGCGGGAGGCGGGCTCTATGCGCGAGAGCTCGTCTTTTACCTGGGCGGTGAAGGACATGGGCTACCTCTCGCCCGTGGCTGCGTCGTGCGCAGCCGTAGCGACAGCCTCCGGGAGGTCGCGATGGAAGAGGTTCACGCGATAGCCCTGCGCCTTGAGGTGGGCCGCCGTGGCATTGGCAATGGCGACGCTTCTGTGCTGGCCGCCCGTGCAGCCCACGGCAATGGACAGGCGCGCCTTGCCCTCGGCGACGTAACCCGGCATGGCAACGTCGAGCAGCCGCAGCCACGCGTCCATGAAGTCGCGCGTGATCTTGTTGTCCATCACGAAGCGTGCGACCTTCTCGTCATTACCCGTGAGATAGCGCATCTCGGGGTCGTAGAAGGGGTTTGGCAGAAAGCGCACGTCGATCATGAGGTCTGCCTCGGAGGGCATGCCGTGCTTGAAGCCAAACGAGAAGACGTTCACGTCGAGGAGCTGCTGCTCGGTGAGCTCGGAGAAGGCCGCGCTGAGGCGCGCACGCAGGGCGGAGGTACGCATGTGGCTTGTGTCGATGACGAGGTCGGCCATCGCGCGCGCGTCCTTGAGCTGCCGGCGCTCGCGCTTGATGGCGTGCTCGACGGACTCGCCGGGGACCGCGAGCGGGTGGCGGCGGCGGTTCTCGTTGTAGCGGCGCATGAGAATCTCGTCGGAGGCGTCCAGGAAGAGGAGCTTGCAGGAGAGCTCGTGCTCGCCGAGCTGGCGGATGGTGTCCGTGAGCTCATCGAAGAGGCCCTGGCTGCGCAGGTCGCAGGTCACGGCCAGGTGGCGGCCGACGCCCGAGTTGATTCCCACGAGCTCCGCGAGTTGCGGGACAAGGCGCGGAGGGAGGTTGTCGATGCAGAAGTAGCCCATGTCCTCGAAGCAGTGCAGGGCCTGCGTGCGGCCCGAGCCGGACATGCCCGTGATGATCACGATGTCGGGGACGCGGTCGCGGCTCTCGGCGTCGCGCATGTCCTGGCCGGTGCTTGTGTCTGGCATTCGCCCCTCCTCCGCTCTGGTGGAAACCGCATCAAGTATAGGGGTTGGTGCCCAGCCGGTGCGCTGGTGCTGGTGCCGTTGCTCCCCCGGGGCCCGTGCTTCTCGTCCGGGGCTCTCAGCTGGCGGGCTTCTCGGC